>JAEEGK010000092.1_pt1 | contig 202479 bp, 179 predicted proteins | sample 8958771 | NCBI WGS metagenome assembly JAEEGK01 (sample SAMN16246547, study PRJNA631951) | gut metagenome | biome: gut microbiome; feature: rumen; material: SC-attached | host: Bos | place: Iran: Karaj | collected 2018-10 | reverse complement strand
GCATTTTCGAGCGCTGGCCTGACTGCTCTCTTCTGCGCTGTATTATCTTGCTTCTGAAGATGAGGAGCGCGATTATGAGCACCAGTATGAGGCCGGAAGCCGCAGCGAAAGTTATAAGGATATTCCTGAAGGTCTTGAGACCGGTCTTCTTCTCCGGTGTTATCTCGACGACGGATCCCTTCTGGGTTATCTCTATGTTAAGGCTGCCCACTATGTACGTCTTGTCCGAATAGCATTTGCACAGCGGTATGTTTATGGTCTGTTCGCTTGCCGATGAATCCACAAGGACCTGTGACAGATCGACCTTATCCGAGCTTCCAAGCTGTGCGCGCTCGGTTGTTGTCGTAACATAGGACGACATGGCGCAGGTCTGGCTCTCGACGTATAGATTGGTATCGGCAAGAAGATCGTCTAACTGAAGTCTTGCTTCGTCTATGAGGGAGGAGAACTCTTCTTCGCTTACGGGGACCGTAGTATAGTGGCTGAACCCGTATTCGAAAAGGCTTACCAGATCACGATACCTTACCTCTGAGTCTTCAGCATTGAAAACAACACCTACGAGCGTTCTTCCGTCCTTGCAGGCAGCGGCGCAGAGCGTGAAGCCTGCTGTATCGGTAAAGCCTGTCTTGCCGCCGACATAGTAATCGTAGGCAAAGTCGGAATCCTTGATGAAACGGTTGGCATTGGTAAGTTCTCTGGTGTCACTGTATTTATTGGTGGCATTGACCGTATAAGAGTATGTCTTGGAGATCTCCGTGAATTCGGTATTGGATACTGCTTCATAGAGAATGAGACTGAGATCATAGGCAGTGGTCAGGTTCTCGGGATCTGCATATCCGAAGGCAGATGTGAAGTTGGTGTTCTTGCAGCCGAGTTCTGCAGCTTTCTCGTTCATCATGGCACAGAATTCAGCCTCGGTACCGCCCATGTACATGCCGAGCGCGAGGCAGCAGTCGTTTGCCGAGATAAGCTCTGCGGCATATACGAGATCCTTCACGGTGATCTCTTCGCCTTCCTGAAGACCGAACCTGACATAGTCGCCGGGGATCTCTGCCATGGCGGCAGCCATCTCGGGCGTAATGGTTACGATATCAGTCATCTCGAGTTTCTCTAATGCAAGAAGGATAGTCATGACCTTGGTCATTGAAGCAGGTTCCTTCTGAACATCATAGTTGCTTCCTCTTAAGATGGTGCCTGAATTGGCATCGTAAAGGATATATGCATCCGCTGATACCGAGGGGGCATCTTCGGGATTCTCGGACAAAAGATCCGTCAGCTGCTCGTTCTGTGATATCAGGTCATCGTCGGGGTTGTCAAAATTCTCGTTGATAGCAAGCGAAGTCAGCGGCATATACACAAAGACGGTTATTATCGCCATAAGTAATGACGCGACTGCTTTGGATATGTGGTTAGTTCTCTTCATGTTTTCTCCCATTTGTCTTATATCCCGCTTATTTTAAGCATAAATTATAAAAAATACAAAGAATAAGGATTTTGTAATATAATTGACCCGAAAGAAACGAGGTCAATAATGTCGATCGTAAGAGTTACGGATGCAGATTCCGGAGAATTTTCAAATGCTCTGAAGGAACTGTCCATATATTTTGCAAGGCTTTCTGAGGAGAAGGGAAGACCTGTCACGTTCAACCTGCTTACTTACGGCTGTCAGCTGAATGAGGCCGACAGTGAGAAGCTGTCCGGCATGCTCACGGCCATGGGACTTACCAAGTCCGAAGACACCGGCAAAGAGCTTGCTCCCGCTGATGTTATCGTAATGAATACATGCTCGGTAAGAGAGAATGCGGACCAGCACCTGTTTGGCAATCTCGGCGTGTTCAAGACGGCAAAGAAGAAGGATCCCGACATGCTCATCGCAGTATGCGGCTGCATGATGAAGGTCCCGGCCAATGTCGAGAAGATAAGGAAGTCTTACCCGTTCGTTGACATGGTCTTCGATTCACAGCAGATACATAAGTTCCCGCTGTTCCTCAAGGAAGCACTCGGTTCGAGGAAACAAGTCGTAGAAGTCGGTGATACAGACTATATAGCAGATGACAGCTTCTTCCCGATTGACAGGCAGAGACAGTTCCGCGCGCTCGTTCCCATCATGTACGGGTGTGATAACTTCTGCAGTTACTGCATTGTCCCCTATGCGAGAGGCAGAGAGAGGTCGAGGGATTTCGATAAGATCAAGGCAGAACTCGAAGAACTTGCCGCCATCGGATACAAGGAGGTCATGCTCCTGGGCCAGAATGTCAATTCATACGGCAAGGGCAATCCGGACGGCAAGAAGTTCGTTGACGTTCTTGCCGCTGCATCTGACTGCGGATTCTCGAGGGTTAGGTATATGTCATCCCACCCCAAGGATCTGTCCGATGAAGTCATAGAACTCATGGGAGAGCGTCCCAATATCGAGAAACACCTTCATCTGGCGATGCAGTCCGGATCAGATTCCGTTCTGAAGCGAATGAACAGACCTTATACCATCAGTGATTTCTACAGGATCGCAGATCTGTTCAGGGAGAAGGTCGCTGACGGCTCGCTTACCACCGACATCATCGTCGGTTTCCCGGGTGAGACAGACGAGGAGTTCGAAGATACCCTTAAGGCCGTAGAGTACTGCAAGTTTGATGCCGCTTTCACTTTCCAGTATTCGGTAAGACCGGGCACTGCCGCAGAGAAGCTCCCGGGCAGAGTGCCGCAGGAAGTCGTGACGGAGCGCTTTGCCAGACTCCTCGAGATACAGAACAGACTGGCGGCAGAGTCCAATCAGAAAAAGGTCGGAAAGACTCACGAAGTCCTTATAGAAGGAATAAGCAAACAGGGCGAGGGTACTTATACCGGAAGGACCATCTCGAACCATCTGGTCAACTTTACCATCCCCGAAGATATAATGCCGTGCGGAGGCGGAAGCCTTGAAGGAAGGCTGGCGCTTGTTCGTGTTGACCGCGCGAGACCCTATTCCGTCGACGGCGTAATGGAGAAGCTTATCAATGAGTGAGAACGAGAACAACGCTGTATTCCCGATGAGTCTTGCCGAAGTCGACAAGGCTACGCTGTCGCCGATGATGCAGCAGTATGCCGAGATGAAAGAAAGCCTCGGTGATACGTTCCTGTTCTACAGGCTCGGCGATTTCTATGAGATGTTCTTTGACGATGCCGTAAAGGGATCGAAGATACTTGAGCTGGCGCTTACCAAGAGAGACTGCGGTTCCGGCATGCGCGCACCTATGTGCGGCGTTCCTTTCCATGCCTACAGGTCTTATGCGGACAAGCTCGTTGGGGCAGGATACAAGGTCGCCATATGCGAGCAGCTTGAAGATCCGGCCCTCGCGAAAGGCCTCGTCAAGCGCGGCCTCACCAGGATCCTGACGCCCGGTACCATCACAGACGGCGGTGCCATGGAAGACAGGCGCAACAACTTCCTCATGAGTGTCATGTGCATCGGTTCCCAGTTCGGCGTGGCTGTAGCAGATATCTCGACCGGAGACTTCGAAGCGACTCAGCTTACGACATCCGGCAGCGGTGAGCATTTCATCAACCTGGTAAGCAGGTATTCTCCGTCTGAGATAATCCATAACAAGGCTTTCGTTGATACTCCGGAATATAAGACCATAAAGTCTGCGACCGGTATTGCCCTGACTTTGAGAAACGAGAGGGATTTTGCTTCGGATATAGTTAAGGAATCCGGTGTGACCCTGGTAGATTCGAATAAGTTCAGCGATCTTGTAATGCTGAAGGAGGCGTGCGGCGCTCTTATCGGCTATGCAAGAGAGACACAGACCGAAGATGTGGCGCACCTGAAGACAGTAAGGTGTTTTACCGTATCCGATGCGATGGAACTCGATTACTCCACGAGAACAAACCTTGAACTCACGCAGACGATAAGATCCAAACAGAAGAAGGGGTCGCTTCTCTGGGCAATAGACAGGACCGCCACAGCCATGGGCGGAAGACTGCTCCGCAAGTGGGTGGAAGAGCCTCTCATATCTGTCAGGCAGATCAACAGAAGGCTCGATGCGGTGGAAGAAGCCTGCGGCAAGTATATTGCAAGGCAGGAGATCATCGAAGGACTGTCGGGCCTGTACGATATAGAACGTCTTGCCGGCCGCGTGTCTCTCGGTTCCTGCAACGGAAGAGACTTCATATCTCTCAGGAATTCGCTTGCTAAGCTTCCGTTCATATGTGACAGCTGCAGGAACTTCGACAAGGGCCTGTTCAAGGAGATCAATTCCATTCTGGATCCTCTCGAAGATATCTACACACTGCTTGACAGTTCCATCAATGAAGACTGTCCCGTTACCATCACAGAAGGCGACATTATCAAGCGCGGATACAACGCGGAGTGCGACGAACTCTATGAGATCGCTACTGGCGCAAAATCCTATATCCTTAACCTGGAAGCAAATGAGAGGGAGAGGACCGGCATCAAGACACTGAAGATCTCTTATAACAAGGTCTTCGGTTACTATATCGATGTCCCCAGGAGCCAGTCAGACAAGGTTCCGGAAGAATACATTAGAAAGCAGACTCTCGTAAATAACGAGAGATACATAACACCTGAGATCAAGGAACTGGAGACCAAGATCCTCACGGCATCTTCAAGAAGAGTCTCCCTTGAGTATCAGCTGTTCCAGGAGATAAGGCAGAAAGTAAGCGAGGCATCTGACAGGCTGTTCAATACCGCCAGAGCCGTTGCTCTTGCCGATGTCATCACTTCACTTGCTGAGCTCGCCGAGAGCGAGAACTATGTAAGGCCTGTTGTAGATGACTCTGAAGTGATCGAGATCAAAGGCGGAAGGCACCCTGTCGTAGAGAAGATGCTCCAGGGAAGCACGGCAAGTTTCGTTCCGAACGATTCCATGCTGGATGACGAACGCAGGCTTATGGTCCTGACAGGTCCCAACATGGCAGGTAAATCTACTTATATGAGACAGGTGGCTCTTATCGTACTCCTGGCCCAGATGGGATCATTTGTTCCGGCCGAGTCTGCTCATATCGGTCTGGTCGATCATGTGTTTACCAGGATCGGAGCATCGGATGATATCGCGATGGGTCAGTCGACATTCATGGTAGAGATGAAGGAAGTATCCTATATCCTGAAGAATGCCACCAGGAAGAGCCTTCTCCTTCTCGATGAGGTCGGAAGAGGTACGAGCACATATGACGGTCTGTCCATAGCATGGGCAGTGATCGAATACATAATAGATCCCAATATACTTTATGCCAGGACCATATTTGCCACGCACTACCATGAGCTCAATCAGCTCCAGCGACTTAATCGCGGTGTGTTCAATAATCACGTCTCCGTAAGGGAAGATGATTCCGGCGTCGTATTCCTCCATAAGATCGTGGAGGGCGGTACTTCGGACTCATACGGTATCGAAGTCGCCAGGCTCGCGGGACTCCCTTCTGATGTGCTCGTCAGATCCGGAGCTATCCTCAAGGAACTGGAGAGGATAGGTAACTTCAAGGTAAAGGGCAACAGGGATTCATTCGATGAACACGATACCGAGCTGTCATCTGATGTCATGCCCGGACAGGAATCCTTCTTCAACCCGGATAATGTTGTATACAGAAGAGAGGATAAGATAAGGACAGCCATTAAGGATGTCGATGTATCCAGACTTACTCCGATCGAAGCTATGAATATACTCTATGAGCTGACAAAGATGGTCGAGGAGGAGAACAATGGGGAGGATTAATGTTCTTGACCGTGAGACCTGCAATGCCATCAAGGCCGGCGAGGTAATAGAGCGTCCTGTATCAGTCGTTAAGGAGCTGGTGGATAATTCCGTAGACAGCGGAGCCACTCATATTAAGATAGAATTCACCGGCGGAGGCATCTCTCTTATAAGGGTTACCGATGACGGATGCGGTATGGACAGGGAAGATGCACAGAAAGCATTCCTCATTCATGCGACTTCCAAGCTTAAGAAAATAGAAGATATCTATAATCTCTCGACCATGGGATTCAGAGGAGAGGCTCTTGCTTCGATAGCAGCATGCAGTGACGTTACCCTCAGGACGGCGACCGAAGGCGGTACCGGAACTGAAGTCATATATAAGGACGGCGCACTGGTAAGCGTAAACGAGACCAGCGACAACAGAGGAACCTCAGTCACAGTCGAGAACCTCTTCAAGAGCTTTCCTGCCAGATATAAGTTCCTTAAGCGTGATGCCACTGAGGGCATGTACATTACGAGCCTTGTAGAGAAGCTGGCTGTTATCAACCCTGCGGTATCGATCAAGCTCATCAAAGATAATGTGCTGTTGTTCACGACCCCGGGGTCAGGTTCCATGCTCGATGCCATCTATGCCGTATACGGCAAGGAGACGGCAAACTCCATGCTCGAAGTCACCGGAAGCATCAACGGATACAGGATAGAGGGCTTCACCGGTAAGACGAGCTTCACCAGAGGCAACCGCGGTCTTCAGTGTATATATGTAAATGACAGACTGATCCACAGCAAGACTGTAACTGCTGCAATAGATGAAGCATATAAGAATGCAGTAATGAAGAACAAATACCCCGTATGCTTCCTGAAGATCTATTGCCCGGAGGGAACGGTCGATGTCAATGTCCATCCCCAGAAGGCGGAGGTGAAGTTTGCAGACGAGCGTGAGATATTCTCGCTGGTGTTCAGAGGCGTGAGAGATGCTGTTTTCGGGAACGGGGCGGCAGGAGATGATTTCCTCGGTAATGAAGAAGATTCTTCTGCCAGAGAGCCGGCATCTTCAGGCGTGCAGCTTAGAATGGACTTTGCCAGAACGGAGAGTTCTGCTACGCCTGAAGCTCCAAGACAGCAGTCGCACACTTTCTCGCGTGAACCGTCAAGGACACCTGCAGGTGATCCTGCGGCGGCAAACAGGCTCCTCGAAGTCCTGTCCGGATTCAAGCCGGATATCAATGAGCTTGACGGCGCTTCCTCGGAGGCTCAGCCGGATACGGAACAGATGCCGGTATTCGAGCAGGAAGCAACGATAGCCGATGATGATGCCATCGCGGCAAAGACCGATATCGATCTTCTGGCTGGCGCGGAATTCATAGGTATTCTCTTCACGACATATATAATCATGCAGAGTGAGTCAGACGTATTCTTTGTGGACCAGCATGCTGCGCATGAACGCGTCATGTATGAGAAGTTCATGGCTAAGAAAGCTCCTGGCAAGCGCGTTGAAGACAGAGAGACACTGCTCGTGCCCCAGATAATCTCGGTATCCGCAGCTGATTACGGATTCATCTCGGATAATCTGGACAGGTTCGATGAGAACGGATTTGAGATCGAACTGCTGGGCGACCGTGAGATCGCATTGAGATCAATGCCTCTTGGCTCCGGCAACAAACCTTCGGTCATGTTCGAGCAGATAATGACTGATCTTAAGAGAGATGTTCCTGCCGGATCCGATATCTGGTATTCGCTGATTCAGACTACTGCATGCAAGGCTGCCATCAAGGCAGGAGACGTCATATCCAGGGAAGAAGCAATCTCGCTCGTCATGCAGATGACGGGACTTGAAGATCCGTATCACTGCGCTCACGGAAGACCTACGTTCTTCAAGATATCGCGCAAGGATTTTGAGAAGAACTTCAGAAGGATCGTATGATCGAAGTAAGTGAGTTCATACCTGAGTATAAGTATATTCCCGTTATCACCGGACCTACGGCCAGCGGTAAGAGTTCGCTTGCTCTTGAGCTCTGCAGACGCACGGGAGGTGAACTTATATCCGCTGACTCCATGCAGATATATAAAGGTCTGGATATCGGTACGGCCAAAGACAGCGCGGCGGAACGCGCGGAGATCCCGCATCACATGACGGACATCGTAGAGCCGGGAACATACTTCAATGTCAGTGATTATGTGACAGCCTGCTACGAGACTATCGGCGGACTTCTTGCCAGAGGTGTGCTCCCGGTCATCTGCGGAGGTACGGGTCAGTACATCTCAGCTCTGTACTACGGATTTGACTACGGCAGGGATGCTTCTGCCGATGAAGAGACGGCAAGGCTCGAGAAGGAATTCGAGGAGAACGGAATTGACGGCATCTACGCCAGACTTAAGGAAAGAGATCCTGAAGCTGCCGCCAAGATACACCCGAATAACACAAGACGCGTTATTCGAGCTTTGGCTGTTATCGAATCGACCGGCAGGACGTTCACTGAGAAGAATTCAGAATCGACCAGCGAAGGACCGAGATATCCTTTCAAGCTGTTCATGATAGATATGGACAGACAGATCCTGTATGACCGTATCAACAGACGTGTTGATATTATGATGGAAGAGGGGATAGAGCAGGAAGCAAGAGATCTCTATGACTCAGATGCCGATAAGAAGTCCACATGCTTCCAGGCTATCGGCTATAAGGAATTCAAGGACTACTTCGAGGGTAAGTCTGACATTGATGAAGCGGTCTACAACATCAAGCTGAGATCCAGACACTATGCCAAGCGACAGCTTACCTGGTTCCGCGCCATGGGAGATGATGTTATCAGGCTCTCGCCGGATGATAGCGGGAAGAATGTACAGAAGGTATTGGATACCATTAGTCAATAGTTTCTCTTAAGAATGAGACTTTTTAATCAAACGATAACCGGATTAACACTTTATCGTCAAATATTCTTGATAATCTTAAAAGTAAACCCTTCGAAATCCCGAGTTTAAAACCAATGCCCCGATATTCATTGAATTCGAGGCACCAAGGTTGATATAAATTATGTTAGTTGCGCAATTCGAGGGAGGTGATCACGATATTGAATATCGATGAAGTCCGACAACTTTACCCAGAATGCGGCAGTCTTCCGTATTGAACTCTATGGGAGAGAAGCTCTCGTTCTCAGGGAAAAGATAAGGCACACCGTTCTTACGGCCAAATCGCTTGACTGTAGCTTCGTCTCCGATAAGGGCTGCAATGATATCGCCTTCGTCACAAGTGTTCTGCTTCCTGACGATGAGATAATCCCCGTCAAGTATGTGAGCATTGATCATACTGCTGCCCTTGACCTTGAGCATGAAACATTCGGAATCTCCGATGATAGATCTGTTAACGAAGAAGCTCTCTGAATAGTCTTCGTGAGCAAGTATCGGAACTCCGGCGGTAATCTTACCGATGCAGTAGAGCTGTCTGACTTCGCCATCATCGTTAAGTTGTGTGGTAACAGCAGGATCAGACTGGAAACCCTGATCCTTGATAATGATCGCGCGTCTGATTCCGGGACGATATTCGATCTTGCCCAACTGATCGAGCTGCTTAAGATAAGCGTGAACAGAAGAAGTGGACTTAAGGCCGACACCCGCACATATATCTCTTACTGAAGGAGAGATGTTGTTCTTACGGATATAGTTACATATATATTCATATACGCGGTCGATCGACTTGGCGCTTCTGGATTCCGATCCTCTTGCAGTCATAAGATACCTCCCGAACAAACTTTCGATTTTATGATATCACACTATGGGTTAGTGTCAAACATATGTTTGATATGTGAAAGGAGGAAATCATGATTAGTAAAGAGGAATATAAAACAATGGTTCAGAGACTTAAGAACCTTAACAAAGATCTCAACGGAACAGGTGATGACGAGACTGATTTCTTCGTAAAGCTCTGCAGATTATATGAAGACAAGAAAGTAAACCTTATGGAGATATATGCAAAATACTATTCGGGAGCGAAGGTTACCGATACAGCCTACATACCGGCCGGAACTTCGGATATGTCCGACTATATGATCCATTTCTCTGAAGGTTACGATATCTTTGTCAAGAAGATAGAGAAACATTATGCCGAGATCGTTCAGAAGAGGAAGGAGGCCATGCGTCTTTTTACATGCATGGTGTCGCTGCCGCTTAACATGTCCGCAGTACTGTATCTTACTTACTTTAAGTGTCTTGATCCGGAAGAAGTCCGTGTCCAGCTTTTCATGAGCCGATCCACTTACTACAGGATAAAACAGAAAGCCATACAGATGCTGATAGTCAGGTGCAGGGAACAGGAAGCAAACAAATAGTTATATCAGGAAGAATAATGATATAATTACCGTGAACTTTGAGGAGGTTGCATGAGTAACAACGGCAGTGCGGCATCAGACTTCATGGATACGGTAAAGGCTTTTACGAAGTCTTCTGCTAAGGCTACCGTCAGATACTTCAAAGGTTTGCCTTCCAGGTTCGTCAGATTCGTAAGGCGTAAGGTCAATGAGATCAGGAACCGTCCTCCTCGTAAAGATATCAATAAGGTCTATGTCCTTGTCGGATATACGACAAAGGCTCAGGTCGATGCCAAGTTCAATGCGGAGAGACATATGATAATCCTGCGCAGAGGCCTTCTCGCACTTATATTCCTTTTGCTGCTGTTCATATCGGTCAACAGGTTTACTGAGATGATCAACTACGGTGAGTTAAGCCAGATGTTCGGAGTAGATTCGATGTCTGACTTCCTTAAGAACGACCCGTTCAGTTCCAATAAGCCCGTTACTGAGACCGAGATTGCAGGTCAGCTTACTTCGCCTACATCCACGGTATCCGATACTACTTTGTGATCCTGCCCAAAATGAAGGATTAACAACTCAAACTTTCATTATCAAATTTTCTGTTGCACAACTAAATAAGTTGTACTAATATATGTCCGTTGAGTTTTGCCAAGACTAACCGATAAAGTTAATTTGGCTCAAAAATGAATTTTTTGCTTTCGCAACTTGCAAAAATGAAAGCAACAGAAAGGTGGAACATTTTATGGATTACACAATTGAGAATGAGTACCTCAACGGCCTCATGCAGAGCGTTATCGCTAGGAACAACAATGAGCCTGAGTTCTTCCAGGCAGTTTACGAGTTCCTTAACTCTATCGCACCGGCTCTTCCGGTACACCCGGAGCTTATCGAGAAGCAGGTCCTCGAGAGGATCGTAGAGCCTGAGCGTCAGATCATGTTCAGAGTTACTTGGATCGACGATAACGGCAGAATGCAGGTTAACAGAGGATACAGAATTCAGTTCAACAGTGCTATCGGACCTTACAAGGGAGGTCTCAGACTTCACCCTTCTGTAAACCTTTCAATCCTTAAGTTCCTCGGTTTCGAGCAGATCTTCAAGAACTCCCTCACAGGCCTTCCCATGGGCGGTGCTAAGGGTGGTTCCGACTTCGATCCTAAGGGCAAGTCAGACAACGAAGTTATGGCTTTCTGCCAGAGCTTCATGAGAGAGCTCTACAGACACATCGGTCCTGACCTCGACGTACCTGCAGGTGATATCGGAACAGGCGCACGTGAGATTGGTTTCATGTTCGGTCAGTACAAGAAGATCTGCAACGAGTTTACAGGCGTTCTTACAGGTAAGGGCCTCACATGGGGCGGTTCCCTCGCAAGAACAGAGGCTACTGGTTACGGCCTTTGCTACTTCGTAAATGCTCTTCTCCGCGAGAAGATGAACACATCTTTCGAGGGCAAGACAGTTGTTATCTCCGGTTCCGGTAACGTTGCAATCTATGCAACAGAGAAGGTTCAGCAGCTCGGCGGTAAGGTTGTCGCTCTTTCTGACTCCAACGGTTATGTATATGATCCTGAGGGCATCAAGCTCGACCTCGTTAAGGAGATCAAGGAAGTTAAGAGAGGCAGAATCAGCGAGTATGCTGACCAGGTTGCTTCCGCTACATACACAGCAGACGAGAACGGTTCCAAGGGCATCTGGACAATTCCCTGTGACATCGCTCTTCCTTGCGCTACACAGAACGAGCTTAACCTCGAGTCTGCAAAGACACTTGTTGCTAACGGCGTAAAGGTAGTCGGTGAGGGCGCTAACATGCCTACAACACTCGACGCTACAAAGTTCTTCCAGGACAACGGCGTATTCTTCACACCCGGTAAGGCTTCCAACGCAGGCGGCGTTGCTACATCCGGTCTTGAGATGTGCCAGAACAGTGCAAGACTTTCCTGGACATTCGAGGAAGTTGATGCAAAGCTCAAGGACATCATGGAGAACATCTTCCACACAGTTGATGCTACAGCTGCAGAAGTCGGCTGCGAGAACAACTACGTTGTCGGCGCTAACATTGCAGGCCTCCTGAAGGTTTCTTCTGCAATGATCGCTCAGGGCTGCATCTGATAAGATCAGAACAAACTGAATTCCATGCCGTCCGCGGGATTATCCTGCGGACGGTCTTTTTATGTAAGATTTTGGATACGATGCTCCTTTCAGATTGAATAATGAACGGCGAGACTATATATTTGTATTATTAAACTTTAGGAGTGTTTATATGAAGAAGGCAAATGCGATTACGGCGATCTCGCTGGTCCTTGCGGCTTCTTTTGTCATGAGCAGCTGTGCTCTGATGAAGCCGGAGGGATTCAGAGGTCCGATGGTAGGCAAGCAGGCAGAGAAGCCGGCTGCAACGCTTGAAGACAATGCTCCGCAGGTATCAAGCGGAGAGGACGCAGGTCTTGCGGAAGACCAGGCTGTCGTTGATATCAATTTCGATGATAACGATGTCGACGGATTTACGGTATTTACTGACGGCGGTGATCTGACACTTGAGGCAGAGGACGGAATGCTCGTCTGCTCGATCGGAAGCTGCGGCAAGAAGGATTATGCGAACCAGGCATACTGGGACGGATTCGAGCTCGCTGAGGGGTGCGAGTACACATACAGCTTCGATATCTATTCCGATATCGACAGACAGATCGAATACCGTCTGCAGCTCAACGGCGGCGACTATCATGCCTATCAGGGTGAGTACATCCAGATAGGTCCGGAAGTAACCAATTTCACAGTGGACTTTACCATGGAAGAGACTTCGGATCCAGCGCCCAGACTCGTATTCAACATGGGTAAGATGGATGACATGACAGAAGATCCGGGCAGCCACAAAGTCTATATCGACAACATCAAGCTTGTCATCAAGGATGCCGAGAATGCCCAGACCGTGGCTATGCTTCCCACTTATCTGAACGTAAACGTCAATCAGATCGGATATCTCCCGGAGGATACGAAGACTGTTTTCGTGAAGACAGATGCGGACCTCGAGGATTTCTATGTTGTTAATAACGATACAGGTCTTGTTGTGTACCAGGGGAAGCTTGGCGGTGCTGTCGGCGGTGCCAACTACGATCCTGCAAGCCAGATGAACGTTGCAAAAGGAGACTTCTCCGAGGTTACGGATCCCGGTACTTACTATATCTACACGAATGCCGGTTCTTCGTATACATTCAAGATCGGAACTGACGTATATGATGACATCTACAGTGATGTGGTTCTCATGCTCTACAGGCAGCGCTGCGGCACTGAACTCGATCCTGCGATCGCAGGTGACTTTGCTCACAGTGCCTGCCACACGGAAGAAGCCGTTATCTACGGCACAAATCAGACCAAGGATGTCTCCGGCGGCTGGCACGATGCAGGCGACTACGGAAAGTATGTCGTTTCCGGCGCGAAAGCGGTCGCTGACCTTCTCGTAACGTACGAAGATTACGGGGTAAAGGCTGATGACTTGGGACTTCCCGAGAGCGGTAACGGAGTTCCGGATCTTCTCGACGAGGCAAGGTACGAGCTCGAGTGGATGTTCAAGATGCAGGATGAGGAATCCGGCGGCGTATATCACAAGGTAACCGGTATGGTCTTCTGCGGTATGGTGATGCCTGAAGAAGATACCGAGGAACTTGTCATCGCTCCGATCTCAACCACTGCAACTGCTGATTTTGCTGCAGTCATGGCTAAGGCTTCCGTTGTCTACAAGGATATTGATGCAGACTTCTCGGCTGCCTGCTATGAAGCAGCGGTTAAGGCCTGGGCTTATATCGCAGACATCGAAGATACGACAGGATTCATCAACCCCGAGGGAATGGATACAGGTGAGTATCCGGATCCCAATGCTCTTGATGAGAAGACCTGGGCAGCGGCAGAGCTCTATCTCGCTTGCCAGGCAGGCGTTACGGGCGCAGATGCTTCTGATGCATCCGCTTATGCCGACTTTATCCAGAATGCCTGGAACGGTGAATTCGTAGACGGACTCGGATGGCTCGATGTAGGCATGTATGCCGAGTATGATCTCGCAAAATCCAAGACTGACCTTGCAGAGACCGCTAAGGCGAGACTTCTTGCAGAAGCTGATAAGCTCATCACATTGGCCTCTCAGGATGCTTACAAGCAGAGCCTCGGAACCAACTATTACTGGGGTTCCAACATGGGAATCGCCAACAACGGCATGATCCTCTATATGGCAGCTAATGTCTCCGAAGGTGCTGATGCGACTAAGTATAAGACTGCGGCAAGCTATGAGCTTGATTATCTGCTCGGCGCAAACGCCATGGGTTATTGCTTCGTTACCGGTTACGGCACATTCAGCCCTTCTGATACTCACCACAGACCTTCACAGGCCATGGGTGTCTGCATGCCCGGTATGCTCGTAGGCGGTGCCTGCGCAGAACTTGCTGATCCTTATGCCCAGATGGTACTTTCTGATGAGGCACCTTCCATGTGCTACGTTGACAGTTCTCAGAGCTATTCGACCAACGAAGTTACAGTCTACTGGAACTCTCCGCTGATCTACATCATGTCGGCTGAGCTGGCATAAAGTCTTACACAACTGACTTTGCAATTAACCCCTGAAGTTCTGCTTCAGGGGTTTATTACTGACTGATGCAATAAAAAGACCCGGGAATAAACCCGGGTCCTAAGTGATTCAATTGTCCGAACGATTACTCGTAGATGTCAGTCTTATCAGCGTTGCTGGATCTTACGAGGCAGATATAGGACTTGCCGCGGTTGACTTCAACTTCTTCGCCGTCTTCGTTGTAGACCTTGATGGGCTCATGAACGTCTGTCTTTGTCCATGTTACGTTGATGATCTTGCCGTCGCAGATGTAGTAACCGGAACCGCCTTCTTCGAAGAAGTAGTCTGTACGGTAGTTATCGTCTGCAAGAGCAACTCTTACATAGAGGACGAATACATTGGTTACTGCGATCTGGTTGCCGTTGTTCTCGTCGATCTGAGGATCGCCGTACTGGCTCTTGTAGTAGAGACCGTCACCTTCGTTGTACTCGAAGTAAGCGTCGTCATTGGAAGCTGAGAAGTAAACGTTGATGGCAGAGCATGTCTCAGTTGCATTCTCGATATCCTTGGAATTGTCGGGAACGAAATTGAACATCATGGGTGCCTCGTCTTCGCCGCAGGAGAGATCGATGCCCTTGTACTCGAGAGCTTCCTTGATGTGTGTACCGTCAGATACTGCCGTGTGCTCGATGGCTCTCTTGCTTGCCCAGTCCTTGTCTCTCCAGAAGAATGTGTTGCCGGGGAGATCAACATAACCGTCTTCATAGTCGGAAGAACTGTACTTGCCTGCGCACAGATAGTTACCGTCAATGTGGACGATGTTGTTGTTGGAGAAGTAGGATACAACTCTTGCCTCGCGTCCGAAGTGAACAAAGATCGCACCAAGACCTGCGGAGAGGTTTGCTGTTACGACACGGGCACTTCTGAGGGAACCGATCTCGGGGATCGTGTTAACGTCAGCGAAAACGCAGAGCAGACGGGAGATACCGCCCTCTGTCTCATACTCGAAGATGGCGTCTGCATCGGATACGCCTCTCTGGGGCATAGCCGCATAAACGTTGTTTACAACGATGGTGATAGGCTTGTTGCCGACATTCTCAAGATCCATATCCTGAACGCCTGTAATGGGGTTAAGGCCGTACGGAAGATCGGGATCATAGAGCTGGGGTTCAGTCTCTGTTGTTGTCGTAGCTTCAGTCGTGGTCGTCTCAGAAGGTTCTGAAGCCATGACGGTCGTAGTAGTAGTTGTTGTCTCAGGAGTCTCTTCCTTCTTGCATGCTGCAAAGGGGATTGCAAGCGTCAGGATGAGCATCGCTGAAAGTAGTTTTTTTGTTTTCATAGTAATACCTCGCTATAAAACTTAATTTGAGTATAACATTCTTTATAAATTCTCTATGTGTTGGAAAATTACAATTTGATGTTATAATACGTGGTGCATTAAGGCCCTTAATGATGGAGTTAAATAATGAGTAAAAAGAGCTCGGATTCTTCTTTTGTTCAGACAAAGAAGAAATCTAAAGCCATGAAATATTTTGTAAGATGCATACTCGGCATCCTCGGTTTTGTCGTGGGTGCTGCTCTGTATTTTGTATGGATCTTCGGCGGCACGTATGTTGCCATCCCAATAGTTTCCGAGGAAGAGTACGAGACCATGGTCTTAAGTGCGGATATGAGCACGACCGGCGGTGATGTCACGTCTCCCTGGTCGGCCGGCGGCCACACAAGGCTCTATTATGACCCGGAGCATCCGATAATCAAAGTCGAGCAGATCGATCCCGATGTTGAGAATATACTTGTTTTCGGTGTCGATTCGAGAGGAACCGACGATTACAAGTGCAGGACAGATGCCATGATCATCGTTTCCATCAATAAGAAGGCGGGAACGGTTAAGCTCATATCACTCATGAGAGATACAGGCGTTTACATCGGGGATACCGACGAGACGGCTTCCACCAAGCTGGATAAGCTCAATGCTGCTTATGCATACGGCGGAGTAGGTCTGATGATCAATACCATCAACAGGAATTTCGGTCTTGATATACAGAGATTCGTAATGCTCGACTTCGGAAGTTCTGCTGAACTCATCGACCTTGTCGGCGGTGTTGAGATCGACGTAGCTCCCGAGGAAGTAAAATACGCCAATCCTTATATCCAGGAGATCAATGCCCTTAACGGCACGGATTCTCCGCTCCTTACGACCAGCGGCCTTCAGAATCTTGACGGTACGCAGGCTACGGGATGGGCCAGGATAAGATATCTTGATTCGGACTTCGTAAGAACATCCCGCCAGAGGACGGTAGCCATGGCGATGATGACGAAGGTGAGCAAGATGAACTATGTGTCCCAGCTCATGCTCCTTAATGACTCCGCCGGAGTCTTCGAGACCAACATGGTATCAATGGACCTCATGCGTGTTGCAACAAATGCGCTGGGAGGCCTTGATAATATTCAGGAATACCGCGTTCCTGCGGACGGACTGTATTCCGTTCAAAGTAATCCGTGGATGATGATAATTGACTTTGAAACTCAGAAACAGTTATTATATGATTTTATTTGGGGAGATGCTTAACCTATGAGTAAAACAGTAGCAACTTGTATTGCAGAGACAAACCAGGCCCAGAATATGCCTCAGGAGAACGTGTTCTTCCTGACGCTCTCTCGTAAACTTGAGGACTTTCCTAACGAGTTCCTGAGAACGGCGAGATCCACTTCGCCGATCCAGATCTGTGCTATCTTCTCGACGATCGGTCCCGATAACCTTGCAGCAGTTCTTAACCTCGAGCTCAACAACGAGCTTGAGAAGATCGTTGCAGCTGCATCCAACCAGCCGGTCCTCGACTTCGAAGGTTTCTCCAATCAGGTCATCAATACGCTTAACGTAAGAGTCTGCAACTTCGCTGCCAATAAGGGTCAGCAGTTCAAGACTTCTATGACGATGCTTGTAATAGAAGGTGACATCCTCCGCGTTATCCACGTAGGTGTTACTAAGGCTGTCCTCTTCAGAGACCAGCGCATCATGCTCCTCACTGAAGAGCAGACTGTTGCTCACAGATATGTACAGCTCGGTTCCATCACCGCTGAGCAGGAGAAGACTCACCCCGAGAACATGAACCTCACACAGTATCTGGGCAAGATGCCTCAGGATGGTCAGGTTCAGGCTGACAGGAAGATCCACCTCAAGCTCAAGGACGGCGATGAGCTCTTCCTTATGGGTCTCGGTATCTCCAGACAGATGCCTCCCCAGATGCGCAACCAGATCATCGCAAAGCCCGTATCTACAGAGAACAAGGCAAAAGAGATGATCGCTTCCGCCGTAAACTACGGCATCAAGTCAGGTCTTACATTCGTTGACCTCAAGGTTGAATCAACATTCCTGCTTCCCGGCGATGCAGTTATCGGCAGCAACCTCAATTCTGACGGCAGAGTTGCACAGCAGAAGGCAAAGTCACCCGAGGATGCTTATACATCTTTCGGCGGCGGTGCTGGTGCAGCTGCAAAGGGCGGTGAAGAGGAGAATACCATCAGCTTCGTACCCGGCCGCGGCGGCGATGATGATGATTTCGTGCCCGTAGTAAACGAGAAGAAAGAGAAGATAATGTCCATCGTTATCCCGCTCGTCATCTTCCTCGGATGTGTCGTGCTCGGCTTCGGCGTGATGTTCCTTGTATTCAACATGAAGAACCTCATCGACCTTGACCAGGAAGAGACAACACAGACGATCACCATCGGCTCTGTCCTCTATGTCATCAATGACAACACGCCCGTATATTCACAGAACGATACTAATTCAACTATCATCGGCTATCTCAACAGAGGCGACGTCGTAACTCTTTCCGAAGAGACAGACGAGACCTTCAAGAAGATCGTCACAGGTGATGCAAAGGAAGGCTACATCATGTCGGCAGCACTCTCGACTGAAGATCCTACTATCTACGATGAGACTTCTTCCGAGATGCTTGAAGATCCTACACCTGTACCGGAAGAGACAACAACGACTGCTGCAACTGAAGCTACAACTACAACTGCAGATCCTGCACAGAATACCCAGGCTACAACAGCAGCAACAGAGGCTACAACTACTACAGCTGAGACTGAACCTCCGGAAGATGATCAGCCTGAGACAACAACCACAACTACAACTGCTGAGACATCTGCAACATCTTCGGAGACTTCAGCTACTTCCGAGTCTTCATCCGAGACAACACCTGCAGGCGGTGAAGGCGGCGAAGGCGGCAATGACGAGAACGCAGGCAACTGATCTGCTTACATAACCAAACAATATTAAAGGCTGTCCGAGCGGGCAGCCTTTATTGTTTCAAACTGAATTATCCTGATATCAATATCTGAACAGCTCTTTGTACAGAACTCTTACGGCATATGAGCAGTAAGACTCTGATACACCGAACATCATTGAGATCTCGGAAGCACCTTGGTTGACGATCCTGAGGTTGATACCTGCGGAAGACAGGGCGGACGCTGCTCTTGCCATGATACCTACTGAATTTGCCATGGCTTCACCGACGATCATGACAATGGCGAGATCGCGGTCTACCTTGCACTTGGCATCGAGTTCCTTCTCGATGCGGTTTACGATGATCTCTTCCTTCTCGGCAGTGAAGTACTTCTTGCGAAGGACTATGGTAACAGTGTCGATACCGGAAGGAATATGGTCGATTGAGATTCCCTCGTCTGCAAAGATCTCAAGGAGCTTCGCGAGGAAACCGACCTGATGGTTCATCATGTACTTATCTACGGTAACAGTGCAGAAGCCCTTATCGCCGGCAATACCTGTTACGAGAGAATCGTAATGAGTTCTCTTGGAGACGATCCAGGTTCCCTTTGCGGAAGGGTTGTTGGTGTTCTTGATGTTGAGCGGGATACCGCGGACGAAGACAGGGAAGATGGCCTCTTCGTGAAGGACGGTAAATCCTGCATAAGAGAGCTCTCTCATCTCGTCGTAGGTGATCTCCGTGATGGGGAACGGATTCTTAACGAGGTTCGGGTTGACCGCGAAAACGTTATCAACATCGGTCCAGTTCTCATATACCTCCGCGCCTACTGCGGCAGCAAGAATGGAACCGGTGATATCAGATCCGCCTCTGGAGAATGTGATTATGTTACCGCTCTTGGAATAGCCGAAGAAACCGGGGAAGACTGCAATGGTGTCTTCTTCGTCGGCAATGTGAGCGAGATTATCGTATGTCTCAGGAAGGATGACTGCCTTACCTGCAGCATCATGCTCAAGATAGAGACCGCACTCGGAAGGATCACAGTACTTTGCCTTGTGACCGGATGCGTTCAGGTAGTAAGCGACAAGTCTTGCGCATGAATCTTCGCCCATGGCCTTGACCGAGTCGAGATACATAACATCATCAGTATAATCTGCGGCACAGATCTTCTTGAGATTCTCTTCGATGCCGGGGATGACCTTCTCCACGTTGAGTTCGTCAGCGATCTCTTCATATCTGGCGAGAACGGCAGCGAGCTCCTTGGAGTAATCGTTGCCGGCAAGTCTTGCCTTGGCAACTGCTATGAGCAGGTCGGTAACCTTCGTATCGTCCTTCGTGCGCTTACCGGGCGCGGATACTACCATGATCCTGCGGTCAGGATCAGAGAGGACGATGTTGCAGACCTTCTGTATCTGAAATGCATTGGCGAGTGATGAACCGCCGAACTTTGTGACTTTCATATTGTAGTGCTCCTTGACTTGTCTTGTAGCGTTAATATAATATCACAAGCAAATTGGTTATAGTTTTATATTATTATTACAGTAAATCAGGCGCGTAAGCGCACGGGAGAGTATATCTTGAACATATTCAGAGCGATGAAGCCCGAGAAATTCTATGACTCACTGGCCGTTATGCCGTGGGAAGAGTTTGCAGACGAAGGCATTAAGACGGCTCTTCTTGATTTTGATAACACTCTCGGACCCGATCGCGCGACTGAACCCGAGGAATACAGCTATAAGTGCGTGAAGTTGATCGAGCAGACCGGCATCAGATGCTGCCTTGTATCCAATGCCAAGTCCGGCAGGTCTTCGAAGATCGCGGAGATGCTGGGTATCCCTTGCGTCACTTTTGCCGGCAAGCCCGGTACATCAGGTGTGCTCAGGGCGATCAAGCTCATGGGATCAGCTCCCGGCGAGTGCATTATGGTCGGCGATCAGATCTTCACTGACGTTATAGCAGGCAACAGATCGGGCGTAAGGACATTCATGGTCGAGCGCCTCCATAAGAGAGAGGCCTGGTATATAGCTCTCAAGCGTGTACCTGAATGGATAGTCCGTGCCATTGCTCATTTTTGAGGACTTGCAAGAAATATACCTTTCAAGTAAAATTAGTCAGTTATACCTAATTAAGAATTTAAGGAGTACAAAATGATCAGCGCAGGCGATTTCAAGAACGGTTTATGTTTTGAGATGGACAATCAGGTCTATCAGGTAGTTGAATTCCAGCACGTTAAGCCCGGCAAAGGTGCGGCTTTCGTACGTACAAAGTATAAGAACGTTAAGACAGGTTCTGTCGTAGAGCGTTCTTTCAACCCTAACGAGAAGTTCGAGCAGGCTCAGCTCACAAGAAGAGATATGCAGTATATCTATTCTGAGGGTGACCTCTACTTCTTCATGGATCAGGAATCTTACGAGCAGATCCCGATCTCTGGTGATAAGATCGGCGACTCAATCAAGTTCCTCAAGGAAGAGATGGTTTGTAAGGTTGTATCCTACAAGGGTGATATCTTCCAGGTTGAGCTTCCCATCACTGTTGAGCTCGTTATCACTGAGTGCGAGCCCGGCGTAAGAGGCGATACTACAAACAACGCTTCAAAGTATGCTACACTTGAGACAGGTGCTGTTGTTAAGGTACCTCTCTTCGTTAACCAGGGAGAGACGATCAGAGTAGATACAAGAACGGGAGAGTATCTCGAGAGAGCTTAAGTCTTCAGCTTAAAGACTACCGATTTTTGACATGGAAAGTAACTTCAATTCCGAATCTATCAAGGGCGACCGCTCGATGACTCAGGGCTTTGTGGCCCAGTATGCCGCCGAGGCTGCGCTCAGGATAGACGGAGTTGTATCGCTAGTACCTTCATTCGCTGTCGCGTTGAAGGAGAAGGCCGGGGTAGTACACGAAGGTAAGGGTGTAAGGGTCGTTTTCGATGAGAATGATGACAACACCGTTTCCATTACATGCTACCCCGTTATCAGTTACGGCAAGATTATTCCCGAAGTGGCGTGGCTCATCCAGGAGAAGGTCAAGGGTGACGTCGAGAAGTTCACGGGACTGAACGTTGATACTGTGGATGTTTATGTCTGCGGAGTAAGCGATACTGAAAGTTCCGGGGATGTGAAAGGAGAACAGGAAGAATGAATGGATTTGTCAGAGTACTGATGTTCATCTATTCCGTTGTTATTGCGGTTATTTCCGTTGTACTTTTATATGCACTCGTAGATGACGGTATCTTTGCGGATATCTTATCGCCACTTTCATCTGTTGTAACGGGACCTATAAGCAGATGGGTATACTTTGCGGTACTCCTGCTGCTGTTCGTTACATCTATAATTTCTATTACTAATGCTATTACATACGGCAGACTCAACAGGACCAGACTCAGAAAGACTGACATAGGTTCCGTGGATATCGGTGCCGACGCGATCGAGAACATTGCGCTTAACAGTGCAAGAGCAGCTCAGGTCGGTATCAAGAATGCAAGATGCCGCGTAACGCCCGGTAAGAACGGCGCCATCAGGGTCATCATCTCATGCGTTCTCTATTCAAACGTCGAGATCCCGGCATCCATGGCTAAGGCTCAGGAGAAGGTCAAGAAGGATATCGAGCGTTATACGGGTATCGTTGTCCAGGACGTTTTCGTTAAGGTCACAAAGGTTGAAGCCACAACGGCAAAGGTTGAGAACAGATAATGGAGAGATTCCTGTCCAAATTATTCGAGAAGCTCAGCAACACCAAGGCAGGTGTTATATTTGCTTTTTGCTTTTTTGTCACCGGAATCCTTCTTTGCATATTCGGCTTTTTCAAGACGCTGTTCATCATTCTTTTTACCGCAGCCGGCTTCTTCGTAGGTTCGTTCCTGTTCTCGGATACCAGCAAGTTCAAGAAATTCCTTGACAGGATCCTGCCGCCGGGGAGGTTCAGATGAGCAGAATAGAGACACGTGAACATGTAATGATGTTCCTTTTCCAGGCATCTTTCCGTACTGATCCTGTTGCAGGACAGCTGGAGATGTTCAAGGAAGATTATCCCGAGGTCAACGAAGACCCCGTTTATTTTGTTGACATGGTATACGGCGTCATCAACAGACGTGCCGAGATAGACGAGAAGATCGCGCCTTTCCTCAATAAGTGGAAGCTCGACAGGATCCCTCTCGCTGACAGGATCGTATTAGAGATAGCGGCATATGAGATACTCTTCATGGAAGATGTCCCTGTAAGCGTATCCATTAACGAAGCAGTTAAGCTTTCCAAGAAGTACGGCACCGACAATTCCTCTGCATACATCAACGGAGTGCTCAGCAGTTTTGAGAAGAGCCTCTGACGGAGGAGTGCGCCTTGGTATTCGATTCGCTGAGTGAACTCGTAAGTCACCTTAATAACGTTACCTTTCAGGATGACCCGGATATTCTGGGCTTTGAGGTAACGGGTGAGATAACAGGCTATAAGACCAGGCCCTGGAACGATATCGTCTTTATTAACTTCCAGCTTCAGGAAGATATCGGCAAAGGTAAGTTCCTCAAACTCGCTTGTAATACTAGAGAAGACAGATGCAGATTCACCGGCTTCGATGGAAGTCCCAAGGACGGCGATAAAGTAACGGTCAAAGCATCGCTCCAATACAACAGGAACATCAGCATTCTTCAGGCTGATGTCTTTGAGATGCGTAATACCGGTAAGGGCGATCTTCTCCTCAAGTTCCAGGAGATTAAGGAGCGCCTTGCCAAGGAAGGACTGTTCGACGAGGACAGGAAGAAGGAACTGCCCGTTCTTCCGAGAAGGATAGGACTCATCACCGGTTCTGACGGCACTGAGGGACGCAGAGACTTCCTTGACGAGATCGAATGCAGATCTCATTACTATGATATCCATATCTACAACGCGAGGATGCAGGGCGAGAACTGCCCTCCGCAGATAATCGCGGGACTTGACTACTTCGAGAAGGTCAAGGACGATCCTGACAAGCGTGTCGACGTAATAGTCATTACAAGGGGCGGAGGAGACAAGTATACTGATTTTGTCTGCTTCAATGATGAAGCTCTCGCCAGAAGGGTCAGTGCCTGCACGATACCTGTTGTCTGCGGTGTAGGACACTCTTCATACGAGACCATTCTCGATTATGTTGCTGATGTCTCGGTTAAGACGCCTACTGCGGCTGCGGATGCAGTCATCCCGATATATGATGATGAGATAGCCGGAATAGAAGCACTTGTATCATCAATGGAGCAGGCTGTAACATCACGTCTCAGACTGTCAAAGGGTACTATCGATTCATACAGGAACCACAGAGCCTTTGCCGGCGGATTCATCGACAGCAGAAGGACTTATCTGTCCGGTCTTACCGCACTTCTCGAGAAGCATAACCCCTCATCGGAACTCGCTGACAGGCAGAGAAAACTCTATGAGCAGAAGCTTAAGCTCGAAGTGTTCCCGGAGAGACTCGAGAGGATGAAGATAGAGCAGAGTGCACTGGCGTTAAGACTGGAGTCTGTAAATCCCGATAATGTCTTGAGCCGAGGTTATTCCTATGTGGAGTCTGAAGATGGCAATGCAATAGATTCCGTAGCAAAAGTTAAGGCAGGACAGGAAGTTAAGATTGTTTTCGCCGACGGAACGGCAAAGAGCACTATAATAGATACCAGCAGAAAGGAAGGCTAAGATATGGCTGAATTTGAAAAGAAGATCGAATCAGGTGAACTCAGCTACGAAGAAGCGCTCGAGGCACTGTCTTCCGTAGTTAAGAGCCTTGAGAGCGGAAAGGTCATAAACGGCGGCGAGGAGAAGGAGCTGACACTGGATGATTCCATCAAGCTTTATCGCACGGGCAAACTCCTTTCGGATTATTGCGAGAAGCTTCTCACCGAAGCTCAGAACCAGATAAAAGAGATCAACAATGGCTGATATTACAAGACTTATAGAAGAATGCGGCGAGTGGATAACTCCCGAACTTGAGAGCTGCTTTACCGATAAGCAGAAGGAAGACATCACGGTCAAGGCTGCGATGTACAGCCTGATGGGCGGAGGCAAGAGACTCAGGCCTCTCATGATGAAAATGACAGCCGAGATGATCGGATGCTCTGATGCTGAGATGGCTGACGTCAGGTATTTTGCCGCCACGCTCGAGATGATCCACACATATTCTCTCATCCACGATGATCTTCCTGCGATGGATAACGATGACTTAAGGCGCGGCAGACCTACATGTCACAAGGCGTTTGGTGAAGGCATCGCGCTTCTTGCGGGAGACCTTCTTCTGAACCGCGCTTATGAGAGGCTTTTCGCGCAGACGATAAAGAACCCCGGATATGCATATGCTTCCGGCAGGATGTGTACGCTCGCGGGTATCGAAGGCATGGTGGGAGGTCAGAGCATAGATCTTGCTTCCGAGGATAAGAAGATCTCCATCGAGCTCCTTACGGAACTCCAGGAGAAGAAGACAGGTGCGCTTATCGAGACAGCGATCGTTACGCCTTGTTATCTCAAGCACAACATGACTGAAGAACAGGCCGGATCAGACAAGACCGTCAGACTCTTAAGGCAGTTTGCCGCGCACCTGGGTCTCTCATTCCAGATCAAGGACGATCTTCTCGATGTAACTTCGACCGCAGAGGTCTTAGGCAAGAGCGTCGGCAAGGATTCCAGAGACGACAAATCGACATTTGTTACCCTTATGGGACTTGAACAGGCCAAGGTATGCCTCGAAGATGAGACCGCTGCAGCGATCAAAGTTCTCAAAGAATTGTCTGACATGGGTTATAATACCGAAGATTACAGGCTTCTGGCTGACTACATGATAAGCAGGGAGAACTGATGGAATACAAGATACTCGGCAAAAGCGATCTGACACCGCAGGCAATCGCTTCTCTGTCTAACAAGGACAGGGAAGAGCTCTGCGCTGAACTGCGTGACAAGATCCTTCAGACTGTATCTGCCAACGGCGGACATCTCGCGAGTAATCTCGGCGTGGTCGAACTGACCGTCGCCCTGCTGTCCGTATTCGATTATACAAAGGACAAGATCGTCTTTGACGTCGGTCACCAGTCCTATTCCTATAAGCTTCTTACCGGAAGATTCGACGAGTTCGATACACTGCGAAAGAAGGGCGGTGTGTCGGGTTTCCCTCGTATCAATGAGTCTGATTACGATGCGTTCGATACCGGTCACAGCTCCACTTCGATCTCTGCTGCCATCGGCATGGCTAGAGCCAGAGACCTCAACAAGGATGATAACTATGTCATCGCAGTGATCGGTGACGGAGCGCTTACCGGCGGTCTGGCATACGAAGCCATCAATGACCTTGGTCACAGCAAGACCAGGATGCTCGTTATCCTGAACGACAACGAGATGAGCATCGACAGGAATGTCGGCGGTCTGTCCAGGTATCTGTCCAAGCTCAGAGTATCTTCCGGATACATCTCCGCGAAACACACCACCGAGAGCTTCCTTCGTAAGCTCGGCTGGTTCGGCCGCGGCATCATCAAGATAATCCTTGCCATCAAGGATTTCTTCAGGTTCCTGCTCTACCGCAAGAAACCGTCGATGTTCGAAGACCTGGGCCTCAATTACTACGGTCCGGTAGACGGCCACAATACTGCTGACCTTATAGAAGCACTTAATGCCATCAAGGACATCAAGGATCCGATGCTCCTGCATGTTATAACCAAGAAGGGCAAGGGATATGCCCCTGCGGAGAATAACCCTTCCGATTACCACGGTGTAGGTCCGTTCGACCTGGAGACAGGTGTTACCAAAAACGGAAAGGGCAGCTATACAACGGCTTTTGCCGGAGCTCTTGAGGAGATCGCCGAGAAAAATCCCAAGGTTGTTGCCATATCAGCAGCAATGGCACAAGGTACCGGCCTTGATCATTTCTCAATGAGATTCCCCACAAGGTTCTTCGACTGCGGCATCGCCGAAGAACATTGCGTAACAATGGCAGGCGGTATGGCCGTAGCAGGTTATGTTCCCGTTGTTGCCATCTATTCATCGTTCCTGCAGCGTGCTTATGACGAGATGATCACAGATGTCTGCTTCATGAATAATCATGTGGTATTTGCTCTCGACCGTTCGGGCTTTGTCGGTCAGGACGGACATACTCATCACGGACTTCTCGATCTGTCTTATCTGAATTCAATGGTCAATATGACTCTGTTCGCACCCCGTGATTACAAAGACCTCAGGAACTGCCTTGATTATGCGGTCAACACCTGCACAGGTCCTGTTGCCATAAGATACCCGAGGGGAGCTTCGCCCTTTGAGGCTGAAGGACCTTTGTATGAAGACCCTGCAGACTGCATCAAGCCGCATCTCGCATCTCAGAGAGGATCTGATTTTGTCATCATATCAATAGGCAAGATCTGCGAGGAAGCAGAAAAGGCTTGTGAGATACTTGTAGATGAAGGCATATCCGGTACGCATATCAACCTGTCTATGGTAAAGCCTGTTCCTGCGAAGGAGCTTATTGATCTTATAGGCAGCAGCAAAGATGTATTTACACTCGAAGAAGGTATATTAAGCGGCGGTGTCGGTGAAGATATCCATGTTCAGCTTCATAGAAACGGCTGGAACCATAATGTTGTCAGCATCGCCGTTGAAGATCCTGTAATCAAGGCATCTTCTCCGGAAGACCAGCTTAAGACTGCAGGTCTTGACGGAGCTTCCGTTGCCGGGAAGATCAAAGCATCTCTCGGTAAGGGCTGAACTATATATGCCGTCTGATCCTATCTCTGTTTTCCTTTATCTGTTTTTTGTCTTTGTGATCCTTATCGCTTTCGGCATGTTTGTTCTGTCTGTTTGTCTTTTGATCAGATGGATCCGTGCTTACTTCAATAAGCAGGGCAAACCATTCAGGATAAGGATAGGCATAGCTCTTCTGGTCATCTCGATCATGTTCCTGGTCTTTGTTTGTACTGAACTTCTTCCGCAGCTGAATTGGCCGTTCGGACTGTGAGTCCTTATACGCGATTTACGAATCTGTGTTACTATTCGATTAGGATAGGGTTTTATCCAAAACCATTTTATAGATGGGGAGTAGTACATGAGACGATTCAGACCTTTTGTCATTTTCATGATAATTGTCATGCTGCTGCAGATCGTTACGGCATGTGCTCTTAACAAGAAAGGGGCAAAAACAGTCGCAGAAGACGATCCCTGGTACGAGACCACAGAATTTTTACTCGATAACGACATAAAGAAGAATGAAGAATACGACCTGAGTATCTTCACCAGTGATGAACGTATATTCTCACTTTATTGCGTCACCACAACGACATGGGCAAGTTCCAGAACAGTTCTGGATACTTATGATCTGGAAGGAACCCTTGTCAGCAGGCAGGATCTTACCTTACCGGATGATCTGTATGTACAGAATATCTATATGGCAGGTTCTGATAAGGAAGGGAAAACGATAACTGCTCTGCTGCAGCTTAATTCTCCCGGAGAGGCCGGAGCTGCATTTGTTAAGATCGATACCGAGACAGCAACGGTGTCTGATAGAAAGTTCATTAAGACTTCCTCAAATAACGGAATAAAGAGCATATATGACTCTGAAGTTATATTTGATTCAGGCATTTTCTACGCGACCTGCGTTGGGGAGTATGAGGCGGTGCTTCTGATTGAAGATTATTCGGGAGGTCCGATGAAGTACAGCTCTCTGGCGTTGTTCAAAGATACGGAACCGGTCTGTGAATTAGATCTGTCTGATATTAACATCCGTTCCATTCTGTACACTATCTCGATAAATAAATCCACGGATTCACTCTATATGGCATGTTATGAAGAAGCCGATCCGGTCAGCCTGGAATTTGATATTGTTACAGGAGAGCTTAAGAACAAGACGAGTTTTCAGGATCTCGATGATGATACTGTCAACATATCCGAATATACTACAACGGATAATGGAGAACTCTGCAAGATCGATTCTCTTGGGAATATTACCAGGCTTGATGTCAGCAATATGACACCTGAGACTGTGATAGATACTAACTGGTATTCACCGATCTTTTATTCTGCGTTTACTGATCAAGGCGGTACTGAGTCCGGGGTGCTCAGTTGTACTGAGAACAGAACGATCCTTTGGGATTCGAAATCCTGTTCATACGGTTTAAGCGGTGAGATCAATGAAAAATACATCCGTATTTTGGCAAAGGCAGATAAGAATCCTAATGCGGGTAAAGAGATAATAGAAATAGCGTTTCCTGTCAATCCGGAAGTATCTGAATATCTTTCCAAAGCCATATGTGAATTCAACAGATCAGACGACGAATACATAATCAGGGTCTGGGATAAGCAAAAGGTCGGTTTTACTCTGGGAATAGTCGGATCTTCAGAAGGTGATGAGCAGGAAATATATAAGCTGATCCAGGAACTCAAGAGCGACGAGGCGCCGGACCTTATTATTGGTCTTCAGAACACTTATGCGATGAGTGATGATATCCTGATGGATATGACGGGTTTCCTTGAACCTGAGGTTTTGGATAAGCAGTTCAGTAATATCCTCGATGCCGGATTAATTAACGGCAAACAGTATTTCTATCCGGTTACTCTCGAGATAGAAGGCCTGATCATTGATTCAGATCTGCTTGAAGACGGTGCTGAAGGACTGACTTTCGAAGAATACGACAAACTGGTGGAAGAAGAATTCGACGGATATTCTCCTTATGATTATCCGTTCTCAACATACTACAACAAGAATGATTTTATCTTATCGTGCATAGATACGAAGAGTGCAATTGAAGGTGAGAATGTTGAATTCGGAACCGAACAGTTCTATGCAGCTGCCGATTATGCAAAGTACAACTTCGCCTACGATGATCTTGACAGTACTCCGGAAGACTACATATATGATTGGGATGTTAGACTGAAAACTGCTTGTTGTTATGCAAAGATCACTGATTTTCTTGAATATGTGCATCTCTGCCATGACTCGGAAGGGCAATATGTCATCATCGGAACACCATCCGTAGACGCATCAGGGCCGAGGTTCAAGGCTCTTGAGACTATCTCGGTATCGGCGACCACCGATGTGTCTGACGGATGCAGGAGATTCATAAACTATCTGTTTGCCGGTACGGCATTTGAATCTGATGACTGCGATTTCAGGTGTATCGTGACAAATAAGGAGATAATGGAAAAGAACATTGAAAGCATCTCAACCATCAATAACGAACTGTATGACAAATACTTGAGTAATGTGCAAAGCGGTGTGATCAAACCTGCAGTGGGAGTGGAAATGGCATATGGTGATAAGACCGCGACGGATGATATGTGCGAGTGCTTTATTAACAGCATGTCGACGATCTCGACTTACTATTATGAGGATGCCGTCATAGTGAGATTTCTGACGGAAGAACTCGCTCCATACTATTCCGGTGACAGAAGCATTGAAGATGTTGTTGTCTTGCTTAATGACAGAGTCGCCAGATATACCAGTGAAATGTAGGCTAAGCATTCCTTTGCTATGTATTTTTATGCAAAAAAGTGATTAAATATATAGGCGGAAATCGGAAAGGTAATACTAATGAATTACGGCATAGTATCTAACAACACCCGTGATGCAGGGTATCAGACAGCGGTAAAGACTGCAGAGATTATCCTTGGCAGCGGTAATACGCCTGTTTTCGAGCAGGAGCTGGAAGGGAAGATAGATAACGTTCCTTCTGGTGTTTTGTTTGCCTCTTTTGATCAGATCCCGGTCAAGACGATAATATCGATCGGCGGCGACGGTACGTTCCTTTCCGTTGTTACCAGGTACCGCGATCTCGATACCGAGTTTATCGGTATCAACAAGGGAAGTATCGGTTTCCTTACCGAGATTACCGAAGCAAACCTAGAGAGCGACATCACAAAGCTTATGTCCGGAGAATACTCGACCATAGAGAGAACCCAGCTTAGATGCGAAGTCTGGAATAATGCCGGTGACTTCAAGGGAAGCGCCGTATGCCTTAATGACATTCTCATCGTAAGAGGACAGAAGCCGCATATCACAAAGCTTGAACTCTTTATCGACGGACAGAGGGTTGAGAAGTTCTATGGTGACGGCCTTATCGTATCCACTGCGACAGGTTCATCCGCTTACTCGCTTGCGGCAGGCGGTCCGCTGCTCATGCCGTCCATGAAGGACATCATTGTTACTCCGGTAAGCTCGCACACTCTTTACGGACTCAAGTATGTTGCAGGTCCCGAGAGTGAAGTAAGGGTTGTGCTCGATGATTTTGAGTCGGCTCCGATCATCTGCCCGGACGGCAGGGACTTCGTAGACTTGGAGCCGTTCGATTCGATAACGATAAGAAGGCACAATAAAGTGCTTAAGACTGCTACGCTGAAGCGCGATAATTTCTTCAGCGATGTCCGTAAGAAGATAGTACAGAGAGGTTCTTTCTATGAAAACAGCTAAGAACGCCCGTCAGGAGATGATCATAAAGCTCATCAAGGAGCATGATATATCGACACAGGAAGAACTGACCGCCAAGGTAAAGGCGGCAGGCTTCGAAGCAACACAGGCTACTTGCTCCAGAGATATCAAGGAGCTCGGCATCATCAAGATTACCATGCCTGACAAGACGACAAAATATGCAGTCTTGGACAGGACCGGTGATGTTGCTCCCGGAAGACTTCTGGCAGTATTTGCAAACTCGCTTATATCCGTACAGTCGGCAATGAACATGCTCGTTATCAAGACGCTTCCCGGTATGGCAGCAGCAGCTGCTTCCGCTCTGGATTCAATGCATCTTGAAGATGTTGTCGGAACCATCGCCGGTGACGATACGGTATTTGCGTGCGCTACGGGTCCGAGCGAAGCGCAGGCACTCGTTGTTACGATAAGAGACATGATGGAATCCGGATCCGGTCCGGACAGAGCATAATATGCTGTTAAGACTTGAGATCAGGGATTTTGCCGTTATCTCGAATATGGTATTCGAGCCCGGTTACGGCCTCAATGTCATAAGCGGTGAGACCGGTGCCGGCAAGAGCCTTATCGTCGGTGCGATCGGTCTCATATTAGGTGCCAAATCCACACGCAATGTAATCCGTACCGGTCATCCGAGCTGCTATGTCGAAGCCTGCTTTGACTGCTCTGATATTGATGATGCGGACTTTACCGAATGCCTTGACGCATATTCCATAACACCTGATGACGGAATGCTGATCATCAGCAGGACAATATATGAGAACGGCAAGAGTGTAGCTAGGATAAATGGAGAGGGAGTGACCCTTACCGCGCTCAAAGCCGTAACTTCATTCCTCGTGGATATCCACGGCCAGCACGATACACAGAAGATCTTCGATGAGAAACAGCATGTTAAGCTGCTCGACCGTTACGCAGGCAAGAAGGTCGAGTCTCTCTATTCCGACTATCTTGAGCTTCTCGGAAAATACAAGGACATCGTTACCAGGATCCGCGGGATATCTTCTTCTCCGGACTACCTGGACAAGCGCAGGGAATATCTCGAGTTCGTCGTATCCGAGATCCGCGATGCAGGCTTCAAGTCCGGAGACGAAGAGAAGCTTACAGAGACACGCAAGAAGCTCATCGCTGCAGAAGAGACCGCAGGCGACATCAACGAGGCCGCATCAATACTGTCAGACGAAGGCATGACCAGGAGCGTCGTTGCCAGTGTCCAGGAGGCTTCAAGAGCTCTGGAGAAAGCAGCTTCGACCAATAAGGAGTATAGGGAACTTGCAGACCGTGCGAACTCGCTCTATCTTGATCTCGATGCTCTGGCATCAGACCTCGGCGCGGTATTGGACAAGATGAATTACGAACCCGAGCTTAAGATCCGTACTGAAGAGCGTCTCGGACTTCTCTTCGACCTTAAGGCAAAGTACGGTTCCACTGTTGATGAGATCAACGCGTTTGGCGACAAGGCAAGTGAAGAACTGGCATCCATCGAAGGTAATAAGGATCTTCTTAAGGAACTTAAGGAGAAGCGCAAGGCCATCGAGCTTGAACTTGTGGCATGCGCTGAGAAGCTCTCTGATGAGCGTGTGAAAGCGGGCAAGAAGCTCTCTTCGGAGATCGTTCGCGAACTCGCTGACCTTGAGATGCCCGATGCTGTCTTTGAGGTAAGCTTCACAAGGCACGACAAGAGCAAGTATTTCTCTTCGTCCGGTATCGACGATATCGCTTTCAGGTTCAGCGCCAACCCCGGTCAGGAGGTCCGCTCTCTGTCCGCGATCGTATCCGGAGGCGAGGCTTCGAGGATCATGCTCGCCATTAAGAACATCCTCGGCCGCTGTGATTCCACTCAGACACTCATCTTCGACGAGATCGATACGGGCGTATCCGGCAAGGCTGCAGGTGCGATCGCATCCAAGCTCAGATCCATATCATCCGGCCGCCAGGTCCTCTGCGTTACTCATACCGCACAGATCGCTGCCGCTGCAGACTGCAACTTCAAGCTCTCGAAAAGAGTCTCTTCCGGCAACACCGAGACATCCTGCGAGCTCCTCGGCATCGACGGCAAGACGGATGAAGTATCGCGTCTGTTATCCGGCGGCTCACAGGACAGCTCTGTCAAGCTGGCTAGAGATCTGATCGATACTTATTTTGGCTGAATCAGTAAATGACTGCTTCCATGTCTGAAGGAAGCGGCGCAGTGAATTCCTTGTCTTCTCCGCTGAACGGGTCCTTGAAACACAGCTTATATGCATGAAGAGCGCATCTTCCCATAAGTTCGTCCAGTTCTTTTGAATTCGGGAATGAATCATTCGGGTTGTCAATGGAGTTCGGTCCGTACAATCCGTCTCCTAGAAGAGGATGTCCCATATATGTCGAATGGACCCTGATCTGATGGCATCTGCCGGTTATCAGCTTGAATTCAACAAGTGAGATGTCCTTTTCCGGATAGTAGGCAAGGCTCTTATACAGAGTTGTTGATTCTTTGCCTTCGGGATCCACGTCTCTTATCATGACCGAGTTCGGTCTTCTGGCGATAGGCTGGTCGATCATGCCTTCGTCCGGGATGTATCTGCCGTAGACGAGGGCCTTGTAGGATTTCGAGATATTGCCGTACAGATGAAGAGAATTGTGGGAATAACCGTCCTTGGCAATGATGATGATTCCGGATGTCTCGCGGTCGAGCCTCATGACGGGGTGCAGCGTGCGGTCTGACAGCTGTGTCAGGAGAGAGTCGTCGAGATGTCCGTGGACAGGATGGGTAACGATACCTGCAGGCTTGTTGATGACTGCGTAGTGTGAGTCTTCGTAGAGAATAGGGATCGAATCGATCCGGTTAAGAGAGAATTCTGAATCGCCATACTCCAGATAGAGTTCGTCACTTTCATGAACATGTTCACGGACAGTTGCATGTGTCCCGTTGAGATTTACGGTTCCGTGAAATTTGAGACGTTTGATCATAACGCCGCTCATGCGGAACTCACGAACAAGAATTTTATATATTTCTTGATCTTCGTAACATTTTGGGACTTTATAGCAGATTTTCATGCACATATTATACCGATTGTTGACTTTAATGGCATTTATTTATAGAATTCTAAATGGCTTGTCAGAGCCAATTATAAATGTTCTTTGACAACTAAATAAACTATTTGGAGGTGAGTACCAACGTGCCAGACATAGATTTGGGTCTAATATTGGCCGCAATCGTTTGTCTTGTAATTGGTCTGCTTCTGGGTTTTGGAATAACTGCGCTTTACTTTAAGAAGAAGATTTCTGAAGAGCAAAAGCAGCTTGAAGAAGATAAGGCGAAGTCTCAGGATAACGCAAACATTTATCTCGCCAACGCACAGAAGGAAGCTGAGAACAACAAACGAGATTTACTCTTGCAGGCAAAAGAAGAAGTTGCCCGCGTCCGTTCCGAATTAGAGCGTGATGCTAAGGAAAAGAAACAGGAACTTGCAAGAGAGAGGAACAAGCTTGAGCAGAAGGAGAGCAATCTCGCCCGTATCGAGGCAAGCTATGAGCGCAAGCAGGAAGAGATCGAGAAGAAGCAGCAGTCTGTTGCAGAACTCGAAGCACGTGCGAAGGATTACGAATCGCGTAAGAGAGCAGAACTCGAGAGAGTTTCCGGACTTTCTGTCGCTGAGGCAAGATCACTCGTACTTGACGAAGCTCAGCGCGAATACAGCCACGACATGGTCCTGATGCTTAAGCAGATGGAAGAAAAGACCAAACAGGATGCCGATAAGATCGCAAAAGATATTATCGCAGGCGCCATCCAGCGTTACGCATCCGATTATGTATCTGAGGTTACTGTATCAGTTGTTAACCTTCCCAACGACGAGATGAAGGGAAGGATCATCGGCCGTGAAGGTCGTAACATTAGAGCAATCGAGACAATTACCGGCGTTGATCTGATCATCGACGATACACCTGAAGCAATCGTTCTGTCTTCATTCGATCCTATCAGGAGAGAAATCGCGAGACTTACAATCGAGAAGCTCGTAGTAGACGGAAGAATCCACCCGGCAAGAATTGAGGAGATGGCTAACAAAGCCCGTAAGGAACTCAATAACACTATCAAGACCGAAGGTGAGAAGGCTGCATTCGACACAGGCGTAATGAATCTTCACCCTGAGCTCATCAAGCTCCTCGGAAGACTTCGTTACCGTACGTCATACGGCCAGAACGTACTTCAGCATTCGATCGAAGTGTCATGGCTTGCATCTATGATGGCAGACGAGCTCGGACTTGACAGCACACTGGCAAGAAGAGCAGGACTTCTGCACGACATAGGTAAGGCCGTTGACTTTGAACAGGAAGGAACCCACGTACAGCTTGGTGTTGACATTGCCAAGAAGTATCACGAATCGCCCAATGTCATCAATTGCATTGAAGCACATCACGGCGATGTGGATGCCCTTACACCCGAAGCAGTTCTCGTCGCAGCTGCAGATGCAATATCCGCAGCAAGACCTGGAGCGAGGAGAGAGAATCTCGAGACCTACATTAAGAGGATCGAGAAGTTGGAAGAAATTGCCACAAGCTTCGACGGAGTTGAGAAGAGTTATGCCATTCAGGCAGGACGCGAGATCCGTGTTATCGTTCAACCGGAGAGAGTATCCGATGATGAGATGGTCCTCAAGGCTCGCGATATCTGTAAGAAGATCGAAGAAGAGCTCGACTATCCCGGACAGATCAAGGTAAACGTCATTCGAGAGACTCGCGCAACCGATGTTGCAAAATAATTTGTATATATTATTTTGGCATTTGGAATTTGCTTACATCAAAAGAACAAAGAGGGACTGTCATTTGGCAGTCCCTTTTTTATTGCGTTTGTAACTGCAGAGGAGAGCATTGCTGTATAAAATGATTTGTATGCTATAATGCGCTTTATGGAACGCAAAGACTACAACATCACACTTATCGCACTCGGCTGCTCGAAGAACCTTGTCGACTGCGAATGCATGTCCAAGCTTCTCAAAGAAGCAGGCTACAATGTCATCTCCGACGTCGATACCGCTGATGTCGCTGTCATCAACACATGCGGCTTCATCGAGTCTGCGAAAACAGAAGCCATCAGCACGATCCTTGATGTTGCAGACTACAAGAAGGAAGGCAGGCTCAAGCACATTGTCGCCACCGGCTGTCTTGCTCAAAGATACAGCAGCGAGATACTCGAAGAGATGCCGGAGGTCGATGCCGTTCTCGGTACAGCTCACTACGGCGATATCGTAAGCGTGGTTGACGGTCTCATAATTGAGGGTAAACCCGACGTAGAACTGACATCCGGTGTGGGCGGACTTACGCACCTTCTTGAAGACAGAGACATCTCCACTCCGGGCTATGCATGGCTCAAGATAGGCGAGGGATGCCTTCACCGCTGTGCCTTCTGTGCCATTCCTCTTATTAGGGGAACATTTATATCCAGACCGATGGAAGACATCGTCAGGGAAGCGGAAGTCATCGCATCGAAAGGCGTGAAGGAAGTGATCCTCGCAGCACAGGATACGACCAACTACGGCATAGACCTCTACAAGAAGAAGTGTCTGCCGGAACTCCTGCGTAAGCTGTCTCAGATCGACGGCATCGAGATGATCAGGGTCATGTACGGCTATATGGACGGAATGACTGATGAACTCATTGATGAGATCGCTTCCAATCCCAAAGTACTGCACTATTTTGATATTCCGATCCAGCACGGATCAGCAAAGATACTGAAGGCGATGTTCAGGAAGGACACGCCTGAACTCATCACAGAGAGGCTCGCTGCCATAAGGAAGAAGATCCCTGATGCGATCATCAGGACCACGGTCATGGTTGGATTCCCGGGAGAGACGGAAGAGGATTTCGAGGAGCTCAAGGCAAACCTCGTAAAATGGGAGTTCGACCGTCTCGGGTGTTTCATATTCTCGCATGAAGAGGGTACCAAGGCCTACGATATGGAAGATCAGATCCCTGATGACATAAAGCAGAGAAGGTATGAAGAGATCTATGCAGTACAGCAGGAGATATCGTCAAAGCTTACAAAGAAAAGGCTCGGTACAACCGTAAAAGTTAATATTGTCTCCGTCTCTGATGATGGTATATTCTATATCGGTCGCAGTTACGGAGAATCTCCGGAGGTTGATCCGGTGATCTATGTGGCAGCTGAGAAGGGCGAACTTAACATCGGTGACATTGTTGATGTTAAGATCGTTGACTGCTCGGATGACTACGACATGACAGGAGTAACAGTATAATGAATCTTCCGAATAAACTATCGATCTTAAGAATAATCCTCGTGCCGGTCACGATGTTGTTCATGCTTCCGGTAAATATCTACGGATGGCAGCCCGAAGGATGGAATGCCTTCATTAACAGCAACGGCATGACAGTGGCGGCTGCCGTATTCATCATCGCGTCGCTGACTGATATGGCAGACGGTAAGATCGCACGTAAGTACAATCTCATTACCGATCTCGGCAAGTTCCTCGACAGCCTTGCGGATAAGATCCTGGTCATAAGCATCATGCTCGGCCTGGTCTACCTCGGCAGACTGTCTCCGGTCCTTGTCATGATAATCATCCTCAGGGAGTTCGCAGTATCCGGTCTCCGTATGATCGCTGCTTCCAAGGGTGAGGTAATCGCCGCAAGGATGATAGGTAAGGTCAAGACCGTAACCCAGATGGTAGCCATCATCTATATCATGTTCGAGCCGCTCCTCATCAGGATATTCGGCCTTACATACAACGGCTATCCGCTTGAGACATCAGCCATCACAATCATCGGAGATGTGCTCTTCGGTATATGTGTGATCATGACCATCGTCTCGGGAATAGACTATCTCATCAAGGGCAAGAAGTACCTTAAGGGATAAAATACTTCGATAATCAAAATAATGCCTATTGACAAAAGTCGAAGTTTACATTAAAAACAGTTTGTAGGTTGATTTTAATCACGGAGGTAAATACAAATGACAAACGAAGAACTCTTTAAGAGCATTAAGCAGATGATCGTAGACCAGCTCGGTGTTGACGAGGATACAATCACAGAAGATTCCTCTTTCGTTGACGATCTCAACGCTGATTCTCTGGATATGGTAGAGCTCGTTATGGCAATGGAGCAGGAATTCGATATCGAGATCCCTGATGATGTTGCTGAGAAGGTTGCTACGGTTAAGGACGCTGTTGAGTACGTTCAGAACCTGATGGAGGGCTGATCTCAGTCCCGCACTTAGACTGCAGACTATGGCTGAATGTGTATTTATGCGCATTCAGCCTTTTTATTAAGTTATGACTGATTATTCTGGATTTGAGAAGGCATTGGGATACGAGTTCAGGGACAAGTCGCTGCTTGAAGAAGCTTTCACGCATACGACTTATGTCTTTGAGCGCGGCGGTGGCCATTGGCAATCTAACCAGAGGCTTGAATTTATCGGAGACTCTGTAGTAGACCTTATCGTCGGCTGCGAGCTTTATAAGATGAAACCGACTGAAGGTGAAGGTTATCTTTCCAAGATGAGAGCGATCGTCGTGTGCGAGAGATCTTTCGCGGAGAATGCCAGAAGGCTGGATATGGGCAGGTATCTTCTTCTCGGTAAGGGCGAGGAGCAGTCGGGCGGTGCCGACAAGGATTCAACCCTGGCAGACTGTTTTGAGGCAGTGATGGCTGCTGTCTTCTTTGACGGCGGGTATGAGGCGGCAAAGTCTGTAATCTTGAAAAATCTTTCCGATACCATGCAAAAGGCGGTAAACGGTGAGATCTTCCTGGATTACAAGAGCAGACTGCTTGAGCTGGCGCAGGTAAAGGGCAGACAGCACAGCATTAAGTTCACTGTAACTGATGAGCGCGGCCCTGCGCATGCAAGAGAGTTTGATGTAGAGGTTTATGCCGACGATACATTCCTTGCAAAAGCATCCGGCAAGAGCAAGCGTGATGCCGAGCAGAAGTGTGCTCAGGAAGCGATCGAGACTTATCTCATGCTTTTCCCTGAGAAGTGATATAATTAGTCGGTATTTTTAATTAAAGGATCAATTAATGTTTCTAAAGAAGTTGGAGCTCCAGGGATTCAAATCTTTCCCTGACTATACCGTTATCAAGTTCGAGAAGGGCCTTACTGCCGTTGTCGGACCTAACGGCAGTGGTAAATCCAACATAACCGATGCCGTAAGATGGGTATTAGGCGAGCAGAGCGTAAAGTCTCTCCGAGGCGGCAAGATGGAAGACGTCATCTTCGGCGGTACTGCAGCAAGAAAGCCCATGAACTATTCCGAAGTTACGATCACCTTCGATAATTCGGATAAGTATCTTGACTATGATTTCCCTGAGATCCAGGTCACAAGAAGGCTCTACCGTTCAGGTGAGTCAGAATACAGCATCAATAAGGTCAACTGCAGGCTCAAGGACATTACAACGCTCTTCCTTGACACAGGTCTCGGTAAGGACGGTTATTCGATCGTAGGACAGGGCAGAGTCGATGATATCCTCTCTCCGAAGTCCGAAGACAGGCGCCGCGTTATCGAAGAGGCATCAGGCATCGTTAAATACAAGGTGCGTAAGGATGAAGCCGAGCGTAAGCTGTCCAATACGGAGCAGAACCTCCTGAGGATCGATGATGTCCTTAATGAACTCAATGAGCGTAAGGGACCTCTCGAAGAGCAGGCAGGCAAGGCTAGAGATTACCATAAGGCTTACGAAGAACTCAAGGAACTCGAGATCTCGCTCCTCGTTCATAAGATAACAGAGGCCGAAGAACAGATCGGCGGATCTGCATCCGTGAAGAGTCAGCTCGAGAAAGAGATAGAAGAGCAGCAGGATGCCTATTTCCAGCTTCGTAAAGAACATCAGACTGAACTTACCGAGAGCGAGAATCTCGAAGATGCGATCGAAGACAACAGACAGTTCCTGTCTGACCTGACTGAGCAGGAGCACGATCTCATTACCGAGAAGAAGGTCTCCACAGAGCGTAAGAATCAGACAGAAGCCAAGATCAGAGAAGGCGAAGCGGCAAATGAAGATGCCGAGAAGCAGAAGCTTGACTTTGCCGAGCAGATCAAAGAATACAATGTGAAGGCTGACAAGCTGCTCGTCGAGGCTAATGATGCCAAGTCCAAGGCGGAAGCAGTTGCCGAAGAACAGAAGGAACTCTATAAGACATATGAGGAATCCGAGCTCAGCAGGAAGAGCCTGAACAGCGCAGTTGATAAGAAGACACAGGAGCTCTTTGACATAAGGAGTAAAGTGTCCGAGTCCAAGACCCGTATAGAGGGAATGAATTCGAGGATAAGAGAGCTCTCCGAAGAGAGACAGAATGCTGCCGGCAATCTTGAAGCACTCGAAGGCGAACTTGAAGCCAAAGAACGTAACCGCATCGACATGAAGCAGAAGAAAGGCGAAGTCAATGCGGATATCGAGAAGCGTAACAAGAAGCTTGAAGAACTCAGAGGCAAGCAGGTTGAACTCAATCAGTTCTTTGATGAGCACAATAAGAAGCTCTTATCTGATGAGGCAAGACTCAGGACTCTGAAGGATCTGGAGCGCCGTAAGGAAGGCTATCAGGAATCCGTTAAGAAGCTCGTTGCCGAAGCTGAGAGTGACAGGAGCATCAAGAACCGCATTGTAGGTATATTGGGTGACCTTATTACAACTGACACCAAGTATCAGACTGCAATAGAGATAGCACTCGGCAACAGCATACATAACATAGTAACAAAGACAGAAGAAGATGCGTCCAGACTCATCGGTGTCCTTAAGGACAAACACCTCGGACGTGTTACCTTCCTGCCTATCGAGAATATCAGGCCCAGAGACCTGGAGCAGACACTTCAGGATAAGGCCATGGGCGAGGACGGCTATATTGGCATCGCTTCCGAGCTCGTAAAGTGCGACAAAGATCTCGAAGATATCGTGTCGAACCTTCTCGGAAGGATCATCGTATCTGATGACCTCGATTCCGCGAGGAAGATCGCTTCGAGGATCAAGTACAATGCCAAGGTCATTACGCTGAGCGGAGACTCGGTCAACCCGGGCGGCTCTCTTACCGGCGGCAGCGTCAAGAAGTCCGGCGTGGGCATCCTCGGAAGAGCCAAGGAGATCGATAGTCTCACGGCTTCCATTGCAAGCCTTGAAGAGAAGCTTGCCAATTCCGAAGAGCAGCGTCAGGAAGTTGATGACGGCATCGGTACTCTGAAGCGCGAACTCGAGATGCTCGGTGAGCAGCTCAAGTTCTATACGCTTGAAGAAGTTAAGGCTGAGAATGAATATGCCAATACTGAAGAGAAGCTCAAGACAGCCAGAGAAGATTCGGCAAGCTTCGATGAGAACATAAGCTCACTGTCCAAGGATAAGATCAGGCTTGAAGAAGACATCGAGGAACTCGTTCGTATCGAGAGCGAGATCGAAGATGAACTCGCAGAATACAAGGACAGCATTGAAGAAGGCGATGCCAAGGCCAAAGAGTTCAATGACAAGCTCAATGAGCTCCGCGAGAAGGAGACAGAGTTCGTTACCCTCACCGACAGGAAGATCGCCGAGCGTAACGGTGTGCTTAATCTCGCTGATCATATCAAGGGACAGATCAAGCAGACCGATGCGGCTATCGAGGCCAAGAAGGCAGAGATGGAAGAGACTCGTGCCCTGATCGCACAGATCGACAAGGAGATACAGGCTTTCGATAAGCAGATCGAGGAGATCACCGTTCAGGAGAAGGTCTACGAAGAGAAGATCGCCGAGCTCTCTGGTAAGAGGGAAGCGGTCAATGCCAAGATATCCTCATTTGGCGACAGACTTACCAAAGCATCAGATGCCATTAATGATCTTCAGAATAAGCTCAATAATCTCGTTGCCAAGTACGACAGGTATTTTACCGAGATAGATATAGACAAGAACAAGCTCTGGGAAGACTATGAAGTCACCTATGACAATGTAAGAGAGACTGCAAAACCGGTCGAGAAGCCCGGTGAGCAGGCAAAGCAGATAACGTCGCTCAAGAATAAGATCAAGCAGATAGGTCCCGTTAACCTCGGCGCCATCGATGAATTCAAGGAACTGTCAGAGAGACTCGAGTTCATGAATGCACAGAGACAGGATATCGAGAATGCAAAGAAGGATCTCGAGAAGCTGATCGCTGATCTTATCGCGGAGATGGAGACTCAGTTCAATGAACACTTCAAGATAATCAACGATAACTTTAAGCAGGTATTCGTCGACCTCTTTGGCGGCGGTACAGCAGAGATACAGCTCGAAGGCGAGGATGTCTTAAGCTGCAACATAGAGATCAAGGCTCAGCCTCCGGGAAAGACACTTAAGACATTGTCTTTGCTGTCCGGCGGTGAGAGGTGCCTTACGGCGATAGCGCTCCTGTTTGCGATACTAGAGCTCAAGCCTTCTCCGTTCGTAATCCTCGACGAGGTCGAGGCGGCCCTTGATGATGCGAATATCGTAAGGTTCACGGACTTCGTTAAGCGTTACAGCAAGAAGACTCAGTTCATGCTCGTCACACACCGTAAGGGCACGATGGAAGCATGCGACCAGATCTACGGCGTAACCATGGCAGAGCGCGGTATCTCTAAGATACTTTCGATGGAGCTTGACTGATGGGTATATTTGAGACATTCAAAAAGGGCCTTGCCAATACCAGGAACTTCTTCAGCAGCGGTTTTACCAAGCTTGCGGCGGGAAGCGGACATTTCGATGAGGATATGCTGGATGAACTCGAGGAACTGCTCGTAAGGGCAGACTGCGGCTTCCAGGCATCAGAAGAGATAATAGACAGCGTCAAGGCCGGCATCAAGAAGTCCGGCGACGACAGCAAGGAAGCTGTGTACGGTTCCGTCAAGAGCAAGATGCTCGATATCTTGGGCGACAAGCAGACCTACGAGCCTATCCCCGGCAAACTCAACATCCTTCTTATGATCGGTGTTAACGGTACCGGCAAGACAACAACGTCCGGCAAACTCGCACTGAGATACAAGAAACAGGGCAAGAAGGTCATCCTTGCTGCAGCAGATACTTTCCGTGCCGCTGCAGTAGAGCAGCTTAAGGCCTGGGGCGAGAGGACCGATACTACGGTCATCTCTCAGGGTTCAGACGGGGCAGACCCGGCAGCTGTCGTATATGACGCAGTACATGCCGCCATTGCCCGAAAAGCAGATGTCCTCATCATCGATACTGCCGGAAGGCTGCACAACAAGAAGAATCTTATGGATGAGCTGTCCAAGATCAGAAGGATCGTAGTAAGAGAAGCTCCCGAGGCATCTCTTAAGTCAATGCTCATCATTGATGCCACAACAGGACAGAACGCCGTGCTTCAGGCAGAAGCTTTCTCCGAAGCGTGCGAACTCGACTATATCGGCATAACCAAGCTCGACGGCAGCGCCAAGGGCGGAGTCGCCATTGCGGTTGCTTATAATACGGGTAAACCCGTAGTCCTTGCTGGATTGGGTGAGGGAGAAGAGGACCTGGTCGATTTTGATCCTGAGATCTTCGTTGATTCACTGACGGAAGAATAAGATATTGTGTTTTTACTGATACGGCTCGCTTAGGCGGGCCGTTTTTTATGTTCGAATACTAGGTGCATGGTGAAATACACTGCTTCATACACTGCTATGCGTGGATTTTATAGTGAAAAAAGTAATTTCCAGACAAGAATACACTGATTTATACACTGCATAACATGGAGTTTGCAGTGTAAAACATCCCACATCTGCAAAAAATGGTACAAATGGGTGATAGTCTCAAGAATGTTTAATTAGTAGAATCAACCTAACAACTCAAGGAGGATTTGAACTATGGGATTTTTCAGTGATTTATTCGGTAAGAAGACATGCTGCCTTTGCGGTGCTGAGTGCGGTGCTATGAAGAGGGAGAAGATCAAGAATAAAGAATACGTTTGTAACGATTGTAAGAGAAAGTGCAGCAGCTTTGTCAGAGTATCCGAGATGGACAAGGAGACTGTTCAGGAACACATCGCATTTATGGAGAAGAGAGAGAAGATCTACCAGGAGATCCTCGTTAACTCCAAGGTTCAGAGATTCGAGAGCAAGAAGAAGGATAAGGGATTCTATTTCTATGATGATCACGGATTCGTTGTCATCGAGAATAAGAAAGCTGGCGTGACTAAGGAAAATCACGAAGTCATAAGATATGACGAGATCGACAGCTATGAGATATATACAGAGATGAATGAGCCTACAGAAGCAGGCAAGCCGAAGACATTCAAGGAAGACGGTGTCCTCATCAGACTGGTAAATGTTAAGCCGGGTGTTCAGCTCTCTTCAGATACCAAAAACAAGGGCGCTCACGCATATCCTTATAATACAAGAGATATCAAGATCTGCCTCAGGACTTCCGAGAAGGATACACAGTATGCAGATAACGTGATCCAGCATTTCGATTATATCTTCGGTGTACATGACAGTTCTAAGGGACTCTTCGACTTTGGTCTGAGCAAGCAGGAGAAGAGAGATCTCCAGGCTAAGGTCGATATGGCCAAGCTGATGGGCGGTGCGATAAAGGCAGCCGTCAACGGAGAGACAGAGCCTTCAGATCAGCTTCAGGAGCAGATGGCTCAGGCACAGGAGTCTGCAGCAGCTGCAGAGACCAGCGGTCTGTCTGTATATTCTGCAAAGGCTGATGCTGCAGAGCAGCAGGTTGGATAAGCCATAACTTTCTGCCCGTTTGGGTTAGTTCGATCCGATAATGGGGTGGCAGCGAATGACGCTGTCACCCCGAATTTTATTGAATTGAAATATATTGTTCGAAGATTTCGCAGTAAATCGCATAAAATTCTCCGTATTCACGATATTTTGATTGCCAAACCAAATCATTATCAGTATAATCTTTGCGGTAAATTCCAATCTATTCCTATATTTAATAAGGAGGAACCATAGTCATGCCTTTAACGACTTCCTGGTTAATCGTTCTCGGCGTAGTAGTGCTTGCACTTGCCTATGTCGCTTACAACTACTTCCGTATTAAGAAGATGCCCGAAGGAACACCTGATATGATCGAATTGTCAGGCATCATTCGTTCCGGTGCGCAGACCTTCCTTAAGACGGAATATAAGAGCATCTCCATTGTGGTTGGTGTTGTTGCTGTTATCTTCACACTCTTCGTTGAGAAGACAGCAGGTATCACTTTCCTCATGGGCGCACTTATGAGCTCTATCGTATGCGTTCTCGGAATGCAGAGCGCTACATATGCCAACGTTCGTACATCGAACAAGGCAAGAGAGAGCCTCTCCATCGGAGAGACCGTAAAGGTTGCTCTCTGCGGCGGTTCCATCAGCGGCCTTGCAGTTCAGGGCTTCGGTATGCTGGGACTTCTTGCAGTACTTCTCTGCTTCGGCGGCGTAAAGCACGATGCTGAGAGCACAGGCCTTATCGCAGGTCTTACATGCAATCCTTACATCATGAGAATATCCACATATTCTCTCGGCTGCTCCATCGTTGCTATGTTCAACCGTGTTGCAGGCGGTAACTACACAAAGGCAGCTGATATCTCCTCTGATATCCTCGGTAAGCTCAGACACGACCTGCCTGAGGATGACTCCAGAATCCCTAACACTATCGCAGACTTCATCGGTGATAACGTTAACGATATCGCTGGTAACTGCTCAGACCTTCTCGAGTCTTTCGTTGCTACAATGTCTGCTTCCATCATGATCGCTGTTACTCTCTATCAGACACACGGCGGCAAGGTTGCTGATACTACTTTTGATGCTACGATCCTTTTCCCGATCATCCTCGCAGGCTGCGGTCTTGTAGGATGCCTTATCGGTCTCGGACTTGCCAACATCAAGAAGATGGGTGACAACCCTTCAAGAGAGCTCGACCTCTCCACATGGATCTCTGCAGGCTGCACAGTCATTTTCGGCGGTGTTGCTTCTTATGTGATCTTCAACAACGTTCCTCTTTATGATGACTTCAAGCTCGGCTGGGCTTCCCCCTGGGTATCTTCGATAATGGGTATCGTTGCAGGTATCGCTATCGGTATCATCACAGAGTACTACACATCCACAGATCACAAGCCTACTCAGAAGCTTGCTGAGATGTGCACAGAAGGTGAGGCTTTCGTCGTTACAAAGGGTGACGCTGTAGGTTCAAGATCAGTTCTTCTTCCTGTATTTGTCATCATCGTTGCTCTCATCATCTCCGGTGTTCTCGGCGGTTCTTACGGTATCGCCATCTCCGCACTCGGAATGCTCGCATTCGTTGGTGCTACGGTATCCATCGATGCATTCGGTCCTATCGCAGATAACGCAGGCGGTCTTGCAGAAGCTTGCCACCTCGCACCTGACGTTCGTAAGATCACAGATAAGCTCGACGCAGTAGGTAACACAACAGCTGCTATCGGTAAGGGATTCGCTATCGGTTCTGCAGCATTCGCTACAGTTTCCCTCATCATGGCTTACGTTGGTAACTACACAACAGTTGGTGAGCCTCTGTCCCTTAACTTCGCTTCATTCTTCGTCGTAGCCGGTGGTATTCTCGGCGGTGCGCTCGTTGAGTACTTCTGCGCTATCCTCACGGATAACACGATCGACGCAGCTAAGATCATGGCTGATGTCGGAGACAAGCAGATGACACAGGAAGTTCTCGATGGTAAGGCTAAGCCTGACTACAACATGATGATCGAGATGGCAGCAAAGGAAGCTATCCACAGAATGGTTCTTCCTTCAGTTCTCGCACTTCTCATTCCTATCGTTGGCGGTCTTATCCTCGGCGTTGAGTTCGTAGGCGGTATCCTCGTAGGTGCTACGATCGTTGCTATCCCGAGAGCTATCTTCATGGGTAACTCCGGCGGTGCATTCGATAACGCTAAGAAGTATATCGAGCAGGGTATGCTCGAGGGCCACGGCAAGGGTTCTCCCGCGCACAAGGCTTCCGTTACCGGTGATACGATCGGTGATACACGTAAGGACGTTGTAGGCGTTGCTCTGGACATCTTCATCAAGCTTATGTCCACAGTCGCAAACACGATCGCTCCTATCATCAGGAACTTCAAGCTCTTCGGTTAATTACCGGCTTATAGTTTGGAACTGACGGCGGCTGTCTTCGAAGACAGCCGCTGTTTATTGGTCCGGACACTTTACAAATAAAGGAACTGATGGTATTATCACCAAGTTGCCTTAATCGCAGTTTTGCGGAAGACTCCGACCCTTACCTTCGATTTTGGCGTATTAATTCATAAGGAGGAAAGATCAATGTCAGCATCTTTCGACAAGCAGGCTATCATCAAGGAATATGCACTCTCTGAGGGCGATACAGGTTCTCCTGAGGTACAGGTTGCACTTCTGACTTACAGAATTAACCACCTCACAGAGCACCTCAAGACTCACAAGGGTGACCACCACAGCAGAAGAGGTCTTCTCATGATGGTTGGTAAGAGAAGAAACATCCTTGACTATCTTGCAGCTGTTGATATCGAGCGTTACAGAACTCTTATTGCTAAGCTCGGCATCAGAAAGTAATCTTTCAAACAGATTATTGAAGAAGCGGTTCCATACGGAGCCGCTTTTTTACTGAAACAGAATTGCTTCTAATGATATAATTAATAGTTAGAACTTTCCGGAGGTATCCCTATGCTTGACGGTTTTATCAGAGTAGCGGCAGCAAGTCCCGCCGTAAAGGTCGGAGATGTTGATTACAATGTCGCCCAGACTGTTCTTTGTGCGAAGAAAGCAGCGGAGAATGATTGCGCGGCTGTTGTTTTCCCTGAACTTGGTCTTACCGGATATACTTGCGGAGACCTCTTCCTTCAGGCTGCACTGCTCGATAAGGCGATAGAAGGCCTGTTTGATCTGGCAGAGGAGACAGCTGACCTTAATACGATCATAATCGTCGGCCTCCCGTATCAGCTTGGAGACAAGCTGTATAATGTTGCGGCTGTACTGCATCAGGGCGATATCTTGGGACTTGTCCCCAAGCAGAATATCCCCAATCATTCCGAGTTCTACGAATTAAGACACTTCACGCCTTATGTCGATGAAGGCGTCATCATGACTAATGACGAGATCTGCTTTGGCAGGGCCGTATTCAACTGCGGTGAATTCTCTTTTGCCGTCGAGATCTGTGAAGACCTGTGGGTAGCATCAAGCCCTTCTGTTGAATACGTTCAGAGCGGTGCACAGGTAATCTTCAATCTCAGCTGCTCTGACGAGATCATCGGCAAGGCGAAGTTCAGAAGAGACCTTGTTAAGATGCAGAGTGCAAAGCTCATGGCTGCATATGTCTATGCCGACTCGGGCCTGGGTGAGTCTACGCAGGACCTTGTGTTTGCAGGACATAATCTTATCGCGGAGAACGGCAAGATCATCGCTGAGAGCAAGAGATTTGCCAATGACAACGAAGATGAGGCCGTCCTTTATGCCGATATTGATATCGACAGGATCGATGCCGACAGGAGAAGGAGCAATACCTTCTACGGCGATCTGGACGGTTATAACGGCGTTGACATCGTTGAGTTCGATGCCGAGTTCCCCGATATCAGCCTTAACAGGAAGATCAGCAGGACTCCGTTCGTTCCGTCTTCCAAGGACGATCTCGAACAGAGATGCGAGGATATCCTGAACATGCAGGCTGCCGGTCTCTATACAAGGCTTAAGGCCATCGGTTCCACCAAAGCCGTTATAGGACTGTCCGGCGGACTCGATTCGACACTGGCACTCATTGTTACCATCCATGCATTCGATAAGCTCGGCCTTGACCGTATGAATATCATCGGAATCACGATGCCCGGCTTCGGTACGACAGATCGGACCAAGAATAACTCGATCAACATCGCGGAAGAATACGGATGTACTTTAAGAGAGATATCCATCTCTGATGCTGTCACCCAGCACTTCAAGGATATCTCACATGATCCGGAAGTAAGAGATATCACTTATGAGAACTCTCAGGCAAGAGAGCGTACCCAGATCCTCATGGATATTGCGAACCAGGAGGGCGGACTTGTCATCGGTACAGGTGATCTGTCTGAGCTTGCTCTCGGTTGGGCTACATACAACGGCGACCATATGTCCATGTACGGCGTAAACTGCTCTATCCCCAAGACACTCGTAAGATATCTCGTTTCTTATGAATCAACACGCACGTCAGACGTTAATCCGACTTTGTCCAAAGCACTGGCGGATATCGTAGCAACGCCCGTATCTCCCGAGCTCCTTCCTCCGACTGAGGACGGCAAGATCTCGCAGAAGACTGAGGAGACTGTCGGCCCTTACGAGCTGCACGACTTCTTCCTGTACTACATGATCAGGTACGGCTTCGCCCCCTCGAAAATCTACCGCATGGCCTTGGTCGCTTTCGACGGCGTATATGATGCGGATACCATCTATAAGTGGGAAAAGACATTCATAAGAAGGTTCTTCACGCAGCAGTTCAAGAGATCCTGCGTGCCTGACGGTCCCAAGGTCGGTACTGTCTCGCTGTCTCCGAGAGGCGACTGGAGAATGCCTTCTGATGCGAAGTACACACTTTGGATGGAAGACCTGGAGAGCGTTAAAGGCTGATGAAGATACTCTCGATGTCCGGTTTTGTACCGGAAGCAATCTGCGATACGGTAAGGTTTAACGGCTTCAAGGGTGATGCCGGTTTCTCGCATTACTGTACTTATGCATCTGACTATATATCTCAGGTGTTGTCTGATGATACGATCGACGGTGCTGTATTCCCGAAGACCTGCGACAGTTCGAGGTCGATATCTTCCTATATCGGCGAGTCCGGCAAGTTCGTTTATCCGCTTGCAGTCCCGGTCGTAAGAAGTGTAGATGCCGTTAAATACTATGCATCTGTGATCCGTGATTACAAGACTGCCGTTGAGGCTCATTACGGAATCAGCATCTCTGAAGATGAGATCTACGACAGGTTCCGGATGGTCGAGGCACGCAATGCTTCGATCAATTCGCTGTATGAGAGTCTTGCTGACGGACTTTCCTATTCATCTTATATTAATGCGATCCATGAGAACTTTACCAAGCCTTTGGCTGAGCAGAAGATCGAAACTTCTGGTCAGTCGGCGGGAATACCTGTATTCTTGCTCGGATCTTACATGACAAATGCCGGCATCGTTGATTCTGCAGAGAAGAACGGACTCCGCATAACAGGAGACGACCTGCCTGAATCTAACAGGATCGCCAAGAGGGCTTTCCCCGTAGTTGAAGATATCTATCAACTGGTCGCGCTCCAGGTGCTCTCGAGCAGGACTTCGCCGACTCAGAATTCGTATTCTGACAGGATAAAGGAGACGATGGAAGAGATCGGCAAAAAGGGATGCAGGGGAGTGCTCGTAGTTACTCAGAAATTCTGCGAGCCTTACGACTATTACTATTCAGTCCTTAAGAAGGCCTTGGATGATGCAGGTATCCCTTCGCTTAAGTTAGAACTTGACGGTTCACTTGATCAGAACCTGCACGAGGCTGAACTCGGCGCTTTTGCATCCATGCTGGAGGCTTGTCATGGCTGATTCCTACCTCAAGTATGTTGCAAGTTCCATGAGAAGTTACTATAAGGACTTCTCGAAATACGCAAAGGGCAGAGCGCCTGAATGCAAGGTCGCATGGGTCACATCTTTTACTCCTGTCGAGATACTTGACTGCCTTGGCATCGAATATATCTATCCTGAGAGCTATGCAGCGGTAATAGCAGCAAGCGGTAAGGAGCAGGCATTACTCGAGGAATCCGACCGTCAGGGGCTGTCGCTCAACTGCTGCTCTTATTCATGCTGCTTTGAAGGCTGCCTTGCCACAGAGAGCGGTCCCAGAGGCCTGCCGCCGAAGCCGGATGTGCTCATTGCCACAAATAACCAGTGCAATACGCTTCCCGGCTGGTGGAATACTCTAGCAAAGAAATACAATGTTCCTTTGATCATTCTCGATTATCCCGGTGAATTTACTTCGCCTGAGATCGCTGCTTCTTATGTAAAGGAGCAACATCAGGAGTTCATCTCAAGGATGGAAGAACTCTCCGGCAATAAGCTTGATATGGATGATCTTAAGGCTGCCATCGGGCGCAGTAAGGCTTCGGTCGAGGCATGGAAGAGGGTAATATCCTGCTTCAAGGACAAGGATATCCCGCCGACGCTGCTGTTCGACAACATCAATTTCCTCATCACTGCAAGGTGCAAGGAAGATACGGCGACCATCTATAATCTCATGGCTGATGAGCTTGCACAGAGCCCTGACAAAGATCCTTCGCTGACGCCTTTGTTCTGGATCGGATATCCGCTCTGGTATCATCCTGACAGATATCTGAGTGAAGTCACAGAAGGCTTTGCCATCGTCGGTTCCAACTACATCAACTGGTGGAATCTTGATTATTCCGGAATTGATGTCTGGGAGAGTCTGTTCAATGCTTATAATTATACTTTCCTGAATCTTAAGCAGGAGAACAAGACAGCGAGACTTCAGGCACTGATCGAATCATCCGGCGCCAAGTGCGCCATATCCTGCCGTAACAAGTCCTGTAAGTGCGACTTTGTATCCGCCAAGGATGTCGGTATCGTACAGACCGAACTCGAGATAGATATGATCGACCGCGAATTCCTCGATCTGGACAGAGCGAAGAGCCTGGTAGCTGTAATGAAGGAGTCTCTTAACTGATATATGACTTCCATCGGCATCGACATAGGATCCACATATACCAAATACTGCATCAAGGACGGCGATGATCTTAAGCTGTTCGCGGTTAAGACTCCGGTCAGACAGAAAGAGTTCTTTGCAGACAAGCTTAAGCAGCTTCAGACTGATCATCCCGGTGCCAAGATAGTGTCCTGCGGATATGGCAGGAACAATATCGTTGCCGTCAGCGAGATAAGCGAACTTACGGCACTTGCTGAAGGCGCTGCCTATATGGCTCCTGCAAATAACGTGATACTCGATATCGGCGGTCAGGACACCAAGATAATCATAAGAGAAGGTTCAAGGCTCAAGGAGTTCTTCGTTAATGACAAGTGCGCTGCAGGATGCGGCATGTTTGCCATCAATTCACTGAATCAGCTGGGCTTAAGCTTCGAAGACATCGATCTTAAGGGCGGGGAAGAGCCGAAGATAGACCTGTCTTCAACATGTGCCGTTTTCGCGCAGACGGAGATAGTGAGCCTGATAGCAAAAGGGGCGGATCCTTCTGATATAATGACTGCTGTGATTTGGCAGATCCTGGCACAGTCCAAGGTCCTGCTCCGTAAGGTCAGGTTCGAGCAGATCGCTCTGAGCGGCGGCCTTACCCTGATCAAAGACATAGATAAATGCGCGTCCAAAGTCTTCTCTGCCGAAGTAGTTATCCCTGAGGATTCATACTATCTCTCGGCTATCGGAGCTGCTTTGTACGCTGAAAGACTGTGAGGCTTATATGAGTGAGAGAGACGACAGACAGTATGCAAAGGAACACGAGTGGGCGATCTTCGAAGAAGACGGTACCTGCCGTGTCGGCATAAGCTTCTATGCGCAGAAGGAACTGGGCAATCTTGTTTTCGCGAATCTGCCCGAGGTTGGTGAAAGCGTTACCGCGGGAACTCCCTTTGCCGATGTGGAGAGCATCAAGACCGTATCTGACGTATATTCTCCCGTAACGGGCGTCGTAAAGGAGATCAACGAAGCACTTCTCGACAGCCCCGAACTCATCAACGAAGATCCGTATGGAGCATGGTTTGCCGTGATAGAGAATGTTACGGACAAGTGCGACCTTCTCAGCGCCGCAGAATACGACGCGTACATTGATTCTCTCTCGTAATGAACGCTTCTCCGCTGATCCTTCACGGTACAGGCTTCGATCCCTATTATAACCTTGCCGTTGAGGAGGTCCTGACGTCAGTCTGCACCGGCAGGAAGGGCCTGTATCTGTGGCAGAATGACTGCACGGTCGTTGTCGGAAGGAATCAGGACATATTATCTGAAGTCGATACTTCTTATGCGGAGGCTCACGGCATCAGGCTCAGCCGCAGGATATCGGGCGGCGGCGCGGTATATCACGATAAGGGCAATCTGAATTTTACTTTCGCTGGCTCTGATAACGAGACAGACATTATCGTCAGTGCCATGCGTTATCTCGGACTGGACGTTCAAACCACTGGCCGCAACGACATCGAGATCAGGTGCGGAAGGACCAGCGCCAAATTCTCAGGCAACGCATACTTCAAGAGCGGCTCGAAAGTATTCCACCACGGCACAATACTCATCAACACTGACCTTACTGTCATGGAAAGGGTGTTAACGCCTGATAATGCAAAACTTGCAAGTCACGGTGTGGCCAGCGTGAGGTCCCGTGTTATCAACCTTCGTGAAGTAGATCCCGCACTTACCGTATCTGATGTAAAATCTGCTATTATAAGAGCGTTTGAAGATAAATACGGCACGGCTGAACCTTCAGATATCTCAAGCCTTAATGCTGATGATATCGAGAGTGCAAGACAGCGCCTTGCAAGTACGGAGTGGATATATGGCAGCAAATGACATCTATGATCTCATCGTGATCGGAGCTGGTCCCGGCGGTTCTGCCGCTGCCATCAAGGCTGCATCAGCAGGGCTTCGTACACTTATAGTCGAGAAGGACGCGATAGGCGGCACCTGCCTTAACCGCGGCTGCATCCCGACAAAGGCTTTACTCCATGCTTCCGGACTGTACAGACAGGCTGCCGGAGCTTCTGCTGTTGGTGTCAACTGCACGCCAGAGATAGATGAATCAGAACTGGCATCTTACCGTGACAAGACTGTAAGCAGTCTTGTCGAAGGGCTTAAGACTTCGCTCAAGGCGAGCGGGGCGGATGTGGTCATTGGTAAAGCTTCAGTAGTATCAACAGAAGATCTTATAAGAGTAAGCATCGAGACATCTGACGGCATTATTGATTGTCAGGCAAAGGATCTGATCCTTGCAACCGGAAGCGAGACTATTATTCCCGTTATTCCCGGTGCAGATCTTGATGTGGTTACCGATTCCGACAGGCTTCTCAGGTCTGACAGGCTGCCTTCAAGTCTGGTCATCATAGGCGGCGGAGTCATCGGTACAGAGTTTGCTTCGTTCTTTACGGACCTTGGCCGCAAGGTTACCGTCATTGAAGGTCTTCCAAGGATCCTTAACGGCTTCGATAAGGAGATCTCACGTAATGTCCAGATGATCCTTAAGAAGCGTGGTGCGGATATCCATACCGGCTCCAGGGTCACTTCAATATCCAAAGGTGAAGACGGCACTGCCGTAGTCGCTTATGAGACAGACGGCAACTCCGCTTCCGTTACGGCCGAAGCCGTGATGATCGCAGTCGGCAGGAGAGCCGTGACGGATGTTGCAGAGAGTATCGGTATCAAGGTTACTGACGGCAGGATCGATACTATAGGTCTCGGAAGGACTTCTGTGGAGCACATATATGCGATAGGTGACATTACAGCTGGTCCGCAGCTCGCACATAAGGCTTCGGCAGAAGGAGAAAACGCCGTGATGAGCATACTGGATGATAACTCCATCATCTGGCCGGATCTCATCCCTGCATGTGTCTATACAAGTCCTGAGATCGCCTGCGTCGGTATGACGGAGAGCGAAGCAGAAGCTGCCGGCATTGATGTTGTCAGTGTCAGAGCACTTACATCCGCCAATGCCAAGTCTGTAATAACCGGAGAAGATAGAGGCTTCGTCAAACTCGTTGCCGACCGTAAAGAGCGTAAGCTTGTCGGTGCACAGCTCATGTGTGCCAACGCCACCGATATGATCGGCGAGCTGACACTTGCCATATCCCAGGGCATTACGACCATTGAGGACTGCGCTTCGGTAATGCGCGCCCATCCCACATACGAAGAGTGCGTCGGAGAAGCGTTCAGATTACTTGAGAAGAAGCTGGGCGAGTCCTGAGCACGGGTTGTTGTTTTATTTTGCCATTAGTTTATAATTAATAAGTTACATAAGGAGCGTAGTGTGTAGGTTGACTGCCCGAACACCGGCGTCGGACCGTGAACCTGCGGACTACCTCCTTTTACGAATACTTTATTTCACAAAGGAGAATGTCTATGGAAAAGATTTTCAAGACAGAAATCGCCGGCAGACCGTTTACGGTTGAAGTCGGTCATTTCGCGCAGTTCGCCAACGGCTCTGCGCTCGTTAAGTACGGTGATACCACCGTGTTGTCCACAGCTACTGCTTCAACACAGCCCCGTGAAGGAATCGACTTCTTCCCGCTGTCCGTTGACTATGAGGAGAAGATGTATGCAGTAGGCAAGATCCCGGGCGGATTCCTTAAGAGAGAGGGAAGACCCGGCGAGAAGGCGATCCTTACATCACGTGTTATCGACCGTCCTATCCGTCCTCTGTTCCCTAAGGATCTCCGTAATGACGTCAGCGTCAACAACCTTGTTATGTCTGTTGATCCCGACTGTTCACCTGAGATCGCAGCAATGCTCGGTACTTCCATCTCGATCGCTATCTCAGATATCCCGTGGAAGGGACCTATCGGCGGCGTTGTATTAGGCCTCATTGACGGCAAGACCATCATCAACCCTACGCTCGAGCAGCGTCAGGAATCCCAGATGTATGTTACCCTCGCCGGTACGCTTACCAAGATCTGTATGGTCGAGGCAGGCGCTAACGAAGTACCTGATGACGTTATGCTTAATGCTATCGCTGAAGGTCACGAGGAGATCAAGAAGATCGTTGAGTTCATCAACGGCATCGTTGCCGAAGTAGGCAAGGAGAAGTTCACATATGAGTCAGCTGATGTTCCGGAAGAGGTTTTCGATGCCGTTAAGGAATATGGCTGGGACAAGATGAGAGAAGCTGTCCTTGCAGTTGACAAGGAAGTCAGAGATGCCAACGTTGCAAAGCTTCAGGAAGAAGTAGTTGCAATGCTCGAGGAGAAGGAAGAGGGCCTTTCCAAGTGGGCTGCAGATTCCATCTACAAACTCGAGAAGAAGGTTGTAAGAGACTATCTGTTCCGTGAGCACAGACGTGTTGACGGACGTGCACTTGATGAGATCCGTCCTCTGTCCTGCGGTATCGATCAGATCCCGAGAGTTCACGGAAGCGCATGGTTCCAGAGAGGACAGACTCAGGTAATGAACATCTGCACACTCGCTCCTCTCGCTGAAGCACAGAAGCTCGAGGGCCTCGATGAGCAGGAATACAAGAGATACATCCATCACTACAACATGCCCGGCTACTCCACAGGTGAGGCTAAGCCTTCCAGAAGCCCGGGAAGAAGAGAGATCGGTCACGGCGCTCTCGCTGAGAGATCACTCATTCCTGTACTTCCTTCAGAGGAAGAGTTCCCTTATGCGATCCGTACAGTATCCGAGATCACAATGTCCAACGGTTCCACATCACAGGGTTCCGTATGCGGTTCCACACTGTCTCTCATGGCAGCAGGCGTTCCGATCAAGAGACCTGTAGCAGGTATCTCTTCCGGACTTATCACAGATCCCGATAACGACGATAACTTCCTGGTATTCATGGATATCCAGGGTATCGAGGACTTCTTCGGCGACATGGACTTCAAGGTTGCAGGTACAACAGAAGGTATCACATCCATCCAGGTCGACATCAAGGTTGAAGGTCTCACACTCGAGATCATCCGCCAGGCATTCGAAATGACACACAAGGGAAGACTTCAGATCATCAACGATGTTATCCTTCCTTGCATCTCCGAGCCTCGTGCTGAGCTCTCTGCTTATGCACCTCGTATCATCACGATGAAGGTTCCTACGGACAAGATCCGTGAGGTAATCGGTTCAGGCGGAAAGGTAATCAACAAGATCATCGCTGACACAGGCGCTGACATCAACATCAACGACGACGGAACGATCTTCATTTCCACACCTGACCTCGAGAAGGCTGAGAAGGCTAAGATGATCATCAACGGTATCGTTGCAGATCCTGAAGTTGGTACAGAGTACGACGGTACGGTAACACGCCTTATGGACTTCGGTGCTTTCGTCGAATTCCTGCCCGGCAAGGAAGGTCTCGTTCACATCTCCAAGATGGCTTGGAACAGAGTCGAGAAGGTCGAGGATGTTCTCCACGAAGGTGACAAGGTTCATGTTAAGCTCATCGAGATCGATTCTCAGGGCAGACTTAACCTCTCCATCCGTGACTGCCTCCCGAAGCCTGAAGGCTATGTAGAGGAAGAGCCTAGAAGACGCGAGAACCGTCCTAACCGTGAGAGAAGAGGCGGATTCCAGGGTCGCGAGAGACGTGAGTCCGATGATTCCGGCGACGAGAAGAAGGGCAGAAGAAGATCCTTCTGATATCGCGCTTAGACAGTAAAACAAACAGCCCGTGCAATTACTTGCGCGGGCTGTATTATTTGTGTTGCAGATTATTCAGTTACGGTTCTTATTGATGAGAGTGAACTGTTCGATCCTCTGAGTGAGGGGGATTGCTATCTCAAAGCATGCGCCGCCTTCAGGTTTGTTGTATGCGATGATACGGCCGCGGTGCTCTTCGACGATCGCTTTCGCGAGGGCAAGACCGATACCGTGCTTACCGTCGGAACCCTTGGAGAAACGTTCGAACAGGTGTCCGAGGACATCTTCCGAGATACCGGGACCGTCGTCTGAGATCTTGAAGATGATGTAATTCTTGTCCTTGTCGGGCTTGCAGATGAACTTGACCGAAGTATTGCAGTAACGCAGGCAGTTGGAGAAGATGTTGCCCAGACATCTGATCATGTCGTTCTCGTTGGCGTAGATATACATACCGTCGCAGACGATGTCGTTGATGATGTCCTTATCCATGTGGATGAAGTTGCCGCGAACTCGGTCGATTACCGTATCGCAGAGTTTCTCGACATCGAGCAGCTTCTTCTGTACTTCGTAGCTGCCGCTCCTGGACATATCCATCTTTGAGATGGACAGCAGATTCTCAACGAGGTTGGACAGCCTCTCGGTCTCGGCGATGATGACATCGACGGCTTCACCTTTTGATTCTTCGTCTTCGAAAACGCCGCATTTGATACCTTCTGCATATCCCTGAATGGACATGAGAGGCGTTCGGAGCTCATGTGAAGCGTTCTGGAAGAAGGTCTTCTGCTCGACGTCGTTCTCTTCGAGTTTGTATGCCATCTGGTTCATGACGTCTCCGAGATTAGACAGTTCGCGTGAGACTATGTGGCCGGATATGGGGTTGAAGTTACCTTTCGCGATTCGTCCTGCGAACTTGGAGAGTTTGCGCGTGGAACGGAGCAGAGGATAGGTGGCGATAAGGCTGAGAATACCCGCGATCAGAAGTGAGATGAACGCTGCCTGGATCATCGCGAGCATGATGGCTGCCGTGAATGAATAGTACGAACGAGAGTTGACATATACCAGCATGTAGTAGTTATCAAGGTCAAATGATATATCGCCCTCGGTCGTGATCTTGAGCGTCCTGTAGTAGATATAGCTTCCGTCAATAACGGTCTTTTGGGTGCTGCCGATCTTTAGGTGGCCGCCTTCGGCTATGACCTGGTTGATGATGCCGCAGGTTGTGTTGTAGTAAGAGACGGAATACTCGGGACTCGGCCAGAGCAGCTTCATGCTGTCGGGGAATCCTTCGTCATATGTATAGAGCGCGATGCTGGCCTGGTTCGACAGGTCGGCTGCGGAAGCGATTGAATTAAGAAGGTATGCCTGGATGTTCTCGTCGGATCTGTCGTCTGTCAGGTCGATCTGGGTGCGGAAAGCTTCGGAGAAGTTCATGCAGGAACTTACAGCCGTCTCGAGTCTTGCTTCGCACTCGCTCTCGATGTAGCTCGCGACGATAGACTGGATGTAAAAGTACATCGTGCCTACGACTACAATGATGACAAGTATAGATGCAACAAAAAAGTGCAGTGAGATCGGGATCCTTATCGCGGATCTGTTACGGGCATATCTCTTTGTTTTGGGATTGACCGACGGAGAAGACATTACTCTTCGTCTTGATCATCAATGTCGGGAGTAAAGTTCTTATCGACAAGACGGAATCCGTAGCCCCAGACAGTCGCGATCTTTGCAGAAGAATCCTGGATCTTCTTGCGAAGACGCTTAACTGTATCGTCGGCAACGCGTGTCTCTACCTGAGTCTCGTAACCCCAGATCTTATCGAGAAGTTCAGCTCTCGGCACAGCGCGATCTGAATTGATGATTAGATATGTAAGAAGCTGATATTCGTTAGGTGTGAGAGGGAAGGGCTTGCCGTTCTTGGTAGCTTCCTTCGTCTTCCTGTTGATGACGATATCCGCGAAAACAAGTTCCTCTCCGTTGTCAGGCTTATCGGAAGACTTACCGGTAAGATCTTCCTGACGCTTAAGGATGGACTTCGCTTTGGTAACGAGCTTGATGGGGGAGAACGGCTTGGTAAAATAGTCGTCGCTTCCGAGATCGAGACCCTGGATATAATCCGCATCGGAATCCTTGGCGGTCAGCATGATGATCGGTACGTTGGATATCTTACGTAATTCCTTGAGAATGAAGAAACCGTCGTGTCCGGGCATCATTACGTCAAGAATTACGAGATCGCAGGGAGAGTCCTTGAACCTGTCGAGGAGTTCGTCGCCTGTGGGGAATCCCATGACTATGAATTGTTCCCTCTCAAGGAAAGACTTGAGCAGGTTCCTGATGTTGTTATCGTCGTCAGCTATATAAATTATTTTATCCATACAAAGAACATTTTATCTGATATGTTTCACATTTGTAGACGAAATTGGTGTAAATGTGAGGGAATTGTTTATTCAGATATTTATTTGTGGTTTAATAATCTACGTAATATTCTTAAAGGAGTTTAATATGTCTACTGTTCTCGTAACCGGTGGTAACGGATATATCGGATCTCATACGGTCATCGCTCTTCATGAGAGCGGCTATGAAGTGGTAATTGCAGACAACCTGTCTAACAGCAAACTCGAGGTTCAGAGAAGGCTCGAGAAGATAACCGGCAAGACATTCAAATTCTATAACGTCGACTGTTGCGACAAGGAAGCTCTCCGTCAGGTGTTCGAAGAGAATAAGATCGACAGCGTTATTCATTTTGCCGGCCTTAAGGCTGTCGGCGAATCGGTAAGGATACCTCTCGATTACTACAGGAACAATATAATGAGCGCCATTACGGTAGCCGAACTCATGAAGGAATACGGCGTGGACAAGCTCGTATTCAGTTCTTCGGCGACAGTATACGGCATGAGTGAGGACGTTCCTTTTACAGAAGAATCTCCTCTCGGTGTCTGCACAAATCCTTACGGCTGGACCAAGTGGATGATCGAGCAGATCCTCCGCGATTTTGCTTCCGCAAATCCGGAGATCAAAGTATGCCTGCTCAGATACTTCAATCCGGTCGGAGCTCATGAGAGCGGACTTATCGGGGAAGACCCCAGGGGGATCCCCAACAATCTTTTCCCATACATCTCGAAAGTAGCCGGCGGAACACTCGAGTGCCTTACGGTATTCGGAGACGACTACAACACTCCGGACGGAACATGCCTGAGAGACTATATCCATGTATGTGATCTTGCTGACGGTCATGTTAAGGCCATCGAATATCTTGGTAAGACAGGTGAGAATGTATGTGTATTTAATCTCGGTACCGGTAAGGGTACTTCCGTCAAGGAAGCGATAGCTGCTTTCGAGAAAGCGTGCGGTCATGAGATCAGGCATGTCTTCGGTGCGAGAAGACCCGGTGACATCCCCGTGTGCTATGCTTCGACCGAGAAGGCTGAGCGCGAACTCGGATTCAAGGCCAGATTCGGAATCGATGAGATGTGTTCATCCTGCTGGAAATGGCAGACAATGAACCCTGACGGACTTGCCGATTAATTTTATAATGATATAATTTCTTTGCTGTGGGGAGTAATATGGACGAATTTAACAACAATCAAAATGAACTCAGTTTCCCTGAGACCAATAACAACAATGGCAATATGCCTGCCGTAAGGCCGGGTTCTGCTAATGCTTTGGATAATAATGCTCCGAAGGATGAGCTCCTTGAGCAGTCTTTCGAAGAATCATCTCTTACTGAAGCATCCGGCGATACCATCAATCTTGCAGAACTTCATCAGGCTGATATCCCTGTAAGGAAAGAGCCTTCTGCAGTTCCGCCCGTTGATCCTTCCGTAGGTGCACTTCCGTACAAGTCCAAGCATGACATGTACGAAGAGAAGCGTAAGAAGAGGATCAAGAAGAGGATTATCTTCGGTGTTATCGCAGGTATCTTAGGCGTTGTAGTAGGCGTCATCTGCTTTGCTTACTGGTATAAGAATTATCTCTTCAATAAGGTTACATATGTTACTGATGCAGCAGTCATTACGATCGTAGATGAATCCGGTAATACTGTTGCCTTGTCTGATGTAACCGAGACGACCGAATTTGAAGTGATCGAGGATGAGAAGATCGTTAATATCCTTCTAATCGGTATCGACTCGAGATCCAAGAATTATGCTTCTTCAGAGAAGGGCTCACGTTCCGACGTTATCATGATCATGTCCCTCGACAGTAATAACGGAACGATCAAGCTCATCTCCATCGCGCGTGACTCTTATGCTTATTTCCCGGGCTATTCTTATGCCCAGAAGATCAATGCCGCTATGTCTTACGGCGGACCTGAACTCCTTGTAGAGGCTGTTCAGAACCAGCTCAGGATCGACATCGACGGCTATGCTTATGTTAACTTCTACAACATGGCTAAGGTTATAGATGCAGTTGGCGGCGTATACTGCAATGTCACATCTGCAGAGGCTTCCATAGCAAATACTTACATCAATGAGCTCTATGACAATGCCACGCCGATCACTTCCACCGGTGACGGTACCTGGCTCAATGGTATCCAGGCCGTAGGTTATGCACGTAACAGATATTCCGGTGACGGTGACTATGAGAGAATGTCCAGACAGGAGGAAGTCCTTCAGAGCCTCCTTAAGCAGTTCATGGCACTCGACTCTGCCGGTAAGCTCGCCGCAATGGATGATATCCTTGAGTGCATCGTTACCAACGTTCCCCAGGAAGATATCGAGAAGTATGCCTTTGACTTCCTGCCGACGCTCAAGAGTCTCGACATGCAGTATCTGCAGCTTCCAATGGACGGCTTCTTCAATTGCGGCATGTATGGAGACGAGTGGTCTATCAGACAGAATTGGAATGCTGAGATCCCTTATGTTCAGATGTTCCTTTATGGCGAGACTACTGATTTTGACGAAGTAACACTGCCTAAGAATGCTCCTTCGGACAGTAAATGTCCTACTCTCGACGATACTCCGCTCGAGGATCTTCTCAAGGTTGCATAAGTCTTTGACTTTTTTTGATATTCGTATTGACAACCCTTAAAGACTGAACTATATTTAGTTGTGGTTTAGCACTCGGCCTATATGAGTGCTAACCACAATTTTTTTAGTATTGGAGGTCTTACATATGACTATTAAACCTTTATCAGATAAGGTAGTTGTAAAGAAGCTTCAGGCTGAGGAGAAAACCTCAAGCGGTATCATCCTTTCATCCGGAGCACAGGAGAAGCCCCAGATTGCAGAGATCATCGCTGTAGGTCCCGGTGGGATCGTTGACGGCAACGAGATAAAGATGCAGGTTGAAGTTGGCCAGAAGGTCATCATCCGTGATTATGCAGGCACGAACGTTAAGCTTGAAGGCGAGGAGTACATCGTAGTACGCCAGGACGACATTGTTGCCGTAGTAGAGTAATTCGTAAGTTAAAGGGAGGAATAACATATGGCAAAGGATATTAAGTATGCTGAAGATGCCAGAAAGTCTCTTGAGACAGGCGTCAATAAGGTAGCTGATACAGTTAAGGTCACACTCGGACCTAAGGGCAGAAACGTTGTTCTCGACAAGAAGTACGGCGCACCGCTCATCACAAACGACGGCGTTACCATCGCGAAAGAGATCGAGCTCGAGGACCGTTACGAGAACGCAGGCGCACAGCTCGTTAAGGAAGTTGCTTCCAAGACAAACGATGTTGCCGGCGACGGTACAACAACAGCTACACTTCTTGCCCAGGCTATCATCCGTGAGGGCATGAAGAACGTTGCTGCAGGTGCTAACCCGATCATCCTTCGTAAGGGTATCTCACAGGCTGTCAATGCAGCTGTTGATGCCATCCACACTTCCGCTAAGACAGTTGACGGCTCCAAGGACATCGCACGTGTTGCTGCTATCTCTGCCGGTGACGAGGAAGTCGGTAAGATGATCTCCGAAGCAATGGAGAAGGTATCTTCTGACGGTGTCATCACTGTTGAGGAGAGCAAGTCAATGCTCACAGAACTCAATGTCGTTGAAGGTATGCAGTTCGACAGAGGTTATATCTCACCTTACATGGCAACAGACACAGATAAGATGGAGACTGTATTCGACGAGCCTTACATCCTTATCACAGATAAGAAGATCTCCAACATTCAGGATCTTCTCCCTGTAATCGAGCCTCTGGCACAGTCCGGCAAGCAGCTCGTTATCATCGCTGAGGACATCGAGGGTGATGCTCTTGCAACACTTATCGTCAATAAGCTCAGAGGCGTATTCACATGCGTAGGCGTTAAGGCGCCCGGCTTCGGTGACAGAAGGAAGGCTATGCTCGAGGATATCGCTATCCTCACAGGCGGTCAGGTCATCACATCCGATCTCGGTCTTGAGCTCAAGGATACTACACTCGATCAGCTCGGCAGAGCTCATCAGGTAAAGGTAAGCAAGGACAATACCATCATCGTTGACGGTGAGGGCGAAGAGGGTGCAGTTAAGTCCCGTGTCGCTCAGATCAAGGCTCAGATCGAAGAGACAAAGTCCGATTACGACAAGGAGAAGCTCCAGGAGCGTCTCGCTAAGCTCTCCGGCGGTGTTGCAGTTATCAAGGTCGGTGCTGCTACAGAGACTGAGATGAAGGAGAGAAAGCTCCGTATCGAAGATGCTCTCAACGCTACCAAGGCAGCCGTTGAAGAGGGTATCGTTCCGGGCGGCGGAACAGCTTATATCAATGCTCTTCCTGCAATCGCAAAGCTCCTCGACGAGACAGAGGGCGATGTAAAGACAGGTGTTAAGATCGTCTTAAGAGCTCTTGAGGAACCGATCCGCCAGATCGCTACAAACGCAGGTCTTGACGGCAGCGTCATCTGCGAGAAGATCAAGAACTCTCCTGTAGGCACAGGCTACGATGCACTGAACGATAAGTATGTTGATATGTTCGAAGCCGGAATCGTTGATCCTGCAAAGGTTACACGTTCTGCTCTCCAGAACGCAGCTTCCGTATCTTCTACGGTTCTTACAACTGAAGCAGTAGTTACGGATATTCCTGAGAAGGAAGCTCCCGCTATGCCTCAGCAGCCGATGTACTGATCGTAACTACTTGCTCGCTTAGGTCCTCGGGGCTAAAGCCCCTGCGGAAATCGCTCGCAAGCAGTTACTCTCAGGGATTTATTTGGTAATCGACATTCTTGAGAACCCGGGCAGGTTTGCTCGGGTTCTTTTTTATTAAAAATATTATAGAAAATGTGCTATTATAACAAAGATGTATACGTCTGACACTTTTATTGAAGCTAGTATTAAACGCAACAACGGCATAAAAGGCGTTGTTTATATTATCTTGTTGATTATAATTGCGCTCCTTATATTGGCGGCAATCTATGCCGTACCGATAGTAATCGGTTTCTATGAACTGCTCTATGCATCCATTCCTCTTACGGCTCTTGTTATTTGGGGTTTGGTCATATTGATCCAGAGACGCTATGTCGAATATGAGATAGAGATAGTTAATGATCTGTTTACCGTAACTAAGATCGTAGGTAAGAAGAAGAGAGTCGATCTTGTCGAATTCTCTGTTAAGGATTGCGATTATATCGGACCTGTCACTGAGGACAGATATGAATCTGATTATAAGCGCGCTGAACTTAAGCTGGCCATAACAGAGAAGAGGGAATACCCGATCACCGATGATACCTGGTATGCATTGGTAAACAGACCTGACTTCAAGTACCTTGTGGCTTTCCCTTTTAAGCCTGAGATGTTCCAGGTATTCAGAAGATACAATCCCAGGAACGTATTCCATTACGTTAAGCCGGTAAAAGCAAAAGAAACCGAAGGGGGCATGTGATCTTGGCTGATCAGGATTTCTATACGGATCTTCCGGTATATTGCAAAGCAACTGAATGCGGTATCGGCGATAAGCTTTTCGCATCAGTTCTCATTGGTGACCTCCAGGAAGCTGCGGAGAGGAGTTCCAGCAAGGAAGGATACGGCACGGATTTCCTTCGAGAGAACAATATCTGCTGGATAATCCTCAGGATGCATCTGAAGTTCAACAGACTTCCTTCCTGGCATGAGCAGTTTACCATCAGGACATGGGGTACTGATCTTAAGAAGATCAGCTACGGCAGGGATTTTGAGATACGTTCGGAAGACGGTGCGCTGATAGGGCAGGCTACATCTACATGGATCCTCGCTGATATGGGTACGCACAGACCGGTAATCGCCAGGAAGAGACCTGAACTTCCGCCTTATGATCCTACAGACAGGCCGAAGGTTTTCGGAGAGGATTGTCCGAAACTGGATTTCCCGGACAGGGCAGAGGTCGAGAATATAACGTCGAAGCCTGTTATCTCCAAGTATGCCGACTTCAGTGAGCTTGACCGTAATCTTCACGTCAATAATTCCAGGTATACTGCCTGGGCTTACGATGTTCTCTATAAGTACGGCATCGATGTAGATTCAGTATCGGAGATCATCATTAATTACGTTGCCGAAGTTAAGGCAGGCGAGAAGGTCGATCTGTTCCTTGTTGAACAGGAAGGCTCCATGCTTATCTGCGGTTATAAGAATGAGGACGTTAAGGCTTTTTGTGTTGAGATCAGGCTCGGCGGTGCTTAAGAGTTTGGTAAAAGAAGAGTTTGGGATAAAATAATCTGTATCAGATACGGAGGATGCCATGATTGAGATAAATAATCTTGTTAAGCATTACGGTGACAAACGTGCAGTAAATGGCATATCGTTTACCGTCAATGATGATGAAGTCCTTGGTTTCCTCGGACCCAACGGTGCAGGCAAGACTACTACCATGAACATTATTGCCGGTTATCTGTCTTCGACATCAGGCTCTGTCAAGGTCAACGGCCATGACATCCTTGAAGAACCTGAACTGGCCAAGCAGGATATCGGCTACCTGCCCGAGCAGCCGCCGCTCTATCTTGATATGACGGTACGTGAGTATCTGGATTTTATCTGTGATCTGAAGAAAGTCAAAAAAGAAGACCGTAAGAAGCAGATCGATGCCATCATCTCCATGGTTAAGATCAAGGATGTATATGACAGACTCATCGGCAATCTGTCCAAGGGTTATAAGCAGCGTGTGGGTATTGCACAGGCACTTGTCGGCGATCCGCCGATACTGATCCTCGATGAGCCTACCGTCGGATTGGATCCTAATCAGATCCTTGAGATCCGTAAGCTTATCAAGATGCTGTCAAAGACACATTCGATCATTATCAGTTCGCATATCCTTTCCGAGATACAGGCAGTTGCTGACCGCGTTGTTATTATCAATAACGGTAAAGTCGCTGCTGTAGATACAATTACGGATCTGTCCAGAAGGCTTACCGGATCATCCAAGCTGCTTCTGGCTTTCCAGGGTCCCGTAAAGGAAGTTACAACTTTGATCCGTTCAATTCCCGGAGTTGCTAATGTATCTGTCAGGAACAGCTCCGACAGACTCCATGAGATCGAGATAACCATCTCCAACAACTCTGCTGATATTAGAGCCTCGATATTCTTTGTAATGTCGAAGGGCGGTTGGCCGATCTATGAATTCAGGTCGCTCGATCCGACACTTGAGGAAGTATTCCTCAATATTACGGCGGGAAAGTAAGGGGGTAATCGGATGTACGCTATATTCAAGAGAGATTTTCTTCAGTATTTCAGATCGCCTGTAGGTTACGTGGCGATTGCGATATTCTCGTTCCTGTCCGGTTTTATCTTCTATTCACAGTTTGTCGGCGGTGCTGTAAGCATCTCAGGTGAAGTAATCTCCCTCAGGTCTTTCTTTGTCATCATCGTCCCGATCATTACGATGGCTTCATTTGCCGAGGACAAGAAGAGGGGTACGGAAGTGCTCTATTACACGACTCCTGTCGATCTTTTCTCTGTTGTTGCAGGCAAGTTCCTGGCAGCTATGGCGCTTCTCGGAGTCATGTTCATCAATGTAATCGTTCATATGATCGTAACTCGTGCAAACGGCGGTATTGTTGATGTAGGAGCATGGGGTTCAGTTATCGTATTCTTCTTCATGGCAACCATGTTTGTCAGTATTGGTCTGTTGTCTTCTTCTCTTAATGATAACCAGATCGTATCTGCAATCGTATCCTTTATAATCATCCTTATCTTCCAGATGCTGTCTACGATCTCTGTATATGCCAAGTCTGCAATGAATGCCGTCTTCTATAATCTTACACAGGATAATGAACTTTCTGCTACTGCAGGTGAGAATATCGCCAAGATCATTAACTGGCTCGATCCTTTTGCAAGAACGCAGGATTTCAGGAGCGGCGTATTCTCAGTATCGGCATTATTATTCTGCCTGTCATTGGCGGCTGTCTTCTTGTACATAACATACCGTGTGCTTGAGAAGAAGCGCTGGAGTCAGGATTAAGGAGGGCTGAGCAATGAATAATGTTAAAAGCGGCAAGGCCCCTGTAAAGAAATCATATAAGAAGGCTCCGGTTAAGGTCGATTCCAGAGCCAAGTCACTTAAGTTCTATTCTATCGGTTCGGTAGTTATCCTCATCGCTATCGTTGTTCTCATTAACATCCTTATCTCCGGTCTGTTGGGGGATGCGCTTACATTTGATTTCTCTGCCACAAGTCAGAATACGATATCAAATCAGACCAGAGAATATATAGACTCTCTTCCTGAAGGTACAAAGATAGAGATAATCGGTCTTCTCGAACGCCCGAATGATCTGTCGAATTCTCCTTATGAGTATATTGTTCCTCTGCTTGATGATTATGCATCAAAATCAAACGGTAAGATCGAAGTATTGTACAGAGATCCGGACCTTTATCCTGCTATCGTAAGTGAACTTGATCCGAATAATCTCTATAATCTCGCACAGGGAACATTTGTCATCCGTTATAACGGACAGATCCAGGTCATAGATCCCATCGATTGTTTTACATTCGATCAGGATTATCTTATGTTCTATAACGCATATATGCCGACAAGCAACAATGTTGAGTTTGTTTTTACAAATTCCATAGCAAGACTTATCTCCGGCTTCAACAAGAAGGCTTACCTGATCACAGGTCTTCAGAATGATCCGTCGACAGCGATAACATCTGCTCTCAATGCTCTCGGTTGTGATGTTATCAGTCTTCCTGTATCTGACAGCTTTGCGATTCCGGATGATTGTGATCTTCTTATTCTCAACGGCCCTAATGTTGACATACCCGAGAAAGTCATGGTAGCTCTCCAGGGTTATCTGGCAGGCGGCGGAAGATTAATTTGTGCAGTCAACTTCGTTGATTCGAATTCTACTGAGACATTTGCCAACCTGAATGCTGTCCTCAATCAGATGAATGTCAATGTTGATCCTTACGTCATCAAGGAGAACGATGTTAATTACATGATCGATGATACCGGCTATAATTCTCTTATAGCCGTAAACAGCACTTTCCTTGACCAGTCTTCTGATTTTGAATCTTATTATCAGTTCAAGGGAAGCTATATGAGACCGGTTCGCGTTCTCCAGGATTCATCTTATGAGTTCAATACCATTGCGATCGCTGCAACCAGTAATGATGCCATCTGTGTTAATGTAGCTGATTCGGGCGTGACACAGTACGGTGAAGCCGGCAGATACTATACGGCTGTCTATTCATCCGGTCTGACCGAGAACAACAAAGGCTCGGTAATCTTATTCGGTACTACTGACTTTACTTCGGATTCATACATATCTTCTTACAGCATGAATGATGACAACATCAAGTTCTTCAAGGCGTGCGCAAGACTGTTCCTTGGAGCTGATTCCAACGTATCGGTTGAAGTTCCTACAAGAGGGATAAGCGATTATAATCTCGACGGCGGAAAAGTTACCGAGACAAGTTCTACTGTTGTTCTCACTGTGTTTATGATCACGATCCCGCTATTATTCCTTGCAGCTGCAACGATCGTATATCAGAAGAGGAAGAATCTGTAAGCATGAAGAACGGAAAGAGCCTGCTGATACCTTTTATCATTATGGTAGTCCTCTTTATAGGGGTCATGATATTCTTTGCAGTCTCGAGATCGAATGATTCTGCTCAACCGTCAGATCAATCAGTTGTAAATGCACTTTATGTCAACTCAAGTGATGTTAAGACGGTTACCGTCACGTCTTCTAATCCTGATTTTCCTCAGGTCTGCATTAATGTAACCAAAAAGGACGACAGTTCTCTGGATTATACATACTGCGGTTCGGATTTTGATCCCGAAGTCATTTATTCCGACAGTAAGATGTCAGCATATGTTCTGATGCTTACGGACTATTCTACGGCGACAGTTGTATCAGAGAATGCCAATATGAGTGATTTCGGGCTTGATATTCCGAGATACACAATTGTTATTGAGACGGTCAGCGGAACAATAAGTAAAGTCGCTTTTGGCAACACATCCTTCAGCGGAGAATCCTGCTACATAAGGATCGATGACGGTAACACGGTATATTCTGTTCCGGTTGATAAGTTAGATTACATATCTGACAGATCTATCGATCTTATCGATACCACTGTCCTCAGCATCGATCCGGCAAGCCTTACTGAAGTCGAATTCATGCGTAAGACTGATGACATTGATCTTAAGGCAACATGTACTGCAGATGCTTCAGGCTATGTGATTTATACTTTCTATGATCCTTTTGTACTTAACTCAGGCACATATTTTGATTCGCTCATAGAGAATATCTGCTATCTTGATATCACTGAGTTTGTCGAGATCGACAGCGCTGACCTTGCTTCTTACATGCTTGATGATCCGGAGTATCACTTCATCCTCAAATGTTCGGATGGTTCTACCACAGAAGTATTGCTTTCAGAGAACATCGCCGGTTATTACTACGGTTATGTTGCCGGAACCGGAAAATACTTCTCGATAAGTGATTCACAGATACAGGGCCTTGAGATCCCGTCTGTTCAATACCTTGATTCATATGTGTCCTACTATCAGGCTTCAGACATCTCGACTCTTAAGGGTTCTTATGACGGTCTTACATTCGAATTCAAGATTAAGACTGATTCAGAGGGTTCGATCTCTGGTGATGATTCTACGGTAACGCTTGACGGAAGGAATGCGAAAGTGTTCAATTCTGACGGAAGGTCTTACTGCGCAGTGCTTTTCGAGAGTTTTGCGTGCATGGAGATCGGCGGTATCGATACATCTGCAGTGGTTAATACAAGCGCCACGCCGGAACTTATCCTTGAGTATACAACTACTCAGTATGAGATCCACACGATCGAGTTCTACAAGCGTTCGGACACTTCTTATTATGTTGTAAAGGATGGAGAATATACGAAGCTGTTCGTTTATTCCAAAGAACTGTTCAATGACGGCGGAACTGATACATATAATTACGGTGTCTGGGCTGCATATGAACTCCTTAAGACTGCGATCGACGAGAATGTAAACGGAGTATACGATATACCTGTAACTACGGAAGAGGCTGCTTAGAACATACATGGAAAACAAGGATAAGAACAACATTAAGATCAAGACACCCGCCAGGTCACCGAAGAGTCTGACTGTAGTCGTCTGCGTGCTTGCGGCAGTGCTCGTCATAAGCATTGCACTGATCTTCATCGTATCACAGAAGATCGATTCGCTTGCAGGTGCAGACAAACAGCTGAAGCTTTCCGGTCAGAGCGGCTTCTCTTGCGAGTATTCAGAGGCTCAGAAGCTCTATCCGTTCTCGGAAGGTGTTCTTAAGGTAACCAACGAGAGGATCTCCTATCTTACTATCTCGGGTAATGATATCTATTCATCTTCGATCTCTTACCAGAACCCGCAGTGCGTTACCTTCGGTGATTATGCTGTCGTCTTCGACCTTGACGGATATGCCTTTACGTTGGTTGGCACCGATAAGGTCTTATACAGCAAACCTACCGAAAACAAGATCAAGGCGGTAGATGTATCCGAGAACGGCACAGTCGCCGTTATCACCGACAGTGATTCTTCTTACGGCGTTCTGCTCCTTTACGATGTAAACGGGACTCCGCTCTCACAGTGGTCTTCCTATAACTCGGGCTATCCCATCTCATGTACTTTCAACGGTAATTCTTCGCTTCTGGCCGTATCCACGCTCAACACCAACGGAGCTGTTGTTGTTCCTTACGTGAGACTGTTTACTCTTACGGAAGGCGATAAGGGGACAGAGGTCGCGGATAATGCGATCTTTACCACTGAAGACAGTGTTATCTTCTCGACTCTGTATTTTGTTGGAGATAAGATCTATTGCTTTACCAGCAACTCGGTATATCAGATCTCAGGATCGGAGATGTCCAAGATCGACTTCGATTTCTCTTCGATCAACAGGGTTACGCTGGTAGGAGACAAGATGTATATCGTCTATTCAGACGGTATCAGCCAGCTCAACAAGCTCGCCATAATTGACGGCAATAATACCGTATTGTACAAATCCGACATCGGTTCTGAAGTTAATGCGGTATGCACGAACGGTGACCTCTATGCGATAAGCGTTGACAAGAGGATCTTCATCTATCGCGGATCCACTCTTACTGATGATATCTCTGTTGATGAAGATATTTTAAGGATGGGCTTCATCTCAGGTGATAAGCTCTGCGTTGTCTCTTCCGGCGGCGTTCATACCGTTAATTAAGGGATAAGCTATGGAGACCGAGATCAAACTTGGATTCATTGATAAGGAATCACTACTGACAGTTGCAGATGCAGACTGGTTCAAAGCATACTGCATTGATACCGGTGAGACTTTCCTGCTTGAGAATACTTATCTGGATACCAATGATCTCAAGGTAACATCCAACGGCGCGATGATAAGGGTTCGTCACTATTCGGGCGATGCCGATAGCTTCTATGAGTTCACCGTAAAATATGGCGGCGGTGTATCTGACGGCCTTCACAGAAGATTCGAATGGAACGTAAAGTCTGATACTGATTCATTCGATGTTGAAAGATTCAAAATCTCTGCCAAAGGACAGAACGACTCCGCTGATCTTCTCAACGAGGCTCTCGCCGGGATCACGGATAATGATCTTAAAGTCCTGTGCAGGAATTCTTTTACCAGGACCATGATCCATCTCAAATACGGTGACAGCACCATTGAGACATGTTTTGACCGCGGTACGATAGAAGACGGAAGCGGCAGGGTCAGGGAGTACATATGCGAACTCGAACTGGAGCTGGTATCCGGCAGAGTAGAAGACATCGAGGCAATGGCCGGTATAGTAATTGATAATGCTCCTTGTGCGCTGTTTAATGATACCAAGTATCACAGGACACTCAAGTATATTGACAAGGGCTGATGATATGGACGGTAATGTCAGTGATGTTCTTATAATCGGCGGAGGCGCTTCGGGTCTGTTTGCTGCTGCAAGACTGATCAAAGAATGCGGCAGAGGACTGGATATTAAGATACTGGAAGCAGGAAGCAAAACGGGACGTAAGCTTCTTCTTACCGGAAGCGGCAGATGCAATCTGAGCAACCAGAACTGCACTGCATCAAATTATAATACTGACGATCCCGATAAGCTCGTTAATATCCTTGAAGGATTCAGCCCGGCTGATTCAGTTGATTTCTTTGAGAATGATCTCGGTGTCCGCATAGCATCGAGGGGTGAACTGTATTATCCCGCAACATACAGAGCAGCGACTGTCACGGACTCGCTGAGAATGTATGTTGAAGATGCAGGATGTGACATCTGTTCTGACTGCAAGGTGAGTAAGATCACACGCAATGAAGACGCATTTACCGCCGAGACTGTTTCCGGCGATACATTTACTTCCAGATTCGTGATCCTGGCAACCGGCGGGGCTTCGTATCCTGCTACCGGATCCGACGGAACAGGCATTCAAATTGCAGATGATTTTGTTCCTGACGATGCTGTCTTGTCTTTTGCTCCTGCGCTTGTGCCGCTTACTTCTGACAAGAAGGCACTTAGAGATCTTGCCGGCATCAGATGCACCTGCAGTACCAAGGTTATATCTGAAGGAATCACTGAAGATAAATCTGAAGGTGAAGTGCTCTTCACAAAAGAAGGCGGTCTGTCCGGTATATGCATACTCGATATTTCTTCGACAGCATTGAAACTGCTGGATTCCGGCAAGACCGTATCTGTTCAGCTTAACCTTATGACTGCAGAAACAGATGAAGTAATCAACATGCTGGCTGTAAGAAGACACATATTCTCGGGAAGAACCTGTTCTGATGCCTTTGCCGGTATGCTCGACAAGCGTATACTTGAAGCACTCATGAACGATATGAGGATAGATCCTCAAAGCTCTGTTGCCGATCTTAAGGACGGACGGCTTATCCAGCTTGCCAATGCTCTTTGTGCATGGGACATACCGGTAACCGGCTGCGAGGGTATCGATAATGCGCAGGTGTCGTCCGGCGGCATCAAACTCTCAGCTCTTACAGACGGACTTGCAGTCAATGAGAATACCGGACTGTATATCATCGGAGAAGCGTGCAATGTGAACGGAATCTGCGGAGGCTTCAATCTTCAGTGGGCATGGGCTTCTGCAGCAACGGCTGCCCGTGATATAGCAAAACATGTTTGAAGCATCGTTTAAGCCATCCAAAGGAACTGATAAGATTCCTGATTCGGTAAGGATCATGGAGCATTGTCTCGGGTCAAGGGACAAAAAACTCAAAGCCCTGGCAGATTCGTGCAAAGAAGGCGATCTCAGACTTAACATCGATAAGAGATTCATCGATGCAAGACACGGCACGCCCAAGATCAATTACCGCTTTGACTTTGAGGATAACGCAGCCTTTGAGCAGCGCGAGAATGAGATCATGTCTCTGGCATTTCCCCATAAAGAGAAGGCAAAGGAACTTGCAGGGAATGTCTTACGCCCGGTTGTCGTAGGGTCAGGGCCGGCTGGGCTTTTCGCCGCATTGATACTTGCCAGATACGGTCTTCGTCCCATCCTGATAGAACGCGGAGAGGCGATGGAGCAGCGTGTTAGGACTACCGAAAGCTACAAGGATGGCAGAACCCGGATCAATCCCAAGTCCAACATTCAGTTTGGAGAGGGCGGAGCCGGTACTTTCTCCGACGGCAAGCTCTATACGGGAGTATCTTCGGGGCTTAAGGCCTTTATCGGCAGGATGTTCGTCGTACACGGAGCACCCAAGGATATTCTTTATGACTCACACCCTCACATCGGTACGGATTATCTTCGCAAGTCTGTAGTAGGCATACGTAATGACATAATCTCACTCGGCGGTGAGGTAATGTTCAATACTCTGTTCCAGGGCTACAGGCTAGAGAACGGTAAGCTTTATTCCATTGTCGTTGAGACCGAGACGGAACAGAAGGAGATACGATGCGATAAGCTGATCCTGGCCATAGGACACAGCAGCAGGGATACTTTCAGGGCTTTGGACAGGCTCGGTATAATGATGGAGTCAAAGCCGTTCTCGGTAGGCGTCAGGATCGAACATCTGAGAAGAGACATCGATATATCACAATACGGCATGGATACAGAAGATTCTCCGGATCTGTCGGCGGCAAATTACAAGCTGGCAGTAGACACCGGGACAGGCCGCAAACTTTATACTTTCTGTATGTGTCCGGGTGGTGAGGTCATCGCGGCACAGACAAATCAGGGAACCGTCTGCACAAACGGAATGAGTTACCGTGCAAGAGACGGCGTAAATTCCAATTCTGCTCTTCTTGTGCCTGTGGATTCGTGTGATTACGGACCCGGCGTGCTTGCGGGAATCGATTATCAGGAGAAGATCGAGCATCTTGCTTTCGTTGAAGGCGGATCTGACGGCTGTGCTCCTGTTACAAGATATGAAGATCTGTGTAATGGCCGGATCACAACGGAATTCGGCAAGATCAAGCCTACATTCAAGCCCGGTGTCAGGCCGGCTGACTTTGCCAGGATCTTCGAGCCAGCCGTTCTCGATTCGATAAAGGACGGTATCAGGATTATGGGTACCAGGATCAAGGGCTTCGACTGTCCGGATGCCGTTCTGACTGCCGTTGAAGCCAGGAGTTCATCTCCTGTGCGGATACTTCGTGACCGTGAGACTTACGAGAGCGTCAATGTACCGGGACTCTATCCCTGCGGCGAGGGAGCAGGCTATGCGGGCGGTATAATGTCGTCAGCAATCGACGGTATTAATTGCGCAAATGCGCTTATTTCTTCATATATTTAGAGTATAATTTCTTTAGGTTTTTAACAGCCGGAGGTTTTCTATGGATAAAGAGAAGAATACGGCCGTCGTTACCGTTCTCGGCCGCGACAGGGTAGGCATCATTGCCGGCATTTCCAATCTGCTTGCCGGATACGACATCAACATCAATGATATCTCCCAGACAATATTAGATGATATCTTCACAATGGTAATGATCGTGGATCTTAAGGATCTCGTCATCGAGAAGTCTGATATCTCCGATAAGCTCAAAGCATTGGGTGATGAACTCGGAGTTCAGATCACTATCCAGCACACAGGCCTGTTCAACGCAATGCACAGGATATGATTCTTAGGTTCAGGACTAATACTAATTATGATCAACGATTATGAGATTATAGAGACCATGAAGATGTTCAGCCAGCAGCATCTGGACATCAGGACAATAACCATGGGCATCTCTCTTTATGACTGCTGTGCTTCAACTCCGGAGGAATCCTGTCAGAAGATCTACGACAAGATCTGCAGATGCGCAGGAAGGCTTGTGGAGGTAGGAGAAGAGATCTCCAGGAAATACAATGTGCCCATCATCCACAAGAGGATATCCGTTACTCCGATATCAATGATCGCAGCAGCTTCGGGCGCTTCTGATTATACGATTTTTGCCAAGACCTTAGACAGAGCGGCAAAGGACTGCGGCGTTAACTTCATCGGCGGTTTCTCTGCTCTTGTACAGAAGGGATATACAGCATCCGATAAGATCCTTATCAACTCTATCCCGCAGGCTCTTGCTGAGACTGATTTTGTATGCTCCAGCATTAATGTTGCATCCACAAGATCCGGTATCAACATGGATGCGGTAAGAGATCTCGGTGTCATAATCAAGAGGACGGCAGAAGCCACAAAGGAAAGCGATGCTTTGGGATGTGCCAAATTGGTCGTTTTCGCGAATGCTCCTGAAGACAATCCGTTCATGGCCGGTGCTTTCCTTGGTCCCGGTGAACCCGAGTGCGTCATTAATGTCGGCATATCAGGTCCGGGCGTTGTAAAGCACGCTCTGGAAGGCGTTAAGGGTCAGGATCTCGGCGTAGTCGCTGAGACTATCAAGAAGGCTGCCTTCAAGATAACAAGAGTTGGAGAACTCGTTGCAAGAGAGGCATCAGAGAGACTCGGCGTTCCGTTCGGAATAATCGACCTGTCTCTTGCTCCGACGCCTGCCGTAGGTGATTCTGTTGCAAGACTCCTCGAGGAATTCGGTCTTGAGACTTGCGGTGCCTGGGGTACGACTGCGGCACTTGCAATGCTTAATGATGCCGTAAAGAAGGGCGGAACGATGGCTTCGTCTTTTGTAGGCGGACTGTCCGGCGCGTTCATTCCCGTATCTGAGGATGAAGGCATGATCGCTGCTGCAAGCTCCGGCTGTCTCAGACTTGAGAAACTGGAAGCAATGACTTGCGTATGCTCCGTAGGTCTTGATATGATCGCCATTCCCGGTGATACGACTGCTGAAGTCATATCCGGCATCATCGCCGATGAGATGGCTCTCGGTACATTCAATAATAAGACTACTGCCGTAAGGATCATTCCCGTACCCGGCAAAGGCGTGGGTGATTCAGTCGAATTCGGCGGACTGCTCGGAACTGCTCCGATAATGCCCGTTAATACTGCATCCTGTGCTGATTTTATCCACAGAGGCGGAAGGATACCTGCACCGATCCATTCTATGCGTAACTGACATATGGCTGATGAGAACGAGAACATAATTGAACAGGAAGCTCAGCCCGTAGAACAGGGTGAGCTTATTGATGCCAATCCCCCGAAGAAGTCGAGGGTTAAGCGGTTCTGGGATTATGTTAATGACTATAAACGCAAGACGGTAGTAATGACGCTGCCTTCTGTGCCTTTTGATATCATCTATTCCGGCTTCTGTCTCGTCATGTCTGTTCTGTCGCAGTCTTTGTGGCTCTTTATAATGGCCATCTATTATTTCCTGCTCTGTATGCTCAGAGTCAATGTGCTCTACAGAGCGGGCAGGGGAGCTGTGTTCAAGGGCAAGCGATTCAGTGAGAGGAAGAACTATAAAAAATTCTCCAGGAATCTGATCCTTCTTGATGTAGTCTTTGCCTATGCCGTATATCTTATTGCAAAGAACAATGTCATCCACGACTATCCCGGTATACTTGTGTACGCATTCGGCATCTATGTTGTGTATAAGGTGCTGCTTGCAGTTATCAACATCTTCCGCGCGAGCAAATCCAGATCCCTTACAGCGCTCTCTCTTCGTAAGATAGGTATCGTCGATGCCATGGTATCTGTTCTTGCCCTTGAGTGGGCTTTCTCCCACAGGAACGAGGGTGATCTGTCTGTTTTCGCACAGCAGATAGAGCAGTACATCGGTATCGTGGTCGTGGCGATAATCTTCCTTATGGGTGTTGGCGGGCTTGTTACCTGCTTCAGGCTCTGGAGGAAGGAAAGGAAAGAGAGAAAGCAGAATGTGGTTTGAAGAAGCAGTCTTTTATCAGATATATCCGCTCGGTTTTTGCGGTGCTCCGTTCGAGAATGACGGCGTACCCGCAGACAGGATCCTCAAAGTACTGGACTGGATCCCTCATATAAAGAAGCTCGGCTGTAATGCTATATATTTCTCTCCTGTGTTCGAATCTGACACACACGGATATAACACAAGAGATTACGGCCTTATCGATACAAGACTCGGAACCAATGATGACTTCAAGAAGGTGGTCGATGCTCTCCACAAAGAGGGTATTAAGGTCGTGTTAGACGGAGTATTCAACCATGTCGGAAGAGGCTTCTGGGCATTCAGGGATGTTCAGGAGAAGAAGTGGGACTCTCCGTACAAGGACTGGTTCCATCTCTCATTCGACGGCAACTCCAACTACAATGACGGCTTCTGGTACGAAGGCTGGGAAGGAAACTTCGATCTTGTAAAGCTTAATCTGAGAAATCCTGCAGTTATCGATCACATTCTTGATAAAGTCGGATACTGGATCGATTTCTTCGATATAGACGGCTTAAGGCTTGATGTTGCTTACTGTCTTGACCATGAGTTCCTCAGAAGGCTCCGTGAATATACAGACGGAAAGAAGAATGAGTTCTTCCTTCTGGGCGAGGTCCTTCACGGAGAGTACGGCAGGATGCTTGGAGAGATGCATCTTCATTCCCTTACGAATTATCAGTGCTACAAGGGGATCTATTCGTCGTTCAATTCTGCGAATATGTTCGAGATAATGCATTCTCTCATGAGACTGTTCGGTCCTGAGGACTGGACGGTCTGCAGAGGTGCGCACCTGCTGTCTTTTGCAGATAACCATGATGTTACCAGGATCGCATCAATTCTGAATGATGAGAGATATCTTCCTCTTGTATATACGCTTATATACACGATGCCGGGCATACCGTGCGTTTATTACGGTTCCGAGTGGGGAGCGAAAGCGCGCAAAGAAGAAGGTGACCCGGCTCTTCGTGCTTGCTTCGAATCACCTGAATGGAACGATCTCACATCACACATAGCAAGGCTGTCTGAGATCAAGAAGAATTCCAATGCGCTGAATTACGGCGGCATCAGGATAGTAGTGCTCAATAACAGGCAGTGTATATTCGAGAGAAACTCCGGTGATCAGAGGATCATGATAGCGATCAATATGGATTCCAATCCCTTTACGGCGCACTTTGATGCCGGCTGCGGACAGGCGAGAGAGCTTCTGACTGATACGATACATGACTTTGGCGGCGGATCCGTATTGCAGCCTTATTCGTCTGAGATCTGGCTGATGGAGCACTGAACAACTTTTTTTTCTGAAATTTTGAAATAGCTGTTGACATAGTAGCAAATGTATACTAACATTAAGCCATAAGCAGTTGGCTTATAGTCTTGTGTTAGGAGATGCGTGTTATGTACTGTGCTAATTGTGGTTCAATAGTAAGTGAGAACAAGAATTATTGCGGTAACTGCGGAGCACCCGTTAACCCGCAGGCTGATCAGATACCGGTTCAGCAGAACGCAGTTGTTAATGAAGTTCCTGCCGGAACAGATGCTCCTGTTGTAAACAAGAAAAAGAAGGCGAGTGTAGGCAGCGTTATTACAGCTATAGTCTGCATATTAATTGATGTGATCAGTCTCTTGTTTGGTTTTGTGGTTCTGTGCCTCTCTGGGCTAATGTCATTCATTGCTCCTTTTGGTATGATGATCGGTGCATATTATGAAGAGACTTATCTCTTGGCATTCATAACTGTAGGCATTTCTGCACTGGCTTGTGCTGCAGCTATAATGGGAATTGCTTCAAGTATCGTTAATGTATCCATGTCCAAAAAGGAAGTGAAAAAAGTCAAACCATACTTTATGTTTCTCCCGTTTGCTTTTACAGTTGGTTCATTGATCTTGAACGTTATTCCATTGGTTTTCTACGCAAATATGTGACCACCCGGATATGGTTGTGATACTAGATAGAAATGTTGAGGTGATCTTATGTATTGTGCAAATTGTGGTTCTGTAGTAGAAGAGCGCAGCAAGTTCTGCAAGATGTGCGGTGCTCCGGTAAACGGAAATACTGATGCGGCTGCTGCAGCTTCTCCCGTTCAGCCGGTTCCGGAGGCCCCTGTGCAGACAAAAGGTCAGGCCGGAGCAACCGTTCAGGTTAAGAATAAAGGTGTGCTGCCTGCTCCGCTTTATGTGGTTGGTCTTATATTCGATATCTTAAACCTGCTTTTGGGTACCGGAATGTTTATAGTCGGCATCTTTGCATACGCTATAGAAATGGCCACAGGCAGTGCTGGCAATGCCGTGATCGGTTTTATTGGCACTTTAATATCAGGGTTTGCAGCCGGCGGGGCTTTCATTGCAATCATAATGGGAATCATAAATCGCTCCAAACCTAAGAACGGTGTCTCTTCAGATAAGACCAAATCATACGTGACATTCATCATACTGACTATTGTCAGCTGCATAATGTTTATTATCGGCGCTTATTTTATCGGAACTATTATGGAATGAGGTGAAAGTATGTATTGTTCAAATTGCGGTGCGCAGATAGACGATCAGAGTAAGTTTTGCGATCTTTGCGGTGCTCCTGTAGGAATTCAGGAACCGGCAGCAGATACGGCTGTTGTAGATAAGAAGGCTCCATTCAGCGTTTTTTGTATTGTAGGTTTGATCCTTCCGTTCTTTTTTATGGGCGCGATTGGTCTGCCTTTGTCAATACTGGGCGTAGTCGATTGTAATAAGAACGGCAAGCGTGGCAAAGGCTTGGGAATAGCAGGTATCATCTTCAGTATTCTTAATATTCTGGAGACTATAATCGGTGTAGTATTCCTTTACTTACTTGCTATGGGTATGAATCCATCCCCGGCTCTGTACGGTTAATTAAAAAATCCCCGGGAGATCCGGGGATTTAAATTATAATCTTTGATCACTTCAATCCATCAAGATACTTCCTGACCGTATCAGGCGCAGGACCTCCGACGAGCTTTCTGCCTTCGACGCAAGTCTTAAGCGATATTGCATCGTATACGTCTTCTTCGAAAGCCTCTGAGAACTCCTTTAACTTATCGAGAGGTACATCTGCCAGGGAGATTCCGTTTTCGATGCAGTAGTGTACGAGCTTGCCTGAGATCGCATGAGTCTCTCTGAAGGGAAGACCTTTCTTTACGAGGTAGTCAGCCAGATCGGTAGCGTTCGTAAATCCTCCGAGGGCAGCAGCTTCCATGTTGTCCTTGCGGATCGTCATAGTCTTCATCATGCCGGTGAAGGGAGGGAGTACTGCCTTGATAGTCTCGATGCAGTCGAACATCGCTTCCTGAACTTCCTGCATATCCTTGTTGTATGTGAGCGGGAGTCCCTTCATGATAACGAGAAGGGAGATGAGGTCTCCGTAAACCCTTCCGGTCTTACCTCTGGTAAGTTCTGCAACATCAGGGTTCTTCTTCTGCGGCATCATGGATGAACCTGTGGAGAATGCATCATCCAGCTCATAGAATTTGAACTCCTGGGAAGCATAGAGGATTATCTCTTCGCTCATACGGGACAGGTGCATCATCAGGATGGAACAAGCAGACGCAAACTCTATCGCGAAATCCCTGTCTGCAACACCGTCCAGGGAACACAGGGTAACACCGTTCATTCCGAGGTCTTCTGCAACGGCTTCTCGGTCCAGAGGATAAGTTGTTCCTGCAAGCGCACCGGAACCGAGCGGGGATACGTTAGCTCTGTTCTTTGCTGCCTCGATCCTGTCTATGTCTCTTCTGAACATCTCGATGTAAGCAGACAGATAGTGAGCGTAGGTGATGGGCTGCGCTCTCTGAAGGTGTGTGTAACCGGGCATATATGTAGTGAGGTTATCCTCAGCCATATCGATGAGCGTATCGATGAGGTTATCAAGAAGTTCAACGATCTCTCCGGCTTCGTCAACCAGATACAGTCGCTGGTCTAATGCGACCTGGTCATTCCTTGATCTTCCCGTATGAAGACGCTTGCCTGCATCGCCAATGCGGTTTGTAAGCTCTTCTTCAATGAACATATGGATGTCTTCGGCATCAGAATCGAATGTAAGCTTACCGGATTCGATGTCTTCCTTGATGGAGAGCAGACCGCTCTTGATGTCTTCCGCATCCTTGTCAGAGATTACGCCCTGCTTCGCGAGCATCTGTGAATGAGCTATTGAACCCTCGATATCCTGGCTGTACATCTTGCAGTCAAAAGGAAGGGAAGAGTTGTAGTCATTTACTTCCTTGTCAGTAGCCTTCTCGAATCTTCCGGCCCACATTTTCTTTGCCATATGTTTACTCCTTTGTGTAATCAGGATCTATCCTGATCATCTCTGATAATGCTTTGTTCCTGTAATTCAGGTCTTCACGCAGGGTGAATCCCTGAGATTCCCAGAACTTGTTGCCGCCTTCGTTCTTCTTGAAAGCAACGAGGAGGACTTTGTTGATGCCTTCAGCCTTAAGTGCTTCCAAAGCAAGATCAACCAGCTTTGAACCGATGCCGAAACGTCTGTATTCGGGTGAGACACAGGCATGCTGTATGATGCCCCTTCTTCCGTCATGACCACATAATATCACACCGACGACTTTTTCTTCGCATACAGCAACAAAAGAGGTGGTCGGATTCCTCTTAAGATATTTATCGATACCTTCTCTCGAATCGTCTTTGTTGTTCAGACCATTGCCGCATAAGATCCAGAGATCGTATGCCTGCTCATAGTCTTCTATCGTCATAAGTCTGTATTCGATATTCATAAGTTCATGCTCCTATCCATTGACACATTCCGGGACCAAATCTCTCATTGGGACGGCTCTCAAATCCGAATTTCTTGTAGAATTCATCTTTACCCAGTGCTGATACCAGAGTGACCATCATCTTGTATCCGGGCTTGAGCCATGAATTGATCGTCTCCATGAGCTTCTCCATTATCATCCTTCCGTAGCCCTGCCCCTGGTATTCAGGAAGGACTATGACATCAGCAATGTATACGACATAACCGTGATCGGTCACTATACGGCCCAGGGCTATCGGCTTGTCATCTCTTCGGATAACGCAGATATAAGAATTCTTAAGTCCTTCTTCAGCCTGTTCGAGCGGAAATTCAGCCCAGCCGACGGCTTTACGGAACATCATGTATTCCTCAGGTGTTATGGAATAAGTGAATACGTCTTTGTTATCCATTGTAGTTTCCTCCTTAAAAGTTAGCGGCCGTCCCGATAAGAGGCGGCCGCAGATAAGCTTAACTTATGCTAATGATCAAAGAAGACCGTTCTTCTTCTTCATAGCGGCATTGACCTTCATGGGGAGACCGAAGCAGTTGATGAATCCGCCTGCATCAGCCTGGTTGTAGACTTCGTCAGCCTCAAATGTAGCGATCTCAGGATCATAGAGTGAGTAAGGTGACTTTGTACCTGCAGGTGTGCAGTTGCCCTTGTAGAGCTTCATCTTAACTTCACCTGTAACTGTCTTCTGTGTATCGTCTACGAAAGCGGAGAGTGCCTCTCTTAACGGGTGGAACCACTGTCCGTAGTATACGAGCTCAGCGAACTTCTGTGCTACGAGATCCTTGTAGTGCAGTGTATCACGCTCTACTGTGAGGAGCTCGAGCTCTCTGTGTGCTGCAAAGAGAAGAGTTCCGCCCGGAGTCTCGTAAACGCCGCGGCTCTTCATACCTACGAGACGGTTCTCAACGATATCTGCGATGCCTACGCCGTTAGCGCCTGCAACCTTGTTGCAGTACTTGAGAAGTTCAGCAGGAGAGAGCTTCTGACCGTCAACTTCTACGGGAATACCGTTCTCAAACTTGAATGTAACATAAGTAGGTGTGTCAGGTGCCTTCTCGGGAGATACCATGAGCTCAAGGATCTTATCGAGGTCAGGCTCGTTTGCAGGATCCTCAAGGTCCATACCTTCGTGAGAGAGGTGCCAGAGGTTCTCGTCCTTGGAGTAGTTGTTCTCCTTTGTAACAGGAACTTCGATGCCGTGTGCTGCTGCATAATCGATCTCTTCGTCACGTGACTTGATATCCCAGATCCTCCAGGGAGCAAGGATCTTCATCTCGGGAGCAAGAGCCTTGATGGAAAGCTCGAATCTTACCTGGTCGTTACCCTTACCTGTGCAGCCGTGAACTATTGTGGTGCAGCCTTCCTGCTTTGCAACATCAACGAAATGCTTAGCGATAAGAGGTCTTGCCATGGAAGTGCCGAGGAGGTACTTGCCCTCATATACTGCATTAGCCTTAAGAGTAGGGAATACATAATCTGAAACGAACTCTTCCTCGATGTTCTCGACGATGCACTTGATAGCTCCGCACTTAAGAGCCTTCTTCTCAAGATAATCATTATCAACACCTACGCCGACTTCACCGCAGTAAGCAACAACTTCGCAGTCATAGTGCTCGAGAAGCCAGGGAATGATGATAGATGTATCAAGTCCGCCTGAATATGCTAATAAAAACTTTTCCTTTGCCATGTGGCACCTCCAAAACATGAATATTTATGCAAACTTCTGTATAAACTTCGCATATCATACAACTAGGTCTGCCTTAAGTCAACACGTAAATTTTAAAAGCGCCTGCTTAATAAAACAAGTAATAAATATAGTCGTTTTTTTGTGCATGTTTTTGACAATGCACTTTTGTAAAAGAACGGCCTTTTGTATAAAATCTTAAAGGGGGATTGTCCCTGTTTATTTTTTACTGGAGATCTGACTATGGCTTATCCGCTTATGGAACACCTTACAGGTGAGACATTCTACTATAACGGTACTGTATATAAGAATACGGATAGCCTTGCCGAAGAACTGTCCAGACCTTCTGATCTCCGTACTTATTATGAGACTTTAAGGATAATGGACGGTGTTCTTCTTTATGCTGAAGATCATATGGATCGTCTTGCAAAGTCCGTCAGAAGTCTCGAAGACTTTCCCGTTGATATCGACGTTATCTTGGACAGTGCCAGATGCTATGTCTCTGATTCCGGTATCAAGACAGGTAATATAAGGATCGTACTCACTAATTCACAGCTCCTTATTCATGGCGTGGACATCAAGCTTCCTACCGAAGAGATGTTTACTGGCGGTATCAACACTTCGCTCCTCAAGTGGGAGAGACAGACTCCTAACGTTAAGGTTTTCCGCGGTGACTACAAGAATACGGTGAATAAGAAGTTTACTGAAGCAAATGAACACGGCCTGCCTTTTGAACTTGTACTTGCTGATAATGAAGACCGCATATATGAGGGGTCCATGTCGAACCTGTTTGTGATCAGGGACGGCAAGGTGTATTCCGCACCTGACAGCAAGATCCTCATTGGTATTACCAGAAGAAGGGTCATTGAAGCTTTGAGAAGGGCCGGAACGGAGCTTTCCGAGGGTATGTTCACGCTTGAAGAACTCAAGGGTGAAGACTGTGCGCTGTTTGTCAGCAGCACGCCTTTCGACATCCTGCCCGTCAGATACATTGACGGTTATGTTTTTGATTCTGCGGATAATGATCTTCTGCAGATGATCTCCCGTGAATACAAGGCTTATACTGCCGAGTATATCGCGGCACACAAGTAATGTTGCTTACTTTTTTGGAGGTGATATAAATGGAAACAAAGAGCGGAAAGATCTCGGTAACCACTGAGAATATTTTCCCGGTTATCAGACAGTGGCTGTATGAGGATAAGGACATCTTCGTGCGTGAGCTTGTATCGAACTGCGCCGATGCCATATCCAAGCACAGAAGACTCGCTGAACTCGGCAAGGCTGAGGAAGGCGCGGATCCCAAGGCTGAGTATTCCATAAGGATCGTCTACGATGACGATGCCGGCACGCTTGCTTTTGAAGATGACGGTATCGGTATGACCGCAGAAGAGGTCGAGAAATACATCAACCAGATCGCTTTCTCCGGAGCGCTTGATTTTGTAACCAAGTATCAACAGGAATCAACAGACAAGACCGGCATCATCGGACACTTCGGTCTCGGATTCTATTCTGCATTCATGGTTGCAGATGAAGTAACGATCGATACGAAGAGCTTCTTATCTGACGCTGAAGCAGTCAGATGGACATCCAAGGACGGAATGGACTATGAGATCACTGCTTCCGATAAGGAGAGCAGAGGAACGGTCATCACTCTTAAGCTCTCAGATGAGGCTAAGTCACAATTCGATTCTGCTACCATCAGGATGACATTAAGGAAGTACTGCTATTTTGCACCTGCCGATATCTACTATGTCGATGTTAAGGCAGACAAGCTTCATGAGGAAGCGGAAGCCAAGAGGAAGAAAGAAGCAGAGGAGAAGGGTGAGGAATATACGGCTGAACCCGTTAAGTATGTTCCCGTAAACAATAAGTCGCCTCTGTGGACCAAGAAGCCTTCCGAGTGCACCGAAGATGAATACAAGCAGTTCTATCACAGCGTATTCAATGACGGCAGGGATCCTCTGTTCTGGATACATCTCAACATGGATTATCCGTTCACGCTTCAGGGTATCTTATATTTCCCCAAGACCGATAATGTCTATCAGAACTTAGACGGCAGGATCAAGATCTATAACCACCAGATCTTTGTTGCAGACAACATAGAAGAGATCATTCCTGATTTCCTCTTCCTGCTTCAGGGATGTCTCGACTGCTCAGATCTGCCTCTGAACGTATCTCGTTCAGCTCTCCAGCAGGATGAATATGTTAAGAAGCTCTCGAGCCACATCATCAAGAAAGTTTCCGATAAGCTTAATGAGCTGTTCAAGAAGCAGAGGGAAGACTATGAGAAGTACTGGTCCGATATCTCCGTATTCGTTAAGTACGGCATGATGAAGGAAGAGAAGTTCTTCGAGAAGGTTGAAGATATCTGCCTCTATAAGACGACTGACGGTAAGTACAAGACTTTTGCAGAACTTACCGAAGGTGATCACAAGAACATCAGATATACCACAGATGCCAAGGCACAGGCCGCTTATATCGATATGTCCGTTCAGGAGGGCTACGACGTAGTCATAATGGATGAAGAGATCGATAACAACTTCATGTCTTTCCATGAGTATAAGAAGCCTGACAACAGATTCCAGAGAGTTGACTCCGAGCTTTCCGGTACCGATTCAGACGAAGAGACGCAGAATAAGCTCAAGGAGATCTTCCGTGCTGCCCTGGGTAACGATAAGATGCCTGTTTTCGCGAAGGCGATGGGCAAGGAGAAGATGCCTGCCTTCATCAGGGAAGCGGAGTTCAACCGCCGTAATAAGGAGATGCGCGAGCAGTATGAGCGTATGATGAGGATGAGCAATATGAGTCCCGAGGAGATGGCAGACATGTTCCCCGAGACCGAAGAACTCGTCATCAATACGGACAGCCCGCTCGTAACCAAGATAGAAGCACTTGAAGCTCAGGGTTCAGAGAAAGAGACAGCAGACCGCCTCATTCAGCATGTATATGATCAGGCGAAGCTTGCTCACGGCACTCTGGACAGCGAAGGCCTCGAGCGCTTCCTCAAATACAACTCAGAACTGCTCGATAAGAGCGTTGAGAACATATAAGATCCAACGGGAGGATTCAAAGAATGAACGAACAGTCAGTCAGAAGAGTACTGTCAGAGAAGAAGGAAGGCTTCAATGTCGAGGCCGGCGGAATACTGCACGATGTCAAATACGACTTGGAGTGCTCAGGCGTTACTAAGGTACGCGTTATCAACCGCTATGATGTCTCGGGCATAACCGACGAGGAATATGAGAAGGCAAAGAACATCGTTTTCAGCGAACCGCCTGTAGATACCGTGTCTGATGAGACAGTAGATCTCAGCGATGCTTCTTATGTCCTCATTATCGAAGCGCTTCCCGGCCAGTTCGACCAGAGAGCTGACTCGGCTGCTCAGTGCGTTCAGTTCCTTACCCAGAAGGAAAGGCCGCTCGTTAAGTGCGCCAGGATCGTTGCTTTCTATGGTGACGTGACTGAAGAGGATAAGGCTAAGATCAAAGGCTTCCTCATCAATCCCGTAGAGGCACGTGAAGCTTCTGCAGATAAGCCTGATACCCTTGTAGACAAATACGATATTCCTACAACGGTTCCCGTAGTTGAAGGATTCAATACAATGGACGATAAGGCGCTCGCAGATCTCAGAGCTTCTATGGGTCTTGCAATGAGCTTCGAGGATATCAAGTTCGTTCAGGACTTCTTCAAGGAGCAGGGAAGAGAGCCTACCATTACCGAGATCAGGGTTCTCGATACATACTGGTCAGACCACTGCCGCCACACAACATTCCTTACACAGCTTACAGACGTTAAGTTCGACGGCGACGATGAGCTGACCAAGGAGATACAGAATACCTATAACGATTATCTTGCAGTTCGTGAAGACGTATACGGCGACAGGATCTCCAAGAAGCCCGTATGCCTCATGGACATTGCTACGCTTGCGGCTAAGAAGCTCAAGAAGGACGGCAAGCTCGACGATCTCGACGAATCCGAAGAGATCAACGCATGCTCCATCAAGATCCGCATCGAAGTTGACGGTAAGCCTGAAGATTATATCTTCATGTTCAAGAATGAGACTCATAACCATCCTACGGAGATCGAACCTTTCGGCGGCGCTGCAACATGCTTGGGCGGTGCCATCAGAGATCCGCTCTCCGGAAGATCTTATGTATATCAGGCCATGCGTGTAACAGGCGCATCCGATCCTACGGTTCCCGTATCGCTCACGCTCAAGGGCAAGCTCTCGCAGAAGAAGCTCGTTAGGACCGCTGCTGCAGGTTATTCTTCATACGGCAACCAGATCGGTCTTGCCACAGGACAGGTAGATGAGCTCTATCATCCCGGCTACGTCGCGAAAAGGATGGAGATCGGTGCCGTCGTCGGTGCCGCACCCGCTTCCAACATCGTACGCGAGAGACCTGCTGCAGGCGACATCGTAGTTCTCCTCGGCGGAAGAACAGGCCGTGACGGTATCGGCGGTGCTACAGGTTCATCTAAGGCACACGATACAAAGTCTGTAATTACCTGCGGATCTGAAGTACAGAAGGGTAATGCTCCTACAGAGAGAAAGCTTCAGAGACTGTTCAGAAAGCCTGAAGTTACAAAGCTCATCATCAGATGTAATGACTTCGGTGCCGGCGGTGTATCCGTAGCCATCGGCGAGCTCGCAGACGGTCTTAAGATCAATCTCGATGCAGTTCCGAAGAAGTATGAAGGTCTCGACGGTACTGAGATCGCCATCTCCGAGTCACAGGAGAGAATGGCTGTCGTAGTACACCCGGCTGACCTCGATAAGTTCATGAAGGCAGCTGAAGAAGAGAACCTTGAAGCAACAGTAGTTGCCGAGGTTACTGAAGAGCCTTCCATGAGAATGGTCTGGAACGGCAACATGATCGTTGATATCCCGAGATCATTCATTAATACAAACGGTGCAAGCCAGTATACCGAAGCAGAAGTTAAGCCTGCAGAAGGCGATGTCTATCTCGATAAGGCTGCTGACGGTGTTGTTGAAGGAGACTTCGCAGCATCTCTCAAGGGTACACTCGGTTCACTCGACGGATGCTCGAGGAAAGGACTTATCCAGAGATTCGACTCTTCGATCGGCGCTGCAACCGTCCTCATGCCTTACGGCGGTAAGATGCAGAATTCACCCGAGGAAGGTATGGCTGCAAAGATCCCTCTTGATAAGGGATTCACAAAGGACTGCTCAGTAATGGCTTACGGCTTCGATCCTTTCTATACGGAGTGGAGCCCTTATGCAGGTTCTTATCACGCCGTAGTTGAATCACTTCTCAAGCTTCTTGCCATGGGCGTTGATCCGGCTACTGCAAGACTTACATTCCAGGAATACTTCGAGAGGATGGGAGAGCCTTCCGTATGGGGCAAGCCTCTCCAGGCTCTTCTCGGTGCTTACAGGGCACAGCTGGACTTCGGTACAGCTGCGATAGGCGGTAAGGACTCGATGAGCGGAAGCTTCAACGATATCCATGTGCCTCCGACGCTCGTAAGCTTTGCTGTCGGTATGACAACAACTGATAAGATCATCTCTGCTACTCTTAAGGGAGCAGGCCAGAGACTCTACATGCTCACATGTGCAAGGAACGGCATCGGATTCTATAAGAAGGATCACGTCTTAAGAGTATTCAAGGCAGTAAAGGAACTTCAGTCCAGAGGACAGGTAGAGAATGCAGCTGTAGTTAAGTCCAGCGGTGTCGCTTCAAGAGTCGCTTCTATGTGCTTCGGTAATGAGCTCGGATTCGAATTCTCCGATAAGCTCTCATTCGAAGACCTGTTCTCAAGGAAGATGGGTACGATCATCATCGCCATCCCGAACGATTCCAATGCCATCGACAAGGTCGAGATGGCCGGTGGAAAGTTCATCGGTATGACAAATGATTCCGGCAAGTTCAGCTGGAACGGTCAGGAACTTGCCATCTCTGATGCAGTTGACAGCTATGAAGGCAAACTCGAGAGGATCTTCCCGACAAAAGCGAAGGAAGCAGACATGCCGTTTGAGATCAAGGAGTTCACAACCGATAAGACATTCAAGGCAGCTCCCGGAGTTCTTAAGGGTGCAAAGCCGAAGGTAGTCATTCCCGTATTCCCCGGCACAAACTGCGAGATCGATACGGCAAGAGCTTTCGAGAGAGCAGGAGCAGAAGCAGAGATCTTCGTCATCAGGAACAGGAATCAGGCTGATATCAACGAATCGTTCACTGAACTTGCTTCCAAGATCAAGGGTGCCAATATCGTTATGATCCCCGGCGGATTCTCTGCAGGTGACGAGCCTGAGGGTTCAGGTAAGTTCATCACAGCGTCCTTCAGGAACACAGGCCTGTCTGATGCAGTATCCGACCTTCTCCAGAACAGGGACGGTCTCATGCTCGGTATCTGCAACGGCTTCCAGGCTTTGATCAAGTTAGGTCTTGTTCCTTACGGCGAGATCCGTGATATGACTGCTGATTCTCCGACGCTGACATTCAACAATATCGGCCGTCACCAGAATAAATATGTTGCCACGAAGATCATGTCCAACAACAGCCCCTGGCTTGCAGGCGTTAAGCCCGGTGATGTATATGAGATCCCCGTATCTCACGGTGAAGGTAAGTTCGCAGCATCCGAAGAACTCGTTGCTAAGCTTGCTGCAAACGGTCAGATTGCCACATGCTATGTTGACTATACCGGCGCGGCATCTGACATCACAGAGTTCAATCCCAACGGTTCCATCTGTGCTATCGAGGGTATCCTGTCGCCTGACGGAAGGGTATTCGGTAAGATGGGTCACTCCGAGCGTTATGAAGCTGACCTTACCAAGAATATCCCCGGAATCAAGGATCAGAAGATCTTCGAGAGCGGTGTAGCTTACTTCCTGTAATATGAACAGAGAAGCTACCGTCACATACATAAAACAACACGGAATTCTGCCCGAATCTAAGTTTGGGCAGAATTTCCTTTGTGATGAGACGGTGATCGCTTCGATAATCGAGTCTGCCGGGATAAGACCCGGAGACATAGTCCTGGAGATAGGTCCCGGCATTGGTGCGCTTACTAGAGAGTTGTCCAAGCTTGATATAAGCCTTGTGTGCGTGGAGATAGACAAGAGACTCGCCGGGCTCTTACGAGATGATCAAGATATCGATGCGGAAGTCATAGATCAGGATTACCTTAAGCTCAAAGACTACGGTGCCGAGACCTTTGACGTCGTTATCAGCAATCTTCCGTATTATGTAATGACTGACATAATGAAGAAGATCTTTGCCGAGTGCGTAAACGCCGGGAAGATGGTCTACATGGTCGAAGAAGATGCGCTGGAAAGGATAACGGCATCACCGAGGACAAAGCAGTATGGCCCTTTGAGCGTACTCTGTTCCATATACGGCACTGTCTCAGTAGTGACAAAAGTGCCTGGTACATGCTTTGTACCTGCTCCTAGAACTACTTCTGCAGTTATATGCCTGAATCCTGCCGGCAATAAGATCAGCAGGGAACTCGTATTATTCGTTGACAGGTGCTTTGCGATGCGAAGGAAGAAGCTTAAGGCTTCACTTAAGAGTTATGACACAGAAGCAGTGGATAAAGCCTATGAAGCACAGGGCTTTACAGACAATGTAAGAGCGGAAGAACTTGAGCCTGAAGCATTTTTGAGGCTCTATAATGATATAATCAATGCAAAATCCCAAAGAGGTACTTTATGAAAAAATCAAGCAGCATCCTTGGAAAGTATTCTGACGGCAATTACCGCAAAAAAGGCAGGAGTTCCGTACCTGCAATGGTGGAATATAAGCAGCTCTACAGAGGGGAGATACAGGCAAAGACTGTAACTGAGAAGAAGGAGCTGACTCTCGAAGAGCGGATTGCTGCAAGGACCAAGCCGAAGACAGATCCGGCTTCGGAACCTAAGTCTGAAGCAAGGGTAAATATTGGCGGTATCTCTTATCTTGTAAAGAGCGATGATGCTTCGCCCGAGAGGATCATCAAGGTCGGTGATCTTGCCTCCGAGATATATGAGGAGACAAAGACGAATAATCCCTATATCGCCACGATCAAGACTGCAGTGCTCTCCCTGTTTGAGGCATGCGACAGGATAATCACACTTAAGAATGAGAATAACGCGCTTAAGACTGAGCTTATGTACTATAAGCAGAAGGACAAGCTCGTAACTGATAAAGAGATGGCAAATGTCGAGCCTACTCCCGTAGAGAAGCTTGCTCAGGGTACTTTCTTCACAAGCCTCGGCAAGAAGGATGAAGATGGAAAAGATTGAATTACTCGCACCTGCAGGCAATCTCAAGATCCTTAAGGCTGCCGTTGACAGCGGCGCTGATGCAGTATATTGCGGACTTACCGTATTCAATGCAAGGATCAATGCAGAGAATCTTACACTGGGTCAATTCGAAGAAGGCGTGGATTATGCTCATGCCAGATCTTCGAAGGTCTATCTGACGGTCAATACTCTTGTGAATGACAGCGAGAGGGAAGACCTCTTTGATGCTGTTGCAAAGGCCTGCGAGGCAGGTGCAGACGGCCTGATCGTTCAGGATCTGGCAGTCCTTAAGATGCTTCGCGAAGCTTTCCCTGATGTCCGCATCAATGCCAGCACACAGATGAACATCTATTCCAGGGATCAGTATAAGGAATTATCCCGTCTTGGCGTTAACAGGGTTGTTCTTCCGAGGGAGCTTTCGATGGATGAGATATCTTCGAGAGTTCATATTGCTGCAAAGTACGGTATAGACTGCGAGGTTTTCGCGCACGGCGCCGTATGCGTATGTGCTTCGGGTCTGTGCCTTTTCTCCGCCATGAACAAGGCCGGTACCAGATCCGGTAACCGCGGTACCTGCGCCCAGCCGTGCAGGGAAGAGTATAAGCTCTATAACGAAGGGCTTAAGATAAAGTCCGGTCATCTTCTCTCGCCCAAGGACAGGGATGTATCGGATTACCTGTCGAGACTTATTGAATCAGGTGTTGCTTCCTTGAAGCTCGAAGGCAGGATGAGAGACGAGAATTATGTAAGGTCTGCCGTAAGGGCTTACAGAACTCTGATCGATGCGTATTATTACGGTTATCTTGACGATACACTGATACGCGAGGTCAGAAGGGATCTTCTCATCAACTTCAACCGCGGAGGTTCATATACAGCGCAGTATCTGAGCGGCAGGAAGGATGACAACATCCTTTCCGGCGAATATCCCGGCAAGTACGGTTACAACATAGGCAAGATCTCCCGTCTTGACGTAAAGAAGGGAACTGTTACCGTATCTCTCGGCAGGAATGCCGTCATACCTTCAAAGGGCGATTATATCTCAATCAGGAATGACAGAGCAGAGCTATGTTCTTTCCCGGTAGGCAAGCTTCACGAGATGCCGCATGAGATAGCCGTTAAAGGACTTCATCCGGACATGATCCGTAAGCTTACACCGGGTCTTGCCGTATTCATCATGAATCACTCCACAGAGCAGGACAGGTCCGAGTTCAGAAGGACTCCTGTCAGGTTCAACCTGTACTTTAACGACAGCGACGTTACTCTCGATGCGACTGTTATCTCCGGACCCAATGCGGATATTACTGCCGCATCAACCGTTACTAAGCCTGCTGACTTTGAAGGGGCTTCATTGGACGAAGACAGGATCAGGACACAGCTCGCGAAAACACTCGACACACCGTTTACACCTGATGAGATCGACATCTACGGTGAGGACAGGGCATGCCCCATAAGCCTGATCAACGGTCTTAGAAGAGATGTTCTTGCCGAGCTTGAACAGGAGATAGTATCTTCGTATAAGAAGACCTGCAGACCTGTAGAAGATGATAATGACATGTCAGGTATAAGTCCTGCCGAGGATAAGACCAAACTTACGATGTTTACATATCCTTCGATCAGGCTTAACAGGGATATCATCGCTGAGGGCGCTGATATCTATTGTTACAGCATCTATGACATGGCTATAAAAGAACTCCGCGATTATGTGTCCGGTCTTGCTGATAAGACAGATACGAAGATCGCTGTGTTCTTGCCCGATTTTTCACACGATCTCTTTGAGAAAGTGATAGATAATACGCTCAGATCTCTTAAAGAGGCTGCCGGAGACAGGTTCTATGCCGTTATATCATCAAGGCTTCTGTCTGACGGTGCTTTCCTTAAAGGGCTCGGCGTAAAGAACTTCATTAGTGCAGGTGCGAACATATACAGCAGTAAGTCTGCCGAGATCGCACTGGGCTACTGCGACGGACTGTATCTGTCTCATGAAGTCGGAGCTGACGAACTCGTCAATAATGCTCTCGATGTCTTCACCGGTGATAAGACACTGATCGTGCAAAGTGAAGGCCTGATACCGTGGATGCAGTCGGATTTCTGTGTTTGCGGACAGAACAAGAAGCATTGTGACACGTGCTCCAGGGTCAGTATCTTTGAGCTGAGACAAAAGGACAGAGCCGGAGCAAGAGTTCTTGCCGTACCGCACAGCATTGACTGTTCGTGCACTCTGTACGGACCTGCGAAGAACCTTATTACAGATGATCTGATCAGTACGCTTTCTTATGGAAGCTTCAGCCTGATCGTTAACAAGACTATTATGCCGGAGGTGGAAGATGCCGAATCTTTTGATTGAGAAATGCAGGGAAGATGCAGTAATCCCGACTTATGCCCATGAAGGCGATGCTGGTATGGATCTGTATGCTGCAGAAGATGTTATCATCGCTCCCGGTACTTCCGTTCTCGTGCCGACCGGCCTTAAGATGGCTATTCCCGTCGGATATGAAGTTCAGATCAGACCGAGGTCCGGAGTGTCTCTTAAGACTGCTCTCAGGATACCCAACAGCCCCGGAACAATCGACAGCGGCTACAGGGATGAGGTCAACGTCATAATGTATAACTGTTCCGTGAGGGAGGATGCTTCGGCTGAAGAGCCGTTCACTCTTAAGTCCAAGGGCTGCCCTCACGGTACATATAAGATCTGCAAGGGAGACAGGGTAGCGCAGATGGTTTTCGCGAAGGTGGAGAGCTGTGTTGTTACTGAAGTTGCTTCCGTAGCGGATATAGGAGAAGACAGGGGAGGCGGATTCGGTTCTACCGGAGTCTGAGATGAGCAGAGGTTTTGTCAGCAACAGAGTCGTTACCGGAAGAAAGAAGAATTCTTCCATCCTGAGGATCTCACTGGTCCTCAGTATTATCGCGGCTGTATTCATAGCCACGATCTCTCTTACGGTGCTGTCTGCAAATAACCTCATGAACATCGAAAAGAATGAGGTTACAAACGTTCCTTCCAATATCCTTCCTTCTTACAGTACAACTAGCTTTGAATCGGCAGACGGTCAGACGCCGCTGCAGGGATGGTTCTTCAAGACTTCCAATCCCGTATCGACCATAATCGTCGTTCACGATACCGGCTCCAACAGACTTCCGTTCGGAGTCAGCATGATCGATATGATCGAGAATTGGCTTGATTCGGGTTATAATGTGTTCCTTTTCGATCAGAGGAATTCGGGTACGTCTGAAGGTGATATCAGCTGCTACGGTTATCTCGAGTGGCAGGACGTTCTGGGTGCCATATCGATAGTAAGGCAGATCTCGGTCACAACGGATGTAATCTTATACGGTATCGGTACCGGGTGCACGTCGACGATCAAGGCTTACATGGCTCTTCCTGAAGAAGGCGTAACTGACATGGAGCTTGAGAAATACCCTGACAACATAATCAATCTCGGATTCGACAAGTCTTACATTGCCGGAATGATCTTCGATTCGCCGGCCAAGGAGTCTGACGATTATATCAAGCCTATTGTAGCCCAGAAGGAATTCCTAGGATTCATCACGCAGTACTTTGTTCCTTATGCGATCAGAGTGTCTGCCGGTTCTGACAATATTAATCTTGCTACGGTGATCGCGAGACTTCCAGTGCCCGTGCTCATCATATACGGCGGTCATGATACGTTCGTCGGTGCTGACAAGATAACCCAGATAGTTGATGAACGTAACAGGCTTAATTCGGCTCTGACGAGATCTGTCATGATATCCGGTGCAGGATACCTTGAAGAGTATTCCATGGGTAAGACCGACTATATCAATGCTGTGAGCGATTATCTTGCGACGTATTTCACACCGGAGGAATGATGAAAGATACTTTGATCCTTGGAATAGAGAGCTCCTGTGATGAGACAGCATGCGCGATCGTAAGAAACGGCCGCGAGATATTGAGTGATGTCATTGCTTCGCAGGCAGACTTCCATGAACAGTACGGCGGCGTCGTTCCCGAGCTTGCATCAAGGATGCATGTTGACAGCATATATCCGACTCTGGAGAAGTGTCTTGCTGATGCGGGAGTAACACTTGAAGATATAGACGGTGTAGCCGTTACTTACGGCCCCGGTCTTGTCGGAGCGCTTCTCGTGGGCGTTAATGCTGCCAAAGGAATATGCGAAGTTACAGGTCTTCCTCTTATCGGAGTAAACCATCTCAAAGGACATATTGCTGCCAATTATCTTTGCTTCCCTGAACTTGAACCCGAGTTCCTCTGTCTTTGCGTGAGTGGCGGAAACACTATGATAGTAAAGGTTTCAGGCTACACAGACATGGAGATACTGGGCCGTACCAGAGATGATGCTGCAGGTGAAGCGATCGATAAGATCGCACGTGTCATCGGTCTCGGTTATCCGGGCGGTCCCAAGATGGACAGAGCCGGGCAGGGAGGAGACGTTAATGCATATACGTTCCCCAAGACGCATATGACTGATACTCTGGATTTCTCTTTCTCAGGCCTTAAGACTTCAGCCCTGAATCTCATTAATCAGACCAGACAAAAGGGCGAAGATGTTGATATCAGAGACTTTGCGGCTTCTTATCAGAAGAATATCGCAGATGTACTTCTCAAAAACACAATGAAGGCTGCGGAAGATACCGGGATCAATAAGATCTGCCTTGCAGGCGGCGTATCTGCCAACAGCTTCCTTCGCAAAGCATTTGACGAAGAAGCAGGGAAGAGGGGAATAAAGCTGTTCTACCCTTCCCTTAAGCTCTGCACCGATAACGGTGCCATGATTGCGTCTGCGGGGTATTTCGAATATATTAATAATGCAAGATCGGATCTGAGTCTCAACGCATGTCCGTCTTTGTCATTCTAAGGAGAACAAAATGCCCGTACAGCGCGGAATCAAGATAATTGCAGAGAACAGGAAAGCATTCCATGACTACTTCATTGAGGAGAAGTATGAGTGCGGTATCGTGCTGTCCGGAACTGAAGTGAAGAGCCTTCGTGCCGGCAAGGTGAATCTCAAGGACTCATATTGCCAGGTCAAGAACAGCGAGATGTGGCTTATCGGAGTGCACATCAGCCCTTATGAACAGGGTAACCGCTATAATCTCGACCCCATGCGTAATAGGAAGCTGCTCATGCACAGGAACGAGATCACCAGACTTTTCTCCAAAACGAAGCTCGACGGACTTACACTTGTTCCAACTAAGTGTTATTTTAAGGATGGTAAGGTAAAATTTGAGATAGGACTTGCCAGAGGTAAGAAGGATTACGATAAGCGTGACACGATTGCCGAGAAGCAGGCAAAGCGCGATATAGACAGAGCGATGAAGATCAGCAGGAGAGACGTCTGATGGCTGCAGTTACAGAGAATAAAAAAGAAGTATCTGTTATACATCTCATATTCTCGATCATCTATTGGTCGCTGACACTGGCTACTGTCATGCTTATATTTATGCTCTCATCTGACAATGCCAATGATTCTGCCAACTTCACTTACGTTTTCGTAGAATTGATAAACAGCATGGCAGGGCAGCAGGTGGTAGACAATTCCACGTTAAGAGTGATAGGGCATATGATGGAGTTCGGCTGTCTCGCCTTCCTCACCTTCATGGCATTTGATAATACAAATAAGATCTCATATAAGACTTCCTATGCAGAGAGTCCGATGAAGATCCTTCAGTCCGATAATGAGATGAATATCATACTGACGATCTGGTTTACGATCCTCAATGCGCTCTTCGATGAATATCATCAGATGTTTGTCGCAGGTCGTGACGGTTCGATAGTTGATGTCGGTGTTGATTGCATCGGAATTATCATCGTGTTGCTTATCATCAGGATCATTTTCTCGATCTCGCTCAAAGCGAGGGGTAAGAAAGAAGTCAGATATCAGGTCTGATGACAGGTCCGGGTCTAAGCGTTATTTCCAGAAGAAGAGTATCGATGAATCTTGCATACTCCGTATTATTCATATAACCTAATTCGGTATAATTATGATTTTGGTGAATTGAGAAGGGGTATAAATCCAATAAATAATGGTTCGTATGATAATTGAAAGATTATCAGTGCTTTATCAGAGATCTGACCTTATGCTCAGGATCGAGTTCCTTATAGAATCCGAACAGCTTGCTCTTACCGGATTCAAGGATTATAAAATTCTCTGTCTCGTGATATTTCTTTACAGACTTAACTGAATACTCAATTGAATTATCTGATCTTGAATTTGTGATCTTAATGATCCCGTCTTTGATCTCGATCGAATAATATACTTTATCTTTTCCGTCGATCAGCTTCATGAATCTGTTCTGAATATTCTTAACAACTTTGCTGTATAGATATAAAGTCAGTGACTCTATGACCAGTACTCCGAATATCGGCGAAAGTTTGAACATCGTAGGACCGGCATTTGTTGCATAGAAATACAGAGTAAGCGCAAACAATAATGCCGAGAATACCTGTGTCAGCATCAGTGCCGTATATGTGAATACGAACGGAGCAGCCTCTTTGGCAAACAGCCGGGCATACACTTCGTCTACTTCGAATCTGGTCTCAAAACTCTCGTTTTCCATAAGTTTTACCGAATTAGCCTCTCCACTATCCGTAAAACTTAACTGAAGGCCCATATATTGGGCCTTCAGCAAGTGATATCAGTATATATTGTGTTCCATCATGAGATCTTGTCAAGTGCCTGCTTGATATCGTTGATGATATCGTCAGGATCTTCAAGACCAACACTGAAACGGATAAGATCTGCAGGGATTCCGGCTTCTGCGAGCTGCTCATCAGAGAGCTGTCTGTGCGTGTGTGATGCAGGATGCAGCAGCATTGTCTTGGAGTCTGCAACATGAGTTGCGATAGTAGCGAACTGAAGCGAATCCATGAACTTGATGGATGCCTCTCTTCCGCCCTTAACGCCGAAGCACATTACGCCGCAAGTTCCCCTCGGACAATACTTCTGAGCGAGCTCATAGCAGCCGTCAGTCTTAAGTCCGGGATACTTGACCCATGCGATCCTGTCATCAGAAGCCAGGAACTCGGCAACTTTCTGAGCATTTGCTGTTGCTTTGTCGATCCTTACAGCAAGTGATTCAAGACCGATCTGAATGTAATAAGCATTCTGAGGCGACTGGATCGAACCGAAGTCTCTCATGAGCTGAGCGGTAGCCTTGGTGATGTATGCGCCCTTACCGAATTTCTCAGCATAAGTAATGCCGTGATAAGACTCGTCCGGTGTGCAGAGTCCGGGGAACTTATCAGCATGAGCCATCCAGTCGAAGTTACCGCTGTCGATGATGGCGCCGCCTACTGATGAGCCGTGACCGTCGATATACTTTGTGGTCGAATGGGTTACGATATCGCAGCCGAATTCGATAGGACGGCAATGTACGGGAGTCGCAAAAGTATTGTCAATGATGAGCGGGATGCCGTTGTTGTGAGCAAGTGCTGCGAACTTCTCGATATCAAGGACATCAACAGTAGGATTGGTGATCGTCTCACCGAAGATGCACTTGGTATTGGGTCTGACATACTTCTGAAGCTCTTCGAGAGGCAGAGTCTGATCAACGAATGTACACTCGATACCCATCTTCTTGAAGGTTACTCCGAAGAGATTGTATGTACCGCCGTAGATATTTGTGGATGCGATGAAATGATCGCCTGCCTCGCAGATATTGAATACTGCGAAGAAGTTTGCTGCCTGACCGGAGCATGTGAGCATTCCGGCAAACCCGCCTTCCATCTCGCAGAGCTTTGCAGCTACATAATCATTTGTAGGATTCTGAAGTCTTGTATAGAAATATCCTGAAGCCTCGAGATCGAACAACTTGCCCATATCTTCGGAAGTGGAATATTTCCATGTTGTACTCTGATAGATAGGAACCTGTCTGGGTTCGCCGTTACCGGGCTTGTAGCCGCCGTGAAGGCAGATCGTGTCTACTGAATTGCTCATCTTGTATCTCCTTTATAATAAGATCAGGCTTCACCTGAAATATTAACTTCGCTTACCAGCACCGAAGGCGTAAAGAATTCGCCCATGCCGGCCGGAATATTTATTATATCACTTCCTACAGCAGTAATATTCTTTATTATTTCATAAAAGTTTCCTGCTGCAGTGATCTGTTCCACGGGTCTTCCCTTCTTGCCGTTTTCGATGAGGTATCCTTCGCAAAGAAGAGAGAAGTCGCCGCTTATGGCATTAACGCCTGCATGAAGGCCGGACAGATCCGTGATGATGATGCCCTCCCCTGCTTCCGCACAAAGCTCGTCGAAAGTCTTCTCACCGGGAACGACAAGAAGATTAGTGGGCGATACGCCGATGGTACTGCCGGACTTGAAGCCGTTGCCGGTAGATGCCGTTCCTGCCTTGTTGGCACTCTTAAGATTGTACAGGGCCGTCGCGAAAACGCCTTTATCTATGATGGCCTTCTCTGTCGTAAGCACACCCTCGTCATCAAAAGGTACCTTGGTAAGGGCATCTTCGTACATGGGGACATCCTTAAGTGTCAGGCATTCGGATGCTATCTTCTCGCCCTCGCGTCCGGCCAGGAGCGATAAACCCTTCTGCATTACGGTAGCAAAAGTGTTGGACAGGAAAGCAGACATGAACTGCATGAATGCTTCGTTGGTAAATACTGTCTTATAAGTTCCCGAATCGCAGGATCTTGCCCCCATCTTACCGAGGATGTTCTCCGAGAGCTTTGCAAGGAAAGCATCCATGTCAAACTTATCGATGTCATTGCCGATCCAGTAATGTCCGCCGCTCTTGATGCTGCCGTCAGAATCGGTAGCGCGGCAGCCTGCATAGATGCTCACACCGTCGGAATCCCTGTATGAATGAAGTCCCTTGGAGTTGATGATGAGCACCGGGCCTCTCGAACAGTCAATTGACAGATAGTCTACGGCATCAATCCTGCTGTCGAGAGCCAGAATAGCTTTCTCGAGAGCAAGACCCAATTCGGCGAATCTGTTATATGTGTTCTTATTGTATGCTTCGGTCGTCTGTGAGAAGAACAGATCCTTGTTGTTCTCGTCACAGTAGATGAATTCCCTGTCTTCGTCATTAAGCACTTCGCAGTTCTCGGAGGCTGATTCGAGCATGTATCTTACGGCATCATCATCGAACTTTGAAGTCTCGCAGTAGCCCATCTGGCCGTTCTTGAGTCCTCTGAAAGATACTCCCTGGGATGTGCTCTGTTCATAGCTGGAGACCTCTCCTTTGAGAATCTCCACGCTCATCGTTATGTCATCTGAATAGCTTGCTTCGCATTCTTCAAAGCCGTATTTGGAAGCCTCAGCTATAAGTTTGATCATGAATTCTTCTGCTATCTTGATATCCATCAGTAAGACCTCCTTATTCCGAATCTCTTCCGCCGACAAGGATCGACGAGACTCTTATGGTAGGCTGTCCGACTGTTACCGGGACATTGCCTGACTGCGAACCGCACATACCTGCGGAAAGCGCCAGATCGTTACCGACCATATCGATATTCTTAAGGATCTCCTGGCCTTTGCCGATGAGCGTGGCACCTCTGACGGGTTCAGCGATCTTACCGTCTCTTATCATGAACGCCTCGTTGGCGGCAAAATTGAAGTCACCCGTTGATGTATCAACAGATCCGCCGCCCATCTGAGTGCAGTAAAGACCGTATTCGGTGTTGGCGATGATGTCTTTGGGATCAGATTCTCCGTTACAGATATATGTGTTGCTCATCCTGGATGTAGGAGCATATGAATAATTCTGTCTTCTGGAGCAGCCGGTAGGCTTGCAGTTCATCCTTCTTGCGCCTAATTCATCAACGAGATAGTTCTTAAGAATACCGTTCTCGATAAGGAGAAGATCGGAGGATTCATTACCTTCGTCATCAGTCTCGTATGAACCCCATTCCCCTTTGATCTTCGCATTATCTCTGGCACTGACGACCTCAGATGCTATCTGTTTGCCGAGCATGTCTGTAAAGTACGAATTCTTAATACCTACGGCAGTAGCCTCAAGCGCATGTCCGCAGGCTTCGTGGAAGATAACACCGCCGAATCCGTTGCCCAGGACAACAGCCATCTTGCCTGAAGGAGCATAGCCTGCATTAACCATTCTCATAGCGGTCTCGCAGCATTCTTCAGACTTCTCGATGAGCGGGTACTCATTTACGAATTCATAACCTCTCATGGTACCGGGAGCGACCCTTCCGGTCTGCTTCTCGTTGCCTTTCGTCGCAACTGTCTCGAAAGACAGTCTGATACGCTTGGTGCTGTCTTCTTTGTTGACGCCGCGGGTGTTGGTGATCCGTACGAGCCTCTCCGTTGCCGCATAGCCTGCTGCGACCTGTGTGATCAGGCCGTTATAGGCAAGTGCGTGTTCGGAGGCATTGCGGAGATATCCGACAGTATCACTTTTTGCAACTTTCATGGGATCAATATCGATATTCGTTGCCGATGTATGAATGAGCGGCGAGATATCTGCAATCTCTCCCCTGCTGATCCCTTTGATGGCATGTGAAGCTTCCTGAGCCAGCTTAAGAAGCGATTCGATGTCATTATCGTTGGAATGGACGTACACGCAGTTGGTTCCTGCAAGAAGCCTGATACCGGTACCGGAATTGTATCCGGTGCCTGCACGTATAACGCGTCCGTTAAGAAGTGAGACCGTCTTGGTACTCTTCTCTTCCTGGAATACCTCGGCAAAATCAGCCGTGGTGGACATTGCCGCATCCAGTATCTTCAATACTTCATTGTCACTTAACATAAAAACCTCTTATCCATGGTCAAATCGGATAAGAGGTCTATGCGGATAAACTAATTCCGTAATCAATATCTCTTGATCTTCTTTGACGTATTCTTCTCGAATTCAGTCATACGAAGGACTGTCTTCTTGATCTTCTTGTAGTTCTCGAGCCTCTCGTTGGTATCAGCTACTACCTGCTTCAGGATCTCTTCGATCTGTTCTTCTGAAGGATCATCTTCAGTGCCGAGCTTAGCCTTGACTTCCTCGAGATCCGGGAAGATCGTAGCGGTAATAACGATGTCGTTCTTTACCTCGTCTTCGACTCCGGAGACGACGGATTCAGCGACATAAGGAGAAAGTGACAGAAGGTACTCGATCTCCTCAGGGAAAACGTTCTTACCGTTCTTGGCAATTATAACATTCTTTTTACGGCCGGTAATTATGCAGAAGCCGTCCTTATCGATATATCCGAGGTCACCCGTGTGATAGTATCCTTCATCATCGAGAGCGATGGCTGTATTCTCGGGATCCTTATAATAACCGAGGAAGTTGTTGTCTCCCTTGGAGATGAACTCACCGATTCCGTCAGAGTCGGGATTAAGGATCTTAACCTCACATCCGGGAAGCGGAAGTCCTGCTGCCTCATTCTTAAATGCGACATCACGGTTAAGAGCAAGGATAGGAGCGCACTCCGTAAGTCCGTAGCCCTGAACGCATAAGAAACCGACATCCTGGAAGAATTTGAGTACCTGAGGGTTTACAGGAGCGCCGCCCAGGATGATGAGTCTCATCCTTCCGCCGAATACATCGTGAATCTGCTTGAACAGCTTCTTCCTCATCTTGTTGCTGAGATGCAGAGCATTGGCGATCTTTATACCTTTCTGGAGCTTGGCAGCTGTCTTGGGATCGCTGTTTACCTGCTTCATGATCTTCTTGTAGAAGAGCTCGAGCATGATAGGAACCATGAGGATAGCCGTAGGCTTTGCCTCCTGAAGGTTCTGCTGGATATATCTGAGTCCTTCGCAGATGGCAACTGTCGTTCCTCTGTAGACCTGACCCAGGAAGCCGCAGGTGCACTCATATGTGTGATGCAAAGGCAGGACTGAGAGCCATACCTCGTTCCTGTCGATATAGAGCATGGAGAACATCGACATGAGGTTCTTGCAGATGTTCCTCTGGCAGAGCATAACTGCCTTGGATTTTGCAGTTGTACCCGAAGTAAACAGCAGGATAGTCATCTCTTCGGGATCGATCGTAGCTTCAGTGAAGATCTTATCTCCAGCTGCCAGCTTGTCTTCACCCTGCTTGAGACAATCGTAGAAATAAAGGAATCTCTCATCCTTTGTCTCGTCCATGCAGATGTAATGCTTAACAGAAGCAACTTTGCCGTAAACAGCATCAATGATGTCCTTCTTGGACTTGGAGAAAACAACGATATCGACCTCTGCCCTCTCGAGCATGTTCTCGATATCTTCGACGGGAAGCTCCTTATCAAGCGGTACGACGCAGCCTGTGCCGTTTGTCGCTGCCAGATACGTTACATACCATTCGTACCTTGTCTCGGCGAAAATGGCAATCCTGGCACCCTTCTGGACAGTGTTGAGGAAATAAGTTCCGAGCGAATCGATATCGTGGTCATATTTCTCTGTCGAGATGGGGACATATTCTCCGCCCTTCTTCTCTTTTACGAGGAATACGGGGTTGCCCGGGAACTCTTTGACACGCTTCTTGATAACGTCTCTTAAGTCATGGACTTCGGTTACTTCGTACAGATTTGCATAGGGATCTTTACTCATCTTTTTGCATATCCTTTCTCAATTGCGAGATTTGCGCGCTCAGCCGTCTTGCCGCCCAGTGCGATCTGTTCATCGATAAAGCCCGGGTGCTCGGCCAGGAATTCATCCATATAATCCGAAGGAGATGCCAGGAACTTAAGGACGAGTTCTTTCTGAGCCTCATTTATAGTACCATTCTTTTGCGCTTCCTCGAAAATATCTTTGCCGATAATAGTAATCGTCTGAAGCTCAACACCAAGGTTCTTGAGGACCTGTCTTCCGCCCTGATCCCTGTCAACTACGGCAAGAGTATCAGTTATGTCCGAACCGATACCTCTGATGACCGGTATCCATGCTCTCTCATAGCTTGAGGCCTCGGTAACGAGATCTGCAATATGAAGCGCCTTCTTCCCGTTAAGGTCAGCAGGTACGATGCCTGTCTTTGTAAGGTCCTCATTATAAGTGAATGTCATATCCTTATAGATGGTAAGATGCGGTTTGCCTAGCAGATATGCAGGAAGCATCGAGAAGAAGAAGTCTCTTCTCTCACCGCCTGAGATGTAATCAAAATCAAGTTTTGAAGCCATCTCGGCAAGAAGATCCATTGTCATCTTGAACGTACCGCCCTTGTTATAGTAAGCAAGGAGCATGTCGAAGATCACCGAAGGTGCTTCGAGCTTATCCTTGGAGATTGAACTCTCGATCCTCTTTAAGACTTCACCTGCGGCAGCCTCATTCTCAAGAAGAAAGTGTGTGTTGATGAAGAACGGTCCGAGTCTTCCTGATGTGTACCAGAAAGGAGTCTCAGCAGGTGCTACCCTGATCGCCTTTGTGTCGAATAAAGCCTGTACTATCTTATCTGTCATATATCCTCCCTGCTTACCAGAGCTGAAGCGTTCCGGTAAGATCTTTAAGTTCGATCGAATTGTCTTCGCAATACTTGTTAAGGTCTGCCGTAATGTCCACGGGACATGCAGGATGAACAAGACTTGCCGTACCTATCTCAACTGCAGATGCGCCGGCTATCATGAACTCGAGCACATCATCAGCACATTCGATGCCTCCGCAGCCAATGATGGGAATGCTGAGCACCTGATAACATTCAGATACCATTCTTATGGCAACGGGCTTTATAGCAGGACCGGAATATCCTCCTGTGTTGTTTGTGAGAACAGGTCTTCTGGTCCTGATATCCACTGCCATTCCAAGCATCGTATTGATAAGAACGACAGCATCAGCTCCGCCCTTCTGTGCAGCAAGCGCGCATGACTTGATATCGGTGACATTAGGAGTCAGCTTGATCCACAGAGGGATATCGGTAAGAGATCTGAGAAGCGAAGTGATCTTCTCGATCTCATGAGGATCTGTTCCTATGGACATACAGCCTGATTTTACATTGGGACATGACAGGTTGATCTCCAAAGCATCTATCTTGTCCTTGTAAGGCGCAAGCTTTGTTACCATGGCGATGTAGTCATCTTCGCTGTGGCCTGCGACATTAACTATTACGCGGCAGCCGAGACCGGTCATATAATCAAGATCATTCTCGATAAAGAAATCAACACCGGGGTTCTGAAGACCTACGGAATTGAGCATGCCTGCCCTGCATTCAGCGACTCTCACACCGGGATTGCCCGCTCTGGGCTTAATTGTAAGTCCCTTTGATGAGATGCCGCCAAGAATCGACAGATCGTAGTATTCGGAGAGTTCGTGACCGAAGTTACAGGTTCCCGAAGCAAGTATCAGCGGGCTCTTAAGATCAAGCTGTCCTACTTTTACGGATATAGCGCTCACCAGATCACCTCCGCATAATCAAATACGGGGCCGTCCTTGCAGCACCTCTTATTGTAATAACCGTCTTCGTTATCAGCTTTTGTCTTTACCGTGCAGCAAAGGCAGATGCCTATACCGCACCCCATCCTTTGTTCCATCGATACAAAGCACTTAAGTCCGTGGGATTCTGCCCACTCACCGGTTGCCTTCATCATCGGCTTGGGTCCGACACAAAGAACGGCAGCGTTAGGATGATCGTTAAGATCGATGGTATCAAGACCTGCGATACAGGTGCCTTTGATACCGGCGTCACCTTCATCGGTCGTAAGGATGAATGACGGATCGTTCAAGATGACCTGGGATGCATTCCTGAATCCTTGAACGACTGTAACCTTCTTGCCGGAAGCCTTAATTGTCTCGTAAGTAAAGTTGACCGGGAACACACCGGTTCCGCCGCTTACGAGTATGTATGAATCATAAGATTCAAGATCAAAGCCGTTTCCCAGCGGAGCAAGCATCGATATCTCCGTGCCTGCTTCGATCCCTGAGAGTTCTTCCGTACCCTTGCCTACTACCTTGATGCCAACATAGAGAACTTTGCCGTCATCACTGACGGAAGCTACTCCAAAAGGACGCTTAAGGAACTTCGAGCAGGAGATATTAACAAACTGACCGGGGACGGCAGAAGAAGCCGCCTCCGGACATTCAATTCCTATATAAGCCGTATCCGGAGTCAGGAACTCTTTGGAGACGACCTTACATGTGTATTCTTTCTTTTGTGTCATTTGCCTCAGATATACTTACGGTTGATGAGAGCTGCCTTAAGCTTGTCTCTCATGTCGATTGCTTCGTCTCTCGTTGCCTGAGCAAAATCTTCAGGCTTCAGGTCATCACGCTTTGTCCAAGCGCACATGAGACTTCTGGAAGCATTAACGATACCGCCCTTTCCGTCTTCTGTGAATGATGCAACAGCTTCATCGGCACCTGCACCCTGTGCCCCGTAACCGGGAATGAGGATGAATGCCTTGGGAAGTCTCTTACGGATGGCTACTGCTTCTTCAGGGTATGTAGCACCTACAACAGCGCCTACAGCCGAGAAACCTTCCTCGCCGATGTAATCCATTCCCCACTCATTGACCTTATCTGCAACGGCCTCATAAACCTTGCGTCCGTCAGCGAGTTCAAGTTCCTGGAAGTCGGAAGATGAAGGATTGGATGTCTTGACCAGGCAGAAGATGCCTGCACCGTATTCCTTGCAGTTTGTAAGGAAAGGCTTAACGCCGTCGACTCCGAGATAAGCATTAACCGTAACGGCATCTGCTCCGTAAACCTTGAATCTCTGATCCATAAGAAGCTCTGTTGCTCCGATGATGGACTTTGCATATGCTTCAGCTGAAGGACCTATGTCATTTCTCTTGGCATCAGCGATGACGAGCATACCTTTCTTCTGGGCATATCTGATCGTAAGAGCAAGAGTCTTGAGTGCTTCAGAACCATACATCTCATAGTATGCGTACTGGACCTTGATGGCAGGTATGATATCGCATGTTGCATCGATAAGAGCCTTGTTGAAGAGCCAGAGAGCCTTTGCCGTTGACTTAAGGGGCTCATCCGGGAAGATCGACTCTGCGTGGTCCTTAATGAACTGCGGAACGTAATCCAGCTTCGGATCAAGACCCAATACTGTGGGGTTGTCTAATTCTGCGATCCTTCTTACAAGGGCATCACTGAAGTTTCTCATAAGTCGTCTTTCCTCCCATTATCGTTAATACTGTGTCGCCGTAAAGCTTCCAACCGTCATACGGTGTGTTCCTTGATTTGGACAGACACGTATTCTTGTCATAAGTGAACTCGTTATCGAGATCAAATGCTGCAAGATCGGCATCCGCGCCCTCTTCAAGGCTTCCTCTTCCGAGATTTAAGATCTTAGAGGGTGCGTAGCACATAAGATCTATCAGTCTCTCGAGAGTAATCTCACCTGTTTTTACAAGATAAGTGTACCCTAAAGCGAACGCAGTCTCAAACCCCAGAATTCCATTTAAGGCAACTGCGAACTCACAATCCTTCTCATCCTGGTGGTGTGGCGCATTGTCTGTCGCGATAACATCGATGGTTCCGTCCTTGATACCCTCGATTATTGCCTGCTTGTGTTCTTCTGTACGGAGCGGAGGGTGCATCTTGAAGTTTGTATCATATGTCTCGCAGCATTTATCCGTAAGCGTAAAATAATGCGGACATGTCTCACAGGTGACCTTTACCCCTCTTGCCTTGGCATCCCTTATCATCCTGACGCCGTCCTTTGTGCTGACATGGCAGATATGTACGGGGATATCAAGATATTCGGAGAGGATTATGTCTCTTGCGATCATAATGTCCTCTGCTGCAGTCGGGATGCCTCTGATACCTATCTCGGTTGAGACATCGCCTTCATTCATCGCACCCTCGGACAATGATTTATCCTCGCAGTGATTCAGGACCGGAAGGTTGAAGTCTGAGGAATACTCCATGACTTTCCTCATGATGCCGGCATTCTTGATGGGATGGCCGTCGTCAGATACTGCAACGATACCGGCTTCCTTCATAAGTCCCATCTCAGAGATCTGCTCACCGTCAATGCCTTTTGTGGCAGCGCCGATGGGATATACACGGCAGTTGCCGGCTTCATTTGCTTTCTTAAGGATGCCGCTGATAACTGCAGCGTTGTCTGCGACCGGCTTGGTGTTGGGCATCGGACAGATGCTGGTATATCCGCCCTTTGCAGCGCTTGCAGTACCGGTTGCTATCGTCTCCTTATACTCGAATCCGGGTTCTCTAAGGTGGCAATGCATGTCAACCAGACCGGGTACGACTGTCGCGCCCTTAAGGTCTATGACCTTATCCGCATCCTTCTCATCAAAGGGAGCAGAGAACTTCTCCCCTTCTATATAGATCTTATCTGCATCAGGTTTACCAAACACCTTGCAGTTCTTGATTAATGTCTTCACAGATTATTCCTCCTTGCCATGAGCAGATAAAGAACAGCCATTCTTACGGCTACTCCGTTTGTGACCTGTTCATTGATAACAGACTGATCACAGTCATATACGGCTGTGGGAAGCTCAACTCCGTGGTTGCATGGTCCCGGGTGCATAAGGAAGGCATCCGGCTTGGCGAGCTTCAGCATCTCCGGTGTGATCGCATAGAAGTTGGCATATTCCGCTACGGAGGGGAACAGTGACTTCTGCTGGCGCTCGAGCTGAACTCTGAGTCCCATTACGGCATCCGCATCCTTGACGCAGTCTGCAACGCTTGTTGCTACCCTTACGCCCATCTTCTCAATGCCGACAGGCATCATCGTACGGGGACCGTATACACTTACGTGCGCACCGAGCTTGGACAGGCCGATTGCGTTGGATCTTACTACGCGGCTGTGATAGATATCACCGCAGATGGCGATGTTCTTGCCTTCGAAGGTATCGAAACGCTCATACATCGTGAGCATGTCGAGCAATGCCTGCGTCGGATGCTCATCCATTCCGTCTCCCGCATTTACCACAGAAGCCTTGAGGTGAGGCGCGATAAAATGCGGAGCGCCGGACTGCGAGTGACGCATGATTATGATGTCCGTGCCCATCATGTCGATGGTCCTTGCCGTATCCAGGAGCGATTCGCCCTTGTTTACGGAGCTTCCGGATGTCGTGATATTGGCCGATGCCGAGCCCATGTATTTCGATGCGAGCTCGAATGAGAGCCTTGTCCTTGTGCTGTTCTCGTAGAAGAGAGTAACTACCGACTTGCCCTGAAGATGCGATGTCTTCTTGTTGCCGGAAGTTATGACCATCTTCATTGTCTTGGCTGTATCCAAGATCTCCATTATCTCCTCGGCTGTGAGCTGCTTCATACCGAGCAGGTCTTTGCTCTTAAGTCCCATTAATTTGCCTCCTTCAGAAGCAGCACGCGGTCCTGGCCGTCCACTTCCTTTACTTCTACATCAATATGTTCTGACAGAGACGTCGGAATGTTCTTGCCGACATAATCCGCTCTGAACGGGAGCTGGCGGTGTCCCCTGTCGACAAGTATCGCCAGCTGGATGTTCTCCGGACGCCCCATATCGAAAATGTTCTCTATCGCAGCGCGCGTCGTACGGCCGGTAAAGAGAACATCATCAATAAGTATTATTTTCTTATCATTAACATTGAACGGGATATCCGTGCCGTGTACGACCGGGTGAGCGCTCAGCGTCGACAGATCGTCGCGGTAGAAGGTAATATCAAGGATTCCCATAGGAACCTTTATACCTTCGATCTCCTCCAGTGTGTTACGGATGCGTGTTGCAAGAGGAACGCCTCTCTTCTGGATGCCTATTACGGCAACATTCTCCAGCCCGCCGTTATGCTCGACTATCTCGTGGGAAATACGTATCAGAGCGCGGTTGATGGCTGCTTCGTCCATTAGGACATGACTTTGAACAAGTTCCATATAAAAACTCCTTCCGTCTATAGTTCGAGACGCAAGGAGCTACAATTATCCTAAGTAATGTTGTCTGCCTTGCGGACTCGCCGGACCGCTTAAAGTACATTAATGATTTTAGTATTTATGTAATTCAAAATCAATGTAAAAGTGCACTCCCGGTCAAATTGACATCAGGTACTCGCTTTAATATAATTACCTTGCCTTATGTGGGGGCGTGGCGGAATGGCAGACGCAGCAGACTCAAAATCTGCCGACCTTAAATCGTGCGGGTTCAAGTCCCGCCGCCCCCACCATTTATATCCAAGTTACCCCGTGATAACTCAAAATGAAAATCATTATGCTTACGGCTGTGGTTTTTCTTTATAATAAACGCATATTTGCCCCAATGATTCCAAATTAGTATCGAAAAATCATGAAAATTTTCGAATCTTTCGGGTTATAATCTATGTGTCAATTTTATGGAAAGAGGTTAAAACTATGGCAAACATTGATTTAACAAAGTACGGCATCACCGGAACAACCGAGATCGTCTACAATCCTTCCTACGAGATGCTTTTCGAGGAAGAGACAAAAGAAGGTCTTACAGGTTATGAAGTTGGTCAGCTTACTGAGCTCGACACAATCAACGTTATGACTGGTATCTTTACAGGTCGTTCCCCCAAAGATAAGTACATCGTTATGGATGAGAACTCCAAGGATACAGTTTGGTGGACATCCGATGAGTACAAGAACGACAACCACCCCATGACAGAAGAGACATGGGCAGTTGTAAAGGATATCGCTCAGAAAGAGCTCTCCGGCAAGAGACTTTTCGTTGTTGACGCTTTCTGCGGCGCTAACAAGGATACGAGAATGGCTATCCGTTTCATCGTTGAGGTTGCTTGGCAGGCTCACTTCGTAAAGAACATGTTCATCGTTCCTTCTGAGGAAGAGCTTGCTTCTTTCGAACCTGACTTCGTTATCTACAACGCTTCCAAGGCTAAGATCGAGAACTTCGCAGAGCTCGGTCTCAACTCTGAGACATGCGCAGCTTTCAACATCACATCACGTGAGCAGGTTATCATCAACACATGGTACGGCGGTGAGATGAAGAAGGGTATGTTCTCCATGATGAACTACTACCTCCCTCTTAAGGGCATCGCTTCAATGCACTGCTCTGCTAACACAGATATGGAAGGTAAGCACACAGCAATCTTCTTCGGTCTTTCCGGTACAGGTAAGACAACACTTTCCACAGATCCTAAGAGACTCCTCATCGGTGATGACGAGCACGGCTGGGATGACAACGGCGTCTTCAACTTCGAGGGCGGCTGCTATGCAAAGGTTATCAACCTCTCCAAGGAGAATGAGCCTGACATCTACAACGCTATCAAGAGAAACGCTCTCCTCGAGAACGTAACTGTTGATGCAAACGGCAAGATCGACTTCGCAGATAAGACTGTTACAGAGAACACACGTGTTTCCTATCCGATCGATCATATCGAGAAGATCGCTAAGAACGTAAACAAGATCTCTGCAGGTCCTGCAGCTGAGAATGTAATCTTCCTTTCTGCAGACGCTTTCGGCGTTCTCCCTCCTGTATCCATCCTCACACCTGAGCAGACAAAGTACTACTTCCTCTCAGGCTTCACAGCTAAGCTTGCTGGTACAGAGCGTGGAATCACAGAGCCTACACCTACATTCTCCGCTTGCTTCGGTCAGGCATTCCTTGAGCTCCACCCTACAAAGTATGCAGAAGAGCTCGTAAAGAGAATGGAACAGTCCGGCGCTAAGGCTTACCTCGTTAACACAGGTTGGAACGGCACAGGCAAGAGAATCTCCATCCCTGATACACGTGGAATCATCGATGCAATCCTCGACGGCTCCATCAAGAACGCTCCTACAAAGAAGATCCCTTACTTCGATTTCGAAGTACCTACAGAGCTTCCGGGCGTTTCTACAGAAATCCTCGATCCTCGCGACACATACGCTGATGCAGCTGAGTGGGAAGCAAAGGCTCAGGATCTCGCCGGCAGATTCATCAAGAACTTCAAGAAGTATGAGACAAACGATGCTGGTAAGGCACTCGTTGAGGCTGGTCCTAAGCTCTGATTCTTTTAGATCTGAGAAAACCAATTACAGAGGCTGTCTTCGGACAGCCTCTTTTATTTTCAAGAATTACACTATTACTTAATAGGCATTTAATAAAATATTTTTATATGTGGTATAGTATATATATATCAAAATATTTAGATATAAGGTGCAGACATGAAAAAATCAACAGACATCAGAGTCATCAAGACTCAGAAGGCGTTGCTATGCGCTTTGGACGAGCTCATCAAGACAAAAAAGTTGTCTAACATCACGATTACCGAGCTTTGTACCAAGGCCAACATCAACCGCAACACCTTCTATTATCATTACAACAACATCTACGATCTGCTCGCAGAATACAAGCAGATACTGATGAACGAGTTCACCAGTGTTCTTGATGTCAACAAGCAGCGCCACTCTCATACCGGCCTTGAGATCTGCAAGATCATCTACCGTCATCCGAACTTCATGAGCATCATTATCTCCCCTAACTGCGATCTCGACTATTTCGATGAGATCTTCGGTTTGGCATCAGAGAAGTCCCGCATCTTTATGGATAAGAAGCACGAGATAAAGACTACTGCAGATCACCTCGCCTGCACTTACTGCAACGCAGGCTGCATAGCCGTTATCAGGGACTGGATCGCCGGCGGTCTTAAGGAGACACCCGAAGAGATCGCAAACATCGTTTCGCAGGCATCCCGCAAGGGTCCTATTTCTATGCTGTTCCCCGGGGACTAAATTTACTGAGAAATCTTATTATTCAATAAATATGATCCTGAATATCAGGATCTTATTTATTTCTAGCTCTTTCATTTAACTCGATCATGTCGCCGAGATTGCCGGGGTCACCATGTCCTGGATACACTTTTTCTATTGTAGCAACAAGTGATTTAAGCTTCGGTATGTCCGCGTTCCAGAACTTTGATGTGCTGCCTTTGGGAAGTCTGGTCGCTGTAGGTATGCCAAGTATGGTATCTCCTGAGAACATTAGATTTCCATCTAGCGTAGCAATAAGACTGTCCGGAGAATGACCACTATACTGCGAAAGACTTACACTGTGACCTGCCCATTCAAAACTCCTCTCATTATCGAAAGTTTCATCAGCAGGCATACATGTGAAACGATCAACGGCAGTTAGTTTCTTCTTATAGTCGGCTGAATCCATTGTCTCGATATCATTTTTCAAATAGAAAGCCATAAACGCATCAGCTATAGAAGAGAGGTTTTTTTGTTCACTACCGATGAATTCACTCGTTAATGAAGTGGAATAGACCTTAACATCCGGTCTTATCTTGCGCAGTCTGTTTAATCCTACTATATGATCAAAATGCGCATGAGTAAGAACAACAAGAATAGAATCTAATTCATTGATCGCTTCAAACAAATCTTCGTTTGAAATAACGTCAAATAGCAGGCCATGATTATTCTCGGTTACAAGCCATGAATTGGAATCGATTATATCCCATTTATAGCATTTGATCTCCATGTTTAACGCTCCAGACAATATACCGTATTCCACATGCCATCGTGTTTCATTCCGTACTTCTCATGGAATTTCAAAGAAGCATTATTGGTTTCCTCAATCCATGAATATAGATATTTACCGCCGTTTGCAACATATCCCTCAAGACGGTCAAGCAGTATCGAATGGATAACCTCTTTCCTGCAACTCTTATTGATTATTTGGTTGATATAGAACTTCTTAGGCAAGACATCGGCCTGAAGCAATGCGTCTATTATACCTTCATCGTTTCTGTGCAAAGATATCTGACCAGACCGGATCACCGTTCTAAGCTCATCGTCAAAAAGAAGATGGCTCACTTCAGTGTTAAAAGTAGACCACAGCAGCTTATTAAGTTCTGATGCATCTTCTTCAAGCGCTGTCTCAACACTTACGGAACCTTTATATATAATCACCTCAGAACCGTTATCAAACACGGATCTGCAGTCAGGATTGGAATACCTTTTCAAATGAGCAATGGCTTTAATATCAGAAGAAAGATCATCTCCTCTGTTTCTGCCAATTATGTCTATAAAGTATTTTCCCTGATGGATTTGCTTTAAGATAACATCTATCGACTTCAAATCCTTTACGAAGAAAATCAATCGGTTAATTCCGTGATCTTCATACGCGAAAACAAATTCATCCCCGTTTTCCCATATTCCACAGGCCTTTTCTGAAACATCTGAAGCATAGAAATTGTTTATCAGTCTGTTTGCGCGTGCGGCATTAATCTTATCTTGAAGAAGCGAAGTATTCATAACTATCACAGATTTGATTCGATCATCTCGCAGTGATCGAGATTTCCGATATTCATGAAGATAACGCCCCATGCAAGGCCGGAACCGAAAGCGGAGAGGCAGCACAGATTTTCCTTGCTCATCAGTTGTTCTTTGCAGTCGAATATAGCTGTAAGCGGAATCGATGCACCGCTGGGGTTACCGAAATTCTCAACAAGATTCATGGGTATCTTATCAAAAGGTATGCCGGCCTTTTCAGCTAACTTCTGGAGCATGAACCTGTTGGGCTGGTGGAACAAGAACCAATCGAAATCGCTGATCTCTTTATTATTTCTTTTCAAAGCATCTGCGAGCATTACAGGAACATCGCTCTGCACGAAGTTAAACACCTCGCTACCGTCCATATGTATGTGATCAAGAGAACGGAAATTGCCGTCACCCTGATCGATCAGTTCAGCTGTCTCGGGAGCGCTTGGCATTCTAAATCCGCCGGCCGGGATCTTAAGTGCGTCTCCCCTGCTGCCATCGTTATGCATCTCATAATATATCGGAGCGTTCTCACCATTCTCTACAACGGAAATCGTTGTAGCATCACCGGCCAAGGGGAAATCGTTCCTGTCGCATTTAGAGATCTTATGACTTAAAACGTCACCATTTATAAGTACAACCTTTTTATCTCCAAGATGCTCTAAGATCATGAATGACTGCATCAGTCCAAGAAGGAATCCGCAACACCCCTGAGCAACATCAAAACATATAATATCCGTATCCAAACCGCACTTAGCCTGAACAATATTGCTGATCTGGGGGACAAAATGATCCGGACACAGAGTAACCGTAACAACGGCACCGATCTCTTCTTTACTGATCCAACCGTTTTCGAGCATATATTTCAATCCGTAGACAGCAAAATCAGAAACGGTAGATGAATCCTTTGCAAGACGATGCTTGTTATAGCCCATAATCTTTTTAAGGCGCATCGTCTGCTTGGGCGGGAACGAATAATTAGATACTTCATCATCGAAGTATCCTATGGTCTCAGGCACAACACCCAATATAGATGTTATTCTCTTGCCCTGGAACTCAGTGATCATTCTTTTGCTCCGGCCTTCTCGATCAAAGCTTTAATGGATTCAACAGAAGCGAAATTCTCTGGGAGAATATCCAAGCCATCAATAGTAATACCGTACTTTTCCTCGAGAATCGATGTGAGTGAAATTATATCGAAAGAATCCAGAAAGCCATCCATAACAAAATCCTCGGATTCTGCAAAATCGAATTCCGGACGAAGCTCCGCGAGAATAGCTAATATTTCTTCATTCATGGCATTATTCCTCCTTATTTGCCAGCTCTTTCAGTGCCAAACGGTCAATCTTACCGTTTGTATTCCTGGGCAGAGCGTCCATCTTAATGAATACTGACGGGATCATGTACGAAGGGAAAACCTTACTTATGCTGGTCCTGAAATCCTTATCAGTCAGATCATTATCAGCTTCATAATAAAGCACGATCTCTTTTTTGCTGTACTGATATACGGCACAGCAGTATTTTACCAGTTTAAGATCGTTTTCAATAACATGCTCAACTTCGCCAAGTTCAATTCGATAGCCCATATGCTTTATGAGGCTGTCCTTACGTCCCTTGAACATGATATTGCCGTCTTCACGCATATATACCATATCGCCTGTACGGTAGATCGTTTCGGGATAAGAATTATTGAGAGGATTCTGCGTAAACGCTACAGCTGTCTTCTCAGGGTTGTTATAGTAACCCATTGCAAGCGATGTGCCTCTTACGCAAAGCTCGCCCTCTTCACCGATTTTACAAAGTTTATTATCTTCATTCAGAATAAGCACGTCTGTATTTCTGTATGCAATTCCTATAGGAAGAGGTTCATTCTCAACAGGGCGCTCATTTACGACATAGTATGTACAGTCAAGAGTAATCTCGATTGGGCCATAGAGATTTGCAAATGTAGCATTAGGAAGATGATCATACCAGACAAGGAACTGCTTGGTCGGAAATACCTCTCCGGCAAACCATACAAGCTTCAGATCAGGGAGTGATAACTTATCGAGCAGGCCCATGTTCGCAATGCTTACCATGATGGAAGGCACCCAAAAGATGAAATTAACATGCGAATCGATCATCTTCTCAAGAAGTCTTGCTGGGAAAGCAGCCAACATTGCATCGAGCAGAACAAGCTGTGAACCATTGATCATCAGCATGCATAATTCGAAATCGTAAATATCGAAAACAACAGGAGAAAGAGAACCGATTATCTCTGTACCGTCAAAGCCAAAACGCTCATTAGATACAGTCATAAAATCAAAGAAGCTGCGATGATTAAGCACAACGCCCTTAGGAGTTCCTGTAGAACCAGATGTGTTGATCAGACAGAAAGGATCTGTATCAATTAGTCGTGCCCTGTTCTCCGTAAGAACAGCATCATTGATATCCATGCTATCCCAGGAGAATTCATCAATATTAATAACAGGGACTTCCACGCTTGAAAGAGCCTTAAGATATTTTGTCCCGCTAATGACCGCTGCAGGTTTTACCAAGTTGAATATATTCATGATCCTCTCTTGAGGAGTCTTTATATCCAGGTTCATGAATGGATTAGCCGAATACATAATACCCAGATCAGCAATAACCGTATTGATCTCCTTGGGCAGGAATACAGCTACAGGGGTATTATGTGTTGACCCCAAAACCATAGAAATATATGAGCCCGTCTTCTTGGCTTTTGTCATCAGTTCACCAAAGCTGATTTCCTGATCGTTATGTCTTACAGCTGTCTTATTTGCTTTTTCGATTGCTGTTTCTTCAAAATATTCCAGCAAGTGGGTTTTCATTGAGCAGTTCTCCATTAACAATGTGTAATTCGGCCGTTTTCGGTACTATAAGTATATTTATGAATCAAATCTGATTCAACAAAAGGCCTGGCCAGGAAATAGTTAATATTTTTCCCGATGTGGTCTTTTATTTCCCTGTATGCATCTTCTTCAGAAATACAAGCTATGTATTTCTCTCCTACGTGTACTTTCTTGAGATATCCCTTTTCTTCCATCTCAGCTTCAAAATAGTCATATTTGGGAGGCAGTTCGACTCCATAACACTGAGTATTGATGATCTGACTTCTTTCTTTTACCGTACCGTCTGGGTATATAACGTTACCTTGGAATGAAATATCAAACCGGTAAGGAACCTTCATCATCTTTTCAACGTAGTGAACATATGTAAAGCAGTCTGCCATTTCAGCGCCGAAAAAGAGGAACTTAACATCTTTCATGTTGTGAAGGATATCAAGAGCACTGCCCTCACCTAACGATTGATCGCTGACATTCGAGAACAAAGACGAGAGTTCCTCAGGCACAGACACTGAAAGTAGCGGGTCGTCGGTCCTGTAACGGCCACTCTGTTTTCTGGCAAATTCATTAAGGGCTCCCATAGAGGTCTTACTGTCGCTGATAGAATAATCTTCGTTGTTGCAGAAGCTGTACGTGAATGTAGGAAAGATCAGGTTCTTAACCTTAAGATCTTTCAGCAAGTTATAGAGCGTCTCCATGTAAACGCTTCTTCTGAACCCATCAGCTGGCTTGCCGAACATGATGTCTGAATGAATAAAAAGAGTTTCACAATCAGAAGCGCCGGTCTCGATGAGTATCCTCTTTATGTCATCTGCTGTATAGAGTCTTTTGTCAGCATCATAAAAAAGATTATCCATCCACAAACAACCCCAAACTAAAAATTGAAATAACCGGCATCAGCATACAAAGCTCTTCCGGTTACCATTTTTGAAGCATCTGAAAGCAGGAAAAGGATAACACTTGCAACATCCTCAGGTTCAACCAAACCAAGAACTTGTTTATTTGTAAGCCTATCGATCTCCTCATCTGACTTGCCTTCAAATGCTTCTCTAAGCATTGGAGTATTAGTCGAAGAAGGCATTACAGTATTGATGCGTATATTCTTTTCAGCGAGTTCGATTGCCATTGACATAACAATCGAATTCATGGCTGATTTTGAAGCGACATAAACGCCCTGACATTTTTGCGGATAAAGCGCAGATATAGAAGACACACCAACTATACTGGCCGTGTCATGGTATTTCTTTTTAGAAAGAAGACTTGCCATTTCAACGAAGGAATACAGATTAGTAGTCATGGATTCATCCATTGATGACTTGCTAAGCATACCTACCGGTAAGATTTTGGCAATTCCGGCTGTATATACCAAGCCGTCGATTTTATGGCCATCACTGATAATGTCATCGTAGATCTCTTTAAAGCCGCCGGCTTCACTGAAATCTTTGATATAGATCTTGTGTCCTGAACCTTCCATCAATGAAAGTGTTTCTTCTAATTTAGTATTATTTCTTCCAAGCAGGCATACCTCAGCACCCTGTTTGGAAAGCATTACAGCAGTTGCTCTGCCAATACCGGATGAAGCACCGGCAACAATATAACGCTTACCAGAAAAATCAAAAGGATTCCACATGATCAAAACTCCATACCGGCAGATACCGGCAGCAAAGAACCGGTAATATATTTGGACTTGTCAGAAAGCAAGAATTCAACTGTTTCAGCAATAGCACGCGGAGGAATAAGTCCAAACGGTTGTTTCTCCGCAATGTCGATTAAATCATCAAGACCGTCATTCATTCTGGTATCCACATAAGCCGGCATAACAGCATTTACGCGGATATAACGCTTGGCAAATTCCTTGGAAGCTACAGTAACCGCTGTATTCAACGCATTTTTTGATGCCGAATATAAAACCGATCCTTTAAGCATTGTCTCGGATGACAGTGATGACAAAGCCACTATGCTGGCCCCATCATTAGAACTCTTTCTTGAAATGAAGCATTTGCACATTTCAAGAAATGCATAATAGTTCAATTTCATGAGGTTCTCGGCATGTTCAAGACTGTACGAGCGCACGGGCATATTGATCGCATAACCGGCAGCATGAACAAGTCCGTCGAGTTTTATACTATTGTCCTGACAGTATGAAAAGATTCCCTTGATATCGCTGATGTTTTCGAGATCAACAACATAAGAACTCTCTGCATTGATCTCCTTTACAACTTTCTGAAGCTTATCCTGGTTACGGCCAATCAGAAGTAACTTATAACCACACTCATGAAGATACCTTGCCGTCTCAAGACCAATGCCGGAAGTGGCGCCTGTTATCATGATGGTTTTAGAATCAGACATCTTTACCCTCAGCATAATAATCCTTGGTGAATATCATGGGAAGAATATTGCTGCTTTCAATGTCGAACGAGACAACCCCCCACGAAAGCCCTATTCCGAAACCGGATGTTATAAATCTGATCTTTTCAGGCACTTTTACACGCTCATTAATATCAACAATTCCTACCGGCACCGAAGCTCCGTCAGTATTACCGTATCTGTCCAATGAAATGGGAACTTTTTCAGCAGGCAACTTAAGTTTCTTAGCGATTTGATTAACTATCATAAGGTTAGCCTGATGTAAAATATAGTAATCAAAGTCATCACTGCTACAGTTATATGTTGAATAAAACTCTTTAAACAAACGCGGAACTTGAGTAATAGTAAAAAGGAAAACATCATCACCATTCATTTTTTTCTCTAGCCCAATTTCTTCCGGTGTATGAACACCAGGAAAACGTGAACCCGGAACAGGAGTAATAAGAGTATTAAATCCCTCGCCATCAGAGCGGATCATTCCTCTTATTGTGCCTTCCCCACGTTCAATAATAGTGGCAGAAGAAGCATCACCAAACATCATTGTGAATGACGTATTATCCGTAACTTTATGATTAGTATCAGAATCACCTACTAAAAGCAATGCTCTATTAATTGTACCGCTTTCAATTAGACCGGAAATAAAGTAAACTCCATTTACAAAACCAGAGCATCCCAAATTAACGTCAAACACCAAACAGTCTTTTTTAATTCCTAATCTTTTATGAAGCAAAAAAGACGTTGAAGGAATCTTGTAATCCTGTGTCTGTGTAATAAGCACGACTGCATCAAAATCCGCACCGGTCAAGCCCTTGGCTTTCATAAGCTCATCAGCAGCAACATAAGACAGATCTGAAACAGTCTGAGTACCATCAGAAAGATAACAGCTCTCTATACCAGTCGCCTGAATAAACCTATCAACTACTGCGTCCCCATAAAAATCACGATAACTATCGGTCATGACTTTATTGTTTGGGACAGCACAAGCCAGACCAGAAATCCTAACGCCGTGAAATTCCTTGCTCAGCATCGAAATTATGACTCCATAATATCAAGAGCATCCTGAATAGTAACAAGCTTTTTAATCTCAGCACCCTTGACTGCTTTGCCGAACTCTTCGTCCATCATTGCGATAAATGACAGTACAGCAACTGAATCCCATTCGAATGAACTGAGCTCCATTTCAGGTGAAAGCTCTTCTACATCACAATCTAAGATCTCAGCTAACAATTCAAGTTTCTTCTCGTCAGTCATAATATTATCCTCCAAAAATAAAATACTTTTAACCAATTGATTTTAACATAATGCGGCTCAAATTAGTCATCATCATTTCCTGCCTTACGTCGGATGACATACTGAGGAGCATGATTCTCGCTCATATAGATTCTGCCGACATATTCACCGACAACACCTAAAAGCAGAAGTATGATACCTGACATGATCAAGGTTACACACATGATTGATGCCCAGCCGGCAACCATCTCAGGATTCAATATCTTTCTGATAACCAAAACAATAGTGAATACCAGACCCACGAAAGCGGAAATCAGGCCTAAAAAAGTTGATATCCTTAGTGGCTTAACAGAAAAAGTTGTAGCTCCATTTATCCATAAAGAAAGGAGTTTTATAAAATTGTAATTGGACTTTCCAACTTCTCTCGCTCTGTGATTAACAAAGACGGAATCTACGTTTTGAGTGCTCCTGAAAACTAGTCCTGTAAGATAAACATATGAATTCTGGTATTTGCACATTTCGTCTACGATAAAACGTTTTGCAGCATAAAAACTGCTTCCACCAACATTCTTGGGAACACCGAGCAAATGTACTCCCAACCAGCCTGCTAAACGGGAACCAAAATTCCTGACAGAGCTGTGCTTTTTTACCTTGTATTTTCCATAGACAACATCAAATCCTTCTTCAAGCCTGTCAACAATAATATAAGTATCTTCAACGGCAATCTGGCCATCATCATCCAGAGAAACAACAATGTCACCTTTTGACTGCTTATACCCTGCCAACAATGCTGCATGTTGACCTGAGTTCTTTGCAAGTTCAAATCCCCTGACGCACGGATAATCTTCAGTGAGCTTAACGATTTCATCCCAGACATTATCTGGAGAAGCATCATTTACAAGAATAATCTCATAATCATCATCTTCATGAGATTTATGCAACTCAAGTATTTCTTCTACAACTCCGCGTATAGTTAATGCGGAATTGTAACACGGAATAACAAAACTTATCAGTCTCTTAGTCAAGGAAGTCATCTCCTACTCTGGCCAGTTTTTTGCGTATAGGCGTATCTTTTGTTAATTCACACTCATAGTAATAGCTTTCAACACCGCTTCGAACAATTATCTTCTTTGGGTTAACCCTTAAATGTTTCTGGTTGCTCAAATTATTCTTGTTATTAGCATAAATAACATAACACTGTCGCCTCAGTCCCAAAACATCCATTGCAAAATCCTGAATCAAGGTTTGTGCTTCAATTACTTCTACAGCAGATCCGCTATTAACCTCTCTACCCATTTCGCACATATCGCCATTGATGTTATAGCAACCGATAAGACCAATCTTCTCACCCTTTCTGTTGTAGACAACAAAATAGTAATCATTGGGCTCTTTCATCTGCCACTCGATATATTTGCGCTGATCCTCGACGGTTTTGGCAAGAACACCGACTGTTTCACGGTTCTCCGGGGCTGAACGGATATCAAACGAAAACTGGGCATCTTCTGTCGTGATGCTCTTTAATTCAACAAATCTCCCCTTGATAACACCTTCATAAACCATGCGATTATTATATCACAATAATTTGATATACCCCTCGCTCAAAAACTTAGAGATTATAGATGATTATCCCGCCAATAATGAACAGAGACCCCAAGACCATCCTGAGCGTGATCTTCTCCTTGAGGAAGAAAAAGCTCAATACGGGGATATAGATGTAACCGGCAGCCTCCAAAAGAGTTCCCAATGTGAGCGGGACACCGGTATAAGCATACATAGTAAGCAAAGTAGACAGGAAGAACATCGCATAAGCGCATATAACCCTGACGTTAAGGTATTCCTTTATGATGCTATCGTGCTTTTTGACGGCGCTCTTCTTCAAGATAATCTGAGAGATTGATGATACTAAGACTGAAACGAGAAAGATCAGAATGAATTTAAGCATCTTCATTGCCCTCCCCATTCTCTTCCTTCTTCTTGCTGTTCTTTATCTCGCCGAAAATACAGATATAAACGCCGATAAGGACCAGGACAGCGCCCGCGATCATATTCCAGGTGATCTCTTCTTTGAAGAAAACGATTCCCCAGATAATACCGTAAATGATGCCTATTCCTTTACAGGCATATGCAATAACAAGGGATATCCTCTTTAATACCTGCTGCCAAAGGATAGCATAGATAAAAAGTATCAGGATCAATGCACCGTAAAACGCGAAAAAAGGAACCGACAGGAATTCCTGCCTTCCGGCCATTTTCGAGCATACGGCACCAAAAGATACGAAAAATATAGCCGCCTGAAGGAGAATAAACGCTCCTACGCTGAACTTATTCTTGTCTTTCTTCTCGTCCATGGGAATCAAGCCTCAACAAGCTCAGGCATTCTCAAAGAAAGATATGACACAGTTACTGATCATCTCAACATCAGAAAGACTGAGATTGTAATGCAAAGGAAGCCTTAAGAGCCTCTCACTTTCCTTGGTCGTAAACTTATCTTCCCCGCTGAATCTGCCGTATTTGAGGCCGCCTTCAGCTGAATGCAGAGGAACATAGTGGAAAACAGCATTAATGCCGTTAGCTTTAAGATGAGCTATAAGCCTGGTTCTCTCATCAAGATCTTTAGCCTTAACATAATACATATGAGCATTGTGGACACAGCCGTCAGGAATAAACGGCAACTCTGCCCTGTTCTTAATAACGTCACTTGAACCGAGGATCTCATTATAGAGATGCCACTTGCTCATTCTGTCGTTGAAAATAGACTCTGCGGCTTCTAACTGAGCCCAGAGATATGCGGCATTGAGCTCACTCGGAAGATACGAGCTTCCCTTATCTACCCATGTATATTTGTCAATCTGCCCCCTGAAGAACTTGGATCTGTTGGTGCCCTTCTCCCTTATGATCTCGGCTTCCTCGATCTTGTCAGCGTCTCTTAAAAGGATGGCGCCGCCTTCACCCATGCAGTAATTCTTGGTCTCATGGAAGCTGAAGCAACCGTAATCACCGATAGATCCGAGAGCCTTGCCCTTATAGGATGCTGAAACGCCCTGGGCTGCATCTTCTACGACCTTGAGACCGTGACGGGCTGCTATCTCCATTATCTTATCCATCTCGCAGCCTACGCCGGCATAATGGACGGGCACGATGGCCTTGGTCTTATCTGTAATAGCTTCTTCGATGAGGCTTTCATCGATGTTCATAGTATCCGGGCGGATGTCTACGAATACGATTTTCGCGCCTCTTAAAACAAAAGCGTCAGCCGTCGAACAGAATGTGTAAGAAGGCATTATGACTTCGTCGCCTTCCTTTATGTCACAAAGGAGCGCTGCGATCTCAAGCGCATGAGTGCAAGACGTCGTAAGCATAGCCTTGGCTACACCGGTCTGCTCTTCTATCCACTTATTGCACTTGTGAGTATACTTGCCGTCTCCGCAGAGCTTGTGCTCAACGGTAACAGCATCTGTAATGTATTCAAGCTCTTTGCCTGATAATGTAGGTTCGTTGAAATTGATCATACTATCCCTTGCTCAAAATTATTTAATTCATACTATCACAAGCCGAACTGTTGAACAATTAAAAGATAGGTCTTTGGGCAGGGCCACACTTCATTTCTAAGCTTCCGGAACGTATATATTCCAGATCTGATAACCGTCTATCTCGCCTGCAAGCTCCATTTCAGCATCGGGATTATAGTAGCGTCTGAAGTAGTCGAGCTTTATCTCAGCTCCCCATGTATCGACCAGAAGGATGTTGTCGTTTGCAAGGCTCTTATAAGGCGAATCCGGATCGGCTCCGTTTGCCATAAGCGCATCTCTTTCGGCAGGATGATGCATCGTGCAGCCGCCGAAATAAGCATATCCGTCACGGAATAGCCCTTCCGCAGGCCTTAACCACGGATCGTAGTTAAAGTAGAGCTCCTGTATGCCCGTCGCGAAATCAACATAATAGAAGTGTTCGGAGTCATTCTCCATATACTCGATGATATTGGGCGTAGGCTTACGGGATGACGTCGGGAAGCCTGCTTTCTCAGGCATATAAAGACTGGAAGCGCCCATTATGCCCTCGAAGCTCTCGATATAGTCATGATCAGACATATCCTTGAAGACAAATGATGTGAGCACACGCGCAGAATTAAAGAGCATCAGCATCGCGACCAGTATGACTGCAAAAAAGCTGATAATGTGCATATCTTTGCCGCCGACACACTTCTTCTGCTTATACAGGAATCCTTCTTCATTAAACGAGAACGAAGCGAGCACGCACGAAGCCGCACAATAGAAAACGCTCCATTCTATTCTGTAAACCGTACGCCCCATGTAAACGAACGCGGCAATGAGAGTAACCGCAGACAGCGCAAGCACCGGAGGATAGATCTTTTTCTTGCCCAAAGCAAAGGCAAAGATGATTAGCGCGAACATGATCAATGATGCAGGACAAGAGAATGTCTTGTTCTCTACAAGGCTAGAGATAATATTCGCAGCAGAATGGTTCTCTTCTGCGAGCACTCTATTATTCAAAGCGGTAATGTCCCTAAGCAGCTCATCGGAATACACTTCGCGGTCAACGAAGTTCCAGGTCTCGAGCATTGCGTAATCAGTATAATCAAGGCCCATCTTCTCGTACTCATCCTTGACCTGCTTATAATCAGGCCTTCCAATATCGGTCAAGTTATATCTGACCACATGGAATTCGTTGAATTTGCGGTGTCCATCATCAAGATTACTGAGCCTTGTACCGATGATGTTAAGCCCGAAGAACAGCCCGATTATCGCAACGCATATAAGGAATCTGGCTCCTATGCCTGCAACCGCATTCTTATCAGCCTTCTTCCCTGATTCTTTCAGGAAACTGAATATATGAGCTATAAAAGCTACGACAAGGAATGCCGCGAAAATGAATATTACGTCAAATCTGACCATTATTCCGAATATCGCAAGTATCGTACCTAAAGCAATATACTTCACCCGTTTTTCCTTAGCTTCCCAAAGCCCGTGAAGTATCAGAAGTCCTCCCGCGATTCCTGCAGCCGTCGCAGACTTGGTAAACTGGACCAGGACATAAAGATCGTCTGTAAAAAAGCTTAAGAACAGCAATGCCATGCAGACAGTAGTCACATTGACCTTTCTCTTAAAGAGAAGATATAAGACTGCCGTGACTGAAATAAAACCTAACGCTATAAGCAGAACAAAATAGAAGCTTACAGCAGGAATCAGCTTATAAAGGAATACCAAAAGATAGCCAAGGAGCGTGTTTCCGAACAATAGATTCGGATCATATCCTGAACCGAAAGCGCCTGACAGCACGGCATCGGTGATATAGTCATCAGACACCTCATACTTAACTTCGAATATCAGGATGCGGATGAGAAATGCAGCAAGATTTAAGAGGAACGCCAAAAGGAGCGGCTTTTCGCCAAGCTTTATCATGGCCGCCCTGATCTTCCCGATCAAGCCGCCCTTAGAAGTATCCGCGCCTGTTGTTTCCTTACTGTTCAACACTCAAATCCTCAACGCCATTAGGAATATAGAAATTCCAGATAGAATAACCGTCATATTCAGCTACGCGCTCGATCTCTACATCCGGAGAATAATACTTTCTCAGATAATTCAATATATGCTCCGGATATTCATCGTCAACAAATAAGATATTATCATTCATCAGGCCCGAATAGGGATTGTCAGGGTCAACTCCGTTGCTGATGAGCGCATATCTCTCACCCGGATGATGCATTAGAACACATCCGTAATAAGCATAGCTGTCCTTGAAAAGACCCTCTTCAGGCCTTATCCACGGGTCGTAATCGAAATAGAAATGCTGGATGCAGTAAGCATCGGCATAGTAATAATGCTCGGTATCATTTTCCATATGCTCTACAATATCAGGATAAAGCCTCCTCGTCGTAGTAGGAAAACCTACCTTCTGAGGGATATACATACTTGCATGTCCTAGTGTAAATTCATGGCTGCCTCTGTACTCTTCATCAGTCATATTCATAAATGAGAAACGGAAGAACAACCGCGGAATTAAAATGAGCACCAGTGCACACACCGTAACGACGGAAAACAGATTGATAATCTTCACGTTTTTCCCGAAAAGCTCTTTGCGGTAATCTGCGAGCCTGGACTCTTCGTCATAGGTAAAATCTGACAGAAGCACCGATGCGGCGCAGAAGATAATACTCCACTCTACCCTGTAGACAGTGCGTCCGTAGAAGATCATTGCGATAATGGTCCCGAGTGCCGCGAGCACAAGCAATACCGGATACAAACGCTTCTTTCCTATAAGCAGACATATGAATGCCATAAGGTAAAGAGCGATCGATGAAGGATACGTCAACGTCTCATATTCCGTAAATGATTCCACTACATTTGAAAAAGAATGAGCCTTCTCTACAGCGAGATTGCTGTGGATCTCCCTAACGTTATCGAGAACTTCATCCGTATAAACATCGCGGTCAATAAAGCTCCACAGGCAGAGCATGGTATAATCAGTATAATCAAGCCCGATATTCTCATACCCGGCCTTAACCTGCTCATACTCAGGAATATAAATATCTGTAATGCCATATCTCAACGGCTGGAATTCATTGAACCTACGGTGTTCCTCATCAAGATTATTAAGATAAGATCCCAGATACAGCAGTCCGAAAACAATGGCAAAGATCATGACGCAGATAAAAAAGCGCCACGAGAAGCCTTTTAACATATCTCCAAAGCCCTTGGATGACTTATCTTCTTTCTTCTTACCTGCGTAAACTATAAGATTGAAGATGAAGGATATAACGAGGAAGATACCGAAAAGGAATATGGTATCGAATCTCACCAAAGTGCCCAGGATCATGAGAACCGATCCTGAGATTATCCAGCGGAGCTTCTTTTCCTCATTCCAAAGTCCGTTAAGGACCAAAAGGCCGCCCGCAATGCCTGCAACAGCAGACACCTTAGTAAACTGTATCAGCACATAAAGATCGTCCGTAAAACAGCTTAAAAATACGACCGCCAGGCAGAACGTGACCAGGTTTATCTTCTTTTTGAAAAGCAGATACAAGACCACTGTCACTGAGACAAATGCCAGCGCGACGAGCAAAACAAAATAGAAGCTGATCGAAGGAATCAGTTTATAGAAGAATACCAGTATGTATCCGAGAATTATGTTTCCGAACAGAAGATGCGGATCATAACCGTTTCCGAAAGCGCCCGAAAGCACGGCATCGGTCATATAGTCATCAGATACTTCATACTTGATCTCGAAGAAAATAAGACGGATTATAAGCGCAGTAATATTGAGGAGCAGAGCTAAAGCTAACGGCTTGCTGCTGAAAAAAGAAACCACTTTCCCGAGCTTTGCGCCCGGTGAATTCTTTTTAAGCGTTACCCCGGTTGAACTCATAAAAGTCTTACTCTCATAATCTTATATTTATGTCTGACGATAATCTTCATTCTGGATTTAGAATATCATTATTGACCTTAAAAATAAATTTTAAGTAATAAAAAAGGCGTCTTCCTATGAAGTGAACCCCTAAAGTTGGACGGCATTAAAACGAGTATAAGGACTGATTCCTTGCCTGGCAAGGAGTCAGTCCTTTCAGTTTGACCTGAATTCTCTCGTTGTTGTAGTACTCTATGTAATCTTCCATTGCCTTTTGAAGCTGTTCTAAGGTTTTGAATTCATATTCGTGTCCATAGAACATCTCATTCTTCATTTTTCCAAAGAAATTCTCCATTGGGCTGTTGTCTAAACAGTTTCCCTTGCGTGACATAGATTGTATAATTCCTTTTTCTCTTAACACATTGTGGTAATGGAACATCTGATACTGCCAACCCTGATCTGAATGGAATATCAGATTGTTGAGGTCTTCGAATCTGTTGAATGCCTTATTCAACATATCCGTTATCTGCATGTAGCCTGGCCTTCTTGAAATGTTATAGGAAACAATTTCTCTGTTATGCATATCCAGAATTGGTGACAGGTAGAGTTTGCCGGCTGCTATATGGAACTCAGATACATCAGTGGTCCATTTCTCGTTGACACCTGTTGTGCTGAAATCTCTTATGTACTCAGTTCTGTGTTTTTGAGGATCTACTCTCTTATATAGAAGCAGGTTATCTACCGTTCCATTGAAATCGCCCTTATAAGATTTGTATTTTGCTCTGGGTGTAATTCCATAAAGGTTCAGTTTGGACATAAGCCTTTTTACAGTTTTGTGGTTTACCGTCCAGCCTTCAGTTTGGAGCTGTAGCGTGATTCTTCGATAGCCATAACGCTTATGGTTGTCAGTATATATGGTGGTTATGGCATCCATAAGATCCGAATTCTTTGTATCCGGATCGATTCTGTTCTTCCAATAGTAGTAATCGGATCTTGGAAGATTTGGCAGTGAGTCGTTTGTGTTGATTGTATCCAGAATAAAATCCAGTGAACACTTTAATTCTTGCCTTAACTCAGTCACTGCCTTGGTCAATTGTTCTTTTTCTTCTTTTCTTCCTCTTGAGCTAAGGCTTGCAGTTTTTTTAATAATTCGTTCTCGATAGTTTTCCTCAGCAGTTGCTCTCGAAGTTCTTCGTTCTCCTTCTCCAGCTCCTCGATTGTCTTCTTTTCCTTTGCCACGGGTTGAAGGCCTACCTTTCTTCTTGGTAACGACATTATACCCGTTCTCTACATATGATTTAATCCAACGTTGCAATATAGTATGTGTTGTTAATCCAAGATCAATAGAAACACTATTAACAGATTCGCCTTTTACTAACACACGATTAATAGCAGCAAAAACATAGTCAGGAGAATACTTTGTCGATTTGTGCCTGATTGCTTCTAATCCGTGTTTATCCACTAATCTACACAAATACTTAATTTGTGATTTACCAACACCATATTTCTTTGACAGAAATACAGGACCATATCCTTCGCAATGCTTCTCGTAGATTTCTTTCTTTTGTTCAAAACTTAATTTCATATAAAAACCCCCGAAGTTTGTCCAACTTCAGGGGTTCACTTCACTAAGAAGACGCCCTTCAATAACATGTTCAAAAACTTAAGCAGTTACGATCTTATTAGCATTTTCAAGACCGTGTCTCTCGACTGCCTCTTCCCTCATCTTATACTTGAGGATCTTGCCTGCGGCATTCATCGGGAAACCGTCAACAAAGTCAACATATCTCGGGATCTTGTGCTTAGCCATGTGTGTCTTTACGTATTCCTTGATCTCTTCTTCGGAAGACTCTTCACCGGGCTTTAAGACAACTGCAGCAAGGATCTCTTCACCGTAGTCTGCATCAGGAACACCGATTACCTGGACATCCTGGATCTTAGGATGCGTATAGAGGAAGTCCTCGATCTCCTTAGGGTAAATGTTCTCACCGCCACGGATGATCATATCCTTGATACGGCCTGTGATCTTGTAATAACCGTCTTCAGGTCTCTTGAGAGCGAGGTCTCCTGAGTGGAGCCAGCCATCTTCATCGATAGCGGCTGCAGTAGCTTCGGGCATCTTATAGTAACCCTTCATGATGTTGTAACCGCGTGCGCAGAACTCACCCGGAACACCGTCAGGAAGCTCTTCGCCTGTCTCAGGATCAACGATCTTGGTCTCAACGCCGAAGATGGAAGGTCCTACCGTATTAACTCTCTGCTCGATGGTATCTGTAGTCTTAGACATTGTCGTCGCCGGAGAAGCCTCTGTCTGGCCGTATGTGATAACGATCTCAGGCATATGCATCTTCTCGATAACTTCTTCCATTGTCTTGATCGGGCAAGGAGATCCTGCCATGATACCTGTTCTCATGTGCGAAAAGTCTGTCTTCGGGAAATTCTCATGTCCGAGCATTGCGATGAACATGGTAGGAACGCCGTGGAAGCATGTGATCTTTTCCTGGTTGATGCAGTTTAAGCCTTTTCGGGGTGAGAAAGCAGTGATAGGAGACATCGTAACAGCGTGAGTTACGGATGCTGTCATGGCGAGAACCATGCCGAAGCAGTGGAACATCGGTACCTGGATCATCATGCGGTCGAAGGATGACAGATCCATGCAGTCACCGATAGCCTTACCGTTATTGACTACGTTGTAGTGTGTGAGCATAACGCCCTTAGGGAATCCTGTAGTGCCAGATGTGTACTGCATGTTGCAGACATCGTGCTTGTCGATCGTGCGGCGGATCTTCTCAACATCGCTGACGTTAACTGTCTCAGCCAATGCGGGAAGCTCATCCCAGTGGAAGCACCCGGGTACGTGAGACTCGCATGTGATGACGTTCTTCAATACAGGAAGTCTTGCAGCTTCAAGCTTACCGGGCTCAGAATCCTTGAGCTCAGGGCAGATCTCATTGATGATCTGCAGGTAGTCGCAGTCCTTGAATTTGTCGATCATGACAAGCGTGCAAGTATCAGACTGACGGAGCAGGTACTCGATCTCATGGATCTTATAAGCTGTGTTGACTGTTACGAGTACGCAGCCGATCTTTGTAGCTGCCCAGAATGTAAGATACCACTGGGGTACATTTGTTGCCCAGATAGCGATGTGATCGCCCTTCTTGCAGCCCATTGCGAGGAATGCGCGAGCGAGGTTATCTACGTCATCACGGAACTCGGGATATGTTCTTGTATAGTCGAGCTCTGTATATCTGAAAGCGTACTGATTAGGGAAAAGCTCGCAGATCTTATCCAAAACATCCGGGAATGTGAGGTCGATCAGAGTCTCCTTGGGCCAGGGATAGTAACCTGTTCCCCTTGTATCTGTCTGGAGCTCGAACTTTTTCTGGGGACGGTATGTCTCCATGTAGTTTGCAAACTGAGGGATAACGATACCGGCGCTGTCCAAATCCTTGGACCATCTGTATACCCACTCGAGGGATACATATCCGAGATAATCAATGGACTGGAGGGCATCGAACATCTCCTTCAAAGGCATGTCGCCCATGCCCATGAGCTTGTAGGACACCTTGCCGTCTGCCATTACGGAGTCCTTAACGTGAACGTGCTTGATGTACTCGCCAAGGTTATTAACCGTCTCGATCGGGGATTCGCCCATGAATCTGTAAGGATGGTGCATATCCCAGAGAGCTGCAGCCTTGCGGGATCCGATGGCATCAAGAACTCTCTTAAGTCTCTTTGTGTCGCAGTAAACACCGTTTGTCTCAAGGAGCAATGTGACGTTCATCTCTTCAGCGTAAGGAACGAGCTCTTTCATGATCTCGATAACGACGTTGTCATCGATCTCCTTCTCAGGAGCGGGATTGCGGTCACCAAGAACACGGATATAAGAAGTTCCGAGCTTATTTGCGAGCTCGATATATGCGCGGATCTCGGCAATAGCCTTATCCTTTGTCTCAAGATTATTAACAGGCTCGCCTGAAGAAAGACAAGGGATAGCAAGCTTCAATTCCTTAAGCTTTGCTACCGTCTTGGGAAGATTTGCCTCAGTAAACGGCGGAGCCTTAACTGAGAATATATCCTGACCGAGACCTCTGATCTCAATACCGTTGAAATTGAAGTCCTTGGCCATCGAGTAAATGTCCTGCCAGGAAAAATCGGGGCAAGCGAGTGTTGAAAAGCAAGTTAACATAAATATTTTCCTCTTATTTATTAATAGTCTTATTTAACAACCTTGTGATTATATAGGTTATTGGGGTTTTTGTAAAACATACGCGTGGATTTTTGGCTTACGCGGAAAGCCGAACAATACAATATGGCCGCTTTAGCAGCCTAGCGCCTGAAGTAGGCAGTTTAGAATGGTAGAAGCGTCTGCTTTACCGTGAGCCTTGATGATGGGCTTCTTGATGCCGAGGATTACGGCTCCTGCAAGATCATTGTACTTATAAAGCTGACCGAGGTCATCGATATGGGAAGCAACTTTTACCTTAGTCTCTTCATCCAAGCATTCGAAGATCTTCTCTTCCAGGCTGCTTACAAGGAACCTTCCCTGTGCTTCCAAGCCCTTGAGCAAAGCATTTCCGACAAGTCCGGAGCAGATATAAACGTCTGCCAAACCCTCGAAAATATGATCAGGCTCAACATTACCGACAAAGTTAATGCCGGATTCCCTGATCAAAGCACTTGCGGCAACCATCTCAGTAGTTCCCTTACCTTCTTCAGAACCTACATTGAGCATAGCGACTCTCGGATTAATGAGGCCTCTGCTCATCATATATTCAGCGCCTAAGAGCGCGTACTGGTCATAATCTTCGACTGTGGGATCGAGATTTGATCCGCAGTCGACCAGAAGGAACCTTCCGCCCTTGTTATCAGCAGGAAGCAAAGCTCCGAGCACGGGCTTATGAGCATTCTTATTAAGGCCTACCTTTACGAGCGAGCTTACGATGAGAGATCCTGTAGATCCTACGCTCACATATGATTTAGCATCAGTGGATGCCAATAATTCGCAGCCTTTGATAAGCGAGAATGGCTCGCCTGTTCTTACTGCGACAAGAGGATTCAAATTGTTATCAAGGATATTCGGACAGTCTACGATCTCATATCTGCCTTCAAATTCAGGGTGCTGGTTAAGTCTGGCAGCGAGGACTTCATAGGGTCCGACAAAAGTGATAAAGAGGTCAGAACGGGCAGACAGCGCTTCATAAGCGCCGACGATCAATACGTCAACTGAATTGTCTCCTCCAAAGAGGTCTAAGATGATCTTCTCCATCCGACATTCTTAAAACCTGACCTTATAGTTTTCGCGTCTTACGAGAACGCAATAACGTAATTATATATATTTTGTCCGCCTAAGCAAGAGAAAATCTCTGCAGACGAGCACAAATCTGATATAGAAGCCGTCAAACTGTCAGCCAGCTGCTTGTCTTCTTCGTTGCCGGAGAAAACCATTACTGACTCGTAATCAGCAACTTCAGGCACCGTGGGCAGGAACTTGAGGACGCACTCCTTGAGATCCTTATCGGCACATGTGATGATGTCATCATCGAGAACACCGATATAATCACCGGCTGTAACGCTGACGCCGTTGTATACGCCTGTCTTGTCAGCCTTTGCGATAAATCCTGTGTGAACGCCCTGAAGAGCTTTGTTCATTGCCTTCTCGATCTCTTCGCAGGAAGCGCTGCTGTCGATAAGAGAAAGTGCGATATAGCCTTCAGCCATGGACTTGGTAGGCACGATATGGATAACGGAGTCTTTATTTACTTCCCTTACCTTCTCGGCAGTCATGATGATGTTCTTGTTATTGGGCAAGAGGATTATGTGCTTTGCTGAAGCTGCTCTGCATGAATCAGTAAGATCCTGCAAAGAGAGATTATCAGACTGACCTCCTCTTGCGACCTGGGCAACACCCATCTCTTTAAAAAGATTCTCGAAGCCGTCACCATCTGCAACTGCAACGATAGCCACATCCTTCATGTTCTCCATGAAAGACTCGTGGTGCTGGATAGTCATGTTCTCTATCTTGAGCTTAACGAACTCGCCGTATCTATGGTAGTAAGCCATAACAGACTCAGGCTTTAACGTATGGATATGGATCTTGACCTGGTTGCTCTCCTTAACGAGAACAAGTGAATTGCCGAAGTCTCTCATATCGGATCTGATGAGCTCTTCATTGAAGTCATCGAGCTTGTCTTCATCAATCTGGACGATCATCTCGGTGCAGTAACCGAACTCTGCAAGGCCCTCTCCGCCCATGCTTACAGGCACGTTGCCCTTGATATTTGCTACGGAGCCAAACTCTGAGAAATCAACTGAGAAAGTCTCATCCAAAGCTTCCATCATGCCCGTAACCAGGCAGAGGAATCCCATGGCGCCGCTGTCCAAGACGTCATATTCCTTAAGAACAGGAAGGAGTTCGGGAGTGTTCTTCAGAGACTCTGCTGCACCCTCAACGATACACTTCATGAATTCTTCCGTAGTAGTATCTTCATCGAGGCTGTCTTCTGCATTCTCCTGCGCCTCGCGGCAGACAGTAAGGAATGTGCCTTCGACCGGCTCAGCTACTGAATTGTAAGCACTTCCCATACCTTCGATGAATGCCGCATCAAGGGTGCCCGCATTTACTTCATCGAAATCCTTAAAGGCTTTAAGGAATCCTTTAAGCCACTGAGAAAGGATAACGCCGGAATTACCCTGGGAGTTCATCAGAGCGCTAGTATAAAGATCGTCAAAATCCTTAGGTGTAAGGTCTCTGTCGCCTATCTCCATAAGGACCTTGATGATTCCCGACATCGTCTTATCCATGTTCGTTCCCGTATCACCGTCAGGGATCGGGAAAACGTTCATGTCGTTTAACGTCTGCTTATTATCTAAGATCTTCTTGGCACCGCCAATCAGCATCTTCTTAAGGATCGATAATTCCATTTCTTAATCTTCTCTTCCTATTATTTCCAATATATTTAGTTTGCAGTCTCAAGCTGTTCGTTCTTATGCTTGCCCCTGTAATTGCAGATCAATGTGCCGGGGCCTACGGATACGCCTACGATAGGTCCGATGACATAAGTCTTGACTGTCGCTTCAGGAATCTTGTTCATGATCTCGCCGGCAAGTGTCTCAGCGTCTTCAGGACTGTCGGCGTGGCCCACCCAGATGGTCTGCTTCTCGGGCTGTACGATAAACTTGGAGATCTGGTCTGCGATCTCGGTAAACGAAGATCTTCTGCCCTTTACCTTCCTGATGGCAAGGTTCTGACCCTTGATATCGGAAATGATGATGGGCTTAACGGCAAAGAGATTTCCGAAGAAAGCAGATGAAGCAGTTACTCTTCCGGCTTCCTTAAGATATGACAAAGACTCAGTTGTGGAGCACTGGTTATAGAACAGCTTGTGATCTTCGATCCAGGTCTCTACTTCGTCTATGCTCTTGCCCTGGTCTCTCATTTTCGCGCACTCAATAGCAAGAAGGCCCTGTGCCATACCGCTTATGAGAGAATCGATGATGATGACCTTTCTGTCAGGGAACTCAGTGCGGAGCTCATCTCTTACGACATAAGCAGTCTTAACAGAGCTCGAAAGAGCTGATGAGCAAGCGATATAGATAACGTCCTTGCCCATGCTTAAGTGCTCTCTTAAGATCTCGGAATATGTCTTTATGGATACCTGTGCAGTCTTATACTTAACGCCGTTTCTCATTGACTCATAGAACTCATGAGATCCGATCTGCAGCCAGTCAAGTGAAGCAATATAATTCTTATCTCCTGTGGAGAATTCCATCGGGAAATAATTGATCTCGTACTGCTGGCGCAATTCGATGGGGAGATCCGATGTGGAATCGGTTAACACGTGAAAAGATGCCAATTTACTCATCCTCCGTAATTAACAAAATCGCTTACTGCTTTATCATATGCCTCAAGGTTCCTGATCCTCAAATGAGAATGGGCGCCTTCGTCAAACCATACCATAGGCTTTTCCTTAGATCCGCTCGCCTGATTGATCCTGTCGAAATACTTAGGCAAAGAGGACTTATCCTGTCTTCCGCAGATCATGAGCATAGGGATTTCCACGCTCTTCATGGCATCTATCGGCTTATTCTTAAAGATGTTGATGCCTGCGTTCTTCTTGAAAAGAAGACCCATCTGAAGGCAAACAGGGAAAGTAGGCTTATTCAGGTTTCTCGTTCTCTGGCAAAGAACGTTGTAGAACGAGATGAACGGTCCTTCAAGAACGATGCGGTCAACATAAGGATTGTGCCTTGATGCCACATAGATCGCTGCAACAGAACCGATACAGATACCGTGGATAACAAAGTGATCGATATTAAACTGCTTATGTACAAGATCGATCCAGGCCTCAAGATCCCTGCTCTCAAGCATTCCCGCGCCGGTATACTTACCTTCGCTGAGGCCTGCGGCTCTGGGGTCAACAACGATAATGTTGTAATTATTTTTCTGGTAAAGATCTGCGAAATAATAACAATACTTACAGGTCTCTGCCCTGCCCGCCATTATTATCGCTGCTCTGTCAAAGCCGAAGTCAAAATACTCACCCTTCATCTTAAGACCGTCAAAGGATGTAACCTCGATCTCGGTCATGCAGGAGGCATTCTCAGTGCCCCACTTCATGCCGGCTTCAAACATTACTGTATGCTCGGCATTCTCGGGAGCACTGTTTCCTCTGGCCCATTTATCCTGTGTCTCACGGATAAACATGCTCGTGTACTGCTTCTTCGCGATCTTCATGCAGTAAAACCACATGAAAATAAATCCGCCGATAAGAAGCAGCGCAACGATAATAACAATTATCAAAACCGGATGTATAAAAGTACCGATCATTATAACTTCGCCTTGATCTCCTCTAAGATCTTGGTCTCTTCAGCGAGTCCTTCAGAGATCTCAGTACCCATGTAGAAAGCAACGAGCATTCCGGGACCGATGGAAGAACCGTTAGCCATGTTTACAGTTGTAGGGATGATCTCTGCTGAAGGGAATTCTTCCGTAACGAGCTTCTGGAACTCAAGCCACTGAGCCTTACGGAAAGTGTGTGATACGAAGATTCTCTTAGGCTCAGGCTCGATAGTAGCCTTCATGTACTCGATCATAGCCTTGTAGAGCTTCTTGTAGCCTGTGACCTTTGTGATGATCTGGTTCATACCGTCACGGTTGAAATCAGCAAGAGGCTTGATGTTGATGAGTGAACCCATGAATGCGGAGACATTAGAGCAGCGGCCCATCTTAGCAAGGAACTTAAGGTCGTCTACAGTACCTGTCTGGTGGCATCTCTGCTTATTGTTTTCGAGCCACTCGGCAACTTCTTCAATGGACTTGCCTTCCTTCTTCATATCGCCTGCAAAGGATACGAGAAGTCCGTCACCGCCTGAATAACGGAGAGAGTCTACGCAGATGATCTTTCTGTCAGGATACTTCTCCTTAAGGTTCTCGGCTGCCTTGCGGCATGTGTCGAATGTATTTGAAAGTGCGTGTGAGAGCGAGATATTAAGGATATCCTTGCCCTGCTTCAGGTACTTCTCGAAGAAAGCTTCCTGAACCTCAATGTTCTTGATGCCTGTGGTGTACATCGAATCCTTGGACATGCTCATGTAGAAATCCTGTGGAGAGATCTCTTCCCAGTCGAGCGTGGAATCATGTGCTGTTCCGTCGGGGAAAGTGATGTTACCGGGCATGTAATCATCAACACCGAATCTTTCTCTTAACTCCTTTGTAAGGTCTGTTGAGCTGTCTGTAAGAAGCACGTAGTTGCTCATCTTTCTGTTCCTCCCATGACTTTTATTTACTTTTTTGAAGACTTGATCATATTGATGACATCACCTACGTTGTTGAGCTTGATGCTGCTGTCCACGGGCAATGTCACTTTCATAGCTGACTCAATGTTCATCAGGATAACGACAAAAGAGAGGCTGTCGATACCTAAGCTCTTGAGCTCTGTTTCAGGGGTGATGTTCTCGAGCGGGTAATCGAAAGACATGTTCATAGTCTTGTATGTATCACAGATAATGGCATACAATTCCGGAATCATTTCCATAACTATTGTCCCCCCGCCTTTGCATTTCTGTTCTCCTCAATCTCCGCACTTATAACGGCAAGCCTGGCCTTCATCTCGGCCCTTACTTTTCTGATATATCTGTTCAATTGAGGTGTAGTCTCAGAGATCGCCTGACGCTTAAGCGAAATAAGGCTTTCACGTATGATTTCATTGGCTTTCTCTATCGAGTTATTATCGGTTACAAGCCCTGCTTTGTCAAATTCAATGGGGTCTCCGATGACGAATCTGGAACGCCTGAAAAGCTTGTAAGAAGTGTGTATATAAACCGGCACTACAGGGCGCTTCGTGTACAGCGATAACATGGCAGGTCCCTTATGGAATTCCAGGAATTCATCGTCGTAATTCATATGGCCTTCAGGGAAAATGACATAAGGCTCATGATTTTTGAGACCGTCCATCATAGTCTTTATTGCAGCCCAGTCAAAACCTTCTCTGTCAACGAGTACACAGCCCATCGATGTAAGGAAAAACTCCCATTTCTTACTGACTGCTGCGATATCTTTAGCTGAAAGGCTTCTGCAGTAGACTTTTCTGAAGACATAATAAAGCAGAGCAGAATCGCACCACCATGAGTGATTAGCGACAATGATCATACCCTTGTCCATATACCTTGTTGCAGGAGCATAATTGCCGCCGTAAGAGATCTTCGGTCTTACGAGAAAACGGATGCCGGGGAAAGCCGTGTATTTAATGAAGTTGTAAATGAAATTAGCATATTTCGGTCTTTTAAGCTTCTTGCCGTCAGCGATAAGGAAATTCTTATGATAGAACTGTCTGTATTCTTCCGTTCTTTCTTGAAGCTCTTTGGTGAATGCATTTGCTCTGTCCTGCAGATTATCGAGGCCTTCTCTGGTGTAATAGGTGTCAGGATACATAAGGCTTCCGACAAAGATAAGGTCACGCTTGCCGGGACCTATTCTGCCGTTATGGAAAACAGGAACGACAGGAGCACCTGAACTGAGTGAGATAAGCGCAGCTGCCTGCTTGTACTCTAAGAGCTTTCCTTCAGTCTCGATATGGCCTTCAGGGAAAATGAGTATGGAATGGCCTTTATTGATCACCTCAACAGCTTTGTTGACCGCATCCATATTGCCCGTGACATCTGCTACCTTAATAACGCCCATAGCCTTTAAAAGGAACGTAAGGACAGGGTTAAAAGAATACATCTGATGAGATATGAGAACATGTATCCTTCTAAAAGGGAATGCCAAAAGGGCCTCAACATAATCGCAGAAACTCGTGTGATTCATGGAGATGATCACAGGACCCCTGTACTTCTCTCTCCTCTTCTGAAGATAGATCTTCTTTATGTTGAAGAAAAGCCATGCAGGCAAAAAATTAGTAATGTAAAGAAACCATCTGACTAAGAACATTACGACTTGGGCTCCTTGCTCTGTTCGATAATGTAATCAGCAATGGCCATAGGTGTAATGAGAGGTGTCTCTGTCATGGTGATCTGCTTACCGGTAACTTCTGCCACTTTAGAAAGCAGCTCAACATACTGCATGGAATCGCCGCCCAATGCAATGAAATTCGATGTATCAGTAATCTCGCTTCTATCCTTTATGAGGACCTGAGCAAAGATATCGCAGATCTTTTCGAGAAGCTCGGTATATTCAGCGCTTCTTGTACGCATTACCTCGTCATCCGAAGGTCTCTGGCACTCTGTAGCGAAGATCTCGTTGTTTTCGAGCTTTGAAGCAAGTGCCTTACGGTTTATGCCCTTGAATGTCATAGGGCATTCACCTACGATATTCAAAACCTTGGCAGGCCTCTCGGAAAGCGTAAGCTGGTCGATCGAAGCGTAAACGCTCTTAAGTGACGATGCCTTCTCATAAGCACCCATCTTGCCGTCATCAGATAAAACGAGGACCATCTGTTTCTCGTCCATGCCGGAAAGCTTAGCGTAGATAAGTGCGGCATTGGTAAATGCGCCCTTGTAGATCCTGCACTCGATCTCTTCAGGAGAGATATTCTCGCCGTTCGAGCCTATGATGACGTCGTCACAGCGGCCGATGATGTGGAGTCTTCCCGTCTCATCGATCTCAACGATATCGTTTGTAGGATAGTAATCCTCAGCGTACTCTACGAGCTTGCCGTCGATATAAAGGCCGTTCATCGCCTTGTCCTTAGGGATCAAAAGCTCGCCCTTTTCGCTCTGGATGTATTTGACGTTATCGAAAATAATACCCGTGCTCGTCCCGTTCCTGTACTTAACGTTTCTTGTAAGCTCAACGGAAAGGATGCCGCACTCGGTAAGACCGTATCCCGGATAAACAGAATAGCCCAGACCGTTCATTACCTCCAAAGTTCTTGCAGCAATGAATCCGCCGCCGGAGATAACGAACATCAGCTTCTCGCCAAGCACCTGACGTCTGACCTTCTTAAATAGTATCTTCCTTGCGACAAATGCGCCGAATCTCGGGAAAATGCTCTGAAGCTTATTGGAGAAGTTAATCGCTTTGTTAAACTTCTCAGTCTGGCCCTGCAAAGCGACTTCGCGCTCAAGTCCTGCCACGACCTTATTAAAAACCAGAGGTATAGCAAAGAAATGGGTAACGCCCATTCTCTTACAGATGAACTGGATGCTCTGCGCGTCATACTTGGGCAGGAACGTAAATGTTCTTCCGAAGAACATGAACCACATCAAAGTGGCTACGAGTCCGAAGATATGATAGAAAGGCAGAAAAGCGAGATTATGGATCTCAAGCTTTCTGTTGCACTGGATAGACGTATTGGTGCTGACAATATATTCACTCATCTCTACAAGAGCGCAGATAGTCCTGCCCTTGTGTGAGATGATCTTAGGTCTTGCAGTAGAACCGCTTGAGATCAGGACGATCTCGTCTTCCCAGTCAGTGATCTCCTTAACGGACTTGATGTCCTTGCCATACTGGAGAAGATCCTTTACAGAGACCGCCCTGTCGATCCTGGCGTCATTGGAGATAACGAAGACCGGATCCATCTCAGCAATGATCTCGCCGTTTACTGCGACATTGTGTCTTGTGTTAAGAAGGATAGGCTTATATCCGGCCTGCAAAATGCCCCAGAATATTGCGACCCAGTCTGCGCTGTTATCAAGGAAAACGCCTACAAACCTGCTGTCACTGCCGCATTTCTTTGCATAATCGATGACAGCCTTGGAGAACAGATCAGTCCTCTCGAACATCTCATAGTAGGACATCTCCTTGACGATGCCGTCCTCAAGCCACTCGGCAAAGACTTCGCTCGTGAAGCTCTCTTTGATTATCGTGTAGATCGACTCGAATGTCTGCTCAGACTTCTTGAGCGCTGCAACATTCTCTTTAACAATCTTCGCAACCATTATTCCTCTCCCCAAACCTTTCTTACCTGTCCGCACATCTCAAGAAGCGCGGCCTGTGCCTGCGGCAGTATTCCGAAATAATCCAGAAAAGCATGAGATACGCCGCGATATCTTATATGCTCATTAGGCACTCCTGCCTTGTCCAAAAGTCTTGAATAGTATTCAGCCTGTACTCTGAGCCCGTCAAATTCCGATGTGAAAACACCCGTATAAGGCATATTGCTGAGGTCAGCATAGATAGGGCTTACATCGGGACAGCGCTTGATCTCATCATATCTTTCTCCCGCATAAGCCTTGAGGATGGCAGCCATAAGGTCGTTGTTGCCCTCGCCGTCTGCTCTTCCTAACTGAAGTCTCGACAATATAAGCTCTCTCTGCTCATCAGCGACGTCAAACATATCAAGGTTCCAGTCGTAGAGCTTGTCCTGCGAATAAAGGTCAACACAGGGATAAAAGAGTCCCGCGTAGCTGATCTTAGCCTCAGACTTATTATCGAGAATCGCTGCAAGAACAAGATCGCACCCGGCGCTGTCGCCGAACATACCGATCTTCTCTTTATCAACGTTCAGAGCGTCAGCATTTTCGTAGATATAGGCAATAGCCGCACAGATATCTTCGATAGCCGCCGGATACATATTCTCAGGCGCAAGACTGAAATCAACATTAAAGACCTTGCAGCCCAGGTTCTCAGCCACATAGCGGCAGGGCTCTTTGTAGAACTCAGCCTTGGAAGCAATGAAAGAACCGCCGTGGGCATAAATCATGCAAGGTAGCTTCTGACCTGCTTTCTTAGCGGGAACATATGAAAATACCCTTACGCTTCTTCCCTTAACGTCAAGATCAAATTGGTCCTGAATGATCTCAGAAGAGCACATATCAAGGCAGTAAGTCTTCGTCATCTGACGCATGCCCTGTACGGAGAATCCCACCGGAACTGACTTATGGAAAGCATAGATAGCGCTTCTGATGAAGAACTCCCTCTGGTCCATAACGCCTGTCTTATCAGTGTCAGGCAGGGGCTTTACAGTAATCTCCTGCTCACCGATGTTAACCTTTTCGCCGGATTCCAAGATCTTGGATACCAGCCCGAAATCACACTTATTCATACCCTTATACCTTTCCCAATATTCCTGATCTTCCGAAAAGATAGCTCAACATAATGATCGCGAACCAGCACAGCAGACCGCTTAAGATCATGTTCCATCCCTGATAGAAGAACAAGAGCATGATCAAAGTGGAAATGCAGTACTTGATCGAACATGTGACATAGTAGATAACGCTTATCTTCTGCCTGTGCCTGATGCCTGCAGAGAAAACATTGATGACCGCATGCATTGCCGTGACCCAGACATAGATTCCGACAAGCCAGAAAAAGAAATACGGTATCCTGAACCATACCAGGACCGAGATAGTAACGATGTAGATCGAATACATCAGCATCGAGATAAGTCCGTAAGACCAAAGTGACCTCTGGATCCTGAAAGTATCCTTTATAGGCTTAAAATGCGTATTCTTATTGTTATTCTCGTAAATGGTCTTGATATCGATACCGGTCACCTTCATACCCTCTTTATGGGCGGTAACCAGGACATTAAGCTCATACTCGTATTTATTGCCGGGGATATCCTGAAGCCACTGGCAAAGTCTTACAGGGAAACCTCTCAAGCCTGACTGGTTGTCTCTCAAATAGACACCGGTAACGATCGTATATACGAACTTGGACATGTCGTTGCCGATCCTGGACTTGATCGGGATCCTCTCAGAAAGGTCCCTCATGCCGAGAACAATGCCGTCAGTCTTTCTGGTGAGCTTTGCTACACGCTCGATATCTTCGATGGCGTGCTGGCCGTCTGAATCGGCCGTAACGATATAGTCGACCTCATCAGCAAGATTATTGCCGATATACTCAAAGCCGCGCTTTAAGGCGTAACCCTTACCCTTGTTGTCCTTATAACCGATGACATCGGCAAAAGGCTTGGCGCGTCTGAAATACTCATCACAAGATTCCTTGCTGCCGTCATTGCAGGCAACAACTTTAAAACCGCGCTTAGAAAGATCCTCAACCAGTTGAAGAAACTTCTCGTCAGGATTATAAACCGGCAAAAGCACAGCTATCTTCATTGAACTAAAAAACTACCCCACACCTTCCCTTAAACGCTAAGCACCGATGTTTAAGAAATCTAACTAGTAATTTTACTATAAATAATTAATAAAAAATAGCGTTTGAGCAGAATACAATTCAATTGATAAGCCCCGATAATAATGTTAATATCTCCTTATCTTGTAAATATGGAGGATGGAAACATGTTTTGCACCAATTGTGGATCACAGTTTGAAGAAGGCAATGCTTTCTGCCCTAACTGCGGCACAAAAGTTGAATCAGTAGCACAACCCGTTGCTGAAGCAGTACCCGTAGCCACTGCTGTTGAGGCCGCTCCCGTACAGGCTGCACCTGTTGAGGCAGCTCCTGTCCAGGCAATTCCCGTAGCACCTGCACCTGCACCCGCTCCGGTTGATCCTTATCAGCCTGCTCCGGCACCCGCACCCGCTCCGGCACCCGTTCAGCCTGTTTATCAGGCAGCTCCCGTACAGCCCGTTTACAGCCAGGCTCCCGCTTATGCCACACCTGTTACACCTGTAGCAGGCGGCTCAGATAACCCCGGCGCTGCTACTGCAGCTTTGATCCTCGGTATCGTAGCTATCGTCTGCCCCTGGTTCGTATACACAGCTCCCGCATCTATCGTTTGCGGCGCTATCGGTATGGCTAAGGCAAGCAAGTATGTCAACTCAAACGGCGGTTATCATAACGGCAAATCAAGAACAGGTAAGATCCTTTCACTTGTCGGACTTATCTTCGGGTGTATATTCACCTTCATTCTCTTGATCGTTATCATCGAGCTTGCAAGCTACTGATAATTAACTGATTCAAAAAGAAAGGATGCCTCAGGGCATCCTTTTTTATTGCTTAGTTATTGTCAGTTGATCTGTTAAAGCGTCTTCAGATATTCCATGAAATTGACTTTGTTCTCAAGCGCAGTAGTGGTAGGTCTTCCGAGATCATCACGTGCACCGATGCTGCAGGATACTTCAATGAGAGACAACTCATTTCTTTCCTTGGCAGCCTTAAGCTCGCTGTCGAGATCTTCGAATGTGTCTACCTTGACTGCATACGGATAACCGCATGCTTTAGCGACTCCGACGATGTCGATCGCTGAAGCTACCGTGGGCATACCGCCGACAGTCTCATGCGCACCGTTATTGATGACGATATGAACGAGATTAGAAGGCTTATTAGCACCGACCAAAGCCATGGAGCCCATGTGCATCAGGATAGCGCCGTCACCGTCAATGCACCAGATCTTTTGTTCAGGCTTATTAACTGCGACACCGAGAGCGATCGAAGAGCTGTGGCCCATTGAGCCTACTGTCAGGAAGTCATACTTATGTGACTGGCCGTTAGCAACACGAGTCTCAAAGAGCTCTCTTGAGGCCTTACCTGTAGTGGAAACGATCGGATCCTCACCTGTTACTGCTACGATGTGCTTAATGATGTCTTCTCTTACCATCGTGTTGTCGTTCTTATAAACGACCTTCTCATCGTATGAAAGAGCTCCCTTGCGGATAACAAAAGCAACATCCTTACCTGTAGCAAGGATCTCGCGGAAGTCAGCCATGGCGGCCTCTACTTCCTCATCAGTTGTCTCCTTGCCGATGATGAAAGGCTTGATATCCATGTCTTCGAGGAGCTTAACGGTAACTTCGCCCTGATAGATGTGCTGGGGCTCGTCGTGAATACCGGGCTCGCCTCTCCAGCCGACGATGAATACGACAGGAATCGCATAGACCTTGTCATTAAGGAGCGATGCAACAGGATTGATGATGTTGCCTTCGCCCGAGTTCTGCATATAAACGACAGGCACCTTGCCTGTAGCAAGATGATAGCCTGCTGCAAGAGCAGCGCAGTTACCTTCATTTGCTGCAATGACATGATGATGGCTGTCTATGCCATATGTGTTCATCAGGTAATTGCAGAGCGCTTTTAACTGTGAATCCGGTACGCCCGAATAAAAATCAGATCCGATGATCTCTACTAACTTTTCAACCTTCAATGTAATTCTCCTCTTATTTATTCAGTCCCTTTTCGAGTGCGGGATTGATAATGTTATCGATAATAAATGCTGCCGTCTGATCGATCTCATCGAAATGAACGGTCTTGGGAAGCGTAACGCCGAAAGCCTTTTGCGCCTTAGCGATAAGCGCGTCAGTATAGATAAGGCATCCGTCCTTGATGTCTTCGACGCCGTCAAGGCCCAGTGATTCCCTGTTCTTGGCGATCATCTCGTCAAGCGCGAAAACAGAATCATCGATCTTGCAGACAGGCTCAGCGCCGGTGCCGTCAACGACTACGGGGAAACCGCCGATGTTGCCGAAAACTCCCGGAGAATAGAACTTCGTGACTGTATTCTCACGGATAGCCTTAAGGATGCAGGAGATGATATCGAAGTTAGAGGATGCGTTCATCATGTTGCGCTTTGAATCAGTAGGCATTGAGATAACGCACTTTCTGAGGATATCATCCTGGTCTATATCGAGCTTCTCGCCCTTATATGTGGCGCTGATAAGCTGTGTGACGCCTTCATTCTGGCCTTCCTTACTGATTACAACGTCATGGAAATGAGCTGTGGCGATATCGATGCCGATGTTCCAGAAATCAGAGATGCCCTTATCTGCAGCGATAGCAAACATAAGGCGCGGACGCAGATGGTTTAAGTTGCCCGAACCAAAGTCAGGATAAGCTTTTCCTGCGCTCTTGAGCCACGGGATAGTACCGTCGGAATAAGATGTGTTGATAACTACACCCTTACCGTCAGCCTTCTCGTAAGCGAGCATGATATTGCGGATATACTTGATGGACAAAGGTGTCCAGATGCCGTAAGCGCGGACATTCTTCCATGAGATCGTGCCGTACTTAAGGCCAGAATAAACACGGCTTGTGTTAACGATGAAATCAGGCTGATACTTAGCGATCACTGCTGCGATCGAATCAACATTCTCAAGATCGCATGTGCCGTCAACGATGACGTTGGATCTGTTCTGACGTCTGATGAGAGCAGCAACGCGGGCGATATTAACATCGCACTGGAGCTTATCCGCATTACGTCCTGCTACAATGATCTCAAGCTTCTCGTCTGCTGTTGAGAGCAGGTACTCAAGAAGATAATTACCGACGCTTCCGAGGCCGATGATCATAATCCTGATCTTGCCTTCATTGTCGTGCTGCTTAATGAGCTTTAACTTGTCGTTGATCATAACCTGTTATCCTTTCTTACAGTCCTGCGATTACAAAATCATTGATGGTATTGCAATTGATCCATGTCTTCATGGGTAATACATTGATGTTCTTTCCGCCCTTGGCAAGAGTCTGGAAATACTCGTTGATGAGCACCAGATTAGTGCCCTGGTGGCCTTCTTCAGGTATCTCGTTCATAACTGTGCTCAAAAGCTCAGCATCTGTAAATTTCCAGATCTGTCCGGAGTTATAGATGGCCGTGAAAGGCTCATTTATGGCGAGCTGGCCGTGCGAAGTATCGTAGATATAATGAGGAACTTCGTTAAGGTCATAGTAAAGAGCAACTGCCTTTTTTGCTCTGATAGCCTCGCTGTTGATAGTGATAACGCTGTCAGAAGAACCGCTTACCGCCTTAAAGCTCTCATCGTCAACAAAAAGATCGCCTTCGGCAAAGAGGAGCTCGTCAAAGCTTGTCCCGTACTTTTCGATGACTGCCTTAATGCCGAGATAAAGGCTCCAGCCCGAACCGTATTCCTTATAGAATTTGTTATCTACCAGGAGGACCTTTTCGCGGAATTCATCAGACAGAACATTATTGATGTAGTCTTCGAGTTCGCTTATGAGAAAACCGCCTACGACAACGAAAACATCGTAATCCTTTGCCTGAGTGAGCATGTGGTTAAGAAGTGTCTTCTTCGGGTCTTCCCTGTTATAAATGCACTTTACCGTGGGCTTTCCGACTGACTCGGAGAACCTCGTGGCAGAGCCTGCTACTGTAGTAAGAAATACTCTCATGAATTCTTCCTGAAATCGACGATCATGTCGATGCCTTCCGACAGAGTGATCTTAGGCTCCCAGCCTGTTCTTGTCCTGAGCTTTTCTGTGCTCAAAACGCGTCTTTCAGGGTCAGACTCTCTGTAGCCGGAGAATGTGATCTCGGGATTCTCGATACCGAGCTTGCTTCCGATAAGAGCTACAAGATCAAGGATGGAGATCTCTTCGTCTGTAGCAACGTTATAAACGCTTCCGTCCAGAGCATCGTCATGCTCAAGGAGGTGCAGTACTGCAGCGCAGGAATCGATGTTATGGAGGAATGTTCTCTTATTGATCTTGGAATTCTCGAGGAGAACTACCTTGCCGTTATCGATAAGGCTGTTTACGATGTGCGGAAGAATATGCTTCGCAAATCTCTCGTTCTTGCTGTAAACGTTCGCAAATCTCAAGGAAGCACCGCGGATCTTGCCGTTGTCTACTGCGTCCTTCATGAAGAACTCGGTAAGGAGCTTGCCTGTGGCATAAGAAGTTCTCTGGCTGTGCTCGGCATCAGACATAAGGAGGAAATCGCTCTCCTTAACGCCGCCATCCTTGAAGGACTGCATAGAGTAAACCTCTGATGTGGAGCAGTTGATATAAGCATCAGCACCTACTTCGATCGCCTGATCGAGGAAAGTCCTCATGCCGACAACGTTCGTATCGAATGTTGTATTAACACGATAGAAATACTCAGTGTGAACAACAGCTGCACAGTTGATATAGAAGAGCTTATCGTAGTTCTTCTTCTCCCTGTTTACGAGATATCCGATCTCTGCCATCTGGGCACAGTTGTTGAGATCATACTGGAAGAAAGTAAATCTGGGATCATCAATGCAGTCTTCAACTGTATCGATAGATGAGCAGAAGAAATTATCGAATCCGATAACGCTGCCCTTATTGCCTGCAAGGATCTGTCTTACAAGCTCATTTCCGGTCATGCCGGTTACGCCGCTGATAACATAGAGATTGTTCATGTCAATCACACTCCATTCGTTAATCTGTCTCTATAGAAAGGATCCACCTCTTCGGTGAATAAACTCTGCTCGTATTTGATATCGTAAGGAACCGATATCAGGCTTATGCCCTTCTCGGTATCGAGAATAGCATACTGCGCCTTGGGGTTATGGTTTCTGGGCTGGCCTACGCTGCCGGGGTTAATGAACGTAACCTTCTTCTTGTTACGGTATTCCGGATTATCGCACTCGTAGAACTTCTCGAAAACATGCGCATAATGGCTATGTCCCGAGAGCACATAATCGTAAGCCTCATAACCTGCAAAAGCACCGTCCGTGCCGTTGCCCTTATCAGGAAAGATAGATTTCCAGTAAGGATCTGTAAGGCTTCCGTGAATTGCAAGGAACTTCTTTCCTTCAAGCTCGAACTCAAATTTACCCGATTTGCCTTCGATCGCATCAAGGTAAGCAAAAGACTCGGGGGTGAGGTTCTTCTTGGTGTTCTTTGCAGATACCCTGCCTCTTTCAGACGAGAACCTTAAGTAATCGTCTTCCATTATTGCCTGCTCATGGTTGCCCCAGATATTGCAGACGACGGGAATATCGATATTCCTGATGATGGAAATAGCTTCGTTAGAGCGCATTCCGTAATCGATAAAGTCGCCTAACAAAGCTATTTTTTGCGGGTTGTGGTTAGTCTTAATATCACTTAAGACGCTTTCTAACGCAGAACAATTACCATGTATGTCAGATAATATCGCTAATTCCATATCTTGCTTTCATCAAAGCTCATCGATAAGAGAGATGATCTCTTTGATCGGGAGCAGTCTGGAATCTACTTCTGCAGCTCTGTGATATCTAAGGATATCCTCAGCAACAGACTTCATAGCCGGGAAAGCAGCTCTGGTAAGCTGGTTGGCATAGATAACGATATTTACACCGTGTGCTGCAAGCTCATCCTCAGTAATAGTATTAAATGAGCTCGGTACAACAACGATAGGTGTCTCTTTGTCAAATTCTCTGAACTTATCGCAGAATTCGCAGATCTCTGCAGGATCCTTCTTACGGCTGTGGATCATGATGCCGTCTGCGCCTGCCTCAACAAAGGCCTTGGCACGTGTAAGAGCATCTTCCATACCCTGCTCGAGGATAAGGCTCTCGATACGCGCAATGATCATGAAGTCTTCTGAAAGCTGTGCGTTCTTACCTGCTCTGATCTTCTCTGAGAAATGCTCAATGGAATCCTGTGTCTGCTTAACTTCTGTTCCGAACAGGCTGTTCTTCTTAAGACCTGTCTTATCTTCGATAATGATGGCACTTACGCCCATTCTCTCAAGTGAACGGACAGTATAAACGAAATGTTCGGTAAGTCCGCCCGTATCACCGTCGAAGATGATCGGCTTTGTAGTAACTTCCATAACATCGTCAATTGTCCTGAAGCGGCTTGTCATATCAACGAGCTCAATATCAGGCTTGCCCTTGGCTGTGGAATCGCAAAGAGAGCTTATCCACATAGCATCGAACTGATCGATGTGCTCGCCGTTTGCAACGATAGTCTTCTCGGCAATAAGACCTGTGATACCGCTGTGGACTTCGATAGTCTTAACGATCGGAACCATCTTGAGGAGCTTCTTGAGTCTTCCTCTTCTGAATTCGGGCATTGCAAGCTTTTCGGACATCTGGCGGTCGATCTTCTGGATCTTCTCATTGAATGTATAAGGAACTTCTACAAGTTCTCCGCCGTATTCAGCAAGAAGGCCCAGGATGTTCTCTTTAATAACTGCCATAGCAGGAGAACTCCAATTATTTCCGTGTACGATGTAATCAGGACGAAGCTCCTTTACTACTTCATCGTACATGATGTGATTCTGTACTATTACATTATCAACACCCGGGATGGCCTTGATCATCTCGATCTTCTCTTCAACAGTCTTCTGCGGGAATCTGTTGTATCTGACCATCTCAGCATCACAAAGGACACCAACGGTAACAGAGCCAAGCTCTTTTGCCTTGTTGATTATATTCATATGACCTTCGTGAATAATGTCGGTACAAAAACAGGTATAAACCTTCTTCTCGCTCATCTCACATTCCTCCAATTTCTATTACAACGCTCTATTATATCATTCTCTTCCGTGAATTCTTCTTGCAGCAAGCAAATCATTTACAGAATCTACTTCTGTCCATTCATAGCTGGAGATATCGATATAGTAAAGCTTAAAATCCTTCTTAAAGATCAGCTGTACGAGCGCGTTCTCGTACCACTGGTCGTAGAAACCGTCCTCGATCATGCTGTCCATCTCTTCTCTCATAAGAAGGGCACTGGCACGGTCGAGCTTGGTGATTCCGGCATATTCGCCATAATAGCTCTCAAGGTCCTTACTCATAACGAGAACCTGGTTGCCTGATACTTCAACATTGTAATCGCCGTCAGTCTTTATCGAGCTGTCAACGAAAACGCAGGGCTTATCGACCTTCTTGCACATAACCTCTCTTACGAGATCGTCAGACATAACGATGTCGCCGTCGATAAGGACAACGTTATCAGCATCAAGTTCTTCTCTTGCAAACCAGAGGGATGCGATAGAGTTTGTAACTTCATAGAAGGGGTTATATACGAACTTAACGCCCTGTACCTGCTCTTCAATTGCTCTGTGCATGTGGCCGGTAACGATAATGATATCAGCCTCTTCGTCATATTTCTTGATCAACGCGACCATTCTTTGAAGCAGAGTGGTATTCTCATCAAGCTTATACATTGACTTGGGATGGCTCAATGTAAGGGGCTGAAGTCTTGTGCCTTTGCCGGCTACCATAAAAATGTATTTCATACGTTAACACCTCCGGGTAATGTCTCAATAGGGTTCTGCCACAAAATAAGGCCGAGTCTCATAAGCTTCTTGTCTGTAGGGAATTCAATATTGATACCGAACTTGGCAGCTGTCTTAAGGACATTCATGCCAGTGGCTTCGATAGGGCTCCTGGACAGGTATGGATTGTTACATCTCTCCTTACCGCATCCGCCCTTGCAGAGCTTACATGAGCCGCCGCCAAACGATATTACCGTGGAACGGTTATGGTTATAGAACCATTTCTCCAGTTCAAGAAGAGTCTTATGAAGGACTACGCTGGATTCATTACGGTAATAATCGTATTTCTCAGTATCCGTAACATCGAATGTAAAGTACACGAACATGCCCTCATCGTATTCAGCGAACATCTTCGGGTAGTCAATGTCAGGCAGATTCGGCGGACAACGCCAGTTCCTGCCGTACCTTCCGCAATAAAAGCAGTTCATCTTGACGCATTCTTCGAAGATGCACTGCTTCGGATCCATGAAGACACACTCCGCTTCGGGAGCGTAGTTCTTACAGCATTCGAGCATTGCTTTGTTCAGGGCTTCATCCATACGCTTTACCTCAGATTACATGCCAAAGTACATTTTGATCTCTTCTATCAGGTTGTCGTAATCAGCGTGTGACAGATCACCGACATGTGCTACTCTGATGCTTCTCTTACCGAGCTCACCGCCTACGGGATTTACCATGATATGCTTCTCATTCTTAAGATATGCGAAGAAATCCATTGCAATATCCTTCTCAAATCTTATGGGTGAGATGGCATTTGAAAGCGGATATGAAGGAAGATGGATAGGAAGATCCTTGATCTTGTTTCTGAAATAGAAGCACCTGTCCTCTACTTCCTTGATGCGGTTCTCGATGCCCTGTTCGTCGATCTTGTGGAGCATGTCGTTTAACTCGAAGCAAACGCCGACAGCGGGTGTAAAAGGCGTCTGGCCTCTCTTCATATTGACGAAATAGTCCTTGAAATCGAAATACAGGGACTGGACCGTATTCTTCTCCACCTTTTCGATCATTCTCGGGCTCAATGTGACCAGAGAAAGACCCGGAGCAAGGCACAAGCCCTTCTGGGAGCTTACGATCGTCGCATCGATATGATTCTTCTCCATATAGTAAGGATCAGCCAGAAACGAACTGATGGCGTCAACGACAAGGAACATACCGTTTCTGTCGCAGAAGTCCCTGATGATGTTGATGTCATAGAGCTGGCCGGTATAAGTCTCGTCGATATTTACGAGCAAGCCTGTAAAGCCCTTATCTTCGAACTTATCGAAATGAGAAGCCGTCAAAGTCTCATCCTCACCAAGCTTTAATGCTTCGAAAGGAATATTGTGGATCTTACAGATATCCTCAAATCTCTGGCCGAATGTACCGCCGGAGATGACAAGGAGCTTATCATTGGTATCAAAGCAGTTGATTACCGTGGCTTCCATGGCTCCGCTTCCCGAACAAGTAAGGAAAACGACTTCAGAATCATCAGATGCGAACTGGATCTTCTTTAAAAGACTCTTATTATCGAGCATTAACTCGGAGAATTCGGGAGTCCTGAAATACGGAACCACATTGGCTCTGACGTCAACCGTGCTCTGGTACATCTGCGTAGGACCAATGGTAAACAGCTTATAATCTTCCATTTTCATATATATAAACCTCTATTTATATTCCGAATAGTCATTATACCATAAGACTTTCCTTCAAAGCCTCTAAGAACTTATCATTCTCAGCGGTATCTTTAACTGCGATCCTGATGAATCTGTCATTGCCCATCTTGGAAGTTAAGTCTTTGATCAGGATGTTATGCCTGTTTAAGAGCTTCTCGGTGAGTTCAAAGGCCGTAATGCCTGATGTAAGCTCAATAAGAAGGAAATTTGCCTGCGAAGGAAGTACGCGGATCCCCTCTGTCTCAGAAAGTTTCTCGACAAATCTCGCTCTTTCCTTACGGAACAATTCCTTTGCTTTCTCGTAATCCTTGATGTATTTGATGTAGATCTGCATATAGAACTCGGCGAAGGAATTGATATTCCAGATGGATACATCCTTCTTGATCTCAGCTATGATCTCTTTATTTCCTGACGCAAGGATACCGAGTCTTAAGCCCGGGACACCGTAAGATTTGGAAATAGACTTCATAAGATACAGATGGGGATTATCAGAGATTATTTTTTGCACAAGGAGCGAGCTGTCCGGATCGTCCGCAAAATCGATAAAAGACTCATCGAGGACAATATTAACGCTGTTTGTCTTTCCCCACTCAACGAGCCTAAGCATATCAGCCTTGGAAATATAATTGCCCGACGGGTTGTCAGGATTTATGATGACCAGGTTATCGACTTTATTCTCAGTAAAAAAAACCATGATGTCATCAGCCGTATAGGAATAATCCTTAGCGCTTACATCAAAAAAGACGCTGTTTTCCTTGCAGAATCTGTGCGGGTATTCTTCAAATGTGGGCCTGATAAAACCGGTCTTGCCGTCAAAGAAGCCCAAAAGGCTCTTGATAAGCTCGGCAGCTCCATTGCCGGCTACAATGTTTTCCTGATGGATATTGAAGTAATTCCACGCAAGAAGAGAATTTACTCTCTGGCCAGACGGATACTGTGTTAGAAGCGTCTGGAAGCTCGCGATCATCTCCTCGACCATCATGTGCGGAGGAAAATAAGGATTAACAAGATAGCAGTAATCCACAAGCTTGGGGAATCTCCAGAAGCCGCCGTATCTTTGCTCAATGAGCTTTACTCTCTTAGCAGGATCCTCGCAGAAAAGCGCTTCGGCGATATCGAGTTCCTGGACGTCATCGATCTCGTACCACTTCTCACCGTTAAGTCTCTTTGCTTTGATCTCGGGATCATCGAGCATCGTGATGACCTTGAGGACCTGCTCATAATATTCGTTGTTGCCTAAGGCATTCTCGTAAGCATCAAGGAAAGGGATATAGATCTTCTCGGAAAATCCCCGGCTGAACTTATAGATGTTTACTGTCTTATAGTAGTCGACAACTTCCTTATACTGTACGTTCTTGCCTGAGATAAAGTCCTTGATATTGTCATTCTCATCAACTCTAAGGCATGTACCGTTCATCCAGGATTCATACTTATCAACGAGGGCCAGAGTCTCTCTGGGGTCAGATAACAACTCGTCAATTACAGCATCTTCAAAGATAAGGTCTGACTCGAAAAGCAGTGTGTCGTCTTCTTTAAGATAGTCCTTTGCAAGAGCCAGTGAGTAAATGTTATTTGTCTTATCATATATCGGGTTATTTACGAAAATGATCGGCGTCTTTATCCCGAGTGTTCCGATATAGTCCATCAGGTGCTGTCCTTCATAACCGACAACGATAACGATGCGGTTAAGAGAATACTTCTCGATCTGATGAAGCATTCTGTCGATCAGGGAAACGCCGTTTACCTTGACCATGCATTTTGTCTTATTGGATGTTAATTCCTTTAATCTCTTGCCCATACCGGCAGCAAGAATGATCGCCTGCATCTTGATCCTCCTTTAGAATTCCCATACCTCTGCCGGGTCCTTAGCGATCTGCTTTTCGACCGGCGGAAGCTTCATATAATCCCCATATCTTGAAGTAAGGTACGCATCGTAATCTTTTGTACCTAAGAACTTTCTGTCTTCAAACTGGTATTCGGCCAGATCTGTATGCCAGGACTTCGGGACACCGTAACGGAGACTGACCGAATTTTTGCCTTCTCCGTATACCCGGCTTCTCTCCTTACCGCCTGAAGGCAATGTAAGGACGCGGACAGGCTTATCACTTGAATTGCTGCTCTTTTTCGCAGCCCTTGCAAGATTCTTATAAACGATCGATACCGGGATCTTCGAAATAATCTTCCATCTGAGCTGGTTGCTGTTTGCAACAGCTACTCTAGACCACAGTATCTTTCTTAACAGGAACCATTTGAAGTCGTTGAGCTGCTGCCCGACAGCCGACTTCGGTATGTCATCGACCGGCATGATATCGATATACACACCTGTCTTGCAATGAATATGTCCCTGGCCTTCTCTTACGAAGGTAGTGCCGGTGCGGCGCACTTTGCCGTATCCCCAAAGATAATCAGGATCGGTATCGTGATCCTGGAAAAAGCAGATAGAAGGATCCATCTCACCAGAGACCTTCTTAAACTTCTCATACTCTTCCCTGAGCATTCCTATATCCGCATCGTTATCCCACGGGATAAATCCCTTGTGCCTTACGGCACCTAAAAGTGTTCCACAGGTTATCGAATACTTGATGTTATGCTTCCTGCATACCCTGTCGAACTCCGACATCAGCTCAAGCTGAATGTCCTGTAAGCGCTTTAAGTCTTCCCCGCTTACTATTCCCGAGCCTTTTTTCATTAGCTCCTCCCCTGAATCAATATATAATCTTACCTTCGGCAACTGCCTTCAGATGCTCTCCGTAAGGACTCTTGCCGTAAGCTATAGCGCTTTCCATAAGTTTGTCCTTATCGATGAAGCCGTTGATATAAGCGATCTCCTCCGGCGCAGAGATAGTGACGCCCTGCCTTGTCTGGACCATCTGAACGAATTCCGCAGCCTGCAAAAGACTCTGCATCGTTCCTGTATCAAGCCACGCAAAGCCTCTTCCCAGAAGCTTAACGTCAAGAAGGCCGTCATCAAGATACATCTCATTTAATGTGGTGATCTCAAGCTCGCCTCTGGCAGAAGGCGTGATCTTATTGGCTCTGTCAGAAACTCCGGCAGGATAGATATAAAGACCTGTAACAGCATAGTTGCTCTTAGGCTCCTTGGGTTTCTCCTCGATGGAAAGAGCATGTCCTTCACCGTCGAACTCGACTACGCCGAATCTCTCCGGATCAGAGACATAATAACCGAAGACAGTCGCTCTTCCGTTATTCTCAGCATTTGCTACCGCAGACTTAAGGATGGTCCTGAAGCCGCTTCCGTAGAAGATATTATCTCCGAGGATCATCGCACCTGCTTCACCGTTTAAGAATTCCTCGCCGAGGATAAATGCCTGGGCAAGTCCGTCAGGACTGGGCTGCACCTTATAACTCAGTGTGATGCCGAACTGGCTTCCGTCACCGAGAAGGGCCTCAAATCTGGGCGTGTCTTCAGGTGTGCTGATGATAAGGATATCCTTTATCCCTGCAAGCATGAGTGTTGACAGAGGATAGTAGATCATCGGCTTGTCGTATATCGGCAAAAGCTGCTTTGACGTAACTTTTGTGAGCGGATAAAGCCTTGTTCCCGAACCGCCGGCTAATACTATTCCCTTCATTTGCTAGTCCTCCTTAGAGCCACTTGGATGCCCATGAGAAATCCTGATCCTTAAAGGATTCGTGCTTCTCATCTTTTTCGCTGGTCTTATACTCACAATCAAGCTTCGGCCAGTCAATCGCTATAGTCTCGTCATTCCAGGGAATGCCGCCTTCAGATGAAGGATCGTACACATCGGTACACTTATAAACAAATCTCGCCATATCTGACAAGACCAAAAATCCGTGCGCAAAACCCTCCGGAATGTAGAACATATTCTTATCTTCAGAGCTTAAGACAGCGCCTGCCCACTGACCGTATGTCGCAGAACCGGGCCTTACGTCAACTGCCACATCAAAAACCTTGCCGTGCGTAACACGGACGAGCTTTCCCTGTGTATGTTCCTTCTGGAAATGAAGACCTCTCAAAACGCCTTTTGTACTTGAGCTCTCGTTATCCTGTACAAACTCCTTGTCGATACCGGCTTTTACGAAGTCATCTTTCTTGTATGTCTCCATAAAGTAGCCCCTGTTGTCACCGAAGACCTGGGGATGAATGATAACGACGCCCGGAAGATTTGTTTTCTCAAAAGTAAACGGCATTACAGTTCTGCCTCCTTTAAATATCTCTTTACCGCATCTTTCCAATCAGGTAAAGGTGTAAAGCCTGCCTTAACAAGCTTAGTCTTATCCAGTCTGGAATTCTCAGGTCTTGCCGCCTTCGAAAGACCGTATTCTTCAGTAGTTACCGGGATGACCTTCGTGGCCAGTCCGTATTGCTTATAAAACTCGACACAGAAATCGTACCATGAGATATATCCGCCTTCGTTTGTGGCGTGATAGTATCCGTACTTTTCTGTCCCGATCATGTCGACCAGGAGCCTTGAAAGATCCAAAGTATAAGTCGGTGTGCCAATCTGGTCGTTGACTACTCTTACAGTGTCATGTGTCTTGCCGACATTTATCATGGTCTTGATAAAGTTCTTGCCGTTAAGTCCGAAGACCCATGCGATCCTTACGATGAAATACTTTTCCAGGGTCTCTGATACTGCTATCTCACCGTCAAGCTTGCTTTGGCCATAGACATTGAGCGGAGCATAGCACTTGTCGTCAGGCTCCCAGGGCCTGTCTCCCTTGCCGTCGAAAACATAATCGGTGGAAAGATAAAGCATCTTGGCATCCACAGCCTTAGCAGCCTCAGCGATGTATCTTGTACCCAGAGCATTGATCTTATGGACCTTATCCCTGTTCTCCTCATCTTCAGCAGCGTCTACGGCTGTCCATGCAGCGCAGTGTATTACCGCGTCAGGCCTGATCTCTTCTATTACTGTAGTAACTGCATCCTTGTCTGTTATGTCGAGCTGGACATAAGGCGCTTTGGTAACTGCGCTGCCGTCAGCCACGCCCGAATACACGGGCTGGATATCAGAGCCTATTGATTCATAGCCTCTTTGAGCAGCATTATTTACCACATCGTGGCCAAGTTGTCCGCAAACGCCTGTTACGAGAATTCTCATCTTCTTACTCCGTTATCTGTTGCCGTACATCTTGTCATAGTAGTTCTGATACTCACCGCTTACTATCTCTTCCCACCATGCCCTGTTATCAAGATACCACTGAATCGTCTTCTTGATACCGTCTGCAAACTTAGTCTCAGGAAGCCAGCCCAGTTCGTTATGGATCTTTGTGGGATCGATCGCATATCTTAAGTCATGTCCCTTACGGTCAGTGACATATGTGATCAGGCTCTCATCCTTGCCGAGCTCCTTGATTATGAGCTTAACGATATCGATGTTTGCCATCTCGTTATGTCCGCCGACATTGTAGATCTCACCTATTGTTCCCTTGCGGACGATAAGATCGATAGCCTTGCAGTGATCTTCCACATAGAGCCAGTCTCTTACATTCTTGCCTTCGCCGTAAACAGGAAGAGGCTTATTGTTGAGGCAGTTGGCGATCATGAGAGGAATGAGCTTTTCGGGGAAATGATAAGGTCCGTAGTTATTAGAGCAGCGGCTGATAGTAACAGGAAGACCGTATGTCCTGTAATAAGCCATTACAAGAAGATCTGCGCCTGCCTTTGAAGAGCTGTACGGGCTGCTCGTATGAATTGGTGTTGTCTCGGTAAAGAAAAGATCAGGACGGTCTAAAGGAAGATCTCCGTAAACTTCGTCCGTGCTTACCTGATGGTATCTGACATTGCCGAAAGCCCTGCAGGCATCCATCATGGTAGCGGTACCGATGATATTTGTCTGGAGAAAGATTCCCGGATCTTCAATGCTTCTGTCTACGTGGCTCTCAGCTGCAAAGTTGATTACCACATCAGGCTTCTCCTCTTCAAAGAGCTTGAAAACGCCTTCCCTGTCGCAGATATCGAGCTTTACGAATCTGAAATTGGGATTATCCATGACAGGAGCAAGAGTGCTTAAGTTGCCCGCATAAGTAAGCTTATCGATGCATACCACTCTGTCCTCAGGGTGTTCCTTGAGGTGGTAATGAACGAAGTTTCCGCCGATGAATCCGGCTCCGCCTGTAACGAAAATTGTCATTTACAGATCCTCCAAAATATATTAATGCTATTCTCTGCCTTCAGCCTTCTTCTTAAGCTTGCGCACAGGCTCATAGAAGAAATGGAACAGCTTGGACCGCTTGTTATAATTGTAATACATCTCTCTTTTAATACATTCATGTCTGTGGAACTTCAATTGCTTTTTGGGAACCTTTTCCTCAGGCCTGCGCTTCAGGGCCTCATAACGCACGGGCCTGCCTTCCACACAATCATCAATGACGTCCATGATGATTTTCGCGCTTCCGCCAATATCACCGAAGGCCGCCTCTCTGAAAGCATTTACTTTGCTTACATAGTCCCCGTAGCTGCCAAGGATTCCCGATATAAAATCCGTAAGTTCTTCTTTTGTCGTCATGAAAACAAAGTCGTAATCGCACTCCGGGAATCTCTTCGGGTCTGTATCAGGAATAAGCCAGTTGGAAACGGACACAGCAGGAATACCCATCATCGTTGCTTCACACATGGTGCTTGATTCTTCTGAGACCAATACGTCGCTGGCCATAATAGCTTCGAATATATTCGTGGTCGGATCAAGTATAGTTACTCCAACAATATCCTTATGCATTTCCGACATTCTTAAAACTTCATGGTAGTGAGCATAGTATTGAGGGCTATAGTTAGGATCAACGTTTGCCTGCTTGATCAAAATATTGACGTCAAGCTTTAACATCGACTGAACAAAATCATCCTGCTTGTTATCATTCTCCCATGCGGGTGCATAAAGGATAGTAGGCTTTTTATCGTCAAGACCGTGCTTTCTGTTGAATTCTTTCTTATAGCTCTCACGATCGATACCCGCGTAATTGTCAGCCTTTGGCCAGCCGGCTTTATACATACCCTTCCTGGGATTCGCGTAATACCACTGAGAACACTGATTCCAGTTATTGACCCACTGGTTGCTCGGGAGAAATCCGATATCATACTTGTTCCAGGGTTCGCGGAGCCAGATGTCAGGCCAGTTGCCATACTGCTGGATAATATCGTGAAGCATGATCACCGAGAATTTTGAAAACTGCGGAAAATTTACATGCTGGCAGTAGAAACCTATCTCACATTTGGCAAACTTATCGTCTGTGAGAGTAACTTTGTATCCACGTTTCTCAGCTTCTTCAGCTATCGGCTTAAAGATAGACTTTTCAGCGCTGTCTGAGTAAATAAGTGTAAGGTCTTTGCTGATCATTTATTGTCCTCTTACTTCTTGATCGACTTGAGAATTCCTATGATCTTCTTTCTCAAGATATATGCAGCAATCAATATTGCCGCGATAAGCGTTATCCTGACCGGCAGGAACATATATGTAGCCATGCATCCCAATCCCACTACGGTAATAACCGCTGAGAAAAGGAATATCATCTTGTTGTTATATATCGGAGTGGAGATTTTTTGTTTCCTGATAACCTTCATAGCAAACAGATAATGCATCAGCATGAAAATGATGTAGCAAAACAGCGTGGTATAAGCCGCTGCGATATATCCGAAAACCGGAAGGAATATGGCATTCAGGATGATGTTAAGCACTGCACCCGTAACCGATGCATACATTACATACTTTGTAGAACCGTAGTAGAACTCAATGCTGGCGTACAAGTCATAGATGAACGTGAAGAACACGCCAAGTGTTACTACCGGAATTACATATACTGCTTCTTCATATTCGGCTGTGCCGATGAGCATTATTTCAGGAGCGAGCAAAGCAACAAACACGACCATTCCGCCCATCAAAAGTATAAGCATGTTAGTGATCTTGCCGATCCTGTTATAGATCTTGGCTTTAAGCTGCTCATACATCCACGGCACTCTTGAGCCGTTAATTGAAGTATTAAAGATGGTGAGCGCAGATGCTATCTGATAAGGAAAGCTGTATATACCGGCATCGCTCTCGCCGCAATAGTGCTTGATCATGATCTTATCCGACTGGCCGAGAACAATAAGGCTCAGGTAATGCGGTATGAGCGGTACATTAAACTTAACTGCATATTTCCAGTAACCTTTGTTACAGAAGCATTTTCCTTTAATGAAGTGATAGACGTAAAAGAAGAGTCCGACCGCGGACTGGACGATAAGGAATCCGAGAACAAGAGCGAGCTCTCTTAAGTCCGTCATAAAGAACAAAGCGAGGCTTAAGGCAGGAGTCATAAGCGACAAGATAATCGTGACCACGACCATCGGCCTGTACTTGTATTCGACTCTTTGTCTTGTGCCCCAGAATGAGAATGCCGGATAAAAAATAAAGTACAGGAACAGAAGTATCATGTATGGCGTATCAAGTCCGATAATCTGATTTGCCCATACTCTTGTGCCTATATAAACAGCAAAAAGACCGATAGTTATAAGAGTGCCCAGTCCCTGCATGGACGACGTATACCTGTCTCTGTCATCCTTGTTGTCAACCAGTGTCTTAGTATAAACGCCTGCGTAAAGATTAAGGGATGCAAGAACTATAAGTATGTCTCTCCAGGACTGGAAAATATTCCACTCACCGTATTCGCCTGTGGTAAGCAGTCGGATATAAATTGGAACAACGATAAAAGATATGCCCTTCTGGAAGAAGTTGCATATCGCATACCATATCGTTGCTTTGGCCTGTACAGGCATATTCTTGTATTTTGCGAGCATTCCCATATTAACGTTTAAATGAAGACAGAAGCTTGATATCGAATCTGTCTATTACGAGCCTCCTGTTGTGTGATGCGAGAGTTATTTTCGAGAAGTAATAGATAACGAACGGATTGAACGCGAAATCGATTACATATGGTTCGAAAACAAAAACAAAGCCTAAAATGAGTGCTATTGCCGCAAAGCTGTAATCTTTAGAGTAAACGGCTTTCTTGATCGCCGCCGTGTACATATAGAGAGCAAAGCCCGTAAACAGCAGTCCGAACTCCAGGGCAAGCTGCAAAAAGCCGTTATCGACATAAAAATACTCATTGGCATCAGCTAAGCCAAACAGTAAGGTGCTCGAACCGACCCACTGAAGCTTATTGCCTCCTAAATGAAGTCCGTATCTGTCAATGGCGTTCTTACCGAGTTCCAATCTTCCCGTTACAAACCTGTTGAGCTTATAAAGGAAAGGATTGCTTGATTTGTAGATCAGTATCAGAGCAATGCCTGCTGCTATAAGCAAAAGGAATATGGACAGGATCAGATAATAGTCGCGCTTTCTGTTCTTTCTGACAAATGTGATCTTCCTGTCAGACTTGGAATAAAAATAATAGACCGCGCCGTAGATGATGATCATGAAAGTGATCGCCATCGAAAAGACCGTATGAGTCTTTACATAAATGAACCAGTTAAGAGCTGACAGGATGATCGCCAAGACAGGATCTAATGCCCTCTTTCTCAGATAGAGCAGCTCAAGGCTCATAAAGAGCAGGTTATAAGATGCCCTGTTGACCCAGCCGTAACCTAAAAAGCTCCTTATTCTGTCAGGCTCAACTACTTCACCGCTTCCCATGATTCCCGCCAAAGCGAGAGAAAGATATATAACGAAGGTCGTCGCCTGGATAGCAAGGAAGATCTTAACGATCTTCTTAAAATCAGTGTTTACTGCTGTCGCTATCAGGACGAAATAGAAAAGCGGGAGCTTCTCGGGGCCCGTAAACATGGCATATACAGAGAAAGCAAACATAATGCCGACCGCAAAGAGGACATTATGGCTGAATCTTATTACCGTAAAGAAATGAATGAGGCAGAACAGATATGCCCCGTATTTAAGGAGCTTGAGCACAATGAGCATAGGGCTGCCCGATAAAGACCATTCATTAAACATGAAAGAGATCTGTAAGTTCATCGACAGAACATACAGGAATATACCAAGATAGTAAAAAGTATTCTTAGATTTCTGCATCTCAAACAACATGAATACGCTTAAGAACCTCTTCTACTATTATTTTCGAGTTAGACGCAGACTCATAAGTATCAAATCTGTCGCGAACGATCCGGCGCCTTTCAGAGCCGGAGTCAGTCCCGCCCAGGATGTCATCAATAAGGCTTACCAATTCATCTTTAGTCTTAACGATGCTTCCTGCCCTGACATAATCGGCATCATAATAAAATCCCCTGTCATCATCCCTGTACGTGTCATAGTCATACATAAAGTGGATAACAGGCTTATCTCTCAAGACAAAGTCAAAAAAGCAGCTCGAATAATCAGTAACAAGAATGTCAGCTGAAGCAAGAAGCTCCCGGGCATCGTTATCTGAAACATTGATTATCCTCTCAGTAGATGAAGCCCCTTTGTCTTCTCTTTGAAGCTGAACATAATGCTGCTTTTCCAAAACGACCGCGTCATGCTTTGCCAGAACAGGCGCGATATCATCTGTCACCTGCATAAAAGAAAAAGGCTCGGCTGACTTATCCCTGAAAGTCGGCATATAAAGGATCATCTTGCCTGCGCCGGTCTTATTTACGAACTTATCCTTCTCATTTTTGCAGAACTCCCGGTCAAGAAGCGCTTCGTTTCTGGGCTGGCCTACGGATAAGATCTTATCGTCGCCTACAAGGAACGCGGTCCTTATAGTCTTTCTCATATCTTCTGAAGGAGCTATATAAAGATCGCATTTATTGGAGAACAGATACGCCTTATGGCTGATCTTATGAAGAAGCCCTGTCTTTGTATCGGGAGTATCCTCACCTATCTTCTTCCAGGCTACGCCGTGCCAGAGCTGTACCTTAAAGCTTCTTCTGACCCAGTTAAGATTTCCGAGGTCAAGGTATCCCTGATTCATAACAGACACTTTAGCAGTCAGGCAGAGCCATCTTGCGCGGGCAGTATTTCTCTTAACTGCGTTTACACCAAACTTTTCAGCTGCGGAAATATCATTGCAGATCCAATAAGCTTCGATGTCAGGCCTGTTCTTGGCGACATACTGATAAAGCGCGTACGGATTATCTGATACGCGGTTGCCGAACCATGCGCCGAAAACCCACCTGTTCTTCCTTTTGGGAATGACCAGGCAGATAAGGTAAACCAGATAATTCAGATATATCTTGATCTTGTTCATGTATGTATTACAAAAGTCCCAGCAACATTCTCATCTTAAATGATCTTTGTATCCCGGCATCTTCACAGGAGTATTCCTTTACGAGCTTAAACCTGTTAAACCCGCGCTTGTAAATACTTAAGTCAGTGATTATCTTAAGATCCTCATCCTTAAGTTCATACCCGAGAAGCATCTTTGATCTCTTGTCGAGCGAGAATGCCTTTCTTCCGAACCAGATGGATTTCCAGAGCTTGAATTTCTTCTTAAAGCCGTTCGACTGCGTAACGTTGAGAGCGTGAAGCCTGTAGTTCATCGAAGGCTTGGGGTCATATACGACCTTGCCGAAAAGAAGGGCTGCCGTGCACACAAACTCGTCGTGCATGGTAAAGGTGTCATAAGGAATACCCAAAAGGACATCCTGCATGGCCTTATCCCACACCATAGCGCAGCCGTTCGCGGGGTTGCACATCATGACCCTTCTTAAGCTGAACTTAAAATCATCACTTAAAAGATTGTATCCGAGTTTATTTCCATCCCCGTCAACATACTCGATGTTTGAGAAATAGAGCATCTTCTCGGATGTAAGCGCTGCTATGGCACGCGCCAGTTTATCTTCATGCCAGATATCATCCTGGTCGCAGAAAGCGTAGTAGTCTGATTCACCGGCGTTCTTTAAGAGATTGTAGAAGCTTTGTCTGGCACCGGTGTTCTCACCTTCGATAACCTCGATATCGAGTCTGTCGCCCCAGGACTTTAAGACGGATACCGTCTTGTCGGACGATCCGTCATCGCGGCAAATGAGCTTTACAGAAAACTGATCAAGGCCCTTTTGTCCGGCAATGCTCGCAAGCTGCTGGTCCAAAAAGGTCTCGCCGTTATATGTTGACATCAAGATGGTTATCTTTTTCATAAGTATTCTGCTTGCATCAATATAAGAAATGCAGTTTGTCGATCTTGTAACTGAGGTCTGAATTCCTGTCCCGTAAGTATTTAGCAGGGACTCCTCCCCATACGGTCTTCGCAGGAATATCTTTTGTTACGACTGCGCCTGCAGCTACGACCGCGCCGTCTCCGATCTTTACGCCCTGAAGGATTATAGCGCCAGTTCCTATCCAGCAATGGTGTCCGATGTGGACAGGCAGAAAATCAGAAGCGAATTCAGGATCGTCGATATCATGAGATCCGGTAATGATCTTTACGTGTGAGCTGATGTTTGTGTCATGACCCACGATAATTCCGCCTCTTGCGTCAAGCTCAGCAAACCATCCTATGGCCACATTGTTTTCGAGCTTTAAGCCCTTGGGAAAAAGGACTTCCACTCTTCTTGCGGGCAGAGTGTTCTTGCCGATCTTTGCGCCGAGCATCTTAAGCATGAGAAGTCTTAAGTGCCTGCTGGGGATCTTGTTGATCACTCTGTTATTCCAAAGTGTAAAAGCATAGTAGAAAGACTTATGTGCCTTGGACATATCGCCGCCCATGCTCTTATGGAAAATGCGCTTTCCGTCTTCTGTGTATTCCTTGAATGTGTTGCCGTCCTGTACTTTAACCATGGTCAGATGCTCCTGTAGTAATCAATATAGGTCTTGGCAAGAGTATCGAATGAGAATTCCTCATTAAATGTATCAAGAGCCTTGGCTTCCATCTTCTTTTTATCATCAGGATGAACGATCATCCAATTGATCTTTTCAGCAATCGCTTTTGCGTCACCTGCTTTAACAAGCAGACCGTTATAACCGTCTTTTACTATCTCGACCGTGCCGTCTACAGCTGTAGCGACAATAGTCTTGCCGACCGAGAACGCCTCAATGGGTGTCAGCGGGAGTCCTTCCCACAAAGAAGACAAAACGACGAGATCTAACTGCGACATGATATTCTGTACGTCAGTCCTGTAGCCTAAGAAAGTAACGGGAAGATCTTTTGCCATCTCCTTAAGCTTGGCTTCATCTTCACCTGAACCTACGATAAAGAACCCGGTATCAGGATGAGCTGCGATAACATCCGGGACAGCGTTAATGAAATACTCCATTCCCTTCTGTTCAGACAATCTTCCGATATTTCCTACGGTAAACTTACCCTCTTGTTTTGCCTTGCTTATGGTCTCATCTGTAACGACCTCAGAATCAAAAGGCTTTACGGCGTTGTGAATCACCGTAACATCAGAAAGCCCGAAGACATCTTCAAGATTTTTCTTTACCATCTCACCGCAAGCGATAAGCTTTGCGTGCTTATACGCATAACGCGTCAGGGCTTTCCTGTTAAAGAACGTGTTGTGGCTCGTGTTAATGAATACGCACTTCTTATAAAGTCCCGTAAATCTCACATAGAATGCAGCCATTCTGTGCTGTGTGTGGATAACGGTTATATTCTCTTCTTTTGCAATCCTCTTGATCGTCTTCCTGATGTTAAGAACAGTCTTGGGCGACTTGTTCTCAATATCCGGAATGGCGTAATACTTACCGCCAAGCTCTTCAAGTTTTTGTTTATTAAAACCTTCAGCAGCTACTACAACGATCTTGTTGACCAGAGGCTTAAAGAACTCGCACAACTGCAGTACGACATTCTCTGTACCGGCCTGCTGCGTCGCGCGCAGAACAAACATTATGTTCTGTTCTTCGAGTACCATCTTACTGAGCCTTCCTGTACTTCCAGGCTAATCTGATTATCTTGGTATCGTTAACGATATATCTCTTGAACATGCGCTTGGGCTCTTTGAACAATCTGTAGAGCCATTCAAGACCGTGATCTGTCATCCATCTCGGAGCCCGCTTTTGCTCGCCTGCAATAAAGTCGATCGTGGCACCGACACAAAAAGACATCGGGATCTGATACTTATGCATATTCTCGTAGATGAATACCGACTGTTTCGGAGCGCCCATTCCGACAAAGAGAAGATCGGCATTTGATTCTTTTAAGATCCGGTTGATCTTATCTAACTCAGCCTGGTCTTTCTCAAATCCGAACGGCGGCGAATAAGTTCCAACGATATTTAATCCGGGATTCTGCTCTCTTAAGATATCTGCGGCCTTTGCTGCAATGCCTTCTGCAGCACCGAGCAGGAAAACCTTATATCCCTTCTCGGCAGCGATCTTACAAAGATGCGGCATAAGGTCTGATCCGCAGATTTTTTCCTTGATCGGCTTTTTATACCATTTCGCGATCCAGAGCAAAGGATGGCCGTCAACGACAGAGAGCTCTGCGTTATCGCAGATCTCCCTGAAGTAGAGATTCTTCTCCATCATAACGATCTGGTCGACATTCGGAGTGACGACAAAACCTATGGTCCTGTTCTTAACGCACTCTTCAATGTGCCTGACAGCTTCCTCTTCAGTCACATTATCAACGTATGTATTCATAAACCTCATGCGGTTTAATGCCATGCGTTAGTCCTCCAGTGGTTCGTAAGATTCAGGTGTGTAATGGATGACCTGTGTGCCGCCGTCTTCGAATCTGAACGGTACATAAAGGAAATCCTTCATAGCTTCCATAACGGCAGCCTTGTTTTCGGGCTTTACATAGAAGACAAGGAATCCGCCTCCGCCTGCGCCTAAGAGCTTTCCGCCGAGAGCGCCTGCCTCGATGCCCTTCTCGTAAATAGCATCGATGGAATCAGTTGTGATGGCGCCGCCTGTCTGGCGCTTTAATCTCCATGTCTTGTCAAGAAGTCTTCCGAAATCATCGATATCGCTGTGCTTGTCTTCTAAGATCGATTCTGCATCGCCGACAAGAGCATACATTTCCTGGAGCTGCTTTTTCTTCTCGTTGTAACCAGCCTTATTTGCTTCCTGCATCTCGCTCGAAAATCTGGTGAATCCCGTGAAGAACATCAACAGATTCTCATTAAGGAGCCTCTTTCTGTCAGGGTGAATGATGATAGGCTTAACATCATATGTGCCGTCTTTATTGAATTCGATACGGTTCATTCCGCCGTAAGCTGCAGCGATCTGGTCCTGCCAGCCGCCTGCTTCGTTGCAGAGAACTCTCTCAAGGTATATAGCCTCATCGGCAAGTCTCTTCTTATCTGCATACTTGCCTTTGAGCGCATAGAAAGCATTGAGCATGCCTACGGCAAATGAAGATGATGTACCGAGTCCGCTCCTTGCAGGAAGATCCGCATCGTAGATAAGTCTGATCTCGTGCATGTCGAGCATCTTCATGGCATTGCGGATAGCAGGATGCTTCATCTCATCAACATCCGTTACGTATTCCTGTGCTGAATAAGTAACGTGTGTCTTCCAGTCAAAGAATCTCGGAAGATGTCTTACCGTGACATAGCAATACTTATCGAATGTCGTGCTCAATACAGCTCCGCCGTACTCTCTGAAGAATTCCTCCATATCCGTACCGCCGCCGAAAAAGCTCATCCTGAAAGGTGTCTTTGTAATGATCATGCTCTACCTCTTAATTGTCTAAGATAATTCTTACTGCGTCTTTTAATGTGTCAGCCCTGAAATCCGATTCAACGCTGCCGTCTGTTCCGATATAAATTGTTCTGCATCCTGCATTTCTGCCGGCTTCAACATCATTTTTGCCGTCACCTATCATCCACGAAGCCTTAAGATCTATATTGAGATCTTCTGAAGCTTTAATGAGCATACCCGGCTTCGGTTTTCTGCAACTGCATTCAAACTTCAGCTCAGGGATCTCGCCTTCAAATCCCTTGTCGGGATGATGAGGACAATAGTAAAGGCCGTCAATATAAGCGCCTTCATTTCCGAGCAGGGTCTCGAGCCTGTTATGTATCCCGTTAAGCTCAGGGACTGTAACTTCTCCCCTTGCTATTACAGGCTGATTGGTTACAACAACTGCCAGATAACCGGATGCGTTTATCTCTTTTACTGCATCGGTTACTCCGTCAAGCAATTCAAGCTCATTGATATCTCTTAAGAAGCCGACATACTTGTTGAGAGTGCCGTCACGGTCAAGAAATATAGCCTTCTGTCTGTGGCTTAAGTTTTTGGCTTCAACTAAGCCTGATGCGAAATCTTCAGATACCTGGGCAAATCTTTCAGGTGTGCCCATATCCTTAACATATTCAGGACTGTCATAGCAGAACATCTTTCCTGTTCCGCACAAAGGCTTTAAGATCATACGGTCAAGATCGACCTTATAGTCAGGCCCGATCTTATCGCTGTCTATACCGCTCATATCAAGAGCCTTAGGATCTATCACGTGAAGTCCCGCATTGACCCTGTTCTTATAGTACTCGGGCCTTGCATCTTCTTTTGTAAGCCACTTTATAACTTCGCCGTCTTCATCAGCAATAACGATCCCGCTGTCATAAGGATGGCTGTTCGGATGTGTGAAAAGAGTAACGAGCCCGCCCTTGTTTGCGTGGTAATCTGCCATTCTTCTGAAGTCGACATCGAAGACTGCATCAGCATTAAGAAGGAGGAAAGGCTCTTCACCAAGCCAGTCTCTTACTTTGAAGAGTGCGCCGGCATTGCCCAAAGGAGCCTCTTCCACAAAATAAGTGATATTCATGCCGAGAGAAGATCCGTCACCGAAATGGGTTTCGATCTTCTCGTGCATATATGAGACAGTAAGGAGCACTTCCGTAAATCCCTGATCGCGGAGACTAATGAGCTCACGTTCGAGTACGGGTCTGCTCATGCCGTCTTTATCCTTGATCTCGATAAGCGGCTTGGGAATGTCAGGAAATAACTGACTGATCCTGGTTCCTTTTCCGCCTGCCATTATTACTGTCTTCACGATTTGGATCTCCGTATTATTCTTCGCTTCCGAAGAAACGGTCTTCGAGCATCATGCAGAGGCAGTGATATACAGGAAGGTGAAGTTCCTGGATCTTATATGTCTCAGTCTCAGGGACTTTAATGGTTACATCTGCGACAGCAGAAAGCTCTCCGCCGTTCTTTCCTGTAAGGCCGATGACCTTGATGCCGAGAGCCCTTGCTACTACCGTTGCGCTCATGACATTTTTGCTGTTGCCGCTTGTAGAGATCCCTAAGAAAACATCGCCTTCCCTGCCGAATCCGTAGAGCTGCTGAGCGAATACACCGAGTCCGTCGACATCGTTGATATATGCTGTGGTAAGCGCTTCGTGAGCTACGAGAGGGATTGCCATAAGGCTTCTCTCGAGATTCCCGGAAAGATTTTCACCTCTTACGGGATCAATGGCCTTGAGCTTTTCCGCAAATTCAGCAGGAACAGGTCTTGCAGTCATAAAGCGCTTCATGAGTTCGCCTGCGATATGCTCAGCATCAGCAGCGCTTCCGCCGTTGCCGGCGATGAGGATCTTGTGGTCGCTCTTGTAGCAATCCTTCATGATCTCATAAGCATTGATGATCGATTCCCTGCAGCAGCTAAGCGCGGGATATCTTTCGATCAAAGTGTCTACATGCTTCAGAACTCTTTCCTGCATAGTCTTTCTCCCTTTACATTGCGCCCTTGCGCGAGAAGATTACTCCGAATGTCTTGAACATGATCCAAAGATCCAATCCGAGACTCCAGTTTGCAATATACTCAGTGTCAAGCCTTACGACTTCCTCGAAGTCAGTGATCTCACTTCTTCCGCTTACCTGCCACATTCCGGTGATACCGGGCTTAACTGCCATTCTTGCGCGGTGATGGAAATGATACTTCTCATATTCATCAAGCGTAGGCGGTCTTGTGCCTACGGTAGACATTGATCCTGTAAGAACATTAAAGAACTGGGGGAACTCATCAAGGCTTGTTCTTCTGATGAACTCACCGATACCTGTCTTCTTGGTGCCGTCAGGAAGGATCTTATTGCCGATGATCCTCGGATCGAAGTCCATCTTGAACATCATGCCGTCTTTAACACGGTTCTGCTCCATAAGTTCCTGCTTCATGTCTTCAGCGTCCATTCTCATGGAACGGATCTTATAGATCTTTATGTGCTTACCGTTCTTACCGATTCTCTTCTGCTTAAAAAGAATAGGACCGGGTGACTGTATCTTAATGATGGGTCCTATGATCAACATGATAAGAAGCGCGAAAATGCTTCCGATAAGTCCTGCAAAGATATCGAAAAGTCTCTTGAGAAGAGCCTGGATAGGTGTAGCGTAATTGATAGCCGTCGTAAGAACTGTGGTACCGCCGATCTTTTCGGAGAATCTCTTAACTCCTGATCTGCTCATGTTGGGAACATGATAATGCGTAGGCACAGCCATGGTAGCACAGGCATCCATGAGTCTTACAACCTTGGTATCATTGATCGGCGCATTGATATAGACCGAATCAATCCACTCTTTGGCTATAAAATTCGGAGCCTTCCTCATGTCAGTTACAACCGGAATTCCGTGAATGCTGATAACGGAAGAATTCTCAACAAGGACAATTCCTACGATCTCATAGCCCGCCTGCTTATCGCTCAATAAGCGCGAAAGAATCTCCTCTGCCGTGTCGATCGTTGTAACGACAAGCATGTTGTTGCGCTCTCTTCTGATACGGGTGTGCTGGAGTATATATTTCCAGATCATCCTCACGGTATATCCGAAAAGGACATAGAAGACGAACGTAAGACCTAATACAAGTCTCGAATAAACTCCGCCCAACTGTGAAGAGAAGAAATAGATCAGTACTACGGCAAGGACCATAATACTGTGCTTACCATGTTCGTATGCCTCACGCAATTCCGTACGCTTGATAACATCGTGGAGCGAGTTGTTAAGCACGATTACGAGAAGATCCGCAAAGATAAGCAAGATGCCCAGGTTCCTGTATTCGCGCTGCGTATATACCCATCCGTGATTACGGATGAAGTAAGCGAGCATGTAGGATACCTGGAGCATGATCAGGTCAAGCGCCATAAAGTCTATGTGCTTTGACCATCCCTGTGCGTGTCTCTTATACAATTTTTTATCCCCTGTTGAATGTTATTTCCGTAAGCTGCGCCGTCATCAGAGTATGCTTCGCTATGGAGCATGACGCTCCCCATTTAAAGCTTCTGACAACTTAGCCAAATGCAACGCGCGCGGCGGCGACGATTACGGATGTTTAAGTCTGTTGTTACCTTTAAGCAGTAGCCGGCTTCTTGTCGATGATCTCAAGGCCAACCTTTATCTCTCTCGGGCCGCCCATGAAGTCAGCCTTGATAATTGCCATACGCTTATGGCGGTTGATCTTAATGATGTTGCCCTCGAGGCCGTGCAAAGGTCCTCTCATGACAACTACCTTGTCACCTTCAATAACACCGATCGACTCCTCGGCAATGTAGTCATCACCAATAAGCTGATGGAGGAACATCTCTTCTTCGGAAGATATCGGAGTATACTCAGAACCTGTCATAAGGATCTTCGTAAAAGCGTCCATCTTCTTGAGACGTAAGTGCAGACCCTTGGCATCCTCTGTCTGGAAAAATATATATCCCGGGAAAAGCGGCTTGATCTCTTTGGTCCACTTACCCTTCAGATTTTTCCTAAGCTCATACATGGGAACGAAAACTTCTTCGCCATCAGCCTTGATCTCATGCTGAAAGCGTTCGGAAAGCTTGCGTTCATCGCCAGTGCGCACTTGTACTACATACCACATGCAAATATTTTATCATTACTAATAAAATAATTTTAAATAATATATAGGCAAAGCTCTGGTATCGTTTTGTTCAATGTGCAAACAAATTCGGATAAAAATCGGAAAACATGCACAAAAAAGCCGCTGTTTGATGTCAGCGGCTTCAATTACAGTTTGATCTTGCCTTCCTTGATCATCTGGTGGATCTCGGTCATCGAGTATCCGTGTTCAAGGTCAACAAACAAGGGCGCGTGGGTCACCTGCTTCTCCTTTGGCGGTATCGTCATATAGTCCCGGTACTCGTAGCGGAGAGCGCCGTCGTAATCCTTAGGACCCCAAAGTTTAAAGCCTTCAAAATCATACAGAGCACGCTCCGTATAAAGCTCAAACGGACCGTTATATGAGTTATTGCCGCCCCTGGCATCGAGCTTTCTCTTGCGCAACTCTTCTTTCGCAGTGAACTTAGCCCTGTCTCTAATCTTAAAAGGTGTCTTGGTAAACCAGAAATTTATAAGCTTTCCGATGAAGAGCTTTTTGCCTGTATAAGTGGCCTTAACATAGCCTATATCAAGGCATCCGTTAATGAGGTCAAACCTGTATCTCTTGCGCTTTTCGCGCTTATTGTACTTCCTGCCTTCAGGAAGTTTTGTTATCGGGAAAATATCAATAAATACGCCGTGACAGATATCAAGATCGATGTGCTCTTTATGAAGGAATGTCGTGTTCTTATCCCTGACTTTGGCAAAGATATTGGGGCAATTAGGTTCCGTGCTGTAGTACTGGATGATGAGGTTTTCGGGCAGCACAGACGGCGCTTCCCTGATGAAACGGTCGTAATTCGGCAATGTCATAACGATATCGATGTCATCGTCCCAAGGTATAAAGCCCTTGTGTCTTACGGCTCCGATAAGAGTCCCGAAATGGATCATGTATTCGATACCGAGCTTCTCGCACGCTTCATGGATGGCGAGAAGGATCTCGAGTTCTTTATTCTGTAATGCCTTCAGATCGTACATATTATTCTTCGTTCTTTATCTGCCCGGACTTGATCATATCCAATATCTCGGCTTTGGTATAGCTGCGCTCAAGGTCAACAAAATACGGCTTGTGCGTCCTCTGCTTCTCCTTGGGCGGTATCTTCATGTAGTCGCCGTAGTGCAGGGTTAAGACTTTGTCGTAATCCTTAGGGCCATAGAACTGCCTGTCTTCAAACTGATAGAGCGCCCTCTCCGTAAACAGTTCGTATGGCGCGGTGCAGTTGTCGATATAAGTAAAGTCGTTGCCCGGAGTGGCAGAGAGCCTGCGCCTTCTATCCTCTTCTTTTGCAAGGAATTTGGCGCGGTCTCTTATCTTGAAGATGCTCTTCGCAAAGATAAAATGCAGTATCTTAGCCTTTCTGACGCTCGATTTGCGCTTGACCGTATTTACAAAGGACTGGTCAAGACACCGGTTGATTGCGCTGAAACGTTCTTCTTTTTTTAGTTCTTTTGTGAGCGCTTCTTTGTCTTTAACACGAAGCAGCGGGAAGATATCTATGGCAACACCGTGATTGATATCAATATCGACTAACTCTTCGTGAAGGAATGTGGTGTTAATGTCTTTTACTTTAAGGATCAGCCTCGGACAATTCTTCTCTGTACTCCAATGTGCGAGCTTAAGATTCGGAGGCAATACGGCCGGTGCTTCCTTTATAAAGCGGTCGTAATTCTCGTAAGTCATCATGATATCGATGTCATCATCCCACGGGATAAAGCCCTTATGTCTAATGGCTCCGATGAGGGTGCCGAAGCAGATAAAATACTCGATATTGAGCTTTTCGCAGGCATCGTGAACTGCCTGCATTATCTCTAATTCCTTCATCTGTAAGCCGCGAAGATCGTACATCTTATTCCACCTTAGCCTTGTTCTTTTTCTTAAACAAACCCTTAACAAAATTCCATGTTGTATTAAGTATCTCTTTGAGTTCCTTGAAGTTATAGATGATGAGAATAATCATGCATGCTGAAGGTACCAGATACTTAAGGAAATTCAGTGTCGAGAATATCGTAGCGATCGCGAAAACAGTGCTGTTTATAACGAGCTTCGGGATGTTGTAGTCGATCTTCATATACCTGTTGACGTCAACCATACGGTAGATTCCGAGGACAATATAAGATATCGCCGTACCCATGACCGCACCGTAAACGCCAAAGAAATAGATGCACACAAAGTTTGCTATGACGTTAGTAATTGCTGCTACGAACGTTGAGAGCATGTTGTTTACAGTCTTCTTAATTGCGCCGTACAATGCTCCGAAATAGCCCGAATAAGCTGAGAACAAAGCCGAAAGCAATAACAACGGAACGAGTCTCCAGGCCTCCTCATAGCCTTTTCCGGGCGTATAGATCATCATGAAAGGCCTGATAATTATCGTCAGTGCCAATGCGGCAAAAGTCACCGCAACGCTGAACACTTCGAATATCTTTTTAAAGTAAGATGTATCTTTGGTAGAGTCCATTTCCCTGCTCGATGAGATGCCGAATGCCGATTGGAAAACGGTTACAAACACGCTGATTATCGAAGGTATTCTGGATGCCGCAGTATAAAGACCCAGGTCTGATTCGTTGATCATACGCTCGATCATAAACTTGTCCGAAGACTGTATCGCCCACCACGACAGGTTATTCGCGATTAGCGGAGTAGAATACTTGACCATCTCTTTCGCGATCTTTTTATCCCATTTAGCCGTCTTCAGATAAGAGAAGATCTTAGCCGCGATCAAAGTGATAATGACAGCCACGAGCTGGGATATCAGACTGGAGATAAGATATCCTTCGATACCGAACTGGAAAAAAGCAATGAACAGGATATTCGACAAAGCATAGATCAACGTCTGAATGATCGATACTACCGCATATATCATGTTCTTGCTGACAGCCTTTATAAAGCACATCAGTATGCTCAGGAGCACGCTGAGGATTACATACAGGTCAACGTAGATGATGTAAGGCTGAAGTGTTTTATAGAAAACAAGGAATAAGCTCAAAGGAATGACTGCCGCAGAGCCTATCATCCACACGACCAGACCTACTAAAAGCACATCCTGCGGCCGCTCTTTATAGAACAATCCGAATCTGATGACCGAGTCAAAGATTACGATGGAAACGATAGGTATCGCTACCTGCGCAGCCGAATAAACGAGATCGGATACACCCCATTCAGCCGTGGAAAGGAAATACGTATAGAAAGGCACGAGAAAGAACATAATGACCTTGGAGCCGATGCTTCCAAGGGCAAATATCGCAGTGTCCTTTAATAAAGTCTTTACCTTGCCGGTATTGTTGCTAACCTGTGCTTTTTCCATATATATAAACGCTTTACGCCTTATTCAATATATCAATAAATTGTCTGCAGGCAACATCAATGTCGTATCCTACCTGCTTGACCTTGGAAGAATACTCCAAACGGCCGGTTTTTCCAATATCCGATTCAGATATTTTGTCTGCCCAGACCTTCGTCCCGCCGCTAATAGGCAGCGCTTTGACAAGGCCTGTTATATCAAGCTCATCACTTAAGGTGTCACTCATTATGCAAGGAAGTCCCGATGCCTGGGCCTCAATGATCGAGAACGGCATACCTTCCGAAAAGGACGGCAGGAGAAAAACGTCCATGGCAGACAAGAGCTTAGGAATATCATTTCTTATGCCTAAAAGAGAGCATCTTGAAGACAGATCATTATCCCTGATAATGCTGTCCAAAAGCTTTTCATCCTCGCCTATTCCTGCGATTATGAGCTTATAATTCGAAGGCAGATCCTTCATCATGTTGATGATAAACGGATAGTTCTTTATGGCCGTAAGCCTTCCGACTGTGCCCAAAAGGACATCTGAATCTTCAATATTAAGTTCATTTCTGACAGCATTTCTGTCGTCATCATTAAACGTATATTTATCCGTCTCGATGCCGTTATAGATAATGGTCGTGCGGTCTAAAAGCTTCTTATTGCGGTAGTAATTTCTTGCTGCAACATTAGAGCACGCTAAAGGAATATCGATAAACCGGTACATCTCCGGGGCATTGAGTTTATCAAGGACCGTCATTACCACCTTGCGTTTACCGGATGCTTCGATGCTCGATCCGTGAATATGCGTAATAACCTTACAATGGCCAACTTTCTTGGCAATTCTGGGAAGATATATATTGACCTTGCTGGTGTTGTTAAACCAAAGGAAATCATAGTGATTTTCGCTGAAGAGCCCGGTCAGATAAGCCTTGTATTCTTTTGTTTTCGAGACGGGCGGAACGAGATAAAACTTCTCGCCTTTCTTAGTCAATATATCGATATATCTGGAGCCAGACGGCATGAGGAATTCATACTCGATGTCAGCGCCCAAAGCCCTGCTCTTATTGACGATATTCATTATCAGCGTGCCTATACCGCCGACTGTTCTCGGAAGCCCGTCAACTAATATCTTCATCACTTAGCCACTCCTCTGAACAATCTGGCAACATGATAGAAATTAAATACTCCTACCGCCAAAACCTTTCTGGAGAAAGGGATGTCCTTATCATTGTAATAAGCGCGTTTATGCTCTTTGAATTCTTTCTTAAAAGCCGTTCTCTGGCTCTTCTCGTCTATCTCAGGTCTTACACCGTAAAGGCACATTCTGGCTGTCATGCCCATGAGCGCCCTGGCATATAAAGACTCGGACTTTAACGTCAGCTCCTCCCTGTCGGATCTGAGATAATACTCGTAGATCATCTTCCTGAAAGCTATGTAATTAAGCATGTTCTTATCGAAAGGACCGTTACTGATAGACTCGGGATTGTGATAGTAGAAATATTTGACCACAGGAATGTTTACGAACTTTAGGGCCTTTCTGAAGATCTCAAAATTAAAAGGTATATCCTCGCTGGTCTTCCCCTCGGGAAATCTCGAATCACCGATCAAAGAGCGCTTATAAAGGATATCGCATGCGCTGTCGATATTAAGATCAAGGAATGCCTTCTCGACTTCCATGCCGGAATAGATCTTTGTCTCACCGGTCGGCTTCCTCTCCTGCGGCTCATCAAAAGTCACTTCTTCATAGTTGACCTTGGCAAGATCCGCACCGCTCTTCGTAAGATTCGAATAAAGCACTTCGAGGAAATCAGGCGCGATGAAATCATCTGAATCAACAAAAGAGATCAGATTGCCCGAAGCAGCTTCAATACCTGTGTTTCTCGCGCTTGAGAGCCCGCCGTTCTGCTTGTGGATGACCTTAATCCCAGGCTCAGTCTCAGCAAACTTATCTGCCATCTCACCGGCCTTGTCATCAGTGCCGTCATCAACAACGATTATCTCGATATCGGGGTATGTCTGGGCCAAGATGCTCTTAATGCATCTTTCAATATATCTCTCGGTCCTGAAGACCGGCACAATCACACTGATCAGTTCGCTCATGCTTTCTTAAGCCTCGTAAAGTTAAACAATCCGCCGATCGTGCCGACACCGTAACTTACATGAAGTATCAGGAAGATAAACGGTATCAGGAGCATCGGGAGTGAGAAACCGTCTTTTATGATGCTGAATATCATGCTGACTATGGCAAAGAGCCAGTAAAGTCCCCACATTACCGCTGCAAATATCCACCAGCCGAACGCGGCAAGAATAGATGTTGCGACGATAGCAAGTACAAACGCCATCGGTACCAGATGATATAAAGATATGCATCCGGGACAGACTTTTACAGTAAGTCCGATCCAGAAGCCGTTTGCAAACTTCTGACGGATCATCTTCTTTAAAGAGCTTCGCGCATACTGGTATGACACGATCTCAGGATCGTATAAAAGCTTATATCCGGCTTCCCTGATGCGGTAGTGCATCTCATTGTCTTCAGTCCTTAAGAGCTTCTCGTTAAACAGACCTGCCTTTTCAAAGACTTCTCTTCTGTAAGATGCGTGGAACATCGTCTTAACGTAAGTCTTGGTCTCGCTGTGCCTGCTGAAGCTTATGCTGCTTCCGAAGAGCGCATTCTCTGCTGAAAGGAGCATCTTGGACCACTTGGATTCAGACTCTATAAGACAGGGACGTTTGCCGCCAACGACATTCTCTCCTGTCTCAATATTAGCCATTACTTTTCTTGAAAAATCAGAAGGCACATGCGTATGCGCATCGATCCTTGAAAGCACGTCGCCAGTAAAATGCTTGATAGCCACATTCCATCCGGCTGCCTGAATGCGCTTAGGGTTATCTAACACCTGGACATTATAAAAGCCGTTATCTTCAGCCTTGAAATCAAGCATTATCTGCTTTGTCTTATCAGTGGACATACCATCGATAAGAACGACTTCAGTATATTCATGAGGATATTCAGAATGCCTTATATCTTCCAAAAGCCTTGGAAGATATTGCTCTTCGTTATATGCGATTATGCAGATTGAAAGCTTCAGCATCCGTTCCCCTTTGGTTTTGTCTATCTATCAGTATAACCTAAAATACCGCTGCTACAGTCTTAAAGAGAACGCCGATATCCTTAAAAAATCCGAATTCTTTTACAGACTTGAGGTTATACTTCATCTTCTCCGGCAAGACCTCATTAACATAGCCTTCATCTGTGTTCTCATACTTTTCGAGAATCTCGGCTTCGTCCTTATACTCAATGCTTGCGATAGAAGTAATGCCCGCAGGCAAAAGCAGCGTCGCGTTCATCTCATCTGTGTATCTTTTAACGTATTTGACGACTTCAGGTCTTGTTCCCACAAAGCTCATATTGCCTGATAAAACATCGAAAACCTGAGGGAATTCATCAAGCCTGTGGTCTCTTAACATGGAACCGACCTTAGTGATCCTGCTGTCGTTTCCTACCGTAACGGAAGTACCGATGCTCTCGGCATTGTTTACCATTGTCCTGAATTTGTGGATCTTAAACCCGGCTCCGTAAGCAGTGACTCTTTCCTGCCTGAAGAACACCGGGCCTTTTGAGTCACACTTGATCATGATCGCAATAACGATCATGGGGATACCGAGAAAGATCAGCATTATGAGCGCTGCAAAAACATCAAAGACGCGCTTGAAGAAAAGCCCTGCCTTACGCTTGCATAACGCATCGTAATAAGGTCTTACACTATCCTTCCTGAGCTCATCAGGAAGCTGCTCCCACTTAGGAAGAATGAACCATCTCTTGGGACTTAAACTCTTGCCTTCCTGCATCTTACTTACAACGGGATTAAATGATTATTGCTCCGACGATCTTAACGCCTGCATTTGAGATGAGATCGATCTCACTTACGACATTCTTATAAAGGGATACATTTCGCTGTTCTACAATAACGACACCGTCATATTCGGATACAGTCTTAAGAAGATCCGGATTGCTGAATACATCAGCCTTAAAGTCACCCTTAAGTCCGATATTCTTAACAGCTTCTGATGCTACCTTTTTGTCGCCTGTACCGGTAATAAGCACCTTCTTAAGATCTCTCGTAAGATTCTCATAGTTGACCAGGATAAGCTTCTTATTGTTCTCAGCACTCATCAGCGTATCATCATCAGACTTGATATCAAGGCTTGTGACAAACTTGGAGCGCTTAGAAGAAGGCTTCAAAACGCCGATCTTCTTAATATCAGAGAAGACATTGAAGAACTGTGCCTGAGTAATGACTTTCTTGGAAAAGATATAAAAAAGGATCAAAACAACGACTGCGAGAGCGATTCCGCCGGCAAAACCGAGAATGCCGAACTTCAAAGATGATTTGACCGTGCTCATGGTGCTGACTTCATTGTTAACAATAACCGTCTCACCGGATTCCAATCTGTCAAAATGGCTCAGAAGATCAGCTTTGCCTGAAAGTCCCAAGTCTTTTGCAATAGCATCGAGTGAATCATTGTAGCTTACGACCTGCTTCTGCAAAGTCTCGAGTCTGGCCGTCTGGTTGACCTGGGAATCTCTTGTTGAAGAATCGACCTTAACAGACTTTGAGACACCTAATACAGTCATCGTATGAGGCGTAACGGACTTGTTAAGCTCAGTGTGCTGGGTTTTAAACTCCTCGACTACTATGTCAGAAACCCTGTCAATGTACTCCTGCGAAGGTCCCTTGATCCACACATATATAGATGTCGTTCTGTTCACTTCCGTATCAAGAGCTGCTGCATTCGCATCATAGGGCGAGACTTGGAACGTTATAAGTTCCTTGATGTAATCGGGCTTGGTGCCTATCTCGTCAGCATAATCATCAAGATAATCACCGACTTGAATATCGAGGTTGTAAGCAGAGGTCAGGACAGATAACATGCCCAATGAATCGGAATCATTAATTGTGACCAATACCTGGACTGTTGCCTCATATTCATTCTCTGCATTGATCTGCATGAATACGGAATCTGTTATATATATTCTCTGATTCTCGATCTGGCCGTTAACCTTGTCGATTGCCTGAATAATATCTTTTGCTCTGTCGATCTTTTGAATACGGTCCTGATACTGAGCATCAGAATCATCGCTTATTTCCTCACTTATATCAAGAACATCGGATGTCTTAGTGTTCTTAAAGAACTTGTAAGCGAAAAGGACTCCGCCTAATACGATGGCGGCTACGAGAATGACTCCCAATTTTTTTAGGATAACAAAACACAAATCCTTAATACTGATCTTAGATCCGTCTTCTTTCGGCTCCATCTGAATTCCCCTTTTAATATAATAATAAATTATAGACTTTTTGCGTTTTTTATACAAACGAACTGCATTGAGCCGATTTGCATATAGACCAAAGCCATATCTTCGCACATATCGGCAAATTGCCAAAAGACGCCAAATAACCGTCAGCTGCTGCTTATTGTGTTATGATTCATAAAGATAAACAAGATAATTTGGAGGCAATATATGGTTAAAGCCTTAACTCCCGAAGAATACGGCTTTCTCGAAAAGCTCATCTCTATAGAAAGCACAGGATCTTCTCCCGCTGAAGATCCCGATAACGGCACTCTTCCCTATGGTGCCAAGCCCTTTGAGGCATTGAAGTTTTTCCTTGATAACGCAGCAAAAGACGGTATGAGGACCGGAATTATCGATAACCGCGCCGGCTGGTGCGAATTCGGACCCGAGAAGGCTGATCTGATCGGCATAGTATGCCACCTTGACGTAGTCCCCGCAGGTGACGGCTGGACCACTGATCCCTTCACGCTTACGAATAAAGACGGCGTGCTTTACGGCAGAGGCATCGTTGATGATAAAGGACCTGCGGCTGCAAGCTACATCGCAATGAAAAGACTTAAAGAAAGCGGCTATGAGCCTTCCAAGCGCATCAGGCTCATACTCGGCACAGATGAGGAGCGTACATGCTCCTGCGTTGAGACATATGCGGCAAAAGGCGAGATACCTTACTTTGCGATTACTCCCGACGGCGAGTTCCCTGTAATCTATGCCGAGAAAGGCATAATGCACATTAAGATATCGACTGATAAGCCTTCTGCTATCGAAGCTCAGGCAGGTTCAGCAGCTAATATGGTACCTGCCCACAGTTCCTGCACAATCAACGGCATCACATACTCCGCCAAAGGCAAGATGGCTCACGCCTCAAAGCCTGAACTCGGCGTAAATGCTATTTTCGAGATGATCAGGATATTAGACAGAGAGTCTGTTGTATACTCATCTCCTCTTCTCCGCTTCATTGCCAACGAGATCGTCGACAAGACTGCTGCCGAATACACCGGCTGCGATATAACGGACGACTCAGGAAGCGTAACAGCCAATCCTTCCATTCTTAAGTGCGGCGAAGACGGAGAATCATTGACTATTGATATAAGATGTCCTGTAAGCTACAGCATGGATGCTATCACCTCTCACCTCGCAATGACCGCTGCACCTTATGAGCTCACATGCGAGGTCACAAACCAGATGGCGCCTCTTTATAAAGCTAAGGACATACCTGAGATTTCCATCCTTACAGACATCTGGAAAGACAATATGCCTGCCTACAGCGGATATAAGCCTGAATACATTGAAACTTATACTGACCCTATTGCTATCGGCGGCGGCACTTACGCTCGTCACATGCCAAACACAATAGCCTTCGGCATACAGACTCCATGGCAGGAAGACCAGTGCCATCAGGCAAACGAATGCCGCGCGCTCAAAGACTTTGAGACAGACATAAAAGTCTTAACCGAAGCAATGATGAAGCTTTCTGAGAATTGATTAAATGATCCAAAAACAAAAGCGCCGGAATCAGATCCGGCGCTTAATTCTTTTACAGAACTCTTCTGATATGCGCTATGCCAGTAGCTGACGAGAACTTGGATGAAACAACGCCCGTAGCCCTGCCCTGCGCATGTACGTATGTATCATTTCCTACATAAAGCGCTGAGTGCTCCATAGTGCCGTCTCCGTCTCTGTCGAAGCAGATAATATCACCTACCTGGATATCATCGATATCGACCTCGTAACCCTTCCTGGACTGGCTCGTAGCGCCATGAGGAAGACTTATATTGTAATATGTCTGATAGCAATACATAACGAAGCCGGAGCAGTCAAAGCCGTCAGAAGGCGAAGCACCGCCGTAAACATATTTACAGCCGATAAAGCTCTTAATGAATGTAGCAAAGTCTTGTGACGTGTCACCCATCGTTACAGAGCTGCTTGAGCTCGAAGAAGAAGAAGGTGCAGGAGTAGGCTTACTGTCGAGTGTGAGGCTTGCCTTTACATAGAAGCCTGAAGAAGACTTGTACCATCCGTTATCAGTCTCTGCGACTACATCGATGGCTGTACCGACAGACAGTGTGGAAAGACATGTATAAGAAATACCCGGGCCAGATCTCGTATTGAGGGCGCAGCTGGAGTAAACAGTCTTATAGCACTCGGTCTCCTTGTAATCGCTCGAAGAGCTTGAAGAACTGCTGCTTGAAGAGCTGCTCGAAGAAGGCTTCGGCGTAGGAGTGTTCGTTGCCGGCTTAGGTGTCGGAGTAGGTGTATTTGTAGGTGTAGCCGTCGGAACAGGAGTGATCTCAGTCTCAGAGAGATATTCATTACTGAGATATCCCTGCTTACCATCAGAAAGCTTAATAAGTGAATAATCGTCGTTATAAGAGATCCTTACTACCTTATCGCCGATCTTAAGATCTACAACGACCTTGTCAGCATCAGAATCGGGATCATTAGAGCTGTCGATCTCAGAAGTAACGAGCGTGGTATCTTCATTGATCCAATAAGAACCGCCGTCATAACTAACGCTGTTGCCCGATGTTTTCGAGAACTGGGCAGCGATGTCGGTATAAGATGACATGGCTACTATCGTGTAGTCATCAATATTTGCGGAAGAATTGCCGAGGCTCATCAAAACAAAATCTGTATCTTCCTCGTCTAACGCAGGAGCATAAAGCTCTGTAAACGGCGTAGCATCAGGGCCCATAAGCGAAGGGCTCTGGAGAGATACCTCATTAGCTTTACCGCCATCAGGCATGCCGATAGCGCTGACAGCAATACCTGCTGCAAGCACACCGGATAAAACTTTAAACTTCCTTAATTCCAATTCTTTTCCTCGCAAATTAAGCGCCAAAGCGCATTCTTGATTAGATTTTACCATCTAACCTCCTCGAAATAACCGATAATTCAAGCAAAAATCGGGCAGATGCTCAAAATGTCACGAGGTTGTAATGTAAAACAAGCGATAATCCCCCTGCTAATTACATAAACAAGGCAATAAAAAAGCTCCGGCCAACCTGACCGGAGCTGTATAACCTGTTTGCTTTTTACAAATCCTGTTTGGGAACTGTATCTTTATCACTTGTTACGATAACATCCACCGCTTCAAACAATTCTATTTCCATATCTAATGGTTCGTATGTATCCTTCATATATGCCTCCGGTTAGATGTTTTGATAAGCTATTGCAGCCTGATTGTAAAGATAGAATGCTTTCATCAGATTCCTCAGTTCTTCTGTTCTGACGGCATCAGGCTCTCTATTGAGAACATTATATGCATAAGTCATTGGACTATATGTAATACTGTACTCGTTGCTGTCACCTTCAACATATACTTTGATCTTGAAATCATCGTTAAGCCTGTCAGCAGATATTCCGGTGATCCTGATTATTTTTGTATCTCCGGAAACTGACGGTTTCAGAGTGATCTCTCTGTCACCATCGACAAGCTTAAACGTCAGCTTCTTATTCGTATTATCAGTGAAGTAGATCTTAAGTGTTGTATTTGATTCGAGTACCATGCTCGCGCTTGCTGCAGTTAAGCCTGCAGGAAGGATAGTCTTGCTGCTGTCATAAGGCCTGTTGATCATTGAAGCCGTAACGGAATCAAAATCGTAATCGCCGTTATAAAGATTCTTGTTTGCAAGATCATCTGTCTTGTAACCGAAATAGAGCTGTGCATATGCGCCGTAATTAAGCATTGCGGTGACGAGCGGAACTGCATCACTAAAATAAGTCTGGTTCATCAAGATATAATTTGCATAATTCTTTACGGAATACCAGTTGCGTCCGACTCTTTGTCCATTCATATAGAAATCCGCATATATTGTGGAAGTCATGTTCTTGGCAGGAACCTGACAATCAAACACATAGTATGTAACGCCGTCTTTAACAACTTTTCTGGCATCCTTGACATAAATGATCTGTGTTTTCTCGATGTCATCGATACTGAACTCGATGTAATCGCGGTCTCCTACTACATCTTCAGGCATCAGAGTATAGAAATTGACACCGATGTCACCGCCGAGGCTTAAGGTGTAGCCCTTAAAAACGTCTCTCGAAATATCCCTGATCCAGCCTGCATAAAGAGTAACGTCGTTTGTTACAGGGAGACTGAAATCGTAAGCATTCTTAAAATCCTTATCCGTAAACCATCCGATGAATACAGAACCACTAGGACCCTGCGGATCAGGAAGTACAGGTGCCTGGTTGCCTTCTTCAATAACTCTGATATCCGCATTGGTGCCATTATAATAGAAAACATCATAAGCACCGCCGTAAGTAACTGTCGCGTTCGGGAAATAGTTAGCAATGCCATGTTGTTCAAATAGTCTCTTAGGACCAAAGAAATAAACAGTTACCAATTTATCGTATTCAAATGACAGCAAGGACGGATCGCTTGCGGCAGTAATCATATAACCTAATTTGTAACCCAACGTCAGATCGGTAAGATTCGTGCAGCCCTTGAAAGCTCCTTCACTGATTACGCTGGTATATTTCAGATCAATGCTGGTAAGCCCCTTACAATTACGGAAAGCGCACTTTCCGATCGTTATAACATTCGGGAAATTAATACTGCTCAGCTTGGTACAGCCGTCAAAAGCATAATTCGGAATACCTGTCAGATCTTCAGCCAAAGTAACAGTTGTTAATCCCGTACATCCGTTAAATGCAGATCCGCCGAGTGTTGTTACACTGCTCAGGTCAGCTGTAACAAGCGCGTCACAACTATAGAAACAGCCCGCCCCGATATTAGTAGCATGGCTCAGATCGATCGATGAAAGATTATCGCACATTGAAAATGCATAATCTTCTAAATAGAGATCAGCATTACCCAGTATTACCGTCTCCAGATTGCTGCACTGGTAGAAAGCATTCTTGCCGATGTTTTCAGCGCTGCTCAGGTCAACACTTACAAGACTTGTACAACCCCTGCAGCACTCCTCATCGATCGCATAAGCTTTGCTGAGATCGAGACTTGTAAGACCGGAACAGTTCTTAAATGCATACTTATCGATATCCGTTACTTTAGCAGTTGAAGTAACAGTCGTTAATCCGGAACATCCGGAAAAAGCTGCATATCCGATAGACGTAACATTGCTGAGATTAATTGCAGTCATGGTTTTGCAGCGGCTGAATGCAGAATCTCCGACAGAAGTACATTTGCTCAGATCCACGTTTTTAAGCGATTCAGCTCCGTTAAAAGCATCGTCGTTAACTTTAGTAACATTTCCAAGGTTAATATCCTCAAGTCTTGTGCACTTGTAGAATGTCATGAATTTGATCTCAGTAATATCAGCCCCCAAAGTTACAGACTTAAGCGAAATGCAGTTGCTGAAAGCACTAATGCCGATAGATTCGCAGCTGCTCAGATCAACAGAGCCCAATACATCGCACATAAGGAACGCATCATCATCGACAGTAACTATATTTTCTGTGTTGATAGATTCCATAGCCCTGCAGTTATAGAATGCACGGTTACCAATAGAAGTACAGCTGTCGCCTAACGTAACTGATACAAGATTCTTGCACTCAGCAAAAGCTGAATTCTCAACAGACTCTAATTTGCTTAAGTTAAGCGTTGTAATACCATAGCACTTCTGGAAAGCAGAAGATCCGATACTTTTAGCCTTTGACAGGTCGACATTGGTTAATGACTCGCAGTCATAGAAAGCGTCATATCCGATAGTCTCAATATTACCCAGATTAATAGTAGTCAAACTTTTACAGCCGTTGAAAGTGTTCTGCTTGATCTCTTTTAGGCCGCTTCCCAAAGTTACAGTCTCAAGCGAAGTACAGTCAGAGAAAGCCTGATAATCCATAAAAGTAACATAACTCAGATCGATCGATGTTAAGGCATAGCATCTGCCAAAAGCAGTTGTGCCAATCGAAGAAACTTTACCGATACTGACGGATGCAAGGCTATTGCACTCAAAAAATGCGTTGAAGCCTATTGTAGTTGCATTAGGGCTTAAGTTGGCAGCAGTAAGACTTTTGCAAAACTCAAAAGCTCTGTCACCGACAGAAGTAACATTTTCGAGATTGATGGAAACAAGCTTTTGGTTTCCTTCAAAAGCTCCGTAGCCGATGGTTACAACATCGCTGCCCAAGGTGACGCTCTCGAGATTTTTAAGTCCGTCCAGACCATACTGAGGGATCTCGGTTATGCCGCTCCCCACTACTACCTGCTTAACATCCTCTTTAGTCCATTTATCATTTGAAAATGCCGTGCTGCTGGTAATCGTCAGCAAGCCGTCATCTGATAATGTCCATCCGTCTCCGGATTCTGCAGCATTAACAGTCTTAGCGAAAAGCGCAAAGCCTGCAAAAGCGACAGCAAACGCCAAAACGAGAACTACGGCAAATTTCCTGCCGGTCTTAAAAACGTGTGTCATATTGAATCCTCCCGAAAATAGTACCCCAAAGTTTCCTTTTGTCATTATACACATAATATGTCTGATATAAACAAAAAATAATAAATTATGTCCCACAATCTGACATACACTTCAAATAAAACAAATAATTCGCTAAGGACACTAATAATCTAAACTAAAAAAATAACCTCCGCACTACTGCGGAGGTTACGATATCTCAAGTTGGTGGCTCACTGGAGGTTCGAACTCCAGACCCCTTGATTAAAAGTCAAGTGCTCTACCGGCTGAGCTAGTGAACCATTTGGCTGGGGTGGCAGGATTTGAACCTACGAATGCGGGAGTCAAAGACCCGTGCCTTACCCCTTGGCTACACCCCAGTGATAAGAGGCAATTTTAAAAATTGGGGTGGGATATGGGATTCGAACCCATGATATCTAGTGCCACAAACTAGCGCTCTAACCAACTGAACTAATCCCACCATGACAGCCAATTGCCTTGAAATTATAATGTTTAGGTGTTTTTAAGTCAAGCAATTTATTGCCACCTTTAATAAAGATGTATATTATATACGTTCGTTACTTGTTTTAATCAGTTGACTATAGTTTAAAGCAAGTGTATGATGTGCGAGATTATACAAGATTTTGCATAAATATTCACAACCAGAGATTGTTGAACAAGAGGTAATCATATGGAAGAAGAATTAACCAAATCCTATATAACAATGCCTAAGGGCTTTAAGGCTAACGGTGTATCCGCAGGCATGAAGTGTGCTGATCCCGCTAACATCAACGAGAATGATCCCAAGTCATCTTACCTGGACGTAGGCATGGTCTACTCCGATACATTATGCAATGTCGCAGGCGTTTATACTTCCAACCTGGTAAAGGGACATTCGCTCGTAAGATCCATCGATATTATCGAGAACAAGGGCAAGGCTAAGGGCATAATCGTTAACAGCAAAGTCGCTAACGCAGGTGTCGGAGTTGTAGGCGTAGAGGATGCTGCTAAAGTTGCTGAATGTGCTTCTTCCCTTCTCGGATGCGATCCTTCCGAGATCCTGACGGCTTCTACCGGCGTTATCGGTTCACGCCTCCCCCTTGACAAGATGCTTCCCGTCATCCCTTCTCTCGTTAACGGGCTTTCTTCTTCAGAAGAGAACGCTCACAACGCTGAGTATGCAATGATGACTACAGATACAGTCCCAAAGGAAGTTTCCGCACAGATCGAACTTACTGACGGCAAGACAGTTACGATCTCCGGCATGGCTAAGGGCTCCGGCATGATCCACCCTAACCTCGCCACAATGATCTGCGTCTTTACGACTGACTGCGGAATCGAATCAGCATCTCTTAAAAAGATGCTGCAGAAAGCTGTTAAGTATACATTCAACAGAGTTTCCGTTGACGGCGATACATCTGTCTGCGATATGGTCATCGTGCTTGCAAACGGAGCTTCAGGCGTTTCCGTAGAAGAAGGCAGTGAAGATTATAAACTCGTAGAGAATGCTCTCTGTGAGCTCTCTGAGGACATTGCAAGAATGCTCGCGGCTGACGGCGAAGGAGCAACAAAGTTCGTTGAGATCGAAGTTCACGGTGCCAAGGACGAAAAGGACGCAAAGCTTATCGTTACTTCCGTTGCAAGATCTCCACTTTGCAAGACAGCATTCTTCGGAGAGGATGCAAATATCGGACGTATCCTTACAGCAGTAGGTTATTCCGGCGCCATGTTCGATCCCGAGAAGGTTGACATCAGGCTCTCCGGACTTCTTATGTATAAGGACGGTGCAGCCGTTGATTTCGATGAGGAAGAAGCGTCTAAGCTCCTCGCTGAACACGATATAAAAGTCGACATCACTCTTTACGAGGGTGACGCTTATGACAGAATGTTCACCTGCGACTTCTCATATGATTACGTAAAGATCAACGGAAGCTACAGAACCTGATAATTTCTAAAATCGAGAATCAAAGCCCTGCTACGAGCAGGGCTTATTTATTGGCAAAATCATCCCATTATTCCGTAAATTTACCTCAGGGATGATTTTTCCTTTCAAAAATCATCCTAAATTCATATTTACCTGCTTTTGAGATGACTTTTCGAGCATATAAAATTGCTTTACCTAAAGTGAGTTCTAATCAGATAATCAATAAACTCAATATCCAAAGGTGTTTTCGATGTCTCCATAGAAACGAAAAGCCTGTCGCCTAAGTAAATTCCCTCTTTATTGTAAGAATTGATTCTCTTAACCATATTCTCTGCATACTCCGGATTATCAACCATACCGCAATGTTCATGATAGAGAATCTTTTTATCGCTCAATCTTAAAATTGAAAAATCAGGATGTAATATCTCGTTGCCAACCAATATAGGACATTCATACTTATAAGGGATTCCGTTCGCCCATAGTCGATCAGCAATTATCATTTCTGATTTTGATCTAACGCGATCGCCTTTAAGCGTGGTGTATTTCGGTGAATCAGCCTTAAACCCAGGGTGATCATAAGGAGCATTGAGCCATTCATCAACAGAAATATCGTCACCCAGAATAATAGGCTTAGCATAGAGCTTACGTGCTTCAGGCAGATTATTAAATAAATCCTCAGCCACACAACTTGGATAACGATTCAACATGTTCTTCAACAATGACAATTCTAATTCAGATGCGGAAATAACGTCATTAATATATCCTTTTTGGATAAGGGCCTCTATTGTATAACTATTCTTCTTACCCAAATATCGGCATCTGGTGTCATCATTAATGTAGTAATAGTATGGTTTGTTATGCCGATGTTTTACCCAAATCTTCCCTTCAGGATAAACGCTATCAGCATTCTTAAGTCTATTAATTGTTTCAGAGAGCAATTTGCATCTGGCATTTAATACGTCTTTAATACAAAACGTCACACAAATTGCCTCCTTAGAATCAAGTAGTCTAATTATATGATCACAGCGATTAATTTTGAATTAAATGCAAGAATGTTGAGACTAATCTTAAGTTTTGCTTGAACACCTAAAACGCTTAGATTTACAAAGTCATCCCATTGTCTCGAAAAAGAACCTCAGGGATGATTTTTCCTCTCAAAAATCATCCTAAAAACCAATTAACCGGCTTTAGAGATGACTTTCCAAACCAAAACACAATAAAAAACGGCTCCCATTTACGGGAGCCGCGAATTTTAAGTCTTTATAAGAATTACTCTTCTGTCTTAGCTTCCTCAGCAGCCTCTTCCTTAACCTCAGGCTCCTTAGGCTCAACCTTAACAGCCTTGGATGCGAGATACTCGACTGTCTTACGAGCGCGGATGGAATCCTTGATGAATGCGGAATCTTCACCGATGGACTTCTTAACTTCCTCTACATCGATCTTGTAGTTGTTAGCGATAGATGTGAGCTCTTCGTTGTAGTCCTCTTCTGTAACCTCGGGATCGATCTTCTCTGTGATCTTCTCAATAACGAGTGAAGACTTAACTCTTACTCTTGCCATAGGCTCAAGAGACTTCTTGAAGTCGTCCATGCTCTGGCCAACATACTGGAGATACATATCAAGACCGATGCCCTGGTTGGACATACGAGCTGCCTGATCGTCAGCCATCTGCTCTACTTCGTTGTCGATCATGGACTGAGGGATGTCGATCTCGCAGTTGTCGCATACGGCACGGACTGTCTCGTTCTCGAAGCCGGCCTTGTTGTCCTTGTCAGCTCTCTCCTGCTGCTTAGCTCTTACGTCAGCCTTGAGCTCATCAAGTGTATCGAACTCTGAAACGTCCTTAGCGAACTCATCGTCAAGCTCAGGAACGATCTCTGTCTTGATAGCATGGATCTTAACGTTGAATGCAGCGTCAGCGCCCTTCAAGTCTTCTGCGTGATAATCTTCAGGGAACTTAACTTCGATAGTGAATTCCTCACCTACGCTGTGGCCTGCGACCTGCTCCTCGAAGCCGGGGATGAAAGACTTGGAACCGAGCTTAAGGTTATAGCCCTCGCCCTTGCCGCCTTCGAAAGCGACGCCGTCCTTAAATCCTTCGTAGTCGATCGTAACTGTATCGCCTTCCTGAGCGGGACGGTCCTCAACTTCCTCGAGGGAAGCGTTTCTCTTTCTCATGCGCTCGATCTCAGCGTCGACGTCCTCGTCTGTAACAACGAAATCCTTGAAAGGAACTTCAACGCCCTCATACTGGCCAAGCTCGAATTCAGGCTTAACGTATACTGTGATAGTGTACTTGATGCCCTCGTCGTTGATGTCAGTAACATCCATCTCAGGTCTGGAGACTACCTTGAGGTCGTGCTCCTTAACTGCTACGGGATACTGCTCATTAGCGATCTCATTCATAGCGTCCTCATAAAGAACGCCCTCACCGTAATACTGGCAAACGAGCTGATAAGGAACCTTACCCTTACGGAAGCCCGGTACCTGGAAGCGGTTCTTGTTCTTAGCGTAAGCCTTCTTAAGGGCCTCACTCCACTCTTCCTTATTAGCCTCAAGGCTGATTACTACCTGTGAGTGCTCTTTCTTCTCAATTGTGGATGCCATGTTATATCCTCCAAATAATTATTAATAAGATAATAGCCGAGTATGAATTGTATCACAGCGCGGCGAAGAATTGCAATATTATAATACGGTAACTTGAATGCCTTTAAGGACATCCATTGTTGCCTGATGAAGATCAGGAGCAAAAGATGCCGTAAGCGACGAATCTACGATTATCTCAGCCTCGGGGCAAGAAGCCTTGGCAATTACCGCATTAGATACCACGCAGATATTGGAGACAAGTCCGCAAACCTCGATAGCGCTTATGTCTGCGGCATTTTCCTTCAGGTATTGAGCAAGGTCCATGCTTCCGAATGTGGGCTTCTCGAAGGCTTTCTTGTCAGAAAGCAGATCCTTAAGCTCATCACAGAGGCCCCATCCGTCAGATCCCTTGATGCAATGAGGCACCGGCAGGTTCTTGCCTTCCTGTGTCTCCATGTAGTTCTCGAAATGAGTGTCCAGTGTATAGACTACCTCATCGCCTGCTTCTTCAAACGCCTTGATCTTAGCAGCAATTCCGGGGATCACCTTTTCCGCGCCTTCAAAGCCCAAAGCGCCGTCAATGAAATCCTTCTGCATGTCAACAACAACGAGAATCTTACGCATGTCTCCAGCCTCCTTGTTTTTGGTTATAAAAAAAGCTGCCGCGATTTGCAACAGCTTTGTATCTGGCGCGCCTAGCAGAGCTCGAATCCACAACCTTCTGATCCGTAGTCAGACGCTCTATCCAGTTGAGCTATAGGCGCGTATAAAGCATTGGTCTCCCAATAGCCTATTAATAATATTACTTGCCGCCTTGAATGTCAATCTTGTTTTGGTTAGAATACTTTTCGAAATATTTTAGACCAACAGGAGTCTTAATTGAGCACTTATAATCCTGACAACCAGCTTATCAAGGAACTTGCCCTCATCAACTGCAGAGAGCTTGGCGGAATGCCTTTAGCAGGCGGAAAAACCTTCAGGTCTGGTCTTTTCATAAGGTGCGGATCTCCCGAATGGCTTACCCCGGAACAGGTTAAGGAAGTCAAAGACTACGGCGTTAAGGCTGTGATTGACCTTCGCGCGCCCGAAGAGATCGAACAGACAGGAAATCCCTATAAGAACGATCCGGATGTTAAGTTCTACAACATTCCCCTCTTCAACGGCAATCCGAACGACACCAAAGACGCAACAATGGACTTCATCCGCACTCATACCCTCGGTGATTACTATGTCATCATCGCAGAAGAAATGGCCGATAAACTGGTTGAGATCATGCGCATTCTCCTTAACAGCGACTGTCTTACGATGTTCCATTGCGCTCACGGCAAGGACAGAACGGGCGTTGTAGCTGCTCTGCTCTACCTTATCTGCGGAGCTTCAAGAGAAGACATCGTCAACAACTATAAGGTCTCATACGAATACTTAAAGGAATTCATGGTCCCTTTCATGGCTAAGATGCCTGACGATCTGAAGCACTGCTTAAGATCAGATGCTCACAACATGGAGACATTCCTGGACTATATCGACAGCAAATGGGATGGCGATACCGCAAGATTCCTTTGCGCTAACGGACTTACCACGGAAGAGATCGAAGCCATCAAGGCCAAGTGTATTGCGGGTTAAGCTAAAGTCAGCCGACTGCTTCGCCCAGTCTGATTCGCGTTACGTTTCCGAAATCATCGAATTGGAATGACAAAACGAACTCACCGTCTCCGTTCTGGAATGAGGCCGTGAAATCACATTCATCGAACATCGGATAGATCAAAAGAAGCTCAGATACATTCATTCCGATAAAGAGCTCCTCGCCAATCGTAAACCTGTCATCCTTACGCAGAACTATCGAAGACAAACGTCCGGTCGTCCATTCATAGTCCTTGTCCAGCTCGGCATTAAGCCTGATCGTCATGCCGCTGTATGTAAGGATAACGACGTTCTCGTCATAGGAAACGATCACGGGCTCTCCGAGGAGTGCGATTATCTCTTCTTTTGTATAAGTGGAACCCATTCTGAGCTTGCTCTCACCGTCTCCGAAGAAACGCAGTTCGTTGATGATTACCGGTATATCATCCTGCACATAGAAAGAGCCGTCACGCTGAAGCCTGAGCTCGACCTTCTTGGAGAAGATCTTATCACCTTCGCCGCTGAGGACTTCCGGAATCACATATGTGATGTGTGTCGGCGCGAAAAGCTTCAGCTGGTAATCGACCATATTGGACTTGACCTTCATCCTGTAATAGTCGGCTATGTAATTTGCCTTTGCATAGATTACGGAATTCATGTAGATATCAGAGTCGTATGTCGATTTGATGATCGCTTCAAGGCCGTCGATATTGCCGTCATCGATCATGTCAAAATAGTGATTGATGTAAGAATATGCAAGCATGGAATCAGTAATGTACCGGCCCGCCATGGCATACTTGTCGCCGTTTTTCGCGATCGTAAACCTTACAGGCGAAGCATTCGGATTCTTGTCATCAGAATAGCAGAGCTCTACAACATCCATGTCGCCGTATACATCAAGTGTCTGGAAATCGTTATCAGTTCCGTCTATTGCTGCAAAATACTGCTGCTTGTCTGTCTCGTTGAGGATCCTGAAAGAATCAGCGGTGCCGTGCTCCTGCGAACACTTCCTCAAAATCGAACAATACTCGGAAAACATCGAATAAGAAAGACCATTGAGCTGGCTTGAAGGCAGCTTGTTATAACTGTCAGCGACATTTCTGTCGCTAAGTATCGCATTGGTCATGAGTCTGGCAAGCTCAGTCTCAGACAGAGAGTTGAGGGATACATTAAGTCCGCTCGAGAAGAAGTCAATGATCTTGCAGCCCGTAAGACTGAACGCCATACCGGTTATAAGAGTAGCGCACATCAAAACAGCAAGGGTCTTTTTCGCAGTCCCTTTGAAAACTGACTTAAAGCTGTCTTGGCGCTTCTTCACTCTTATTCCTCTTTATGTCTCTTAGCCTGCGCCTCGAAAAGCACAACGCCCGCAGCGACTGCGGCATTAAGGCTGTTTACGTGACCTGACATCGGTATGGATACCGTAAAGTCACAGCACTTCCTGACACCGTCTCTCATTCCGTCGCCTTCACTTCCGATTACCACTACAAGATTACCCGAATAATCGGCATCGTGGTATTCGTAATCGGCATTCATATCAGTACCGCAGACCCAGAAATTCTCCTTTTCCTTGAGCCTTGTAAGAGTCTGGGCAAGGTTTGTAACTCTTGCTACCGGCACATATTCTATGGCTCCCGCGGAAGCCTTTGCGACGGTCGAATCGAGCGTTACCGAGCGTCTCTCGGGAATGATGACTCCGTCAACGCCGCAGCAATCGGATATTCTCAGGATAGAACCTAAGTTATAGGCATCCTTGATCTCATCTAACGCTACAAGGAGAGCTGCTCTTCCTTCATCCTTACACTTGCAAATTATCTCATCAAGATCGGCGTAAGCGTGAGGCGCAACTGAGGCAATAACGCCCTGATGGTTATGAGTGTGGCTCATCTTATCAAGGACCTGTCTCGTCGCTCTGGTAACGATTATTCCGCGCTTATTTGCTTCATCAAGGATCCTGATAAGGCCGTGGTCTAAAGTCTTTTCTCCTTCGGGCTTCAAGAGCCAGATCTTATTGAAATCCCGGCCTGCGGCAAGCGCTTCGGTTACTGCGTTTCTGCCTTCGATCTTATCTGAGGAATTATCTCTTTCCTCATCTTCGATCTCGCGGCCGCGCTTATCAAAAGGCCTGTCGTTATTGGGTCTTACGGGTCTCTTGTTCTGATTAAAATGTCTTTTGCCTTTATCCACTTCTTACACCTTATCCTGCTCTTGTTCCTTTACTGCCACTCCGTCACAGATATCGAAGCTCTTATATATCAGGTATTCCATCCTGGGCTCTTCGTTGTTGAGGAAGAGATATCCCAATAAAGCTTCAAAACCCGTGGCGTACATGTAGTCGGCATGATTGGCATTTTTCGAGACGGCGTGAGGATTGGAATTCTTGCCGCGTCTGAAATAATCAGTCTCTGTCTCAGTCAGTTCATCTGCAAGCACTCTCGCGCTCAATGCCTGGGCTTCGGCAGATACATAACGTACCGTGTTATTGTGCATCTTGTTGTTGCTGCCGGCACCCAAAGTAGCCGACTTGCATCTGGCATAGACCTCATAGATCGAATCACCGATATAGGCCAGCACCAGTGGAGAAACTTCTCTTAAATCCTGCGCAATAAACGGTTTGATCATCAGTTTGCCTTCTCGATCTTGAAGCCGCCGGGAACATCCTTAACGGTATATCCCTTTGCCTGGATCTCGTCTCTGATCCTGTCAGCTTCAGCATAATCCTTTGCTTTCTTTGCTTCTGCTCTCTTGTTGGCAAGATCCCGGATCTCTTCGGGGATCTCGTCTTCGAGGTCTAAGAGGATTCCGAGAACGCCTGTGAGCTCAACGATCTTATCTCTTGCCTGCCTGAGGCCTTCTGCTGAGACCTTTCCTTCCTGTGCGGAAGTATTTACCTGACGGACAAGATTGAAGATATCCGTGATCGCATCAGCACTGTTAAGGTCATCATCCATATGTGCCTTGAAGCTGTCAGTTGCAGCAGCTACTGCATCAGCGAGAACTTTGTCTGCTTCGGCATCACCTGCAAAGCTGCCGTTTGCGAGAACGAAATCAGCATTTCTTACGCAGTTGGAGATCCTCGCAAGGCTCGTTTGTGCAGCTGCCAGAAGCTCATCGGAGAAATTGATGGGGCTCCTGTAGTGGCCAAGGAGAATGAAGAATCTGATTACGTTATAAGGATACTTCTGAGCGATATCCCTGATCGTGAAGAAGTTGCCCAATGACTTGCTCATCTTCTCGCCGTCGATGTTAACGAAAGCATTATGTACCCAGTAGTTGCAGAAAGTGCAGCCGTTGGCAGCCTCTGACTGGGCGATCTCATTTTCGTGGTGCGGGAAGATAAGATCCTGTCCGCCGCCGTGGATATCGATAGTATCTCCAAGATACTGCTTGATCATGGCAGAGCACTCGATGTGCCAGCCGGGTCTTCCTTCACCCCAGGGTGATCCCCAGAAAGGCTCGCCTTCCTTCTTAAACTTCCAGACAGCGAAGTCACCCGGATTCTTCTTGCCTTCGTAAGAAGCCTTGCGCTCACCGCCGCCTGCTTCCAGTTCATCGAGATTATAATGTGAGAGCTTGCCGTAATCAGCCTTCTTGGAAACGTCATAATAAACGCCGTCACCTTCGATGACGTAGGTGTAGCCCTTCTCTTCCATAGACTTGATAAGGCCGATAATAGCCTTCATGGAATGAGTGGCTCTGGGCTGGAAGCTCTGTCTCTTGATATTAAGGCCGTCAGCATCAACGTAATATTCCTTGATGAACCTGTCCGCAAGCTGCTCAACGGTAATGCCTTCTTCATTGGCGCGCTTGATCATCTTATCGTCGATATCGGTGAAGTTCTGTACGAACGTAACATCATAACCGGAATACTCGAGATATCTTGCCAATGTATCGAAAGTAACAAACGGTCTTGCATTGCCCAGGTGGAAATAGTTATAGACCGTAGGGCCGCAGGCATACATCTTTACCTTGCCGGGCTCTATGGTCTTAAATTCTTCTTTGGTTCTTGTGAGTGTGTTGTAAAGCTTCATTATCTTTCTCCTTTTTCAGTCAAATCTTTAAGCGTGTCAGAACAAGATTCAACATCGACAGGATCTTAAGTTAATGAACAGCTGATATAAAAAAACAGCACCCGCCGCCTTATCTGCGACCGGGCCCGGAGAAGCTATATTGTAAACATTTTGTCGGTTTTCCATCATTCTCTCCTCAAAACCCCCGAAACAAGACGGACTCTGATTGACACCCGGAAATCCAGGGCGGTGCTCAGGTATCAGATCTCAATAGTCCAACTTACAAGGCTTTACATCAAAAAGACAGGCCCAAGCTCCTTATTACGTCATGTAGGTCCAATTTAGAGGCCGCCATGCTCGAGTTGATTATATTTTAATATAAAAAGCGGGATATGCCAAACCCGCTGTTACGCAAATCGGAATATCCCGCTTGTAGTTTTTGTAGTCAACTTACTGAATTTACATCAGACTTTGAGCTCAACTTCGCTTACATCGAGGTCATCCTTGTGCGCTGCGATCAACGGTCTGACACACTCGTTTAAGAATGCGTCGACCTGCTCGGGACATCGGCCGATGTAAAGCTTGGGATCTCTGAGCTTTATGAGCTCATCCATCGTCATGCCGAACTTCGGATCAGCTGCTATCCTCTCAAGAAGGTCATTGGGCTTACCCTCATTCTTAACGACAGAACCTGCCTGCATGGAAAGCTGGCGGATCTCCTCGTGGAGCTCCTGGCGGTTGCCGCCCTTCTTTGTAGCTTCCATCATGATATTCTCTGTCATCATGAACGGGAGCTCGTCAAGGATGTGCTTTTCGATCATCTTGGGATATACGACAAGACCGGAAACGACGTTTGTGTAAATGCCGAGGATAGCGTCAACTGCAAGGAATGCCTCAGGCACTGAGATTCTCTTGTTAGCTGAGTCATCAAGTGTTCTCTCAAACCACTGCTCTGAAGATGTCATTGCAGGGTTAAGAACGTCAGCGATCACATATCTGGACAAAGATGCGATTCTCTCGGATCTCATAGGATTTCTCTTGTAAGCCATTGCAGAAGATCCGATCTGGTTCTTCTCGAAAGGCTCTTCGATCTCCTTCAGGTGCTGAAGAAGTCTGATATCGTTGGAGAACTTGTGAGCGCTCTGAGCGATAGCAGCAAGGCTTGACAGAACGGTGTAATCGATCTTTCTGGAATATGTCTGGCCGGATACATAGTAGGACTGCTCAAAGCCCATCTTCTCGCAGATCTTCTTGTCGAGAGCAACGCACTTTTCGTGATCGCCGTCAAAGAGATCATAGAAAGAAGCCTGAGTACCTGTAGTACCCTTGCATCCGAGGAGTTTTAACGAAGCAATGGCATTCTCTACTGTCTCAAGATCGAAAACAAGATCCTGAAGCCAGAGTGTTGCTCTCTTGCCTACAGTTACGAGCTGCGCGGGCTGGAAATGAGTGAATCCCAGAGTCGGCATAGCCTTGTATTCGTCAGCAAAATCAGCAAGCTTTGCGATAACTACGACAAGTCTCTTCTTAATGAGCTCTAAAGCTTCTCTCATTATGATGATGTCTGTGTTGTCACCTACATAGCAGGAAGTAGCGCCAAGATGGATAATGGCATCAGCACCTGAACCCTTGACCTGCTTGCCATAAGAATGGACATGAGCCATTACGTCATGACGGCGGATCTTCTCCTCTGCTGCAGCATCCTCATAATCGATATCATCCTTATGCGCTTTGAGGTCAGCAATCTGCTCGTCAGTGATATTAAGACCTAATTCCTTCTCAGCCTCAGCTAATGCGATCCAAAGAAGTCTCCATGTCTTGAACTTCTTATCAGGTGAGAAGATGTACTGCATCTCCTTACTTGCATAGCGGGAGTTCAAAGGGCTCTCGTATGTGTCTTTCATTATTAAAGATCCTCCAACAATTTATCCACTGCTGTGATTTTAGCACAGATCGAGAGGATTCTGACGGCCTTCTCAATATCTTCAATGCCGGGGAAAGACGGAGCAAGTCTGATGTTGGAATCAGAAGGATCCTTGCCGTAAGGATAGCTTGCGCCTGCAGGTGTAAGAGCTACGCCTGCTTCCTTGCACATTGATACGATCTTTGTAGCCGTACCGGGCATTGCATAGAAACTTACGAAATAACCGCCCTTAGGATTTGTCCAGTGCCAGAGAGTATCGAATCCGAGTTCTTCATTAAGCACCTTCTGGCACTCTTCAAACTTCGGACGAAGGATCTTGGCATGCTTCATCATGTGGGCATAGACAGCCTCAGCGTCAGGAAGGAATCTTGCGTGAGCCAACTGATTTACCTTGTTGGTGCAGATAGCCTGGGCATTTAAGAACTTCTTTGCCCATGTCATGTTGTCTTTATTTGCTGCGAAGCAGGAAATACCGCCGCCGGCAAATGTGATCTTAGAAGATGAAGCGAACTCATATACTCTGTTTGCGTGGCCGTAGCTCTCGCAAAGAGAAAGCATATCAGGAAGCTTGCCCCATGTATTTCTGTCTTCATAGAGATGGTGTACTACATATGCGTTATCCCAGAAGATCCTGAAGTCAGGAGCTGCTGTCTCCATCCTGGCAAGCCTGTCGCAAACTTCTTCCGAGTAGACAACGCCGTCAGGATTGCTGTAGCAGGGAACGCACCAGATACCCTTAACGTTCTCATCCTTAACGAGTTCTTCAACAACGTCCATATCAGGACCGTCCTCTTTCATGGGAACGGGAATAAGCTCAAAGCCCATTGTCTCCGTAACTCTGAAGTGTCTGTCGTATCCGGGCGCGGGGCAAAGCCACTTTCTGACTTCTAGCTGTGACCAGGGTTTGGGAGAATCAACTTCGCCAAACACCATTGAACGCATGAGCGCATCGTACATCTGGTTAAGAGATGAGGAATTCCCCATGAAGATATTGTCTTTATCTGTACCGAGGAGCTCGCCGAAGATCGCTCTGATCTCTTCGATACCGGGAGCGATACCGTAGTTTCTGGTATCTTCGTTCTTTGCTGTCTTAAAGCCGTCCTTAAGGGTGTCGTAAATATCGTTAGAGAGGTCGAGCTGGACCGGCGAAGGCTTTCCGCGTGTCATGTCGAGCGTAAGATTAAGTGCCTTGCACTTCTCATAGCGTTCAATCAGCTCTCCTCTAACCTGGATGAGCTCTTCCTTTGTCATCTCGCGGTAACCCTTCATGATCGGCCAACCTTCCTCAAAATGAAATTTTGAAATCTTAATCTTGCATT
>JAEEGK010000091.1_pt1 | contig 203342 bp, 171 predicted proteins | sample 8958771 | NCBI WGS metagenome assembly JAEEGK01 (sample SAMN16246547, study PRJNA631951) | gut metagenome | biome: gut microbiome; feature: rumen; material: SC-attached | host: Bos | place: Iran: Karaj | collected 2018-10 | reverse complement strand
ATTGGTGATTACAGAAAAAGACGGAAAATTCGGCGTTGGCTTCACATATTCGGAATCTGCCAAAAAACCTAAATATGATGACATTGGCATTGTGAACATCCGCGATGCAGATGGAGACCTTATGCCTGTTGCCATAACAAAAGAAGGCAATAAATATACGGCAAGGAGCCTCAACAACATTCCGATTTACTGGGATGACGGCAGCGAAGTTCAGGCCAATGATTTCCTTAAGGTCATAGACCGCCTCAACAAACACACAAAAGCCTGCCCTCACGCATGGAGAAAAATGAAAATCAAAAAATAAATCTATTCAAATGAAAAAAGTCCTATTCCTTACAGCCCTGATTTTATGCTCCTTGGGAGTAAGGGCGCAGAATGTCAAAACAGAAAAGGCTGATTCTGTTTTCATCGCGATAACTATGGATTCTCCTTTTTCCAAATGCTTTGGAAATGTTGATGCCAATAAAGACGGATTGGTAACATTCGCTGAGGCAAATGCCGCAGACACACTTTTCCTGGGATACGGCGGAAGGAAGAACATTATATCTAATCTGGATTTCCTGAAGTATTTCCCTAATCTGAAATATTTCAGCCCGGGAAACACCACAGTTGAAGAATTAGACCTTAGGAATATGAAAAAGCTTGAGGTTCTGGATCTTACCCTTGCCCCGTTTGTAAAGAAGATCACGATTGTAACAGGGTGCTATCCTAAGATAATCTACCCGAGCGGAGAAGGAGATTTCACCGTAACCAGAGTTTATAACCCTGCCGACCAGTCTACCTGGTGGCACTAATTACTCCTGGCGGAGCATCGGTTTTTTGAACTTGTAGCTGAAGATTATAAACAGCAAGCCCGCCACTACAAACGGGATGCTCAGAAGCTGACCGTTGTTCAGAAGCCTCTCTCCTCCGGCAGCGGCAGCAGCGGCAGTTGCGGCAGCGTCTGAACCTTCCTGAGGAAGCTTACAGAACTCAATAATAAATCTGGCTCCGAAAAGCAGCACCAGGAACAAACCGAACAAAAAGCCTCTGTACGGGGCTTTTTTGTTGTCTTTATGTCTGCGATAGATCCAAAGCAGAATCAAGCCTATCAGCAGATAGGACAGGGCCTCATAAAGCTGGGTAGGATGATGCGGAACTGTCTGGCCGTCGCGGACAAAAATGAATCCCCACGGAAGGCTGGTTTCGAATCCGTAAATTTCAGAGTTCATCAGGTTTCCAAGCCTGATTGCCATTCCGGCAAAAGGAATCGCAAGAGCTAGCCTGTCGCAAATCCAGACATAATCTATGTTATACTTCTTTCCGTATTTATGGGCATACCACCATATTCCAAGCAGAATAGCAAAGGCTCCGCCGTGGCTGGCAAGTCCGCCGTGCCATACCTTGAAGATCTCTTCCAGATTTTCTCTGTAATAGCCCCAGTCGTAGAAGAATACGTGGCCCAGCCTTGCTCCCACAAGAGCGCAGATCAGGAGCATATACAACATCGGGTCTAAAAGCTTTGACGGCAGGCCCTCTCTCTTGTAGAATTTTGAGAACAGCCAGTAGCCGAAAATGAATCCGGAAACGAATAGCACTCCGTACCACCTAAGCTGAACATTCCCTATCGAGAAAATATAGGGACTCACATCCCACTTTATTGCCAATAAACTATTTATCATATTCTACTTTGTAAACATTCTTGCAAAAACGCTCAGCGGAATCACCTTCTTGAATTTGTCTTCCAGCACCAGCTCTCCGCAGGTGTATTCCCTGCCGGCATAGTCTCCGAAGGCTTTTTTCAAAAGCGTGTCTGCCAATAAGGCGGAATAGCCGTTGGAGTAAAGGTTCAGAACTACAAACGAGTGCTCCTTTGCCACAATCTTTGAACATTCTTCCAGCATCTCGAACAGCAGTTCGTCTAGCTTCCATCTTTCCCCGTCCGGCCCGTGGCCGTATGCCGGAGGATCAAGAATCAGGCCGTTATATGTATTTCCGCGGCGAATTTCTCTCTTGACGAATTTCAGTGCGTCATCTACTATCCAGCGAATATTATCCAGGCCAGAAGAAGCCATATTCTCCTTTGCCCAATTTACTACTTGCTTTACGGAATCCACGTGAGTGGCCTCCGCTCCCGCGCATTTGGCTGCAAGAGTGGCTCCACCGGTATAGGCAAAAAGGTTCAAAACTTTTGGCTTGGGGCCGAGCATCTGCGAATGATTGTAAATCCAATCCCAGTTGGAAGCCTGCTCGGGAAACACCCCCACGTGCTTGAAAGACGTCAGGCCCAGCCTCATCTTCATATACAGGCCCTGGACATCTGGAACTCCGTGGCGGAAAGCGCTCCACTCGGAAGCTTTGCGATCCGCTCCCTTGTACTCAATGAACCACCGTTCGGGCATCTTCTTGAGCATCTCCCAGGTTCCTACGTCTTCCTTTCCTGCTTTGCCGAATCCGGCTCCAGGATGAAAAACGGTATGGGCCAGCTTCTTCCACTCTGCATCACTCATACTCTTGGACCACAAAGCCTTAGGCTCCGGCCTAGACATTATGAAGTCTCCGAACCGCTCCAGTTTGTAGCCGTCTCCTGAATCTAGAATCTCATAGTCTTTCCACCCTGCCGGGCTTTCAATGGATATGTTATGAACCGTCTGTACCATAGTCTTAACAAGTACAAAGATAAAATTATTAATTTTGCGGCGATTTAATAATTCCTTAATTATGCAGAAGTTTATCGACACTTACGATTTCAAGGGCAAGAGAGTCATTGCCAGGGTTGATTTCAACGTTCCTCTGAACAAGGATTTCAAAGTTACAGACGACACCAGAATCCGCGCAGCCGTTCCTACAATCAAGAAAGTTCTTGATGGCGGCGGATCCATCATACTTATGTCCCATCTGGGAAGACCTAAGGGAGTAGACAAGAAATACTCTCTGGAGCATATTATCTACAAGGTTGAAGAGCTGCTGGGCCAGAAGATACAGTTCTGTCCGGATTGCATGAAGGCAGACGAAATGGCCAAGAATCTCAAACCAGGAGATGTTCTCCTTCTTGAAAACCTCCGCTTCTACGCTGAAGAAGAAGGCAAACCAAGAGGGCTCAGCGATGACGCTTCAGACGAGGAGAAGAAAGAGGCTAAAGCCAAGGTAAAGGAGAGCCAGAAGGAGTTCACCAAGCACCTTGCTTCCTACGCAGACTGCTACATCAACGACGCTTTCGGAACTGCCCACAGGGCACACGCTTCTACCGCTCTCATAGCAAAATATTTCCCTGAGGACAAGATGTTCGGCTACATCATGGAAGGCGAGATCAAGGCCATCAACAAGGTAGTCAACGATCCTCAGCATCCTGTTACCGCAATCATCGGCGGTAGCAAGGTTTCTTCCAAGATTGGCATTCTCCAGAACCTGGTTGAAAAGGTTGACAATCTTGTAATCGGTGGCGGAATGGCCTTCACCTTCGTAAAAGCCAATGGTGGTAAAATCGGCGAAAGCATCTGCGAAGACGATCAGCTTCAGGTTGCCCTTGACATCCTCAAGGCTGCCGAGGAAAAGGGCGTCAAGGTTTATCTTCCTAAGTATGTTATTGCTGCCAACCGCTTTGACAACGATGCTACAAAGATGATCTGCCTCTCAAATGAAATTCCAGACGGATGGATGGGAATGGATGCAGGAACTGACTTCTTGGTTGAGGTTGAAGATGTTATCAATAACTCCAAAACCGTGCTGTGGAACGGCCCTGTGGGAGTATTTGAGATGCCTAAATTCGCTGAGGGAACTCTCCACATCGCCAAGGCTCTTGCCAAGGCCACTCAGGAAAAGGGCGTGTTCACCCTGGTTGGCGGAGGAGACTCCGTAGCTGCAGTAAACCAGATGGGTTATGCAGACAAGGTGAGCTATGTTTCCACCGGCGGCGGCGCAATGCTGGAAAGCCTTGAGGGCAAAATCCTCCCGGGCATCCAGGCCGTTATGGAATAAGCGGAATGGTTCTCAGGCGCAATCTGCAGGCTTCCGTTTCCTCGCTGTTTTCCGGAAGTTTCTGGAGTATCTTGAATCCGTAGTCTGTAGAGCTGTCGGCCTCATTAAATGACGGAGCGTTTTTGTAAATCCTGATGGGAACTTCAGGCCTTCCCTCAGCGATGTAAGCAATGTCGAGGCGCTTGATGTTGTTCTTCTTGTGCCAATCAAGAGGGAATGTGTCAAGAATGTGGTCCATATACCTCATTGAGTTGATGTGGCCGTTGAAATCCACATCGCTGAAATAAGTGTCAACCTCTCTTGCAAGAGTTGCGTCCTCCATCTGGATCCGGATGGGCTTGGTGATTGGAACGTCCATATAGTCAGGATGGTCCGGCGGAAGCACAAAGTCCATTATGGCTCCGTTCTTTATTTCCATAAGGTCTGCAGGATGGCGGGTGGTGGTGTCTATCATCGCCCACACGCTTCTGCCCCAGCCGAGGATTTCTCCAGTGGAGTCTACGCTCATCTTGAAGTTACGATTGGTAAAGAGCGGATGGACTTTCTCCACCCAGGTTTCCACGGCTATGACTTCGTGGCGAGAAGGGATCCTCAACATTTCAACGGCAAGACGTGAGAGAACCCAGGTCTTGCCGATGGTGTTTAGATAATCCGTTCCAAATCCCCTTTCTGTGGAATGGTAGTCCGCAGAACTCAGCATAGTATTCACAAGAAAGCTGAACCTCAGCATCTTGCGGACATTGCACTGGTACTGCTCAATTTTGAAAGTGTATCTGCCTATCTTGGGAAGAGACTGCATTATACGGTCATTATCTCCTTCTCCTTGGCTGCTACAATCTCGTCAACTTTCTTGGTGAAAGTGTCGGTATGCTTCTGGATCTCGTCTTCTGCATCTTTGCAGATGTCTTCCTCAAGACCGTCTTTCTTGAATTTCTTGTGAGCCTCTACAACCTCGCGACGAGCATTGCGGATACTCATCTTGGCGTTCTCGCCAGCACCCCTTGCCTGCTTGCAGAGTTCCTTTCTTCTTTCCTCTGTCAATGGCGGGATGTTGATTCTTACGTTCTCTCCGTTGTTGATTGGAGTGAATCCCAGGTTGGCATCCATAATCGCCTTTACTATAGGGCCTACCATCTTCTTCTCCCACGGCTGAACAATCATGCTCTTAGGGTCTGGAGTGGTGATGGAAGCAACCTTAGGAATAGCTGTCGGCGAACCATAGTAATCCACCATAACGTTGTTGAGAACAGAAGGGTTTGCCTTTCCTGCCCTGTAGGTCTTAAGATCTTCCTCAAGGTGCGTAATGGCGTTCTCCATCTTGGATACGCCCTGCGCGATGTTGTCTTTAGATACTTTGATTTCCATATCGTTTCTTTTTTATTTGTTTTCGTTGCATACAACCGTTCCAACATTCTCTCCTTCCAGCAGGCGGAGAAGATTCTTAGGGTCTGTCATATCAAATACCTCTATCGGAATGTCATTCTCTTTGCACATTGTGAAAGCGGTCTGGTCCATCACTTTCAAATTGTCTGCCAAAGCCTTGTCGAAGGTCAGCCTCTCATATCTTGTAGCTGTTGGATCTTTCTTTGGATCAGCGGTATACACGCCATCAACTTTTGTTCCCTTAAGCAGTGCATCTGCCTCTATTTCACAGGCCTTCAGCGATGCTGCAGAGTCTGTCGTGAAGAACGGGTTGCCGGTTCCGCCCGTGAAGATTGCCACTCCGCCGCCCTTCAGAACTTCCATAACCCTGTCTTTGTTGAAATGCCTTGCAAACGGCTCCATCGGATGCGGTGTATATACCTCTGCCTTTACACCCTCTTCCTCTATGAAGATACCCAGAGCCTTGCCGTTTATAACGGTTGCCAGCATTCCCATCTGGTCTCCCTTTACGCGGTCAAAGCCTTCCTTGACTCCATTCATACCGCGGAAGATGTTTCCTCCTCCAACAACTATTCCTATCTGGACTCCGGCCTTAACAGCCTTTGCTATTTCAACTGCATAAGACTTGATTACATCTGAATCCAGCCCCTGGCCATCCGCTCCGCCCATGGCCTCACCGCTGAGCTTGAGCAATATTCTGTTGTATTTCATACCCGTTATTTGCTATTAACCTACGAATTTAGCCAATAAATGACACAAATGCAACTGTATGATAACTTTGCTTTTCCCAAAAACGTTGTGTATATTGCATCGATTTTCAAATGAAATAATAAAACTACTGATATTTATATGGCTAACATATTTACAACATCTATCGGCAAGAAGGTGATAATGAGCCTCAGCGGATTGTTTCTGATACTGTTCCTCACCCTTCACGCCGTTCTTAACGGAGCTTATCTGCTCCCTAACGGAGCCGAGAATTTCAACGCCGTATGTGAATTTATGAGTCTGGGAATCATCAAGGTGATGGTTCCGGTGCTGGCTTTCGGATTCTTTATCCACATTCTCTATGCCTTCATACTTTATCTGAAGGACTACAAGGCAAGGGGAAAGGAAAGATATGCCGTTACCAACAAGACCAATGCAGACATGGCATCTAAGAACATGGTGGTTCTCGGACTACTTGTCCTGGTGGGAATCGCTCTTCACCTGACAGATTTCTGGGCAAAGATGCAGCTGCAGGAATTCCTTGGCGGAGAACCAATTACCGGAGCCGAGGCAATGACTCTGACATTCAGCCGCTGGTGGGTTTACGCCCTTTACATTGTGTGGTTCATTATCCTGTGGTTCCATCTAACACACGGATTCTGGAGCGCATTCCAGTCTATGGGCTGGAACAACGACAAATGGCTGAAGAGGCTTCAGTGGATTGGCTACATTTACGCCACCATACTGGTGCTTCTGTTCATTGCAGTGGCAACCAAGGCTTTTGTAGCAGGAAACTGCCCTTTGGCTTAAGCTTAGGTCAGCAGACGAAAAGCTCTCTAATGATGCCGTCCGAAATGAAAAACTTTTCGGACGGTATTTTTATTGTGCCGGATTTGTCTAAAGTCAGAAGGCCTTTGGCTTCCAGGGAATGAAGATTAGGAAGGAACTCAGCGATGAAAGCCGGAGACTGCGGGCTGGAGTTTCTGAGGGTTGAGAGAGTTACCCCTTCAGATGTGCGAAGCCCCAGCATAAGTATCTCGTTGAAAATATCTTGTGGAGAAAGATTCTCCCCGCCCCTGAGGTTAAGCGTAGCAACGTTGCACCAGGAAGCAATGTCTGAAGTGTTCCACTCCCTTGCCATGCCAATGAAAGAATGAGCTCCGGGGCCAAGTCCAAGATATGGGATTCTCTTCCAGTAGGAACTGTTGTGGCGGGAATGAAAGTTAGGTTTGCAGAAATTGGAAACTTCGTACTGGATGTAGCCGGCAGCTCTGAGTTTGGCCTGGAGAGTTTTGTACATCATCTCGCTATCTTCCTGAGTTGGGAGAGAAAACTCTCCTCTCTTTTCCATCCTCTCAAGAGGAGTGTCCGGATCGAGTCCCAGCTGATAGGCGGAGATATGTTCAGGATTGAGTTCTGTTATTCTGTCCAGATTGAATTCCCAGTCTTTTAAGGTCATCAGCGGAAAGCCGAAGATAAAGTCCAGGCTGATATTTTCTATGCCGGATTGGCGGAGAATATTGTAGGCGTTTATAGCTGTTTGGGAATCGTGGCGGCGGCGCATCCACCTAAGGTGCTCGTCTTTGAAAGATTGGACTCCCATACTCACCCGGTTCACTCCAATTCTTCTCAGCGATTGGGCGTATTCTTCCGTGATGTCGTCTGGATTAACTTCAACCGTGAATTCAAACTCATCGGGATCGAGTGTGTTGAAAGCGTTTTTCGGGAAAGTGAAGGCTTCCCTTATCGCTGAGACAGCTTCCTGAAGGGTTTCTGGAGGTAGAACAGACGGCGTTCCGCCTCCTATGTAGAGGGTTTTGATTGTCTTTTCGCTCTCATACAGAGGCATAAAGAAATCCCTGCGGGCGGAGATTTCTCTCTTTAGCGCAGGGATGTACTTTTGCCTCAAATTCCTTGAGACGGTTGAACAGAAGCCGCAATAAATGCACCTTGAGTTACAGAACGGAACGTGCAGATATATGCCGGCCATAATGGCTTATTTCAGATGCACCTCAGCTGTTCCGAGCTTGCCCTTGTCTGTATAGGCCTCTGCCGTGTAGGTTCCCTTTTCCAGGTCTCCGCCAGGAGTGAAGAAGATGCTTACGTCAAGCTCCTGACCCTGGTAGTCAACCTCTCTGGATGCGGAGTAGATGAGCTGCTCGCCATTGCAGGTGAATACCTGCTGGCCGCCGTCTGTCATAAGCACTCCGTCCGGATCTTTAATCCTGATGTAGATGGTCATAGGGCCAGTCTCGGCGATGGCGTTTTCCACAAGCGATAGGCTAACCTTGAACTGCTCGGTACGGGAAGAGCGCTCCATACTCTTGCCTCTGCGGTTGAGAGCCACAATGCTCAAACCGCGGCCTCTGACGGTGGAGCCTTCGTCGAGCTTCTTGCTCTGCTCCTCTATCTTCTTGGCCTGGGCTTCGTTCTTGGCAGTAGTTTCCTGAACCTGCTTCTTGGCCTCGGTAACCTCTTCCTTCAGGGCTATGTTCATCTGGTTAAGGGAATCTATCTGCTTGATATACCCGCGCATAATTGATCGCAGAGTACCAAGTTCTTTCTCATACTTGCGCAGCTGTGCGGAGTTGTTTGCCTCTGTCTTCTTGACTTTCTCAATAAGCTCGGCTACCTTCTCCCTTTCTATCTGGAGCTGCGTGTTGATCGTGTCGTTCGTGGACGAGAGGGCTGCGTAGTCCTGCTGTAGCTGGGTGATCTGGTTTGTCAGATCCTCCTTGTCCACCGTAAGTTCCTGAACAACCTCCTTGACTTCCGTCTTTTTGCTCAGCTGTGCTATAAGGACTCCTGCCAATACCAAAATGATGGCAGAAAGCACTCCGATGATGATCTTCAGTTTCTTTTCCATAACACTAGTTTTTGCTTGTCTGACAAAAATAGCAATAAAAATGTTTACTTTTGCCCCCGCACAATAAAAGTTACGGCTATGTTAAGATATATCATACGTTCTCTCAAATGCCTGGTAATTGTAGGCATAATGTTTTCACTTGTAGTGCTAATAATGTTCTACACGTCTGAGCACGATCCGGCCCTAAAGCCTTGGAACCTTTTTGACGGGCAGTGGCTGAAAATCATCCTGTTCTTTGTGGCCTATGCCGCCGTCTATCCTCTAATCGGATACAGCAAGAAGGAAGTGGCTTTCGGCGTCGGCTTTTCTGAAAGAAGGCAGGAGATTGCCGGAGTTCTCCGCGATATGAATTTTGTTGCGGAAGACATCTCAAAATCTGAAAGCGCTGACGTTCTGCGTCTGCATAACAACAGCGGAGTAATCAGGGCTCTGAGACTCTGGGAAGACACCCTCACCCTTACCGGATGCGACGGAATGATAACCATTGAAGGCCAGAGGAAAGACGTTGTAAGAGCCGCGATGAGGATAGAAAGCTATCTGGCAAAGCTTCAGGACAATAATCAAGAACAGCAATAATGAAGGTTGTAAAGAAATATCTCAGCCACATTTCAGCAAACCTGGCAAAGGGAATGCTGGAAAACGCCGGAATCCAGGCCACGGTCCTTCATCAGGATGCGCCTTACGCCGGGATTTCCTACAAGCTGTCTATAGACCTTGCAGTAAATGATGAAGATTACGACAAGGCCGTTGAACTTCTCAAAGAAGCGGAAGAAGGAGAAATGACTCTAGACGAGAAAGACGCAGAGTAAATTCTAGAAACCTTCTTTCATCATTTTCTCTGCCTGGCAAAGTTCCTGGTAGAACTCTTTCCCGAATTTGAATTCTATAGGTTCCCTGAGGAACTGGTAGACTTTTATTCCTTTTTCCTTTCCCAGGCGGAAAGCGTCTGAGCATAGATGCTCGCGGCTTAGCATAAGGCCCGTAAAGCCAGTGCTGAAAGTCTTTAGGCGGATGGGAAATATCCAGCAGCTCAGGGGCTTGCATATTCCGCTGCAGGATTTTTCAAAACCCTTTTCCACGGCGCACCAGGTAAAGCCGTCTGGGTTAATAACCGAATATGCGCACCTGCCGTCTGAAGGAACCAGCGGAGTAACCGTGTCTCCGTCTTTGTCAACAACAGAATATCCCTGAGAACAGATTTCTATTTTTCCGTCCTCGGCAAGGAAAACTTCATAATCTTTGGCTTGGGAAGAAAGGCTTGCGGCCTCTCCTTCTTCCAGCGGGGCTCCGCTATCTCCAACAACGCAGCAGCAGCCTTTGCATTTAGAATAGTCGCAGCAAAAGTATTCGGTGAGTATTTCCGTGCTTACAAGGCACTTGCCAATTTCTATGACCATGCTACTTGATGTCAAAGAAGTCTCTTATGAACTCGTTCTCCTGGAGAAGCTGAAGCGTCGGGATGTCGGCCGTGGTTCCGTCCATTATCACCGTTATGCGGTTGGTAGATGAGATCTCCTTGACAAAGGCGCAGAACTCAGCTTTGGTTATGCCCTTGAGCACTTCTTCCATCGCTGAGGAAATGTCTTTTCCGGACATATACTTCAGTTCCAGAACATCCAGCCAGTAGCGGGCAGAAGAGGCAAGAGCGGCTTTTCGATCTGAAACGGTCTTTTTGATGGCTGCCAGATCGGCTGCGGAAATGTTGCCCTTGGCGCAGGATGCAAGATTGTTTACAATGGTTTCTATGCAGGAATGAACGCTTGCGGAATCAGACTCAAAGATCATATCCAGGGCGCAGATTTGCTCAGGATAGTATTCCAGGCTGCTCTTGACATTGTAAAGCGGAACCTTGTTGTAAAGCTGAGTCTTGAAAATGTTTTCAACATAGGCGTCAAGCATATCCGAAAGCACCAGATTCTTGGCTGTCAGGTTCTTGGAAGAAGACAGGGTAAGGCTGGCATAGCTTCTCGGAACATTCATCTTGGCCAGGAAACGCTTTTCTCCGCGGCCCTTGGCAAGATAGTTAGGAAGCACAATCCAGTTCTCTCGGGCCGAGGCTTTTCCCGGTATTCCGCCAATGTATTTGACGGCAAGATCTTTTACAGAAGAAGCATTGCTGCCGGCAAATACAAACACAAAGTCTGCGGCATTGGTGAATCTGGATGCCAGATTCTTGTACGCGGCCGCATAGTCCAGAGAAGAAACCTGCTCTTCTGTTAGCGGACGCACAGCTTGGCGGTTGGAGTAGCGGTAGCTGCTTACGGAATCGCGGAATATGGCCTGAGGAGATATGCTGTTGTACTTGATGTCGTACAGGGCCTTGCGGTTGTAGATGTCAAATGCTGCCTGATCTGCCCGGCGGTCTGTCATATTGAGATATACGGCCTGGAGAAGCTTTTCCGCAGAAGCCGGAACGGCCCATCCGTCCATCTGCTCAGTGTTCTGGTCTATGCGGGAAGTCAGATTTAGATGATTGTAGTCATACAGGCGGTTCATATTGGCGTAAGAAACATCTGCCGTGGCTCCGGAAGAGAGCAGTCCGTTATAATACTCCTGGCTTCCAAGAGACGTTCCCTTTATCAGAGAATAACCACCCTTGCTGACAGCCCTGAAGAACAGAGTATCTGAAGATTGCGGCACATCCTTGAACACCAGAGTGGCTCCATTGGATAGCACAACCACCTTGCTTCCCATCTGGAGATCCTCCGTTTCGGAAACAATGGTTGAAGCAATCTGCGGAACGGCAGAAGGCCATACCGGAAGAGAGCTTTCTCCAGCAAGAAGCGGCTTGTCCAGCGGCTGGGAATAAGCAGCCAGAAGCCTGTCGGTTGAGATGCGGTTAACTCCGTCCGCCTTAGGAAGGAAGCAATAAATCACAATGTTGTTTTCCTGGTTCAGCGATGCGGCCATATATTCAGAAAGCTTCTTTGCGTTCAGGTTGAAAAGCACCTCCTTCATTATCTCAAACTGCATCTCGGTGCTGGCCAAAGAATAGCCGTCGTAACTGCTTCTGAGGGCTCTTTCCAGATAAACGTCGTTCGGTGCCTGATTTCGGTTGTCGTAAAAAGCCTCCAATTCTTTCCAGTAAAGGTCCTGGGCTTTGGCAAACTCCGTAGCGTCTACTCCGTGGTCGCAGAGCTTCTTTATCTGGGAGCTTACAAAAGACAAGGCTGAATAAATGCTGGAAGGAAGGGTCTCAAAGTTCAGGGTGAGAGAGCTGCTTCTCTCTATTCCCATAAACCGGTCCTTGACGATTTCCAGATTGTATATAGGAAGGTTCTCCCTGAGTATGGCGTCGTTGATCCTGTCGCGGAGAAGGCGCAGGGTAGCATTATCCATAAAGTCCTGGATATACGGGAGATTTGTCTTCTTGTACTTGTCTTTCAGCGGCTGCTTGAGAAGGTTTACGGAAACAAGAGTTTTTTCAAATTCGTCATCCTGCAGAACAAAGGTTTTCACCCCGTCAAATGGTTTCGGATCATACCAGAAGCGGGCGGTGCTTTTCAGAGGCTTTGGAATCGTAGAGAAAACAGACTTTATCTGGGTTTCCATCTTAGCCGGATCTACGTCTCCCACCACAATAACCGTCTGAAGCTCAGGGCGGCACCAGTTGTAGTAGAAACTCCTCAGGTCTCTAGAATTGATCTTGTTTATGCTCTTTATGTCAGATGGTTCTACCTCGTCTATGTAAGGGCTGTCCGGGTAAAGGTCTTTCAGAAGGGCAAATTCCATCCTGTGGGCTGGAGTCCAGCTGTTGAGGATTCTTCCGGCAAGGGTTGTGCGCTCCGCCGCAATGTCTTGCTCCTCCACGTTAATGGAACTCATCCAGTTATAAAGTATCAGCAGGGCGGAGTCTACTGTGTTGCTCCTTTCTACCGGGATATCCTTTACGGCATAGGTCACCCTGTCTTTCCCCGTGGAAAAAAGCAGATTGTCCTGGGTCAGGCCCAAAGTTTTCAGATAATCTGTGATGGCAGACCCTTCAAAGTTCCTAGTTCCCTTTGTTGCAAGCTGTTGCAGCAGCATAAAAGATCCCCTGTTCCCATCTTTTTCCAAGGAAGTTCCTACTTTTTGGGCCACGCAGAAGGTGGCTGTTGATTTTTGGGCCTGATTTTTGACTATGATGTAGGAAAGGCCATTGGAGAGCTTGCCGGTTTTCACCCTTGGGTCGTCCGGAAGTGCAGGAAGATCCTTGGTTTGATCCTGGGCGGTCAAAGAGATCGCTGAGGCAAGAAGGAGAGCCAGTATGTATGCAATTTTCTTCATAACCGATTGAATGTGTACAAAAATAAGAATAAATATGGTGTTTGCGTGATACCTGCATTTTTTTTATTTTTGCAACCTCGTAAAAAACAGAAATAAGAACCAAATAATATTTATAGAGATGAAAAGAATCACCAGACTTTTTTTGACCGCAGCAGTAGTTCTGTTTGCGGGAAGTTTATTCGCCCAGGATATGACTCAGGCCGGGGAACTTTACCAGAAGGGCACCGAGACATATCAGGCCGGTAATGAAATGGAAGCCGTAAAGAACTTCAAGGAGGCTCTGAAGATTGCTGAGGCTGCCGGTGACGATGGAGTTGAGATGGCTCAGGGTTGCAAGGATATGATTCCTCAGATTCTCCTTTCAGCAGCCGGAAAGATGGTTGCGGCCAAAGACTATGCAAAGGCAGAAGAGACCTATACCGAGGCCCTCAACACCGCTAAGGAATACGGAAACGATGCAGTAGCATCCAGCGCCCAGGCAAAGCTTGCGCAGATTCCTCTGCAGCAGGGTAATGACGCCTACAATGCAGGCAATATAGAAGAGGCTATTCCTTTCTTCCAGAAGGCTATTGAAAGAGACGCAAACAATGCCAAGGCTCACCTGCTTCTTGGAATGGCTTGCAACAAGGCCGGAAAGGATGCTGAGGCAGAGGCTTCTCTGATGAAAGCAAAGGAGCTCGGCGATGCAAATGCAGAGAAAGTTCTCAGCGGAATGTTCGTGTCTAGCGCCAACGACGCAATGAAGGCAAAGAAATTCACTGAGGCTATCGCCAAGGCTGAAAAGGCTCTTGCTCTTGGCCCTAACCCAACAGCAAGCCTTATTGCCGGAATGAGCGCTTATCAGGCAAAGAACTGGAACAAGGCCATCACTCACCTTGTAAACGCTCCTGCTTCTGCACAGAACACTTACATTCTGGCATCCTGCTATGAAAGCGCCGGAAAGAAGGCTCAGGCTTGCGCTACTTACAAGAAAGTACTGGGCGACGGCAAGTTCGGCCCTACCGCAAAGCAGAAGATTGCCAAGCTGGGTTGCTAAAAGATTATGCTTAAGGTAGAACTTCTTTCTCCAGCAAGGAATTCGGAAATCGGTATCGCGGCAATTGACTGCGGTGCCGATTCCGTTTATATTGCCGCTCCAAAATACGGCGCCAGGCTTCAGGCCGGCAATTCCTTTGAAGACATAGAAAAACTCTGTTCCTATGCCCATAAATTCGGGGCAAAGATATACCTTACTCTAAACACCATTCTCTACGACAGTGAACTCCAGGAGGCGGAAAAGTATCTTTGGACTGCATACGAGACCGGAATAGATGCCGTCATTGTCCAGGACTTTGCTCTTCTTAAGATGAACCGCCCGCCGATTCCGCTTTTCGCTTCTACCCAGACAGACATCCGCACTCCTGAAAAGGCTGCCCTTCTGGAGAAGGTGGGTTTCAGCCGCCTAATTCTGGCAAGGGAACTGAGCCTTAAACAGATAAAGGAAATAAGAAAGGCTACCTCCGCAGAACTGGAATGTTTTGTTCACGGCGCCCTCTGTGTCAGCTGCAGCGGCCAGTGCTACCTTTCCCAGTGCCTTGCCCAAAGAAGCGCCAATCGCGGAGAATGCATCCAGGCCTGCCGTTCCAACTACGACCTTATAGACAACGACGGAAACATTCTAGTCAAAGATTCCCCGCTTCTTTCCCTGAAAGACCTCAACCTTTCACACAGGCTGGAAGACCTTATAGACGCTGGCATTACTTCCTTCAAAATCGAAGGACGTCTCAAAAACATTTCATACGTAAAGAACATCGTCAGCCTCTACGACAAGGCTCTCAATAAAACCATCGCCGAGAAAAACAAAGACGGAGAGAAACTCCGCCGCACGTCTCTGGGCAGAAGCCGCATAGATTTCACTCCAGATGCAGAGAAAACCTTCAACCGCGGCTACACAGAATTCTTCCTGGACGGAAAACGCTCAGACTTCAAAAGCCGCGACAGCGCCAAAGGCATTGGTGAATATATCGGCAAGGTCACCGATATAAAAGGCGGCGACAAGTCTTTCGTAAGTTTCACCTACGAGTCAGACAAGACTCTCCATAATTCAGACGGCCTCTGCTTTGCCTCCAATGGCAAGATTACAGCTGGCTTCCGCGCCAACCGCTGCCAGGGCAAAAAGGTGGAACTCTTTACCAAAGACCTTAAGATCAAAAAGGGAGACCTCATCTACCGCAACCTGGACACCGAGTTTGAAAAGAGCCTGGAAAACACCCCGTCCAGAATCATTGATATAGACACCGCCATTCAAATTGGCAAAGACAAAATAAACATTACCGCGTTCTTCGCCAGTAAGCCAAAGTCTTTCTCAAAAACAGCAAAAACATTCTCTTTTGATATCACCGGAGAAGAAGCCAAGAACCCAGACTCCGCAAAAGACCTTATAGCCCGCCAGATCGGAAAAACCGCCTTGCACTTCTCCTTCACTGTCAAAAGCATAGAAGGAGACACTGTTTATTTCTACAGAACTTCTGCCCTCAACGCAATAAGAACTCAATTGGCAGAAAAACTCCAGCAGTATCTAGAAGATCTTCGGAAAAAAGAAACCACCGTCGCTGAGAAAAAAAACAATTATTTAGAACTCAAAGACCTGGCAAAAAAAGCCTTCAAGGAAGGCGGATCTTCCTATCTTAGAAACTGTTCCAACAAACTGTCAAAACAAGTTTACACAGAGCTTGGAATGCCAGACATTCAGCCATCATACGAGCAACTTCCTCCAAAGGACGCCATACTTATGAGGTGCAAATACTGCATCCGTTACCAGATGGGAATGTGCAAAAAGGATAACAGAAAAGACGGCGAAAAGCAAAGCAAAGCCATCCGCCATCTCTATCTGAAAAACGGCAACAACACCCTCGCCCTGGAATTCGACTGCTCACATTGCGAAATGCTTGTAAAACAATCCTGATTAGAAAGATTTCTCTATATTTGCAGTGTCATGTAAGTGACGTTAGTTAGAGAGTAAACAAGCAGGTATCGAAACACTGAAAAGTGTAGAGATGCCTGCTTTTTATTTTAACCGATGGGAGGTAACTGAAATACGAGGTCTCTTTGTCTTTGCACTCTTTAACTAACATATAAAATACATTGTATTTTGTTTGTAAATAAATTTTATTATATTTGTAAACAACACCAACACACCCACAATATGACCTCAATGACATTCAGAGTAGATGAGAATCTAAAAAAGAGTTTTGACGGGCTCTGCGATCAATTCGGACTCAGCAACAGTGCAGCATTAAACCTGTTTATGAAGGCTGTGGTCAGGGAGCGCAGAATACCCTTCGAGATTAAAGCAGAAACAGAAGAAGATATGAAACAAAAAGGATGGAACGCTTTTCTCCGGATGAGAGAAGCTGCTTTGGCAAATGGTGCCGGTGAAATGAGCCTAGAAGATATTAACGGGGAGATTAGTGCGGCTAGAGATGGGAAGTAAAAAGATCTTTGCGGTAATTGATACAAATGTTTTAGTGTCAGCCCTTATTTCAACAGACATTAACTCTTTTCCTTTAAGAGTAATGGCTGGAGTATATTCGGGAATAATAACTCCTGTTTATAATTTGGAGATTATTCAAGAATATGAAGATGTTTTAAAGCGCGACAAATTTCATCTAGATTGCAATGACATTGAAAGCGCGATAGGTGTTTTTGAGCAACTTGGACTTAATCTGGAAAGAAGACGCCTATCTAATAACGGGAAACATCAAACATTTTCCAAACAAACCATTTGTTGTAACACCAAAAGAGATTGTTGAAATTCTTGGTCTCTAGAAAAAACTAAAAAGGAAAACTCACAGACGCTAATAGAATGAACTACGCAGATTTAGGATTTGTCTTCCAATAAATATCTATGTGCCTTTGTTTTTGTGTATCTTTGCGGGGTATGATTTTTTCCGAAATAGCAGGACATAGGGATTTGATAGAAAAGCTCCGCGGGATGGTACAGGGCGGAAGGATGCCGCACGCCGTGCTGTTTAGCGAGCAGAGCGGATGCGGAGCGCTGCCTTTGGCATTGGCTACGATCCAGTATATGTTCTGCAGGACCAGGAAAGCCCTGGCAAGCGGAGAAGACAATCCGCTGGTAAAAGGACTGTTTGGAGACGAGCCGCAGGAGCTGCCAACAGAAGACAGCTGCCAAGTGTGCTCATCGTGCATAAAGGTGCGCAACCTGACTCATCCGGATTTCCACTTTGTATTCCCGATAAATACCACCCAGCTGGTGGAAAAAGGAAAGAAGGCCCCGATAGACGCATATTATGAGATATTCAGGAATCTGGTAAAGGAAAACCCTTATTTCAGCGAGGAAGACCTTTACGCCGCCCTGGAGCTGGAGAATAAGATGGGGCTGATTGGCGTAAATGAAGCATCCTGGCTGATAAACAGGCTGAACTTTACCTCGTATGAAGGCGGAGAAAAGGTGGTGCTGATACTCTTTCCGGAAAGGATGAACGCAGAAGCCGCCAACAAGCTCCTCAAGAGTATAGAAGAGCCAACGGAAGACACATATTTCTTCCTGATAACTAACGATCCGGGAAAAATCATCCAGACAATAAGATCAAGATGCCGGCTCATAGAAGTGCCGCCAATTGAAAAAGAAGATCTTGCAAAAGCCATCGCCGAGAAATGCAAATTAAGTGAAGAAGAAGCTCAGCGATGGGCAGCATGCGCCCAGGGAAGCTTTGGAAAAGCCCTACAGCTGATAGAAAGCAGCGAAGGCGAGACAGAAGACTTTGAAGACTTTTCTGCCCTGATGTCTCTGGCTCTGGACAAGAAGCTTCGGGAACTGATTTCATTTGCATCTGGGCTGGCGCAAAGAGGAAAAGAAGCTCAGAAAACCTTCTGCCGCAACTCCCTCAAGATGCTAAGGCAGATGTATATGCTGGATCTGGGGCGGGAAGACCTGGCATATCTCAACCCTACGCAGGAAGAAGAAATAAAGACCCTTGCCGCAAGGCTCAAGAAAGAGAATTTTAGCAAGTATTACGACATATTCAACTCCACAATCGAGTGCATAGAAAGAAACGTGAACGCCAAGTTCATATTCAGCGATTTGTGCAATGCACTCTATCAGAATACCTAATATGGACAAGAAAGACATTGTATTTGACTGCCACAGGGGCTGTCAGACAAGCATAGAAAAGAACGGGCAGATCCGCTGCACCTACGACCAGAGCTGCTGCAAAAGAGCCGTATTCGACTGGCTCCAGGGAATCCCGGAAGAAGAGATGGAAAACCTCTTTGAGGTAAGGTTCAAGAACACCAGAAAGGGCATTTACCTGAACACTTCCGGCCAGGTGCTGAGGCAGGGAGACATAGTTGTAACAGAAGCCCAGAACGGATGCGACGTAGGGATAATCACCCTCAGCGGAGCCGTGGTAGCGCATCAGCTCAGAAGAAGCAACATAGACTGGAAATCCTACGAGTTCAAGAGAATCTACCGCAAGGCCAGGCCTCAGGACATACAGAAATGGCAGGAAGCCATTGCAAGGGAACACCAGACGATGATACGCTCAAGGGTGCTGGCCGCAAACCTGGGCCTGGAGATGAAAATCGGAGACGTGGAATTCCAGGGAGACGGAACAAAGGCCATCTTCTACTACATTGCAGACGGAAGGGTAGATTTCCGCCAGCTGATCAAGGATTTTGCGGAGGAATTCCATATTAGGGTAGAAATGAAGCAGATAGGCGCACGCCAGGAAGCCGGCCTGATTGGCGGAATCGGAGTCTGCGGACAAGCTCTCTGCTGCTCAAGATACATCAACGACTTCCAATCTATCACCACCGCAGCAGCAAGATGCCAGGACCTTTCCCTCAACCCCCAGAAACTGGCAGGCCAGTGCGGCAAGCTCAAATGCTGCATAAACTACGAAGCGCCTGTTTATATCGATGCCAAGGAAAAGCTTCCGCGCCTGACGGAACCGCTTCATCTTGAAGACGGAGACATCCGCCCGGTAAAGGCAGATGCTCTCAAGGGCATAATGTGGTTCACATACTCAGACCGTGAAAGCGACGAGGCCTATCCTCTCAAGGTGGAGAAAGTCAGAGAGTTGATGGCTCTCAACGCAGAAGGAAAGAAGGGAGAGGCCATCTCCGGAACCAAGAAGGAAAAAATCATAGACTTCAAGAGCGCAGCCGGAGAAGACAGCATCACCCGATTTGACGAAGTTCAAAGGAAAAAGAAGAGCAAGCCGCACTCCAAACCTCGCAGAAGAAACGACTCCAGACAAAAATGAGCACAATAGGAAAACTGGAAAAATTCCGCCAGAATTCTACCTTCAAATGCCTTCTCCAGCCAAAGATGGAAGAAGTCTTCCGCAAAGACTGGAGCCTGAAGGGAAAATGGCACCAGGAGGTTTTCAATAATTCCAATCCCATAACCTTGGAACTCGGATGCGGAAAGGGTGAATATACCGTTTCTCTGGCCAAGCTTTATCCACAAAGAAATTTCATAGGCATAGACATAAAGGGCGCAAGGCTCTGGACCGGAGCTCGCCAGGCAGAAGAACTAGGGCTTGAAAACGTGCGCTTTATCCGCACCAGCATAGATTTCATAGAATGGATTTTTGGGGCTGATGAGATAGATGAAATCTGGATAACATTTGCGGATCCCCAGCTGAGGTCCCCAAGAAAAAGGCTGACGGGAACAATGTTTCTTGAAAGATACCGACGCTTCCTGAAAGCAAGCGGAAAGATCCATCTGAAAACAGACAGCCGTCTTCTCCACGAATACACATATGAGCTTGTCAGGCAGAATTCCCTTGAAATACTTTGCCGCAGCACAGACATATACAAAGAGGAGAACCCCGCCTTTCCGCCTGAACTCAAGACTGTTCAGACATTTTACGAGCAGTATTTCCTGAAGATGGGGCTTGCAATAACTTACCTTTGTTTCAGGCTGAAAACGACAGCCCCTTTCAAGGAACCGGAATGGGACAGCGCCCTCTGGCTAGAAAAAGAATCACAGGGAAGAACTCCCGGAAGAATAAGATAAACTATGGAAAGCCTAATATCTCTCAGGCACAGAATACACTCACGCCCGTGCCTAAGCTCAAACGAGAAAGAAACCGCCGGTATTGTCACCGATTTTCTTTCATCCTGTTCTCCTGACAAAATTTGGACAGGAATCGGAGGACACGGAATAATAGCGAGGTTCGGGAAAGAAAACGGAGCGCCTTCCGTTCTTCTTAGGTGCGAGCTGGACGCGCTGCCTATTTTTGAGCAGGGAGAAAGGTCTTATCGGTCTGTATATGACGGTCTTGCACACAGCTGCGGTCACGACGGCCATATGGCAATAGTGTGCGGAGTTGCACGCTGGATTTCATCGCAGAGAGATACGCTTCTGAAGAACGGCTGCATATATCTGCTTTTCCAGCCAGAAGAAGAAACCGGAGCAGGGGCTGAGAAAATGGCTCTGTGGATGAAAGAAAACGGCATCGGGTTCGACTATGCCTTTGCACTCCATAATTGGCCTGGTTTTGACAAGGGAACCGTTGTTATCTATCCGGGAACCTACGCCTGGGCTTCCACTGGCATCAGGCTAGACGTGCTTGGAAGAACATCCCACGCAAGCGAGCCGCAAAAAGCAATCAACCCAACAGATGCTGTAATTGAAATCATTAATGCTGTGCGCGGTTTTAACCGTGAATTTTCTTTTTCAACGATAGTTGGAGCTGGGGTGGGAGAGACTGATTACGGCATCACTCCGGGAAACGGATTTGTAGCCGTTACCTCAAGAAGCCAGACAGACGAGGGACTAGAAAGGTTAAAGAAAGAGATTATTTCATCGGCAGAAAAAATCATTGAAAAACATAAGGGACTCCGTCTAGAGGTTTCATTTTCAGATTATTTCCCGGCAACCATCAACACTCCATCTCTCAATGAAACGGTCAAGGAAATCGCTGAGGAAAAAGGCTTGCAAACCGTGGAAGATCTTGTTGGCACAAAGGGAAGCGACGACTTTGTGCATATAGCAAAAATGGCCCGCCTTGGGGCCACTTTCTTTGATCTTGGCTGCGGAAAAGACCATGCTCCACTGCATAGGCCAGACTACGATTTTGACGATGACCTGATAGGTCTTGGAGTTGAGGTTATGTCAGGCGTCTGCCAACATATTCTGCAATAGCGGAAAGCATCTCCCGATCTTTTGACGGCTGTATTTTTTCAAGAGCTTCCTTGGCCAGAACTGTATGCTTTTCCAGGCGAGCCTGGGCATATTCCAGCCCTCCGTTTTCTCTTACAAAGGCCGTTGTGTCTGCAATGATTTTGGCTTCTGCTTCAGTTACTTCCTTCATAAAGACAGATTCTATCTGCCCAATTCTTGAAAGAATCGCCGGCGCTTTGGACGGAGCGTTTTTCAAGGCTCCTATCAGCGGAAGGGTTATCTTTCTTTCTTTGACGTCCGCCCCTGCAACCTTGCCGGTTTGAATGTCTGGAGAGTAGTCAAAGATATCGTCTCTTATCTGGAAGGCAAGGCCCAGATTTTCTGCATAGCCAACCAGAGCCTCTGTTGATTTTTCATCTGCCCCAACGGCCAGGGCTGCAGATTTTACGGCCGCAACAAAAAGGGCTGCGGTCTTGCCGTAAATGATTGTGAAATAGTCTTCTTCCGTAGTATCCAGCTTGTCTGCCTTGTCTAGCTGAAGAAGCTCTCCTTCACTCATTTTCTTTACAGATTCAGCAAAGCAGTCTATTATTTCAGGACTGCAGTATTTGGCCAGAAGATGAAGGGAGCGGCTAAGCCAGAAATCTCCAGTAAGCACGGCTGCCGCAGGACCGAACATAGCGGCTATAGAAGGAGCCCCGCGCCGCATTGTGGCCTGATCTGCAACATCGTCGTGAATCAGGGTTGCAGTATGGAGCATCTCCGAAGCCGCCGCGCAGCAATAGTTAGCATAAGAAAGCTTTCCGCAGCAACGGGCGGCAAGAAGACAGACAACTGGTCTTATCTCCTTGCTCCTGCCACCTAGGACATAGCGGTTTATAGCCTCCAGATAAGGTTCCGGAGACTGTATTGCTACAGATAGGGTCTGACGATATTTTTCAAAGTCAGACCCTAAAAGCTCTCTTGCGTCCTGCGTGGTAGTCATCAAATGCTAGAAAGTAATTCCAACGGAGAATTCAATGCCTCTAGACTTGGAAGCCTTCCACTCTCGGCCGGCTGCAGTAAAGGTGCTCTTCTCTCCATCGCCGACCTTGGTAATATCCCAATTGTACCTTACGTTGAACTGGATTTTCCAGACATCCACTCCGGCACCGAGTCCGATACCGCCGGTAAATCTGTTCACATCACTCCAGGAGCCAACATCATCGCTCTTTCCAATTGCATAGCTGATATATGGTACAACCTGAACGAATGGCCGGGCAACCACAAGGTTAGGACCATACTGAAGGCTTACAGGAAGCTGCATAAAGCTAAGGTTCAGTTTCTCCTTCTCAATAGTTCCTGGATCTTTGCTTTCCAGTGTAGCGTTCTTCTGAACATACAGAAGTTCCGGCTGAACTACAAAGCTAGGAGTAACGTGCATCTTGTAGAGAACACCGGCCTGGAAGCCTACGTTGTCTTTCAGCTTGAATTCCTTGCTCTTAATGTCTGAAAAATGAGCGGTGTAGATACCGGCCTTTACGCCGAACTGAGCCTGAGCCTTCTTAGGCGCAGAGGCAATCATCAGTGCAAGTACAAGACCTGCTACTGCAAATTGTAAAGTCTTTTTCATATCGGTTGTTTTTTGGTTTAAAGCAAAGCCTTGAGCTTGGCCTCTATGGCCTCTTTGGTGTTGGATCCCACCATTTTGTCTTTGAGTTCTCCGTCTTTGAAGAACAGAAGCGTAGGAATGTTGCGGATTCCGTAGTTTACAGGAGCCTGCTCGGCTTCTTCCACATTGCACTTGGCAATAACGGCTTTTCCTTCATACTCCTTTGCAAGTTGCTCTACTATAGGAGCCACCATACGGCAAGGGCCACACCAGGTTGCCCAGAAATCCACCATAACCGGAAGCTTGGCGTCCAGGACAACTTCCTTGAAATTGGAATCGGTTACATTAATTTCCATAACTGTTCAGATTAATTTGTTTCAAATATCCGTCTGCTAAATTAGCATTTATTTTTCAGAAATCTTACATTTGTTATAGCAAGCAACTAAAAACTACAATCTATATGTACAAGAATTTTCAATCTTACCTGAAAAAAGAGCTCAGCTCAATCAAGAAAGCCGGACTCTATAAGGAAGAAAGGGTGATCACATCCCCTCAGAGGGCAGACATTACCGTCAAAGGCGGAAAGCACGTGCTGAATTTCTGCGCCAACAACTATCTTGGCCTCAGCGACAATCCAAGGCTGATAAACGCCGCCAAGAAGGCTCTTGACAGCCACGGCTACGGAATGAGCTCCGTAAGGTTCATCTGCGGAACCGGAGACCTGCAGAAGAAACTGGAGGAGAAAATCTCCGAATTCTTTGGAACGGAAGACACAATCCTCTACACTTCCTGCTTCGACGCAAACGGCGGAGTCTTTGAGCCTCTGCTTGGAGAAAACGACGCCATAATCTCAGACGCCCTCAACCACGCCTCTATTATAGACGGCGTAAGGCTCTGCAAGGCTGTACGTTACAGATACGCCAACGCAGATATGGCAGAGCTTGAAGACTGCCTGAAGAAAGCCCAGAAGCAAAGGTTCAGAATCGTTGTCACCGATGGAGTCTTCTCTATGGACGGAAACGTTGCTCCGGTTGACAAGATCTACGCCCTGGCAAAGAAATACGACGCAATGGTGATGGTAGACGAAAGCCACTCCGCAGGCGTTGTGGGAAAGACCGGAAGAGGCACAACAGAGCTCTACAAGCTAAGGGGCAAGGTTGAGATCCTGACCGGAACACTCGGAAAGAGCTTCGGCGGTGCCGTTGGAGGATTCACCACCGGAAAGAAGGAGATTATCGCGATGCTCAGACAAAGGTCTCGCCCTTACCTTTTCTCCAACTCAATTCCTCCGATGGTTGCAGCCGCCGGAATAGAGATGTTCAATATGATGAGCCGCACCAACAAGCTTCAGGATAAGCTCCACGAGAACACCGCCTACTTTGTGGACAAGATGAAGAAAGCCGGCTTCGATATCAAGCCTACCCAGAGCGCTATCTGCGCCATAATGCTCTATGACGCAAAGCTGAGCCAGCAGATGGCCTCCAAACTTCTGGATGAAGGAATCTATGTTGTAGGCTTCTACTATCCGGTAGTGCCTAAGGATCTTGCACGAATCCGCGTGCAGGTTTCAGCCGGCCACTCAAAGAAGCAGCTGGACCGCGCAGTTGCGGCCTTCACAAAGATCGGCAAGGAACTGAAGGTTCTCAAGTAATTACAAGAACCACTTGTGCTTTTTATCAGGATGTGGATTGCCTTCTTCGGAAGAGTCCGCATCCTCTTCTTTTGCCTTGTCTGAAAGCACCTGCTTGATATATACGTCTCTCTGAGGGAACGGTATCGTAATGCCGTTGGCGTTCAGAGTATTGTAGATAGTCTCATTCGCTGCTGCCATATAGACATAGCGTTCGGTGACAAGCACCTGCTGGTAAACCTTGAGCACAATGCTGCTGTCTCCAAACTCGGCAAGGCGGACGACAATTCCGTATTTAGGATTAAGCACGTTTCTTCCGTACTTGTCTTTTACGTTGAGCTTTATCAGCGCCTTTTTCAAAAGCTCCCTCACCTTTGCAACGTCTGAACCGTACTGGACTCCTACAGGCAGAATCAGAAGCTCGTAAGCGTTATTTCTGGTAAGGTTCTTGAAATTCTTCTGGAAAAGGTTGGCGTTAGGGAAAGCCATAATGCTTCCGTATTCAGTCTCAATAAGAGTGCTCTGGTAGTTGATGCTGTCTACCACGCCCCTTACATCGTCACATTCCACATAGTCTCCAACCCTTAGTCTTCCGCTCATTAGGGAAACTCCGTAGAAGAAGTTGTTGATAACATCTTTGAGGGCGAAACCGATACCGGTTGCAAGACCTGCGCTGACAATTGAAATAGCCGTTGAAGGAATGTGCAGCAATATGAAGCAGGTTATGATGTAAGCGCCCCAGGTTATGATGCTTATGATGGAGTTTGCGAGGGTGAAATTAATCATGTTTTCAGGCAGCTCCTTCTGGCCCGTGCGGGCAAGCACAGACCTTATCTTGAACACTCTGTAGAACGCCTTTGCCAGATATCCTATGCAATTGAATACAAAGGCCAGGGAAACGGCGGTGAGAATCTTGGTCACCGACAGATTTATCACTTTGTAGCTCAGGAAATCCAGCTTCAGATAAGATACCGCGACATTTGAAAGGTCGAACACGTTGGAAGCCATATAAAGGCAGAGAGGAATGCTCCATACTGTAAAGAACGGAATAACCGCTTTTCTTAGTATGTCGTAGAGCCAGGTTACTTCTATGTAGGAACCTTTGACTTTCTGGTTGATAAGGAAGCCGTGGTTTATCCTGTAGGCCATCTTCCTCTTAACCATATATCTGTCGTAGTAAATCTTAAGGAGATCCGACGCCGCGGTAATCGTTTGTATAACAGACAACTGGAATATCCACCAGATTATGATCAGAATGCTCAGCAGAACATATCCGCTCAAAGATAGAATAGTAGTTGCCGTAAGAACCGTAAGGGTTATGTAGTTGTAGATATAGTCTGGGAACTGAACATTTAGGTGTCTGTTTTTCTTCTTCTCTGCAGTTGATCCTAATTCAACCACCGGGGATTTCTTTTTAAGGCGTCTCAGGCCAGGGCGTTTTGTAGCCCCCGTGTTGTCTGTATATCTCATCCTGCTGCATATTCTCCACTGCCAGTAGGTGAAAATAAGGAGAAGCGGAGGCAGAATAATGTTGATGAGAGTATTCGGGGAGAAGGAAATCCTAATGAAGATAATGATGAGGCAAAGCACCATTATTGGAAGATAGGCTCTGATGCTGCTCTTTACCTGGTCTCCCCTCAAACGGATAGTAAAAGACAGGAAGATGGCGCCAAGCAGCCAGGCGAATTCTACCAGAAGCCGCGTTGCCAGCTTGAGGAAATTCTGCTGGGAGAACAGCATCGCAATCGAGATGGCCAATCCAAAGATTGTCACTATCAAAAGCAATATCAGGCATATTCCGTGCTGGCGGAATCTTTCTGTCTGGAAGTATTTGATTTTCTTTTTCAAAAGCCGGATTATGAGATGGCTCAATACGACAGCTATACCCAGATAGAACAGCACAAAGAGGATAAGGCCAACCATTGTCTGAAGTCTCCACTGGCTTCTTATGCCCTTGGTGTTAGCGGCGGCCCATTTGTCATTTACATCGTTCTTGACCCTGTTCCAAGTGCGGGAGAAGCGGCTCAGTATTGTATAATATCCCATCTGGCCGTCTATGAATATTTTCTTCTGAACATCGTTGTACCTTTCAATGGCATAATTGTACGCCTCCTGAAGCTGTTGCCAAGTGGCGTCGTAATTGGTACTGTCTGCTACAATGGATTCTTTGGAGGCTTCATACATTTCCAAAAGCCCTTGCGCATAGAATATGCAACTGTCTCTGTTCTGAAGAGATTTTCCAGTCAGAAGGAAAGCGTATTCCACATTCTGGGCAACAGCCGCAGAGTCTTCCGGATTGGCGTTCACCGTGCGCCCGTCTGCACTCACGGCAATAATCGCCGAGTTATAAGATGTATCTGAAGAAGGCTTTGCCTTATTGCCGTTTTCAAATTCTTCATCATCTGACTGGTCTACGCTTCCTGTAAAAATGGTTTTGGCAAGACTTCGCAATATGCTTCCGGAATATTCTTTCTCATCGTCGTCATCGTCGTCATCATCTTCCTCTTCTTCTGGAGCCTGCTGGTTGTCTTGCTGTACTTCTTTCTTCTTTACACCTGGAAAAATCTTGCCGGCGTTTTTCTGGTGCAGACTCCTGATTTCTTCCTGAAGCTGGGATGCCAGGATTATCGTTGAATCTGTTCCGCCGAGAGTGTCTAGTTCGTCAATCAGTGCAGGAGGAAGGCGCTTGAGGGTATGGATCAGTTTCTGGTACCTCTCTATTTCAATGTCTATCTGCGCTATAATATCCGTGAACGGACGTCGGTTGCGGGAGAAATCGTGGTAGCGGTCGGAAACTTCTTCCAGCGCATAGGTAAGGTCGAAAGTGAAGTTCTGTTTTTGGGAGTAAAGGATAATGGCCAGCTCGTTGCATTCCTCCATAAGCTCTACCATCTGCTTCTGCTGACTCTGCCTGGTGGCTCGGATCATCTGGCGCGACTTGGCGGTGCGCTTGTGGGCTCGGCGAAGTTCTACCTTGAGAACCCTGAGGGTTTGGGTCAGATCCCTTTCTTCAAAAACTGCGGCAACCGGTTCAATGATACCGAAAAGCAGAACCAGAAGCAGCGTTACTCTTAAAAATTTCTTCATCGTTGAAAACAGATTCTATTCTACATAAACTACAGAAGAAAGCTTGCTGTAATTCTTTCCCTTGAAGGAAAGCACGGCATAATTCTTCTTGGAAGTCCCCATATATTGGAGCAGGTCATCTCCCTTTGTCACAAGCTCAGCCTTCCAGGTAACGGCGCCGCTGCTTGAGGTGGACTGTTTTACAAGTTCATACAAAGCATATCCGTCTGTACCAGCTACTGCAGTCCATTTTATTGTCTTTCCGCTCAGCGATATTGTTGGGGCGGCCGGAGCGGCGGAAGTGTTGTCAAAGCCTTTGCCCACTTTAGGAATGAGGCTTTCTCTCGGATAGATAGTGCTGCGGACGTAGCTGGCAAAGCTCGATGCCAGAAGATGGGCGGTACGGAACCAGATATTGCCGATTACCCAGTCTGCCTTGCGGCAATCTTCAACCTCCAGCAGGAACTCTTCGTTGGTAAAGCCGGTCTCTCCCAGGCGGTAAGGCGCAAGACCGGTAATGACTGGTATCTTTTTGGCGGACCCGCCTGCAACGGCAACATCCTTCCAGGTATTCATCGTAGGAAGGAACGGAGCCGTGGAATGACCGTGATGCCAGTAAACCTGAGGCGCGAGATAATCCACAGTTCCCTGTTCAACCCACTGTACAGGATCTGCATAGAGGTATCTGGTCAGCGGAAGTCTTCCGGCAGGAGATACTCCAAACACCTTATCCGGCTTTACGGAATGTACTCCATCGTACAGAGCCTTCACAACTTTGTTGATATTGCTCTCCCTCCATTTTTCCAGGGTCAGCCCGCCGCCGTAAAGAGCGTATTCTTCAGAGTCATCCCATTCCTTGGCATCTGCCTTAAGCCCGTCGGGATAAAAATAATCATCTATATGAAGGCCGTCCAGATCATAGTTTGTCATCAGCTCTTTGGCCATCCTGTTCAGATAGTCTATTACTTCAGGATTTGCCGGATCCCAATAGAGGTTGCTTCCATATTGCTGAACCCAGTCTGGATGGAGTTTTGACGGATGATTGTCTGCCCTTGCGGAAGAGGCAGCACCCACTCTCATAGGATTAATCCAGGCGTGTATTTCCATTCCGTCTGCGTGCGCCGTCTGAATTGCAAGGGCTAGTGGGTCATACCCCGGATCTTTTCCCTGAGTGCCCGTAAGCACAGAACTCCAAGGCAGTATGTCAGACTTCCACATTGCGTCTGAATTGCAGCAAACCTGCATTATGACAACATTGCAGTTCACGTTCTTTATGCCGTGAATCATATTTCTGAGATTGTTCTGCTGGAGGGTAGCATCTTTTACTCCGGCCGGCCAGTCATAGCCGCCCACCGTTGTGAGCCAAGAAGCTCTGAACTCGTGGTATATCAATAACTTGTCTTTAGAAGCGTTATATTTGTAGTTTTCTGGGGTTGGTGTAGGAGTTGGGGTCGGGTCTGTCTTTCCGGAATCGGGGTCCAGATCAGACTTGCCACCGCAGGCAGAAACAATCAAACCAGCCGCTATTGCAATTAAAGAAGTTTTAACTATTCCAAAGATTCGTTTTTTCATGTGTTCTTATTTGGCCTTGATATAAATTACGTTGCTTCTTTCTGAATGGTATCCTCCTCTGCAAGACAGCACAATGTAATTGCCGCTCTGCTTGCATTTGTAGATGAAACCGTGGAATTTCTCCTTGAATACGGCTCTCCAGACCTTTCCTCCCAGAGGGGTCTTTTCTCCTGTGTCTTCCAGCAGGTAAACCGCAAAATTATCGGCTCCCGTTACCTCTCCCCATCTGATATGACTTCCCATCTTGAATATATCCGGAGATGCAACTGTTACGCCCTTTCCCAGATTCGGGGCTACAGCCTCCTCCCCATAAAAGTTGTTCAGCATATCTGAAGTGAAATCGTCTGTAATGATGTTGTGGGTTGTAAACCAGCACTCTCCTGCCACATTCTGCCTGAATTCATTGTTTAGATACGGAGCTTCCCTGCATTCTTTTACCTGGAGAGTATATTCAGAGAATTCAGGAAAAGCCTTGCTCTTGTATCGGTACGCAGCCATTCCAACAATTACCGGAGTATCGCCGAGTATGCCGGCCCAACTGTCCAGAACTTGCTTGAAATCTGCGATCTGGTGGCCGTGCTGCCAGTAAATCTGTGGAATAAGATAGTCTATGGTTCCCTGGGCGGCCCAGTTTCTAGGATCTGCGTAAAGGGCTTGAGTGTTTACGAGCCTTCCGGCCGGAGATACTCCAAACACGGCAAAAGGCTTTGTCTTGTGAACCGCCTCGTGCATAACCATTACGATTTCGTCTATATTGGATTCTCTCCACTGGTCCAGAGTCTTTCCCTGCCCGTATTTCTGGAAGAGGATTTCGTCGTTCCAGACTTTTTCATCCTTTTGAGGTTTTGCCTGCTCTCCTGTTCCCTTGAGACCGTCTGGGTAGAAATAATCGTCTATATGCAATCCGTCCAGATCGTATTTTGTCATTATTTCCGTGGCAAGATTTCCCAGGTATTCGCGGACCTTAGGCTGACCCGGATCCCAGTACAGGCGGCCGTTGTGTTCCTGAACAAGCTCAGCCTTAGTGTAGCAGATATTATCCGGCCTTCTCGGGAAATCCACCTTTCCTATTCTAAGCGGATTTATCCAGGCGTGGATCTGCATCCCAAGAGAATGTGCGGTCTTAATCGCAAGAGCCAGAGGGTCATATCCAGGACTTTCTCCAGGAGTATCTGTAAGGCTTGGGGCCCATTGCAGAATCTTTGACGGATAAAGAGCGTCTGTGTTGCTAACTACCTGAAACATTACAGCATTGCAGCCCGATCGATGAATCTTGGTTATCAGAGATACCAGGTCTTTCTTCTGTTGCTCTCTCTGCGCGGCGGCTTCTTTCTTTCCCTCCTTCAGCATTATGCGCGTTTTTGGCCAGTCTATGCTTTCCACGGTGGAGAGCCAGGCGCCTCTGAATTCGTACGGAATGTATATGCTGTCTTTCTGTACATCAAACTTGAGCGCGGAAAGCTCATCATCATCTTGAGAAAAAGCCGAGGCTGAGCCAAAAAGCAAAGCCAGCAGAGCAAAGAAGAATACCTGTTTTTTCATCGTTTTGGCATATTTTCTTCAAATATATTGAAATTTGCTGAAAAGGGGCATATCCCTTACTTTTGCATAGGATAATTTTTGGCAGATGATTACTTATGTCATTATAGCGGTTACGGCCATTGTGAGCACTATCGCCTTCTCAAAAAGAGAGTTTCTCTCGGCGATGCTTTTCAACGCCTATCTTGTTTATCATCACAAGAAAATCTGGCGGCTTTTTTCACACGGCTTTGTTCACGGAAGCTGGGGGCATCTGTTTTTCAATATGCTAACCCTTTATTTCTTTGGAACAAATACCGATCTTTGGTTCCAGGCCGCGTGGGGAAAAGTATGGGGAAGCGTTCTTTTTGTGCTTCTGTATGTGAGCGCTATTGCCGTAAGCAGCATCGCTGACCTTGTAAAATACCGCAGCAATCCAAACTATAATGCTCTTGGAGCGTCTGGAGCGGTGTCTGCCGTATTGTTTGCCTCTGTATTCTTTGATCCCAAAATGGGCATTTACATTTATCTGATTCCCATACCGATACCAGGGTTCATCTTTGCTCCGCTGTATTTGATTTACTGCCAGTGGATGGCAAGGCGGGGGAGAGACAACATAGGCCATACCGCCCACTTCTGGGGTGCGGTTTACGGCTTTATATTTCCGCTTATTTTCCAACCGAGCCTGATACATCATTTCCTGTCTTATTTCATTAAATAACAGCTTTGCACGGTATTTGCTAATTAACCCGAACAAAGAACAACAAAAACAACTCAAACAATGAAAAAGAACTTCCTTTCAAAAGCAATCGCCGTATTGGCTGTTCTTATTACAGCCCTTCCGGCAGCATCCATTGCCCAGGGTCACGTCTATATGTATGACCGCGGCGGGCATAATCGTCCTTCAAGACCCGGATACTACGCGCCGGAGGAAGTGTATTTCGGCTTCCGTATGGGAGTAAACGCAGCGCAGGTTAAAAGCGAGGCAACTTATCTGGAAAGCAATTCTTCCAGAGCAGGACTGATGGTCGGATTAGTTGGAGGAACTCAGATAGCTCCGCACGCTCCCGTTTTCTTTGAAAGCGGACTGATGTATGTGGAAAAAGGTGGCAAGAGCGACTATGGCGGAGACTTCACCTACAACCTCAACTATCTTGAGGTCCCGATGGTTTTCAAATACGCCATAGATATTCCTAACTCTCCGGGTATCAGCATACAGCCGATGCTGGGAGCCTATATGGGATTGGGAATTGGCGGATATGTCAAGGACTTTGAAAAAAGAGAGGCCTATCATTCCTTCGGAAGCGATCCGGATCAGTTCAAGAGATTTGATGCCGGCCTTAAGATCGGATGCGGCCTTGGAATTCAGATGTTCTACGCCGAACTCGCCTACAATATGGGCCTGGCCAATATCGGCCACGATATGTTTGACGAAACCCACAACCGCGGGATAAGTCTTACGATAGGCGTCAATTTCTAGTCAGAATACAGAAAGGGTCCCCGTCTTCAAGCACAGGAAACTTAGACCTGAAACGGGCAAGAGCCTCCATGTCCAAATCAACGGATATGGAGGTTTCTTCTGCATCTGGACAGGAAGCCACAGTATTTCCCATAGCGTCCAATACCATTGTTCCTCCGATATAATCACAGACGGGATCTTTTCCTACTCTATTGACTGCCAGTACATAGCACTGATTTTCTATAGCCCTTGCCGGAAGGAGTTTCTTCCAGGCCGGAACCCTCTTTGCCGGCCAGCTTGCAACATAGATAATTGCATCGTATTCCGGAGTTCCATCTTCAGAAATGTTGTTGCGGACAAACACCGGGAACCTGACGTCATAACAAACCTGAAGCAGAATCTTTACCCCTCTCCACACTACAACAACCCTCTCCTGCCCAGGACTGTATGAACGAGCCTCTCCGCCGTAAGTGAAAAGATGATGCTTGTCATATGAAAAGCACATATCCGGCGTTACAAAATACAGGCGGTTGAAAAAACGCCCGTCCGTTTCCTTGACGGCCACGCTTCCGCAAACGGCGCAATCCAGACGGGAAGCCTCTTTTCTCATCCATCGCAGAGTAAAGCATTCCCCCTTAGGGTCAAGTTCCTCGGCGATGCCTTCTGGAGAAGTTGCAAAGCCTGTTGAAAACATTTCCGGGAGGACGAAAAGGTCCGTTCCCCTCAAGGATTCCATTATCGCCGAATTGGCCGCCGCGTTTCCTTCAGGATCCGCCCAAATCACATCGCGCTGTAAAAGACTTACTTTCATAACACTTCAAATATAATTGTATTTTATTGTTTTTCAAAATCTTTCCTTTAATCAGCATATAAATAACTTCTTGTATATTATTAACACTTTTTAACAAGTTTTCTTAGGTCTCCGATAACCATCTCTATACTTTTGCTACAGAAAACAACATTTAATAACGCTCTTAAAATCATGGAAAATAAAAACATTCCCGTTGATCCTTACGGAGAAATAATTGAAAAGAATGCAAATTATGCAAAAGCCTTAGACTGTTTGTCAAAAGGAAAAACCGAACAAGGCCTTTGCTGTGCAAGACGGGCTTACAAAGAAATTTTTGGAGTAGAGCCTGATGAAGAAAAAACCAAACAATGGCTAATGAGGGCTATTGAACACGGCTATGAACCAGCACAAACCAATAAAGTGTACTTGGCAGAAGGTCTTATTCACTATAAAGAAGCTTACAATAATCTTCTTGCTGCATTAAAAAAAGAGCAAATTGAGGTTGACCTTCTTCCGCTCACCCAATCACCAAAGCATATCTGGGTACGAGACTTTATGCCCATTCAACTAAGCAAAAACCTGTTCTTTTCTTATAAGTATCTGCCCGATTATCTGTATGATAGCCAAGACTATATTCCGGATTATAACACTATCATAAACTGTCTTCACTTAAATTGCATTTCTTCAGATATTGTCCTTGACGGTGGTAATGTGGTAAGGTGTGCAGACAAAGTCATAATGACAGATAAAATTTTCAAAGAAAATCCTAAATACGGAAAAATAGAACTCCTCTCAAAACTAGAAGACCTAATGCAAGCCCAAATAATTCTCATTCCCTGGGATCGACACGAAATATTCGGTCATGCAGACGGTATGGTACGCTATATCTCAGAAAGTAGAGTCCTGCTTAACAACTATGCAGATTTTGACCCTTCTCTACGCCGAAGGCTGGTAGGCGCCCTTTCGCCTCATTTTATTGTAGAGGAACTTGAATATCGTTCTCCGCGATACAACAAATTATCGTGGGCTTATCTAAATTTTCTTCAGACCAATAATTGTATCTTTATACCAGGATTGCACGCCAAGGAAGACTTGCTGGCCGCAGAACAAATACGGCAATACTACCCGAATTATAAAGTAATTCAGATACAAGGCTGCCAGCAGCTTGCCCAAGAAGGCGGGGCTTTGAACTGTATTTCCTGGAACATTTTTTAACTTAATTTTATATGGCAACTATTTTAGAAAAAGCACTGACTCAGTTTAATGCCCGAAAGGCTACAGAAGAAACCATGATTAATGATGAGTTTAAGAGAATAGCTAAGACTGTTCTTTATGGTGGTTATTTCCTTGTTAACGGAACGGTTCGCATTTATCCTCTTGAAATTGAATTCTATCTTCACGGAGAATTAGAGAGCGATCGCAAAAAAAGTTGGATGACAGATATCAAAATGATTCACAGAAATTACAAAGACAAAGAAAAAACACCATATTTTCCGAAGAAGGGTTCTTTGTATCCTCATACATTTGGCGTTGATGTGACATTTGAAAATGAAGAAGAAAACTATCGTGCATCATTTTTAATTAGAGAGTATTTATATGTAGACGAGAAAGAGCGTGTTAAAGTGTCAAATCCTTCATTTTTATGGGAAGATCTGTTTGGCTATAATTCGTTTTCTGGAAATGGGCTTCAAATCAAATGGGTAGATGATGAGGAACAGGTTAAAGAGCCAAGCATTAATACTCGCAAGAATCTAAATAACGCGGATGGAACGCCAGATACTAAACCTTGGCGTTTTACAAAAGTTTGATCATTTTTTGCTAAATTGCACAAAAGTTAAACGGTCAACCAATTTTAAATTCCACATAATATGAAAAGAATGATCTTATGTCTGATGGCTGCGCTCATCATTGTTCCTGGGTGCGGTAACATGAACCAGACAACTTCAGGCGGACTTATCGGCGGAGGAGCCGGAGCTGCCGTAGGAGCAGGTATCGGAGCTTTGATTGGCAAGGGCAAGGGTGCCGCAATCGGAGCCGCTATAGGCAGTGCCGTTGGAGCTGGAGCTGGAGTAGTTATCGGCCGCAAGATGGACAAGAAGGCCGAGCAGCTTCAGAAGGAGCTTGAGAACGCCAAGGTAGAGACCGTAACAGACGTTAACGGACTCGAGGCCATCAAGATAACCTTTGAGAGCGGACTTCTGTTCAAGACCGGAAAGAGCGATCTTTCTGCAGCTTCCAAGAACGACCTTGCAAAGTTTGCAACGTCTATGAAAGATATGGCAGACACAGACATCACCATCTACGGCCATACAGACAACACCGGAACTGCGGCTGTTAATGAAAAGCTGTCTTTGGAAAGAGCCGGCGCCGTAAGGAATTATCTGCACACCCTTGGAATTGCAGACACCAGAATGACCAGCGAGGGCAAGTCTTTCAACGAGCCGGTAGCAGACAACTCAACCGAGGCCGGAAGGGCCCAGAACAGAAGAGTTGAGGTTTATGTAACGGCTAACAAGGCTATGATTGACAAGGCAGAAGCCGGAACATTGAACTAAGTTCTTCAATGGATTTTGCCTCAAGAATTCTCTGGCGGTAATCTCCCCTGACCATACCTTGGGCTTCAAGGTGATTCATCAGATCTATCAGCGGATTCCAAAATCCGCTGATATTGTATAATATGACCTTCTTGTTTGTGTAGCCTATGGTGGCTGCAGAAGTAACGGTGAATATTTCGTCAAGAGTTCCTATTCCTCCCGGAAGTGCAACTATTACATCGCTGAGGTTTATCATTATGTCTTTTCTCTGCGACAGGTTTTTGCAGTAAATGGCCTCGTCTACCGGAGAAAAAGACTTGCCTTTTTCCTCAATGATTTCCGGAATAACTCCGATAAGTTTTCCTCTTTTTTCTTCCGGAAGATTTTTGGTGCCGATTCTGAAACTCTCCGCTATGGTTTCCATCAGCCCAAGACGGCAGCCACCCCAGACAAGGGAATGTCCTTTACTCCCTATCCACATCCCAAGTTCTTCTGTGGCTGAAAAATAAGACTTATCTACATTGCCATTGGCCGAACTGAAAATTCCAATATTCATTATTTGATGTTTTGTGCAAATTTAAAGAAAAAGGGCGGATTGCTCCGCCCTTTTCTTGTTCCAAATGAAATCAAAATCATTTAGGACTGTTTATAATCACAACACTGCTGTCTGGAAGATAAAGTTTTGAGGAAATGTAGGTTCCGTCAAACTTTTGCTTTTTTGAAATAATAATCGGATGGATGACAAGAAGGCTGTCTTTGACTTCAACCAAAGCCTTGGCTTTATCATCTTCATCTTCTCCAATAGCGGTTATGGCGGAGATTCTGTTGGCTGTAATTTCAAGATCGGCTCTGACCGTGGTGTCTTTGACAATTGAGCAGCCAGTCGTGGAAGTGCTGTCATCCACAATAATTGAAGAAGATTTGTGTATCACGTCAAGGGTTGGATAAATGGCGTAAGCCTTTGCTTTTCCGCTGGTTATATACAAGTAAACTCCTCCTGTGTAAGGGTCTCCATCTGAGACGCTTCTTTCTTCCTCATCGTCGTTGAACGGTCTTCCGTTCCAGGTAACATAGCCTCCTATTCTGCGGCGGGTGGAACGGGCCATTCTCTCGCTCATTCTCTCCCAGGTAACGCTTTGCCCATCAACGGTTTCAGGTAGCGGAGCATATTCAACCCTTAGCGTATCGTAGAGCTTGTCGAAAGATTTTGTAGCGGAACTGTTCTCAACGCTTCCGAGCCTGAGGGCACGGCTTCCGGTAAACAGCGTAAGGCCTATCAGTGAAATAATCCACACCAGGAAAAGAATCCATCCAAGGCGGAATCTCGGCTTCCTGAGGTTGAACAGCCAGCGGATTCCCACATACAGCATCGCAACGCAAGGAATTACCAGGCAGAGAACCATCAGCACCTTGTAAAGGGCTCTTCCCCACGGATTCACGTCTATAAGATTCAGAGCGTTAATAGGATTTACGCCAACCATAGATTCGCTTCCTATTACCAGACCCCAAAGGCTAAGCGAGAACAAAATGCCCAGGCCAATGAATATCAGGCCAAGCAGCACTTTCAGCAGGCGGCCGAACCAGCTGCCGCGGAACTGGTCTGGGTTGTTGAAGCTTTCTTCAGCCCCCCTTACTCCCGGATCGGTTCCGTACATCTGGCATCTCTGGCTGTAAGTCCTGGCTCCAGGAACAACTATCCAGAGGATAATATAAGCCAGTAAAACAAGGCGGAACAAAACGTGGATTATGCTGGTGGCTCCGTAAGGCATAAACGATCCGCTAACAATATGCAGTGCTAGAAGAACCGCAAGAGCTATTCTGAGTATGCTGGCATCGAACTTAAAATAATGGCCAAGGCCGCTGCACACTCCACCTATCATCCTGTCTGACAAGTCTCTGAAAAGGCGGTGCTGAACGGGGGCGGGATTAGGCTGCGCACTCTGGAAAGGCTGGCCTTGTGAAGCTGAAGGTCCGGCCTGAGTCTCTTCTTCATCGCCGAACTGGCTTGGAGTTCCCATAACAGCTATCACTTCTTCAACCCTTTCCAGGGTAACGGTGTCTTCCTTGCTGTTCTTTTCCAGAAGAAGCTCAGCGATTCTGCTTTCTATATCGCTGATTATCTCCCTACCTTCCGGTCTTTTTACATAATGGGCGGTTATCTGGTCCAGATAACTCTTCATTCTGTTGTATGCGTCCGGGCTCAAAATGAACGGAACGCCACCGATGCTGACTCTAAGTACTTCTTCCATAATTATTCCTCCTCGTTAATTTCTATTCCTGTCTTTATAAGCTCAACTGTTTTAATAACGTCTTTCCAGGCATCATCCATAAACTCAAGAGCTTTCTTGCCTTTCTCAGTCAGAGAATAATATTTCCTTGGCGGGCCGCTAGGGCTCTCTTCCCATCTGTAGGAAAGCAGTCCCTGGTTTTTCTGGCGGGTAAGAAGCGGATAAAGTGTACCTTCAACCACTATCATCTTTGCCGCTTTAAGCTCAGCAATCAAAGGAGAAACATAGGAATCCCCTTTTCTGAGAATGCTCAGGATGCAGTATTCAAGCACCCCTTTTCTCATCTGCGCCTTGATATTCTCGGCGTTCAGATCGAGATCCGTATTGTTGATATTGCTGTTTATTTCCATAACCTTAAAACTTTCTGGTGAATTTCTCTATGTTTTCCGCGGTCAGAGGCCATCCCCTCATCTCGCATTTCTGGACAGGAGTTACTGCCGGAGGGGCAATAATCCAAAGGATAATGTAGATAAGCAGTCCACCGCCGCCGATAAGCATCAGAACCACGAATATTACCTTTAGTATAGTAGGGTCGAAATTCAGGTAATAGCCCAGTCCGGAGCAAACGCCGCCGATGCTGCGGCTGTCTATGTCTCTGTAGAACTTTTTCTGCGGAATGTCCTGGTAAGGAGGATTAGCATACGCCTGTGAGGTGTAGGCTTGGCCGTTGTAAGCCTGACCCTGGCCTTGCGAGGCTTCCTGGTAAGTTTGGCCGCCTCTTGTGTAGACGGTGCCGTCTGGCATTCCCAGGCGGGCGATAATCTCGTCAATCATATAAACGTTAACCACGTTTCTGACAGACGAAGTCTTGGAAGAAAGAATCTCCGCGATCCTCTCTTCTATGTCACTCATAGTCTCATCAGACTGCACTCCGGCAGAAGACTTTGTTCTGAAAGCCTCGAGATAATCTTTCAGAAGGGCGTAAGCATCTGTCTCAAGTGTAAAACTCTTGTTGCCTATTGCAACGCTGACTACTTCTTTCATAGTATTGGTTTTTGGGGTGTTTTGTTTTCTTAGGTATTTTGCAATGCAAATATATGTGTTTTTATCAGTACTTTGTATTGCAAGGTAGTGGGTTTTTAAGAAATCCTGATATCTTGAACTATCTCAGTCACTCGATATCAGGATATTATATGTAGTGTGAAAATTGTTACGATTTTGTTACAATTCCTGCTCTGCAGGGGTTTCAGTCTGTGGGGTGCCCTCTGTCTGTCCGCCTACAGGGAATGCTGGAGCAGAAGAAGCAGGCTTCCTTTCAAGAATCTCCTTTGCATTAGTTGTCTTCTTGGCACCTCTTGTGGAAATGGCTGCTGTAGCCGCAATGCTAAATACTATAATTATAGCTGCAAGAATCCAGGTTCCTTTCTCAAGAATATCTGCTGCCTGCCTTACGCCAAAGGTTGTATTGCCAGCGCCAAAGTTGGAAGCAAGTCCACCGCCCTTTGAATTCTGCAGAAGGACTGCGATGGTGATCAGAACACTTGCTATCACGATTATTGTTACAAAAAATCCGTACATATCACTCTGTATTTTTCTTCATTTCATTTACAAGGGCTGCAAAGTAAGCACTTTTTTGCGGATATAGCAAAATAAGTTTGGAGAAAACTTCTATTGCTTTGTCGTAAAAACCTTGCTGGGCATAGATATGGCCTAGGGTTTCCGTACAGAAAGCAAGGTCGTCGTAGTTGACTCTTCCGTCTTCCGTAAGAAGGCTTGACTTTCTTTCCCTAGGCTTTGGCGCGGCGGGCTTTTCCTCCTCTTGAGCCACCGGTTCTGGAGCTGGACGATAGAACGGGCTGCTTTTCAGCTTAAGCTCCATATCATCCTCTGGATCAATGGTTTTAAGATCATCTTTAGAAAAGAAATCACCACCGGCCACAATCACTCTAGGGCGGTGAACCTCTTGTGGAACAACCTGCGGCTTTTCTTCAGGAACAGGTTCAGTTTCCAGAGCAATCTCTTTCTCAACAGGAGAATTAATCCTGTCGTAAAGCGTCTTGCGAGAAGACAGGAATATGGCGCTGCGAGAAAGGTTTTCGGCAAAAGCTTCCTTGTCTTTGCGGTAGAGCTTCTCCAGAAGAATCTCTCTCAAATACGAAAACCACGGAGCCTGCTTGAGAGCGGCTTCCATATCCATAAGATCCAAGGAACCAATACCGGAATATGTTATTCCTTCTATCTCCATTCTGCAACCGTAGCGTTGAATATATCTTCCACTAGAGTCTCTATAATCTGCTGGCATAAAGCATCCTGAACAGAGTCAAGAGAGCTGGTGGAATCGTAGTCCTGGTAAGCGGCAAAGCTTCTTCCGCCAGGGAAGGCTTCGTCTGGATATTTGTTGTTCTTATAGAAGATTCTTACTGTTATGGTAAGGCGGTTTCGGGAAGCAACCTCATCTGCCGTTACGGCCGTTGGAGTAACTTCATAGCCGGTGATGTAGCCAGATACTTCAAGGTCTGGATCATCATAAACCATCTCCAGCTTGGTAAGCCTGCGGTATTTGTCCTGAAGGGCTTCCGTCAGCTGGCTGGCCAGGGTTGGATTGATAATCATAGCCCTGTTTTCCAAGTTGGCAACCAGAATAGTCTTGATATCTGGCTGGAGGCTGGTTCCGGAGAAAGAATAAATTCCGCATCCTCCGCATAAGGCCATTGCGGCAACAACAGTAAATATCTTCAGAAGGTTTTTCATTTCCTTTTCTTTTTCAACTCAATTCCGTATTCCTTTATCTTGCGGTAAAGCGTCCTTTCAGATATGCCCAACTCGTCTGAGGCCGCCTTGCGGTTACGTGGATATTTTCTCAGCACCTCCAGTATGCGTTCCTTGTAGAGCGATTCTATAGAAAGGTCTTTGGATTCTTCTTCCGGAGTCTGCTCAACTACTATTACATCTGGAGCCGCGTGGACCGGAGCCTGGGAAGCAGGAGTAACCTGAATGTTCTGAGACGGTTGCGGAAGACCTCCAGCGGAAATCTTCTGCTTGATGGCATCCACCTCTTGCTTTAGGGAGTATATCATTTTGTAAATGACCTCCTTGTCTCCAAGAAAGTTTCCGTCTTGGAATCCTGAGGAGCTCAAAACCGGATGAAGGTCTTCTCCAAAATCCGGCAGGTATCGCTTAAGTGTGGCGGCATCTATCTGACGCGAAGGCTCCAGCACGGTAATCTGCTCCACAATGTTTTTCAGCTGGCGGATATTGCCGGGCCATCTGTAGCTAAGCAAAACAGCCTGGGCTTCTCTTTCAAGAGTAACCGGCGGCATATTGTAGCGGTCTGCGCAGTCTACCGCAAACTTCCTGAACAGCAACAAAATATCTCCACGTCTTTCTCTGAGCGGAGGAAGGGTTATCGGTATCTGGTTCAGCCTGTAGTAGAGGTCCTCTCTGAATTTTTTAAGGCGGATGGCTTCCAGAAGGTCCACGTTGGTAGCGGCTATTACCCTCACGTCTGTTTTTTGCACCGTGGAAGATCCAACTTTGTAGAACTCTCCGCTTTCAAGCACCCTGAGCAGCCTCTTCTGGGATTCGGCGCTGAGCTCACCCACCTCGTCCAGGAAAATGGTTCCCCCGTCTGCTACCTCAAAATATCCTTTGCGGTTTTCGTTGGCTCCGGTGAAAGACCCCTTTATGTGGCCGAAAAGCTCGCTTTCCATAGTTCCCTCCGGAATAGCTCCGCAGTTTACCGCTATGTATTTGCCGTGCTTTCTAGGACTGTAGCTGTGTATTATCTGGGGTATGGATTCCTTTCCAACGCCGCTTTCCCCCATCACCAGCACAGACATATCCGTAGGGGCCACCTGCTCTGCCACCTGAAGGGCGCGCAGGAACTGCGGATCGTCACCGATGAGGTCAAAACGGTTTTTCAAACTCTGCAACTCCATATTGATTTTCTTTTTTCTTGCTCAAAGAGCAAAGTTACGTAAAAACCGACAAATTTTCAGTATTTTTGTCACGATGGAAAACATACTGGCTATAATACCTTCGAGGTACGCATCCACACGATTCCCTGGCAAGCCGCTCGCTCTGGTTCACGGAGTACCTATGGTTGTGCGCACCCTTAGGCAGGCTTCAAAGGTCTTCGGCGACGTTTGCGTGGCCACAGATGACGAAAGAATCCTTAACACGGTGCAGAAATTCGGCGGGAAGGCCGTGATGACCTCCCAGAATCACCGCAGCGGAACAGACAGATGCCTCGAAGCCCTCAACATATATACGGCAGAAAGCGGAAAAACTTTCAGTGGAGTGGTCAACGTTCAGGGAGACGAGCCTTTCATATCTCCTCTCCAGCTTCAAACGCTGGCCCATACCCTTATGAAAGATGGCTGCCAGATTGCTACTATCGTAAAAAGAGCATCCTCTGTTTCTGAGCTGAAGGACCCTAACCGCCCGAAAGTCGTAGTTGACAAGGATATGAATGCTCTCTACTTTTCCCGCAGCCTGATTCCTTTTTATCGCGGAGGAGAATTGGAAGATCCCCTTCCGGAGAACCTTCCTTACTATCTTCACGTGGGGCTTTACGGATACAGGTGCGATGCGCTTGAAAAAATCTGCGCACTGGAAGAAAGCTTCCTGGAAAAGACAGAAAAGCTGGAGCAGCTCCGATGGCTTGAAAACGGGCTCAAGATTAAGGTTGCCGAATGCAATACTCCGTCTTTTGGAGTAGACACGCCGGAAGATCTTGAGAGGATTAACAATATGGATTTATCTGAATTATAAAAACAAACACTATATGAAGAGATTTTTCAGAACCGCTTTAGTTGCTGCTGTTGCTGCAGCTGCCACTTTCTGCGCCAATCCGCAGCAGATGGCAAAACTGGCCTCAATGGTAAAGACAGATTGTACTCCAAATCCTCTGGAATGCGTTGGAGGACAGATTAAGGCTACCTATTCAATTGCTTTTCCTGCAAAGTATTTTGTTCCAAACGCTTATCTGAAAGTCACCCCTCAGCTGGTTTACGGCGGAGTAACAGAAAGCGGCCCAGACTTCTGGATGCAGGGAGAGAAAATCAGAGACAACTACACCGAGATTCCTTACAAAACCGCCAGCACCGTAAAAAGAGACGTTGTGTTCAAATACAAGCCAGGAATGGAAAAAGCCGTTCTGCAACTTGCGGTAACCATCTACAATTCAAGCAAGACCAAGAGTTGGGAATATCCGCTGCCGTTCAAGATTGCAGAAGGAACCATCTGCACATCTATGCTTGCACAGACCAATGGCACCCCTTTCTTTGAGAAGGATAACTACGAGATGGAAACAACCGAACAGGTTGAAACTCAGATTCTCTACGATGTCAACAAGTCAGACGTAAAGGCAACCCGCCTGAATTCAGACGAAGTGAAGGCGTTTGAAAAATTCCTCCGCGATGCCAAGAAAGACTCCAAGAAAACCGTCAAGAAGGGAAAGATAATTGGCTACGCTTCTCCGGAAGGTCCTGAAGACAAGAACAACCAGCTTTCCACCCAGAGGGCCAAGAGCGCCAAGGCCGCTTACGACAAGACCATCTCCAAGAGAGCAGATGTAGATATGGATGTTACCGTAGAGGAGAAAGGAGAAGACTGGGAAGGCTTCAAGAAACTTGTGGAAGAGTCAGATATGGAAGACAAGGATCTTATCATTAGGGTTCTCTCTATGTATTCCGATCCTGTGGTAAGGGAAAGAGAAATCAGGAATATGTCTCAGGTCTTCAAGACTCTGAACAACAAGGTGCTTCCTCAGCTAAGGCGCAGCCGCATCGTCGCCGAGATAGACAAGAAAAACTGGAGCGATGACGAGCTTAGGCAGATGATTGAAACCTCAGACGACCGCCTGACAGAAGAGGCTCTGCTCTACGCCGCCAATCTCTATGACGACGCAGCAACAAAAGCTTCTGTTTACAATACTGCCGTAAAGAGATTCAACAGCCAGAGAGCCATCAACAACCTAGCGGCCCTTGCCCTTCAGCAGAACAAGCCGGGCGAGGCTGAATCTTGGCTTGAAAAGATAACAACCAAGACCGCAGGCTATTACAATAACCTTGGAGTTGCCGCTATGCAGAAAGGCAACGCAGACAAGGCTGCCGAGTATTTCTATATGGCAAAGGGAGAAAACGGAGAGGTTATAGACCAGGCAAAAGACAACCTGGCTTCTCTTCTTATCCAGGATGGAGACTATGACGGAGCCCTTGATGTTCTGGAAGGAGTTGACGGATTCAACCACGGCCTAGCTCTTCTGCTCAAAGGCAAAAACGAGGATGCCCTCAAGGTCCTGAAAAAGGAAAGTGATCCGGACGAATCTTATCTGAGGGCTATTATCGCCGCCAGAAAGGGTGATGTCACCACCTGTGAAAATGAACTTGTAAAAGCATTTGAAAAGAAATTCTACGAGGAGCGCGTAGACAACGATATTGAGTTTGCGGCTCTGCAATAACTATAAAGTAAATGCACGATCCCTACAAAGTAAAGCTCGTCCTCTTTTCGAACACTTATCCGTTCGGAGGGGGCGAGACTTTTCTTGCGGACGAGGTTCCGTATCTGGCAAAAGAGTTTCACCGAATAACCGTGTTCCCGCTTTACAGGCCTGCCGGCCCGATTCGAGAACATCCTGATAATGTAGACATTGCAACTCCGCTCCTGCCGTTCGACCACAAAGACAAGAAGGGATTCCTAAGACATGGCCTTTTCAATACGGCTCCGTTTTTCTTTGCGGCAAAAGAGTTTTTCCGCGCCCTTTTCGGTTATGGCATCAAAGGCAAAAAGGCCGGCATGTTCAAGCGCCTGCGCATTTTCTTCAACTATTTCCTGATGACAAGAACCATCCTTTCCAACAAGAAGCTGATGGAGGAAATAGTCAGAGAATGCTCTTTTGCGGACAAACTCTATTTCTACTGGGGAGACAAGAGCGTGATGCTTGCTCCGTTCCTCAAAAAGCTCATTCGCCCCAATGTGGAAACAATGCCGATGTTCATTGCAAGGTTCCACGGCTCAGACCTTTATGAGGGAGCAAAAGGTTACCTTCCTTTCCGTAGCAGGATTTTCTCCTCTATTGATTATGCCGTTCCTGTCTCCTATGACGGAATGAACTATATCAAGAAAAACTACAATCCTTGCCCAAAAATTATCGAGGTCTGGCACCTAGGCTCAACGCATCACGATAATAACTTCAAAAACAGCATCGCTGAGGAAAATAATATCTTCAGCATCGTCGGCTGCTCCAACCTTATTCCTCTAAAACGGGTAGACCTAGTTGTAAGCGCGCTAAAGCTTCTTGCTAAAGACAATGATGCGCAAGAAAAGATTAGAAAGCGCGGCTTCAGTAAAATAACCTATACACATTTCGGCGGCGGCAATATGTTCCAGGAGTTGATGAAAACCGCGGAAACAATAAACTCTGAGTTTTTAAACATCGATTTCAAAGGCTCTAGGCCTCACGATGAAATCTTGAACTTCTACAAAGAAAACGGAGGAGATCTGTTTATCCTAGCAAGCCGCTCAGAAGGTATCCCTGTTTCAATAATGGAGGCAATGAGCTATGGCATTCCGGTGATAACCACCAACGTAGGCGGTGTAAAGGAACTCTTCCGCAATTGCCCGCTGGGTTACATCATAGACGCAGACATTAACGCAGAAGATATCAAGAAGCAAATCCTCGAATACATTCTCCTTCCGGAAAACACCCACGCCCAGATGAAGCAAAACTGCTATGAAAACTGGAAGGAAGAATGGGATGCCCAGACCAACTATTCCGGCTTTGCCCAAGAACTTATAGGCGTCTAACAAAAGCACTGAGTCATTATGAAAAAGACACTTCTATTAACCGCTATTATACTGCTCTGCCTTCAGGCTTTTGCCCAGAACAAGATGTTTGACATCAAGTACTACCGGCACGTTTATGTTCCATCAAAAGTCAACGGCCAGAATGCATTGCTGATATTCGACACCGGCGCTCCATATACCTGTCTAGACAGCATTTACCGCGCTGAAAGCCCGTACAAATACAAGAATGTGGGCAACGCTAAAATGGGCGGAACCGGCAACAATGAGCAGAAGGTCAAAATCATTATGGGCGAACTCACTTATACTGCCGGAGATAAGCAGTACACGAGCAAGGTTTCTCCTATCTTCCAGCTCAAGCCCATTACCGGCGATGCCGCTGACGGCCTAATGGGAATATCCGATTTGGGCGGAGTTGTTATCGCGATAGATTACAATAACAAAAAGATGGGATTCTGGGACAAGGTCTCAGAAGCGGACATAAAAGGCTACACTCCAATTTCTATCAGACACTCCAATAACAGGATTTATGTTCCGCTAAGCGTAACTATTGACAAAAACCGCACAATTCAGGGAGAATTCCTGATGGATTTGGGAAGCGGAGGAACCATTTCTTTTACCAGCGCCGTTGCCGATAAGAACGCCCTTCAGGACATCACGCCGCAATTGCCTTACAATATGGCTGTTGGAGGCATTGGCGGATCTTCTTCCGGCTGTGATTTCAGGGCTCAGGGCGCTTCTGTCGGAGGCTTCCGGTTAGACAACATCACCGCAGATTTCAGCCTGAACACTGGCGGCGCACTCTCAGACAGAGAGTATCTCGGAATAGTGGGCAACGAATTCTGGGAAAGATTCGACTTGATAATAGATCTTCCAAACAAGAAACTGTACCTAAGGCCCAATGTAAACTTCAAAAAGCCGTTTGAAGCCCCAATAAGAGGCTTCGCCTATACAGACAGGAGCAAGACGCTGGGCTTCTGGGTTGTCAATTGTCTTTATCGCGATTCAAATGCAGAAAAAGCCGGCCTCAAAAACGGAGACCACATCCTTTCCGTCAACGGCAAAGACGTGAAAACCATTTCAATGGACGAGCAACAGACCTTCTTCAAGAATCTGAAATCCGTTACGCTGGAAATAGAAAGAGACGGAGCGAAAAGCACAGTCTCCTTCAACTTCGATGACCCGAAAATCTGATCAAAAATATGGCTCATTCTCGAGATTTTTGAGCCGTAAAGTAGATTATTTTGGCTTTTTTGAGCCGTATTATGTTACTAATTATGCTGGTCGGCGGCGTTGAGGACCTGGCGTTTTACGCCGTCAAGAACACTTTCGGTTTTTGACGGGTCTGGAATATCTTTGGATGTTGGATGGTCTGTAAATGATGTTACTTCAAACGGAGTCATATCTATTTTTCCGCTTGGACCGTTGCCTTTTGCTTGAACCTTGTATGCAAATCCGTATTGCTTGTCTAAATATATAGTGCGGACCAGGTGAAGCTTGTGCCCCGCAACAAGAGTATCTATTGTTTCATTTGCAATCCAGCAAGGTCTGCCGCAGAAGGTGCTCTCTTTTGCTCCCTTTGTACTGATATTGAAACTCTTGTGGGCAATCTGGAAATCTTTTCCCTCAGCGATGTATGATTCCAGCTTTTTCCCCAGAGAAATGCTGACCGGAGAAGATGTGTAAGAAAGCTTGCCTTTCTTGTAAGTTTTCCTTGTTGTCTGGCCATTGGAATATTCAAAAACATCCACGCTTGTTGTAATGCCTTTTCTCTGGGTTTTGATCCAAGCTTTGTTTCCTATTCTGGTAACCAGATAGGATCTGTCGTCATCGGCCAGGCGTGAAATGTTTCCCATATAGTTAAGGTAGCCGTACTTGTTCAGTGTAAAAGAGAAATCCTTTGCATACCAGGCATTTGGCTCTTGAGGCTCAGGATTTGTCTCATCTTCTTTCTTTTGCGCCGGAATTTCTTTTTGCTCTTCTTTCTTTGTTGTATCTATCCAGCCCTTTTCCACGGCCTCCTTTGCAAATTTCTCAAGGCCTAAGGCTATTTCTCCTAAAATTTCCAACCCTTCTTCCGAACCGTCTTTTTTGGGCTCGTCGTTATACTCGCGAACCGGGCGGATTGGCATGCCGGATTCGCGTTCCATATAGTTCCAGTCTATATCGTGATCGCAGAAATACAGATAATCCGCATTGTTGCTCTCGCCTTCTGGAGTGAAAGACCAGTAATAGCCTCCTTCTGTCCCGCCTAGATTGCTGTCGTCATAAAAGAAACCGGCACAAGGCAGAAAGATGCTGTTGCCGTTGGTTTTGCTTATTACCTTATAACCAGGCACGCCGTCTCTTTTAATCCATTTCCATTCGCATTTCTCTATAAGTTCCTTGAATTCTTCAAGAGTCGGCATTCTCCATCCATTGCCGAGCTTGGCGGCGGCAACATCATCTTCTGGGCCAAAATTCTTTTTGGTCAGCACAAGATCACCATTGACATTTTTATACCACTTGTAATTCTCGGCGGAATATTCAGCCTTTGGCTCAATCTCGGCCCAGGCGTAATAATATCCGAAATCATTAGATGATTCTGCGCCAAGATTGCATCCGGCCCACTTGACGGAAAGGCCAAGATCTATTGCAGGCGGATAGAGGAGTTTATTATCTTTCTGCTGAGGAGTTTCTTGGGATTGTTCTGTCTCGGCGGGTTTTTGCGCGGACTGCCGGCAGCCGGATAGCGCCAAGGCCGCAACTATAATCGCCGAGAAAAAAAGATATCGTTTCATACTAGTTTATTTGTCTATAGTTTGAGCACTGCCATAAAGGCGCTCTGAGGCACCTGAACCTGGCCTACCTGGCGCATGCGCTTCTTTCCTTTCTTCTGTTTTTCAAGGAGTTTACGCTTTCTTGAAATATCTCCGCCGTAGCACTTTGCGGTAACATCTTTTCTTACCTGGCGGACAGTTTCCCTGGCGATAATCTTGGCTCCGATAGCAGCCTGGATTGCAATGTCGAATTGCTGTCTTGGAATGAGGTCTTTGAGCTTTTCGCACATTCTTCTTCCAAAGTCGTAGGCGTGGTCTCTGTGGATCAGCGATGAAAGGGCGTCTACCTGCTCGCCGTTGAGAAGGATATCGAGCTTGACAAGCTGAGCCGGACGGTAATCAGTGATGTGATAATCGAAGGAAGCGTAACCCTTGGAAATGCTCTTGAGCTTGTCGTAGAAATCAAATACTATTTCAGATAGCGGAAGATCGAAATTGAGCTCAACGCGGTCTGTGGTGATATAGTGCTGGCTTACAAGGGTTCCCCTCTTGTCTAGGCAAAGCTTCATTATAGGGCCGAAGAAGTCTGCCTTGCTGATGACCTGGGCGCGGATGTAAGGCTCTTCTATATGGTCTATCATTGTTACCTCCGGAAGGCCTGAAGGGTTATGGACATCCAGAACATTACCGTCTGTTGTATAGACCTTGAAGGAGACGTTCGGAACCGTGGTGATGCAGTCCATATCGAACTCCCTGTAAAGCCTCTCCTGAACAATTTCCAGATGAAGGAGGCCGAGGAATCCGCAGCGGAACCCGAAGCCCAGAGCCATAGAGCTTTCCGGCTCGAATACCAGAGAGGCATCGTTGAGCTGAAGTTTTTCAAGGGAAACCTTGAGCTGGTCGTATTCGTCTGTCTCTACTGGATATACGCCGGCAAAGACCATAGGCTTAACCTCCTCGAATCCTGCAATTGCCTCCTTGCAAGGATTCTGGACGGATGTTATGGTGTCACCGACCTTTACCTCTACCGCGCTCTTGATTCCGCTTATGATGTAACCCACGTTTCCGCAAGTGATTTCGGGCTTTGGATTGAGCTTGAGACCCATTGTTCCAACCTCGTCTGCCACGTACTCCATTCCGGTGTTGAAGAACTTCACTTTTTCTCCCTTCCGGATGCTGCCCGCCTCAACTTTGAAGTATGCTATGATGCCGCGGAAAGGATTGAATACGGAATCGAATATCAGAGCCTGGAGCGGGGCGTTAGGATCTCCTACCGGAGCGGGAATTCTTTCAACAATGGCGTCCAGTATTGCCGGAACACCTTCTCCGGTCTTGGCAGAACACATCAGAACCTCCTCGGCATCGCATCCTAGAAGATCGCAAACCTGGTCTCTTACAAGTTCCGGCTCTGCGGCCTCCATATCTATCTTGTTGAGTACCGGAATAATCGTAAGATCGTGGTCCAAAGCCAGATACAAGTTAGATATTGTCTGGGCCTGAATGCCCTGGGTAGCGTCAACAACAAGCAGAGCCCCTTCGCTGGAAGCAATAGAGCGAGACACTTCATACGAGAAGTCTACGTGTCCCGGGGTGTCCAGAAGGTTGAGTGTATATTCCTGGCCGTCTTTGGTGTATTTCATCTGAACGGCGTGGCTCTTTATGGTGATTCCCTTCTCCTTCTCCAGATCCATCGAGTCCAGCACCTGAGCCTCCATCTCGCGGCTGGTGACAGTGCCTGTAACTTCCAGCATCCTGTCCGCAAGCGTGGATTTGCCGTGATCTATATGCGCTATAATGCAAAAGTTCCTGATATTTTTCATCGCAGTGCAAAAATAACTAAATTTACAATCAGTATAAAACCGACAATTTTTTGCTTATGTCTGACCTTCAAAGACTGAAAGATATTGCCAGCCAGATCAGAAGAGACATTCTCCGTATGGTGACACTGGCAAAGAGCGGGCATCCGGGAGGAAGCCTCAGCTCCACAGATGTTGTAACCGTGCTGTATTTCAACAAGATGAAGCACGATCCAAAGAACTGGAACCGTACCGGAAAAGGACAAGATATGTTCTTCCTTTCCTGCGGGCACGAATCTCCTCTGCTTTACAGCGCCCTTGCCAGAAGCGGTTATTTTCCTGTAGAAGAACTCTCCACGTTCCGCAAGATTGGAAGCCGTCTTCAGGGGCATCCGGCAACGGACACAAACCTTCCGGGAGTGTTTGAAGCCAGCGGCTCTCTGGGGCAAGGCCTCAGCGTAGCCGTAGGAGCCGCGCTGGGAAAGAAACTCTCTGGCGATCCTAACAAAGTTTATTGTCTTGTGGGAGACGGGGAAAGCCAGGAGGGCCAGATCTGGGAAGCCGCCCAGTTTGCATCTCACCACAAAGTAGACAACCTGATTGCCTTCACAGACTGGAACGGCCAGCAGATAGACGGAACCACGGAAGAAGTCATTGGCCCAGACCATCTGGACCAGAGGTGGAAGGCCTTTGGTTGGAATGTGGTCATAGCAGAAGACGGCAACAGCGTGGAAGACATTATCTCAGCGATAAAGCTAGCTGAAGAACTGCAGCAAATTGAGCCGAAACCGGTTATGATTATGCTCAAGACCGTTATGGGAAAGGGCGTGGACTTTATGGAAGGCACCTGCAAATGGCACGGAAAGGCCCCGAAGCCAGAAGAATGCGAGGCTGCTCTAGCCCAGATACCTGAAACCCTCGGAGATTTTTAACCATTAAAACATCTGGAAAATGACAAAGTACACAAATACAGGAAACAAGGATACTCGCTCGGGATTCGGAGAAGGACTTCAGGCCGCAGGAAGAGAGTGCAAAGATGTTGTGGCTCTTGCCGCTGATCTCAAGGGTTCCGTTAAAATGGACGCTTTTGCAAAGGAATTTCCTCAAAGGTTTTTCCAGGCCGGAATCGCCGAGGCAAATATGATAAACGTAGCCGCAGGACTTTCTCTTAACGGAAAAGTTCCGTTTGTGGGAACATTCGCGGCCTTTGCTGCGGGAAGGGTTTACGACCAGGTCAGAATGGCTGTGGCCTATTCCGAGACTAACGTCAAGATTGCCGCATCTCACGCGGGTATCACGCTTGGAGAAGACGGGGCAACCCACCAGATTCTGGAAGACATCGGGCTTATGAGGATGCTTCCGGGAATGAGCGTAGTTGTGCCGTGTGACTTCAACCAGACAAAGAACGCCACCATTGCCGCTGCCAAGTGGAACGGCCCCGTATATCTGAGATTTGGAAGGCCTAGCGTGCCTAACTTCACTCCGGAAGATCAAGTCTTTGAAATAGGAAAGGCCTATAAGCTCAGCGACGGAAAAGACGTCACTATTCTTGCAACGGGACACCTTGTATGGGAGGCTCTTCTGGCAGCCGAAGAACTGGAAAAGGAGGGCATAACAGCAGACGTTATAAACGTTGCTACAATCAAGCCTTTTGACCGCGGCACCGTTCTTGAGTCTATTAAGAAAACAGGATGCGCCGTTGCGGCTGAAGAGCATTTCATCTTTGGCGGAATGGGAGAAATGGTTGCCGGAATTCTGGCGGCCGAGGCTCCGGCACCTATGGAATTTGTGGCCATAAACGACAAATTCGGGCAGAGTGGAACGCCGGCAGAGCTGATGAAGGCCTACGGTCTGGACGCGGAGCACATAGTCTCTGCAGCAAGACGCGCCATCTCAAGGAAATAAATGACCGACAAGGAGATTCTGGACATATATAAATCAGAAGGAGGGCAGACTCAGGCTTTCAACCTCATAGTCAGAGAGTACTCTAAAAGACTCTATTGGCATTTGAGAGAGTTGGTTTTTAACCACGACGATGCGGATGACCTTCTTCAGAACACGTTTATGAAAGTCTGGAAAGCCTTGCCTACATTCCGCGGAGAAAGCGGGCTTTACACCTGGCTGTACAGAATTGCCACTAACGAAGCCTTTACCTTCCTGAAGAAAGAAAGGCTTAACAACAAGTTTTCCCTGACTCCTTTTGAAACAAGGCTGGCCAACCGTATAGCCGACGATCCGTATTTCAGGGGAGATACCATCCAGTTTCTGCTTCAGCACGAGGTTGCAAAACTGCCGGACCGCCAACGCGCCATATTCTCAATGAGGTACTTCCAGGAGATGGAGTATGCCAAAATCGCTGAGATTCTAGATAGTAATCCAGATGCTGTTAAGGCATCTTATTCGCTGGCATACAAGAAGATAGAGAAAAATCTCAAGGAGTTTGGAAAATTTTGATTTTACTTTGTGCGCCTATAGACATCTAAATATCGTTGAAAAGAAAAATGGAAATGGAAAGGAATAATGAAATGGATATCCTGCAAAGGGCTGAGATGAGGAAGATTCCTTTTGATGCTCCTGAGGGGTATTTTGAAAATCTGGAAGAAAGGCTCAGGGAGAAAACCCTTCAGACAAAGCCTTCCGGAAAGTGGGATTGGGTAAAAGTCCTCAAGGCAAGCCTTGCCCTTGCCGCCTCGTTCCTGCTGGTTGCCGGAATGGGCTGGGGCATTATGCGCCTTACCAGCCTTAAGCAAAACAATACGCTTGCTCAGAGCGAGCTTACAGAAGAGGGAAATATGATGCTGGACAGCCTGGTTAACAAGTTCGGCGCCATAGAGGTTGTAGATATATATCACAACTCTTTCGCCCAAGACGTTCCTGAAGAAGAAGACGATGATCTTTCAGATGATGAATACGACGCGTTGGAAGAATACATTACCTTGATGGCTCCTTCTTATCCGGGTCTTATAGCTGAAGAAATAACGACTAACAGATAAAACATACAATTATGAAAAAAATATTCTTTTTGGCTTTAGCCTTGACTTTCTGCACTATAAGTTTGGCGCAGAACGAGAATGCGGACAAGAAGAACGATGGGCGCAACAAGGAAAAGTTCGAGCAGATGATGGCCGACATTCAGAGCCGCAAAATAGCATTTTTCACAAAGCAACTCCAGCTTACCCCGGAAGAGGCAAAGGTTTTCTGGCCGGTTTATGAAAAATGCGACGCGGAAAGAAATGCTGCCAGAAAAGAAACCCGCAAAAGCGCTTGGGCGTTGCACAAGGCTGTAAAAGAAGGAAATGCAACCGATGACGAGATCAAAGCCCTGGCAGATACCTATTACGAAAATCTCGACAGGGAGGCTTCTCTCCAGAAACTTCACTATTACGAATACCAGAAAGTGCTTCCTATAAAGAAAGCCGCTATGGTAAGAATGGTGGAGGAAAGATTTATGAACGATCTTCTTTCTCAGTGGAGAAGGCAGTCGGGGCCTAAGGGCAGAGAGCCAAAGAAAACCAACTAAAACTTCAGATAAAAGTCTTTTGTAAGAGACTTGTACTCAGGAGTATATTCAAGATTCAAATTCATAATGCAGAGGTCTTGAGACGCCTCTGCATTCTTTTTGCCGGCCATAGAAAATTCTGCCATTATCCTGATTGGAGAAGAATCTCCCTCTTTTGAAAACACCCTGCATTTTCTGAAAGGAAAGAATCCTTTTTCCTCGGCGATTTTTTCAAAAAGACCGAATTCTGCCGCAGGAAGAATTACCGACAGATGTCCTGAAACTTTCAGGATTTTCTTGGCGCCCGAAAGCAAATCTTCATATGGAAGGCTATCTGTATGACGCGCTGTTTTCTTTGTCTGAGACGGATTCTTGAGGCTGTTCACAAAATATGGAGGGTTAGAAACTATTGCGTTGTATTTTGCTAGAGCTGAATCGCAGAAAGACTGATAGTCAGAGTTGTATAGCACCAGGTTTCTTTTCCACGGCGAGGCCGCAAAATTCTTCTGCGCCTGGATGCAGGAAGGGTTGTCTATCTCTACCGCACCAACAGAAAAGGATGTGAATTTCCCTGCCAGCCTCTGAGAAGCCATAAGTGCAATAACTCCAGTGCCACAGCCAGCGTCAAGAACAGAAGGATTGATTTCATCTGGAATAGTAAACCAAGCGCCAAGAAGCACGCCGTCTGTATTTACACGCATTGCAACATCGGCTTGCTCAACCGTAAAACGCTTGAAGGCAAAATAACTGTTACCTGCCATTAGACAAAAACACCGTCTTTTAGTGTCATGCAGCGGTCGCATCTGGCGGCAAGGCCCTCATCGTGAGTGACTATGACAATTGTCTGGCCGTGAGAGTCTCTCATCCGGAAGAAAAGGTCGTGGAGCTCCTGCTTGGTGGTGCTGTCGAGATTACCGCTAGGCTCGTCGGCGAATATGATTTTTGGATTATTGATCATAGCTCTGGCTATCGCCACTCTCTGCTGCTCTCCGCCGCTAAGCTCGGAAGGACGACTGTTCTCTTTTCCCTTGAGTCCAAGTTCAGCCAGAAGCTCTTCTGCCCGCTGGCGTATCTGCCTATCTGTCAGCTTCTCCTTAGATGCGCCTTCATATCTTCCGATAAGCGCCGGAAGCATAATGTTTTCAACTGCGGAAAATTCAGGAAGAAGATGGTGGAACTGGAAAACAAAGCCAATCTTCTGGTTGCGGAAAGATGCCAAGCTTTTAGGGTCCAGAGAAAATACGTCTATTCCATCTATGACAACCTTTCCGCTGTCTGGAGTAAGTATTGTTCCCAGAATCTGGAGCAAAGTAGTCTTGCCGGCTCCGCTGGCGCCAACGATGCTGAGCACCTCTCCCTGGGATGCGGTAAAACTAAGGCCCTTGAGAACCTCTTGGGTCCCAAAGGCCTTGGTGATTTTATCGCAGAGGATTATCATTATTCTTCCTTTTCGCTCTCCTCGTAAGCCTTCAGCAGCTTCTCCTGAACGTCTGCAGGAACCTGCTGGTACTCTGCGAACTTCTGGGTGAAGGTTGCGCGGCCTGAAGTCAGGGAGCTGAGTGTGGTTGAATATCTGTAAAGCTCTGCAAGCGGGATTCTTGCCTTGATGACCTCAAAGCCGTTCTCGCTCTGCATTCCCTCTATGAGGGCGCGGCGGTTCTGAAGGTCACTCATAACATCTCCCATTGCGTCAGACGGAACCATTACCTCGATGTTGTAGATAGGCTCCATGATCTTAGGACCTGCCTTCTTAAAGGCCTCCTTGAAGGCGTTCCTGGCGGCAAGCTTGAATGAAAGCTCATTGGAGTCAACCGGGTGCATCTTTCCGTCATAAACATAAACGCGGATGTCGCGGGCGTAGGATCCGGTAAGAGGACCCTCGGTCATCTTCTCCATTATACCCTTGAGGATAGCTGGCATAAAGCGAGCGTCGATTGCTCCTCCCACAACGCAGTTGTAGTACTCGAGCTTTCCGCCCCACTCCAGAGGATATTCCTCTTTGCCCTTAACGTTGAGAACCATCTCCTGGTTGTCTACCTTGAACTTGTTGTTCTCTGGCTTGCCCTCATAGTAAGGCTCTATGAGCAGGTGAACTTCACCAAACTGGCCGGCGCCGCCGGACTGCTTCTTGTGGCGGTAATCTGCCCTTGCAACCTTTGTAATGGTCTCGCGGTAAGGGATCTTAGGAGCCATAAGCTCTATCTCCAGCTTGTCCACGTTATTGATCTTCCACTTGAGAATGTTGATGTGATGCTCTCCCTGACCGGAAAGGATGGTCTGCTTGAGTTCCTTTGAGTATTCAACTACGATTGTAGGATCCTCTGCAGATGCGCGGTTGAGGATTTCGCCGAGCTTCTCCTCATCTTTCTCCTCCTTTGCCTTGATGGCGGTGCGGAACTTAGGATCCGGGAAGCGGGTTGGAGCAAATACGGTCTCGCATCCGTTGCACAGGGTCTGTCCTGCCTTTACGCTCTTGAGCTTAACGGTGCAGCCTATATCTCCGGCCTTCATCTCGGAAAGTTTTTCTCTCTTCTTTCCTGCAGCGGCATAGATGATGGAAACTCTTTCCTTGTCTCCGGTCTCAGGATTTACAAGGTCCATTCCCTCCTTGAGAGTACCGGTCATAACCTTGAAGTAAGCAACATCTCCAAGATGCTGTTCCAGAGCGGTCTTGTAGAAAAACAGGGCTGTAGGAGCGGAAGAGTCAACCTTAACCTTTCCGCCGTCTTTGAGCTCGTTCTCGTGTTCGCCTGGGTTTGGAAGAGTGTTGATAACAAATTCCATCACTCTCTTTACGCCGATGTCTTTCTTTGCTGAAAGGCAGAATACAGGGAATATCTCATCGTTGAGCATTCCTGCCCTCAGTCCGGAACGAACCTCGTCCTCGGAAAGACTTCCCTTGTCAAAGAAGATCTCCATAAGCTGCTCGTCGTTCTCGGCTGCCTTCTCTATCAGCTGCTGCTGAAGCTCTTCAGCTTCTGCCTGAAGGTCTGCAGGAATATCCAGTTCCTCGCGTGTTCCGTTCTCGTCTTTGAAGCGGTACATCTTCATCTTCAGCACATCCACGAATGCGTTGAAGTCTGCGCCAACAGCTACAGGGAACTGAACCTGAACTATCTTGCCGCCGTAAACGTTCTTAAGGCTCTCGATTGCCTGGTGCCAGTCTGCCTTGTCGCTATCCAGCTGGTTTACTGCAATAACGATTGGCTTTCCGGCCTTCTGGGCCTGGCGGATGAACAGCTCTGTTCCAACCTCCACGCCCTGGGTTGCGTTCACCAGAACGATTCCGCTGTCGCATACAGTGAAAGCAGAATAAACTCCGCCAACAAAGTCATCGGAACCCGGAGTGTCTATGATGTTGAACTTGGTGTCGTTGTACTCCGTGTAAAGGAGTGTTGAATAAATAGATCTCTGATAAATCTGCTCTATCTCGGTATTGTCACTCATTGTGTTTTTGCCCTCGATAGAGCCGCGGCGGTCTATGACCTTGCCCTCGAACATCATGCTTTCCGCAAAGGTAGTCTTGCCCGATTTAGGGCTTCCCAGCAGAACGACATTCCTTACGTTTTTGGTTTCGTATGTCTTCATTGTTATTGATTATTTGTTTCTTGTTTCAAATTCAAGACGCCAAAATTAAGAAAAAAAACGCCCCGTTCCTATAGGAACGCTTCCAATTCAGCGGCAGCTCCAAAGGCAAGCTTAGCTAAAATCTCGTATTCGCGCTTCATTCTGATTTTCATATTAGGCTCTATATCTGCAAGTTGGAATATCTTGGCCATAGGCCCGCCGCCCTGCGGGAATAGCTCTTCCGCTTTTATGAGACTCCTTCCGCAAAACATCCACAGGCGCTTGCTCTCCACCCCCGGACAAGAAAGAAGGCGGGTACACAAGCCCCCGACCACCTTCCCCTGAAGGCTCTGGGAATCGAGGCTTCCTTCTCCGGTTACAATAATATCCGCCTCGGCGATTTTGGCAGAAATATTCTGAAGGGCGTCACCAAAAAATCTGAAGCCGCCGATGGATTCAGCCCCCAGAAAATGCATAAAGCCAAAGCCCATTCCTCCCGCGGTTCCAGCTCCTGGAAACATTGACGCCTCCTGGGCTTCTGTCTTTGAGAAGGAAGTCTTTCCGCATCTGGTGAGAAAATCCTTGGCGTCTTTATCCAGGCGCAAGGCAGTTTTTCTGTCCGCCCCCTTTTGCGGGGAATACATCTGGGCTGCTCCCCCCGGTCCGCAAAGCGGATTATCCACATCGTTGATTATTATAAATCTGGCGTTTGTTAGCTTTTCAAAGATATCGGCATCTGAAGGATCCTCAACCTTCCCTATCTGGCGGAGATTTCCGCCGCAGGCCCTGACTCCAAGCGGAAGGCCAAGTCCAAAGCCCAGCCCCTGAAGCATACCGCAGCCAAGGTCGTTGGAAGAAGTTCCTCCAACGCCAATGTAAATTGTTCTGGCTCCCTTGTCCAAAGCATCGCGCAGAAGCTGCCCCACTCCAAAAGTGGTTGTTACCAGAGGATTCCTTTTTTCCGGTGGAACAATGGCAAGACCGCAGGCTTTGGCACACTCAACAAAGGCCACGGGATGCTCTCCGCCAGTTCGGCATAACATATAATAAGCCGGTATTTCGTTTCCAAGAGGGCCGCATACGCGGCATTCTATCTTTTCAGCCCCCAGGATCTTGCCAAAAAGGTCCGCGCTCCCGTCTCCGCCGTCGGCCATTTCCACCATCTGGAAAGAAGCCTTCCGTCCCAAAACTTTCTCCAAACCTTCCCTTATCGCTGAGGAAACTTCCAGAGAACTCAGGCCGCCCTTGAATTTGTCTGGACACATCAGCACGCGGAGTATTCTCTTTTTGTTTTGTAGTGCCATTTTGATTACTTTTACAACCGCTATCAAAGATAGTGCAAACCAGTTGAATTATAAACTCAAAAAAGTTTCTATATGATTAAAAAATTCAAACTCTTAGCTCTTGCGCTGATGCTGATGGTTCCATTTTCAGCATCCGCAGATGAAGGAATGTGGCTTCTGCCTCTTCTGGAAAAGATGAACATCAAGGTAATGAAGCAGAAGGGCTGCAAACTTACCGCAAAGCAGATTTACGACATCAACAACTCTTCTCTCAAAGATGCCATTATGATTTTTGGTGGCGGTTGTACTGCAGAAGTGGTATCCGGCCAGGGTCTGGTTTTCACCAACCACCATTGCGGATACTCCAGCATCCAGAAACTTTCCAGCACAGACCACGATTATCTCAGAGACGGATTCTGGGCAATGAGCCGAGACCAGGAACTTCCCGCTCCAGGCCTGAGCGTAACCTTCATTGACCGTTTTATAGACGTTACAGACATTATGCTCGACGCCGAGAAGAAGGCTGAAGAATTAGGCGGCAGAAAAGGCGAAGGGTATCTGAAGAATTTCCGCGATTCCCTTACAAAGAACGCCGTTGGAGATGACAAATACCTTACGGCAAGAGTTGTTTCATTCTACGAAGGCAATGCTTATTACATTGTGGTTTCCAAGACTTTCAAGGATATCCGCTTTGTTGGCGCTCCGCCTTCCTCAATCGGAAAGTTCGGAGGCGAGACAGATAACTGGGAGTGGCCTAGACATACCGGAGATTTCTCTGTTTTCCGCATTTATGCAGACAAGGATAACAATCCTGCAGAATATTCAGCAGATAATGTTCCTTATTCTCCTAAGAAGTTCCTGAGCATTTCTCTCAAGGGCTACAAGCCTGGCGACTTTGCAATGATCATCGGTTTCCCTGGCAGCACAGACCGCTATCTGACCAGCCAGGAGGTAATAGACCGCCGCGACGCGCAGAACGAGCCTAGAATTATTTCCAGAACCGCAAAGGAAGATGTCTGGAGAGCTGCAATGAGAGCAGACCAGAAGACCAACATCCAGTATGCCAACAAGTTTGCCTCTTCTTCCAACTATCGCAAGAATTCCATTGGAATGAACGAAACCTTTGCAAAACTTAACACTGCAGAAAGAAGAGCTGATGAAGAAAAGGCTTTCAAGGAGTGGGCTTCTCTCACCGATGAAAGGCAGGCTGAATATGGAGATTGCATAGATGTTATCAACAGCGCCGTTGCCAAGAGAGGCAAAGCTTACACCGCTCTGGTTTACCTTATGGAAACCCTCAACAACGTGGAGGTTCTCCAGCCAGCGTCAAGAGCTCTGAGAGTCCGCAAGCCGGAAGACATAGAGACATTCAAGAAATCCACAGAAAATTTCTACAAAGATTATTCTCCTGAGCTCGACAGAAAGACCAGCAAAGTTCTGCTGAAGACTTTCAAGGAGTATGTCACCGAGCCTAACTATATTCCTCAGTGCTACAAGACAATAGACGAGAAGTTTGGAGGAGATGTTGACAAGTATGTTGACAACATTTTTGACAACACCGTATTCACCGATCAGGAAAAGGCTATTGCTTCTTTCAGCGATACAACTTACGATCTGAGAAACGATCCAGCCGTTCAGTATCTTATGGAATTCTCCACTTCCTATCGTCCTATGATGGAAGAAGTGAACAAAGATTCCGAGGCATTTGCAAAGGCAAAGAAAGCCTATATGAAAGGCCTGATGGAAAAGAACGGTGACAACCCAATCTATCCAGACGCCAACTTCACTATGAGGCTTACCTACGGAAGCGTTGGCGGATATTCTCCAAAGGATGCCGTAGAATACAACTACTACACTACCCTTGAGGGAGTTATGCAGAAGGAGAATCCGGACGATCCTGAGTTTGTTGTTCCAGCAAAGCTGAAGGAACTCTACCTTGCAAAAGACTACGGACAGTATGCGATGCCTAACGGCGAAATGCCTTGCTGCTTCCTGACAAACAACGACATCACCGGCGGAAACTCCGGAAGCGACGTGCTTAACGGCAAGGGAGAACTCATCGGCCTTGCCTTTGACGGCAACTGGGAAGCAATGAGCGGAGATATTATCTTTGAGCCAAATCTCCAGAGGTGCATCAACGTTGATATCCGCTACGTTCTGTTCATAATTGACAAGTTCGGTGGCGCTGGATATCTGCTGAATGAAATGGATATCAAGAAATAACAAAAGCAAAAATAATGATTCAGATATCTGATATTGAAGAGGCTCTGAACTCGGTATTCCATCCGGAATATGAACGCAGCGTAATGGAGCTGAGCCTGGTTCAGAATCTCGAATACAAATCAGAGGGAGCTGATGAAGACAATGCCGGGACTATCAAGTTCCGGCTTGTTTTCCATCGGAATGACCCTATGGCAAACTCCGTAAAGGAAGCCTGCGAGAAAACTCTCAAAAGAGCCTTTCCAAAAGCAAAGACAAACATTCTCGTTCTTATAGATACCAAGAAAGCCACCGGACACAAGAGCGGAGAATTAGGAAGGGGACAACTAGACAAGCAGGAGCTTGAAAACGTAAAGAATATCATCGCGATAGCCTCCGGAAAAGGTGGCGTGGGCAAGTCTTCCGTTGCGGTTAATCTAGCCATCGCCTTGAGCCAGAAAGGATATAAGGTAGGCCTTCTGGACGCCGATGTTTACGGCCCTTCCGTTCCAAAGATGACGGGCACTGAAGATGACGTTCCGCCAATCACCCAGGAAGAAAGAAACGGCCAGCTGAAAGATCTCATAGTTCCCATAGAAAAGTACGGAGTCAAGTGGATGAGCATAGGCTATTTCGCCAAACCGGAACAGGCCCTTATCTGGAGAGGCCCTATGGCCTGCGGCGCCCTCAAGCAACTTGCCTATGAAGTAAAATGGGGAGAGCTTGACTATCTTCTGATAGATCTTCCTCCAGGAACGGGAGACATCCATATCACTATGGTTCAGGAGATTCCGCTAACAGGTGCCATCATCGTAACCACTCCTCAGAAGATTGCTCTTGCCGATGTGGAAAAAGGAATCAACATGTTCCAGAACAAAGACGTCAGAACCCCTATCCTCGGCATCATAGAAAATATGAGCTGGTTCACTCCTGAAGAACTCCCAGACCATAAATACTTCATCTTCGGAAGAGATGGCGGACAGGATATGGCAGATAAATACGGAGTCCCTCTTCTTGGCCAGATTCCTGTTGTAATGGGCATTATGGAAGGCGGAGACTTCGGCCATCCTGCAGCTCTTGACAACGAGATAGTCAAAGACTGCTTCCTCAAAGTCGCCGAGGCGATTGCTTAGAAAAGTGTAGGGTCTGGAAGAAGCCGGAAGCTCATCCGGTGGTAGGGGGTTGGGCCGTATTTGGCTATTGCATCTCTGTGGTCTTTAGTGGGATAGGCCTTATTTTTCTTCCAGCCGTATTGAGGATAGATTTCTGAGAGAGAGTCCATTATGTGGTCTCTCTCCGTTTTTGCCAGTATAGATGCGGCGGCAATGGAAATATAGGTTGCATCACCCTTTACAATCGTATGGTGAGGAATGGTTTTCTTCTGGATTTTTGAAGTATAGGGATGAAACTTATTGCCATCTGAAATTATGTGCTGAAGAAGAAATTTCTTGTTGAGTTTTTTCAGTTTTTCCTCAACCTCAGCGATGGCTTTGTGCATTGCCAGAATGGAAGCATTAAGAATGTTGATCTTATCAATCTCTTCCGCTTCTACTCTTGCTATTCCGTATGCCAGGGCGTGTTCCATAATAAGCGGACGGAGCTCTTCCCTTTGCTTTTCTGTAAGTTTCTTGGAATCGGTAAGATGAGGATGAGTCAGCAGTGGATTGTCTTCCAGCGGAAGCACAACGGCGGCTGCAACAACAGGACCAGCCAGAGGCCCTCTTCCGGCCTCGTCCGTGCCCGCTTCAATTGTATTTTTCAAATAATATGGAAGCAGCATCTTAGAGAGCGGAAAGAGCTGCTTTAACGGCGTCTGCAATTGCCTTGCCTTCAGCCTTTCCGGCAAGACGCTTGGAAGCGCAACCCATAACCTTTCCCATATCCTTCATAGAAGATGCCCCAACCTCGGCGATGATGTTTTTAATCTCCGCCTGAAGTTCTTCAGCGGTCATCTGCTTTGGAAGAAAAGCTTCCATAACTTTTGCCTCGGCTAGTTCTGCCTCAGCAAGCTCAGGACGGTTGTTCTGGGTGTAGAGATCGGCGCTTTCCTGATGCTGCTTTACAAGCTTCTGGATGAGCTTGAGAATCTGGTCATCGGAAAGGCTTCCGTCTTCCTCCAGTTTTGCCCCTTCAGCGGTCTTTGCCAGAAGTATCTGGGACTTGATGGCCCTAAGGCTTTCCAGACGAGTCTTGTCCTTTGCAATCATCGCCTGCTTGATTCCTTCCTGAATCTGTTTTTCCAATGCCATATTGTTGTGTTTTATTTGGTTTCTTCTTTCTTGTAAGTGCTCTTGAGGAAGAGTTCATCCATCTGGGAATCATCGATTACAGACGGAGCCTCAGCCATAACGTCTCTTCCCATATTGTTCTTAGGGAATGCTATGTAGTCGCGGATGGTTTCCTGGCCTCCGAACAGGGCGCAAAGCCTGTCGAATCCGAATGCCAGACCTCCGTGAGGCGGAGCGCCGAACTTGAATGCATTCATCAGGAAGCCAAAACGGTACTCTGCCTGCTCGTGGGTAAAGCCCAGTATCTCAAACATTCTCTCCTGAACCTTGCGGTCGTGGATTCTGATAGAGCCGCCGCCTATCTCGTTGCCGTTGAGAACAATATCGTAAGCGTTTGCCTTCACGTCTGCAAGAGCTTCCTTGTCGTTGGAGAAGAACTTGTCCAGATCTTCCGGTTTCGGAGAAGTGAACGGATGGTGCATAGCGTAGAAACGCTGAGTTTCATCATCCCATTCCAGAAGAGGGAAGTCCGTAACCCAAAGAGGCTTGAACACGTCTCCCTTCCTAAGTCCCAGGCGAGAACCCATCTCCAGACGGAGAGTTCCAAGAGCCACCTGTGTCTTGTGCTTAGGACCACAGAGAATCAGTATCAGGTCTCCCTTGTTTGCGTCACACTTATTGGCAATTTCCTGAATTTGTTCAGGCGTGTAGAACTTGTCGATTGAAGATTTAACTTCATCGCCGAGCTTTATGAATACCAAACCTTTGGCTCCAACCTGAGGACGTTTTACCCACTCGGTGAGCTCGTCTGTCTGCTTGCGGGAATAGCCGGCGCATCCCGGAACTGCAATGGCTCCCACATACTCGGCGCTGTCGAATACTGAGAAACCGTGCCCCTGAACGGCGGAAGTGATGTCGTGCATCTGCATTCCAAACCTCAGGTCTGGCTTGTCGCTTCCGAAGTATTCCATCGCCTCGTCGTATGTGATTCTCTCGAAAGGCTCGTTGAACTCAATGCCCTTGACTTCCCTGAAAAGATGCTTTACAAGGCCTTCGAACATCTGAAGAACATCCTCTCTTTCAACAAAGCTCATTTCGCAGTCAATCTGGGTGAATTCCGGCTGGCGGTCTGCACGCAAATCCTCGTCTCTGAAGCATCTTACAATCTGGCAGTAGCGGTCAAAGCCGGCCACCATCAGAAGCTGCTTGAAAGTCTGCGGGCTCTGAGGCAGGGCGTAGAACTCTCCCGGATTCATTCTGGAAGGAACCACAAAGTCTCTGGCTCCCTCTGGAGTGGACTTGATCAGGAACGGGGTCTCTATCTCCATAAAGTTCTGGCTATCCAGATATTTGCGTGTCTCAATGGCCATCTGGTGGCGGAGTTTCAAAGCCCTCTGAAGCGGGCCCCTCCTTAGATCCAGGTAACGGTATTTCGCCCTGAGATCCTCTCCACCATCGCTCTGCTCCTCAATGGTGAAAGGAGGGGTAGCGGCCTGGTTAAGAACAATTATCTCGTCAAGTTTTATTTCAATGTCTCCTGTAGGCATCTTAGGGTTCTTGCTCTGCCTTTCGCAGACCTCTCCCTTTGCCTGGATTACAAACTCCCTTCCCAGGGAAGCAATCGTCTCCAGCACCTTAGGATCCGCATTGTCGTCGGCAACCAGCTGGGTGATTCCGTAACGGTCTCTAAGATCCACAAAATTGAGGCTTCCCATCTTCCTAATTCTTTGAACCCATCCGGCAAGAGTAACCTTCTTTCCGGCATCGCTGAGCCTAAGCTCACCGCAAGTATTTGTCCTGTACATATCTTGTCTTTAATTTATCTATTGTAAAGCAGCCTCAAAGTTACTTATTTTTCTATTTTTGTAGCACAATGGGAAGGAATATGTCACATAAGAAGAGGCTGTCGGGCCCGAGATATGAGGGAGTAAGGGCAAAGAAAGCCCTGGGGCAGCATTTTCTCAGCGATGAGGATACCGCGATAGAGATTGTGGACTCTCTGCTCATACCGGAGACAGGGCTGGACGAGAGCCCAACGGTGGAAGGCGGAGTAAACGTGCTGGAGATTGGTCCCGGAACGGGAGTGCTCACCCAGTATCTTCTGATGGACAAAAGGATAAACCTTCAGCTCTGCGAAATAGACACGGAGTCCATAGACAAGCTCCGCGACCGTTTCCCGCAGTTTCTCTACACCCTTCAGCCGCGCGATTTTCTGCAGACAGAACTGGAGGAAATTTTTCCATCAGTCAAAGACATCAAGCCCGGAACAAACGGCAATGAAGTTTATGTCATAGGCAATTTCCCGTACAATATTTCTTCTCAGATTTTCTTCAAGATTCTGGAAGACAAGGAACGCGTTACACAAGTTGTATGCATGCTCCAGAAAGAGGTTGCCCAAAGGCTTGCAAGCGGCCCGGGCGGAAGAGACTATGGCATTCTTTCCGTGCTTCTGCAAACTTGGTATGACATTGAATATCTGTTTACTGTAGACGAAACAGTCTTTGTTCCGCAGCCAAAGGTAAAGAGCGGAGTCATAAGGCTTTGGAGAAACACACGTCAAAGTCTGGAGTGTTCCTGGGAAGTTTACAAGAACATCATAAAAACAACTTTCGGCCTGAGGAGAAAAACTCTCAGGAATTCCATCCGTTCTATTGTTTCTCCGGATGTTATTTCTCAATATGAAGAAGCTGCTCCTCTTCTGGACAAAAGGCCGGAGGAGCTGAGCGTAGAAGATTTTATTAAACTGACATTAATCGCTGAGGAATGAAGAGTCTGATAAAGAAGGGAAGGGTTGTCCTCATACAGCTCAGAGAGGGAGTCACCTTTACTTGGAATGAGCTTAAAAACAATAAGTTCAGAACATTTCTGTCTTTGCTTGGAGTGAGCATAGGCATATTCACCATTGTCTCTATTTTCACCGCTATAGACGCGCTTAGGTCCAATGTCAAAAAAGGCTTTGAGTCATTCTCCAGCAATCTGGTGCAGGTTTCAAAATGGCCGATGGGGCCCGAGGATGAAGACGGCAACATAAATATGGATGGAAGCGCCGGCTTTACCGAATACCGCTGGTGGGATTACCTGAAAAGGCCGGACATTACTTACAACCATTACAAATACCTGAAAGCCAACTCAAAGTTGGCAGATGATTTCCTTTTCGCTTATGGGGGAAGTGCCCGCATTAAATACGGAAGAAACACTACCTCTGGTGAGGTGAATGTAGGCTGCACCACAAACGCTCTTGAAAAAATGCTCAAGATCAACATAGACCGCGGAAGAATGATAACCAAGGCGGAGTTCGACGCCGGAAGCCTTGTGGCCATCATAGGAAGCAGCATAGCAAACTCGCTATTCCCGGAAGAAAATCCTATCGGAAAGGTTGTAAAAATCAAGGGCTATTCCGTTACCGTTGTGGGAGTTATAGAAAAGCAGGGACAAAGCATAACCAACTTCACCGATACGGATAATGCCGCCTATATTCCATATCTTGCGGGCAAAATAATCTTTGGGCTCAGGGAGCCAGACGGGGAGCTTAATGCCATTCCTAAAGAAGGCGTAACCAGCGAAGAACTTTCACAGGAACTGAGGCTGCTTATGCGCCAGGCCAGAAGAATCCGCCCGGGGCAGAAAAATGACTTTTCAATCAACCAGATGGCTACCCTCCAGGATATGCTTGAGCAAATACTCGGTGTTATTAAAACCGTTGGATGGATTATAGCCGCGTTCTCTCTGCTTATCGGAGGCTTTGGAATAGCCAACATAATGTTTGTTTCCGTAAAGGAAAGAACCAAGATTATCGGTATTCAGAAGGCTCTTGGAGCAAAACGGTATTTCATTATGACTCAATTCCTTGCAGAGGCGCTGATACTTGCCGTTGCCGGAGCGTTGGTGGGCATTCTCCTTATTGCTATAATATTGTGGATAGCTCCTATTCCTGCTGAATACGACGTACACCTTACCTTCGGCAACATACTTTCCGGAGTTGCCATTGCATCTGTCATAGGAATCCTCAGCGGACTGCTTCCTGCCTGGAGCGCTGCCCGTCTGAATCCAGTAGATGCGATAAATTCAAAATAATTATAAACCAAGTTCTGATTTGAGGCTGCGGAGAAGGTCAAAGGCCTGAAGCGGAGTCATATTGTTGAGGTCTGATTCCTCGAGTTTTGTCTTGATTGCTGAAAGCGTAGGATCATCCAGCTGGAAGAATGAAAGCTGCATCTGGTCTTCGTCTTTTTTCTTCTGCGATGATTTTTCTTTCTCCTGTTTCTCAAGTTGAGAAAGCTTGTTTTCCGCGGTATCCAGAAGAGGCTCCGGCATACCAGCAAGCCTTGCAACGTGGATGCCGAAACTGTGTGCAACGCCGCCAGGCTTAAGATGGCGGAGGAAGATGATTTCCTTGCCTGATTCCTTGACTTCTATGTGATAGTTCTTGACTCTCGGATAGAGATTTTCAAGCTCGTTAAGCTCGTGATAATGAGTTGCGAATATGGTCTTTGGGTGGCCGGTCTTGTTCTGGTGGAGATATTCAACAATCGCCCAGGCGATGCTCATTCCGTCAAATGTAGAAGTGCCCCTTCCAATCTCATCCAGAAGCACCAGGCTCTTGTCTGTTATGTTGTGGAGAATCGCTGAGGTTTCCAGCATCTCAATCATAAATGTGGATTCACCCTGAGAAATATTGTCTGAAGCGCCGACTCTTGTGAATATCTTGTCAATAATTCCGATTTTCGCGCTCTTTGCCGGAACATAAGATCCGCACTGCGCAAGAAGTACAATGAGAGCCGTCTGCCTCAGCAAGGCTGACTTACCGGACATATTAGGGCCCGTCAGGATTATAATCTGCTGATTTTCATTATCCAGGAACAGATCATTGGCTACATATTCCTGCCCCGGTTCCATACGGGTTTCAAGTACAGGGTGGCGGCCTTTTTCTATCTCGATAATATTGGAGTTATCAACACTCGGGCGGCAATAATTGTTAGTATCCGCCAATTTTGCAAAGCCGCACAGGCAGTCAACTTCTGAAACAAATCTGCAGCAGCCCTGTATGGTCTTTATATTCTTCTGGATTTCAACTACAAGATTCAGGAAAATACGTTGCTCGATTGAAATGATTTTCTCCTCGGCGCCAAGAATTTTCTCTTCGTATTCCTTGAGTTCCGGAGTGATGTATCTTTCCGCGTTTACAAGAGTCTGCTTTCTTATCCACTCCTGCGGAACGCTGGACTTGTATGTGTTCCTGACTTCCAGATAATAGCCAAAGACATTGTTGTAACTGATTTTGAGAGAAGGGATTCCGGTCCTTTCACTTTCTCTCTGCTGCATCTGGAGGAGATAGTCTTTGCTGTCTCTGGAAATTTTTCTCAGCTCGTCGAGTTCCTTGTCAACGCCATCTGCTACAATGTCTCCCTTGCCAAAAACGGCAGCGGCATCTTCCTTAAGCGTGCAGAAAATCAATTTGTCCAGAGCCTCGTACTTTTCAAGGTCGCGATAGAAATCTCCTGCAGACGGAATCTTTTCCTCTATGACCTTCCGTCCTTCTGCCTGCTCAAGAGACTCGGCGATAGGCTTCATCTGAGAAAGCGAACGATGGAGCATAACGGTTTCTCTAGGCGATATCTTTCCGGTGGAGGCGCGGGAAAGGATTCTCTCCATATCTCCCACGTCTTCAAGGCTTTGCCTAACCGCTGAGGAAACTTCGGGATTCTTAAGGAAAAACTCTACAGCATCATATCTTTTCTCTATCTTTTCTGCATCGATAAGCGGCATAGCGATCCAGGAGCGGAGCATTCTGGCGCCCATCGGAGACACCGTCTTGTCCACCACATCCATCAGCGATACGCCGTCCTGGGAAAAAGAGGAAAATATTTCAAGGTTCTTGATGGTGAATCTGTCCAGCCAAACGAAATTGCCGCGGTCTATCCTGGCTATGGAGTTGATGTGGAAGGTTCCGCTCTGGCCCTTAATGGTAACCGCGTCAAAGCTTGCAAGATCAGATATCCTATTCTGTTCCAGATAGAAGAGCACGGCTCCTGCCGCAGTTTTTGCCAGGCGCATTTTCTCTATGCCGAACCCTTTGAGAGCCATTGCGCCAAACTGCTTTTCCAATTTGTCTGCACAGGCTTCTTCCACAAAGGCCCATTCATCCATCGGGGTTATGTACCAGCCATCGCCGAACTGCTTTCTGAATCCGTCTTCATAGCCTTTTTTCAGAAGCACTTCCTTAGGACTCATATCGGAAAGGAGAACGTCCATAAAATCCAGCTTTCCCTGAGCCACTTTGAACTCTCCCGTGGAAACATCCAGGAAAGCAGCTCCGCAATCCTGACCATCAAACGCAAAGGCAGCAAGATAGTTGTTGGAGGTGCGGTCCAATATGTCGTCGTTGTAGGCAACGCCCGGAGTCACGAGTTCCGTTACTCCTCTCTTTACCAGCGTCTTGGTCATCTTAGGATCCTCCAGCTGGTCGCATACGGCCACCTTGTAGCCGGCTCTTACAAGCTTTGGAAGATAGTTCTGCAGTGAGTGGTGCGGAAATCCGCAAAGCTCCATGGAAGAAGGCACTCCGTTAGAACGTTTTGTAAGCACGATTCCCAGAACCTTGCTCACTATAATGGCATCGTCTCCATAAGCCTCATAGAAATCCCCAACCCTCATCAGCAAAACTGCCTGAGGGTACTGTGCCTTGAACTGCACGTACTGCTTCATCAGCGGAGTATTCAGATTCCTTTCTCCCATACCGCAAATTTAACTATCTTTGAACATAAAATAACATTGCTTAATATGAAAAAGTCTGTTTTCAATTCAATCAGGATTGCCGCTATGGCTTTTGCGGCATGCTTATTCTGCACCAGTTCCTATGCACAGTTCCAGCAGGACGATTATTCCGGCGGAATAGAGCAGGGTATCCAGAAAATAATGAAAGACCTGGACGTAATAGGTCTGGGAGTTGCCGTTGTAAAGAACGGGGAAATCATCTACAAGAACAGCTGGGGATATAAGAACCTGGAAACCAAGACTCCGCTGAAGGAGGACGATATGTTCAGGATTGCATCCATCTCAAAATCATTCACCGCTACGGCTATTATGCAGCTGGCGGAAAGAGGCTTGATAGACCTGGATGCGGACGTTTCGGACCTGGTTGGGTTCAAGGTAAGGAATCCTCTTTTCCCAGACGTGAAGATCACTCCTTATATGCTGCTTTCACACACTTCTTCTCTGGGAGATATGGAGGGATATTTCAAGATGGACGTGCTTGATCCGTCAAAGAATCCTAACTCGACAGATTGCTACTATAATTTCCGTCCTGGAACCCAGTACGTTTACTGCAACCTCAACTACAACACCCTGGGAACCATTCTGGAAAGAGTAAGCCGCATAAGATTCGACCAGTATGTAGTGAGCAATATCCTGAAGCCTCTCGGACTGGGATATGCTGGCTACTGGGTAGAGAGTCTGGACCAGAGCAAGTTTGTTACACTCTACGAGAAAGACAAGAACGGAAAATGGGAGGCTCAGCCAGAAGCATATGCTCCTAGAACAAAGGAGATTGCAAACTACAAGTTCGGCTATTCAGCCCCTATTTTCTCACCGACAGGCGGAATGAAAATCAACCCTGTGGGCCTTGCAAAAGTTATGATGATGCATATGGGTCTTGGAACTTCTCCTGAGGGCGTGAAGATAATGTCTTCTCAGAGTGCTCTTCTGATGCAGAGCCGCTTCACCGAAACCGGAAGCGAAGAGGGATACGAGGGTGGCAAGCCTGTATATTACGGATTCGCGCTGTGGAATAACAAAGATCTGATTGCAGGAAAAACTATGGTTGGCCATACTGGCGGAGCATACGGAGTTCTTACCCTTATGACCTGGAACAAGGAAAGGACATTCGGCATTGTGATAATGACTAACGGATGCTCCACAAAGAGGGAGAACGGATTTGTGGCAATCCACAACAGAGTTGCCAACTGCCTGTACCAGAATCTTATCAAGGGCACAGACGCAGACAACTACTAAATGAAAAAAGTCCTCGTCATAACATATTACTGGCCGCCGAGCGGAGGAAGCGGAGTTCAGCGATGGCTGAAAACCTCCAAGTATCTTCCCGAGTTCGGATGGGAACCTGTAATATACACTCCGGAAAATCCGGACGTGAATTCCATTGACGAGTCACTGCTCAGTGATGTTTCTCCAGACCTGAAAGTTCTCAAGAGAAAAATCACTGAGCCCTACGGCTTTTACAAAGTCCTTACCGGAAAGAAAAAAAGCGAGCATCTTCAGGCAAATATAGTTTCGTCTGAAAAGAAAGGATTTGTCCAGAATTTTTCTGCGCATATAAGGGCCAATTGGTTTATTCCGGACCCCAGGTGCTGGTGGATACGCCCAAGTGTAAAATTTCTGAAAAACTATATAAGGTCTTTAACCCCTGAAAACCGCCCTGATGCAATTATCAGCACCGGACCTCCTCATTCAATGCACCTGATTGCCAGGCAAATTCACAGAGATTTGGGCATTCCGTGGATAGCGGATTTTAGAGATCCATGGACAAATATTTTCTACTTCAAGCATCTTGGGCTGAGCGCAAAATCGCTGAGAAAACACAAGGCTCTTGAAGCGAGCGTGCTTGAGGAAGCGGACAAAGTTGTTGTTGTAACCCAGCAGATGAAAACCGAATTTTCAACAGGAGAATATGCCGGGTTTGAAGACAAAATCTGCGTCATTCCCAATGGCTTTGATCCGGATGATTTTTCATCTGAAAAAACAGCAGAAATAGAAGAAGGTAAATTCGTGGTGGCGCACACTGGACTTATGCCTGAAAGCGCAAATCCGGATGGGCTTTGGAAAGTGCTGGGCGATGCGGTAAAATCAGATTCGGAGCTCAAGGAAAAATTGCTGATTGCAGTAATGGGCCAGACAGACGCTAGCGTGAAAAAAGACATCGCTGAGAATGGGCTTTCAGATAACTTCAAAGATCTTGGATACGTGTCTCATCCAATCAGTGTTGCCTGGATGAAAAGAGCTGATATACTGCTTCTTCCGCTGAGAAAAGAAAAAGAATCAAAGGCTATTCTTTCGGGAAAATTCTTTGAATATCTTGCAGCGGGAAAAAACATTTTGGCCTTTGGCCCAATAGATGGAGATCTTGCAAAGGCACTCGATGAAACAGGCAGTGGAATTATCTGTGAATTCAACGATGAGAACGCCATCAAAAATGCTTTTGCTAAATTGCAGAAACCGCTCAATCCAACCCCGGAACAGATGGCGGAAAGACAAAAATATTCCCGCAGGTCAGGAGCTGAAAACTTTGCGGAATTGCTTAACCAGATAAAGAAATAAAACAGATATGGCAGAAAACTCAAACAAGGGATTTTTCAAGAAGCTTCTTCCTTACATTCTTGCAATAGTCGCTTTCATAATTGTTGGATATGCTTATGCTCCTTACACACTGAGCGGCAAGGTAGTAAACCAGAGCGACATCTCTTCCTGGAAAGGAATGAGCCACGAGATTGTGGAGTGGAATGAAACACATCCGGATGATCCAACATACTGGACAAATTCAATGTTTTCCGGAATGCCGGCAACTACTATTTCCGTCATCTATCACGGAGACATTACAAAGTATCTTTACGATGCATTGTTTGTAGGGCAGAGGCCGGCAAGCTATCTGATCATTTGTATGGTTGGAGCGTTCCTTATGTTCCTTGCTTTTGGGGTAAATATCTGGCTCGCGATTTTGGGTGCCATAGGCGTTGCCTTTTGCTCCTACAATATGCAGATAATCCAGGTTGGGCACAACACCAAAATGGTGGCCATTGCATTTATGCCTTGGGTTATTGCATCTCTTGTTTTCGCCTACCGGAAAAACTGGCTTTTGGGAGCTGCTTTGTTTGGCCTGGCGCTTAGTTTCCAGATCAAGGCAAACCATCCTCAGATTACATATTATCTTGCACTGATTGTTCTGGGTTTTGCCATCTGGCAATTGTGCCGCGCTATCAAGGAAAAGGCCTTTGGAAAATTCCTCAAGACTTCCATTGCCGTATTGGTTGCCGGACTCTTGGGGGCCGCCGCCAACATCAACCATCTTTGGCCGACATACGAGTACGGCCAGCATACCATGAGAGGCGGAACGGAGCTGTCCGCAGGGGCGGACAAGGGGGCGGACAATGGCTCCAAAACCCGCTCTGGACTGGATTTGACGTATGCTACACAGTGGTCTTATGGAATAGAGGAGACTCCAAACCTTTTCATTCCAAACTTCAACGGCGGGGCTTCCGGAGGAGCTCTATCCACCTCTTCCGAGGTCTATAAAACCCTTACCAAGCAGTACAACTACCCTGCCAACCAGGCTCAGCAGGCTGTCCAGAACCTTCCGCTTTACTGGGGTCCGCAGGCGTTCACGGCGGGACCTATGTATCTTGGTGCAATCTTCGTTTTCTTGTTTGTTTTGGGATTGTTTTCTGTCAAAGGAGGAGTTAAATGGTGGCTTGTTGGAGTAAGCATTTTGGCGGTGATTCTTTCCTGGGGTTACCACTTTATGGCGCCAACAAAATTCTTCTTTGAATATATGCCGATGTACAATAAATTCAGGACCGTTTCAATGATACTTGTGATACTTCAAGTGACGGTTCCGATACTCGGCATTCTGGCAATAGACCGCCTTGCAAAAATAGACAAGAAAAAAGCTAAAAAAGCTCTACTCTGGGCAACTGTAATTTGCGGAGGATTTGCCGCGTTATTTGCTCTGATTCCTTCCCTTGCCGGAAGCTTCACAAATTCATACGATGCCCAAATGCCGGGAGAGATTTCAAATGCTCTTGCGGCAGACCGTGCAAGCCTTCTCAGAACCGATGCTTTCAGAAGTCTGGTGTTTGTTCTTCTTGCCGCTTTCGTTCTGCTGCTTGCCCTCAACAACAAAATAAAGAAAGGATGGCTTTACGCTTCTTTGATAGCGCTTGCAATTATTGATCTCTGGGCTGTTGACAAACGCTATCTTTCAGAAAAGAATTTTGTCACAGAAAAAGATTTTAATGCTGTTCTAACTGAAAGATATGCAGACGAATACATCAAAGAAAACGATACGGATCCTGATTTCAGGGTACTGGATCTTACGGTAGATCCTTTCAACAATGCCTACATCAGTTATCACCACAAAACAATTGGCGGTTATTCTCCTGCAAAGCTACAGAGATACCAGGATCTGATAGACCGTTATATCATAGGTGAGATGAACGATGTTATCACAGACATCAAGGGCGCCGCCACTTATGATGAAGCCGCCGCTGCTATAACATACCATCCTGTGCTCAGCATGCTCAACACCCGCTATTTCATCTTCAATCCAGATATGGCTCCGCTCGTAAATCCTTACGCGCAAGGAAATTGCTGGTTTGCGGACAGTATTGATGAAGCAGAAAACGCAGATGATGAAATAGCAAAACTCAAAGATATTGATCCAAGAAGACAAGCTATAGTAAGCAAAGATTTCATCGCTGAGAATCCTGGTCTGAAAGATATAAGAAGAGGTGGTGGGGCAAAGATGGATTCAACAATGGTAGCAAGCGTTGCTAACGATTTCGCTTCTATAAATCTTACAAGCTACGCGCCTAACAAACTCACATATCATTATTCTTCCGCAACGCCGCAGGCTGCTATATTCTCAGAGGTCTATTATCCTGGCTGGAAGGCTGTTCTGAAGACTAATGGTGAAGAGAAAGAGCTTAACATCTTCCGCGCAAACTGGATTCTCAGGGGTCTTCTCCTTCCTGCCGGAGAGGGAGACATAACCTTCACCTTCAAGCCAGAGAGTTTTGTCAAGGGAGAAAAATATTCTCTGATTGCATCAAGCATATTGCTTCTCCTTCTCATCGGTGCAATAATCTTGTCGCTGAGAAAGAAAAAGGAAGAGAATTAAAGTCCTATAAGTGAGTTCACGATAATTATCGCCACGATTACAGGGGCGATGTATCTTACAAATACCCGGAGTGTGCCAAGCAGCCACTTCGGGATTTTGTATTTGCCGCCGCTGGTGATTTCATCATAGAAATCTTCCTTCCTGATTTTCCATCCGGCAAAGATGCAAACCAGCAGTGCGCAGGTAGCAAGGCAGATGTTGGACGATATGTAGTCAAAGAAGTCGAAGAAGGTGAATCCCAGTATCTTGAAGCCGGAGAGAACACCAAAACTAAGGGCGCAGAACACAGCAAAAACTGTTGTAACTCCCAGCATTATCAGCATTGCCACAAAGCGGCTCTTTTTATATTCTTCCTTGAGGAATGCAACAACTGTTTCCATCAGCGATATGGATGAAGAAAGGGCTGCCGCAAAAAGAATGAAGTAGAAGAATATTGAGAGAACCTTGCCGAAAGACATATGGGCGAAAATGTACGGCAGGGAGATGAAAGCCAGGCCGGCCCCTTCGCTCGGATCCATTCCGGCGGAGAACACTGCAGGAAGAATTGCCATACCAGCAAGCAACGCGAACATAGTGTCTGACAGCGTGGTAACGGTTGTGGTTTTCAGCAGGTTATCTTTCTTGTTTGCATAAGATGCGTAAGTGATGATTGCTCCGCATCCGATGCTGAGGCTCAGGAATCCCTGGCCCAAAGCGTTAAGTACCGTACGGAATGTGACCTTGGAAAAATCCGGATGGAAAAGGAAGCTCAGGCCCTGCTTTGCTCCAGGAAGAGTCAGGGCATAAACCACAATGAAAACAATCAGCGCGGCCAGTGCGCTCATCAGGTATTTGTTGGTTCTCTCTATTCCGTTTTTCACTCCGGCAACTATGACTCCCGCAGTGCACAAAAGGAACAAAATCGTGTAGAATATATTTTCGGCAGAAGAGCCCACCATATTGTCAAATACTGCGTCAAAATCTGTCTCTGGAGTGAACATCATCCTCAGCGACTTGACAAAATAGTCTATGGTCCATCCGCCAACAACAACATAGAAAGAAAGCAGTATAACACAGGTAATTACGGCGAGGGTGCCCGTATGCTTCCAGGCTGTGCCGGGAGCCAGTTTCTTGAAGGCTCCAAAGGCATTTGCCTGGCTTCGTCTGCCTATGACAAACTCGCAAACCATTATCGGCATGCAAAGGAAAACTATGCACAAAAGATAAATGATTATGAAAGCTGCACCGCCGTTTGTTCCCACCAGATACGGAAACCTCCAGAGATTTCCTAGTCCGATAGCCGAACCCACAAGAGCAAGTATGACGCCCAAATTGCTCCTAAACGATTCTCTTTGCTTTTTTGCCATAAACGATAAACTGAAAATCTATATTGTTTTCTTGGTCGTGAAGGACTTCTGATTTTTCAACAATATCCCATTTCTTCTCGTCTATTTCCGGAAAGAAAGCGTCTGCTCCATCTGCCTTGGAATAAACTCTGGTAATGTAAAGCTTGCGGGCATATTTAAGTGCCGAAGCATATACGCTTCCTCCGCCTATCACAAAAAACTCTTCTTTTCTTTTTCTGCTCAGCGATTTTAGAAGTGCTTCAAGATCAAATGCTTGCTCAACATCATCTCTATCTAATGGAGACCGGGAAACCACTATGTTTTTTCTGCCAGGAAGCGGACGGCCTATGCTTTCAAATGTCTTGCGCCCCATTATCACAGAATGGCCGGACGTTATTTTCTTGAAATACTTCAGGTCTTCAGAAATATGCCACAGAAGGGCGTTGTCTTTTCCTATGGCATTCCCGTCTGCCACCGCTGCGATAATGGAAATCATACGGCAACAGGGGCTTTTATGGCAGGATACGGATCATATCCCACGAGTTCAAAGTCTTCGTATTTGAAGGAGAAGATATCTTTCTGGTCTCCGTGGATTATCATCTTAGGCAACGGGCGTGGGGTTCTGGACAGCTGCTCGCGCACCTGGTCAAAGTGATTAAGGTAGATGTGAGTATCCCCGGTAGTGTGGATAAAGTCTCCGAGGGCAAAACCGCACACCTTTGCAATCATCATTGTAAGAAGCGCATACGATGCAATGTTGAACGGAACTCCCAGGAATGTGTCCGCGCTTCTCTGGTACAGCTGGCAAGAGAGCTTGTTGTCTGCAACATAGAACTGGAACAAGCTGTGGCAAGGCGGAAGGGCCATACTGTCTATCTGCGCCACGTTCCAGGAAGAGATAATGATGCGCCTGGAATCTGGATTGTTCTTCAGGGTGTCCATAACGTTCTGCAGTTGGTCTATATAGGTTCCGTCTCCGCAGTCCCATCTTCTCCACTGCGCTCCGTAAACCGGCCCAAGGTCTCCGTTCTCATCGGCCCACTCGTCCCAGATGCTCACTCCGTGATCCTTGAGATACTTGATGTTAGTGTCTCCGTTGATAAACCACAGAAGTTCATATATAATTGATTTCAGATGGACTTTCTTGGTGGTCAGGAGCGGAAAGCCGTCGCTGAGCCTAAACCTCATCTGATGGCCGAAAATGCTCTTTGTTCCCACTCCGGTACGGTCTTTTTTGACCGCTCCTTCATCCATAATCCTTTTCAGTAAATCCAAATATTGCTTCATACGTACAAATTTAATCAAATAATTTCAAAAGGATGGGGAGGTGATCGCTGGCGCCGGCATTGAAACGGGGACCGATGAAGGTTCTTCTGGTTTTGTCGCCGAGATACTTTTTGTCTTGCTGCAGCAGATGGGGAAAGGAAATGATTTCCGCTTTTGCGCTTGTGTTTTTTGAAACTAGGAATTGATCTATCATCTCCCATTTGCCTTTGTATTTGTGTGTGCCAGGTATTTCTGCCCTTGCCTTTTTAAGGGAGTCTTTAAGCCTCAGCGATAGATTATTCAGAGGTATCGCCCGTACTGGCGCTGAACTTGGGGAATCGTTGAAATCCCCCATCGCGATTATAATTGCAGACGGAATGACTGATTGGATGGAATCCACTGTTTTCTTGAGAAGGAGGGCTGCTTCCATTCGTCTTGGGAGGGATTTCTTTTCTCCGCCGAGCTTGGATGGCCAATGATTGACCAAGATATGAACAGTGTCTTTGATGGATTGTGAATAAAGCTTGGCGTAGAGGATGTCTCTGGTCTGGAATTCTTTTATGCGGAGAAAGGCTGTGTCTAGAAGTTCTATTTCATCTTCTCTATAAAGTAGCGCCGCGTCTATTCCCCTTTTGTCCGGAGAGTCTTTGTGAAGAATCTTGTAACCGAGCCTTGAAAGCGGAGTGTCATAGATGAGATTTTTGAGAGTCTTGGCGTTTTCCACTTCACAAAGGCCTATGATGGCTGGATACTGGCCTTGTTGGTCTTTGACCGCTATGATGGTTTTGGAGATAAGGTCTCTTTTTGCTTTGAAGCGTTTCCAGGTAACGGCTCTGGGATTTTCCGCAAGGTTATCTCCTTTTGTTGGGTAGAAGAAATTCTCAAGGTTCCAGAACATTACCAGAAGAGCGGCCAGTTTTAACGCTTTGTCCATTGTTTTTTTTGGCCGCTAAAATATGCGCGTTGTTTTTGGGGCGGATGCCAAACGGTAAAATTTACCGTGTCCGCCCACTGATTTTTCCGTTGAGTGGCTTTTTGCTAAATTTGCAAGGATTTAAAACGAGAAATTTTATGTCTGTAAAATGTGGCATAGTGGGCCTTCCGAATGTGGGCAAAAGCACTCTTTTCAATTGCATAAGCTCGGCGAAGGCAGAAGCGGCTAACTTTCCGTTCTGCACAATCAATCCGCAGATAGGATCTACAGCCGTTCCGGACAAGAGGCTTCAGACTCTGGTGGATATGGTGCATCCCAGAAACGTGGTGCCGGCAACAGTGGAAATTGTGGATATCGCCGGATTGGTAAAAGGCGCCAGCCGCGGAGAAGGTCTTGGAAACCAGTTTCTTGCAAATATCAGAGAAACAGACGCCATCCTTCACGTGCTGCGCTGTTTCGACGACCCAAACATAGCCCACGTAGACGGAAGCGTGGATCCTGTGCGCGACAAGGAAGTCATAGACACGGAACTTCAGCTGAAAGACCTGGAGACCGTGGAAAACCGTCTGGCAAAAGTTGGAAAGCAGGCAAAGATGGGGGCCGACAAGGAAGCCCAGAAACTGTGCAACGTGCTGGAGCAGTACAAGGCGGTTCTTGAAAAAGGACAGAATGCCAGAAGCGTGGTTTTTGACAACAAGGAAGACATAAAGCTTGCAAAGAGCCTCTTTCTTCTGACGGCCAAGCCGGTGATGTATGTGTGCAATGTGGATGAGGCAAGCGCTGCCAAAGGAAACGCATACGTAGATGCTGTAAGAGAGGCTGTTAAAGATGAAGACGCTGAGATTCTGGTGCTTGCGGCAAAGATAGAGTCAGACATCGCCGAGATGGATTCTTATGAAGACAAGCAGATGTTCCTTCAGGACCTGGGCTTGGAGGAAAGCGGAATTGTGCGTCTGGTTCAGAGCGCTTATCGTCTTCTGGGGCTTCAGACCTACTTTACTCAGGGAGAGCCTGAGGTACGCGCCTGGACCTTCAAGAAGGGAGACAAGGCTCCTCAGGCAGCTGGGGTCATCCACTCTGATTTTGAGAAAGGATTCATCAGGGCTGAAGTCATAAAGTTCGACGATTTTGTGCGCTATGGCAGTGAAAGCGCCTGTCGCGCGGCTGGAAAACTGGCTACCGAGGGCAAGGAATATGTGGTTCAGGACGGCGACATAATGCACTTCTTGTTCAACGTTTAGGTTTTTTTATTACTTTTGCAGCCCTATGCCTACGGGCGCGGGTACATTTAGAATAAACTTTTAGAAATTATTTATATGGCAGTTCTTGAGAAAATGCGCAAAAAGATGGGAGTTTTCATTTCCATCGTTATTGCGATTGCGTTGCTGGCATTTATCGTAAATCCGGACGATCTGCAGAGAGTTATGTCTATGTTCTCCTCAAAGTATGATGTGGGAAAGATAGCCGGAAAGAGCATCAACCAGCAGGAATTCAGCAAGAGAGTAGAATATTACAACGGCATCGCAAAGCTTACCGGACAGACCGGAAACAGCGAAGAGGAAAGTGAAAGGGCAAATAATGAAGCCTGGAACAGTTACATTGCAGACAATGTCCTCATTCCAGCCTGCGAGAAAGCGGGTATTAAAATCGGCGATGGCGAAGTAGAAGATATGTGCGGCGGAGTGGATATTTCTCCGGTCCTCAGAAACGAGGCAGCTTTTATGGATGATAACGGATTGTTCAGCAAAGACCAGTTCCAGAATTTCATCCAGTCTATAGACGGAGATGAGACCGGTCAGCTTGCTGCATATTGGGACTATCTGGAAAACAATATGATGCAGGAGAGGATGTTCACCAAATACGCAGCTATGATCGCCAAGGGAACAGTTGCAAACAAGCTCCAGGTTAGAAGGGAAATTGCGGAGAACAACAACTCCTACGATGTTGACTTTGTGATTGCTCCAATGTCTTATGAAAGAGATACCACCGTTAAGGTTTCCAATGAAGAAATAAAGAAATACTACGAGCAGATCCGTCCAGCTTTGAAGAAATTCGAGACAAGAGACGGAGAGGTTGTAGTTTTGCCTATCGAGCCTTCCGAGAAGGATGTAAAGGCCGCTCAGGAAGAAATGGAAAAACTCTACGAGGAATTCCAGACTCTTCCGGATGCTGAAATGAAGGCTTTCCTCACAAAGAATTCAGACATTCCTTTCAACGACCTCTTCTTCAAGAGCGAGGATCTTAGGGAGGTGTCTTCTATTCTCAGCGATTTTGCTGCAGACAAGAAAGCTGGAGACTTCCTTGAAACTCAGCACTATGACAATCAGTTCGTAGCCGCAAAGATTTTGGAAGTGGCTAACAGGCCCGATTCTGTTTACCTGCAGTATATTCCTGCGGCAGACGACAAGATGGCAGACAGTCTTATAACTGTTCTGAAGGGCGGAGCAGACTTTACGTCATTGGCTTCACAGTATGTCAGGGCACAGAGAGGCTCCGAGCCCGGCACTCTTGGATGGGTAACCGAGCCTATCGTTTATGCAAATCTTCCTGCCGGTTTCCTGCAGGCATTCACCGCCAAGAGCGGAGATTTGTTCAAGGTAGACGCAGGCGGATATCCTGTAATAGCCAGAGTAGACAAGCTCACCAAGCCTGTCAGAAAGGTTAAGGTTGCCGTTCTTTCAAGGAACGCAACTCCAAGCCAGGAAACTTTCTCCAATGTTTATGCAGAGGCTGGAAAGGTTCTGGACGCTGCGCAGAAGAACATTGACAAAATGGAAGACTATGCCTTCAAGAACAACATCGAGGTTGTTCCTGCAAACGGTATGGTTGGAGGCCTGAAGAACATAGGAAGCTATGACAATATGAAAGAGGCCACCCGTTGGATGTTCGATGCCAAGGAAGGTGAAATTTCAGACATAATCACCGTAAACAACAAGTATTACGTGATTGCGGCTCTGAAGAAGATCCATCCTGCCGGATATGCTTCTCTTGAGGAGATGACTCCTCAGGTTAAGGAATATCTGACTGTAAAGAAGACCATAGACAAAATGGCCGAGGACTGCGCAGCCAAAGTTGGACAGGGGGCGGATCTTGAAGCTGTAAGCGAAAAGCTCAACACTACCGTTAGCAGCATCAACGATGTTACCTTCTCTTCACTTAACTCCGGACAGCAGCTCGATCCTCTGTTCGTTGGCTATATTGCAAAGGCTGGAGCAGATGGCAACAGAAACATTGTAGGCCCTGTAAAGGGTTCTCTGGGAGTTTACTATTTCCAGATCAAGGACAACAAGATGGGAGCTTTCTACACAGAAAGCGATGCCCAGAACAAGGCCGACAACGCTGTTTACTCAATCATCAACGTGTTGCCGCAGGTAATGTGCAACGACGCTGATGTAGTAGACCAGCGTTACAAATTCTACTAGGAAACTAATTCAGGATTTTGACGGAGACGGTTTCTATCCTCTTTTTTGAAGTCTTGAGGACGGTGAAGGAGATGTTCCCCAAACGGAACGTCTCCTTTTCTTTTGGTATGCAGCCAAGATTGTAGAGAATCAGGCCGGCAAGCGTTTCATATGCATCATCTTCCGGAAGGGAAAGCTCGTGGCGGCGGTTGATATCTTTTACATCCAGCCTTGCAGAAAACACCCATTCCTTGTCTGATATCTTCTTCTCTGTGAACTCATTGCGGTCTAGCTCGTCTTCTATCTCGCCAAAGATTTCTTCTATAAGGTCTTCCAGTGTGATTATTCCTTCCGTTCCGCCGTATTCGTCGTTGACAACCACAATATTCTCCTTGCTGGAAGTCATTTTCTCCAGGAGAGAACGGGCATCCATATCCATTGCCACGTGGGTAATCGGACGCAGGATTTCACTAATGGAATTCTTCTTTCCCTGGAGAAGATCTTTTGAAAGAACATAGCCAATGATGTCGTCTATGTTTTCCCTGAAAACAACTATTCTGGAATAGCCCGTATCCACAAAAAGGCTCAGAAGCTCAGCGATGCTGTCTTCTATGTCTATGGCCACTATCTCTGTTCTAGGAATCAGGCATTCCTTGATTTTGGTCTGCGAAAAATCCATCGCGTTCTGGAAAAACTCTATGTCTGAAGGCACGTCGTCTCCCTGTGCGTCTTCAACTTCTTCGCTGAGATTAAGAAGATCCACAGTATCAAATTTTCCGTATTGCTGCATGGCTTGAAATGCCTTGGGCTTCTTTCCTATTATCAGGCAGGAAAGCCTGTTCGTCAGCCAGGTAAGCGGATAAAACAGCCAGTAGAAAAACAGTATTACCCTGTACAGAGAAGAGAAAACCTTGTTGGCGTTCAGAAGGCAGAGAGCCTTTGGAAGATACTCCGCTGTAACCATTACTATGGCGGTGGCCACAATGGTTTCAATAATTATAATCAGCGATGTATGTGTGGTAATGTGAGCCGTAAGGAAAGGATTCAGAAGATGAGCGCAGGCGATACTGTAAATCACAACAAAAATGTTGTTTCCCATCAGAAGCGCGGATATCAGGTCGTTCTCGTTGCGGATGAACCGGTCCATCGCAATCGCATACTTCTTGCCCTCTTTTTTGTCCAAGGCTACCTTCAAGCGGTTGCAATGCAGAAACGCCATCTCATAACCGGAAAAGAGGGCGCACATGCAAAGGGAGACTATAACAATGATTATGTTGTATATCATCGCTTGAAGTCTTTAAGAATAGGGCCCACGAAATTGGCCGTGTCCACATACAGGGAGTCTTCCTCTATCCTGGTGAATGAATCAAACGGACGGAGGATTTCCGCATTGCGGGCCTGCTCGTCGCTCTCCATCCCGTAGCCTTGCATAAAGCCTTGCGGAGAAGCCATTTCCACATAGCAATGCGTAAATATCTTGTGATTGTAGCGGTCCCAGTAGAGGGTATCTGTCTTAAGGGTTTGGCCGTTGATGTAATTGGTTATTACCACATCGCCGAATACTTCCCATTTTTCGCTCTGGTCTTTGAGCGTAGAGTGGCGGGCATTTTTGGCTATTATGCTGGTTTCCAGATTGCCGTCGTTGTAGGAATATACATTGAAGCCTTGCGGAAAAAGCTCGTAGGACAAGGAGTCTTTCTCGTACTTTTCCATTCTCGGAGCTTCAACCCTCAATGTCTGTTCCCCGTTTACGCTCTGAACTGCAAATATGCTGTCTCCCACCTGGCGTGGGGCTGTGCTTATGTCTATCTGATCCGTCACCTCAGTCTTGGCATTGCAGCCAAGCTGCAAAGACAAAGCAGCAGCAATCCAAAGGAATGCCGCTGCCTGTTTTGCTATATGACGGAGATTCAAAGACATAAATCCCCGGATTATTACTTGAGTGTTCTTACGGTTGTAGAAGCGCTCATTCCGCCGCAAGAGATAGAGTAACCCTTGCCGTCTGTAAGGTCATACATAAAGGCATCTTGGGCGGTAGGGAAATAGTTGCGGTAACGTGCGATGTTTCTGTCGCACTCGCTTGCAAGGGAAGGATCCTTTGCCTTTGCCCTCTGCATATAGTCAGTTGCAACCCAGAACTTTGCTCTCTTGGCAATCTCGTCTCCAGCACAAGGAGTAGCTGCCCAGATTGTTCCGATCAGCATCTCAGCCTTGCCTGCATATTTAGGATTGAGCTCGGCTGCCTGGCGAGCGGTTGAAACCGCTTGTCCGTAGTTGTGATTGCTGTAGTGGATAGTTGCTAGCTCGTACAGATAGGTTCCCTTGTCTACACCCTCTGCAACGTTGGTTGCTTCCTTGAGGTAGTTAAGAGCGGTTGCCTTGTCTCCCTTGGTATTGAAGAACCTGTACAGATAGTATGCGGTTCCTGCGGACGGCTCCAGCTTGTACATCTGGGCAACAACCTTTGAGAAGAGATCGCTGTCTGTGCACTCATTGCTGTTCAGCAGGCCGGAAATGGTTTTCAGCATAGCCATATCTTCCTGATTCTGCTCGAATCGCGGAGTAAACACTTTTATAAGGTTGTCGCAAGTGGCAACTCCTGAATTGATGAAAGCGTTCTGGAGCATTGCCTCGGCGGCATCTATGGTGGTGTCGTTTGGCATAGCCTGCCTTCTTGCCTCAAATATGTCGTTATACTTTGAGTAAAGGTTCATTATATCCTCTTCGCTCTTCTGTCCGGCAGCAAAAAGCTCGGTGGCCTTGATCATTGCGTTTACAACCAGCTCGTGGTCTGCCTCAGCTCCGAACTCGGTGGCATAAGCGTCCAGATTATCGAAAATAAGCTTTGCTTTCTGAGGATCCTGTCCATAGAATACCATAATGTCGCTCAGCCTGCCTTCCTTTGCCTTCTTGGCGTTCTTTGCAAACAGGGAAGCTCTGGTTTCTGCCAGATTAAGTATGGAGTCCATTATCTGTTCTCTGGCGGAAGCGTCTGTGGTCTTGCTCAAACGGTAAAGCAATATCTTCCTTCCGTTGATGTAAAGGTTCTGGGAAACCCTTGCAGGACAGAACTTCATAGCGTCTTTCCAGTATGAATAAGCCTCATCCATATTTCCTTGACGGAGAAAATCCTGATAGAAATTAAGGTTGTTCACACATTCTGCGCTATCTTTTCCGAACCTTCCCTGGGAGGAACCTTCTGCGGGAAAGACAAACAATGCCGCAGCCAAAAGATAAAGTGCAAATCTTAATTTTTTCATAGTAGCAAATATTTTAGCAAATTTATAAATTTCTTTTTTACTGATACTTCGGCTTCACGAACCAGATATCGTGCAGGCTCAGGCTGAAGATGAAGTTCACGTAATTCTCCTTTACCAGGTTGCCGGTCGTTGAGCCTCTCTGTCCGAAATCCACGGCAATGTTGAACGAATTGTTCAGACGATATACCGGGAGGGAAACTCCGAGAGTGAAACCTATCTGGTTTATGCTCTTGCCGTCTAAATTCACATACGTCTTGTCGTAATGGAAACCGGCTCTGTATGTCATCCTTTTATAGTAGTACCTGATGTCATAACGGTTAGGAACAAATTCTATTCCAGTTCTTATAGATTGCGCTGTCTGAGCCTTGTAGCCCACTCCAACAGTATTGTTCAGCTCGGCTTTTGTCCAGTCTTGCCTTTCATAATCCACGCCTGCCATCCATTTGTCTTTCTTGCGAACGGTTGCGCCTACGGAAAATGTAGCTGGAATATATATGTTGCTGGTGGTTTTGTTAAACACTACTGTATCTTTCAGCTCATCGTCAAACACATAGGCGTATCTTGTCATTGAGCCGTGCATCTTGTTCTTTGTCTTGTAAACGGCTCCGGCGGTAACAACATAATCCTCAGTTGGCTTATATGTTCCCTGAAGGGCAGCCTCCAGGCTGAATCCGTGAGGAGAATACTTCCATCCGGTCTGCATTGTGCGTACAGAACTTGAATAGAAATATATATCGCTATGGTTGTTCTGAGAGCCGAAATAGTATATTCCCTTCAATCCGGCAGAAAGGTACTTGTTGATCTTTACCGCTCCTCCTACAAAAGCCTGATTGACGCTTCCTGTTCCGTATTTGAAATACTGTATGTCTCCATACTTGGCTATCAGGGAGTTGTCTGTTTCTTTGGTGCGGAACTTATAGCCCATATTGGAATACGGCATAATTCCTACAATCATTGAATGTTTGTCCTTTATAGGGAAGCTGAATACAAAGTTGTTAATGTTGGCTGTGTTGTAAGCAGACTTTGTGTTCTGGTCTTTCAGGTATATATTCTTGGAATACACTCCCAAATCCAGCATAAAGCTCAAGGTATCTCTCTCTGTCAGAGAAGCAATGTTCTTGAAGTTAATGTACCCAGGATTGCGGACTCCCATTCCTATTCCTCCCATTCCCAGTGTAATGGCGGAATTGGAGCCGTGTATGTCACCGATTCCGAAAAGAGAATAAGGAGTGAACGTGCCCAGAGCGTCTATTTCCTGGGCTGACGCATATTGGAAACTTATAAGCGCAACTATTGCGATCAATATAGATTTTCTAGCTTTCATCCTTTTTGGCATTGTAATAATCAGCTATGAACGCGAGCCCCTGCAGCACCATATCCTGTGTGGCAAAGACCGTGTTCTTTATCTTATGTGCAAAATAGAAAGAGTCTCCGCCGGTAAATATTATCGTATGCTGCGGGTATCTCTTTATATATCCTTCAACTTCAAATATCAGACCGAACACCACTCCTGCGCTCATCGCTCCTGTTGTAGTTACGCCAACAGGAGGAAATTCCTCGTCTGGGGTTATGAACGGAAGAAGGCCCGTGAATTCGTTCAGGGCGCGGAAACGGCTTCTCATTCCCAGGGAAATATTTCCGCCCAGATAATGTCCGTTGCGGTCTATGAAGTCTATGGTCATAGCCGTTCCAAAATCAAACTTTATGCAGTCCTGGCCCTTGAACATACAGGCAACGGCAACGGCTGCGGCTATGCGGTCCGCTCCAAGCTCAGTAGCGTCGAACCCATATGCCAGATCCACAGGAAGCTCTGTCTTGTAGTCTAGCATTATCAGTCTGCGGCACAGCTGTTTAAGAGCTTCTTCAACGGGAGCGTTGGCTGTACGCACATTGCTTACAATCATAGTGTCTATCTCATAGTCACCGCTGGCAATAACGCTCTTGATGAATTTTACCGCATCTCTTTCTGAAGAGCGGCGAAGCTTTCCCATAGTTCCGTTATGGTAGAAAACCACCTTGCAGTTGGTATTCCCTATGTCTATCAGAAGATTTGTTTCCATAAAATATACAGACGTCAAATATAGTGATAAAATAGCAAAGTGTCATAAGCCTGCCTTATGGATTTGACTCCGGAAATCTTCAGCCAGCATCTGGTATTGTCGGAGTTAGAGCATAATTTTCCTTTATTCACCGATGAAATTCTGGCTATAAGCTTTTGGAACCGGTCTGTCCTGTAATATGCAGACTGGGGGTTGGAAATGAAATACAGCAGCATAACGCCCTGCTTTATGGTGATTTTCTCAAACCCGAGATCCATAGCCAGATTCCTCAGCCTGACCACATAGGAAAGTTCCTTGACCTGCTCAGGCGGAGGACCGAATCTGTCTTGCAAAGAAGCCATGAACAAGTCTATCTGCTTTTCGTCTTTCAGGGAATCCAGTTCTTTGTAGAGCTTTATCTTCTCCGTTATCTGGGAAACATAATCGTCTGGAATATAGAGTTCCAGGTCTGTGTCCAGAGTGCAGTCGGAGACAAACTTCATATCTTCTGCCTCTGAGGCCGGAATATCTTCTCTCTGGCTATTAAGCTCCATAAACGCCTCATTCAGAATCCTTTGGTAGGTCTCAAATCCCATATCGGCAATAAAACCGCTCTGTTCTCCACCCAGAAGATTGCCGGCTCCCCTGATGTCCAGATCCTGCATCGCTATGTTAAAGCCGCTGCCAAGTTCGCTGAAGGCTTCAATTGCTTTTATTCTTCTCTTTGCGTCTTCGCTCAGCGATGTCATTGGCGGCACTATCATATAGCAGTAAGCCTTGACAGTGCTTCTTCCCACCCTGCCTCTTAGCTGGTGCAAATCGCTGAGCCCAAACATATGCGCCTGGTTGATTATCATTGTGTTGGCATTCGGGATATCTATGCCATTCTCTATTATTGTGGTGGAAATCAGCACATCGTAGTCTCCTCTTATGAAATCCAGCATCCTCTCTTCCAGAACGGATGGCTCCATCTGGCCGTGACCCACGACTGTCCTGACCTGCGGGCAGATTCTTCTTACCATCTGATCCACAGCAGCAATGTCTTCCACTCTGTTGTGGACAAAGAACACTTGTCCTCCGCGAGATACTTCGTTCATTATCGCCTCGCGTATAAGGTCTTCATTGAAATCTATTATTTCCGTCTGCACCGGAAGGCGGTTAGGCGGAGGAGTGTTTATAATGGAAAGATCTCTTGCTCCGAGAAGCGAGAACTGAAGAGTTCGAGGAATAGGCGTTGCTGTAAGGGTCAGGGTGTCTAGTTCTACCTTCAGCTGCCTTAGGCGTTCTTTGGCTGCTACTCCGAATTTCTGCTCTTCGTCTATTATCAGAAGACCAAGGTCTTTGAATTCTATCTTCTTGTTCAGCAGCCTGTGGGTTCCTATGATGATATCTATCCTGCCTTCCTTTAGCGCCACGGTAGCTTCGCGTATTTCTTTTGCGCTGCGCAAACGGCTGATATAGTCTACTTTGACAGGGAATTTCTCAAGCCTTTCCGTAAATGTCTTGTAGTGCTGAAGCGCCAGAATGGTGGTTGGAACGAGCACGCAAACCTGCTTGTTGTCACATACAGCCTTGAACGCCGCCCTTATTGCAACTTCTGTCTTGCCAAATCCCACGTCTCCGCAAATCAGCCTGTCCATAGGATTTGCGCTTTCCATATCTGCTTTCACGGCTTTGGTAGCTGAAACCTGGTCCGGTGTGTCCTCAAACATAAACGAAGCTTCCAGCTCGTTCTGCATAAAGCTGTCGTGAGAAAAAGCGAATCCACGGCTCTGCTTCTTTTCCGCGTAAAGGCCTATGAGTTCCTTGGCTATATCCTTGATTTTAGCCTTGGTAGAGGTCTTCAGCTTGTTCCAGGCCCCGCTTCCAAGCTTGTAAATTTTTGGAGTGACTCCGTCTTTTGACTTGTACTTTGAGATTTTATGGAGGCTATGCACGGAAACAAAAATCACATCCCCGTCGCGATACATAATCTTGACGGCTTCCTGCACCCTTCCTCCGATATTGGTCTTGACCAGGCCGCCGAATATTCCCACTCCGTGGTCTATATGCACAATATAGTCTCCCACGTGATAGCCGTTGAGGTCTTCAATGGCAAGCCTTTCGCTGCGTTCCACCTGCCGGCGGAGCTTCACCCTGTGATACCTTTCAAAAATCTGGTGGTCTGTGTAAAGGCAGACTTTTGCCGCAGGACATACAAAGCCTTCGTGAGGAGAACTTTCCAGATGCTCAAAGTCTGGATAAACTCCCTCTGATATTCTAGTGGAATCTTTGAATATGTTCCTGATCCTTTCTGCCTGGTCTTGGCTGCGTGATGATATATAAACCTTGTAACCTTCTGAATTTCTCTTTCTTATATCGTCTGCCAAAAGAGAAAAGTTCTTGTTGAAAGAAGGTTGCGGAAGGCAGGAAATGCTAACAGTTTCTTCAGACCCATCAGTCTCAAGTCTTTTTACATTCCTTCCGTTAAGCGCTATTACCTTGAAATTTTTCCACAGCGCAGAAAGATCTTCAAAAGTGTCTGACCATACAATGCAGTTTTCCTTTCCTATATAGTCAAATATGCTTTGGCCGCCCAGAGCCATCACAGACGAAGAATTCTGCATATCCGGAAAGATTTCCGCCTTCTTCACTTTCTCTGTTGACCGTTGGCTGGAAACGTCAAATCTGCTAATGGATTCTACCGTATTTCCAAAGAAATCTATCCTGTACGGAACATTGTCGGAATATGAGAAGATATCCATTATTCCTCCCCTTATAGCAAACTGCCCTGGCTCGGAAACAAAGTCCACTCTTTCAAATCCTGAGGAAAAAAGTTTCTCTTTTAACTGCTCGTAATCCGTATTTTCTCCCTCTGACAGGCAGAATACATTTTGTGATACCGCTACCTTTGCCACACACAGCTCCTTGACTGCAGCAGGATAAGTAACTATCAGAATATCATCACTTTCTGAATTAAAACTGTTTATCGCGCTGAGAGTTATGCTCCTCTGAACCTTATTGGAAGAATCCTTGATTGTGATTATCTTTGAAGTGGCGGAAGCGGAAGACGGAAAGAAAAAAACCTGCCCGGAGAAAACCTGATAAAGGTCTCCGCACATATATTCAGCGCCTTCTTTAGTGTCTGAAATTACAAGGTGGATGCGGGAAGAAGAAGCCTCAGCGATGGCGGAAGACAACACTATCCCCTTGGAAGATCCGTAAAGCCCCTTTATGCAAAGCGAGGAATTTTCCCCGTCTATGAATGAAGAAACTTTAAGGACGGCTTCCAGGCTGCTGAATTTTGCCGATATGCCCTCCATCGTTCCCATCTGCCTGGCAAAGATAGTGCAATTGTTCTTATCTATGTTGATAACTTTGTGGAAAATGAAGGGATAAATTTTCGCGGTGCAAAACCGGCATTTTTCCCACAGTTTTATCAAACCGCAATTCACATCGCCGAGAAAGAAAAATAAGCCTCCTGTATTATTCAGAGGCACATTATTCAAGGTTATCAACATTTTCACCGCCTAATAACAAACAACAAGAAATCTTTTTAAAAATTAATTGATGTTATAGTATAGCTTGTGTAAAAAAGGTATCTTTGCCTAACTATGACAGAAGAAACATTCAATCCGAGAGAAATAGAGCCTACGTCCGACAGGGAAGTGGAGTCTTTGGTAAGGCCAAGGGAATTCCAGGATTTTTCCGGTCAGGAGAAGGTGGTGGAGAACCTGAAGGTATTCGTAAAGGCTGCCAAGATGAGGGGAGAAAGTCTGGACCATACTCTGCTTTTCGGTCCTCCAGGCCTTGGAAAAACCACTCTGGCAAATATTATAGCCAACGAGATGGGCGTGGATATGAAGGTTACTTCCGGCCCTATCCTGGACAAACCTGGCGATCTTGCCGGCCTTTTGACTTCTCTTGAAAGCGGAGACGTGCTTTTCATAGACGAGATTCACAGGCTTCCAAAAATCGTTGAGGAATATCTTTACTCAGCGATGGAAGATTTCCGCATAGATATAATGATAGATAAGGGTCCTGGAGCCAGAAGCGTTCAGATTACCCTCAATCCTTTCACCCTTGTTGGAGCTACTACAAGAAGCGGTCTTCTGTCTTCTCCTCTCAGGGCAAGATTCGGAATAAATTGTCATCTGGAGTATTACAACACTGAAACCCTCCAGAAAATAGTAAAACGTTCCGCCAGGATTCTTGAAATAGATATAGATGACCAGGCTGCAAAGGAAATTGCGTGCCGCAGCCGCGGAACTCCGCGAATTGCAAACTCGCTTCTGAGAAGAGTCAGGGATTTTGCCCAGGTAAAAGGAAGCGGAGACGTGGATCTTGAAATTACCAGATATTCCCTGGATGCTCTCAACATAGACAAGCGTGGCCTTGACCAGATGGATAATAAGATTCTTTCTACCATCATTTCCAAGTTCAAGGGAGGACCTGTTGGCATTACAACCATTGCAACTGCTGTTGGAGAAGATGCCGGCACCATAGAAGAAGTTTACGAGCCGTTCCTCATTCAGGAAGGCTTCATCCGCAGAACTCCGAGAGGAAGAGAAGTAACGGAACTCAGCTACAAGCATCTCGGAATTTCCAAATACAACAACGACTACACTTTGTGGTAATAAAGAACATATAATATTCAACTCATACAATTATGAAAAAGCTCCTTGCAATAATTCTGATTTCATTATTGTCTATAGACGTATTTGCCTGCACTTCAGCCATATTCACCGGCAAATGCACAAAAGACGGCAGACCTTTGATGTGGAAAAACCGCGACACTGGAGAGCTCAACAACCGCCTGGAATATATAAAAGGAAAGAAATACGGTTTCGTAGGCCTTGTAAATTCTCCGCATAAAGGCGGTGAAGTCTGGGCTGGCAGCAACGAGGTTGGTTTCTGTATAATGAATACCGCTTCCTACAATCTTGCCATTCCGGAAGAAAAAGATCTTCAGGACGGAGAAGGAACTTTGATGTATAAGGCTCTGAGCCTTTGCAGAACTCTCAAGGATTTTGAAAATCTTCTGGATACCATAAAGAAGCCTCTGGCTGTTGAAGCCAATTTCGGAGTTATTGATGCAGAGGGAGGAGCTGCATACTATGAAGTAAATACCAGAACCTGGGTAAAGTATGATGCCAACGATCCAACCCTTGCTCCTGAAGGCTACCTTATCTGGACCAACTATTCCAGGAGCGGAAAAGTAGATAAAGGTATGGGTTATGTAAGATGGGGAAACGCTACAGACATCGTTGAAAAGGCTTACAAAGAAGGAGTGAAGTTCACCCCAGAATGGATTATGGATAAACTTTCCAGGTCTTTCTATCACTCTGTCCTCAAGGCAGATCTGAGAGATTCAGATATCGCTGAGAAAACAAACGGATGGTTCATAGACCAGGATTTCATTCCAAGAAAATCTACCTCAGCGATTTCTATTTTCCAAGGCGTGAAGGAAGGAGAAAATGCAGCCAACACCATTTATTGGTGCGGTATGGGCTACGGTCCTTTGGCAGTTATGGTTCCTGTGTTTATGGCTTATCCTAAGATGATACCTTCCACCCTCACCAAAGGCTCATCCAAGGTAAAGAAGAACAACTGCTGGGTTTGCGACCAGGTCCTGAATCTCAAGAAAGAACTCTTCCCTATTGTAAGAGGCAACGGCAACAAGTATTTCAACTACGGCCTGCTCTACAACAATGAAGGAACCGGCTATAGCCAGAAACTGAAAGAATCAGAGAACAAGATTCTTGAGGAATCAGACAAAATCATTGAAGACCTCAGGCAAAACACTCTTGACAAAAAGCATCTTGCCCTGTTCAACAAATACATAGACGAAGTCCTTAAATCCGCTTACAACGGCCTGAAATAGTTAGTAGATTTTCAGCGGTGTAAGGAAGAAGTTCTGGCCGTCGGATTCTCCTGTTGCAATGATTCTTACGCTCTTGACTTTTGTGTTAGGAGTAAGCACTATACGGCTGCAGTCAACATCTGTTTTGCCCTTGTAGTTTACTCCGTCTTCAGAGTATTCAGCATAGCCTTCTGTGAGGCCGTAGAAATCTACGTTTGCCCTTCCTGTTACAATGTCTATAACGGAGCATTGTACAGGCTCGTCAAAGATGAATGTGATGTAGTCTCCTGCCTTTGCCCTTCCTTCAAATCTGCAATATGCGTTTTCCTTGTATTCCTTGAGGATGCTGAGGTTTTTCTCCGATGCCTTCATATTGGTTTCAATTTCAAAATAAGGCCGGAGAATGATTTCTTGAAGCGGCACATTGGAGACAGCAACTCCTACAGAATGCAAAGTGTCTGACACAAATGTTGCAAACCTGTATTTTGCTATATCTTGGGTTGTTATAGGCTCTTTGTAAACATACTTGTAGTTGGTTGTGTCTTTCTGGCCCCTGATGTTTCCTATTTCTGTCTGTGGAGAAACAATGGCATATTTTACAACAGCTCCTTCATAAGGTGGAGTAGCGGTAATTGTGTAGAAATTCGGAATGATATAAGATCCGTCCATTGGCCCGTCCTGCATAGGAACAAGTTCCGCCCGGACTTCCGGATAAGGAACCCTGAACCTTATTCCCATATTCTCAAGCCTTGCAAAATGAGCCTGAGTCAGGCGGTCATAGAAGTACTTGTAATTGGCGGCGCTGTCTGCAATTGTGCGGCTTGTTCCCCATCCTATTTCAGCAAGTGCGCAGAGCCTCGGGAACATCTGATATTCCACAAAATTCTCAGGACGATTTCCGAGTTCTTCCCACAGCCCTGCCTGCACTCCAACCACGTGTTTCTTGGCAAGTTCCAGATTTGAAGCTGCTTTGCCAGCATCTTTTCCAGCAGCTGCAAGTGCAATAGGATCATATGAATACATTACTTCCAGCGGAATAACCCTTGCCCAGTTATGCCCTCTTTCAATCGGAGACTGCTGCATATCCAGATAAACATATTCTGCAGCTTGCATCACGCAATCAAATCCATTCTGTACTGCCATCGGTCCCCACTTCTTGCTGTGCCATATATAAATCAGAGAATTGTTCTTGATGTCATCTGCCTGCATAATCTCTTCCCATCCTGCAATTTTCTTCCCGTATTTCTTTGCGATTATATTTACTCTCGATACAAAATACTTGTGCAATTGCTCGGAATTAGTCATTCCTTCTTTTTTCATAAGTGCCTGGCAGTCCGGACATTTCTCCCAGTTGAAACGGTTAACTTCATCTCCTCCCATATTGATGATCTTAGATGGAAAAAGCTCAGCCATTTCCTTTATAATCATCTCGATGATTTCATAATTGTGCTCTTTTGCTACGCACCAGATTTCCCTGCTGAATCCTGTTTCATTGATGGATGTATCTTCAGGGAATTCGCAGAGTATCTCTGGATAACTTCCTGCTATCGCGTGACTATGTCCTGGTGTCTCAACTTCTGGAATTATCTCTATTCCCCTGTCAGCTGCGTACTTTACTATATCCTTGATTTGCTGCTGGGTATAGAATCCTCCATATCTCTTGTTCCCCGATCCGAAAGATGAAGGAATCACTTCATCCGGTCCTCTCCACGCGCCTTTCTCGGTAAGCAATGGAAGAGCCTTGATCTCAATCCTCCATCCCTGGTCATCCGTCAGATGCCAGTGGAACTTGTTAAGCTTGTGATAAGCCATCCAGTCCAGCACTTTATATATATCTTCAGCCGGCCTCCAAGTCCTTGAAACATCCAGCTCAAAACCCCTGTACTCAAACTCCGGATTGTCAAAGATTTCTCCTTTTGGAATCATTGCACTATTTACGAAGTTCTTGTTTTTGAAATTATATACCTGTGGCGGCAATAATTGAAGTAAAGTCTGAACACCATATAAAGAGCCTGGCATACCTCCAGATACTATATTAATGCTATTGCTTGTTGCAATAATAGTATAGTTTCTATTCCAGCAGGCAGTTGTAAGATTTGATATGGAGATGTAATTCTTCTTTGGACTTTTTTTGCTGATTTTCAAATCTATTCCCAAAAGATTCTTGATTCTTTCCTTAAGGTAATTTGCGGTAAAAGAATCTTTGCAGACAATAACGGTGTTTTTGTCCAGGACAAAAGGTTTTGCGTTCAGGTCATAGGTTACACTCTTTGGCTGAGGTATCAGCTGGGTGTAAGGATTGTTTTTGTCAAAGTGGTTTTCTGCTTCCTGGGCAAGAAGGAATTGCGGGGAAACTAATGCGGCCGCAAGGGCGATTGTAGTGAATAACCGTCTGATCTGCATACAATTCTGTCGGTGATAAAAATGAAAAACTATTTCTTTTCTTTCTTTACAGGCCTTTGTTCAAGATGGCCGGTATAGTTGATGAAATCTCTGTACTGGCTGTCTACTTTTATGTAGGCGGTGCCGTTGCTGTAAACCTCTATGTTCACATTGAAAATCTCCGAATTGTAGCGGTTAGGGAAGTTGAATTCCAAAAAGGCATAGCAATTTCTTTTCGCAGGATTTACAGTAGTCTTTACGTTAACAGGAACATTGTCTGCGTCAACCGCAATGGCATCTTCGTTAGGGAAGGAAAAATCTGCCTTTCCAATATAAGGAAGGTAGCATTTGAGAACGCCATCCTTTATGGAAAGATTGTAGCCGTCCATAGTCTCTTTCTGAGGGAAAGACTTTGGCTGGATGCGGTCTATTACAATGTAGATGTCTTGATTCTGGATGGCATTGACTACGGAAGCGGCTGTTTCTGCCTGCTCTTGAGGGGTTTGGCTAAAAGCTCCGCAACCGGCAAGCATAAGGGTTGCAGCCAGTGCCAGCAAAGTTGTCCTGATGGTTTTCATATTTTTTGCTTTTTATTCTGTCAGCGGATTGGCTTCTTCCGGATAAGGCCTTGCGTCTACTTCTCCTTCATAAGATACAGACTGGAATCCCGGAACTTCAACCATAATGTAAACCTTTCCGGAAGGATATACTTGAACAGTCATTGTAACCTGTACTGCCTGGGTATCTCTATCGGTATCGTTATTCCAGAAAATGCACTGGTACATATAGCTCTTCTGCTTCTCGCTCCAGCCGCCGAATATGGTGGTTATCTGGTTGTTGGCAATGATGCTAATGTCTGTGTTGGCAAGGCTGTAGGCCTGTCTTGCCTTGGTTTCTGCAAGGCCGGTGAAAGGAAGGCAGCAGGAAATGCGGTCTTTTTTCAGGTCTACATAATACTCAGCCGTAGCGGCGTTGATAGTCTGGTAGTTGAAATTGAAGTTGTTGTTCTGGTTGAAACTTCTGGTTATGAACATAAAGAGATCTTTCTTTACGCCGTTTTCATTGACGAGCTTGGCGATTCTCTCTTTTCTTTCCTTGTTGCTCTCCTTTTTCTTTTTCTGCGAGTAGGATGGAACGCAAATCAGAACTGCCGTCAAAAGGCATAGGGCAATGGTAAGAATCTTTTTCATAGCTGACATTTGTTTATGACTGTTAATATTTGTTTTCTTATGTATTATGCCATTTGGTTTGCAAAAACTGCTCCCGAAACAAATATAGCGATTAAACTTTTGAAATGGCGGAAAAATTGGTTAAAATTGTAGATGTTTTCAAAGATTGCAAATAATTAATCTAAAACAAATGACAGATACAAAACTTATATCCCATATTCCAGACGGTCCTCTGTCTGAAAAATGGAAGAAGCGCAAAGCGGAAATCAAAGTTGTAAGCCCTGCCAACAAGAGAAAACTTGAAATCATTGTTGTAGGAACAGGACTTGCCGGAGCTTCCGCCGCAGCCTCTCTCGGAGAGATGGGTTACAATGTAAAGATCTTCTGCATCAGCGATTCGCCTAGAAGAGCGCATTCTATTGCAGCTCAGGGAGGTATCAATGCAGCAAAGAACTACCAGAACGACAACGATTCCATCTATCGCCTGTTCGTTGATACGGTAAAGGGAGGAGACTTCCGCAGCCGCGAGGCAAACGTTTATCGTCTTGCCGAGGTCAGCAACCTGATCATAGACCACTGCGTTGCCCAGGGAGTGCCTTTCGCAAGGGAATACGGCGGACTGCTCGCCAACCGTTCATTCGGAGGCGCACAGGTAAGCCGTACCTTCTATGCAAGGGGCCAGACCGGACAGCAGCTGCTTCTGGGCGCATATGCATCGCTGAACAAGGAAATCAAGAACGGAAGCGTAAAGAGCTATCCAAGGCACGAGATGCTGGACCTGGTACTTATCAACGGCCAGGCAAAAGGCATCATCGCCCGCAACATTGCAACCGGTGAAATAGAAAGATTCGGAGCCCACGCAGTTGTAATAGCAACAGGCGGTTACGGAAACGTTTACTTCCTCTCCACCAACGCTATGAACTCCAACGGTTCAGCCGCTTGGCAGTGCTACAAGAAGGGAGCATACTTCGGAAATCCTTGCTTTGCTCAGATTCACCCAACCTGTATTCCGGTTCACGGAACACAACAGTGCAAGCTTACCCTTATGAGTGAATCCCTGAGAAACGACGGCCGTATCTGGGTTCCTAAGAAGATGGAAGACGTTCTCAAACTCCGCAAGGGAGAAATCAAGGCTTCCCAGATTCCTGAAGAAGACCGCGACTACTATCTGGAAAGAAGATATCCGGCATTCGGAAACCTGGTTCCAAGAGACATTGCCTCACGTGCAGCCAAGGAAAGATGCGACGCCGGCTACGGAGTTAACGAAACCGGAAAGGCCGTGTTCCTGGACTTCAAGACAGCTATTGAAAGGCTCGGAGAAGACAAGATCCGTGAAAGGTACGGCAACCTCTTCCAGATGTATGAGGAAATCACCGATGTAGACGCCTACAAGGAGCCTATGATGATTTACCCTGCCATCCACTACACGATGGGAGGCCTCTGGGTTGACTACGACCTGCAGACCACCATCCCAGGACTGTTTGCCATCGGCGAGGCGAACTTCTCAGACCACGGCGGAAACCGCCTTGGAGCATCCGCTCTGATGCAGGGCCTGGCAGACGGATATTTCATCCTGCCTTACACCATCGGCGGCTATCTGGCAAAGAAGATTCAGGAGCCTAAGACAGACATCAATGCTCCTGAGTTTGACGAGGCAGAAAAGGCTGTAAAAGACCGCATTGCAAAACTCTTTGCAATCAAGGGAAAGAAATCCCCAGACGAAATCCACAAGGAACTTGGAAACATTATGTGGGAATACGTTGGAATGGGACGTACAGAAGAGGGCCTGAAGAAGGCTATCGTTGAAATCAAGCGCCTCAAGGAAGAGTTCTGGAAGAACGTTTACGTATCCGGAGAAAACGGAGAATTCAACCAGGAGCTCGAGAAGGCTATGAGGCTTGCAGACTTCTTTGAAATCGGTGACCTTATGGCTCGCGATGCTCTCAACAGAAGGGAAAGCTGCGGCGGACACTTCAGAGAGGAGATGCAGACAGAAGAAGGCGAGGCAAAGAGAGACGACGAGAACTTTATGTATGTTTCCGCCTGGGAGTACAAGGGAGAGGACCAGGAGCCAGAGCTCCACAAGGAACCTCTTGTATATGAAGGAATTAAAGTAGCAACCAGAAATTATAAAGACTAGTCTATGAAATTCACTATAAAAGTTTGGAGACAGAAAAATGCCAAGGCTAAAGGGCATTTCGAGACTTATAAGGTTGACAACATAAGTCCTGATTCTTCGTTCCTTGAGATGCTGGATATTCTCAACGACCAGCTGGTTCACCAGAACTCAGATCCTGTTGCTTTCAGCAAGGGTTGTGAGGGCGGAGAAGCTTGCTCAGGCGAGAAATACAAAGAGGCAAAAGCCGCTGGCAAGGCTCTTCCTATCAGCTTTGACCACGACTGCCGCGAGGGTATCTGCGGAGCTTGCTCCCTGTACATCAACGGCAGGGCTCACGGTCCTGAGAACGAAGTAACTACCTGCCAGCTGTTTATGAGAAAATTCAAAGACGGCAGCACCATTACCATTGAGCCGTGGAGAAGCGCAGCCTTCCCGGTAATCAAAGACCTGGTAGTAGACCGCAGCGCTCTTGACAAGATTATGCAGGCCGGCGGATTCATCGATGTAAGAACCGGAGCCGCCCAGGATGCAAACAACATCCCTATTGCAAAGGAGAAAGCAGACCTGAGTATGGATGCCGCAAGCTGCATCGGATGCGGAGCCTGTGTTGCAACCTGCAAGAACGGCTCGGCGATGCTGTTCATCGGAGCAAGGGTCAGCTCGCTTGCACTGCTTCCTCAGGGCAAGGTTGAGAGCACCAGAAGGGCAATGAATATGATTGCCAAGATGGATGAACTCGGCTTTGGAACCTGCACCAACACAAGGGCTTGCGAAATGGAGTGCCCTAAGAAGGTATCGGTGAGCCACATTGCAAGGCTCAACCGCGAATTCCTCAAGGGCTGGATCAAGAGGTAAGCTCTTCTTCGTCGAAATTTTGCCAGAGAAATCCGGTAAATGGGTAACGACCTCTAATGGTTTCACCAACCATTTTATAGAGGTCGTTTCTTAATTTGTCTATGCCGATTTTCTCCTTGGCGGAGATAAAGATTGCAGGGGAGTTTTCCTTGGCAACCCAAGACTCTTCAAGCTGTCTCAGCGATATGTTTCCAGGGCGGTCGTCGCTGAGGTCAAACTCGCTTTTAGGAATGAACTTGTAAGCGTCTATCTTGTTGAAAACCATAAAGACAGGCTTGTTGCCGGCACCAATTTCCTCAAGGGTGTGCTTAACGACTTTTATCTGGTCTTCAAAGTTTGGATGGCTTACGTCTACAACGTGGAGAAGTATATCCGCTTCCCTTACTTCATCAAGCGTGCTCTTAAAGGATTCAACGAGCTGATGAGGGAGTTTCCTTATGAAGCCAACCGTATCGCTGAGAAGGAAAGGAGTATTGTCTATCACAACCTTTCTGACTGTGGTGTCCAAGGTGGCGAAAAGCTTGTTTTCCGCAAAGACATTGCTTTTGGAAAGAAGGTTCATTATGGTGCTTTTGCCAACGTTGGTATAGCCTACAAGCGAGACTCTTACCATTCTTCCGCGGTTGGAGCGCTGGGTTGCCATCTGGCGGTCTATCTTCTTGAGCTGGTCTTTGAGCTGGGAGATTTTGTCCATCACTATTCGGCGGTCTGTCTCCAGCTGCTTTTCACCGGCACCGCCACGAGTTCCCCTACCTCCTCTCTGCCTTTCAAGGTGGCTCCACATTCCGGTAAGCCTTGGAAGAATGTACTGGTATCTTGCAAGCTGAACCTGAGTCTTAGCATAAGCCGTCTGAGCCCTCATCGCAAAAATGTCCAGGATAAGGGAAGTGCGGTCCAGAATGGAACAGTTGAGTTCCTTTTCCAGATTCCTTACCTGAGCGCCGGAAAGCTCATCGTCAAATACTGCCAGATGTATCTCGTTATCAGCTATATAGTCTTTGATTTCCTGCAGCTTGCCCTTTCCAACATATGTGCTGGAATTAGGCTTGTCTATTCTTTGCAGGAAACGTTTTACGCCTTCTATAGAAGCCGTAGCCGCCAGAAATTCCAGCTCATCCAGGTATTCGTTTGCCTGCCTCTCTGTTATTTCTGGCGTTATAGCGCTTATCAGTATGGCTTTTTCCATAAACAGAGCGCAAGTTACTTCTTTTTCAATTAAATTTGTTAAGTGTTAACTTTTCATCTAGATGTTATGTTGAAAAAATCGTTGTTTTTGTTTTTAGCTTTAGCTGTTGTTATGGGAAGCGTCAATGAGTCAAAAGCACAGAAGAAAAGGATGAGAGACTGGGGTCTTTCATACGGAATTTTCAAGACAGGCCAATACAATGCAATTACTGATGTTGCGGGAGTTACCGTAGGCCAGGTAACACTCCGCGAAAAGGACGATATGAATACGGGAGTTACCGCAATTCTTCCGCATTCAGGAAACATTTTCCGCAAAAAAGTTCCGGCCGCAATGTATCTTGGAAACAGTTTTGGAAAACTGGCCGGCTACAGCCAGGTAAAGGAACTTGGAAACATAGAAACCCCTATCATACTGACAAATACGCTGAGCATTGCAGCTGGGCTTTACGGAGTAATAACCCACACTTTGGCTCAGCCTGGCAACGAGGGAGTCAATTCCGTTAACGCTGTAGTTGGAGAAACCAACGACGGCCGCCTGAACAATATGAGGGCAAGATACGTGAAGCCGGAACACGTACTTCAGGCAATTGAAGCTGCAAAGGGCGGACCGGTTGAAGAAGGCTGCGTGGGCGCCGGAACCGGCACAATCTGCTTCAGCTGGAAAGGCGGAATAGGCACATCTTCCAGAGTACTTCCGGAAGATCTTGGCGGCTATACCGTAGGAGTTTTGGTACAGACCAACTACGGCGGAATTCTTGAAATCTGCGGCGTGGAAGTAGGAAGAAAGCTCGGCGATTATTCTTACCGAAAGAGCGTGGAAGCCGAGGCCAAGAAAGAAGAAGCCAAAGGTGGAGATGGTTCCTGTATGATAGTGGTAGCAACAGACGCCCCTGTAGATGCCCGCCTGCTTGAAAGGATGGCAAAAAGAGCCTTTATGGCCCTTGCAAAAACAGGAAGCTTTGCATCCAACGGAAGCGGAGACTATGTAATTGCATTCTCTGTCTATCCAGACAATATGATCGTAGATGAAGAAATCCACACGATGAAGGTTCTGGACAACGACAAGATGTCCCCTCTTTTTGAGGCAACCGTTGAAGCAACAGCCGAGGCTCTGTGGAACAGCCTGTTTGCCGCCGAAACCACTAAAGGCTTTAAAGGCAACGTTATAGAAGCGCTTCCAGTAGAGAAAGTCGTAAAGATGATAAAGAAGGAAAAAGGAATCAAATAGATTCCGCCAAGGCGCAAAAAAATCGGGGATGGTTTTTCCGTCCCCAATTTTCTTTTGGCAGCAAAAGATGCTACTGGGCAACTTCCTCAACAGCCTCTTTTACCTGCTCTGCTGCGTTCTCAACAGCTTCCTCAGCTTTTTCTCCTTCATCGCCGAACCAGCCTTTGATGTCGTTTACAACGCCCTCAGCAGCCTCGGTTGCGAGCTTGCCGTAGATTTCGTCGAACTTAGCCTTGTTCTCAGTGTTCTTTGCATAGAAATCCTGGAACTCCTTGTTAACCTTTTCCATTTCCTTGCCGATTTCACCAGCCTTGGAAAGCTTCAGGTGAGCAAAAGCGTCGGTCATTTCCTTGGTCTTCTGAGTCTGGTATTCCATAAGAGCCTTGGCATCCTTCTCAGGATCTCCGGTTGGCTTTACACCATTGGAGGTGCAAGAAGCAAACAGGAAGCAAAGAGCTGCTGCTGAAAGTAAAATAAATCTTTTCATCGCGATAAAAATATTTAGTTAAACAAATAATTATCTGAGCTGGAAGATGATAGGGAAAGTATACTTAACCTTTACTGGCTTGTTCCTCTGCTTTCCTGGGCTCCATTTCGGAGACTTCTGGATAACCCTGACAGCCTCTTTGTCAAGAGATGAATCAACTCCTCTGAGCACCTTTACATCCTTTACGCTACCGTCTTTGTCTATGGTAAACTGAACGGTTACACGGCCCTGGATACCATTCTCCTTGGCGATTTCAGGATACTCGATATTGTTGTAAACCCATTTTGTAAACTCGTTGGCGTCTTTGCCCTGGAACATAGGCTTGTCTTCTACGATTGCAAAAGGAATTTCCTCTTCAACCTCAACCTCTTCCTCAACAGGCTTTGCCTCAACGTAAGGCTTGATCTCGATCTTCTGGTCTGAGTCATCGTTACTGATGAAGTCTGTTTCTACCTTAACGTCGTTCTCCACAATCTGGAGTTCCTCTGTCATTACAGGCTCTCTGATCTGCTCTGGAGGTGGCGGAGGGGTCTCCTGGGTAATAGGAGCCTGCTCCTCGTCTGTGATAACGGTAGTGTTTGCAGCAAGGGTGCTAACATCCTTGTCTGTGGTGCTCCACTCAAAAACCAGAAGAACCAATCCCAGTGCGGCTATAAGACCGATTTCACGGAACAGGGTTTTCTTGTTCTCAAGATTTGCTTTAGGGGATTTTTTGATTTCCATATAGCTTGATTTTTATTAGATTATATTCTGCTCTTTAAGTACGTTTGCGGTGTTGCGGGTAGCATCTGCGCTGGCTTTGAAGAGAGCCTTTTCCTCATCGTTGAGCTCAAGTTCAACAATCTTTTCCCATCCGCCTTTTCCTACGATTGCAGGAACGCCGATGCAAAGGTCATTCTCTCCGTATTCGCCTTCCAGATAGCAGCAGCAAGGGATCATCTTCCTCTCGTTCATCACAATGGATTTAGCCATTGTGGCTGCGCTCATTCCAGGAGCGTACCAGGCGCTGGTTCCCAGGAGTTTGGTAAGGGTAGCGCCGCCAACCATAGTATCTGCTACAACCTTGTCACATACCTCCTTGCTCAGGAGCTTGGTTACAGGAATTCCCTTGTATGTTGCAAAGCGGATCAGAGGAATCATAGTCTTGTCTCCATGGCCGCCGATAACCATACAGTCTATATCGCTTACAGGAACATCCAGAGCCTGTGCAAGATAGTAGGTGAAACGGCTTGAATCCAGCTGGCCGCCCATTCCAACAACCTGATGCTTAGGAAGATTATTCTTCTTCAGAGTCAGGTAAGTCATAGGATCCATAGGATTTGCAATAACCATAATCACAGCCTTAGGAGAGAATTTGAGAACGTTCTCTGTAACGCTTGAAACAATCTTGGAATTGACTCCGATGAGTTCCTCTCTGGTCATTCCCGGCTTTCTTGGAATACCGGAAGTGATGATAACTACGTCTGAATCTGCGGTTTTAGAGTAATCGTTTGTTACTCCGATTATTTTAGTGTTTGTTCCGTACTGCTTGGCGGCCTGCATCATATCCATTGCCTTTCCCTCTGAGATGCCTTCCTTGATATCCAGAAGCACAATCTCTGAGCAGAAATTCAGATGAAGCATAGCCTCTACGCATGAAGCGCCAACATTACCGGCGCCAATAACAGATACTTTAGCCATAAACTCTAATTTTTAGATAAATTTGTGCTTACAAAGATAGGAAATTACATAACAGGGCATTATCAATAAAACATCAATGTTGCACTTTACAGACCAGGACCTCAGCAGCCGGCTTAGCGGCAAGGCTGTTATAAGCAAGTGGATTGGCAAAATCCTGAAAGACAGGGGATACAAGATGGGAGAAATCAACATAATCTTCTGCACAGACCCCTATCTTCTCAACATCAACAAAACCTCTTTGGGCCACAATTACTACACAGACATAATCACCTTTGACTATTGTGAGGACAATCTGGTCAGCGGAGACCTTTTCATAAGCCTAGACACCGTTCTGGCAAATTCTGCCCAATACCGCCAAATGTTTTCTCCTGCCTTCAAGTGCGAACTGCTGAGGGTAATCATCCACGGCATCCTTCATCTTTCCGGTGAAGATGATATCACGCCTTATCGGCAAAAGAAGATGAGAGCTGCGGAAAACAAAAGCCTTAAATTTCTCCTCAGCGATTTTGATGCTGATAAAATATCTGTTGGATACAAGAAATAACCTATGAGCCGTATGGGCAGAAAATATGATGTGATAGTTGTGGGCGGCGGACACGCCGGCTGCGAGGCCGCTCTTTCGGCCGCCAGGATGGGCTGCAGCGTTCTGCTCATTACGATGGATATGAACAAGATAGCCCAGATGTCTTGCAATCCGGCCGTTGGTGGAATAGCTAAAGGTCAGATAGTCAGAGAAATAGACGCGCTTGGCGGTGGAATGGGCCTTGTTACTGACGCCTCCACAATCCAGTTCCGTATGCTCAACAGCTCCAAAGGCCCGGCCGTCTGGAGTCCTAGAGCCCAGTGCGACCGTCAGTATTTCATACTCAACTGGAGATATCTTCTGGAGCACACTCCCGGTCTTCATATCTGGCAGGACACAGTAACGGATCTAGTGATAGATACCTTCAAGAGAAGAACTAAAGGATATGACCATGTAGTCCGCGGAGTTGTTACTTCTATGGGCGCTGAGTTTGCCGCAAGCAAGGTTATACTTACCGCCGGAACATTTCTTAACGGACGTCTTTTCATTGGAAGGAACTCCGCAGAAGGAGGAAGAATCGGCGAGCCATCATCACTTTCTTTGACGGAAAAACTTGCCCAATTCGGCATAGAATCCGGCAGGATGAAAACCGGAACTCCGCCGAGAATTGACATAAAATCCATAGACATTTCACGTCTGGAGGTCCAGCTTGGAGATGAGAATCCGGGGCGCTTTTCTTTCCTTAATGTTCCGTCTTCCGTGCAGACAAATGTTGAGCAGAGATGCTGCTATCTGGTTCATACAAACCCTAAGGTTCACTCAATTCTCAAAAAAGGCTTCAAAGACTCGCCCCTCTTTTCCGGAAAAATCAAGGGAATCGGGCCAAGATATTGCCCTAGCATAGAGGACAAGCTCCGCACTTTTGCAGACAAGGACCAGCACCTTCTATTCCTTGAACCGGAAGGCTGGAACACCAACGAATACTATCTGCAGGGATTTTCTTCTTCTCTGCCGATGGATATTCAGATAGAGGCCGTACGCCACATAGAAGGCTTGGAAACCGCGGAGATTTTCCGCCCCGCCTACGCCGTGGAATACGATTATTTTCCTCCGACCCAGCTTTGGCCGACCCTGGAGTCAAAGCAGATTTCAGGACTTTATTTTGCCGGCCAGGTCAACGGAACCACAGGCTACGAGGAAGCTGGAGCGCAGGGCTTGATGGCGGGCATAAACGCAACGCTTTCCGTCCAGAAACGCCAGCCTTTGGTTCTTGCAAGAAACCAGTCTTACATCGGTGTTCTGATAGACGATCTTGTTACCAAAGGCGTGGATGAGCCTTACAGAATGTTTACGTCAAGGGCCGAATTCCGCATACTTCTCCGGCAGGACAATGCAGACTGCCGCCTGACAAAAATCGGCTACGATTTAGGCCTTGCTTCAAAAGCCAGGCTGGATCTTATGAAGGACAAATATGGTGCGATAAACAAGATTGTCTCAATTCTGGATGGCGATACTGTTTCTCCAAAATCTTTCAACGCCGCAGTTTCTGCAGAAAATATTACGGAAGGCAAAAAGGCCTCAGCCTTACTAATGAGGCCAGATGTTGCCCTGAACGATATTCTTGGAATTGTTCCACGTGGAACAGCAATCAAGGAAACCATATCAAAAACAGAAAAAGCCCATCCTGTAACCGATACTGCAGACGGAATCAGGCTTCCATTCCGCCCTTATGGTTTTTCTCCGGTGGGAAAGAACTCGTTGGGCTCAGAGATTCTCTCTGCCGCTGAAACATCTGTCAAATATCGTGGATACGTTCAGAGAGAACAAATAGCAGCTAATCGTATGGCCCGTCTGGAAGAGCTTAAGATACCGCAGGATTTTGACTATATGAAGGTTACCTCTCTGTCTATGGAAGGCAGAATGAAGCTTATGCGCTATAAGCCGCAGACGATTGCACAAGCTTCCAGAATCTCCGGAGTAAGCCCTGCGGATATTTCCGTTCTTTTGGTCTATTTTGGACGCTGATTTTTCTTCAAGCAATAGATTTGTTGATAAAATAAAAACGTCTTATTAACAATCTTTTAGAATCTATTATCTAAAGTTTTGCTTTATGCTTGTTTTTTAGTGTTTTTCTTCTCCCGCAAAGCACTGCTTCTTTTAATGCAATACTTTAGGTAATTTAAGATAATATGCTGAAATAAAATAATATAAGCCCAAATTGTTCCCCGTGGAACACTCAAAAAATCGGCCTTCAGAAACACCCCTATTTTAAGAGTTCTCCCCTTAAACCCGATGGGAACCCGTCTGAAACAAAAATAGCCCGAAAAACGGGCTATTTTTACGTTTTCAGCATCTTTTTAGGCTAAAATCTTCTCCAGATCGGCAACAAAACTGTCTATATCCGCTTCTGTGGTCCGGAATGAGCACATAAGGCGGACTTCCTTGATGTTTTCTCTCCAGACGTAGAAAATGTATTTTTCCCTGAGATAATCCAACTGCTCATCGCTGAGCGGAGAAAGGGAAACATACACTCCGTTCGTGTCTACGCTCTGGGTAAAGTACACTCCTTTGTCCATCGCTGAGGATTCTCTGAGTTTTTTCTCCAGATATTTTGCCATAGAGTTGGAGTGCGCGGCCATTTTCAGATAGAGATTGTCTTTCAGATAGGCCTCAAACTGGGCGGCAATAAAACGGTTCTTGGAGTAGAGCTGGGTTGCCTGCTTGCGTATGTAGGCAAGGTTTTGGGCCATTTCCCTGTTTCTTTCCAGGCCGAAAATCACCACAGCTTCCCCTATCAGAAGCCCGTTTTTTGTGCCTCCAAAACTCAGCACATCCACGCCTGTATCCGCAATCATTTCCTTGATTGAAATATTCATTGCGGCTGCGGCATTGGATATCCTGGAGCCATCTACGTGGATGTAACCCCCTACCGAATGCATCAGATCTGCCAGGGCCCTGATTTCTTCTACGGAATACAGGGTTTCAAACTCCGTTGGCTGGGAAATGGACAGTATTGCCGGCTGGACCTTGTGCTGGTCTCCAAACTTCAGCTGAGCCCTAACGGTTTCAACTGATACCTTTCCGCCATCCTGCTCCAGCGGGGTTATTCTGCAGGAGGAAAATCTTTCAACTGCACCGCATTCGTCTTCGATTATATGGGCACAGGACGGGGCAAGTATGGTGCTGAAAGGCTTCAGGAAAGATGCCAGGGACACTACGTTTGCGCCGGTTCCGTTGAGCACAAAAAGGGCCTTGCAGTCATTACCCAGCAAGGCCTCGATTTGTCCCAGAACCCCTTCTGTGTATTCATCTTCTCCATAGCCGAAGCAATAGCCCTCGTTTGCACGCTCTATTGCCTGAAGAATGGAAGGATGGATACCGGAGTGGTTGTCACTCCCGAAAGAGCATTTTTTCATTAACTGTTTTATTTGCAGATGCCTTCGTAAGCGGCGGCGTCCAGCAGAGCGTCAACCTCAGAAGGGTCTGTCATCTCTACCTTTATCAGCCAGCCGGCTCCGTAAGGATCCTTGTTTACGTTTTCTGGAGCGGCCTCCAGGTCAGGATTGATTTCAATTACCTTTCCGCCTACAGGCATCAGCGCGTCAGCTACGGTCTTTACGGCCTCAATGCTTCCGAACTGGTCTCCTGCTGCAAGGGTTTCACCCTCGCAGGTAATATCGAGGAAGACAATGTCTCCCAGCTCGCTCTGAGCAAAATCTGTAATGCCTACAGTAGCAATGTTACCCTCTACGCTTACCCACTCGTGGTCGTTAGAGTACTTGAGATTTGAAGGAATATTCATAATGTTATAATGTTTAATTGTTTTGTTTTCAGATAGTTAAATAACGGCAACGCACCTTACCCAGAACTCTGCGTTCTTTTTGCGGTACATATCTATCAATATCCAGTTCTTGTCAAAATACCAAGCGCAGGCCTTGTTGTCTGCCGCTTCCTGAATAGTCCAGTAGTTTTGGTTTACCTTAAATGGTTTTACGTCTTTTCTGACGCGCGCAAGGTCTTCAAGAGAGTGGTTTACAATATAATCGTCAGAACCACAGGCCATCTCCTCTACAGTAGGAACAAACCATCCGGAGGTTGTGCCCTTCAGAGGCGTTTTCTTGTCACACTCCAGCGCCCAGTGGTTTGGCTTGATTCTATGTGAAGCCCCTCTCCTTTCGTTGTACTTTGTAACTTCCTGTTTCAGGTCATATCCAGAACTATACACGTATGCGGAATGCGAGTAACGCCAAATGTTTTTTGCATATAAGCCGCTATAATTACGCCCATTTTTTCCAACCATCGAGTATGTATATTCCTGGACACGCTCTTTCGGCTCCGGTTTATAATAAAGCTCCCGGGAAAGAACATCATAACAAAGATATTGTTTTGGGGTATGGTCTCCCCTGCGCTCATCTTCCTTGCCGCTAAGATGATCGTATTTGAGAATAATCCGGTCTCTTATTCTGGTCTGGTCTGGAGAATACTTTTTGCTGTTGAAAATATCGTCATCCTCATCGCAGTAAACCATTTTTTTGCTTGATTCCGTCAAACTCATCACATAAGCGTGTTTCATTGTTTTTCCGTCTGGACTCCAAATGCCGGAGAGAGTCATATTGTACAGCAGGCCTTTTTTCTTGTCTATGTCTTTATCTGTTGGTATAGGACCGCTGTTTGGAAATCTTGCGGTAAGGGTTCTTGCCCTCCAGTCCGGGTCTCCAGGTTTTTTCCCGTCAGGAAAAACATACATTATTATGCCTACAATGTCCTTTGCAACATCTGAAAAACCAGCCTGTTTCCCAAGCTCATCGAGTTTTACTTTAACCCGTCTCTCATAGTCTCCGCGATATCCTCCGTCTATTGCAATGTAGCGGTTCTTTGTGCTGCTCCATGCAACATAATCTCCGGTTTTAATATCCTCGGCCTTGTATTTGACAACCTTACTCTGACCAGACGACACCTGCAAAGTCATCAGCCCCAGGGCAGTAGCGCATATCAATTTGAAAAAGTTCTTCATATCAAAAAACTGTTTTTGCAATAGGCGAATTTATGAAATCTCAGCGATTATAGCAAACAGAAAGGACGGAAAGAATAATAGTTATTACAAACAACACACTGAATATCAATATATTCCTTGCAGCCTCCCCTAGTGATTCGTTAAGCTTTTTTCCGTGGTTGATCTTGACCATTTTCCTGTGAGCTGAAAACAAGAACGGCAAAAACAAAAGCGGAACGACTAGGTAGAACGGGAAAGAATTCCACCCGTTGAGCTCTGCTCCAAGTTTAAAGGCGCTTCTCATAAATCCCCCTACCAATATCGCCCCTATTGTTGCTAAGCATCCATTAACGAGATAGAGCCATTCGGCGGTTTTTGCCCCCCACTTTACAACAAGAGTTCTCTTTCCATTCTTCTTGTCAAGTTCTCTGTCGCGATAATTGTTGATAATCAAAAGATTATTAGTAACTAGCCCTACCGCTAAACCAGATATCATAGAAATCACCCCAACTTCCAGATAAAAGATAATAAAAACAAAATCGACATAAATCATCTCTACGGTTCGTTCGTCAAGCAGGCCCTTCAAGTAGAAATTCCGCGTTGAAACAAACCAAGTAAAGAACACGGGAACTATCCCGAAAAACAAAACAACCATAACATCTCCCCATCCTCGATATGAAAGCTTTGTCGTATAAAAGAAAGCTCCGGCAACACATAAGAGACCAACGACAAGCATGGCTATACCCCCATAATAAATGAGAGGAAGGCCAAAAAGTATTGAAATGATGGTAGTTATGATTATTCCGGTCTTCATGGCGTTAGGGGTTATCCATCCCTTTGAGCAAGCCCTTTCAGGGCCAAGTCTTTCCTCGGAGTCCGCGCCTTTCTTCCAGTCGAAATAATCGTTGATGAAATTAGCGTCAATCTGCATAGCCAAGGCAAACGCCAGGCAAATAGCAGATGGGATAATCCAGGATTTCGGAAAAAAATCAACGCTTATTCCAACCAATGTAGCCCAGGCCAATACCGCACCCACAAGGACAGGGGCTGCAGCGCCTGTAAGGGTTTTTGGGCGGGCGGCTAATATCCAGGCTTTCAGAGAGTTTGTCTTAACCGTAGGAGATGATTTTATGGAAGTGTTTTCCATATGTAATCCCTATAATCTCTTCAAGGCGAGTTTGATTATTTGCTCTACGGAAGCGGCCGGATTTTGGCGGAGGATGTCCCCTATCACCTTTTCGGAGTCTGGTTTCTTGAAACCGAGCATTATCAATGCGCCGAGAGCTTCTTCTCCAACAGGGCTCTTTGCGGCAGGGCCGAGAGGAAGGGTAGAGGAGTCTGCGCCCTTTGAAACCTTGTCCTTGAGCTCTATGATGAGCTTCTGTGCGGTTTTGAGGCCTATTCCCTTGACGGCCTTGATCTTGTTGACGTCATCAGTGGCTATGGCGGCCTTAAGCTCGTCTGTGCTCAGCGATGAAAGAATCATTCTGGCAGTGTTAGGGCCAACCCCGTTGACGTTGATCAGCAGGGTGAACATATATCTTTCCTCCTTGCTGGCAAAGCCGTACCACTGGGCAATGTCCTCTTTCACATAGTAGTAGATATAAAGCTTGACCTCCTTCAGATTCTGGATATCGGTGAAGGTCTGGAGAGAGATTTCCAGCTTGTAGCCTATTCCTCCGGCTTCTACAATAGCCTGGGTAGGGGCGGTTTCAACCAAAAGGCCTTTTATGTAATCGTACATATAGTGTTTCTTGAAGTAAAATGTCTTAATCTGCTAAATCTTCGCGGAATATAACGCTTCCGCTGGCCTGGTGAGTGGCCAGGATAAGAACCTCTGCAATCTGCACGTGGGCGGGAGCGCTGGCGGCGTAGAAAGCAACGTCTGCAATGTCTGCTCCGCTGAGTGGCTTAATTCCGCGGTAAACCTTGTCTGCACGGGCGCTGTCTCCGTGGAAGCGGGTGGTGGAGAAGTTGGTTTCAACCAGGCCCGGCTTGAGGTTGGTAACCCTGATAGGGGTATGAGCCAGATCTATGCGGAGGCCGTCGCTGAGAGCCTTTACAGCAGCCTTGGTGGCGCAATAGACGTTGCCGTTGGCGTATGCGGCGTCTCCGGCCACGCTTCCGATGTTGATCACGTGGCCCTTGTTTCTCCTAACCATTCCAGGAACAATGAGCCTGGTCATATACAGAAGACCCTTGATGTTGGTATCTATCATAGTCTCCCAGTCGTCTATATCTCCGTCGTATTCCGGATCCAGTCCAAGAGCCAGGCCGGCGTTATTCACCAGAACATCTATGTCTGCCCAATCTTCTGGAAGAGAGAGGATTGCCTTTTGAGCGGCAGCTTTGTCCCTGACATCAAATATCAGAGGATAGGTCTCTATGTTAGGGCATAGAGAGAGGATTTCCTTTTCAGCGGCAGCTTTGTCCCTGACATCAAATATCAGAGGATAGGTCTCTATGTTAGGGCATAGAGAGAGGATTTCCTTTTCAGCGGCCGATACTTTTTCCTTGGTTCTTCCGGTGAGAATAATGTCATATCCTCCTTGCGCAAACCTTACGGCACAGGCCTTTCCAATGCCGCTGGTTGCTCCGGTAATCAAAACAGTCTTGTTCATATTGAGCAAATTTATGAAAAAATCGTTGTATTTTTGCATTTTGCACAACAGGGCAACTATATGGAACGCACAAGAGAAGACATAATATCTGAAGTCAGGGCAATGGTGCCGGCGCTCAGCCTTAGGATGAACGGCCAGCCACTGGTATACCTCGACAATGCCGCCACCACCCAGAAGCCTTCTCAAGTGCTTGATTTTCTTAACGATGCGCTTAAAGAAAGAAACGCCAATGTGCACCGCTCAATGTATGAGCTCAGCGATCTTTCCACAACGGCCTACGAAAATGCCAGGGAAAAAGTCAGGAGTTTCATAAACGCTCCGGCTAGAGAAAACGTAATATTCACATCGGGGACAACGGCATCTATAAACCTTGTTGCAGCATGCTTCTGCCAAAGATTTGTAGGAAAGGGAGATGTTATTCTGATAGAAGGGGACTCCCACCATTCCAACATAGTTCCGTGGCAGATTGCGGCAGAAAGGGCCGGTGCGGAAGTTCAAGTAATTCCAACAGACGTAATGCTTGGAGAAGGAAGAAGCGGAAAGGTGGCTGTGGAGAGGCTGGCAGAACTGCTTACTGATAAGGTTAAAATATTGGCAATCACGCAGATATCCAACATTACCGGTCTTCTAAATCCGGTAGGGGAGATTATTTCTCTGGCTCATTCCAGAGGAATTCCGGTTCTGGTAGACGGAGCCCAGGGAATAGTGCATTCTCCTGTGGATGTGCAGGCTATGGACTGCGATTTCTATGCCTTTTCAGCCCACAAGATTTACGGAGCTACGGGAGTAGGGGTGCTTTACGGAAAGAAAGATTTGCTGGAGGCTCTTCCGCCTTATATGGGCGGCGGAGATATGGTGGAAACGGTTACATACCAGAAGACTACGTATGCCCAGCTTCCGCTTAAATTTGAGGCAGGAACTCCAAACTTTATAGGAGCGGCTTCTCTTTTGCCGGCCCTGGAATTTGCGGAATATCTCAGAGAAGGGGAGGTTGGCCAGGCCCTGAAAGAGGAAGAAGCCAGAATAAAGGCATTTATGGAGCAAACTCTGTGTTCTGATCCAGAGGTAGAAGTTTACGGAACTCCGATGGGGGACAAGGCTCCGATATATACCTTCAACATTAAAGGCATTAATGCAGGTGACCTGGCTCAATTACTTGATAAGATGGGAGTTGCTGTACGCTCAGGATTGATGTGCGCGGAGCCTCTGCTGAACAGTTTTGGCGCAACGTCTGCCTTAAGGGCATCGTTTGCTCCGTATAACACTCTGGAGGAGGCCCAAAAGTTTGTGAAATGCCTGGAAAGAGCCAGAAAAATGCTGGCATAAAGACTATACTATGACAATAAAGGAAATAGAAGACCAGATAGTGGAAGAGTTCTCTGTCTTTGAAGACTGGATGGACAAATACCAGTATATCATAGACTTGGGAAAGGCTATGCCTGTCATCGCAGAGGAAAAGAAAAAAGATGAGAACCTTATCAAAGGCTGCCAGAGCAGGGTTTGGCTGGATTGCCGCCAGGAAGAAGGCAAACTTTACTTTACTGCGGACAGCGACGCCATAATCACAAAGGGAATTATTTCCCTGCTGATAAGGGTTTACGACGGACACACTCCGCAGGAAATCATAGATTCCGAAATAGATTTCATAGACAAGATAGGCCTCAGGCAAAACCTTTCTCCAACCAGGGCGAACGGACTTGTATCGATGCTTAAGCAGATCAAGCTTTACGCGCTGGCTTTCAAGGAGAAAGAGGAACAGAAATCTGCCGCCAAATACAGCGTTGAAGAAATCCAGAAGAACGTAATCAGGGCTCTTAAGCAGGTGTTTGATCCGGAAATTCCGGTTAACGTATATGACCTTGGACTGATATACGAGGTTAAAGTAGGGGAAGACGGCAGCGTTTTCATAAAGATGACTATGACTTCTCCAACCTGCCCGATGGCGGAAGACGTTGTAAACGACGTGAACAATGCGGTTTCAGACGCGCCGGGAGTTAATGGAGTGCAGATAGAGCTGACCTTTGAGCCGGAGTGGGACGAGAGCCGGATGAGCGACGAGGCAAAACTTGAACTCGGACTTATGTAATGGAAAACAGAGAGTTATACAAGGTGGTCCTGTTGCTCGGGAGCAATCTTCCTCTAGGGAAAATGTCTCCTGCAATGATTATAGAAGAGGCCGACAAGGAAATCATAGACGCCCTTCTGCCGGATTACCTTGAAGTGGGCTCTCTGGAAGAAGCCGCCAGCGCAACGGAAATAGTGGAGACAGAACCTTGCGGCAAGTTTGAAGAAGAGAACCCGCCAAAGTTTTTCAACCAGGTTCTTTTCTGCATTACAGACAAGGCTCCGATAGATGTTTTAAAAGAAACGCAGAGGATAGAGCGCCTGTTCGGAAGAATGAGGACTTACAAGGAAAAAGGAAAGGTTTACCAGAGCCGAACATTGGATATAGATATACTAAGAGCCTATAAATGTCCGCCAGCGGACAAGTGGCCGGACAATAGGGCGGACAATACGGTTCAATGGGTTGAAATAGAGTCTAATACTCCCGAGCTTATTCTTCCGCATCCGCAGATAGAAACCAGGCCATTTGTCAAAGATTTGATAGAGGGGGCGGACAAGAGACGGACAAAATAAGGAAACAATAAAAAGGTTTAAATATGACACAAGAAGAAATTTTCAAGAACCTAATTTCCCATACCAAGGAGTACGGGTTCATTTTCCCATCCAGCGAGATTTATGACGGGCTGAGCGCCGTGTATGATTACGGCCAGATGGGAAGCGAGCTTAAGGCCAACATCAAGAAATACTGGTGGGATTCTATGGTTAAGCTCAACGAAAATATAGTGGGCATAGACTCCTGTATTTTTATGCATCCGAAGATCTGGAAAGCCTCCGGTCACGTGGACGCTTTCAACGATCCCCTGATAGACAACAAGGATTCAAAGAAGAGGTACCGCGCAGATGTTCTCATAGAGGATTACATTGCAAAGATCGAGGCCAAGATAGAGAAGGAAGTTGCAAAGGGAAAGAAGAGATTCGGCGATGCTTTTGACGAGGCTCAGTTCCGCGCAACAAACCCTAATGTTCTCCGCGAGCAGAAGAAGGCGGACGAGGTAAGGGCAAGGATGGCCAAGGCCTTGAACGACAATGACCTGCCTGGCTTAAGGCAGATAATCATAGACTGCGAGATAGTGGATCCTATTTCCGGAACCAGGAACTGGACAGAAGTAAGGCAGTTCAACCTTATGTTCTCCACACAGCTCGGAAACATTTCCGGAGAAGACGGAACCCTGTACTTAAGGCCCGAGACCGCTCAGGGAATTTTTGTGAATTTCCTCAATGTGCAGAAGAGCGGAAGAATGAAGATTCCGTTTGGAATAGCCCAGATTGGAAAGGCCTTCAGAAATGAGATAGTTGCCCGCCAGTTCATATTCAGAATGAGGGAGTTCGAGCAGATGGAAATGCAGTTCTTCGTAAGGCCGGGAGAGGAGCTTGAGTGGTTCCGCCACTGGAAGCAGAAGAGGCTGGCCTGGCATCTTGCCATTGGAATGGGAGAGGAGAATTACCGCTTCCACGATCACGAAAAACTGGCGCATTACGCAAACGCCGCCACAGATATTGAATTCAACTTCCCGTTCGGCTTCAAGGAACTGGAGGGTGTTCACTCAAGAACAGACTTTGACCTTGGCCGCCACCAGGAGTTCAGTGGTAGAAAGATCCAGTATTTTGATCCGGAGCAGAACATCAGCTACGTGCCTTACGTTATTGAAACTTCAATTGGAGTAGACCGTACTGTGCTTGCCGTTTTGAGCGCCGCCTACCGCCAGGAAAAACTGGAAAATGGAGAGGAAAGGGTTGTTATGCGCTTCCATCCTGCCCTGGCCCCTGTGAAGGTTGCCGTTCTGCCTCTGGTAAAGAAGGAAGAACTGACTGATATTGCGCAGAAAATAATGAATGACCTCAAGTACGACTTCAACTGCCAGTACGAGGAAAAAGACACTATTGGAAGGCGTTATCGCCGCCAGGATGCCATCGGAACTCCTTATTGCGTCACAATAGACTTTGATACCGTTACAGACGGAAAGGTTACTCTCAGAGACCGCGATACAATGGCCCAGGAGAGGGTTCCAATCGCTGAGCTGCACTCTATTGTTGAGAATAAAGTTTCAATGAAAAGGCTGCTTGAGAAGATTTAGCGCAAAAAGTTTTGGAAATTCAAAAAATACTCATACTTTTGCAGCCCCAATAGGGAATCGGGGTGTGGCGCAGTTGGCTTAGCGCACCTGCTTTGGGAGCAGGGGGTCCTCCGTTCGAGTCGGAGTACCCCGACCACAAGATCGTTTTCATACTATGTTTTTTTGACCAATTGCAGGTTCTCTGCAGTTGGTCTTTTTTTACATTCTGGAGATAGTATCCCTTAGATCATCCTGGTCTTTGCATCCGAGGGCTTCTCTCAGTCTGCGCTTTGTTCTGCCAACGCTGTCTTTGGATATGCAGATGGCGTCTCCAATCTGTTGATTGTTAAGGCCGAGGAACACAAGAACCGCAACTTTCTCGTAAGCCGTGGTGGCCCGTTTTCCAAGGGTTTTGTCTAGGTTGGAGAAGAATTGCGGATAAGCGGTCGTGAATTTCTCCCTGAAAGCGGCCCAGTCTCTGTCAGAAACCAGGGAGCCGATGGCAGAGCGGATTTCGTCTGGGGTAGAAGGCTTAAGTTTTGTGGTCAGAGTATCCATTTCATTTGCCGCTTTTTGGGCTGTCTGTTTTTCGTGCTGTGCCCTTATGCGCCTGTGGATACGCGTCTGGAATCTTTTTCTTCCGAGAACAAGGAACGCTATGATAACTACCAGCGCTATAATCAGAACAATGAGCCACAGCCAGCTGCGCTTGTTCACCTTCTCGTGCCTTACGGTTTCTATGGTGTTTTGAAGCTGCTGAAGTTCCAGTTCTGTCTTGGTTCTAAGGTGCTCTGCCTGCTGGCGGCTTTCCTGGATTCTCTCTTCAAGTTTGGATATCTTGTGAGTGATTGCCCTGGCGCTGTCTTCCTGTGAGTTGGCCTCAAAAGCCTGTGCTAGCTTGTCGTAAACCTTTTTCTGAAGGCCGGCGAATCTCTTTGTAACGGCATATCTGCGAGCCTGCTTGAGATCTGATATTGCTCCGCGGGCATCTCCCGTATTTATCTGGAGATCTCCGAGTCCCAGAAGCGCGTAAATAACATTGGCGGTATCTTTACTCTTTGTGGCGATATCCAGCAAATATTCAAGGTTTTCTTCAGCCACTGAGTATTGCTGCCAGCGTGTTTGGACAATGCCCAGCTTTCCCAGAGCCACGTCTTTTATCCTGGATGTTTTGTCGTCTTCTGGAGATTCCTGGGTAAGTATGTTCTCAAACACGGTGCTGCAACTGTCCCACTGGTTTATTTCCATATAGGATGTTCCTACAAGATCCATTGTGGAAAGATATGGAACCCAGATGGTTGAGTCTTTCTGAGGATCAGCGGCCGCAAGGTACATATTGCCGAACTTGATAGCGTCTTTATAGTCGTCTGCCTTGAAGAAAACGTCTGCCAGAGCGGCGAATTTCTCTTTTGTGTAAAAGTCACCGACTTTATCTTTCTTTTCCAGTAATTCTATTGCCTTAGAATCATAGATGGCGCTTCTGAGCGGCTCGTCTGCTGTCAGGTCAGCCATCATTTTGTAGAGCTCTGCCAGCAGAGTCTGATCATTGAGGGTAACGGCTTTCTGTAGAGCCTCAAGTCCCAGTCCTTCAAGGTATTCCTTCTTGTCTGACCCATAGAGCATTTTTCCGTAAACCTCGTAGAGAGTGTTGCGGATTTCCACTCTTGAAGAAGGGTTGTGCTTTGCGTAATCTCTTAACCCGTTGAGAGTTTCAAGAAAATCTAGGTAAGACTGCTGATGATCCTGAGTGGTATCTGCAGCCATCTTGGCTTCAAGGTCTGTGGTGTAAAGCGGCCGGCAAGCCTGGGTTTGGCTTTGATCTGAGGTTTTCCAGGCTTCTATATATCCGGAAATATCTTTGTCCGCCCTTCCTCCGCCACAGGCGGACAGAACTAAAATAAGGGCGGACAAAAGTAAAAAATTCTTCATAATGCTTTGAGCAACGGGTTTTTAGTTATGCGGACAACTTTGTCCGCCTTTCGGTTGCCAAAGCAAATGTACAAAAATTATGCCTATTCAGCAGGAAAATAATTGATAGTTCTTTTTTCTACGGTGCCGTCCTGGTTCTTTCTTTCGGTCCAGTTTCCATTCTCGTCAACGGCAGTGTATTCATAGGTGAATGTGTAATTCTGGGTATTGTATTTGCCAGGGTTTTCGTAGTCCGGATGTGTTTCTTTTACAGCCACTTTAATAGGGTTGCGGTCTTTGCCGTAAGTGAAAGTATAGACATATTCGGATTCTATGTCCATCATTCCCAGGGCGGTAAAGCCAGCAAGCCTTCCCTGCTCGTCATATGATATATCGGTGAAGGCAGATTCCCAGAAAGTTACATTTGTGAGCCTTCCGTCTTTGTCATATGCGCATCTGATGTATTCTTCTCCTCCGCCGTCTTCATCGTCTGTATCCAGTTCCAGAATGGTGTTTTCTCCTTCCTTTGTTTCTTTGTACTTGATTTCATTTACAAAGAAAAGTCCTGATTTGTTGAATTTTGGCTTGTCTCCCAAGAAGATGAATTCTCCTGTTACATCGTGGAAAACTATACTTTCCACGTTTCCTGCAACCTGGTAGAATGCGCGGTCTCCTACCGGATAAACCTTTTCTACTTTTTTGTTTTCTGTGCAAGCTGCGGCCAGAATAACGGCCATTGCTGCAATAAGCAATCTTTTCATATCAGCAGTTTTTTTGAATATTATAATCAAATAGATTCTATTTGTTTTCTTCCAGTTGCCTGCGGATCTTGTAATAGGTTGTGCGTGAGAATCCTGAGGCATCTATGAGTTCGCTCACCGATATTCCTGGCTGTTCTACCCGCAGACGGGCGGCGTGTGCCAAGCGGCACCTGTTTACATACACAAAGAACCCACCCAGCCTTTCCTTGAGCACGGCAGACACGTAAGTTCTGTTGTATCCGACCTTGTGAGCCAGATCTGTGAGCGTAAGGTGCTGGTCCTGATATCCCTGCTTTTCCTCTACCACATAGCGTATTGCCTTTGCAATCTCGTCTTTGCGCTCTTCAGACAGGCTTTCAGCGCTTTCTTCCGCAACGGAAGATGCCTCTGAAACCGTCTCTGGAGGGGCCTCTGAGGCGATTTCCGGAGAAGGCGTTTTAGATGGCTCCAGCATTTTCTCCAGCTGATCCACTTCAATTGCCCTGTGCGGAGAAAGCACTCCAATCAGCAGGGCAATGCTAATCCCAGACAGTGCCAGAAGACCTATAGACATTGCTACGGGCGTTCCTATGTACGTTGTAATCCAGCTTACAGCCAGATGTACAAGCGGAATCCACATTATTCCGTATGCGAATCGCTGAGGAAAGTCATTTGGATTGGAGTATTCTTCCTCCATAGAACGGCGGAGTTCCTGCACAATCATCCTCAGGGCCATAATAAAGCATAGCAGATATACCAGACCGAGGGTTCCTCCTACGGCAAAAAATGCTTTGCAGAAGACTCCTTGAAGTTGGGTTCCAGGCACAAAAACCAGCACCGTTGCAATGACCGCCACTACAGCAAAAGGTATGGAAAGTATGTAAATTGGCCTTCTCCACCTTTCATTTTTCTGTATTTTCCCAAAATAGCTGAAAAGTAGCACGGAGCAGAAGAACGGAGATGCCAGTATCAGCAGCATCCTTAGCTGCAGTATGGCGTCTTCCGATGCCGGCAGGAATATGGCGGGCGCCATTATGATATTAGATAAGTAGCAGGCTACCAGTACTCTCCAGGCCGGATAGTAATAGTCCATATGCTTGGCATACTGCTCGCATTTATGGCCCCACCTTACAGCCGCAAAGAAGATGCTTGTGGCCACATAGACCGCAAGGCTTGCGCTGAAAAGCAGTTGCTGAAGAGTGTACATAATATAATACCGCTTACAATTCTAAACCGGACTTCAAAGTTATAAAACACGTCTCACCCCGCCAAATTATCCACATATTTTGTTCGTGTGCGTCAAAAACCACGGCTTTTTACTCAGGCGGACAAAAAAAATGTTAATATTTTGAAAATTTGTACAACCAAAATTATCTATGGATACTCTAACCATCATCTTGGTTGTATTTGCAGCTTTGCTGCTTTTGGTGTGGCTTCCCATACTTATTATATCCATCTGCAAAGCCCGGCGTGGAGCCAGGCCCGATAACCGTGTCCGGAAACAATATTAGCAAAGAAAACAATACTTATAAATAATAAACAATTAAAACTGTTTTACTATGACGCAAAAGATCAAAGATTCCTACCAGACTCCAGCCGTAAGGGTGCTGGAGGTACATTTTGAAAGATTTGTTTGCCAAACATCTCCTGGCGATAACCAGGCCGGAGTGCCGGGTTATGGAGACGACACTGAAATTTAGCAACAGGGGGATTAAAGATGAAAACAATCAGATTTATACTTTTAACAGCCCTTCTGATGCTTTTGGCGTCAGTTTCGGGGCATTCACAGGTAGCAGATATCGGCACTGTTACCATAACGAATAATGGGAGTACCTTTACCCTCACCCGTTCAAAACCCTATAATGATGCTAGTTGTTATTATCGTCTTGTGGGCGTAACGGCTATCAATGGAATTCATTTTAAGGAAACATCCAGATATAATGGAGCTCGTATTATCCATAATGATACATTTATCCGTTTTCCATTCTGGGAGGGAAGTGTAGATGTTGTGGTTAATGAAATAACAGACCTTTCTACCCTGACAACCGCATGCCGCTATACGAATAATAATGTTCCGCGCAAATACATATTTGAAGTGCTGGACGAGAACGGCAATGTAATAGCTTCAAAAGAAAGAACAATAGACTACTCCACCACCTACAGCGTCAATAGTTCTGCGTTTAACCAAGGAGAGGTGGTCGTAAATTCCGGCGAGATAACCGTCACTGACGACGACTATGTACAGGCCTATCATGCCGTTCCTTTTGAAAACTTCTTCATCAGCACAAGGCCGAGAGACTGGCTGGAAGCCATCAGCGCAGAACTTAGGATGACATTGAGCCTTCAGGCCAAAGAGAAGAATGACGGTTACCAGCACGTTCAGATTCTTGTTAACCAAACAGATAACCATGATGAGGGTTCCGGTGATAACACCCCAGGCACAATGAACTATTCTAGTTATATGGCCACCTTCTGCCATAAGGGCGGAAGTACCAATACAACCTACTCTAACTACATTTTTCCTGTTGTTGCCTACGGAAGCGATTGCGGTAATAAGGGAAATGTCTGGGGCAGTATCAACAGTTCCAATAATGTCGGAGAGCTCCGTCAGCAGCTATTCAATACAGATTGCCGCGCTTCCGACGGCCGTCTGATTGTAGCCGCTTCGGGAAAATTAAGTCAGTTAAATACTGTCGGCATCCGTTTCGATGCCTCCGGAGACAACGAAGACACCTGGTATGCCAATAACACTGTTGCCTATTTTCAGGCAGTAGACAACAAGGCGCCGGAAAAATCTGGAAATTTCAAATTAGACAAAGGGTGCGATGGTCTTTATTTATTTGGTAAGCAATATTATATTACCATTCCTTTCAATGAAATCGTAATAGTTTCCGGCTCGCCGACACTTTCCACCAATTGGGGGGAGGATTTGACTTATATTGGCGGCAGCGGAACAAATGCGCTTACCTTCAGGGGAACAATAACCTGCCTAGAACCGCTCCTTCTTCAGGTTAAAACATTAAACTTAAATGGCGGTAGTATAAAAGATGTGGCTGGCAACTCCATTACGGGCACCATCAATATAAACCAAAACAGCAACACAAGGTGCAAGGGCGGAGATGCTGATCATCTGTTCAACAAGCTCAGCGACGGCTCTTATGAAATATCAACGGCGGAAGAACTAAGATTATTGGCAAGGTTTGTCAATGCCGGAAACAATTGTGAAGGCCTTACTTTCCGCCAGACGGCCGATATTACGGGCGTTGATTTTATGAATCCGATAGGATACAATAAAAATGATGGCTCCGGCCCTTTCTTTAATGGCCACTACGATGGCGGCGGCCATATTATCAGCAACGCCTCAATCACAATGGGACTGGAATCTCATTGCTCGGGTCTTTTTGGCGAAATCAGAAGTAATGGAATTGTTGAAAACATAAAACTAATAAACTCTGCAATTACCGGACAAATTAAAGTTGGGGCTATAGTAGGGTCCAACAGTGGTGGAACAGTGCGCAACTGCTTTGTGGGCAGAGATGTCACCGTTGGGCAGGATAATACCAATCCAAATAGCCATGGTGGTGTCGTGGGATATTTACTAGGTGGAATAGTTGAGGGTTGCGTAAGTTCGGCCAAGCTGATTACCGCAGGCTCCGGATCGGGAGGGGTAGATTTTGGTGGTATTGTCGGACGCAACTCGGGCAATTCGCAAGTAAAGAACTGTCTGTTCCTGGGACCTAAATTTGAAGTAGCAGGAGGAGGAAACGGTGCGGTTTTAGGCCTTGTAGTGAAAGAATCTGTGTGCACCTTGTCTAACAACTATTATACTACCGCAGATTTTTGGGGTATAGGCTCTGGTATGAATACTTTAGAATCGGACCTGGACAATGCCCGCAGGGCACGGGTTGTTTCTTCAGGAAACTATATAACAGTCACTCCGTCTGATGATGTTACTGTTTACGATGTAAGCGGCATTACTGCCTACGGCACCACAGCTCTTTCCTACGACGGCAATCTATACAGCGGAGAAACCCAGACGGTCAACCTGAATCTTTCTCACGAAGACAGGGCGGGCTACACGTTCGATGGATACAGCGTGAATGCAGGCACCTTGAGCGGAGACGATAATCCGTATGTTCTGACAGTTCCGGCAGAAAACGTTACCGTATCCACCGCCTGGTCTCCTGGCGCAACGGTAGATCTTCTTGCCCACGAGGCTATTGCCGAAGGCCAGACAAGATACTGGACCACGTTCTATCATCCGGACTTTAACTATCAGCTTCCGGCAGGAGCCCTTGCCTTTACAATGAAGAGCGACAAAGTGCTTTACTGCGTTGGCAATGGAAGTGTTATTCCTTCCGGCTGTGCCGTAGTTATTATGACGGACGCTTCCGCCCTGACAAACATAACCTCAGGCAGCGGCACGCTAACCCTGACCAAGACTACAGAAACCGCCACCCCAGAAAGCGGCAACATCCTTTCCGGAAAAAGCTCAGCGACAGCAGTTTCTGATGTAGTAACAGGAAGCCAGAAGGTATATATTCTGGGCAAGAAGTCATCAACATTCGGATTCTTCCAATTCTCAGGTTCAACCATCCCATCAAACAAGGCATACTATGTGGAATAAAAATATAATCGCCGCCCTGCTTTGCTCAGGGCTTATGGTTCTGGCCGGCTGCCAGAAAGAAGACTCAGACGTTCCTCAAACCACTCCGGAGGAGAAGGCGGAACTCACCACGTATAAAGTAACCATCTCCGCCACCAAAGGCGTAGACACCAAGGCCCTTTCTTTAGACGGCACCACCCTCAACGCCTACTGGAAAGCCTCAGACAAGGTAAAAGTTTATAAAGCGGGCACATATATTGGCGAGCTGTCTGTTGTTCCTGAAGACGGGGAAAAGCCAACCATCGCGACCCTCTCCGGCGACTTGACCGCCGACGGCCTTGCTGCAAATGACGCCCTCACTCTTTTGATTCCAAGAGGCACTTGGGACTATTCAGGGCAGACCGGAGTACTTACTGATGCAACGGGCTCCATTGAGAGCACCTATGATTACGGCCTGGCATCGGTGAACATTGTAGCTGTTGCCGGCAACGCTGTTACCACCAGCGGCGCCAGATTTGAAAACCAGCAGAGCATCTACCGTTTCGGCTTCAAGTTAAGCGGTACGGCCCTTTCCGTAAAGCAGTTCTCTGTAATTGCGGCCAGCAACCTTCTTGTAAGGCAGAGGACCTGGAACGGCAGCGATTGGGCTTCCACACCAGGCTCCATAACCGTAATTTCTCCATCGGCCACGTCAGAGCTGCTTTGGGCCTCCTTGCGCAACGAGAAAGCCGGCACATCCACAGATGATACTTATTCCTTCACGGTAATCGGCAGTGACAACGCAGCTTATCTTGGAGAAAAGGCTATTCCTGCCACCGTGCTGGACAAGCAGGGCCGCTTCATCAGCGCCAAGAGCGTATCGGTGAGCAAGGTTGTAATGTCAAAGAGCTCCCAAACCCTGACAGAAGCCTGGTAGTTTACATCGCTGAGAATCAGATAAAACCAAAGAAAACAAAAAACACATCAAATAAATAACAAAACAAAAACAAATCTTATCATGAAAGAAAAACTTTTTTATGAGCAACCCCAAGCAAAGGTTCTGCTCATCCGTACTGAAGGATTAATGCAACAGGCCAGCCGCAAGGGAGGCGGTTACGGAGATCAGCAAGTAGTTCCAGATTGGGATAGTTCAGATGATGACGCTTAATAAAGGAGGACTGACTTATGAAAAAGATTTTCAAATATTTTGCATCAGCACTTCTTTTGGCAGGATTTGTTTTTGTATCCTGCAGCAAGGATGATACTGTAAATCTTGCACCTGAAGAGGAACTGGATACCTATACTTTGACCGTCAACGCCACAAAACAGCCTCTCACCAAGTATCTGGACCTTGACGGCACTACTCTCTACGCCAAGTGGAAAGTCGGAGACCAAGTAGTAGTTTGGAAGGAGGGGTTCGGCCGTGCTGGATTCCTTGAAGCCACCACGGTTTCTACAGACGGCCTTCAGGCAACATTTACGGGTGGCGTGAGCACTTCTGTTGCAGTAGGAGACAATCTTGTTCTGAAATACCACAAGAAATCTGACGAATATGCTCCTGACTATTTAAAACAGGATGGAACCCTTGAGGGCATTTCTGCCGAGTGCGATTTTGCTGAAGCCACCGTTGAGGTATTGTCTATATCGGGCAACACTATGACCTCCACCAAAGCAAGCTTTGAGAGCCAGCAGGCCATAGTTCAGTTTAACCTTAAGGATGAGGCGGGAAATGATATTTCTGCAACCCATATTGACATAGAGGTGGAGGGAATGACTGGTTATATTACTGTTACTCCCCCAAATTCTGTCTATGGTCACAGTTTTTATGTTGCCATTCCAGGCATATCCTCCAAGACCGTTAAATTGACCGCACTTGTCAGTGACGTTTACACCTACCAGAAATCTAACGTTACTTTTGAGAACTCCAAGTTCTATGGCGTAAACGTAAATATGTTTAGCATAAGGAGAACCCCTCTTACCTTCTCCGCCAAAGCCGCCGGCACAATAACTGTTAATTTAAACGGCTCGCCAGGCAACGGTGTTGATATGGTTAAGAATGGTGACACTGATAATACTGTACACGTAGATCCATCTAGTACAGGAACAATAAATGTGGCCAAGGGCGATAAGGTGGCATTTTACGGAAACAACACTCGTTATGCACTAAGTTACACAGATTACAGCAACATAACTTGTTCTTCCGATTGTTATGTTTACGGAAATATAATGAGCCTTATCAGCAAAACAAGTTATTCCTCTTCCGAGGTTTATAAAACCCTCACCGGCGATTTCGCTTTTTATGGTTTGTTTGCTGCCAACACTCATCTTTTGAGCCATAGCTGGAAAAATCTGTATCTTCCAGCTACCACTCTGACTAATAGTTGCTATCGCGATATGTTCAATGGCTGTTCATCCTTGACCAGGACTCCGACTCTTCCAGCCACCACCCTGGCAACAAGATGCTACCAAGGTATGTTCTATAATTGTACCTCCCTGGCCGCGGCCCCAAATCTGCCAGCCACAACCCTGGCAGATTATTGCTACGATAGTATGTTCCATGGCTGTACGTCCATAACCACAGCACCGAAACTATCTGTTACAACCCTGGCAGATTTTTGCTACTATGGTATGTTCCAGGGCTGTACCTCCCTGGCCACAGCTCCGGCACTTCCGGCCACAATCCTGGCAGATTATTGCTACGATAGAATGTTCAATGGCTGTACATCTCTGGCCACAGCTCCGGCACTTAACGCTACAACCCTGGCAAAAAGTTGCTACGAAGCTATGTTCTACGGCTGTACATCCCTGGCTGCGGCTCCGGCACTTCCGGCCACAACTTTGGCAGATCTTTGTTACCAACAGATGTTCTATGGCTGTACATCCCTGACCACGGCTCCATCCGTACTTCCGGCCACCACTCTGACAAAGCAATGCTATACAGAGATGTTCCGGAACTGCACAAAACTCACTGCAGCACCATCACTTCCGGCTACTACTTTGGCACAAAGTTGCTATGCCAGGATGTTCATGGACTGCCAATTGCTGGCCACAGCACCATCTTTGCCAGCAACAACCATGGAACATAATTGCTACTACTATATGTTTGCAAACTGTTATGCCCTGACCGCCGCTCCGGCTCTTTCATCTGAAAATTTGGCAAGTAATTGCTATGAGGGAATGTTCTGGAACTGCCAGTTTGAGACGGCTCCGGCTCTTCCGGCTACAACACTGGCACCGTATTGCTATAAGACCATGTTCATGGGCAACCCGAACCTAACCGCCGCTCCAGATCTTCCAGCCGCTACCCTGGTATCAGAATGCTACAACGAAATGTTCGCTTATTGTACGAAATTGAGCAGTATAAAATGCCTGGCCACAGATATATCAGCTTATAATTGCACAAAAAATTGGCTTCAAACCGTCAAATCTTCGGGTACTTTTATAAAAGCGCCGTCAATGACATCCTGGTCAACTGGCGTCAACGGAATTCCTTCCGGATGGACCGTTAATGACGCATCTTAAGTTTAGCAGACAATAGTACATATTCATAGAGTTTAGATTAAACGCAAGAGACCGGCTCTTTTTTTCTAGGGCCGGCCTCTTATTATTTTCCCGCTTATTTTTCCTGCAGAAACACTGAATCTAATAGTTCAGGCCAAAATGCCAAAGAGGAATAACATTCTCGAAACCGAACTCAATATCATCTTTTACAAGATATCCGTCTGCAATATTTTCAATCTGGCGGCGTCCTTTCTTTTTTCCTCCCACCTCAAAAGTGTAGCGGTCTATAACAAAGTCAGAATCCTTGGAGCTTACAACGTCGTTTCTGACTCTTGTCTGGCTGTAGAAGAAGGTCTCCCTCAAATTCCCGATGTTAGGGTTGCCATCGCTGAGAACAGTCATTAAAGACGGATTGTCGATATATACCTTTTCAACCTTTCCAATGCCCCTGATGCCACCCGTTGCGTCTCTTAATTGTCCAATCAAACCTGCGCGCTCCATATAGATAAGATAATCAGCAATGTTGTTCTTGCTGACTCCCACCACTGTTGCCAGGGAAGATAAGTTAGGTTTGAACGGAGCGCTTTCCGCTATAACGCCAATAAGCCGTTTTAGTTTTCTGGCGGTTGTGGCTTTTAACTCCGCAAATTGGGCGATGTCCGATTCAATGGTTTGTGATATAACCTGCTGCATCTTTATAGGAAAACCGCCCTCAACGGCAAAAGGATAATAGCCTTCTCTCAAATATTGTTCAAAATATGGGCGAGGATGCGGCAAGGAAGGCGACTCTACTTTGTGGTTAACAATTTCTTCCAGCGAAAAGACACCTACGGTGATATTGTGAAACAGTTTAAGGTATTCGCGGAAAGAAAGCCCATACATTGGGTAAACCACAGCCCTTCTGGAAAGATCGGCTTCTCCATGAAGAATGTCCAGAATAGAAGAACCCGTGAAGATAACATTAAGGTCTCTATATGTATCATAGATGTTTTTCAGCTCTCTGGACCAATTGGGATATTTATGTATTTCATCTATTATTAAATGAGTATAACCGTCCAAAGAAAGCTCGCGGGCAAGCTCCAAAAGAGTATGGGAAGTAAAATACATCTGATCTGCAGAGACATACAAGAACTTGCCCTTGTCGCGATTGGCAAGCAAATATTGTTTTACTAACGTGGACTTGCCCACTCCTCTGGCTCCAACAATTCCTAGCAAGCGGTTGTTCCAGTGAATGTCTTTATAAGCATATCTCCTGAATTCCATTGGGGTTTGGCGGAGCATAGCTTCCATAAATTCTAAAAGGGTCTTGTCTATCATAATCAATAAATTGTTCCGCAAATATAGAAAAATTCCCTCAATGAGGGAAAGAATTTACAAAAACGAGCACTCAATGAGGGATTTTTGCGATATGCAAATTTAATCATTTTTCTTGGACGCGGAATAAAGAATAATCAAACCGGAAAACAGTGTTCTCCGAAAAAAACACGGAAAACTCCTAAAAAAATTAGGATAATTGAAAAATATGTTTTACCTTTGTCCTGGACAATGATAAAAAGGGCTGAAAAATGAAACAGAAACTTACGTCAAAGGAAGAGATGCTGATGAACATTTTCTGGGAACACGGAAGCATGTTCATAAGGGATCTCATTTCTTACATTCCTGAGCCGAAGCCTCACTACAATACAGTAGCTACACTTGTGAAGTTCCTCGAGGAAAAGGGGTTTGTGGAGAGGGAGCCAATGGCAAATTCCTTCCGCTACAAGGTGAAGATAAGCGAAAAGAAGTACAGGGGAAACACGGTGTCGGATGTGGTGGCCCGGTACTACAACAATTCCTACGCGTCTCTGGTTTCTCAGTTCGTGGAGGATGACAAGATAGATCTTGAAGAGCTCAAGGCTTTAATAGCAACCATAGAAAACAAGAAGAAATGACGGCATTCCTTTTATATATTGCGCGAAGCGGTCTGTACCTGGCCGTGTTCTATGCTTTTTACCTTCTGGTAATGCGCCGCACCACGTTTTTCCGTTTCAACAGGATTGCCCTGCTTGCAGGATCTGTGGCGTGCGCGGTTCTGCCGCTGCTGAAAGTCCGCACGGTCTCTGTCTTGGCAGAAGTTGGTCCGCTAACAATGACTGCTGTTGAAGATGGGGCTGTATCGGCAAGCCCTCAGGCCCCTTTCCCTTGGACTATTCTGATTTGTGGTCTTTATATTGCCGGCATTGCAACCGTTCTGGTTACAACTCTTTTATCGGCGACAAAAATCTGCCGTATGGCAAGGAGAGGACAGAGAATAAACAAAGATGGATACCGTACAGTAATCCTGAAAGACGGACAGCCTTCATTCACTTTCGGGAGAACCATTTTCATTTGCGACAAAGACCTAAATGAAAACCCGGCAATTTTCTCTCACGAGACGATGCACGTTAAAAGCTTACATTATCTCGACCTGTTCCTTTTCCGTGCAATCCAGATATTCTGGTGGTGGAATCCACTGGTGTGGATAGCGCGCACGGAACTCGGCCTGCTTCACGAGTACGAGGCAGACGAAAAAGTCATTCAAAAAGGCATCGACGCAACTCAATATCAACTTTTGCTTGTTAGGAAAGCCGTGGGAGAGCAGCGATTCTCCCTGGCCAGCGGCTTCCAGCACGCCCAACTTAAAAACAGAATTACTATGATGATCAAATCTTCTTCCAAAAGCTGGATGCGTCTTGCGTATCTGGCTCTGATTCCTCTGTTGGCGGCCTTGGTTTATGCCTGCAATCCTTCCAAGAACGCCAAGGTTGAAACTTCTGATGAGACCGTTGTCGCTGAGGCTGTTTCTTTCCAGGATGTTGAGGTAAAACCTACCTTCAACGACGGTGATGACAGCCAGTTTGCCCGGTGGATTTACAAAAACGTAGAATATCCGGAAAGCGCCATTTCAGCGGGAGCCCAGGGACGTATGCTTGTACGGTTCTCCATTATGCCTGATGGTTCAATGGATGAATTTGAAGTTGTCCGGGGCATCAATCCTGACCTGGACGCTGAAGTTCTACGTGTCATGAAAAGCTGTGACCTCAAATGGACTCCAGGCATGCAGAACGGCAAACCCGTGAAGGTGACTTATAATTTCCCGATCGTTTTCCGCCTGCAAGAATAACGAGGCGAATAAAAGCGAAGCTCGAAAAGAAAAACGCACACTTGTTTGGTGTGCGTTTTTAGCTTTCATAGAAGCACGAAAGTGATTATTTTTGCGCTATGAGAATAGCGCGGCTTCTGTTAAAAATACTTGGTTATAAGATTACCACAGACTTCCCGGAAATACCCAAGAGCATCATTGTATTTGCTCCACACACCTCTTACTGGGATGCGGCTATCGGCAAGCTGGTGATGAAAGTGTGGGGAGTGCCTCACCATTTCCTAGGCAAAAAGGAGTTGTTCCGTTTTCCGATGGTCATCATCGTGCGACTGCTCGGAGTCATTCCAATTAGAGGCATCAAGGGGCATAACTCCATCTACGATGCCGTTAACGTGCTCAATGGAAAGGACCGGATGCATCTGGCCATTTGTCCCGAGGGAGGATTCGCGCCTACGAACCATTGGAATCCGGGCTTTTATTACATGGCCGTTAAAGCGAATGTTCCAGTAGTTGTGGCTTATATAGACTATGGCCGGCGCGAGGGCGGTGTGAAAGGCGTAATAACAGACTTGAGTGATCTGAACAAGGTTTATCAACAACTCGCGGAGATGTACAGTGGAGTAACGGCGCGTCATCCTGAGTGCTTTCTGCTGCCTCATTATAAAAAAAACACCCCAAATGTCTGAAAGCCAAAACATTTAGGGTATTGCGGTGAGGGCGAGATTCGAACTCGCGGAACCGTTAAACCGGTTCGGCAGTTTAGCAAACTGCTGGATTCAGCCACTCTCCCACCTCACCAGGGATTGTTGTCTGAATATTGTTTATTCAAATGGAGTGCAAATATAACATTTTTTTAATTAACGGCTTCAACCGTTATCTTTTTGTCTGATTCTGCACGGAGCTTGTCTGCAAGGGCGTTGGCTTCCTTTTCAGAGGAGAACGGGCCGCAGATGAACCTGAAGGATTTGTCCTGGGAGACTTTTGCAATATCTTTGCCGGTGGCTTTGATGGCTTTCATAAGCTGGGAGTCCAGGCCTGGTTCAGGGGTGGTAATCACCACGTTATAAGAAGATGATTTTCCTTTTTGGTTTTTGTTCTGGTTCTTCTGGGCTTGGGCGGTCTGGGCTTCTTTCTTTCTGGCAACTTCCAAAGGAATGGCCTCTTTATTTTCATAGGCCACTATGGAGGCGTTGGAGAAGCCGGCTTTCTTAACCCTGGAGAGCTGGCGGTAAGCGTCTGAATACTTTGCAAAGGCTCCGGCGGAGTAGGTGTAGCGGCCGTTTGACAGTCTTTCAAATACAGGAGTTAGGCCCTTGAAAGAAGCCTCTGTAAGCTGTTTGGTGGAAGAAAGGAAGCGGATCTGATAGATAAGGCCCTCCGGAAAATCTTCCAGGTCTACAAGGGTTCCTTTTTTCTGAACCTTGAAGGTAAGGTCAACCTCAGGACGGATTCTTTCAATCTTGAAATCTTCCTCAGCGATAACCTTGCTTCTTGTGGAAAGCAGGCTGGAGATGTTTTCCTCCTCTTCCTGGGCCACGCCGGTTTCTGCCTCTGCCTTAAGCTGTTCCGAGCTCTTGAAGGCGGAGCCGGAAGGAACAACTACGCCGGTCGACATAAAGACTTCCTCGATTTCCCTTATCTCGCGCTCTGTATCGCGGAGCTGCTGGCCAACGGCAAACATAGCGTTTTCGCTCTGCGATATCCGCTGGCTGATGCTCTGGAGGGAGTCTCTCTTGAGGCTGGCCTCCTGTTCGTCTTGCTCAGCGATGAGCCTTTCATTCAGCTGGGAATATAAAGCCCTGTATGCCGTCTGGCTGGCCAGGAGCTTTTCCATCTGAGTCTTTAGTTTGCGGTATTTCTGGGTGGCGGCGGTGTAGTCTTCCGTGGTTTTGCGGGCGGAAGAATCCATCTCTGCCAGGCCGCTTCTTCTTTCCACGCCTTCCAGTGCCTTGGCAACTTCCGCGTTGCTGAGGGAATCTCTCTGCTGCTGGGTAAGAACGGTGCCGGTTCTGAGGCGGGAAAGCTCCCACGCTTCTTCCGGAGAGGCGGCGTGCTTTACCGGATCATCCTCATAGTCAACCACAAAGCACAGAATTCTGGACGGGCTGTAAAGCCTGGAGGTTGGATCGTCCAGAGAACGGGTGGAGGAGAAGGCCGCGTATTTGCCGTCTGGAGTTACATAGAAGAAGAGGTCGTCGCTCGGCGATGAATAAGGGAAACCCATATTCTGGGCCTGGCCCCATTCCTGTTTTTCTTCATCCCATTGGCTTACGTAGAGATCATATCCGCCGGCTCCATAATGGCCGTTGGAGGAGAAGAAGAGCCGCTTTCCGTCAGGAGAAACGAACGGGAAGATCTCGTTTCCCTTGCTGTTGATGTTAGAGCCGAGAGCCTCCGGAGCGCTCCAGGTGCCGTCTTCCTGCTTGCGGCTTATGAATATGTCCCAGATTCCGTAATTATTCTTGGTGGAATAGTAAAGCGTGTTCTTGTCATCCGGCAGATACAGGGTGTCTGAAGTGGAAGCTAAGCCCTGCGGAGCGTGGATGAAATGGCCCACGCTGCTGATCTTTGGATAATAAAGATAGAAGTCTTTTTTGTCCAGAATCTTGCGGGTGACAATAGTCGGAGACGATACATACTGAAGCATAGACTCTCCGTTCTGGCAGGCTATAGACTTGAGTTCCAGCCGGTTCTTGTCTTGCCCATCTGCGGTTTTAGCCATCTGGGAGTAGATGTCTGCGGCTCTGGAGAACTCATACCTGCGGTAAAGGGAGTCTGCCCTGCGCTCGTTTTTCTGCGCTCCTTCGCTCAGGGTTTGGGCGAGGATTTCATCGCAGAGAAAAGAGCAAGCCAGAAGCAATATGGTCAGCGATATGATTTTCTTCATCTTGGCAAAGGTACGGAAATACTTTTTTTTAACGAAAAAATTGTACATTTGCAGCCTATTATCAAAAATGAGTTTAAAAAATGCAAAACAAAGGGCTTTTTAGAGCATTGGCAATCCTGATTCTGCTGGCCTGCCTGTACCAGCTTTCATTTACCTGGGCAACCAGACATCAGGAGAAGAATGCGGAAGAATACGCAGCCAAAGCTATTGAGACAGAGAAAGCCAAGCCGGAGTTTGCAATGGTGTCTGAAGACGACCAGGCTTACTTCTTGGACTCTGTCAATAAAGTAAAGAACAGATATTACCTGGATTCCATAGCCGACCAGAAAGTATTCTTGGGCAACACCTACAAAGAAGTCAAGGAGAAGGAGATAAAGCTGGGACTTGACCTGAAGGGCGGAATGAACGTCATGATGCAGGTGCAGCTGAAGGATCTGGTAAAGGCTCTGAGCAACGACAACCAGTCTGAGGAATTTGTAAAGGCTTTGGAAAAGGCCACCAAAGACGAGATTGAAAAGCGCCAGGACTTCATAACCCTCTTTGCGCAGGCGTGGAAAGAGTTCTCTAACGGAAAGAAACTGTCCTCTATCTTCTCAACTTACGAGATGAGAGATAAGATCAAGACAGAAAGCACAGACGATCAGGTTATTGACGTGATCCGTCAGGAGGCCGAGAGTGCAATTTCCAATTCCTTCCAGGTACTCCGCAGCCGTATAGACCGCTTTGGAGTAACTGCCCCTAACATCCAGAGACTTGGAAGTTCAGGAAGAATTCTTGTTGAACTTCCTGGTGTAAAGGAGCCTGAGCGTGTAAGAAAGCTTCTCCAGGGAACAGCATCTCTGGAATTCTGGCCAACTTACAAGTATTCCGAAATCAGCAGCTCTCTCAATCAGGCAGACGCCCTTCTGAAAGATCTTCTGGCAGAGGAAACACAGAAAGAGGAAGCCGCTGCAGACACCACAGCCCAGAAGGCTGAAGGCGGTCTTGCAGAGGCCGTAAAGAAGGAAATCGGGGCAACCGATTCCCTTGCAAATGAAGCAGCTCTGATTGCAGCTCATCCTCTTCTTGCAATCCTGCATCCGCAGGACCAGAGAGGTGCCTGTATGGGTATTGCTCACTACAAAGATACCGCACTGGTAAACAAGTATCTGAATATGCCTCAGGTTAAGGCCGTTCTTCCGGCAGACCTGGTTCCTATGTGGAGCGTAAAGCCGACAGACAAGGCTGAGACATACTTTGAGCTTGTTGCCATAAAGAACTCCCAGAGAGACGGAAAGGCTCCTCTTGACGGAAGCTGCATCACAGATGCCAGCATCTCCTATAGGGAGCAGGGCGGTTATCCTGGCGTAAGTATGGCGATGAATCCAGATGGAGCGAGAACCTGGGCAAGGCTGACGGCAGACAACGTAAACCGCAGCATTGCAGTTGTTCTGGACGGAATGGTTTATTCTTATCCTAACGTCAACGAGGCTATCGAGGGCGGAAGGAGCGAGATTACCGGCCACTTCTCATTTGAAGAGGCCACTGACCTTACAAACGTGCTGAAGTCCGGTAAACTGCCGGCTCCGGCAACCATCCTCCAGGAGCAGGTTGTAGGACCTTCTCTCGGTAAGGAATCCATCAATTCAGGAATGTTCTCGTTCCTGATAGCTTTCATACTGGTGCTGCTGTATATGCTGTTCTTCTACAGGGGAGCCGGCGTTGCAGCTTGCATAGCACTGATATGCAACGTGATCTTCCTTATTGGAGCGCTTATCTCCATAGGCGCAGTTCTAACCCTGCCTGGTATTGCCGGTTTGATTCTGACCTTAGGTATGGCGGTGGACTCCAACGTCATCATCTATGAAAGAATCAAGGAAGAACTCCGCAGCGGAAAGCAGCTTAGACTGGCTGTCAAAGACGGTTACAGCAACGCTTACTCTGCAATTCTTGACGGTAACATCACGACTATCATCGTAGGTATCGTGCTGGCAGTATTCGGAACCGGTCCTATCCAGGGATTCGCAACCACCCTGATCATTGGTATCATCACTTCCCTGATTACCTCTATCTTCATTACGAGACTTTACTTCGAGAGCCGTCTTGCAAAGAACAAGAACATTACTTTCGAGGGCAAGCTTACTCGCAAGTTCCTGACCAACACCCATTTCGATTTTATTGGAATGAGAAAGTACACCTATGTGCTTGCAGCTGCCGTTATTGCAGTCTGCCTGTTCTTCATCTTTGGAAGGGGATTCTCCTACGGAGTTGACTTTACAGGAGGTCGCACCTACGTTCTCAGATTCGACAAGCTGGTTTCTGCAGACCAGGTTAGAAAGGCTGTAGAGGCCGAATTCGGAGAGAGCGTGGAGGTTAAGCAGTTTGGCGCAGGAAGCCAGATGAAGGTAACCACCAAGTACAAGATTAACGACAACTCACAGGAAGTTGACCAGGAAGTTGAAACCAAGATCTACAATGCTTTGAGCGGAAGCGACTTCTTTGACAAGCACTTGACTCAGGAGCAGTTCACCACAACGGTGGACAACCCTAACGGAATCGTAAGTTCGGACAAGGTTGGACCTACCATTGCAAATGATATGAAACGCAAGGGAACTTACGCTGTGATCATTGCCCTGATAGCAATCTTCCTCTACATCGCCGCAAGATTCTCCAACTGGTCTTGGGGAGCCGGCGGTGTGGCAGCCCTTGCTCACGACTCCATTATAGTGATCGGCTTCTACTCCATCTTTACAGGAGTTCTGCCGTTCACCCTGGACGTAGACCAAACGTTCATTGCGGCCGTTCTGACAATCATCGGTTATTCTATCAATGATACCGTGGTTATCTTCGACCGTATCCGCGAGTACAAGAGGCTTTATCCTAAGCGCACGCTCAAAGACAATACCAACGGCGCTGTCAACAGCACACTCGCCAGAACATTCAATACTTCCGGTACAACACTGGTTGTATTGCTGGCAATCGCAATCTTCGGCGGAGACACAATCCGCGGATTTGCAGTGGCTCTTGCAATAGGCGTAATCGTTGGTACGTTCTCATCTGTATTCATTGCAACCCCTGTTATGTACGACCTTAACGCACGCAAACAGGCCAAGATTGCAAAGAAATAAGAATCAGACTGTTGAGAACAAATTTTAGAAAAGGGGGAGTTTCTCTCCCTTTTCTTTTTTATAATTGTTAAATTTGTGGTTGCACACTTTAGAAAACATTAGGAAATGTCTAAAAGAAACAAAAAGGGAAGAGCATCTTCTTCTGGGAAGAAATCAGCGTTTTACGGGATGAAAAAGTCACGCCGGCGCTCCGGGATGACAATGGGAAGAGATGCGGAAAGAAGGGCCGAAGGAAGGCCCGTCAGAGGAAGACGGGCGATAGAGGAAATAGAGGGGGTTCTTGAGATAGCCTCCGGCGGATACGGGTTTGTACGCAGGGCTCCGAAAGAAGACGACCGTCCTGGAGCAAAGCACGACCAGAGAGAAGACGTTTTCATTCCTATAGGGAAGATGAGAGGCGCACTCCATAACGATGTTGTCAGGGTTGCCGTCCTGAAGAAAAACGAGGAGAAAGGAAACGAAGGAGAAGTCATTGGAGTGGTAAGCCGTTCCACCAGGCCTTGGGTAGGGCTTATGCAGATAACCGGAAGGCACGCCTGGGTTATAATCGAGAACAAGAGCATGCCTTACGATGTTGAGGTTCCGATAGACAGCGTCCAGAAAGAGTGGCAGGGGATGAAGGTCTCCGTTCTGGTTAAGGATTTTCCGAAAGGCTTCCAGACTCCGGTTGGAGAGATTGTGGATGTTCTTGGAAAGCCCGGAGAAAACGACACGGAAATGCACGCCATTCTTTCCGAATACGGTCTTCCTTACAAGTTTCCTGCAGATGTTGAAGCAGAGGCTGAAAAGATCCCTAAGAAAATCACGGCAAAGGATCTTGAAGGGAGAAAAGACCTTCGCAAAGAGTGCATATTCACCATAGACCCGGCAGACGCCAAAGACTTTGACGACGCTGTTTCCTACAAGGTTCTGGACAACGGCCGTCTGGAGATTGGAATCCACATCGCCGATGTATCTTATTACGTAAGGCCGCAGACTGTTCTTGACAAGGAGGCCTACGCCAGGGCCACTTCTGTTTATCTGGTAGATAGGACAATACCTATGCTGCCGGAAGCTCTTTCAAACAATCTCTGCTCGCTGAGGCCGGGAGAAGACAAGCTGTGTTTCTCAGCGATTTTCGAGATGGATGCCGCAGGCAAAGTCTATAGCCAGTGGTTCGGAAGGAGCGTGATCTGTTCGGCTTTTCGCTTTGCCTATGAGGAGGCTCAGCAGATTATAGACAATAACGGAGATATGACGGACTACAAGCCTGTTATGCCGGAGGGAAAAATTCCTTCACAGGAAGTTATAACCGCCGTTCTTGAACTTCACAAGCTGGCTTCCGTGCTTAGGAAGAAGAGATTCCAGGAAGGCTCCATCAGCTTTGAAAGGCCTGAGATGAAGGTTATTGTGGACGAGAAGGGAAAGCCGATAGACGTTGTCCAGAAAGTAACCAAGTCTGCCAACTGGCTCATAGAGGAATATATGCTTCTGGCAAACAAGGCCGTGGCTACATATGTTGCAACCGCTATCCGCAAGCAGGCTCCTACATTTGTTTACCGTATCCACGACGAGCCTAATATGGAAAAGGTTGCGGAGTTGAAGACTTTCCTCAAGTATTTCGGCTACAAGCTGGAGGCAGATACTCCCGCTCAGCTGGCAAAAAGCCTCAACAAACTCGTGGAGCAAATCCACGGAAAGCCTGAGTGCGATTCCATAGAACTCCTTGCCCTAAGAAGTATGGCAAGAGCCCAGTACTCTACAGACAATATCGGCCATTACGGCCTGGGATTCAGGTACTACACGCACTTTACATCTCCAATCAGAAGATATCCGGATATGATGGTTCACCGCCTTCTTTCCCGCTATCTTGCAGGAGAAAAGAGCGCAGACAAGCAAGCATTTGAAGAATACTGCACTCACTCATCGCAGAGAGAGCAGATAGCAACAGAGGCCGAGCGCTCCAGCGTCAAGTACAAGATGGCCGAGTATATGAAGGAGAGGGTAGGGCAGGAGTTTGAAGGAACAATTTCCGGCGTTACCGAATGGGGGATTTACGTTCAGGTGGAGCCGACCCACATAGAGGGAATGGTTTCCCTCAAAGAGCTTACGGACGACTATTATCAGTTTGACGAAAAGAGCTTCCGCGTAATTGGAAAATCTTCCGGAAGAAGCTTCAGGCTCGGCGATAAAGTCAAGGTCAGAGTTGAGCGCGCCTCACTGGAACAGAAGAACATAGACTTCTCTCTGGTTCTGCCGGAAGGAGAAAGCTATGAAGATTTTGGCCTGTTCTCAGAAGAAGACGAGCCAAGGAAGAAAAAGAAAACATCAAAGAAGAAAAAGAAATAGAAAATGGGAAAGAAAGTTTTGCTTATGATCCTCGACGGATGGGGATTGGGAAGATGTGACAAGTCTAATGCTATATACACTCAAGGCCAGCCGAATATAGATGCGCTGAGGGCAAAATTCCCGCACTCGCAGCTTATGGCCTGCGGAGAAGACGTGGGACTTCCGGACGGCCAGATGGGAAACTCGGAAGTAGGCCATCTTAACATAGGAGCCGGAAGGGTTGTCTATCAGGATCTGGTAAAGATCAACAAGGTATGCCGCGAGCATAAGATGCTGGAAAACAAAGAAATCAAGGCCGTGATGGATTATGCCAAAGAAGGTCACGACCTGCATTTCCTGGGCCTTGTTTCAAGGGGCGGAGTGCACAGTTCCCTTGAGCATCTTTTCGGTTTTCTGGACGCTGCAAAAGAGAGCGGACTTGAGAGAGTTTTCGTCCATTGCTTTATGGATGGAAGAGACACAGACCCGCGCAGCGGAAAGGGGTTCGTCGCAGAGCTTGAAGAGCATATGAAGCAAAGCTGCGGCAAGGTGGCAAGCGTCTGCGGCAGATTCTACGCTATGGATCGAGACAAACGCTGGAACAGAATCAAGGAAGCCTACGACCTACTGACAGAAGGCAAAGGCGCAACCTTCACCTCCGCTGCTGACGGCATACAGGCATCTTATGACGAGGGAGTTACAGATGAATTCATCAAACCTATCTGCATAGTTGAAAAAGGCATTCCTGTAGCGACAATTAAGGAAAATGATGCGGTGATTTTCTTCAATTTCCGCAACGACCGCGCCCGTGAGATGACATCTGTCCTGACTCAGAAAGATATGCCGGAAGAAGGAATGCACACCATTCCGCTTTACTACTGCTGCCTCACTCCATACGATGACCAGTTCAAAGGACTTCACATACTCTTTGACAAAGAAAACGTGCAAAAGACTTTGGGAGAAGTTGTTGCGGAAGCAGGAAAGCGGCAGCTTCGCATCGCTGAGACAGAAAAATACGCCCACGTTACTTTCTTCTTCAACGGCGGAAGGGAAGAGCCTTTTGAAAATGAGGACAGAATTCTGGTGGCCTCTCCAAAGGTTGCAACCTACGACCTGCAGCCGGAAATGAGCGCTCCGGAAGTCGCCGAGAAACTTATTGAGGCAATCCGCACCGGAAAGGAAGATATGATTATCCTCAATTTTGCGAACGGAGATATGGTTGGGCATACGGGAGTCTATCCCGCTATCTGCAAGGCAGTTGAGTGCATAGATTCTCTTGTGGGGAAGGTTGTGAAAGAGGCTCGGAAGATGGGATATTCCGTGCTGATTACGGCAGACCACGGCAATGCGGACTATGCCGTTAACGAAGACGGAACGCCTAACACAGCCCACTCCCTGAATCCGGTTCAGTTTGTGGTTGTGGATCCGGATGTAAAGAGCGTAGAAGACGGAAGGCTCTGCGATATTGCCCCTACAATCCTGCACCTTATGGGAATTCCGCAGCCTGCTGAAATGACAGGGAAAGTACTTGTAAAAGAATAAGTTGAAAAACAGAAAACGATCATAATGAGCACCCCTTTTGTTCACCTTCACCTGCACAGCCATTATTCCATTCTGGACGGAATGGGAAAGATTGAGGATTATGTTGCCCGGGCGATGGAACTGGATATGCCGGCAATGGCCCTTACGGACCACGGCGTGATGTACGGAGTAAAGGACTTTCTGGACTGCGTAAAGAAAGCGGAAAAGAAAACGGGCAAATCTCTCAAGCCGATAGTGGGCTGCGAGGTTTACGTGGCTCCTGAAAGCCGCCTTGTAAAGAAAGCTTATACAGACAAGAGAAGCGCTTATCACCTTATTCTTCTGGCCAAGAATCTTGTTGGCTATCATAATCTTATGAGGCTGTCTTCCATAGGATTTACAGAAGGTTTCTACAACCGTCCGAGAATAGACCGCGAGGTTCTTCAGAAATATCACGAAGGGCTTATTTGCTGCAGTGCCTGCCTGGCCGGAGAGATTCCTCAAGCAATACTCAAGGGAAATATAGAGGAAGCGCGTTCGATAGCCCAGTGGTACAAGGGGGTTTTCGGAGACGATTACTACTTTGAAATCCAGAACCACAACTGCAAGGTTCCGGGGCAGCCAAACGATGTGTTTGAAGGGCAGCAGAAAGTGAATCCGGTGCTTTATTCTCTTTCTCAAGAGCTTGGGATCAAGTGCGTTGCAACCAACGACTGCCACTTTGTAAAAAAGGAAGACGGGCCCGCACACGATCTTTTCATCTGCATAAACACCGCCAGCAAGCTCACCGATCAGGGAAGACTCCACTATACCCAGGAAGAGTATATGAAAACCGGAGACGAGATGGCGGCAATAAACTGGGGTCATCCTGAGGTTATTTCCAACACTCTGGAGGTGGCAGAAAAGGTAGAAAGATACGAGGTGAATATTCCTCATATCCTGCCGCATTTTGACATACCGGCAGAGTTTGAAGACTCCAACGCCTACCTTAGGCATCTGGTTTACGAAGGAGCCAAGAAACGCTATGGAGAGAATCTTCTTCCGAGTGTAAAGGAAAGGATAGACGATGAGCTGGGAATCATCCGTAAGATGGGATTTCCGGATTACTTCCTGATAGTGCACGACTTTATAAACCACGCCCGCTCAGAAGGAATATGGGTGGGGCCTGGAAGAGGTTCCGCTGCGGGAAGTGTTGTGGCCTACTGCCTGACTATCACCAATATGGATCCGATCAAGTACAATCTGCTGTTTGAGAGGTTCCTTAATCCGGACAGAATATCTATGCCGGATATAGACATAGACTTTGAGGAGGAAAGAAGGGGAGAGGTATATGAATATGTAGAGCGGAAATATGGTAAAGACCACGTGTCTCACGTTGTAACTTTTGGCACAATGGCCACCAAGCAGGCCATCAAAGACGTGGCAAGGGTGGAAGACCTCCCGCTTCCGGTTTCCAACAAGCTTGCCGGAATGGTTCCTACAAGATCGTTCCAGGAAAAAGTGAAGGTCAAAGACGAAGACGGAAACGAGGTGGAAGAGACAAAAGACTACAAGCCGAACTTTGCAAACTGCCTGAAATTTGTTGAAGAATTCAGGAAGGAATACGAATCGTCGGAAGATCCAAAAGTGCGCGAAACGCTGCATTTTGCCCAGGAACTTGAAGGAACTATCCGCCAGACGGGAGTTCACGCTTGCGCCGTGATCATTGGCCCGCATAACTTGATGGAACACATTCCGGTATCCATAGCCAAAGGCGTGGAAGGATGGGTTTCACAGTTTGAGGGAACCAGGATAGAAGACGTGGGAATGCTCAAGATGGACTTCCTGGGCCTGAGAACACTTTCCATACTTAAAGAAACCCTGGAGAATATCCGCAAGCATACAGGAAAGCAGATAGACATAAACAACGTTCCGCTTGACGACAAGGCAACCTTCAAACTTTTTGGAAGAGGTGACACTATTGCCACTTTCCAGTTTGAAAGTCCTGGAATGCAGAAGTATCTGAGAGACCTTCATCCTTCCAGATTTGAGGATCTGATAGCTATGAACGCCCTCTACCGCCCGGGTCCTATGCAGTACATTCCAAACTTCGTGGCCAGGAAACTGGGGCAGGAACCCATAACCTACGAGCTTCCGGAGATGGAGGAGATTCTCTCTGAAACTTACGGAGTTACGGTTTACCAGGAGCAGGTGATGCTTCTTAGCCAGAAGCTGGCAAAATTCACCAAAGGCCAGGCAGATACCCTCCGCAAGGCTATGGGAAAGAAAGACAAGGCAAAGATGGCGGAGCTGGAAGGGAAGTTCCTGGACAACGGAGTGGAAAACGGATTTTCAAAAGAGGTTCTGAAAAAGATCTGGAAAGACTGGAAGAAGTTTGCGGAATACGCCTTCAACAAGTCTCACTCCACCTGCTATGCCTGGATAGGATATCTGACAGGTTATTTCAAGGCTCATTATCCTGCAGAGTTTATGGCCGCCAACCTGACAAAGAATTCAGCAGACACCAAGGAAATCACCATTCTGATGGACGAGTGCAAGAGGATGGGGCTGACCGTTCTGGGTCCGGACGTGAATGAAGGCGGAGTGAACGCTACCGTACCGCCTTCCGGAGCCATAAGATTTGGACTTGCCGCAATCAAGGGTCTTGGAACCCAGGTGTCTGAAGATATTGTGGCGCATGCTCCTTACAAAGACATATACGACTTTGTGGAAAGGGCAAGCCGCCAGAATATGAACCGCAAGACTCTGGAAAGCCTGATTTACGCCGGAGCTTTTGATTCTTCTTTCCCTCAGATACGCAGAGACCAGTATTTTATGTCCAACTCCAAGGGAGAGGTATTTTTGGATTCGTTGATTCGCTATTCCCAGGATTTCGGGAGCCAGGACAGCAGCATGGCTTCTCTGTTCGGAGAGCAGGACGAGGGCTTCCAGCTCAAGAAACCAGAGATTCCGGCCATTACCGGAGAGATGAATATGGTGGAATTTTTGAAGAAGGAGAGGGAGCTTGTGGGAATGTACATATCGTCACATCCTCTTGATGTCTTCCGTTTTGAACTTGAGAATTTCTGCACCATAACTCCCGGAGAGTTGTCTTCTCTGCTTAAGCAAAGCGTTGGAATGCAGATAGATGAAAACCAAGACTATTTTCTTGGCGGTCTCATTACCAATGTTAACGAGAGAATATCCAAAACCGGCCGCCCGTTTGTGGACTTTACCCTTGAGGACTTTTCATCCAGCATCAACTTCAGGCTTTTCGGGCAGAGCCACGAAAAGAACATCCGCTATATCACAGATGGCAACGCTGTGTTCATCCGCCTGAAGCTCAAGAAGAACTACAAAGACAATGTCTATGAGCCAAAGATAGAGACTATGCAGTATTTGGCAAATGTCAAGGAAAAAGGCCTTCAGTCTCTGGAGATAAACGTTCCGGCAAGCCTGATAGACAAGCAGTTCAGAGTTGACCTTATAAAGCTTCTCAAGGAACATCACACTTCAGCCAGAAGCGATGGCGCCAAGGTTCCGGTCAAGATGAAAATTGTTGAAAAGGAAAAAGGATTTTCTCTGGACTACGATACAAAGTTCCTGGTAGAAGTAGACAACACCCTTCTCAAAGAGCTTGAGAAAATGGGTGTAACATACAAGGGAAACGTAAATTATTCTATTTTCTAGTCCCAGCCTTGCGCTTTGATTTCTAGATAGTTGCCATCTGGGCTTACCAGGTGGCAGCCGTCTTTTGCGGTGTGCCCGATTATTTCCAGATGAGGCAGTTCCTTGCGTATGGCTTCGTGTGCTTCGAGCGGGAATACATACAGGAGACGGTAGTCGTCTCCGCCGTTCATTATGGCGGTTGCCATATCAATTCCTATCTCTTCGCTTATCATTCTGGCTTCAGGCGCAACAGGAATTTTGTCCAGAAAAATATTGGCACCAAGACCGGTGTCTTTTTCCATCTGCTTAACCGCATCGCCGAGCCCGCGAGTAAGGAAGTAACCGGTATCGGGCCAGATGCCAGATTCCTTGAAACTGTCTAATATTGACGGCTCTATGTCTGGTGTAAGATATTGTCCCAGAGGATATTTGTATTTTTCCAGCTGAGGCTGGGCTCCGGTGAAGGCGGCCTTTTCCCGTTCCAGAACATAGAATCCCATACAAGCGCTTCCGAGATTTCCACTGATGCAGACAAGAGAATTTGGAGCAATAGCCTTTCCGTATTCTTTTCCCAGGAAAACTCCCGTTGCTCCGCAGCTTATCATAAGCCCGCTCATAGACGGAACAAGGTTCAGGGTGAGATTCTCCACGGAATGGAGTTTGGCGGCAGCCTGGATTCCGGCCCATAGCCAGTCTATATGCTCGTAGCTGAACTTTGAGGAAACTCCGATTGTGAAATTAAGCGCGGCTGGCTTGGCGCATCTGGCATAAAGAAAGCCCATTGCGTGAACGGCGGCTTTGTATCCCAGATACTTTACGGGAGTGTAAGTGAGGTCAAAATCCACCCCTTCAAGCATCAGGGTATTGTTTGAAACAACTCCCTTTCCGCCTTTTGCCGATGGAAGGAAGGAGGTTTCCGAATTCTTGAAATTGCTTTTTTCAAAAAGCCTGTCCAGGGTCTTGATTCTTCCCAGCTCTTTTATTTCTGTCCGGGTTATTTCTTTCTTCTTTGCCATAAGACAAATATAGTGCAAATCGCCAGAATAATAAAATCACTATCTTTGTGGCCCTATGGGCAATCAGAAGGACATACTCAAGGCAGTTTCCTCGGAATACAAGGAGGGCTTCGTCACCGATGTGGAGCAGGAGTTTGCTCCCAAGGGGCTCAGCGAAGACATCATCCGCCATATCTCCGAAAGGAAAGGCGAACCCGAGTGGATGCTTGAGTTCCGCCTTAAGGCCTTCCGTCGTTGGCAAGGGATGAAAACTCCTTCCTGGGGTCATTTGAACCTTCCTCCTATAGACTATCAGGACATCATATATTTTGCCGCTCCCAAGAGGAAAAAGGCAGACAGCCTGGATCCTGAACTAGAAGCCACTTTTGAGAAACTGGGCATTCCGCTCAAGGAAAGAAACGTGCTGGGAGGAGTGGCAGTAGATGCTGTATTCGACTCAGTTTCAGTAAAAACCACCTTCCGCGAGACTCTGGCAGAAAAAGGTATAATCTTCTGCTCCTTCTCGGAAGCGGTGAGAGATTATCCGGATCTTGTTAGAAAATATCTGGCGAGCGTTGTTCCTGTCGGCGACAACTATTTTTCCGCCCTGAATTCCGCCGTTTTCTCAGACGGGTCTTTCTGCTACATTCCAAAGAACACGCGCTGCCCGATGGAACTTTCCAGCTATTTCCGCATCAACGCTCTGGGAACAGGGCAGTTTGAAAGGACTCTGATTGTGGCCGACGAAGGAAGTTACGTGAGCTATCTGGAGGGCTGCACGGCTCCGCAGAGAGACGAAAGCCAGCTTCACGCGGCGGTTGTGGAGATAGTGGTAAAGCAGGATGCCGAGGTTAAATATTCCACCGTCCAGAACTGGTACCCTGGAAACAAGAAGGGAGAAGGTGGAATATACAACCTGGTGACAAAGAGGGGATTGTGCGAAGGCTCAAACTCCCGCCTTTTCTGGGCTCAGGTAGAAACAGGCTCGGCGATTACCTGGAAATACCCAAGCACCATTCTCAAGGGAGACAATTCCGTAAGCGAATTCTACAGCGTTGCCGTAACCAACAATTACCAGCAGGCAGATACGGGAACAAAGATGATCCACATAGGAAAGAATACCCGCAGCCGTATTGTAAGCAAAGGCATTTCAGCAGGTTGCAGCGAGAATAGCTACCGTGGAATGGTTAAGGTTCTGCCTGGAGCTTCCGGTGCCAGAAACCACTCCCAGTGCGACAGTCTTCTGCTGGGAAGCAAATGCGGGGCGCATACTTTCCCTCATATAGAAAGCAATAATCCTACAGCCATCATAGAGCACGAGGCCACTACTTCAAAGATAGGGGAAGACCAGCTGTTTTACTGCCTGCAAAGGGGTATTACACAAGAAGATGCCGTAGGACTTATAGTTAACGGATATGCACGAGACGTGCTTAACAAGCTGCCGATGGAGTTTGCCGTGGAGGCCCAGAAGCTTCTCCAGGTTTCTCTTGAGGGCAGCATAGGATGACAATTGTTATGGAAGAATATTTACAGATGCTGATAAACTGGTTCAGCCTGGATAATGTGCTGTTCGAGTTTTTGGGCCAGAAGGTAAGCTCGCTGGAAGTAACTAGCACGGTCTGCGGACTGCTTTGCGTGTTTCTGGCTGTAAGGGGCAAGGTTGCAAACTTCTGGATAGGATACATTTACAACGCTGTGCTTTTCCTGCTGTTTTACCAGACAAGGGCTTATTCCAGTATGATGCTTCAGCCGGTATCCCTAGCCATAAATTTCTTTGGCCATTACAGGTGGACCCATCCGGCCGAAAACGAGAAAGATTCCAAGTCCAGGCTCAAGGTAACGGTTTTCAACACCGGACAGAGAACTGTGGTTATTGCCATCATTCTCATATTTATGTTTGTGTGGGGATATATTCTTTCCAGAGTGGACTTATGGTTCCCGTCTCTGTTTCCGGCTCCGGCAAAGGTTCCTTACTTTGACGCGTTTATTTTGGGAACGGTGCTTATGGCCCAGTATCTTAGCGCCCAGAAAAAGCTGGACTGCTGGTTCTGCTGGTGCATTGCCAACGTATGCAACATATTGCTGTGCTACAGGCTGGGTCTTAGGCTGATGACATTAGTTTACGCCGCTTACATAGTTCTGGCCATTGGCGGATTCTTTATGTGGCTGAGAATGTACAAGAAGCAGCATTATCTGGATCTGAGGAAACAGGTGGAGGAAAAATGGGCCAAGGAAAACAAATAGAGAAATGGAAAATCTTCTTGAAATAAAAAATCTTCACGCCCGCATCGGCGACAAGGAAATTCTCAAGGGAGTCAATCTTGTGATTCGCCCGGGAGAAGTCCACGCCATTATGGGAAGAAACGGAAGCGGAAAGAGCACTCTCAGCGCAGTTCTTGCCGGCAATTCCAACTACACCGTAACCCAGGGCAGCGTAACCTATCTTGGGCAGGATCTTCTGAAGATGAGCCCGGAGGAGAGAAGCTGGGCCGGAATCTTCCTTGGGTTCCAGTATCCGGTTGAAATACCGGGCGTTACAAACGTCAACTTTATGAAGACCGCGGTAAACGAGCACCGCAAGCAGAAGAATCTTCCTCCGCTCAGCGCAGCCGAGTACCTGAAGATGATGAGGGAGAAAATGGCCTATGTAGAAATGGATCCGTCTTTCTCTTCCAGAGGCGTAAACGTGGGCTTTTCCGGCGGCGAGAAAAAGCGCAATGAGATTTTCCAGATGGCAATGCTTTCTCCTAAGCTTGCCATACTAGACGAGACAGACAGCGGCCTGGATGTTGACGCTCTCCGCATAGTTGCAAACGGAGTCAACCGCCTCAAGACGCCAGAGAACGCCTTTGTGGTTATTACTCACTACCAGAGGCTTCTGGATTATATTGTCCCCGATGTGGTTCACGTGCTCTACAAGGGAAGAATCGTAAAGACGGCTGGCAAGGAGCTTGCCGCAGAAGTTGAGGCTCACGGCTACGAGGAGTTTGAATAAAGCAGGATGGAAGGATTCAGGTATATACCCAAGAAACAACTTTTCGACTGCAGCGTCTCTCTAGACGGTGCAAGAAAGTTCTTTGTCTGGGACGGACATCCGGAAGGCCTTCCGTTTGAAGAAAGACCGCTTCTGGATTGCTCTGCCGAATTCTGCGTATCCACAAGGGTTGGCAAGATAAGTTACTCTCCAGCAGAGATTTCTGCAAGCGGGAAAGCTACAGTCATAATACCTAAGGAGGGAGAAATAACTCAGGTAATCTCCGTACGGGTTTCTCCGGCGCCTTTGTCTGAGAGAACCGTAATAGATTGCCCTTCAGAAGGAAAATTCAACGTTGTTTTGTGCTCACACACTGTGGGGCAAGACAGGTTTTCCACCAACGGAATAGTGGAAATCAGAGTGAACAAAGGAGCCAGTCTGGATCTTGTGGTTATGCAGAACGAGAACTCGCTTTCGAGACACGAGTCTGACTACAGGATTAGGCTGGAAGAGAACTCATCGCTGAGCCTTAACATTGTTACCCTGCACGCCGGAAACGTTACAAACAAGATACACACCCTGATTGCAGGGAAGAAGGCCTCCTGCAACCTTAACGGCCTGTATCTTGCAGATGGCCAGCAGATTGTAGATACAGATGTGGTGCTTGTACACGATGCGGAAGAGACTCAAAGCCGCCAGCTTTTCAAAGGAATTCTGGACGGGAATTCAAAATCAAAGTTTGATGGAGAGGTTGTGGTTAGCCCTTCGGCCCAGAAGACAGAAGCCTATCAGGCAAACAACAACCTTCTGATTTCAGATCAGGCGAAGGCTTCTTCCGATCCACATCTGGTCATTTATGCAGATGACGTAAAATGCTCCCACGGCAGTGCGGCTGGAAGCGTTGGAGACCAGGAGCTTTTCTATATGCGCAGCCGCGGAATAAGTGAAAAGGAAGCCAGAATACTTCAGCAGCAGGCCTTTGCTGGAACTGTTCTGGAAAAAGTTGCCCACCCAGAACTAAGGGAAAGGCTTTCTCGCCTGGTGGAAAAACGCCTTCGGGGAGAAGATACTCTCTGCGCTGGCTGTTCAAAAAGATGTTGCTAAGAAAATATTTCAAGAAATGAATATAGGAATAGTAGGAACCGGATATGTAGGACTCGTTACGGGGGCTTGTTTCTCCGAAATGGGTATGAATGTAACCTGCATAGACATAGACCAGAAGAAAATCCAGATGCTCCAGAAAGGCGAGATTCCTATCTATGAGCCTGGCCTTAGAGAACTTGTAGAGCGCAACAGCAAGAAGGAGCGCCTGCGTTTTTCTACCAGCCTGGCCGATGTGCTGGATAGCCTGAGCGTGGTTTTTGTTGCAGTGGGAACGCCTCCAGGAGAAGATGGAAGCGCTGACCTCAGCCACGTGCTTGAAGTTGCATCAGAGTTTGGCAAGAACATAAAGAAATATACCCTTCTTGTAATCAAGAGCACGGTTCCTGTGGGCACCAGCCAGAAGGTTCGCCAGAGGATCGCTGAGGAACTTGAAAGAAGGGGAGAGAAGATAGAATTTGACGTTGCTTCCAATCCTGAGTTCCTCAAGGAAGGCGCTGCCATAAAGGACTTTATGTCTCCAGACAGAGTTGTTGTGGGAGTTTCTACAGAAAAGGCCCGCCATATAATGGAGAAGATTTACAAGCCGTTCCAGATGTCCAAATACAGAATCATCTTTATGGACATTATGAGCGCGGAGATGACCAAGTACGCCTCCAACTCTATGCTTGCCACTAGAATCAGCTTTATGAACGAGATAGCCAGGCTCTGCGAAATAACAGGAGCAGACGTGCAGAAAGTCAGAGCCGGAATGGCTGCGGATACACGCATTGGCAACAAATTCCTCTATCCTGGCTGCGGCTACGGCGGAAGCTGTTTTCCAAAAGACGTGAAAGCTCTTATCCGCACCGGAAAGGAAAACGGCTACCAGATGAAGATAATCAGTGCGGTAGAAGAAGTCAACCAGGAGCAGAAAAAGATAGTTTTCCTCAAGCTCAAGAAGGCCCTCGGAACCCTTAAGGGAAAAACCGTTGCACTGTGGGGACTTTCCTTCAAGCCGGAAACGGACGATATGAGAGAGGCTCCTTCTGTGGTTGTGGCAAATCTCCTTCTGGAAGCTGGAGCCAAGGTTAAGGTCTATGACCCGATTGCAATGGAAGAATGCAAGAGACGTTATCTCGGCGATAAAGTAACTTACGCCAAGGATATTTACGATTGCGTTCAGGATGCAGATGCCATGGCTCTGATTACCGAATGGAAAGAATTCCGCGTTCCTTCCTGGGAAAGGGTTCACAAGGCTATGAAAGGAAATGTTGTGGTTGACGGAAGAGACATCTACACCCCGTCCGAAATCCAGGCCGCCGGCTTCGACTATTACAGCATCGGAAGATAAAGCCTTGGCAAGAAAACTAAAAAGCCGCCCTTTCAGAAAAAGAGCGGCTTTTTAAATACTAAAACCTAAACCTACACTATATAGATGCCGCACCCTGCCGTTTCGTTGCACTCAGGGCAAATTTTTATTAAATTTGAAAGCTAAAGAGTCTTGAAACGTTATTTATGGACAAAGAAATGAGTTACAGGAAACGGCTTTTATCCAAGTTTTCATACTCGATAATTAATTGCAGATTTCTCAACAGGTGGGTTGTTCTGCTGATAGATCTGTTTCTGGCAACGGTTGCAGGCTGGCTTTCCTTTACCATTGCGGCATATCTTATAGACTCAGATATTTTTATCCGCATAGGCCTCAGGGCCGCCGCCCTGTCTTTTGTTACAAGCCTGATTGCTTTTGTCATCACCGGCACATACAAGGGAATTCTCAGATATACCACTTCAGAGGAAATATGGAAGCTTTGTTCTGCCATTTTGCTGAAGATGGCAGTGGAAGTTCCGCTGATCTTGCTTCTAAGAAAGCATATCGGATTCTACCAAAGCATTTCCAACGCCAAAATTCTCCTTATAGAATTCCTCAGCCTGGGAACAACCCTTGCAGCCATATCCTTTTCCAGAGCGTTTCTGGTGGCCCTTTTCAAATACAGCCTCAGAACCCAGCAGGCTCAGATCATCAACATCTTTGTTTACGGAACAGACGACAAGAGCATATCCAGCATACAATATGTTGAGGGCTGCCAGACCGCAGACTACAAGGTTGTGGGGCTTATCCGGCTTTCAGACAAAGTAAGCTATCACAACATAGCCGGAAAGAGGGTTTACTACATCAAAGATATGGACTACCTCCGCTATATCACGGAAAAGAATGATGTCAAAGCTCTGGTCTTCCCGTCTAAATTAGCTGCCGTAAATCACAAAGAAGATCTGATACCGTTCCTTCTCAAGCTGGGCGTAAAGATTCTTACGGTTCCGGAAACGGGTGAGATAGAAAACGGAGAAACCCTTAGCGCCCCTCTGAAGGAGATTAGGATAGAAGACCTTCTTGGAAGAGAGGAGGTTGAGATAGATATGTCTTCCATCGCCGAGTTCCTTGGCGGAAAAAGAGTGCTTGTCACCGGAGCTGCGGGCAGCATAGGAAGCGAGCTTTGCCGCCTGATCAGCGGGTTTGAAGTAGAGAAGCTGGTGATGCTTGACAATGCGGAAACTCCAATGCATAATCTCAATCTGGAGTTCAACGATATTATTAAAAGGCACAAAGACGCTTTGTCTAAAGAAGACCCGATAGCCGTTGCCAATGACAGATTTGAAGAAAGGTTTGAGTTTTTCATCTGCGATGTGAGGAACAAGATCCGTCTTGAAAGGGCTTTCAACTTGTGGCATCCGGATATTATCTTCCACGCCGCCGCCTACAAGCACGTTCCAATGATGGAGCTCAACCCTACGGAGGCGGTAAGGGTGAATGTCTTGGGAACCAGGAATATAGCTCAACTGGCAGTGCGCTATGGAGTGGAGAAGATGATAATGATTTCCACAGACAAGGCGGTTAATCCTACCAATGTGATGGGGGCCACAAAGAGAGTCGCCGAGATTTATACCCAGTCTCTTTCCCGCGCCATTCAGAACGGCGAGATTGAGGGCAAGACCAAGTTTATTACAACGCGTTTTGGCAATGTGCTGGGAAGCAACGGTTCTGTAATTCCGCATTTCAAGGAGCAGATAGCTTCTGGCGGCCCCGTTACCGTAACCCACAAAGACATAGTAAGATACTTTATGAGCATTCCGGAGGCTTGCAGGCTTGTGCTGGAAGCCTCCACCCTGGGCAAGGGCTATGAAATTTTTGTCTTTGATATGGGAAAGCCGGTAAAGATTGCGGATCTTGCAGAGAATATGATAAGGCTTGCCGGATATGTTCCTGGCAAAGACATAGAAATACGCTACACGGGGCTGCGCCCTGGCGAGAAGCTCTACGAGGAACTTTTGAACACAAAGGAAAATACCCTTCCTACAACCAACAAGAAAATCTTCCTGGCAAAGGTGAGGGAATTCCCGTTCTCTGATGTTGAAAAGAATATAGATGCTCTGGTGGATCTGGCCACCAGGGTAGACCTTCTTGGTTCTGTCCGCAAGATGAAGGAAATGGTTCCGGAGTACAAGTCAAAGAACTCTGTGTATGAGCAGCTGGATCGTTTTCAGCCAGCGCCTGAAGAGGAAGCGGTTCTCGGGAATGAATAAAGAGCTAAAATGAAAAAGAGAATATTCATAGCCATACACTATCTGGAAATCGGGGGTGCGGAAATAAGCCTGATAGGTCTTCTGCAATCTATAGATTATTCCAGGTATGACGTGGATCTTTTCATTTACAGCCATAGGGGAGAATTTATGGGCCTGGTGCCGTCTTCCGTTAACATTTTGCCGGAGAACAAGGTCTATGCCTGTCTGGAAGTTCCTATTTCAGAGGCTTTGATGAAGGGTCATATTGGGCTGGCTCTAAGGAGGATGGCGGCAAAGCTCAAATTCAGAAGCTATTGCCGCAAGCATAAGGTTGAAGGCAATTATCCGCTGCATCACATTATAGCGGAAACGGTTCTTCCGTCACTTCCATCCCTGAAAAAATACGGGGAATATGACTTGGCGGTAAGTTTTCTCCAGCCGCATAATTTTGTGCTGGAAAAAGTTTCAGCAAAAAAGAAAATCTGCTGGATTCACACAGACTATTCCAGCATAGGAACAATCCATAAAGACGAAGAGAGAGTTTGGGCTGGATATGACCATATAGTTTCTATTTCAGAGGCGGTGAGCCAGAGCTTCAAAAAAGCTTTTCCGTCTTTGGGCGGCAAACTGGTCTTAATGCATAACATTCTTTCCAAAGATTTCGTATGGGCAAGAAGCTCCGCCATAAAAGAAGAGGAAGTCCAAAAGGAAATGCCGCGATTGGACGGCGTTTTGAACCTTTTGAGCGTAGGGCGTTTCTGTGAAGCCAAGAACTATGACAACGTTCCGGACATTTGCCGCAGGATTCTTGAAAACGGGTGCAAGGTTAAATGGTTTTTGATTGGATACGGCTCTGATGAAAATCTTATCCGCGAGAAGATCAAGGAATCCGGTGTAGGGGAGAATGTTATTATCCTGGGCAAGAAGTCTAACCCTTATCCGTATATGAAGGCTTGCGATGTTTATGTCCAGCCTTCTAGATATGAGGGCAATTCGGTGACGGTTAGAGAAGCCCAGATCCTGTGCCGCCCTGTGGTCATTACAAACTATAGTACCGCTGCGTCTCAGGTGGAAGACGGAAAAGACGGCATTATAGTGCCTTTGGAGAATGAGGCCTGCGCCAGAGAGATGTCCGCCTTTTTGTCCGACAGGGCCAAAATAGAAAGAATAACCCAGGAAACATCCTGCCGAAACTATACAAATCAGGAAGAGGTAAAAGTGTTGGAAAAATTGATAGATTGAAATGTATTTTAGCCTAGGTCCGCAATATTATTATCCGGTTTATCTGCTGCTGATAACAGTTCTCATTTTTGGGCACTTCATCAGAATTTACCCGATGGGAACAGACAAGCTGCTGAAAACCAGCAAGGGAAGCTGGCAGGCAATACTGCTTACAATAGTGCTGACAGTTTTCATAGGCTTGCGCCCTGTTTCCGGAAGATATTTTGGAGATATGGGTACCTATGCCTGGCTGTTCCACCAGTTTGAAGACCGCCTGGCAGACACGGCTTACAGAAACGATATCTTGTTCATGGAGATAATGAAGCTCTTTGCGGAGAACTCCAATGTGAACATATTCTTTCTTTTCATAGAGACTCTGTACATAGTTCCAATACTTCTGGCGTGCAGAAGGCTTACAAAGCTGAACAATTACACTCTTGTTCTTTTTGCTTTCTCCGCGATGAGTTTCTTTTCATACGGAACCAACGGAATCAGAAACGGCGCGGCTACGAGCATATTCCTGCTGGCGTTGACCTTCCTTAGGGGATCATCCAAGGAAAAGATTGTCTTCCTGGTGTTGAGCGTTATAGCCTTTTTGATACACGGATCCATTATTGTGCCTATTGTAGCCGCCATTGCAGCATATTTCATAAAGAACCCTAAGCTTATGTTCTATTTCTGGGGAGCGGCGCTTTTCCTCAGCATTTTTGCCGGCGGGGCAATGGCTTCACTCTTGTCTTCTCTCGGCATAGAGCAAAGGCTTTCCACCTATCTTGCGGGGCCGGGAAACATAGAAGACCATATAACCAGAACCGGATTCAGATGGGATTTCCTTTTGTATTCATCTATGCCGATTGTTCTGGGCTGGTGGGTGATTTTCAAAAGGAAGATTTATACCCGTTCCTATGCCTTGCTGCTTGGAACTTACATTTATGCAAACATCTTCTGGCTGATGGTTATCCGCGCGCCTTACAGCAACAGGTTTGCCTACCTGAGCTGGTTCCTCTATCCAATAGTTCTGGCTTATCCTATGCTGGTTATGCCGGTGTGGAAGAAAGCCCCAGGCTTTAAGCTGGGCATAATAATGGTCGGACATCTGGCATTTACCTTATTCATGGCATACAAATACAGTTTTTAGGAAAAGTGAAAATACTATATGTCATAACATCGCTGAGAACAGGCGGAGCAGAAAAACTGGTGGTTGAACTAACTTGCTGGTTCCGGGAAAAAGGCCATAGCGTAGACGTAGCTCTTTTTGACGGAATCCAAACGGATTTCATGCAAGATCTGGAAAAGACAGGCTGCAAGATTTATCGTTTCTCCACAAGCGGCTCTTTTTATTCTCCTTACTATCCCAGGAGAATTTTCCAGCTTGCCAGGGTTATGAATGATTATGACATAGTCCATACCCACAACACTTCTCCACAGTTTTTTGCGGCAATAGCACATCTGTTCCGCAGAAAACCGCTGCTGGTGACAACAGAGCACAACACCACAAACGACAGGAGAAACAAGAAATGGTTCCTTCCTCTGGACCGCTGGATGTACAACCGCTACCGCAAGGTTATCTGCATTTCAGACAAGGCTTATGATAATCTTGTCTCTTATCTTAAGCATACCAAGGCAGATGTTTTAACAATAAAGAACGGCGTAAATCTCAAGACTTTCCGCCAGGCGTCTCCAATAGAAGGGTTCAAAAAAGAAGGCATATTTGCCATTGTTATGGTTGCCGCGTTCCGTCCTCAGAAAGACCAGGGAACCCTGATAAAGGCAATGGCTCATCTTCCTCTGGACTGCCATCTTTTCCTTGCCGGAGAAGGAGAAACTTGGCCAGGTTTGGAGGAGCTCTCAAAGACTTTAGGCGTTGAAGAAAGAGTGCATTTCTTGGGATTGAGGAAAGATGTTCCGCAGATTCTCAAAAGCTCAGATGTTGTTGTAATGTCTTCTCACTACGAGGGTCTTTCTCTTTCTAGCATAGAGGGAATGGCGGTGGACAAGCCGTTTGTAGCCAGTGATGTAGACGGCCTTCACGAAATTGTGGAAGGAGCCGGAATCCTGGTTCCTCACCAGGATGAAAAAGCCTTAGCGGAAGTTCTGCTTAAGCTCAAGGAAGATTCTGCCCTAAGGGCAAGCGTGGCAGCTTCCTGTATGGAGAGAGCCTCTCAGTATGACTTTTCAAAAATGGCCGAGGCTTATCTTAAAGTGTATTCAGATATTTTGGGAGAAAAGAAATGACCTCCAGAAAGAAAATAATACGAATTTCCACGATTCCAACATCGTTGAACGTATTCTGCAAAGATTTGCTGAAAGATCTTTCTGCAGATTATGATGTTGTGGCCGTGTCTTCTCCGGGAAAGCCGCTGGACCAGCTGGAAAAAAGAGAGGGGGTACGGACCATAGCCGTTCCTATGGAAAGAAGGATGTCTCTCTTCAAGGATTTGAAAGCCTTGATTTCTCTGGTGCGGGTTTTCAGGAAAGAGCGTCCGGATTTGGTGCACAGCATAACTCCTAAAGCAGGCCTTCTTGGAATGATGGCGGCAAGGCTTGCTGGGGTGAAGGTCAGAGTTCACACTTTCACCGGTCTGGTTTTTCCTACTGCCACAGGACTTAAGCGCAGGATTCTGAAGGCAACGGACAGAATGACCTGCCGCTGTGCCACCCATATTATTCCGGAAGGAGAGGGAGTCAAGCGTGATCTGGAAAAGGGACGGGTCACAAAAAAGCCTATGAAAATCCTAGGGTTTGGAAATGTCAGGGGAATAGACCTTGATTGGTATGCCCGCACTCCCGAGGTTCTGGAAAAGGCCGGCGAGTTTGCAAGGAAAGATGTTTTTACCTTCATTTTCATAGGGAGAATTGCAAAAGACAAGGGAGTGGAAGAATTAGTGGCGGCCTTCCTTAAACTTCTAGGTGACAGAAAAGATGTCCGCCTGCTTCTTGCTGGAGAGTGGGAGTTTACAGATCCGGTTTCTCCCCAGACAGAGTCTTTTCTTAAAAACACAGAAGAAATAAACTGGGTGGGTTCCGTGCCGGATGTAAGGCCATATTTGGCTGCATCAGACTGTCTGGTGCTTCCTAGCTACAGAGAAGGTTTCCCAAATTCCGTGATTGAGGCGGGAGCCCTAGGGCTTCCTTGCGTGGTTACGGATATCAACGGGGCCAATGAGATAATCGCCGAGGGGGAAAACGGGCTAATTGTTCCGGCCAAAGATTCCGCTTCTCTTTACTCTGCGATGAAGCTTATCGCCGAGGATAAAGAATTGTATTCCAAACTGAAAGAGGCCGCCCGTCCGATGGTGGCATCCAGATACGAAAGGGGTTTTGTCTGGTCTTGCCTTAAGGCTTTTTACAAGGAGGCGCTCAAAGATGTATAAGAATTTTTTCAAACGTGTTCTGGATATTCTGATATCCTTTACGGCTCTGGTCTGCCTTAGCTGGCTTCTTCTGATTTTCATAATAGTTCTTTTCTTTGCAAACAAGGGCGCCGGAGTGTTTTTCCTCCAGCCGAGGCCGGGGAAAAACGCCAGGATTTTCAAGGTCATAAAGTTCAAGACTATGACAGATGAAAAAGATGCAGCTGGCAATCTTCTGCCTGATTCAAAGAGGCTTACAAAAGTGGGCCGGTTTGTAAGGAGCACTTCCATAGATGAACTACCTCAGCTGATAAATGTTCTTAAGGGAGATATGAGCTTGATTGGACCGCGGCCGCTTCTGGTCCAGTATCTTCCTCTCTATTCTCCAGAACAGGCCAGAAGGCACGAGGTAAGGCCGGGCATAACCGGCTGGGCCCAGTGCCACGGAAGAAACGCAATAAGCTGGGCAGAGAAATTCAAGCTGGACGTTTGGTACGTAGACCACTGCACCCTTGCCACAGACACTAAAGTTCTTTGGATTACAGCGCTTAAGGTGATTCGGAGACAAGATATAAATTCCGCCACCTCCGCCACAATGGAGGCCTTTAACGGAAACAACTGATTTATTAAAGCTGGGTTCCTGGAGCCGGATATACGATGTATTTGGCTGTTGGGGACTCTTCTTTTTGAATGATTTTGGCCGGATTTCCGAGCGCGATGCTGTTGTCCGGCATATCGAAATTCACAAAAGCTCCAGGAGCAACAAGAACATTGTTGCCTATATGTACACCTCCTATGATGATTGAATTTGCTCCCATATAAACGTTGTTGCCTATTTTAGGGCAGCCTTTCTTCTTGCCTTCCGCGTTTCCTACAAGGCAGCCTTCCGCAATGTTGAAGTTATATCCTATTTCTGCCTCGGGATTAACTACTATTGTTCCAAAATGACCGATTTTCAGGCCCTTGCCGATTTTAGTCCCAATTGGAATCTGAATCCCTGTAATGATTTTTGTAATGTGGTACAGCGGGTAATAGAGAATCTTTCCAAATATGGTTCTGCATCCGGATGCCTTGCGGAAAAAATAAATGAAAGTATAGCCCGGAGTAAAGAATTTATATCTAAGTCTTACTCCTAGTTTGCGGGAAGCTTCTCCAGTATAGCGGAAAAGATCCTCTCTTGGTGATATTCTTGGCATTTGATTTTTCTCTATGGCTGATGCAAAGTTAGATATAATTATTTATTATCTTTGTAAGGTTACCCGTAAACCGTAGAAACAAAATACAGACGCAATATGTCAAGAAAAATATCAGCGATTCTTGCGCTTGCCGTTTTGGCAACGCTTGCTTTGTCTTCCTGCCGCTCTGCCAAAGAGGTGGTGTATCTGCAGGACATAAAGACACAGGATTTGCAGAAAATAACAAACTATCAGGATATTAAGATAAAGCCTGGAGATATGCTCAGCATTTTCGTAAGCCACAAGGAGCCGCAGCTGTCTGCCTTGTTCAACCCTCAAGGGCAGAACTCAGCTCCTTCTGAAGCAGGCCAAAAAATTGCAGGCTATACCGTAGACCTGAACGGAGATATAGATTTTCCTATCATTGGCAGAATAAAAGTTGCCGGGCTAACAAGGAGCGAGCTTTCAACAATGATCAAGAACAGGCTGAACGACGACGGCCTTCTGAAAGATGCGGTAGTTACTGTAACCTACCGGAATTTCAACGTGTCTGTTCTGGGAGAAGTCAACAATCCGGGCAAGTTTACAGTGGAGAGCGACCGCGTTTCTCTGTTTGACGCTCTGGCTCTTGCCGGAGACCTTACCATCTACGGAAGGAGAGACAGCGTAATGGTTCTCAGGGAAAGCAACGGAGAAAGGAGCGTGATGTTTGCCAACCTTATGAGCGGGGATATGCTGAATTCGCCGGCATTCTATCTGCAGCAGAACGATGTTGTTTATGTTAAACCAAACAGGATAAAGGCTCAGCAGAGCGGAATCAACCAGAACAACAACGTTAGCGTTTGGCTGGGTGCCGTTTCTTTGCTGACCACAATCCTGATGCTCATATTCAAGTAACAAGACTTTAGTTATGGAAGAAGAAATAAAACACGTAGAAGACAAGAAAGACAACGGCTCGCAGCTAGTTCTAAGAGACGTTATCAACATAATGTGGGCAAACAAATGGTGGTTTGTCATTTCTGTGTTTATCTGTCTGGTTCTGGCCTTTATCTATCTGAAGAAAACGCCTAAGGTTTATGCAAGAACAGCCTCTGTCCTGGTAAAAAGCAAAAACGGCGGAGGCGGATTTACCCAAAGCGCAATGCTGCAGGATATGGGCGGTCTGGGAATGATGACCTCAGACGTTTACAACGAGTTCTATGTGTTCAATTCTTACCAGCTGATGAAAGCTGTGGTTCAGAAGCTCAACCTCACGGTTAATTACACCATAAAGAAGGGGCTGCTGAGAGTTACGCTGTATAAAACGTCTCCGATTCTGGTGGATTTCATAGACGCAAATCCGGAATACCCGTTCTCTATGAACGCAAAAATCTTGGATGACAACACGGTTCAACTGTACAATTTCAAAGAATTTGGGAATAAGTTTGGAGTAACGGGAGATTCTGAGGCCAAGATAAAAATCAACGACACCGTAGACACTCCGGTTGGAAGAGTTTATGTGGTTTCTACAGACCATATATCAAATTACATTGGCCAAAACATCTCCATTTTCAAGAGCGGTCTCAAAAGCACTATCCAGAGTTATCAGGGCAAGGTTTCCATAACCATCGCAGATCATCAGGCTTCTGTTATAAACCTCTCTATCAGAGATGTTTCAGAGTCAAGGGCTGAAGATGTGCTCAATGCTTTGATAGACGCTTACAACGAGGAATCCCTGATAGAGAAAAATGTTGTTTCAAAAAGTACGGAGCAGTTTATCAACGATCGTCTTGAGGTTATAAACGAGGAGCTCGGAGCCGTTGACGCGGATATTGCTAACTATAAGTCTTCTACCGGTCTGACAGACGTGATTACGGCAACAAGCGGCTATGCTGCAGAAGGCAGCGAATACAGAAGAACTGGTTTGGGCATAGAAAACCAGCTGGCTCTTGCCCGTGAGGTTCAGGGCTATATCAATAATCCGAACAACAGAAATCAGCCTCTACCTTCAAACCTGGGAGTAGATGCCGGTATTGAATCTCAGATTAACCAATACAATAATCTGCTTCTTCAGAGAAACAAGCTGTACGCCAACTCCAGCGAAAATAACCCTCTGGTACAGGATCTTGACGCTCAGCTGATTCCGATGAAGCAAACAATATCCTCTTCTGTAAACAATCTTGTTAATTCCCTCACGATGCAGGCAGGCAACGTGCGCAGCCGCGAGGCTGTAGCGCGTGGAAGAGTGGCGGCCATTCCTCAGCAGCAGAACAAGATAATGTCTAAGGAAAGGCAGCAGAAAATCAAGGAAGAGCTTTATCTCTATCTGTTGAACAAGAGAGAGGAAAATGCTCTGTCTCTTGCTATGACAGAAAGTACTATAAGGGTGATAGACAGGGCAAGAGGACCTCTTGGTCCGGTGGCTCCAAATACCCGAATGATATTCCTGGTTGCTTTGGTTTTGGGTCTGGCTATTCCGGCCTTGCTGTTCTGGCTGTCTGAAATTCTGGACGTTTCCGTTAGAGGCAGACGAGACATAGAAAACGCTTTGTCTGCTCCGTTCCTTGGGGAGATACCAAAGAAAGATGACCTTGAAGGAAGGCAGATTGTGGTCAGGGAAGATGGCCGAGACGCTATTTCTGAAGCATTCCGCATCATCCGCACCAATATGGACTTTATGAATGTTTCCAACGGGCAGAAACAGGTTGTGATGTTCACCTCACAGACTCCTGGCAACGGCAAAACATTCGTTTCCACTAACCTTGCCGTAAGTTTTGCCCAGGCTAACAAGAAGATTATTCTGGTAGATACGGATATCCGCAAGGCAACTATTGAAACTCTGGTCAAGAAAGAGGAGCAGAGCAAGATTATCAGCGGACTGACCACTTACCTCAGCGGAAAGACAGATGATGTTTCCCAGATTATCCATCGCGGAGCCTTCTCCAGCAAATTGGATGTGATATTTGCAGGCCCGATTCCTCCAAACCCTACGGAGCTGCTTATGACTCCTCGTCTTGCAAATCTCGTCAACGAGCTGAAAAAGAGCTATGACTACATATTCCTGGACAACGTTCCAATGGGAATTGTAGCAGACGCGTCTATCGTGAACAAGCTTTGCGACCTTACGATATTCGTGATAAGGGCCGGAGTTATGGATCGCCGCCTGCTGCCTGACGTTGAGAAACTCTACAAAGAAAAGACATTGAATAATCTCTGCACTGTGCTTAACTCTACCGGCCAGAAGAAGTCTGGCTACGGCTATGGTTATGGTTACGGATACGGTTATGGCTATGGTTACGGCTATGGTTATGGCTACGGACAGGATGAGTACGAGGGCCGCAAGAAATCTGCTCTCCGCAAATGGGCAGAGAAGCTTCCGATAATCGGCAACAGGATAAAGTATCACCAGAGAAGGCATTAATAAAAACAGCTTATGTTCTGGTTCAAAAGCAAAAAAACAAAAGGTCTGAAGTTTCTTGACGGGGCAACAGACATTCACTGTCATCTGCTGTGTGGCGTAGATGATGGCTTTGACAGTCTATCAGAGAGTTATGAACTTTTAGCCCAAGAGCAGAACGCGGGGCTCAAGAGGGTTTACCTGACCCCTCACAGCATGGGAGCAGAGGGCGCTGTTGTTGACCGCCAGACCCATCCCCGCCACCATAAAAAGAAAAACATTTCTCCTGTAGAAGAAAATATTCCGGAAGACGGCATTGTTTCCAGCGCAGTTCTTCTTGCCCGCAACGAGGCCAAATATGATGAGTCCGCCCGCCTAAGCCAATATGCTTCAGAGCCTTTGGGAGGGTATTCAAACCAGCATTTGAAAGAACGCTTTGAGGAATACAAGAAATATTATACGGGAGGCGTGGAGCTGAGGCTGGCCGCCGAATATATGATGAACAAGGAGCTTTTGGCCAAGGTTCAAGCCAAAGACCTTCTCACTTATGCAGACGGGGTTCACGTGCTTGTGGAGACATCTTACTTTGCTCCTCCCGTTGAGATGACGGAGATTCTCTACACTCTGGCAGTCAACGGATACAAGCCAATCATAGCTCATCCGGAAAGGTATCTTTACATGACTAAAAAAGACTACCGGAATCTGAAGGCAACCGGATATGAATTCCAGCTGAATTATCTAAGCCTTACCCATTATTACGGAGACGAGCCATACGAGAGGGCCTTGGATCTTCTGGATAACGGCTTGTACAGTTTTGCCGGAAGCGACTATCACCGCATATCCACGTTCTATCATCTGATGCCTCATTTCCATCTTAATTCAGACAGAACGGACAAGCTTCTGAAGCTATTTGAAAACAACTGCACGATTTAAGACAAGGACATGATACCTAGGGTTATACATTATTGCTGGTTTGGGCGTGGCCAAAAACCCGAATCCGCTTTGAAATGTATAGAGAGCTGGAAACAGTACCTTCCGGATTATGCCCTTAAAGAATGGAACGAAGACAATTTTGACATACCCTCCAACAACTATGTAAAGCAAGCCTATCAAAACCGCAAGTTTGCTTTTGTTACAGATTATGTCCGCCTTTACGCGCTGTATACGGAAGGCGGAATTTATATGGATACAGACGTGGAGGTAATAGGAAGCTTTGACCCGTTTCTCCACCACAAGGCTTTTTCCGGATTTGAGACAGACGGGAATGTTCCTACCGGAATGATGGCGGCCGAGAAGGGTTCTGTTTGGGCCAAAGAATTGCTGGACGGATACAAAGACAGAAGTTTTGTGAAGGAAGACGGTTCTTTGGATACCACCACCAACACTTTTGTAATAACCAGATATATGGTGGACAAAGGACTTGTTCTCAACAACAAGTATCAGGATTTCCCGGATTTGTGCACAATGTATCCGTCTGATTATTTCTGCCCCAAAGATCACCGTACCGGAAAAATCCGCTGCACCAAAAACACTGTATGCATTCACCACTTTGCCGGATCTTGGATAGATTACACCTGGTGGACCTCTTTGCGCCACAAGTCAAAGGTTTTCTTTGTCAAGATTTTTGGAGAAAGCTTTATATCAAAGTTTTCTGATATCGTTACACTAAGAGCTTTCAAGAAGAAATGAAAACTGTACTTTCCGTATTCGGCACAAGGCCAGAGGCAATTAAAATGGCCCCTTTGGTAAAAGAGCTTGAGAAGCACCATTCCGCCATCAAGAGCGTGGTTTGTGTAACGGCGCAGCACCGCCAGATGCTGGATCAGGTTCTTGAGATTTTTGACATACGTCCAGACTATGACCTGGACATTATGAAACAGGGCCAGGATTTATACGATGTGACTTCCAGGGTGTTGCTTGGGATGAGGGCTGTTCTCAGAGCGGTTTCTCCAGATATAGTGCTGGTACACGGAGACACAACCACAAGCATGGCCGTGGCTCTTGCCGCGTTCTATGAGAAAATTCCGGTTGGGCACGTGGAGGCCGGCCTTAGAACGCGCAACATATACAGTCCGTGGCCGGAGGAAATGAATCGCCAGATTACAGGACGGATTGCGTCTGTGCATTTTGCGCCAACCCCTCTTTCCAGAGAAAACCTTTTGGCGGAAAACGTTTCCCCAGACAAGATCTCAGTTACGGGAAATACTGTTATAGATGCGCTTAAGATGGTAGTGGAAAAGATTTCTTCTGACCAGAATATGAGAACCGGCCTTAAGCGGAAATTGGCGGAATTCGGATACGATGTTTCAAGGCTGGAGAGCGGAGAACGCCGTCTGGTTCTTGTAACCGGCCATCGCAGAGAAAACTTTGGAGAAGGGTTCTTGAATATTTGCAGGGCACTCAGAGATTTGACCCTCAAATATCCAGACGTGGATTTTGTTTATCCTATGCACCTAAACCCAAATGTTCGCAAACCTATAGGAGAAGTTTTCAAAGACAACAAAGCTTCCAACGTCTTTTTCATAGAACCGCTGGAGTATTTGAGCTTTGTGTTCTTGATGGAGAAGAGTTATCTGGTGTTGACGGACAGCGGCGGCATTCAGGAAGAAGCTCCGGGGCTGGGCAAGCCGGTGCTGGTAATGAGAGATACAACGGAACGTCCCGAGGCAGTTGATGCCGGAACCGTAAGACTTGTGGGCACAGACTACCAAAAGATTTTTGACGGAGTGTCGTCTTTGATGGAAGACAGAGCGTTATACAATAAGATGAGCCAAGCCACCAATCCGTACGGAGACGGAAAGGCTTGCCATAGAATTGTTGAAAGACTGCTGAGTGTCAGCGATTAATAAAACTGAAAATGCGCAACATACTTATTATAGATCCGGCTGTTGGAACAGGAAATCTCGGCGATGAGATTATTTCAGAATGCGCTCGCAAAGAACTCCATTTTCTGACCAAGGATTCTTTTGTACACACTATATCTTCTCATCTTCCTCCTTTCCACTGGTATCAGGTTCTCAGGAATTCTCTGGCCGTAAGAAGGTATGCAGACTGCAACTTGAAATTTGCCTGCGGATCCAATATGATGGTTAAAGACCTGTTTACACATTATCCGCAGTGGAACATAAATATGTTCAATTACAAGCCGCTGAAGGGAACGATTCTGGTGGGAGTGGGAGCCGGTGCTGGAAACAAAACAAACGCCTATACCAAACGCCTTTATTCCAAAATGCTGTCCTCTGAGTTCTATCATAGCGTAAGAGACTCACGCAGCAAAGAGTACGTAGAAAGCCTGGGGCTCAAAGCCATTAATACAGGCTGCGTTACAATGTGGATACTCACGCCTGAGTTCTGCTCGCAGATTCCTTCCGCCAAGGCAGATGAGGTGGTTTTCACCCTGACTTGCCCAGGGGGAGGCAAAGATGAAAGAGACCAGCTGATAATAGATGTGCTGAAAAGAAATTACAGCAAGATTTATTACTGGCCGCAGGGTTATCAAGACAAGGACTATCTTTCCGCTTTTTCCAACACAGACGGAATAGAAATACTTGAGGCTTCGAAACAGGCTTATGACGATCTTCTACAGACACGCAATATAGATTATGTTGGAACCAGGCTTCACGGCGGTGTATATGCTATGAGGCACAAGAGGAGGGCAATTATTATCGCGATAGATGAACGCGCCCGCTCCATCAACGAAAAGAATAATCTCAACTGCGTGGACAAGGAGAAACTGGAGGCTTTGGAGCCAATGATAAACAGCACCTTCCAAACGGAAATCAAAATGGATTTTGATGCAATCCGGGAATGGAAAAATCAATTTGTCAACCGCTGATTTTCAGTTTGCGCTTGATGATTTTCCAGAAGTTCTTCTTGTAGTATTTTCTAAGGCCCTGTTTCTCCGCCTTTGCAAAGTCGAAGGTCATAAACCAGTCTGCAAAAGGCTTGTCTAGGATGGCTTCATAGTTTTCCTTCATCCTTGCTACGGTTGGAGCCCAGTAGCGAGACTGCTCTTTCCTGTAATTCCACGTGTGGACAATGTCCAGAGCCCTGGAACTGTAAAAGTCATACAGGGAGCCTTCTATGCTAAAGCCGAACAGCCTTGGATCTCCGCCCTCGGCAACTATCTGAATTACCGTCCTGAAGCATTTTCCGCACACGCAGCAGTTGCGGTCGTTGAAAGAGCATACCTGAAGGAACATTTGCTTGCCGGTTTTCTTCTGGTAATCTACAATTAGCCTGACCTTGTCTTGCCTTTCCAGCTCGTATCCGTCGTGAAGCGTGTTTCCGTTTTCGGCCCAGCTGAATTCGCTGTCTGTGGTTACCAAAGAGGCGCAGTATCCGTGGGTTTTCTTGTCCACGCCCTTGCCAAAAGAACTTGCTATGATTATCTGGCTCAGAGATTTTTTCCAGGCCAGGGGAATGGCCATAGAGATGAATGCCATTGAATGCAGGAAAGCATACCAGTAGCCGGCGTGCATCTTTTTCTGGAAGCGGCGGTCTATTTCCTTGAGATTAAGTGCGCTGAAAATATTGGAACGTATGTGGGCAGAAGTTTTCCCCATCGCTGAGCAAAAATCTTCTGTTACCTGAAGGTCGTGTTTTTCTACAGGGTCTTCGTCTTTTATATCGCCGAGCCACCCAAAGATGTTAAGTACAGTATCTATATTTGACTCGTTCCTTATAAAAGAAGCCTGGCAGTCTGTGCCTCCTCCGAAAAGCAAAATACTTCTTTCGTTTGCTGGTGTGCTGTTTTCTTTAAAGACGCTTGGAATAAGCTCTCCTCCAAACCCATAATCTGAGTGAAGCTCCTGGTAGGCTCTCTTCAAGCGGGCGAATGCGCGGTAAAAAGTCTTGTCTATTTCATCTAGCCAAAGCTGAGAGTCTGCAATCCAGGTCAGACCGGCTATGCAGCTGACAAAAGGTATGGCCAGAATAGACTGCGGAACAGATTCAATATCATCTTCGTATTGGATGAAGAATTCGTCTTTGTTGAAAAAGGCTGCCATTTCTCCCTGAAATTTCAGACGGCAGCGCACAACATTCTTCTCCGCCCGTATTTGATCCAAAATAATACCGTTCATTGCCTGATAGCATTTCTAAGTAGCTCAAAAGTAGGAAATATTTCTTAATTTTGGGCACAATGACGCAGGCCATCTCATCAAAAAGAACTATAGCCAAGAACTCCATTATGCTTTACATAAGGATGCTCTTTGCTATGGTTGTGGGTGTATATACATCCCGCGTGGTACTCGAGATTCTGGGCGAGGCGGATTTTGGAATCTACAGCCTGATAGGCGGGCTCATAAGCGGCCTGGCTTTCCTGAATAATACGATGAGCGGAGCCAGTTCCCGTTTCCTGACATTTGAACTGGGGCGGAACGACCATAAAAAACTTAACGCTACGCTAGACAGCATTCTGGTTATCCATTTGATGATAGCCCTTCTGGTTCTTGTGGTTGCGGAAACTGCCGGCCTATGGTTTATTTCAACCAAGCTCAACATTCCGGCAGACAGGATGATAGCTGCAAAGTGGGTGTTTCAGGCTGCCGTGGTTTCCACATTGCTGAGCATAATACAGGTACCTTATACCTCTCTGATCATAGCGCGGGAAAAAATGTCTGTGTTTGCATATTTCGAGATACTTGGAATATGCCTCAGGCTAATCATAGTGTTGAGCCTGAAATACATTATGTCAGACAAGCTTATAGCCTATGCCCTTCTGCTGGTTTTAAGCTCGTTGATAGTATTCTGCTGCTACAGGTTTTATTGCCTTAGGCATTTTGCCGAATCGAGATATACCAGAAGCCAGGAGAAGGGAATTACCAAAAACCTGCTGTCGTTTTTCGGGCTCAATCTTTTTGGAAACTTTGGCACCATATTCAACGATCAGGCTCTGAACGTGCTTGTAAACAAGTTCTTTGGACTGGTGTACAATGCTGCCACGGGAGTTGCCACCACGTTGAGCAATTATGTTATGGCCCTGTCTTCAAATACAATGACAGCGTACCGTCCGCCTGTTATCAAGGCCTATGCCGGAGGAGATTTCCAAAAGATGGAAGAGCTGATGGAAGAGGGGATGAAGATGATAGTTTTCCTGTTTGCGCTTTTTGCCGTGCCTGTTGTTGTTGAGGCAGATGTGCTTATGGCCCTCTGGCTGAAAGAAGTTCCTCCTGGAGCCGCCCTTTTCTGCCGTTTTATGGTAGCGGTTCTTTTGCTTACAACCATAAGATACTATTATACGATAGGGGTACACGCTACCGGAAAGGTCAAGGTATTAAGCATTTGCAACGGAGCGTTGCTGTGCATAAATCCTTTTGTAATCTGGCTTCTTTTAAAGCAATATGCCTTTGTTAATATTGTTTATCTGGGAAGTATCGTGGCCAATGCCATATTGCTGGTTGTTGTCATAGTCTTGCTCGGGCGCCTTGTGCCGGAATTGAGAATGCGTTTTCTTGTGGGGTCTCTAGCCAAAATCCTGGCAGTTGTGGCTCTGGCTCTTGTTGCAGTTTATGGATTCAGCTTTTCTATGCAGCCCGGCTTTTTGAGGCTGGTTGCTTCTTCCGCGCTTTCTACTGTGCTGTTGAGTGCCGGAGGATATCTGAGCCTGTCGCGAGTTCAGAGAGAGAAAATCAATGGATTTGCACGAGAAAAATGGTCTCGGATTTTTAAGAAAAAGAAATGAAACAGAGAAAGACATATCTGGATGTTGTAAGAATCGCCGCCTGCCTGCTTGTGATTATTATGCATTCTCCGATGGAGGGGGCTTCCGGAGCGTTGCAGAATGTTGTGGCGGCCCTTACCGCTCCTTGCATAGGATTGTTCTTTATGGTTAGCGGCGCGTTGCTTTTGCCGGCGGACGGAGGTTTGGATTTTCTCAAGAAACGTTTTTCCAAAGTCCTTGTTCCCACTATCTTCTGGTCTTTGTTTTACATTGGGGCAAATGTTCTTATAAAGCATCAGGAGATTTCTCTTGTTCCAAGACAAATACTTTCAATTCCGTTTTCTCCGCAAGGGCACGGAATAATGTGGTTTATGTATACGCTCTGCGGCCTGTATCTTTTGGCGCCGATTGTATCTCCTTGGCTTAAAGCGGCTTCTAGGCGGGAAATAGAAATACTTTTGTTGATATGGGGTATTACTCTGCTTTACCCTGTATTGGAAACTTGGCTTCAAATCACAGACACCACATCCGCACCACTTTATTACTTCACGGGCTTTGCGGGTTATTTTCTGCTCGGCTATTATTTCACAAGATTCGGCATCAAGTGGAGCTGGGCAAAGACATTTCTGATAGCGCTGTTTTCTCTGGGATGCCTTGCCGCCATTCGCTTCCTGCCAACCGGAGTGCATTTTGAAAAAGCCATATCTTATTTGAGCATATTTGCGGTCTTGCTCACAATGGCGTATTTCAGCGCATTGGAAAAGCTGGGCAAAAAGATCAAGGCTGGCGGAAAGCTTGCAAATTTTCTGATGCTGCTTGGCGGATTAAGTTTTGGAGTTTATCTGGTCCACATCTTTTTCATCAGATACCTGCTCTACGGCTTTATGGCCGGAGGTCTCAAGCAAATAGCTATAACAGTGGCTATAACCGCTGTACTTAGTTTCCTGACAAGCTGGCTGATAAGCCTTCTGCCGTTTTCGCAATATCTAATAGGATATAACAGCAGGAGAAAAAAGTCTTAGCCTTTGCTTCTACCTGAAAAATTCTTTGATTAGTTCAACGATGCGGTTTATCTGCTCTTCCTTAAGGCAGGTGTGCATAGGAAGGCTGAGAACATGTCCTGCAAGGTATTCGGAGTTGCGGAGAGAGTCTTCTGCTTCAGGGGAGAAATCTTCCAGCCGTTTGGCAATGCCCTTGAAGGCGGCCTGCTCGTTCAGCGGCAGAGGGTAGTAGATCATAGATGGAACGCCGTTTTCCGCCAGGAAGGCCTTCAGGCTGTCTCTTGTGGATGTATAGCTGAGGATGTCCTTTTCCTTGTCTTTTACAATAATAGTATACTGGTGGTAGGTGTGCGTTGTAAAGTTTGACTCAACCGGAGTGCATATGTGTTTTTCCAGCGGATCAAATGCTTTCAGAAGGCGGGTATAGATTGAGGCGGCTTGCTGCCTGGCTTTTATATATTCGTCAAGATGTTTCAGTTTTATGTCCAGAATAGCAGCCTGGATGGTGTCTAGCCTAGAGTTGCAGCCTATCAAATCGTGATGATATTTTACTTTCTGGCCGTGATTTGCAATCATTCTTATTTTTTCCGCCAGAGCGTCATCATTTGTGAAGAGCGCTCCCCCGTCTCCCATACAGCCGAGGTTTTTGGTCGGGAAGAAGGATGTGCATCCAATGTCACCGATGCATCCAGCTTTAGTTCCCTTGCAGTCTGAACCCACGGCCTGGGCGCAGTCTTCCACAACCCTCAGATGAAACTTCTCCGCCACAGCCATCACAACATCCATATCTGAACATTGCCCGAACAAATGAACAGGAACTATGGCTTTGGTTCTAGGAGTTACAAGTTCTTCTATGTGTTCAAAAGAGTTGATGGCGTCTGTGTTGAATGTTCTTGGGTTAACGTCGTACATGACCGGCGTAAGACCTAGCAGGACAATCACTTCCGCTGTGGCTACATAAGTAAAGGCCGGCACCAGAACCTCGTCTCCTCTTTCCAGGTCCAGAGCCATCAGGGCAATCTGGAGGGCATCCGTCCCGTTGCCGCAGCCTATGACGTGCTTTACGCCCAGATATCTTGCAAGGTTCTCTTCAAAAGCCTGTACGGTTTTTCCCTTGATAAAAGCGGAAGAGTCTATGACCGCCTTAATCGCTGAGTCTATTTCTTCCCTTATCTGATTGTGCTGGCCCAAAAGGTCCACCATCTTGATTATATCCATATCGCTGAGCTATATCAAGACAAATTTAATAATTTCTCCGCGATGGGAAATTGTTTCAAATAGTAACATTTTGTTCACACAGGCAATGGGCTGATTGTTAAAAAAGTGTGGATAGCGGCAATTTTGGAGAGTTGCTTGGTTGCAAAATTTTTATTAGATTTGGAAAGTATTTGTAAAATACCGTAAAATCGGAATGATTCTACAAACCAAATATTTTATCTATGAAGGAAACTAAATTTAAAGCAAGCAGCCTGCTTGTGGCTTTGGCCCTGCTTCTGTTCTGCGGAAGCGCCTGGGCTCAGCGCCAGGGATTGGTTACCATCAAGGGTACAATCACCGAGCAGGTGAGCGACGGAACATCGGCGCCGATTCCTTATGCTACGGTTCAGATTCCGAGCGCGGGAATGAGCGCGGTTGCTAACGAGCAAGGAGAGTATGTAATCAAGGGCATAGCTCCTGCCACCTATGATGTCATAGTTGCCTCACTCGGTTACGAGACTTTGAACATCAAGGTCACAATTACCGCATCTAAGGCAGTTTACGACTTCAAGCTGAGGGTGGCGGATTTCCGTCTTGACGACGTTACAGTTACGGCTGAGGTTTCCAAGGCCGGAGCAGCAACGGCTTCCAAGATCAACAGGACAGCCATTGAGCACATCCAGGCAAGTTCACTTGCAGACGTGATGGCTTTGCTTCCTGGTGCGGACATTACTTCTAGCACCTTCAAGCCAGACCTCCAGGGCGTAAAGACACTGTCAATCCGTGGCGGCAGCGCTATGGGTACTGCCATCATCATGGACGGCGCTCCTATCTCCAATGCAGCCAACATGCAGACAATGTCTGCCGCAATCGGAGGAGCAACTCCTGGCTCCGGCGGACAGAGCCCTTCTACTGGTGTTGACCTTAGAACTATTACCACAGACAATGTTGAGAGCGTTGAGGTTATCCAGGGTATTGCTTCCGTTGAGTACGGAAATGCTTCTGCCGGTACTGTTATCGTAAACGCAAAGAGCGGTGTTGAGCCTCTGTCTATCAAGTTCAACACAAACCCTAACGTTTACGCTATTGGAGCAACCCACGGTTTCAGCCTTGGAGAAGGCAACGGCTTCATTAACTACGGTGTAGACTACGCACACTCTGTTGCTGACCCTAGAGAGGGTTACGACAAGTACCGCAGGTCAACCGGAAGAATTGCCTACTCCAACACATTCTTCGGCGGCAAATTCTACACCAACACCGCACTGAGCTATCTCTGGACTAAGGACAAGGCAGAGCCTAACCCTGAGGACGAGACAGACTTCCAGTACCGTAACAGAAGAGACCGCGGAATCCGTATCGCCCACAATGGCGAGGTTAGGATTAACTCCGGATGGTTCAAGAACATTAAGTACAACGTATCTTTCAACTACACCAACCGCTGGAGCTACTTCAAGGATCAGGGAACCAACGCAGACGTTGCCTACTCTTACAGCAAGATAGACGGTTCTGTTCTTTCCAGCCGTCCTGGCACCATCATCTACGACGAGAGCGGAAAGCCTCTGACCTGGTTCGGTCCAAACGACGAGCTTGCAAACGACAAGAGCTGGATCACTCCTGCTTCCTATACTTATGAATACAACGTTTACGGAAAGGAACTCAACACCTTTGCAAAGATGCTGCTTAACTTCTCCGGAAACATTGGAAAGAGCAGCCATCACATCATCCTCGGTGCAGACTTCTACAACGACGGCAACAAGGGCAAGGGTAAGGTATTTGACTATGACAATCCTCCTTACCGCAGCGTTTCATACCGCTTTGCAACCCAGAGAGAGAGGCCTTACAAGGATATTCCTTTCATGAACAAACTGGGCGTATTCGCGCAGGAAGACTTCCGCGTTCCAGTATGGGGCGGCGGAGAGTTCAAGGTAGTTGCCGGTGTTCGCTGGGACAAGGTTTGGGACGTTTCAGACGCGTTCTCTCCTAGAATCAATGCATCTCTGGACATTATCCCTGGCGTATTCAGCATCAGGGGAGGCTACGGCGTAAGCGTTACCGCTCCTTCAATGGCTTACGTTTATCCAGACAAGGCATACTTTGACATGATCAACTTCAACAATTCTCTCCAGACAACAGTTCCTGACGGACAGAAGTTCCAGCTGATCACAACTCACGTTTACGATATAAAGAACAAAGACCTTGAGCTTGCAAAGCAGAAGAAGGCCGAGATTGGATTCGACCTCAAGATCAAGAAGGTAAGACTCGCCGTTACCGCCTACAAAGACAAGAGCAACAACGGATACACCTTCTCCAGAGGCCTGAACGATTACGCTTGGGTTAACTGGCTGCAGTACAAGGTCAACACCTATCCTGCAGACGGCTCGCTTCCTGCACTCGCACTTGACAAAGACGGAAAGGTATTCCTGGAATACACCCGCCCTGGCAACAACCGCGCATACGAGCAGAAAGGTATAGAGTTCGTTCTGGATTTCGGAAGAATCAACGCAATCCGCACATCCTTCTTGCTGAACGGAGAGTTCTACGATTACAAGAACTGGTCTAACGGCTGGATCTGGTACAACAAGAACGGCAGCGAAGAGGCCAATATGGGTATCTACGAGTCAAAGACTTCTTCCGGTATAGACAGAGCCCAGAATCTGATTACCAACCTGATTGTAACTCACAACATTCCTAAGATCGGTTTGGTAATCTCCCTGACCGCCAATGTCAACTGGAGAGAAAAGGGCTGGACAACCTACGGAGCCTGCGATACAATTCCTGTTAAGTACCTCAGCATTGCAGACGGACAGGTTCACGACTTTGATCCTGCTTGGGCAAATCCTACACACGCAGACTACGACAAGTGGCTTCCAATTCTCCGCAACGAGACCAACGGTGCCATTGCCAAGAATAGAAGGCAGGTAGAGCCTTGCTACAATCCGGTTCTCTGTATCAACGTTAACGTTACAAAGCAGTTCAAGAACTTCGATGTATCGTTCTTCGCCAACAACATGTTCAGAAGCACACCACTCCAGTCTCTGGTCAAGAGTCCGGGAGACAAGGTACGCCGAAATTCCAATGTGTTCTTCTTCGGACTGCAGTTGACTGCACGTATTAAATAACTTTTAGAAGATCGTGATTATGAAAAAGATATATACGATATTATTAGCAGCCGCCTTCTCCTTCCTTTTCTCTTCCTGCATCGATATGATGGAAGACGTAAAAGACGTGAAGAAGATAGAATTGATCAGCGTCTCCTACAAGGTTTGTGCAGCTACGGGCTTCATACCAAAAGGAGGCAGCATTACTCCTGATCCTAATTTTTCCACCGCGGGTGTTGACGTTGTTTTCACAAACGTGAAGACGGGACAAGTATTCAAGGGCGTTACCGGAGCAAACAGTATCGCCACCATTGATATCGAGCCTGGCGTTTACTCAATAAGCGTAATCGGCCGTGCAACCCACGACGGTTATCAGTACTACATCAACGGAAACGTTCCAAGCATCTCCGTATTCGAAGACGTTACTCCGGAGCAGGCAGATTCAGACGAGAAATACCGCCTGGTAGTTCGTCCTGCAAAGGTTGGATCTTTCTGTATCAGCGAAATTTACTATTGCGGTGTTGCAAGTTACTACTTCAGGGACCAGACTTATCAGTTCACCAACAACTCTGACGCGGTATTCTACCTGGACGGCGTATGCTTCGCACAGCTTCATCCTAACCTTGCTACCGCCAACCTGCCAACCTGGCCGGATGAGGACGGAGAAGGCAACTATGTTTACAGTATGATGGTTTGGCAGTTCCCAGGAACCGGCACAGACTATCCTGTAATGCCGGGCGAGAGCGTTGTTGTCGCCCAGGAGCCAAGAGACCATACAGTCAACAATCCTAACTCCTATGACAACTCCATGGCAGACTTCCAGACCTGGACAGGAAACGCATCCCGTTATAATCCAGACGTTCCTAACCTGACATGCATCTTCTACACAAACTGGAACAGCATGCAGTGGCTGACATCCGTATTCGGAGCTGCATTCTGCGTATTCAAGGCTCCGGCAGGAACCACCGTAGACGAGGCTTACTACAAGGACCCGGCCCACTATCAGACCGAGGTTGAAAAAACTTCGAAGTATGCCAAGATTCCGGCAGACTGGATTCTTGACGGCGTAGAGCTTCTGACCAACATGAGCGCAATGCACATGAAGAGAATCCCTGGCTTCGTAGATGCCGGAGGTACTTCTGTTGAAGCAACTTACTGCGGAAAGACCGTTTCAAGGAAGGTAGTCGAGAAGAGAGCAGACGGAACTCCTAAGTATCAGGACACCAACAACTCCACCGATGACTTCCAGATCAACGACAAACCTATGATCCGCCGTAATGGTGAAAAGGTTCCATCCTGGACTTGGTATAAATAGTAACGTGTAAAAGATGATTGTTATGAAAAACAAGATATTTAAGATAGCAGCTATTTTGGTTCCGGCTCTGCTTGCCGGATTCTATGCCACGGCTCAGAATGGTACCACAGCAGCCATAGAAAGAGCCAAGCTGGAGAGCATCTGGCTGAACAACACCGAGAATGCTGCCGGAGGTATGGTAGATGCTCCAGCTCTGATGGCAAACGCATTTGCCGGAATAGACTACAAGAAGGGAGACTTCAAGCCTAAACAAGTAGGTGAGAAGATAAACTCCCTGGTATTCCACACAGACGGTGGCGGTATCTACAAGAACGTGGGCAACATGTTCATCTGGGGAGACTTCACTTATACTCGCGACAACATTGCGGGAGCAAAGTGGAATGCAACCCTTGCAGATCCTACCCGCGACATGCCGTTCTTCGTAGCTGACGAGAACGTGAGCAAGTGGAAGAACCAGACTTACGACATGAGCTTCAAGGCAGGTTTCCCTCGCCTTATCAACGGCCATCTGATCCTCGGTATCGCCGGAGGTTATCAGGCAGCCATTGCTGCCAAGCAGTTGGACCCTCGTCCTCTGACCAGGGTTTCCAACCTGAACGTGATGCCTTCCATTGTTTGGGAGTTCAATCCAAGCAACAGCCTGGGTGCAGTATTCCACTACACCAGCTACCGTGAGGACGGATCTCCTGAGAACGTCAACCACCTCAAGGACCAGAAAGGTTGGGAAATGGTGGCTCCTGGTTTCTTCAACGAAGGAGTTTTGGCATCATTCGCAGGTATCAACAGGCTTCGCAACTATAACGCCAACGCTCTTGGTGGAAGCCTCCAGTACAGTTTCAAGAACGATAAGCTCAAGGTGCTGCTTTCCGGAGACTATCTGTACAGGGTAGAGGACGTTCTCTGCAACTACACCAAGCCTCAGATGTCAGGTACCGTAAAGAAGACCGTATGGGGAGCAAATGCCGCAGTTCAGTACAACGCTACTGACAAAGACAGGGTATTCTTCCGCTACCGCTTCGACAACAACGACATGAGAGGCATCGAGTACTTCCAGACATACGACAACACATATGAGGTTCAGAGTTACATAACAGACGCCGAATTTGAACGCTCCAAGTTCCACAAGAGAACCCAGAAGTTCAACATTGACTATATGATGGCAGAAGGTGACTCCTACACTTGGAAGTTCGGCCTGAATGCAGTGAGCCTGAAGGACAACTTCACTTACTATGTGCCTGAAACCCACAAGCAGATCAACAACCTGTTTGTTGGTGCAGATGTTACCTACAACTGGGTTATTGATTCAAAGAACACCTTGAACATCAATGTTAACGGTGGCGTGAACAATAATTCCAAGGGCGTGTTTGACTACGGCGGAGTAAAGGAAGACAACAAGGCCTTTACAGACTTTGCCCTGATGGATTTCATCTACCAAAGTTCAGACTACACCAAGTGGGGATTCAACATTACCTACAACTTCTGCGGCATCAAGAACCTGTCTTCTGTATTCGTTTCATTCGGATACGAGAACATCAAGCCAAGCGGAGACAACACCTCTTGGGGAGCTGCAATCAAGAAGTTCCCGTTCTTGAGTCCTTATCACGGAGCAGACCAGGAGAAGAGTATCTTCGGACGCAGGAACCTGATTACCTTCAAGGTTGGACTGACCTTCTAGGAAAGCAAAATTGAATCTGAGGGCTGACCCCTGAGGCCGGCCCTCTTTTTTCTCTAAACTCAAAAAAAGGAACATAATGACAAAAAGACTGATGCTTATAGCGTTGCTGCTGATGTTTGTCTGCCTTGGCGCATCCGCCCAGAAATATGAAGGGCCGTCCGTTAATGGCAAGACATCGTTTGCAGTAATCATAGACAGCCATACTTTGGAAAAATGCGCTCCTCAGGTTGCCGAGTACAAGAAGACAATCGAAGGCGAGGGTCTTCCGACATTTATTGTATCCAGCAAATGGGAAAGCCCTGAGCAGGTAAAGGACGTGTTGAATAAACTCTATAGGGAGAATAATCTTGAAGGAGCGGTTTTCATCGGCGATGTGCCTGTGGCAATGATTATGAAGGCCCAGTATATGACTTCCGCCTACAAGATGGATGAGAGGAAATATCCTCTTGAAGTTGTGGCAGTGCCTTCTGACCGTTTCTACGACGACTTTGACCTGAAGTTCAACAAGATAGCCGACTCTACCAAGGGACTGCATCATTTCTATGAACTGGCTCCAGACAGCAATCCTTACATAGAGTGCGACATCTACTCTGCCAGGATTGTGGGCCAGGGCAGCAACGGCTGCGCCTGCAAGCAGATTGCGGCCTATTTGGAGAAAGCTGTAAGGGAGCACAAGGCAAACAACAAGTTCGACCAGTTTGTTTCTTACACAGGACACGGCTCCTACTCGAATTCCATTACGGCTTGGAGAAGCGAGCAGCAGATAGTCAACGAGCAATTCCCGGAAGTGTTCAAGAAAGAAGGCGAGGCCCGCTACCTGCGTTACAGTATGGAGGACTATATGAAGCCTTACGTGATCAAGGAACTCCGCCGTCCGGATGTGGACTTTATGGTGTTCCACGAGCACGGAGACTATTTCAGGATGTATCTTGCCGGTTATCCTGAAGACCGTGAGCCTCAGGAATATCTGCACGCCACTATCCGTTCTCTGGCTCGCCGCAGCGTAGACCGCGTTAAGGACAGGATTGAGAAACTCGGCCTGGATTCCACCTGGTATGCAGACTACAATACCCGCGAGGCCATTGTGGCAGATTCCCTGCTGGACCTCAAGACAGGCATTATCCTGGAGGAGATCAACGACATTGCCCCTAATCCTAGATTCGTGATCTTTGATGCCTGCTATAACGGAGACTTCCGTCATCCGGACTTTATTGCCGGCAAGTTCATAATGGCTAAAGGAAATTGTGTTGCAGCTTTTGCAAACAGCGTTAATGTGCTTCAGGACAAGAGCGCTTTCGACCTTCTCGGCCTTCTTGGAAACGGAGTAAGACTAGGTCTTTGGGCCCAGCACATCAACATCCTGGAAAGCCATCTTATCGGTGACCCTACATTCCACTTTGCTGCCGAAAGGACAAACGAGAATCTGAACGAAGTGCTCACCATAAAGGACAACGCCTATTGGGCCGGCCGTTTGGATGATCCTAATCCGGAACTTCAGAACATCGCTGAGATAAAGCTCTTTGAAGGCGATTATCCTGGAATTTCAGACATCCTTCTGAAAAAGCTCAAGGAGTCTCCTTACGCAGTTGTAAGGTACAACTCGCTGAGGCTTCTGGAGAAGCTCGGCGACAAGAATTACTGGGAGGCTCTCAAGCTTTCCGCCAAAGACAGCTTTGAGTTCATCCGCCGCATTGCCGTAACCCGTATGGGTCAGGTGGGTGCGGAGGAATTTCTGCCTTATCTGATAGAAGCTTATGTCAACGACATTCACGCTACCAGAGTGGTGTTTGACGCTACAGGCGCTCTTGTTTGCTTCGATCAGTCTGCGGCTGAAGACGCCATCAGCAATTTCTTCCAGGACCGCCCTTATTACAACGCCAGCAAAGACAGAAGCGCCCTGATGAAAATCGTATCTGAGAATCCTGGCAAGACTTCTATCGAAACCATCGTTGACAAAAACAAGAAATCTGCCTACAGGATTTCCTACATCCAGTTTATGAGGAACCGCCCTTATCACCAGAATCTTACGCAGGCTCTGAAGGTTATGGAAGATCCTGATGAAGACGTCCTGATCCGCACTATGATGGCCGAGGCTCTGGCTTGGTGGGAACTTTCTTACCGCAAGGGAGAGATTGTTGAATCTTGCAAGAAGCTTCTTGCAGACTCCAATACTCCGGCTGAAATGCGCCCGGCTTTGATAAGCGCTGTAACCCGTTTGACAATAAAGAAATAAGGAGGTGAATATGAAAAAGATATTTTTAGCAATTGTTTCAATTTGCCTCACTGTTTCCCTGATGGGGCAGAACATAAAGCTGGAAAAGCCTACCGTAAAGAAGGGCAACGCTTTTGTAATTGTGATAGACAATGCAACCTTCAACGCCTGCCAGAAACAGGTGTATGACTATCGCGATGCAACTCAGGCCGATGGGCTTTCAACTTACATTCTAAGAGGCGATTGGGAGAACCCGATGCAGCTTAGGAACGAGCTGAAGAAAGTCTACAAGAAGGCAAAGAATATGGAGGGTATTGTTCTAATTGGCGACATACCTGTTGCAATGGTGCGCAATGCCCAGCATATGACCACCGCCTTCAAGATGGACGAGGACAAGTTCGACCGCAACGAATCCAGCGTAGGAAGCGACCGTTTCTACGATGACCTCAACCTCGACTTCGAGTACATCGGGCAGGACAGCGTGGATACAGACTTCTTCTACTACAACCTGAAGACAGACTGCGCCCAGCACTTGAACCCGACCTACTACTCCGCCAGAATCAAGTATCCGGCAGAGCTCGGAGGAGACAAGTACGAGGCTATTGCAACCTTCCTTGAGAAGTGCGTTGAGGCTCACAAGCAGCAGAACACTCTGGACAACATCGTAACCTTTGCCGGCCACGGCTACAACTCAGACTGTATGATCACCTGGATGGACGAGAGCATAACCCTGGAGGAAAACTTCCAGTTCATAGGCAACTCATCCCGCAATCTCAAGCAGCTGAACTTCCGCCACGAGGACTATATGAAGTACCGCCTGTTTGACGAGCTTCAGAGGCCTGAGGTAGATGCAATCTTCTTCAACGAGCACGGCTCCATAGACAAGCAACACATCTCGGAAATCCCTGCAAAGGAAACCTTGGAGGATTATGCTGAGAAGTACCGCCACGGCTGGGGCTGGGATCCGGGTCCATACGACATTATGAGCAAGGAAACCGCCAAGAGGAAGAAAGCCGGAATGAGCGACGAGGAGGTTACCGAGTACGCCAAGAGACTTCAGGACACTCTCTGCAAAGACTTCCACGTAACTCCTAAGTTCTTTGAGGAGTGGTGGAGAATACAGAAGCTGACTCCAGAAGAAAGGAAGGCCGCAAACGAGAAGGCCAAGGAGGAAAGAAGGCTTATCATCATCGATCTGCAAGACCTGAAGGGCTTCAACCCTCAGCCTTACTTTGTGATGTTCAATGCCTGCTACAACGGATCTTTCCACCGCAAGGGCAACATCAGCGGCTACTACATCTTCGGCCCGGGAAGAACCGTGGTTTGCCAGGGCAACACCGTTAACGTGCTTCAGGACAAGTGGACCTACGAGTGTGTAGGCATCATTTCCCTGGGAGCCAGAATCGGCGAATACAACCGCCTTGTTCCGACTCTGGAGGGCCATCTTATCGGCGACCCTACATTCAAGTTCCAGAGCGGAGCGGACATTGACTTTGCCGGAGAGATTGCAGCTCACCGCAAGGACGCAGCCTACTGGAGAGCCAACCTCGACTCCCCATATCCTGCAGTTCAGAACGTGGCTCTCCGCATGCTCAGAGACCTGAACCAGATTTCTTCTACAGAGATTCTGGAGAAGATGAAAGACTCCAAGTTCGGTACCGTAAGAATGGAGTGCCTGACTCTTCTCTCCCGTATGGACAACGACACCTTTGTTGAGGCTCTCAAGCTCGGCCTGAAAGACCGCTATGAAGTTGTAAGGCGCCGTGCCGCAGATCTTTGCGGAAGAAACGGAGACCCTAGAGTCTTTGAAACTATGCTGGATGTTTTCGTAAACTATCCAGAGGCAAAGAGAGTCAACTACAACATCTCAACCAACTTCCTAAACATAAAGCATCAGGCTCTTAGGGAAGCGTTCGAGAATGTTAAGCCAACCATGACATACCTCAATAATGACGAGGTTGTCAAGGAGGTTGAAACCGCCATAAACAAGAACGAGAAGAGATACAATAAGACAGTTGAGTCTATTCTCAACAAGAACGGCAAGGACAAGGAAAGAATTTCTGACATCCGCATGACCAGAAACTATAACCTCCACGAGGCTATTCCTGAGTTCCTGGCTCTTGTCGCCGACAAAGATAACTCTCTGGAAATCCGCCTGAATATGGCTGAGGCCCTTGGCTGGTACATCTACTCTTACAGAAAACAGGAGGTGATTGACGGCTGCCAGAAGATTCTTGCCGAGAATTCAGATCTCGAGCCTGAACTCAAGGCGGAGATTGAACAGACCATCAACCGCCTGAAGTAAGACGGGGTTATGGCGTTTCGTAACACACTGATTTTCAATACTATGCTGAAAGCGCCCTCTGAAATCAAGAGGGTGCTTTTTGTATGTCGTTGAAAATAAAAAAGTTGTAAGAGACCATAGCCTGATAAAAAAACCTATATTTGTAAAAACGTTGAATATGAAACACCCTTCTTTTTTCATGCTGTCGGTTGTCCTGCTGCTGGCGGCAACACATCTTCCTGCGCAGAGCGTATCAGTTGAAGAACCGGTCTCTGACAACGGGGTCAAGTTTGCCATAGTAATAGACAGCAAGACTTTTTCCAAGGTCAAGAACAATGTATTTGAGTATCGCGATGCCCTTTCAAAAGACGGGCTTGACGCATACATCATAAGTGGAGAATGGGAGAACCCCGACCAGGTAAGGGAGGAAATCAGGAGGGTCTACCTGAAAAACCAGAAGAACTTTGAGGGAATCGTGCTTGTGGGCGACATTCCGGTTGTCATGATAAGGAACGCCCAGAACATGACCAGAAGGTTCAAGATGAATGAGAACCTGTTTGAAAAAGGCCGTTCTTCAGTGCCTTCAGACAGGTTTTACGACGACCTGGGCCTTGAGTTCGAGTTTATCTCAAAGTCAAAGCGCGTAAACGGAGCTGACGGCAGGGAGCTCTTCTTCTACGACCTGAAACCTGAAAGCAGGCAATATCTGGCCCCCGATTTCTACAGCGGAAGGATAATGTATCCCGCAGGAATCGGAGGAGACAAGTACAAGGCCATCGGCGATTTTCTTGCCAGGGCCGCTGCCGCTCATCTGAACCCACCTAAGATGAAGGATATGCTTCTTAGCAGAGGAGCCCTTAGCGAGGGAGAAGATCCACAGGCACGCTCCGGTGTGGTTGAAATGCTTCGAGACCAGATACCTTTCCTGGAATATCCTTCAAGGCTCCTAGCAATCGATTTTTCCAAGGACTATGATCCGGTTACGGATAATCTGCTTCGAGCGTTGAAAAGTAACCGCTTCAGTATTTTCTATTACAGAGGGCACGGGACCTATGGAGAAATGCAACCCGGTTTTTTGGGGAAGGGAGACATTACTGAAGACAGGATCCGCACTCTTCCTGTACAGATGAATTATATAATTCTGAATTCGTGTTTTAACGGAGCCCTTCATCGGGGAAAAGATATAGCGGGAGCGTTTCTTTTTTCCAAAGGAAATGTCCTTGCTGTTCAGGCAGTGAGCATAAACAGTTGGCAGGATGAGTGGATGAGCCGTTATATGGGAATCATTTACGGAGGAGCCCGGGTGGGGGAATATCACAGGTTGGCACCACTGCTTGAGAGAAACATCATCGGCGACCCTACTTTCCATTTTGCCTCCTGCTATGATTATGACCTCAAAGACCAGACTGTCCTTAAAGCAGAGGATGAGCAGTACTGGACGGCCTGCCTTGAAAGGGGATTTCCGCCACAGGCAGAAGGCAGCCGGAACAACTCTCTTTCCTGCGTTGCCATAAACCGTCTGCAGGCCATGGGCAAGCTCTCCTCTTCCGAAATTGTCCAAAGGAGCCTGAAGACAATTTCTCCGAGCGTCAGTCTTGAGTATATAATGCAGGTGTATGGAATGTTCGGCAAGGGATACAGTCCTGAAGTTTCAGAAGATCTGGTCAAGATGTTCAGATACGGACTGGGGAGCAATGCGGAGTTTGTTGTCCGCCAGACTGCTGTCATAGAACTGTTTTATTCCGATCCGGTACTTTGCCAGGCGTTGATAGAGTCAATGAATTCCAGCATCAGACTAAGACGGAATAGATGCAAGGGGTTCACGGAAGAAGCTTTGGGCATGATGCCGCCTGAGATTGTAGACAGTATTCTGGCAACTTCCCCGACAAGACAAAATGCAAAACTCTGCTCCGAAGTCAAGAAGGCTGTGGAAGCCGGGCAGAAACACAAACGGACAGAGCTGATGATCCTGACAGACACCCACACGGAAACCGCCAGAAGAGTCCTTCACGCCATAGCCGTAAAGAACTGGCCTTATCCGGACCAGATACCGCTTTATCTTCAAATGATAGACAATAAGTCCCTGAACACGGAACTCCGGCTGCATCTGGCCGACGGGCTAGGGTATTTCGATTACTCCTACAAGAAAGGGGAGGTAATTGACGGAGTGAGGAAACTGCTTGAAGACGAGACTGTTGAAGCTACCATGAGGAACTCGATGAATACGAAAAGCTCTCTCCGCGATATGCTCAAAAAGACCCTCAGCCGCCTTGAGAACTAGAACGGACAGCCGTCTCCATCCTCGCGGGGCGTGCCTACTTGCTGTATTGCCATTTCTTTGGTGTGAAGTACCATGGCTTCTGCCAGTCGTAGGAGGCGCGTTTGAACGGCACTTTTTCATTGCTGACCACAAGGAACAGGACCGGATCTTCCAGAACATCCCGCAAGTCGTGTTCATAGCCGTTGATCTTTATGGTGCGATAAATAAGCCTTATTCCGTGGCTGTAGTCTGAATAGAAATTTCCGTGGCGGATAAACAGCGGCTGCTGAGGATGGCCGTCCGGATGGAACCACCCGTAGATTGCCACGTGGCGGTAATATTCCGGCTCATTTTCAAGTCTTGTGGTTAAAACTACATCTTTCTTCAACCCGGAGACAAACTGCCCGAATTTGAGCCCTTTTGCCCTCATCAGGGCATTGATGGCATTGTTGCTGTCTTCAAAGCAAAGAGGCTTCATGTTCCTGTCTTCAACTGGGCGGAACGGGAATATCTCAATCCGGCCTTCAGACACTTCATCAATCCTGTCAGAAAGGAAGGTTGTAGGCAGACTGCAGTACAGGCTGTCTGCCACCCTCTGAGCAGCCAGAGGCCCCATCGGCATCCTGACAAAATCTTCATCGTTTCCCACCGCCAGATAATCGGGGAGCACCCACATCTCCACCTTATATTTTTGATATCTCTTTTCAGACGGCTTTAAGTCTTTCTTTAACCTGGAAACCGGCAGGGAAATGGTATATGTAATCTTGCGGAACTTCTTCAGAGCTGAAGGCACGTTGCCGGCCAGAATCTGGGCAACGGTCTGTTCCTCCATATCCCAGAAGCCCATATCCTGGACTTTCTGAATGAACTCGTGTCCGGTCAGGGCAACGCTTTCATCGTTATGAGTCTGGAACCACGGCACTTCCATATACCCCGCCCTCTTGTCAATCTTCGCCTTCTTCTGTGCGGAAAGGCCTTGCGGCAAAAGCGCCAGGCCCGCTACGGCAACCGCCAACAATAAATTTTTCATATCATATCAGTTCAATACTATTAACAAAGATAATGTTTTGAACAGATTCCGTAAACTCCTTCAACACCGGGCCTGTCTCTCAAAAAACATTATCATTTTATGATTATCAAAAAGCGATAATCATTTTATGATAATTATTTTTTAGTAACAAGAATTTTTTATACTTTTGCAAAAACGGAAAAATATGAGAAATCCTTTTGTGACAAATGGTTATGCCGGAAAACAATACTTTTGCGACCGCAAGGAAGAAACCGAGATAATGCAGAACTTGTTGCTCAACGAGAATAACATTGCTCTTATTTCTCCCCGCAGGCTCGGCAAAACAGACCTGATTTACCATGTTTTTGACAACAAGGAAATAAAGAAAAACTATCACTGTTTTGTCGTTGACATTTATGCAACCAAGAATCTCAGCGACTTTGTGAATCTGCTGGGGAAGGCTGTAGTGGATGAACTTAGGCCAAAGGGAAAGCCTGTCTGGAAAAAGTTTTTGGACATTCTTTCATCGCTGAGATCCGAGATAACATTTGACAACAACGGAAATCCGGTTTGGGGTGTAGGTCTTGGAACCCTGGAGAATCCGTCAATAACTCTTGACGAGATTTTTGAATACTTCAACAAGGCAGACAAGCCTTGCCTTGTGGCTATAGATGAATTCCAGCAAATCACAAAATACTCAGACCAGACTATAGAAGCAACCCTAAGGACATACGTCCAGCAGTGCACAAACGCTCATTTCATCTTTTCCGGCTCACAGAGGCATCTTATGAACGGAATCTTCACATCTCCGTCCAGACCGTTCTACCAGTCGGTGACAATTATCAATCTTCATCCCCTTGACCTGAAAGTCTATACAGATTTTGCGGCAAAGAAATTTGAAGAGAACGGAAAACACCTGGAAAGGAACGTTGTTTCAGATATTTATGAGAGGTTTTCAGGTGTCACCAGCTATATGCACCGGATCTTGAACATACTGTTTTCCAGAACTGAAAACGGTGGAACCTGTACCGTTTCAATGGTTGACGAAGCCATTGAGTTCATTATGAAATTGTCTTCAGACACATACGAGGCCTTGCTGTATCAAATGCCGGATAAACAAGAAGATGTATTCTTGGCTATTGCCAGGGACGGAAGTGCAAAGGAAGTTACGGGAATCCGATTCTTGAAAAGGCATAAACTCCCTTCAGCAAGCAGTGTTTCCTCAGCCATAAAAGGTCTTCTGGACAGAGATTTCATAACATACGAAAAGGGCGCGTATTCTCCTTATGACAAATTCTTTGCACTTTGGCTAAAGTACAAGGGCATTATTTAAGGGAGACCAGGTATTTTTCCTTTATCTCGATGGGGTGATATTCAAGTTTTGCCTTGCGTAGGTTCTCGTCTCCGGAGTCGTCTTCGCGGTTTACCAGGGTGAAGGCGGGCGTTCCGTCCGGAATGTTTTCTCTCTCCCGCAGGATCTTGTCCATATAGCCGAGGAATTCCTGGCTCATGGCCTGGTATGCTCCGCGATATTCCGTGAGGGCTTTTTCTATGTGCACCAGCAGGGTGTCGGAACTTGCCCTTTCTCCGATCGTGAAAGCCACAACCCGGCCTTTTGCTGGGATATCCATATCGGACCTCTCGGCTGGAGTCTCCATCTCAGATCCTTCTGAAGGGAAAACGCGCAGGAGTCCGCCGTCGAGACCCAGGGCTCTGTAGTTGTTGAGGGCAATCCTTACGGCGCAGAACTCGCTGGATTTCCAGAAGTTTTCATCGCACCCATTTCTCTTGCACCATTCGTCGTTCATTGCAAGGCATTCGGCAATATTGCTTTTTGAAATAGGCTCAAAGGTCCAGTTGTTGTTTCTGCGGAAGCCGTTTGCAAAGTTTCTTTTGCTCTGATATTTTTTGCCCTTTAAGGTTCTCAGCGATTCTGCATCGTAGATGTAGTCCGCTCCCATGCGGAATTGTTCGGCGGTGTATCTTCCGCTGAAATGCTTTTCCAGAAACTCCAGATGTTGCGGCAGCACGCCGTAGAAAACCATCTGGCCCTCATCGCTGAGGAGAGAGTTTATAAGGTCGGCAATTTGAGAGTCTTCAGCTTTTCCGGCGGGGAAGAGATAACTCCTCCGTCCGTCCATATTGTACTGAATCAGTACAAGGTCTTCGGCTCTTGCAACCTTGCTCTTGAAGGTGTTTCTCCACAGGAACTGGTAGGTGAAGTTGTAGTCTTCCGAGTTGTAATCGGTGAAAGCAAAGAGCTCCCTGATCCAGGACGAATCAGAGAGTTCTATGTCTTTGAATGCAAGCGGAGTCATCGTGGAAAACTATTTGATATTCAGCCACTCCTTCAAGGTCTTGATGGCCTCGTCTCTCATTTGAGGAGGGAGGTTGGAGATCCTGGCCCTGTGGCTTCCGCCCGGAGCGATGAAGAACTTGATGTTGTCGTGACCCGGATTGAGCGGCCTTACGGAAGACCAAGGGTCCCATTCTCCGTAAATGAACATCATCTTGTTGTCTGTGGTGGCCACGAAGTTTGTCAGATTCTTGTAGAGAGTCTTGTCGAACTTGAACTTCTTTCCGCCAGGCAGGAAGATCTTTCTCAGATAGCCCTTGGAGGACTTGATCTTCAGAAGTTTCTTGTACGGCTTGGTGTCGTAACCGTAATAGCCGAGTTCCTTTGCCGCCTGCACAAAGAACGGGGCGTTGTCGTCCCAGCTCTGGAAGTAGTCCGGCCCAACGGCATCTACAAAGTACTTGAACAGCACGTCGTCAGATTCCGTAACGGCAGGTATTGTGGAAGTCTTTCTTCCCCACTGCCAGAACGCAAACGGGAACTCCAGCACACAGTAGTCCAGAACTTCAGGAATGGAGATGTTGTAAGTGATCTTGCTTTTCTCGCTCCACTCGGCAAGTTTCTTCTCCATAACGTCTCTTCTCTTTAGAATCTCGTTCTGGAAGTTGAAGATGATAGCCCTGTCTTCCGCGGTTCCGGTGGAATCTCTGAGGAAAGGCTCGTGCCTTCCGTCTTCCTGGGCCCTGGCAACAGGTCCAACATAAGGAACGGACACGTCCACGTCCTTAGGGTAGAACATTGTGTAGCACATGCAGTTCTGTCCGCCCTTGCTGATGCCAGTTGCAATCCATTTGCCGTAGAAGATATGGCTGAGCGCTTTCCTTACCTCGTGCAAGTCTGCGGCTTCCTGCTCAGCGGTCATATAGTCCCAGTTAAGCTTGTCCCAGGTAATGGTGGAATCGTCCTGCATAAACGGCACGCTTTCGTTGAAATACCTGTGCTCCACCAGCACAAAGTTGCACTGCAGCAGGTAAGCCACCTCTTCGTCATATCTCGGGTTAGCCCCGTACTTGGCGGTATATCCTTCGGTGATGATCACGGTAGGGGCCTTGAAGTTTGCAAAGCCCACTATCACCCTCTGCTTGAACAGTCCCTTCTCGGGATGCTTGTGGTCTATCGGCTGGGTGATGAACATCTTGTATTTAGCCTTCAGATGGTTCTTCAGCGGAGCTGCAATAGGCAGCCTCTCAAAGTCCGAGAACCTGGCGTATGTCTGGTTCGGCATCACATACCTGTTGCACCACAGGAAGTCATTCACCACCAGCGAATCCGGATTTGAAGACGCGAACTTCGGCCCTGCTTGGTACCTTAGGCTGTCCTCCCCGTTCTGCGCAAAAGAAGAACTGCAGAACACAAATAACATCATCGCTGAGGCAAAAGCCACAGCAAAACTTTTTCTAAAGGAAAATATCTTCATCTCAAATAGTTTTTATCGCGATAATACTTTCTACAAATTTAGTCAAAATTATTTCAGCTTTTTTCATTATTTTTGTTGAAGGAACATAAATAACAATAATTATGAAACGTTTATTTTTGATAATTGCTGCGCTTGTTTTCATTGGAACAGGAGCTTTTGCCCAGACTTCACTTTCTGAGACCATTGCTTCCGGCAAGAAGGTTTTTGTCCAGATAGTCAACGATGCAGATCATCCTATTCCTGAGGACGAACAGGCAGATGTAGTTCGCTGCGTGGCTGAGGCCGGACAGTGGACTGTAGCTGAATCGGCAGACGCTGCAGACTTCATTGTTTCTGTTCAGTGCAGGAAGAAGGTGGTTTTCAACAGCCCTCGTACCTGGCTCACCCCTTCCGTTCTAGACAAAGAGGGCAATGTCCTTTGGCAAGGCAAGCAGTTCAAGGCCGATGCTACCACGTTCAATGGGTTCAAGGCAACAAACAGGTGCATCAACAAAATGATTGAGTACGGATTCCAGAAAGATCTGTTTGTTAAAGCCGGAAGAAATTAGCGACATTTTTTAGCATAACTAAACACTAGTACCATGAACATCATCATCACATTGCTCATCGGAGCAGTTGCTGGCTGGCTTTCCGGCTTCTTCGTATCCAAAGACAAAGGTGGTCTTATCTGGAACATTCTCATCGGTCTTGCCGGCGGTTTTGTCGGCGGCTGGCTACTTGGCAAACTTGGCGCCACCAGTCCTTTCTGGGCTCAGTGGTATGGACAGGTTGTAAGCGCTGTTATCGGTGCTGTAATCCTCCTGGCCATCTGGAACTTTGTAAAGAAGGCCTTCAAGTAAGCCATCTTGCCTGTTTCGACAAAAAGTACTTGACCATCTGAAACCCAGGTGGTCAAGTTTTTTTATCGTTGTGATTTCAGTTTCCTATGAAGGAGATCGACGTACGAGATCTTGAGTTCTTCTGAGAGAAAAGAATTCTGTATTTCCTGTTCAAAAACAGGGAGAAGATCAAGATACTTCTTCTTGATTCTGCTGAACACGATTTCTGGAACGCCGCAAGTCTTGAATGTAGCTATAAAGTCGGAATCCGTAATGTGTTTCTTTTTTCCATTAAGGTTCAAGGCCAATTCTTCGTCATCGGCAGGATTGCTTACGGCTGCGCTCAACAGATCGTATGCAGGAGTTAGAACAGGTTCGCCGGCTGGAGAATACAGGGAGAAATTCTTCAGGTGCATATCGTTGTTTCCGGTTAGCCAGGAGAAATACACCAACTCCAAGAAATCCACCATATCCAATTGAGGGAAGGCGGAGTACTTTCGGATGGCTTTTCCAATCTGCTCGTATGAGCTCCTGTATTTATGCTCAGTTTGACGTTCTGTCAATTGGCACATATCCTCCATCGCAATTTTCTCCCCGTTTTTTGTCCGGTCAATCCGCTTGGTCAGATAGCCGATACTGCCGTCCTTCATCCTGATGAGAGTATGGGGAACGATCTTCAGTTTTGCGATTCCGGCCAGGTGCATTGTAAGATCTTCATTCTCGGGCAGCATCGCAAAGCGCTCCGTCTGAGGCTTGAAGATAAAGCCGCCCCAGAGTCCTACAATTGTAAGCTTCTGTGAATCCTTATGCTTGTCGAGATTCAGAGACAGTTTAGGCTGGACACCGGTCAAGGTTGTTTGTGACTTGATGATTTGGGCGGCCAGTTCGTCCATTTCTTCGCGGGTGTAATCCAAAACGGGGGCTATTGCCGTTCCAAAGAACTTCCGGCAACAAGACTTATGGAAATCAACCTCTCCCGGGCCGAGTTCCTTATAGCAGAATAAGCACTTACTCATCACCATCCTCCTTTATTGGAATAACACTTACCGCGCCAATGCAGTCCTTGCAGCAGAGAAGCAGAAGGGAGAACCTGTCCAGTTCACTGATGTCCGTATTACGGAGTGCCACATCCAAGAGCCATCCCTCTGGAATCAGTCCATCAAAGAACGGAAAAAGAACAGGAGATTTGTATGGCTTTTCCGTCAAGGGAAGAGTCAAACTGACGGGTCTGGCCTCAGCATCAGAGAGGTACTCTGTATCATAAAGGAACTCGTAGCCTTCATCCGTCTCTTTCAAGATTCCGGCTGCCTTCCCTTTGTATTCAATCAATGCCGTTTTCATTTCACTTTCTTTTGAGGAACCAGTTCGTATCCGAACAGGTCAAATACCTGGGCAACCTTGTCCATCCGTACGGTGGCCTTTCCCTGCTCCAATTCGCGCACGAAGTTCAGGCCGACACCTGACTTCATAGCTAAATCTACTTGCGTCAGGCCATGCTCTTTCCGCAGTGCTTTCAATGTTGAAGATATGATACTACTACTCATAATTACATTCGCTTGGATGCAAATATAAGAAATAAATATAAAACTACATCACAACGAATGTAAAAATTTCGCCAAAAATATGATTACATTTGATAGAATATAATTCTCTAACATAAAGTATGGTTAAGAGAATCTCAGCGACAAGATCGCTAGCACTAGACCGATAATTGGATAAAGCAACATAAAAATCAAGGGAGCCTTAGGTCCCCAAAAGGCAGCCAGCAGCATTATTATTGGAACCAAAACAACAGAAAATATTAAAAACAAAACATTCCCTAAAACTTTGCGAGTTTTGTTCTTGTCCCATTGAGCTATAACGGACAGAATAATTAGAACCGCTCCAACCAGACAGAGAATAGTTGTTCCCAACGGATAATCGAAATTAGGAATGTGGTCGAACATCAGAATTCCTCCAACGAGAACATATAGCGCCGGCACTCCCCAAAATACTGTTGTTGTGATCGTCAGAATCTTCCGTATAGTCTTCTTTGTAGTCTCTTTCATTGGATTATCGCGGGAAGGCTTTATGCAAATTTAGTTGGATTTTCACTACTTTTGCACCAAATAGCATTTTAAGAACACAAGATGAAGAATTTTGTAGAAGAACTCAAATGGAGAGGAATGATCCAGGACATTATGCCCGGGACGGAAGAAAAACTGATGGAAGGCCCTCAGGCCGCTTATGTGGGAATAGACCCGACGGCAGATAGCCTGCATATAGGTCACCTGGTTAGCGTAATGATACTCAAGCACTTTCAGCAGTGCGGCCATAAGCCGATAGCACTGGTTGGAGGAGCGACCGGAATGATAGGAGACCCGTCAATGAAGAGCGCGGAGAGAAACCTGCTGGACGAGGAAACGCTGAGGCATAACGTGGAGTGCATCAAGGCACAGCTGGGAAGGTTCCTGGATTTTGACAGCGATGCGCCGAACAAGGCTGAACTGGTGAATAACTACGACTGGATGAAGGACTATACGTTCATCAACTTCATCCGCGATATCGGAAAACATATCACCGTAAACTATATGATGGCAAAGGATTCCGTGAAGAAAAGACTGAGTACGGAGTCCAGGGAAGGAATGTCTTTTACCGAGTTCAGCTATCAGCTGCTGCAGGGCTACGACTTCTTGTGGCTGTACCAGAACAAGGGATGCGTGCTGCAGCTTGGCGGAAGCGACCAGTGGGGCAACATCACCACGGGAAGCGAGCTGATCCGCAGGATTCTCGGAAAGGAAGCCTTTGCGATGACCTGCCCGCTGATAAAGAAGGCGGACGGAACCAAGTTCGGAAAGACAGAGAAGGGAAACGTATGGCTGAGCGCAGAACTTACAAGCCCTTACGCATTCTACCAGTTCTGGCTGAATGTCAGCGATGAAGATGCAGAGAGATATGTCAAGATATTCACGATGCTGCCGAAGGACGTGATAGACGCCGCCATCGCCGAGCAGAGAGAAGACCCGGGAAGAAGGGTACTGCAGAAGATCCTGGCAAAGGAAGTCACCACAATGGTACACGGAGAGGCAGAGTACAACAAGGCGGTGGACGCTTCCAACATCCTCTTCGGCAAGGCAACCAGGGAAGCTCTGCAGAACCTGGATGAGAGAACGTTCCTGGCAGTGTTTGACGGAGTGCCGCAGTTCACCCTGCCTAAGGACAAACTCTCGGCTCCGATCCTGGACCTTCTGGCTGTGGACACCCAGGTGTTCCCGTCCAAGGGAGAAGCCAGGAAGATGATCCAGGCAAACGGCCTGAGCATAGACAAGGAGAAGTTCACCGACATCAACGGAACCCTCTGTGAGAACCATCTGGTAAACGGCAAGTACGTGCTCGTGCAGAAAGGAAAGAAGAACTACTACATCCTGCGTTTTGAATAATAGGGCAGACAGGTATTAATAAGCCGAAGGCCGGCACGGAAGTGCCGGGATACCCCTTGAGGGGTGCTCACTGAGTGAGCGGGGTGAAAATCTGGAATAATTTTGAAAAAATTATGGAAGAAGTTAGCAAGAGAGTGCAGAAAGTGCAGCGCGAGGTGCAGAGGCATCTGGCCGAGATAATACGCTCCAAGGGAATGGCGTTTTTCGGCGGAGCGCTGGTAACGGTCAGCGAGGTAAGGATGAGTCCGGACCTGTCTTATGCCAAGGTGTTCATAAGCTGCTTCCCGTCAGAGAAGAGAGCGGACGTGATGCAGACTCTGGAAGACAAGGCAAAGGCTATCCGCGGAGACTTGGGAAGAGTGGTTGCAAAGCAGCTGAGGATAGTGCCGGAGCTGGCTTTCTTTGAGGATACTACGCTGGACTATGCCCAGCACATAGATGATGTTTTGGCCCGCGATCCGGTAAAGCCTTCTACAGAAGAATAACATGCATCTTCCGTCTTTTATAGCCAGGCGATACCTTTTCTCAAAGGCTCACCGCAATGTGATAAACATTATATCCATTGTGAGCGCCGTGGCTATAGGAATCGGATGCATGGCCCTGATAGTCATACTGTCTGTCTACAACGGATTCGACAAGATCGTTGAATCTTCATACAACAGCTATATTCCTGATTATGTTATTGTTCCGGCAAAGGGTAAGACCATCAGCCTCAGCGATGAAAAAATAAAGTCTGCTTTTGCCGAACTGGGAACGGGCTGCGTTTTCCCTGTTCTGGAGGAAACAGTCTATGTGCAGTATGACGTAGTGCAGTCTATTGCCAAGATAAAAGGAGTGCCGCCCGGATACGATACTCTTTCCAGGCTGCAGGACAATATCGTGGACGGAGATTTTGAACTGTCTTTCGGAGATTTGCCGAGAGCTGTGGTGGAGGAGAATCTGGCAATGACCCTTATGCTGCGGCCGCAGTTTTTCACTCCGCTGGAAATATATCTGCCGTCCAGGACAGATGACATATCGTTGATGATGCCCCAGAGCAGCCTGCTTTCAGAAGAAATTCGCCCAGCAGGAATTATCCGTCTTTCTTCTGCTGAGGATAAAGGAACTATATACATTCCAGACAGTCTTGCGCGTGGTCTTATGGAGTATGAGGAAGGGGAATGCTCCAAGATTGAGATCTTTCTTCTTGATGGCTATAAAGAAAAGAACGCTATGCGGAAAGCCTTGGGAGGTGACTATGTGCTCAAGGACCGCTACCAGCAGAACGAAACCATCTACAAGATGATGCGGGCGGAGAAGTTTGCAATCTATATGATACTGCTGTTTGTTGTGATAATCATATCGGTGAACATACTGGCAAGCCTAAGTATGCTGATAATAGAGAAAAAAGAGGACATCCAGACTTATCAGGCAATGGGAATGACGGCATCGTCTGTGCGCAAGAGTTTTGTCTTGCACGGATGGCTGATCTGCATGGTGGGGGCGGTTATAGGAATTGCAGTTGGACTGGTTTTATGCTGGGTGCAGCATAGGTTCCATCTGATACCGTTGCCGGGGAATTTTGTAATAGACCATTATCCTGTGGTTGTGAAGTTCTCCGATGTGCTTCTGACGCTTCTGAGCGTTGCGGTAATAGGATTCATAATGGCCTATATACCAGCCAGAAGCATAAGTTCAAAATGATGACAGAAATAAACTCTAAAAAATAAGAATATGAAAAAGACAATTCTTCTTAAAGTAATGGTTCCGGCAATGATTATTGCCGCTGTTATGGGATGCAAATCCAACCAGGGAAACAATTCTGGTGCAGAATCCAAAGACAGCACTGCTGTTGAAACTCCGGTTGCTCAGCCTGAGGCAAAGCAGATGGATACGCTTGCTCTTTATGACAGCATTAACGGTATGCTGATGTCCCTTTCCGGAGAGCAGCTATGGTCCAAGGATATATTCACTCCGGATTATTACGAGGCCTGCGAGAAGATTAACGAGTTTTCAGACGGCGATGCCTTGTGGGGCTTGGGAAGCATCCAGGAAGTGCAGTCCATAAGCCTGACAGATCCGTCTGAATTCAAGATCAAGGATTATGCGCATATAACCGCAGAAGCCGCTCTTAGCTGCAAAGACATTGACGGCAGCGGTAATGAGGGCACAGAGTTCCGCACTCTCAATTTTGTTCTCAGAGATGCCAAATGGCTCATAGAAGATGTAGGCGGTTCCAAGGAATCCTACCTTGATGCCCTCAGGGAGCAAGAAAAGAATGCTCAGTGATGATCCTTTTTGAACAGACCGAAGATCGCGGAGCCGCTGCCTGTCATTGACACGTATGCGGCCCCCGTTTCTTTAAGGGAGTCTTTTACTTTCTGAAGCTGCGGAAACTCCTTGAACACCGGCGCTTCAAAGTCGTTGACAATCTTTCCCTGCCAGGAGTCAACAGGCTCTGCAACAAGCTCTTCCAAATGAGTTAACGGAGCTTGCTTGTCGCGCTTTGGAACAATGGAGTAAGCTTTTTTCGTTGAAACAAAACAGTCAGGAGAAAATACTATTTGCACAGTGTATTTTTCATTTATCTCAGCGATGGCTTTTTGTGCCTTATCGCTGAGAACAGAAAGGATTTCTCCTCTTCCTGTTACAAGCCTCGGCTCGTTCTCTATGAAGAAAGGGCAGTCGCTGCCGAGCTTTTCGGCGTATGATGTCAGCTGCTCAGGCGTAAGGTCCAGGCCGCAGAGCTCGTTCAGGGCCTTGAGGGTGCAGACTCCGTCGCTGCTTCCTCCGCCAAGGCCGGCTCCTACGGGTATGTGCTTTTCCAGAACTATAACAGCCGGAGGCAGTTGGAAATCAGCGTCCAGCAGTTCGTAAGCCTTTACGCAGATATTGTCTTGCGGATATCCCGGATAGTCCAGCCCGCACTCAATCATCCTGACTTTTTCAGAATAGTTTTCAGTATAGAAAAGAGTTTCCTCGTTTTCGTTCTCGCATACGGAGATTGAAAGCTTGTCCGACTCCAGGTTGCTGTTGTCCGGCCCCACTGGATAGAATATGCTTTCTATCTCGTGGAAGCCGTCTTCCCGTTTCTCAAATACATACAGGCCAATGTTGATTTTTGCACCAGGGTATAATGTCAGCTGCTTCATAGACGCAGGATTATTTCTTTGGCCTGACGGAGAGGATTTCCTTGTAGAGATCATCCGTAAGCTGGTTCATCATCTGCTCAGCCTTCTTGCGGTTCTTGGATTTCTTGAGATTTGCAGGGAGGGTTTCATCCAAGTCTTTCTGCTTTGAGAAAATGTTCTGCTGGAGAACGTAGTTTCTTTTGCGAACACCGTCTATCCAGTAGAGATAGTTGCTGTTCAGTTGATTCCAGCGTTCCGTAAAGAACCAGTAAGGATGCTCTGGATACTCTTTCTTCATACCCTTTGCATCGGAGAAATGATGCTGCTCTGCCTCCTGCCAGTCGTCGAATCTTGCCCATCCGGCAGGAACCTTTGTCATTCCCAGATACCACGGAACATAGAGTTCTGCGCAAGGTCTTCCCGGGCACATCCACATAATGCAGCCAGTTTCCCTTGGCATCCAGCTTCGGAGTTGGAAGATGGTTGAAACAATGGTAACATCTGTGCATACTCCTGGAATGTGTCTTGGATCTTCTTTTCCGAATGCAGGTTCTTGCGGAGCGCCAACGATGACTTTCTTCTCCCTTTCGTTATGGATAGAGAGCATATACATCATATCCGTTATGGACAGTTTCTTAGCCGGAGTGAACATTGGCTCAACGGAATAAGGATCGTAGTTGTACTTGCCCTGGGTAAGATATTCAATGACAGCCTTGTGGCGCTTTGTGTTGCCGTCTCTCTCTATGGTCTTTGGATCTGCGTATGCCAGGCGGAAGTTGAACTCCTGCCTTGAGTGAGGATCATACCAGCCGCGACTGATGGCGTAGTCTATGATATCAGAGCTTCCCATAAAGTTCTCTGTGTCTTCCAGGTTAACAGTAGTGATGGTGTAATAGTTCGGAATGGCCATCACCTTGTCGTCCGGTACTCTCTGCGCAACCCAATGGCGACCTTTTACCACGGCTACAATCCATCCTTCATTCGGGTCTGCGACAGAATAGGTTCTTCCGCTTCCCTTGTACCCGTACTGTTCAACAGCCTCACCGATAATCTTTACGGCATCTCTTGCGCTGCGGGCGTACTTTGCCACATCCATCCTCACGTCATAGAGGATACCGCCATCGGTAAAGTCGTCTTTGTCTTCGCGGGAGTTGCAGCCGTCTGACGCAATGCAGACTCCCCACTGGTTCATAGCGGCATCTGCCACGCTCATCCCAGGAAACTCCACCCAGAAGAACTTGCCGTTAACTTTAGGCGTTCCGTTTTTTCCGCCGTTAACTATAGAAGCCGGAATTTTCAGGCCTCCTTCAGTCGTTGCCGGCTGGCTACCTGCCGGTACAATGTAAACGTTGAGCATCTGCTCTCCGGAATCGTCCTCGTTGTGGGCGAACATAACGCTGCCGTCCACTGTCGTGGCCTTGCCCGCAATAATCGCAAAGCAATTCTCCCCCGTAACATCCACTCCCTGCCTGTCTTGTGCGCAAGCCGCACCGGCAAACAACATAAAGCAAGAAACCATCGCTGAAAACAAAAGAATCTTTTTCATAACTATGTTTTTTAAATTATCCTACCATCCAGACTAAAACGTGGTCTTCGAAAACTTCATACTGCATCTCAAATTCTTCTTCTTCGTTCTGAGGGTATTTGAAGGTTACGTCTATCTCGCCTTCTTCCCTGACGCTGAAACGGTCCACTTCCATATCTTCGGAGAAGTCCACGTTGTTTCTTCCCATTCTCTTGTAAAGAGCTTCCTTGGCGCACCAGTAAATAGCCAGCTGGGTGTTGCGCTCTTCCATCTTCTCAGGATCATCTTCTTCCTTGTCCATCAGGTCGTCGCGCTCTTCTGGACTGAGGGCTCTCTTTTCCACAGCCGTAAAGTCTCGCTTTATGCTCTCGATATCTATGCCCACTTCCTCTGACGGGTGGATGATGACTGCTGCAAAGCGGTTGGTATGTGTGATGCTGATTCTGGTGCTGTCGTTTTCTATGTAAGGGGCGCCGTTCTCGTGGTGGCCGATATGAACAGGCTCTTCAAAGAGCGTCTGCACAAGAGCCAGAACGGAAAGCCTTTCACGCCTTGCCTGTTCGCTTTTGTACAAAGCAATCTCTTCGAGTTCTTCGTCTCTGTCTTCCTCGTCCCTGGCGAGAATGTCCAGGAGTTCTCTCTCGCTTTCGGTTATTTCCCATACGGCTATTGTTCCGCCGCCCTTCAAATCTTTTCTAAGATAAAGTCCCATCTTCTATGTTTCTTGTTTTATTTTCAGTCTTTTATGCTTTTGGCATAGGGTTGGAATTTTCCTCAGCGGCATCGCTTTCGTCTGAGATTTCTCCCACGATTTCTTCCAGAATGTCTTCCATCGTCACGATGCCGTCCATACCCCCGTATTCGTCAACTACAATGGCAAGGTGAAGTTTTCTCTGGCGGAGTTCCTCCAGCAGATCGTTAATCTTCATCGATCCCGGAACAAAGTATGCCTGACGAATGTGCTTTCTCCAGTCGAACTTCTTGCTGCGGCTCATTATATACGGCAGCATATCCTTGATATAGAGGAATCCGCGAATGTCTTCGGAGTTGTCTTTATATACTGGAAGGCGAGAGTAACCGCACTCGTTGGCTATGCGTATTACCTCATCGTTGTCCATATCCATGCTGATGGTTTCCACCTCTACTCTCGGCATCATGATCTGAGATACGGTCTTGGTCGGAAGCGTGAGGATCTTCTTCAGGAGTTTCTTCTGCGTGGCGTCTTCTGTCAGAGTCATCTCCACGGCTCCGCTAAGCATCTTGTAAGCATCTTCCTCTTCTTCCTCGGAGAGCGTTTTGTTGTGGCGCCTTTTCTCTACCACCTTGTCCATCACCTTGTCAATCGGGATGGTGGTATGCTTGAGGATAGAAAGCGGAAGGCTGGTGAACTTGGAGAAAGATACAGGATACTGGGTTCCCAGAATCTTAGGCATCGCCTCGCCGAAGAGAACCAGGATGAAGGTAACCACAACCGTGCAGACAACAAACTCCAGCACCGGATGTCCGGTAAAGTCGAACAGTCTGTCTATCAGCAGGGAAAACAAGAGCACCAGCAGGATATTCACGATATTGTTTGCCTGGAGGATGGTTCCGAGAAGACGGTTAGGCTTTCCCAGAAGCTTCATCACCCTTCGGCTGGAAGAATCGTCTCCGTCTTTCAGCTTCTGGGTTTCCTTAGGGCTGAGAGAAAAGAACGCGGCTTCGCTTCCGCTCATCATCGCTGAGCAGAATAACAGCAAAAGAATAAATACTCCTATGAGGATATTTTCCCACGTGTTACCCGATAGGGGCACTTCATCCGGGGAGTTGGCTAGCAGCGTCAGTATTGAACTGGGAGGTTCCAAGTATCTAATAGTATTGGTTATCGGTGCAAATATAAGAAAACGGAGGTTAAAAAAAAAGAGAAGACCAAGCCAGCCTTCTCTTCTTTTCCTGTTTCAAAGGTCAACTACATCATGCCGCCCATTCCGCCGCCGCCCATAGGTGGCATTGGAGCAGGATTCTCTTCCTTCTTGTCTGCAATCACGCACTCGGTTGTCAGGAACATTCCGGCAACTGAAGCTGCGTTCTGAAGGGCAACTCTTGCAACCTTGGTAGGGTCGATGACTCCGCCTGCAAGCAGGTTCTCGAACTTGCCTTCGCGAGCGTTGTAGCCGAAGTCGTCTTTTCCTTCCTTAACCTTCTGGATGATTACGCTGCCTTCCTCGCCGGCGTTCTCGCAGATGATTCTCAGCGGCTCTTCCAGAGTGCGGATGATGATGTTGATACCAGTCTGCTCATCGTCGTTGGCTCCCTTGAGAGTCTTCAGATGGTCGATAGCGCGGATGTAGGCAACTCCACCGCCGGCGATTATGCCTTCCTCAACGGCAGCTCTGGTTGCGTTCAATGCATCTTCAACCCTGTCTTTCTTCTCCTTGAGCTCAACCTCGGAAGCGGCTCCTACATAGAGGACTGCAACTCCGCCAGCCAGTTTGGCCAGCCTTTCCTTCAGCTTCTCGCGGTCGTAGTCTGAAGTGGTGCTCTCTATCTGCTTCTTGATCTGTGAAACGCGGTCTGCGATATCCTGCTTGTTGCCGGCACCGTTAACGATGGTTGTGTTCTCCTTGTCTATGGTGATCTTCTCTGCCTTTCCGAGCATATCTGGAGTGCAGTTCTCGAGGGTGAAACCCCTCTCCTCTGAAACTACGATAGCGCCGGTAAGGGTAGCGATGTCCTGAAGCATCTCTTTTCTTCTGTCGCCGAAGCCAGGAGCCTTTACTGCAGCCACCTTCAGAGTGCCTCTCAGGCGGTTGACAACCAGTGTGGTAAGAGCCTCTCCATCAACATCCTCAGCGATGATCAGAAGTGCCTTGCCCTCTCTTGCCAGCGGCTCGAGAATAGGGAGCAGATCTTTCATTGTGGAGATCTTCTTGTCTGTGATTAAAATAGCAGGCTGATCCAGAACGGCCTCCATCTTGTCAGGATTTGTCATAAAGTAAGGGGAAATGTATCCGCGGTCGAACTGCATACCTTCAACAACCTTAACCTCGGTAGTGGTTCCCTTTGCTTCCTCAACGGTAATTACGCCTTCCTTCTTTACCTTGCTCATTGCATCGGCGATGAGTTTTCCGATAACGGCATCGTTGTTTGCTGAAATGGTTCCTACCTGCTCAATCTTGGAGTAGTCTGTTCCAACGCTCTGGCTCTGCTTCTTGAGATCCTCAACTACTGCCTCAACGGCCTTGTCTATACCTCTCTTCAGATCCATAGGGTTAGCGCCTGCGGTAACGTTCTTCAGGCCGACGTTGATGATGGCCTGTGCCAGAACGGTTGCGGTGGTAGTACCGTCACCAGCCTGGTCGTTGGTCTTGGAAGCAACTTCCTTAACCAGCTGGGCACCCATATTCTTGAACTGATCGTCCAGCTCTATTTCCTTTGCTACGGTTACTCCGTCCTTTGTAATCTGTGGAGCGCCGAACTTCTTCTCTATAACCACGTTGCGGCCCTTAGGACCCAGGGTTACCTTTACGGCGTTTGCCAATTCGTCCGCACCTTCTTTCATCAGTGCGCGGGCATCCATATTGAATTTGATTTCCTTTGCCATATCTTTTGATTTTTAATTATCCGATTACTGCGAGAACATCGCTCTGGCGCATGATCATATAGGTCTTTCCGTCTGGAGCGTTAACTTCTGTGCCGGCGTATTTTCCGTAGAGAACTACGTCTCCGACTTTCAGTTCCATAGGCTCGTCTTTCTTGCCAGGACCTGCTGCTATTACTGTTCCTTCCTGTGGTTTTTCCTTTGCGTTGTCAGGGATGATGATTCCGCTGGCGGTCTTTTTCTCGGCCTCTTTAGGCTCGATCAGAACTCTGTCTGCTAATGGTTTGATATTCATAATTGTATGTTTTAATATTTCTTTTAACTCTCTTTTCCGAGTTTAATAGCCTTTGACAGGCAGATGAGAATACGGCAAAGCCTATGCCACCCCACTTGAAGCCAGATTTTCTGCCATTTTGTCGGATTTCGGCAAATTCAGCGGAATTAATTTCGTATATTGCAGTGTCTAAAATTGCCTTTCAAATGGATGTTGAACAGCTTAAAATAGACGTGGACTTTATGATCCAGGCCCTGAAAGAAGCGCAAGCTGCGGCTGAAGAAGGGGAGGTGCCGGTCGGTTGTGTAATTGTCGCCGAGGAAGAAAGAAACGGGAAAAAATCCGGCGGTGGAAGAATTATTGCCCGGGCGCACAACCTTACGGAGACGCTCAGGGATCCGACAGCCCACGCTGAGATGCAGGCAATAACCAGCGCCTCGGCATATCTTGGCGGAAAATACCTGGACCACTGCACGCTTTACGTAACAGTTGAACCTTGCCCTATGTGCGCCGCTGCCCTGAACTGGGCACAGATAGGAAGGGTGGTTTACGGGTGCGATGATCCAAAGAGGGGAGCATCCAAGTTCTCTCCAACACTCTATCATCCAAAGACTATTGTTCAGGGCGGAATTTTGGACAAGGAATGCTCCAAGATAATGACGGACTTCTTCTCCCGCAAGCGGAAAAGCAAGTAGCCGCTGCCTCTGAAAAGAAATTTTATTACTTTTGCAACCCGCATTGAGATATGGTGTAATGGTAGCACAACAGATTTTGGTTCTGTTTGTCCAGGTTCGAATCCTGGTATCTCAACCTATTTAGAATAGTTTTATGAAGCGTTTTTTCAGTGTTGCCCTTGCTCTGTTTTTCGTGACAGTTGCGGGCTTTTTTGTTTTATCTGCTTGCAAGAATTCCGGCAAGGACAAGTCTCCTTACCAGACAAACATATTTCCTTCCGTGAAGGTGCCGGTGGCTATGGCTTCCGACAGAAGGCTTTCTGCTGAATATACAGCCAGGCATTATTGGGACGAGTTCCTCAGCCAGGACCGCCTTCTGAGAATCAAGCCGGACACTTCAGACATTCTAGGGGTAAGCCCGCAGATTTTTGACGAGGCTTTCCAGGGCTATGTATCGGCGATATCTGTTGTGGACGACACCATTGCCAAGCATTCAATGGCAAAGCTTGTGGACAGGGCCGTGGCTCTGGCCGAGGACGGCTATCCGATGTTCTTCAGCCAGATTATGCAGAACGGGGAGAAGATGCTTTTCGACGCCCACTCTCCGTTTCTGGACGATGAGCTTTACCTTCCTGTCCTGGACGGCATCGAGCGCTGCAAGGTGATTCCGCAGAATGTGAAGGATTCTTTCAGGTGGCAGAAAGATATCTGCGTCAAGAACCGTGTCGGTACCCAGGCCGCCGACTTCCGCTATACCACATCTGGAGGCCGCCAGTCCACGATGCATAACATCAATTCTGAATATCTTCTGGTTTTCTTCAACGATCCTGACTGCCCGAACTGCCGCCAGGCTCTGGAGGTTCTGAAGGTGGCAGATCCTGTAGTCAACCTGTCGGGTATGGGCGTTATGAAAATCCTCGCCGTCTCTCCTGGCGGAAAGACTTCCCTCTGGGACGAGAGGCGCGCCGATTTCCCTAAGGACTGGATCTACGCCTACGATCCTGTAGGGGAGCTTGAGCAGGGAACAATCTACACGCTGAGGGCATCGCCGAGCATATATCTTCTGGATTCCGAGAAGAACGTCATTCTCAAGGACGCTTCCGTGCCTCATTGCCTGAGGGTGCTTGAGGGCATCGCCGAGCACTACGTAAAGGTTCAGGAATAGCATTCCGCGCCGTCTCAAATTATTTGTTCAAAAGAGACACTTGTTTAAATTAAAGGAAACAGGTGTCTGCTAGGGTGTTTTATATTTTTACTTGCTAGATTATGCGATTAGTACACAAGTAAATATATATCGGAATGAAAAAGAAACTGATTCAAAAAGAATTTTACTCCGCACCCCGGATGAGGGTGTTCGGGGTGCAGCTGGAGGCGGGTATTCTCACTCTCAGCGACGGCGATGTCGACCTGACGGGAAGTGGCGTCGACGAAGGTGATGCAGACGATAACGGTAATAACATTTGGTAGGCTATGAAAAAGATATTCTTATTTGCATCTGCAGTTTTCATGGCAACCATATTTGCCAGCTGCGCACACGATGTGCTGGACAATCAGCCATCTGAAAAACCGTCAGTTAATGACGGCAAGGCCATAACCCTTACGGTTTCGGCTGTTACCAAGGACCCTGGCGCTGTAGCCTGTTCAGAATCTGACGGCTCTCCGCTGACAAAGATTGCATTCGGTTCGGCTGACGCCAACTGGGAAGAGGGTGACAAGATATTCCTTGTCCGCAGCGACGGAGCCACAATCACTCTTTCCCTGACCGGCGGTGCTGGAACGACAACAGGTTCATTTATTTCAACCGATCCTGTGACCGCAGGAACCTACATTCCTTACGCTGTAAGCGCGACTTCTCTTTCCAAGGGTTTCGTGAGCGTTGAATCCGGAAAAATAACCCTCAACCTGTCAAATCCTGGCGGCGGGACTCTCGCTGACGTTCTGGAGCACGATATCCTCAAGGGAGAATCCCTGACTTTGTCCAACGACCAGACCAAGGCTTCAATCACAGGTCTGACCACTCACATTCTGAGTTACCTCAGATTCCGCTTCAACTGTTCCGAGAAGGCCGTCTCCAGCATTGGAGTCAGCTCTGCCGGCGGAATGTTCAAGACTGTAACCATTGCGACAAACGGAACAGTGACGGGCAGCGATTCTTCTACA